>PJUD01000009.1_pt1 | contig 431044 bp, 314 predicted proteins | sample 1512341 | NCBI WGS metagenome assembly PJUD01 (sample SAMN08177675, study PRJNA422409) | Feces metagenome, whole genome shotgun sequencing project. | isolation source: Chicken feces (3) enriched on wood chips: beechwood xylan treatment | host: Gallus gallus | place: USA: Madison | collected...
AGTTTTTTAAACTTTCGTCCGGTTTTAATTTCAAAAATTTGGTTTTCTGTAATTTCCGAAATATTTACATATTCAGAATCCTGCTTAACATCATACTTTTTCAGCACAGAAAAAAGCCCCTGATCTGTACAGCTCGAAGCTGCCGGATTTTTCAGGTATTTCGCTAAGGCCTTTTCAATATCTACAGGAAAAATAGCCATCTCAAAAAACGGAATCATCATCCTTTTAAAGTTATTTTTCCATTCCGTTCCATGCGGTTTAACCTTACTTTTCCATTGATTATAAGTAAGCAAATGTGCAAACTCGTGTACAGTAGTAATTAAAAAAGCATAACGATTTAAATTATGATTTACGGAAATACGATGCCCCGCTCCCTGATATGGAGCCCTATAGTCACCAAATTTGGATTCTCTGCTTTTGGTAATCTTAAATTCGCATTTATACTTATCTATCCATTCGGCTATAAGCAAAGCAGCCTTTTCCGGCATATATTCAGTCAATATTTTTACTTTGCGGTCTTCCATAGAAAGATTGCTATTTTAGTAGCTGATAGGCTATAAGAGCAGTTATATAAGCCAAAGTTGTCATATAAACAAATTGTACAGCAGGCCACTTCCATGATTTTGTTTCTCTATGGACAATCGCAACTGTACTCATACATTGCATTGCAAAAGCATAAAAAAGCATTAAAGAGATACCAGTGGCTACCGTATAAACCGGCAACCCGGTTTTCGGATTTATAGAGGCTGCCATCCTTTCTCTAATCGTATTGGTATCTTCATCTCCACCATCTACACTGTAAATTGTTGCCATAGTCCCTACAAATGCTTCACGCGCAGCAAACGAGGTAATAATACCTATTCCTATCTTCCAATCATATCCCAGAGGTCTTATTATCGGTTCTATTGTATGTCCCAAGATACCAATATACGAGTTCTCCAATTTCTCCTTGGCAATTAAAACTTCTATATGCGCTGCTTGCTCTTCATTTGCAGAAGCTAATTCCTTTTCATATTTAGCTTCAATCTGTTCGAATCTACTTCCCGGGCCAAAGGTTGCCAATACCCATAAAATAATAGAAATAGCAATAATTACTTTACCGGCTTCTATAACAAATGTTTTGGATTTATCGTACATCGTGAGCAATACGTTGTTCCATCTGGGCATACGGTATACAGGCATTTCCATTACGAAGTAACCTTTATCTCGTGACTTAATGATTTTTTTCATTACCCATGCTATTACAAAAGCTGCCACCAAGCTTAGTATATAAAGCCCCATTAAGACCAATGCCTGCTGGTTAAATATTCCAAAGACTTTTTCTTCAGGAATTATTAAAGATATCAGCAATGTATAAACAGGTAAACGGGCAGAGCAACTTACCAAAGGAACAACCATAATAGTTATTATCCTGTCTTTCCAGTTTTCGATGGTTCTTGCGGCCATAATTGAAGGCACTGCACAGGCTAAACCGCCTATCATTGGCACTACAGATTTACCATTCAGCCCAACTTTTCTCATTAACCGGTCCATCATAAACGTAACCCGGGCAATATAGCCGGTTTCTTCTAAAATGGAAATAAAGGCAAAAAGAATAGCTATCTGAGGGATAAAAATTACAATTCCTCCTAAACCTGCGATTATCCCGTCTAAAATCAAATCAGTTAGTAACCCTGCAGGAAGCTTTTCGTGTCCTACCTCAGAGATCCAAACAAATAAACCTTCTATCAAATCCATAGGATAGGAAGACCAGGAAAAAATAGCATTGAAAATAAACAACAAAATGCCGAAAAAGATTACGAAACCCCAAACTTTATGGGTAAGCACATGGTCTATTTTATTACTGATATTTTCTTCTAATGCGACAGATCTATGACTTACCGTATCAGAGAGAATATCATTAATATAGTTGTAACGTTCTATGGTTTCCTTTGCCTGAGATTCCTGGGTATGAAAATTATGTTTCCCTTCAAGTTCTTCTACTCTATCACTTTTTTCTTTAGAAAGGTATCTTAAATATTCATGCTGATGTGCAACCTGTAAGGCTACATAAGGATTCTCAATAACTAACTCACCCTGAATATCAGCTATTAAATCAGGAGCCAGACTAACGACATCAATGGTATCATTCTGTAAAGGTAAACGGGTAGAATGAGCAATAGCCGACTTCAATTCTTCTAAACCTCTACCTTTTCTTGCTGCTAAAGGAACAACGGGAACATTTAGTTTTTTTGCCAGACCATCAATATCGATATCAATATTTCCTTTTTCGGCTTGGTCCATCATATTTAAAGCTACGATTACCGGGAGCTTTAAATCTGCAATTTGGGTATAAAGCAGCAGATTTCGCTTCAAATTTGTTGCATCAGCAACTATAATTACCAGATCCGGGTAAGATGACTGGCTGGGATCAGACAATACCTGAAATACGATAGACTCGTCTATACTTTTCGGATATAAGCTATAAGTACCTGGTAGATCTATTATTTCCGCGATTTTCCCGTCAGGGAGTTTACAAGTACCCGATTTTTTATCGACAGTTATTCCCGGGAAGTTCCCGACTTTTTGATTTAGTCCTGTTAACGCGTTGAAAATAGTAGACTTTCCGGTATTCGGGTTACCTACTAATGCTACTCTGATGCTATGTTCCAATACAATCTTAAATTAATTCTATAGTTGCGGCTTCCTGTACTCTTAGAGATAATTGATAACCAGAAACGCTAACAGCTATTGGGCAACCTAAGGGGGCAATCCTTTCTACTCTTACAACTTCTCCTGGCAAACAACCCATTTCCATCAATTTAACAGACATTTCTAAGTCAGTAAACTCTTTAATGATGCCTTGTTCGCCTTTATTTAATTGAGAAAGTTTCATGTCCTGATTATGATTTGCTCCGAATTTACACCTTATTTATAATAATTCCAAATAAGGTATTTAAGTAAAAGAATGAAGTATTGAAAGTGACTAGAAATTTACATTTCTACTAGAAAACTTAGGACATTTACAACCTTGCTTAAAAACTGAACATGAGTAAAAAAGCAACGTAAACAGTGTAATCAGTAAAATGAGAAAATATTTTTTATGCATGCTTGAACTTCCTGTGCAATATCATGTAACTAAAGATAGCCATACCTACGCCTGCCATATCAGAAAAGAAATCCCACCATTCTGCCGATCTGTAAGTAAAAACTTTCCATTGTAAAATTTCTATTCCTCCACCAATAAACGCCGTTAACAAGATGATTTTGATTATGGTAAGCCAGCTATATTCGTAACTTTTTTGCTGTTTTATCTTTCCATATAAAAGCAATACGGCCAATACAAAAAAGAAACCTAAATGGCACATTTTATCAAAACCTTCAAAAAATTTCTCTGATGAAGGAAGATCTGCCGAAGGCAAATTACAAAGTATCAGGACCAAGCCAGTCCAAAGAATTGCCCATCCCTGATACTTTATATCTTTTAACATTTTTTATGCGCCTACTAGCTGTGTGTATTCTTCTGCCGACAAAAGACCTTTGCTTTCTGCTGTTGGTAAACTAACTTTTACCATCCAGCCTTCACCATAAGGATCTGAATTCACTAATTCGGGACTTGCATCTAATTGAGGGTTAAGCTCCAATACTGTAGCCGTTACAGGCATAAATAAATCTGACACCGTTTTTACGGCTTCTACAGTACCAAAAATTTCACCTTCTGCTACTTCGGTACCCACCGTATTAATATCTACAAATACAATGTCTCCAAGTTCTCTTTGCGCAAAATCTGTGATGCCGATGTAAGCAAAGTCTGCTTCTACTCTAACCCATTCGTGGTCTTTAGTATACTTTAATTCTGCTGGAAAATTCATTTTTTATTTCTGATAAATTATTTTTTGTCTATTATTCTGCGTTCTCAGTCTCTGTCTTATCTCCCTCTACTTTGTTTCCTCTCATATGGATTACCAATCCATTTAGGAAGTTCCTTAATACCTGATCTCCACATTTTTTAAAATTTGGATGATCTTCTTTTCTAAAAAAGGCTCCAAGTTCGCTTTTTGTAATCCGAAAATCCACCAGTTTCATAATCTCGATGATTTCATCATTACGTAAATGCAATGCGACTCTTAGCTTTTTAAAAATCTCGTTGTTACTCATCCTTCAAATTTAGTCCCAAAATTAGAATAAATGTTTTAACATCCCTATTTTCTTTATTGAATTGTAAATCGAAGGTTCACACCAAAATTAGAGAACGCCGTATTGAATGTTTGCGATGTATATGGCCTTGTAATATTGGTGTCGTAATAAATCCTCAGATTAAATCTTTGATTGACTACATAATCGATACTCGGACGGTAGGTAATATTTTTAGAACCTCCGGAAATCTCTGCATCATCTGTATCTGCCCTATAGATTACGGTCTTATTATCTCTGATTGCAATATCTATTTTAAAATTCAAATCGTTCTTAAGTACCGTTCCTTTAAACATACCAAAAGGGAATCGGAAATTATTGGTCCTATAACCAAAACCTACAACAAATGCCTGATCTTTTTGTTGAGCCAATTGACTATTCGCTAAGCTAAAACTTAAGGATCTGGATTTTCTGTATTCTACATTCATCGTTACATTATTCTTAAACCTCATATCTGCACCTAACAAAGGAACAAACTGCTCATATAAAGTAACCTGAGAGAATTGATAGAATGGTAGAAAATCTCCTGCAACATCTCTTGATGAAACAGCCCCATTATTTTCTCCGTACCTGATGAGCGAGCTAAAGCTATTTACATTATAAGTAGAATTATAGCCATGCGAAAGATCAAATGACGAGAATAAATTGCTGAACAAGTCCATCTTAGACAAGCCATTATACGTTAACCTCCAATTAGGAATTGGTATTTTCGGAAAACTGCTTAAGTTGATACTATTCGGATCTTTATTTAGGTATGCTGCCAGTAAGGATGATATCAGTACATCTTGTGAGTTTTTACTATAACCGTCGGCATATCCATCGGGCTCGATACCTGCACTATTTGGATTTTCTTGTCCAAGTCTTTGAGAAATTACTTTTCTATTGGCAAGGAACTCCTGAAACAAAGCAGAGTGTTTACTGCTGTTTTTGTCTTTAAACGCGCTTCCTAAAGATATGATAGAAATACTGTAATCTCCGCTTGTAATAGGGCTCAGATTATAGAAACCTTGCCTGTCGTCATCATATCTGAAATTAGTGCTATAATTCTTGCTGCTGCTTTTTAATGCAGTAAGCTCAATTCTTAAATCCGGGAAAGGCTCTAAAGTTCCTCTAAAATTGATCTTTTCATTAAACGACTGTACATACAGCTGATTCATTAGCGTATCCTGGGTTAGCCAGCCGTTTCGAATGGCCCTATCCCGAAGATCTGCCTGTGAACCCAATATAAATCCTAATCCCGGGGCATTTAGAGAGAAATCTACACCAAACGCATCTGTTTTTGGTAAATAGCCTGGTAAGAATGTTCCTTCGTTTTTGATATAAGAACCACTGATATTTTTAACGCTAAACAGTATGTTTAATAAAGTTCCTCCAAACCCCTTATCCTGATTTTTTCTTAATTCTCTGTAAAAACCAAATTTATTGTACAGCGTATTCATATTTAGGGTTGGATTTACCTGAATGGTACGGGAGTTTTGAATACTGTTACCAAAGTTAAGATTTGGATCGTTTAAGCTTAATAATGGTTCTGTCATCCAGTTAAACTGGGTTTGGTAACGTGTAACCAGATTAACAAAATCTAAATACGGGATTTTATTGATAGGTACCGTATAGCTTAAAGTCATATTATGATTATAATCTGTTGTGCGGCCTAATCTTTTCAGATTATTCCAGACAGTATCTCTCTTCAGACCTGTAATTCGTCCTTCCGGTTCATCAACTACAGATAGATTTGTAGCGTTGAAATCCAATTTCAGCGATTTTGTTAAATCCCAGCTCACACCATATAACCTGGTAATATTAAAGTTTTTATTGAATGTGGTACTGATTGGAATGAAATTATTCGGATCGTTATCCCTCAAAGTATTCTCGGAATATAACCTGTTTACCTCTATTCTAAAATTGAGCAAATTTGGAAGCAGGTTGAAGTTGAAATCTTTAACCAGGCCTAAGTTCCTATTTTTAATTACTTTTCCAAATGGCGAAATAAATTCTGCCTGTTTGTTGTAATTATAGGATAAAGCTCCTCTATGCGTTCTCTGCATAGCATTCTGAGTAGTGAAATCTTTATGATCGTATTCGGTATAAGCATAGCTTACAGCGAAATTCTCTATATCCCATAATCTTGTTTTTGCATCGGGACTAGTTTTTATTTTACGCACATTGGTAAAATTGATCCCCCGTCTGGTTGTTAACGCCTGTGCATATTCCAAAATGGAGTCTTTTTGCGTTCTGTTGAGTTGGGACATAATATTCTTCAGTTCTATATCCGGATTTCTTGGGTCGTACATAGGAGTACTTACCTGAGTTGAATAGTTAAAGAACATTGGAATTTTTATTCCAGACCTTTCCGGGAAAAATTTACCCAGCTCGAAACTGGAAGCCAGATCGAAATACCTGTCTTCGGACCTGTTAACTTCGCTGATACGGGTCTCTAATCCGCCAAATCCTATAGAAGTATTACTTGCCGACATGGTTACATCTGCAAAATCGGCCAGTTTTGCGTTCATTCTTGCTGTAGCTGCCCAACCTCCTCTTTCATCAAAATCTGAAAGCCTTAATTCGTTGAACCAGATCTCGACACTCCTCTCATCAGTAGGCCCTCCAATCGGATTTCTGGCACCTAGCATAATCGTCCTAATCTTACTTAAATCTGGCTGGCCTTTAATGGTCACTTTATTGTTTCCATTCGTGTAAACATAAGGCTTGCTGTAATCCCAGGGCTGCCCACTAATTGGATCTCTATAATTATTTCTGGCTGTTTTCGCATTTTGGAAAACAGCAAATTCTACATCCAGATAATTTTCCTGCGGCCAGATTAAATCCGGATCACGTGTTCCTTTATTGGTAATTTTCAACGGTATTTCATATTCGTAGTAGTTATCATTGTAATCTGTTCCTACACGGATGAAAGCGCTCACATCCCCATCGTTTAAAGGTTTCGCCTCATCTGCACTTTCTGCATGGATGAACATCTTCATTCGCTTATAAGCCCTTACATCATTCATGGTGGTTTTATAAGCTGCTCTTGCAAACCCTTCGCTCAGATTTTTTACAATAACTGATAAAGACTGTTCGTTTTGTCTGGTGTCTCCTCGGAAGTTAGAAAAATCCCGCTCTCTCTGGATACCTGGGGGAACTACATAAGGAATTGGTGTTCTTGTTCCGTTCTCTTCAATATTTACTGTACTTACTTCTAAAATTGACTGGTCTGGGTTTTGCGGGCCTAAACTCTCATCTGCTAAAACTCTATCTGCTCTGCTTTCTGCATTATACCTTCTCCACTCACCTCTTAACAATTGTAATTTTGCCAAACGAACTACAGCTGTATCAGCGAAATTGGTCATATACATCCTCATAAATCTTATAGATTTAAAGTCTTGTATTCCCCCAACAGCTTCTTTATCCTTATCTGCTATTGGTATTCTAAACTGATACCATTTTACAGGCTTGGTTGTCCCGTCTGCCAATTTAACATTTGCTTCTACCACATCGGTAATATAGTTTTTACCAACCTCCATGTCTGCAGGTCTCAGACTTACTCTATATTCATAATACTCGTCGGCTCTTGTAGAATTATTGTCTCTATTAATATCTTCCCCATCTGGTAAAGCGGTAGCGGCCGCATTTTCTATTCCCAACTTGTCCATGGCCTGTTGCCGCGTCATTGAATTTCCTTCAGTACCGTTAAAATTCTCATAACGCCTTAAAATACCGGCATTCATCTGATCTAATTGTGGTCCTCTGTAATACTCGAAGTCATCTGTAGATGGGTCTTTTCTCAATTTTTCGGCAGCATCCGGATTAAGCAAAGGTGCAATTTGATTCACCTGAGGACCAAAATGTTGTGCTTCAGAATCATTATCCAATCCATCTAATCCCACATCCTGTACTTGTCTGGCATTAGGATCATTATCAAAAGCATTGATTACAGGCTGTAATTTAGCAACACGTCCCCACGCTGTAGTTTCTGTTTTAGATGGATCTCCATCTGCGGGAAGCGCATTTTCTAAACTTTTTTGCCCATCTTTCAGAATATCTTCAGATATATTTCCCAGGTTGATATATAAATCTCCTCCTTCTGCGGTGGTATTATATACAAAGGGGTCCATCATCCACATTTCAACAAACTCAATATTTAATGCTTCAAAATCATTGGTTTCGATCTTGCGGAACATTCCTCCCCATTTATCTTTCGGATTGGAAAAAGTTCCATCGGGTCTCAATCCTGTCGAGATGTAGTTATAGGGCCCACGCAACATTGGATAATACGCCAGATTTAAGGTTGGTAATGTTAATAAACTACCTGTAGGAATTTGTTTAAAGGGAAAGACCTCGGTTTCCAGAACCTCCCTTACAAAATGGTTAGAAAGCTCCTCCTTATTATTTGCAATATTCGGTGGGGTAAACCCTCCGGTTCTGTTATAGAAAATAGGATCGATGGTAAAGAAAGACAGTTTTGCTCTGTTATAACCATATGCTAAATCGCTATTTAATTGCGCCTCTGCAAATCGCTGCGGTGTTCCGGAAATTTGCCATGCTATCGGACTTTTTAAATCGATAATGGACTTACTTCCTTCGAAATCGTCAATATAACTTGCTCCGCCAGAACCTCCATCTGAATTAATTGCTTTGGAGTGTCCGGGGTTAAATTTTGCAAATTCTCCTCCAAATGTAAATGAAGAAGCTTCTTTTGTAGAAATAAAAGGAATTTTATCAACTAACTTCGTTAAAAATCTGCTATTGGTATTATAATTCAAATCAAAGCCGTAAATGGTGTTGGAAATTGACTCTTCTCCAAAATTCACCTTTTGTGTTAATGGCGTTTCCTTAAGGCTCATAATGGTAGCACCCAAATTCAACTTTTCGTTTGCCCTATAATCAAACCGGGTTCCAAAGAGCGATTTTTGCTGGATACCGAAGAGTTCATTACTTTCCAGTCTGATTTTAATAGGCTGTCCGGAATTTAACAAGGCTTCATTTAGGATTTTAACCCTTCCAATATTATAATCTACGGTATAATCCGCTCCTTCTGTTAACTGAATATTACCTGCAGTTACCATTACAGATCCTTCGGGAACATTAATCGCATTCAGCTGAAATTCTGAACTTACCTGCGATTGATAGGTACCAGCAATAACATATCTATTTAAATTTGGGAAATATTGCTGCGCAATGGCCTTTGTAGAATCGTAAAGCGGTTTATAGACATATTTATCGGTCAGAGATTGATTATTGCCCAAAATATTTTCTAAATCCTGTCCAAAAGGCTCTATATAAGGAAAAACAATACGTCCATTTTGCGAATCAATCAGTTGTCCTTCCAGAAAATCAAAATAACCATCCGGTTTTTTGTCTTCCTGCTGATTCAATCTGTCTAAACCTAAAATCTGAATCCACATTTTACCATTTGCATCGGTTGCATCTTCAGTAAGCAATGGTTTTTCAAATCCCTGTTCATCCAAACGAAAGACATTGAGTCTGAAATCGTCTTTACTGATTTGATAAGCTCCCAAAGAATAAATGTTCTTCATCATCAAATCCCATATTGGCAAATCGGTTTTAAGGGTTTCGTTCTTCAACAATTTAGCATATAAAACCTCTGGAGTTGCCGGATTTACAGGCCTGTCAGTAGAAAGTTCACCCACCTGATATTCTCTGCCATTATAGGTATAACGATAAGAAACCGCTAAAACCTCATCAGCATTAAGAGAACTGTTTAATGAAATGTATCCTAATGTAGGGTTTAATGTATATTCTCTGTCATTCAGCTTTCTGGCATAAGTAATTTTAGCATAATTATCCGTCCTTCTTGTGCTTGCAAAAAAAGCGTCCAGATCATTATTATTCGTTTGCCTTGACCCCGAAGGGATTGCCGAAAGCAGGTTATTGGATTGTGCGGGGAAGTTAGGATCGGCAAAAGCAGAAGGCAAGGGACTCATGCCTCCCAAAAATACACCTCCCGGAATATTAGCAGGGCTATTAAATGGCGCATTTTCGCCTAAGTCCATAAAAGCAAGAATATCTCTGGAATCCGTTGTACTGTTACTTCTGTTAGTTACCCAAACCTCTATTCTCGTAATTACAATCCCTGATGTAACAATAGGCAAATTGGACATTGCCCTATTAAAATTGTCTCTAAAGTATTGTGCTAAAAAATAGTGTTTATTGGCTTCGTAGTTATCTGTTGTTAATCTAAATTCATTTTGCTGTGCCCCATTAGTAATGTTGATTTCCTTTGCTTGTGATTTTTGTTGAGAATAAATACTGGTAACTCCCAGTCTGCCAAACTGCAACTGGGTTTTTACTCCAAACAAAGCCTGACTACCAGAAATTAATGTTGTATTTAAAGGGAAGCTAACCATACCCGCTTCAAACTTCTGCAAAATTTCGTCTTTATACCCCGTATATTCTAGCTTAAGCTGATTTTCGAAGTCAAATTGTGCTTCAGTATTATAATTGGTTGTTATTTTCAGCTTCTCTCCTATATTTCCAGTTAAATTCATCTGGATTCTTTGATCGAAGTCAAAATTCCCCTGCACACGCTGTCGTTCGTTAAACAGCGGATTTTCATTTTTATTTATTCTGCCCGAAAAAGTTAAATCTGCCGTTCCCCTGGGTTGGATATTGATAGTGTTCCCTCCAAAAATCTTTTCAAAAGATTTACTTTTTACCCTTACAGATGGAATTATGCCATTCTCTGGCTTTTCCATACTGGTGACCACAAGATTGTCCCAATATTCCTGCTGAACTCTTTGTTGTTCTAATTTCTGATATTCACTGAAAGATAAATATTGTGCCGGGCGGTATTCTCTGGTTCCTACCATCTCTTTCACAATATATTTTTTTGTGATAGGGTCATAAGTTACAGTTCGCTTGATATTTTCCGGATTTTTCAGAAAAACACCACTTTTACCAAAAATAGGTGTCGTTGGCTCATCCTTAACCGGATAAGACATTTTAGAATCTTCGCTTTTATTACTCTGAGCCGTCGCATCGAAAAATGGTGTGATCAGAATCAGTGAGGCAAAAAACAGTCTTAAAACAAGACGGGTAAAATTATGTATCAAGAGGTTTTGGTTAGTTTTCAATTATAAACTCTTTAAAGCTACTTTTATTATTTCTTCAACCGACAAAATTTTATCCGATCCCTTTACAGCTGCTTCAACAGCCTTCTCAGCATTGTTTTTTACAAATCCGAGCATCACCAGCGCACTGATGGCTTCTTCTTTAGCTGTATGGTCTTGCCTGATAGCTATTAACGTTCCATCCCCACTTTTTTTCAGCTTATCCTGTAGTTCTATAATTAATCTTTGTGCTGTTTTTGGTCCTATTCCTTTGATAGCTTTTATTTGTGCGACATCACCTCTGATAATAGCTTCTTCGATTTCGACCGGAGAAATGGAGGATAACATCATTCTTCCTGTATTTGGTCCTATCCCATTCACAGAGATTAAATGAAGAAATAATCTCCGCTCTCCTTCTTCGGCAAATCCATACATCGTATGTCCATCCTCTTTTACATGCAACCAGGTATAAAGTTTACATCTTTCCTGATCTTTTACAAGTGAAAACGTGTTTAATGAGATGTTGATATGATAACCTATTCCACCTGCTTCTAAAACAATGTAAGTTGGACATTTATAAGCCAACTTACCGTCAATATATTCGTACATAAATTACACAACAATAAAACAAGATAAATATAAAGTTAATTATCTTTTCCTTGCTCATATATTTCTTTTTCTTGAACATCTACTACCGCTATAGTTACCATGTTCACAATTTCTCTGACGGAGCTTCCCAACTGTAGTACGTGAACTGGCTTATTCATGCCCAACAGAACTGGCCCAATAGCCTCTGCTTCACCCAATTCCTGCAATAATTTGTAAGCCGTATTTCCAGACTCTAAATTAGGAAAAACCAATGTATTAGCCATCTCTTCTCCTAATTTTGAAAACGGAAAATTTTCGCTAAGCATTTCTGAATTAAGGGCAAAGTTAGCCTGTAAATCTCCGTCTGCAATAATTTCCGGATATTCTGTATGAAGAATTTTCACCGCATCTCTAACTTTTTGTGGTATAGTCCCCTCATTAGATCCGAAATTTGAGTATGATAATAGCGCTATTCTAGGTTCTATGTTGAATTGCTTTACTGCATTATTTACCAAAACAGTAATGTCTACCAATTCACGGGCGCTGGGATTCACGTTTACAGTTGTATCTGCAAAGAAAATTGGTCCTTTTTTGGTAAGCATCATATACATTCCTGCAACACGGTTTACTCCTTCCATAGTCCGTATAATCTGTAAAGCAGGTTTTACTGTATCTACGTAATTTCGGGTAAGGCCAGATATCAATGCATCTGCGTAGCCAAACTCAACCATACTGGCACCAAAATAATTTCTGTCCCGCATATTTTTTCGGGCATCGAACAAAGTAATTCCCCTACGTTGTCTTTTTGAATACAGGTTTTGGGCAAATTCTTCTATCCACTGCTTTTCTTCTAACGGATCTATAATTTCTACACCCGAAAGTTCCAGAGAACTCTCTTTTATAATAGATTCTATAGCTTTTTTATTTCCCAACAATATTGGAATAGCTATGCCCTCTTCCTTAACTATTTGAGCTGCTTTTAATATTTTATAATGGTCTGCCTCTGCAAAAACCACACGTTTGGGCGACGATTTTGCTTTATCTGAAAGATGACGCATAATTGTATCTTCCAATCCCAACCGCTTTCTTAATTCGTCCTCATAAGCGTTCCAATCTGTAATTCTCTCCTGTGCAACTCCAGAATCTATAGCCGCTTTGGCTACTGCAGGTGCAACGGTAGTAATCAATCTGCTATCTACGGGCTTTGGGATGATATAATCTTTTCCAAATTTTAAATTCTTAGAATTATAGGCCTGATTTACAGCTTCGGGCACTGGTAATTTAGCCAGATCGGCTATTGCCTTAACTGCAGCAATTTTCATCTCCTCATTAATTGCAGTTGCCCTCACATCTAAGGCTCCTCTAAAAATATACGGAAACCCTAAAACATTATTTACCTGATTCGGAAAATCTGATCGCCCCGTTGCCATAATAATATCATTTCTGGTATCAATCGCCAGATTATAATCTATCTCGGGATTTGGATTTGCCATAGCAAAAACAATTGGATTTTTTGCCATAGAGTTCAGCATTTCTGCATTAAGGACATCTGCAGAAGAAAGACCAATAAATACATCGGCTCCCCTCATCGCATCGGCAAGAGTATGTAAGTTTCTCTTTGTTGCAAATTCTCTTTTTATACCGTTTAAGCCTTCTCTATCCAACCTGATTACTCCACTACGGTCCACCATTACTATATGCTCTGGTTTAACGCCGAGAGAAATATATAAACGGGTACATGAAACTGCCGCAGCACCTGCTCCGTTAACAACGACCTGAATATCTCCTATTGCTTTACGTTGTATCTCACAGGCATTTAACAAAGCCGCTCCAGATATTATAGCTGTTCCATGCTGGTCATCATGCATCACCGGAATGTTCATTACTTCCTTTAACCGCTGCTCTATCTCGAAGCATTCGGGAGCCTTAATATCTTCCAGGTTAATTCCTCCGAATGTAGGTTCCAAAGCTTTTACAATATTCACAAACTCATTTACATTCTTCACATCCAGCTCTAAATCGAAAACATCAATATCCGCGAATATTTTAAATAACAGACCTTTCCCTTCCATTACAGGTTTTCCGGCTTCAGGACCAATATCGCCAAGTCCCAGAACTGCAGTTCCATTACTTATTACGGCTACAAGATTTCCTTTTGCGGTGTATTTATATACATCTTCTTTTTTTTCGGCAATTTTCAGACAGGGTTCTGCGACTCCCGGAGAATAAGCCAGTGTCAAGTCTCGCTGAGTACGGGTTGGTTTAGTTGGTACAACAGCTATTTTTCCGGGTCTACCATTGGCATGATAGTCTAGAGCATCCTGCTTTTTTGTAGTTTTGCTCATATATTGTTTTGTTAAAAATGCCTTTCTATGAGAGAACGCGAAGTTTACATATCTAATTTAATCTTCAATATCTCTCCTACAGACAAATTATAGTCTAACAAATTATTCCACTCTTTTAATGCTGCAACAGTAACTCCTTTGAAGTTATTCGCAATGGAAGACAATGTGTCTCCAGCCTTAACAACATAAGTTCGGTAGCTATTGTTCTCTGCTTTTTTCTGAGTGGTTTGTTCCTTAATTATTTTAATTTTCTGTCCGGGTACTATCGCATTGGTTTTCATCTTATTCCAAACCTTTAAATCCTGAACTTCTACACGATAGGTATTGGCGATAGTTCCTAAACTTTGTCCCTTTTTAACCACATGATGGATTTCTTTTTTTGCAACAACAGCAGGCACTGTTGTTTTAACCGATGCGTACACTAGTTTTGTTTCCGCCTCAGGGTTTAGCACATCAAATAAATGTGCATAGGTATAAAAGTCTACCTTAGGTATAATCAGTCTTTTTGGATCCTGAACGGTGCCGTTAACTAAATTTTTTTTGTAGGACGGATTTAAAATCTGTAACTCCTTTTCTTCTATCCTCAATACGTTTGCTAAACTTGAGAAACTAACGCCTCTATTAACATAAATGGAGTCGATATCAATTTTAAATGCCAGTTCGGGAATTGATTTCACATCCATATGCCTATCGAAATAATTCATCATGTAAGCTACTGCAATAAATTTAGGAACATAATCTCTGGTTTCCTGAGGTAAAAGGTGCCTGATATCCCAATAAGTTTTTACGGTTCCTGATATTTTATCCAGAGCTCTTTTAACAGCCCCCATTCCGCAATTGTATGACGCCAGCGCCAGTAGCCAATCTCCAAATTCGTTATAGGCATCCTGAAGATATTTGCATGCTGCATAGCTGGAAGTAATTGGATCTTTCCTTTCATCTACATAACCGTCAATATTTAAACCATAGCCTCTTGCTGTGGTATACATAAATTGCCATAATCCTGTAGCACCCGAACGTGAAACAGCATGTGGGTTTAAAGAAGACTCTACAATTGGGAGATATTTAAATTCTTCAGGGATATTCTTCTCTTTAAGGGCCTTTTCGAAAATTGGAAAATAATAATTACCCAAGCTCACCATTCTTCCAATCTGTTGCGTCCGTTGGGCTATAAAAACATCTATATACGATTGTACATAAGGATTATAATCTAATGAGATTTCCGAATTTAGGGAGTCTAACCTATATTTATAAAGCAGATTGGCATCATACTTAAAAAGTTCGGTATTTAAATTTATTTGGGGGTGCACAAATGAGGTATCTGTATTCACAAGATTCCTGATTACCCTTGATTCTGCAGGAGTTAGTCTACTCACGTAGGCTGTGTCCCTTTTTATTTTATTGTTTTGTGCATAGCCATGGATAAAAGCTAAATTGCAAACAACAAAAAACAGAGCGAAAGTTTTTGCCATTCTTCTAGTTTTTTGCGGCTCTATAAGCCTATTTATATTTTATTCTTTGGCTCGCTGACCAAAATTATTTCTCTAAATAGTCTTTTGAAAAAGAAAGTAATTTGTCTTCTTCAAAACTTTTCCCCATAATCTGTATTCCTAAAGGCAACCCTGTTTCGGTTATTCCACAAGGAACAGAGATTGCTGGCAGGCCGGTTAAAGATGCTATAACGGTAAAAATATCCGCTAAGTATGATTCTAAAGGATCTGTAATTCTCGCACCAATATCAAAGGCAGGGCTTGGGGTTGTTGGGGTTAAAATAAAATCATATTCCTTTAATATATGTTCTATTTTGTCTTTTATAAGTCTTCTTACTTTTTGTGCCCTTGCATAGTACGCGTCATAATAACCTGCACTTAAAACGAAGGTTCCCAACATAATTCTACGTTTTACTTCGTCTCCGAATCCCTCACTTCTGGACAATTTATAAGTACTTTCCAAATCAAAAGCCTTTTCACTTCTATGTCCATAGTGTATTCCATCGTATCGGGAAAGATTTGACGACGCCTCTGCTGTTGTTAAAATATAATAAGTGGCAACAACATAATCCAGGTATTCAAAAGAAACAGGTTCTACCGTATGTCCAATAGCCTTTAAATGCGCTATCTGTTCTTTTATATTCTTTTTTATTTCCGGATCCAGCCCTTCGGCATTTAAGGTTTCTTCTATATAAGCAATCTTTTTGGGAGTGGCTTTAGATAATTCGCTATACTGCGGAACTTCTTTACCAGAAGAAATGTTATCATTTTCATCTCTACCCGATATCACTTCCAGCAAAATTGCCGCATCTTCTACGGAACGGGTTATAGGACCAACCTGGTCAAAAGAAGAAGCATAAGCAATAACTCCGTATCTTGATACTCTGGAATAGGTTGGCTTTATGCCTATGACACCACAAAAAGCCGCTGGTTGGCGAATAGAACCTCCTGTATCTGTACCTAAAGAGGCCAGACACATATTCGCCTGTACAGCTACGGCAGATCCCCCGGAAGATCCTCCTGATACCTTTCTTGGATCAATAAAATTCTTTACCGGACCATAATAAGAGGTTTCATTAGAGGCCCCCATTGCGAATTCATCGCAATTTAAACGTCCTATAATGATCGCATCTTCTTTTAATAAGCGTTCTATTACAGTTGCAGAATATACAGCTGTATAGTTTTCCAGCATTTTTGAAGAGGCAGAAACTTTATGTCCCTTGTATGAAATATTATCTTTTATACCAATAACCATTCCCGCCAGCTTCCCGGCAGTTCCGTTTGTAATTTTTTCCTGAATGGATTTGGCTTGTTGGATACTTTCTTCTGTAAAAACTTCTATAAAAGCATTTAAGTCGGAAAACTGTTGAATCTGATGTAAATAAAAATCCACCAGATCCTCCACTGATAATATACCTGCTTTTATATCAGATTGAATATCTTGTAACCTGTTGTAAGTGTATGTTTTTTCTGCGAGCATTGTAAAAATAAGAGAACTTTCGGCTGCCTTTTCAGTAACCGAAAGCACATATTAAAATAGTACGATAATGAAAAATTAATTCTTATCGTCCTGATTATATGTTTTTTCTTCTTTTTCTATGCCTTTTTGGCCTTCTTTAAACTCTTTCACTCCTTTTCCTAAACCTCTCATTAGTTCAGGAATTTTTTTCCCTCCAAACAACAATAATAGTGCTACTACTATTAATATTATCTCTGGTGCTCCTAATCCCATTTTCTTATATTTTTTGATTAAATTAATTGGTATTTATTCTGCTGTTTTGTTATTCTCTTCGTTTTCCTGATATCTTTTTCTTTCTTCCTCTTCTTCCTGTTTAAGCTCTTCTTCTGCAGTTAACGAATTAATGTTTCTGTGAATTTCCCTTTTTACATCATCAGAAGCGTCTTTAAATTCCCGGATTCCTTTTCCTAAACCTCTTGCTAATTCAGGCAGTTTTTTACCTCCAAAGAGCAATAAAACAGCAAAAACTATAAGTATTGTTTCCTGCGCTCCTATATTTAAAAACAAAAGAGTATTCTGAGTCATAATCACATACATAACGCAAATATATATTTATTATGATTTTATTTCCTGTTTTATTGAATTTAATTTGCCAGCCAGCTTCCCGGATTTTGGGTTTCCATACCTTTCCACAATTCGAAATGAATTTCTGAAATTCCATCTTCATCTGAAGCTACCGTTCCGATAGTCTGTTTAGTTCCTACTTTCTGCCCACTGGAAACACTAATAGATTTTAAATTCTGATAAATAGTAAAGAACTCTCCATGTCTGATCATTACCACATTTTTACCAGCGATTTCAACAATACGGCTTACCGTTCCTTCGAACACGGCTCTTACCGGAGCATTTGTGTTTGCTCTTATTGTCCAGCCATTATTTTCTTTAGTAATATTTCCAATTTTCTGGGTACCATAAGATTCTGTAATAACTCCATTTGCAACTGGCCATGGCAATCTTCCTCTATTACTTACAAAACCGGCCGACAATTTTGCTGCTTCCGGAGTAGCTGCCAATACGGAAGATCTGCTTGTACTTGTTGTTGCCGCGGGGGCCTCTTTACCTTCTGCTCTGGCTTTTGCTGCCGCTGCCCTGGCTTCTTCTTCTGCCTTCTTCTTCGCTAAAGCTATCTCTCGTTGGATTGCAGCCCTAATTGCCCGATCTAACTGTGCGGCAGCTCTTTGCTTTTGCGACAGATCTTGTCTAAGTTTTCTTTCCTGAGAGGTTAGACTTTTAATCACTTTGGATTGTTTATTCTCTGCCTGGCCTAATACATTTTTCTCTTTTTGCTGATCTGACAATAAATGAGATTTTTCTGACTTATTTTTATTAAGCGTTGCTACTTTATTTTTAAGGGCGGCTTGAGTTTCCTCTATATACTTAGCTTGCTTTACCCTATACTCGCTAAATTGCTGAAGGTACTTTAATCTTTTATAGGCCTGGTTAAAATCTTCAGCAGCAAAAACATACATCAGCTTACTATATGCTCCCTGATTTTTTTGGGCAAACCTGATCATGGCAGCATAATCTGTTTTCAATTGTTTTAACTGGACTTGCAGAGAGCGAATATTATTCATATTCTGATTGATTTCTCCATCAAGCAATCTTACTTCGGAATTAATGGTCCTGATTTTTTCTTCCCGAAGTCTTATTTGTGCTTTTAATGCATTTAACTCCTTTAAAGTAACCTTCTTACTTGTTGAGGTCTGTTTTAAAGTATTGTTTATCATCTCAATATCTTTATTGAGCTGAGCCTTTCTTCTCTCCAGTTCTGCTCTTGTTTGCGAAAAAGAAGAACCATATATACCTAAAAATACAACTGTTAATGCTAATCTTAAAAGCTTCATCCTTACAAAGGTATCTATTTTTTTATTCTATACGTGTAAATCTTTTGGGTATGGTAAACGGATACTCCAATGGTATATTAAATTGCGGATTTTGATATTCCAACCCAATTTTGATTTCCTTCGATTCTATTTGCAACGCGATTCCTATTTTAAAAGGAACCAGTTTTCCTTCTATTTGCGTGTAACTATCGTAATTGATATTTAGCGATTGTGCAGGCATTTGTTTTTTTAAACTTAAACTCTGGGGTTTAAATAAAGAAGAGTAGACGCTCTCGAACATCAGGTCTGCTGAATTTCCTTTTAATAAAAGTAATCCGTTTTCTTTTGTTATCGAAGGATCAGACTCCAGAAATAGATCTAAAGAATTCCCTACCAGCATAGCTTCTAAAGCCTTAAAATCTATTTGCTTACTGGTATATCTGTGAATAAAATTGAATGGGTAAACGGCATATTCACTGGTCATTCTGTTCAAAAGTCTCACACTATCAGGTGTAATTAATACTCTAACGGCTTCCAGTCCTGCCACATAAGTTAGGGATACCCAAATAATCCCGCTCTTTTTGTTTCGAAGATTGAGCGTTACGTCATAAACTTTCCCGTCTAAAGAAAGATTGGTTTTTGCTTTTGCTGTAAAGGTTTCATAATCTAACTGGGTTTTCTTTAAATCATTCGTAGAGATTTCATTTTCCTTTACTATTTTCTCTTGCTTTACCTCTTTTAGTTTCTTTTTTGTGGCACACGACCAAAAAAGTGGCACAAACAGCAAAATCCAATATTTACTCACTATATTTCTTTTCATTGATTTTTCTCTCTAAAACAGCACTCTCTTCTCCTAGTTCTTTTGCTTTTTTCCAATAAGAAACAGCAGATTCCTCGTCTTTCAGGTGATAAAGAATATCGCCGTAATGCTCTAATAAAACCGCATTTTTTTCTTTACTGGCATTTATTGCCTTCTCTATCCATTCTTTTGCCGCCTCATATTTCTTTTGCCTAAACAATATCCATGCATAAGTATCTAAGAAAGAAGCATTATTTGGACTTAGCTGATTAGACTTCAGAGACATCTGTTCTGCTTTATCTAACCTTTCTGTCCTTAACGATAAATAATACGCATAATTGTTTAAGGCATAAACATTATTCGCATCCAAAGCAAGTGCCTTCTCATAGGAATCTGCAGATTCTTTATATTTTTTCAGCCCTTGATAGGCATCTCCCAGACTACTATAAACCTGTACTTTCATGCCTTTTTCCAGGTCAAAATTCAGCGCATTATTAAGATAGGATATCGCTTTTTCATTTTCTTTCATCTGAGAAAGTCCAATAGCGACGTAAACATAAATACTACCGCTTTGCGGAAAATAAGTTAAAGCTTCCTCTCCGGTTTCCACAACGCCTTTCATGTCGTTAAGGCTAAGCTTAATCCTCACCAGCTGATCCCAAACAGCATAAATATTTTTATTTAGCGCAATAGCTTGCTGATAGGCTTCTCCTGCTTTTTGATATTCTGTTTTCTGGAATAAAACATCGCCATAAATAGCAAAAGCTTTTGCTTCCTGCGGATATTCTTCAGTTAATATAAACGCTAATGTTTCGGCATATCTCACATATTTCAGATCAGGGAAACGTGAAAAATAGCTGATAATAATTTTAATTTTCTGATCAATATTGATTTCCGATACCCTAAATACCTGAGTCAATTCTGCAAAGGCTTCTTCTGTTTTTCCTTCCGAATTATAAATGTCCGAAAGTGCCAGGTTTACATATCCATTTCCCGGATCAAGCTCTTTTACCTTCTTATAAGTTTCTAGCGCCTTTTCTTTGTCTTTGTTATTAAAATACAGATCGCCTAAAAGTATATAATATCTAAAATTAGTCGGATCTAATGTTATCTGCTGTTTCAAATCGGTTTCTGCCGATTTGAAATCTCCCATTAACCGATAAATTCTTTGCTTGCCTTCCAACGTTTCCAAACTGGCTCCTATATTCTTTTCTATCTCCCGATATTCAGACAATGCATCTTCTGGCCTTTGCAATAACATCAAAGTATTGGCCTTCTCTAAACGGTACTCGGTTCTATCGGGCGACAACTTTATCAGCTCATCAAGTGTATAATTTAATAAATTATAATCTTTTAATTCCTGATAGATACTTGCCGACAGTACCCAATACCATTCGTTAGCAGTATTAATTGTAAGCGCTTTTTGTATACTTTCTTTAGCCAAATCGTATTCCTTATTCTTGAAATAAATTTGAGCCATTTCGTAATAAGCGTTATGCTGTTGGGGATCTACAGCAATAATCTGATTAAAATTGTTTAATGCTGCCTTTGTTTGCTGATTTAGTTTATTCTGCAACCCAGAAAAATACAGGTTTTCTATAATAAGGCTATCTGCAGCAGAAATGGGTTTACCTGCAATAAGTACCAATTCCTGTTGTGTTTCCTTCTGCTTTTGAGAAAAGCTTCCGAGACATAAAAACAGGAATGCACTTAACAACGCGTATTTTTTCAGAATAAACCTCACTTCTTAATTGACTTTAATAAACGGAAATTAATTCACTCCAGTATGCCCTAAACCTCCTGCACCTCTAATGGTTTCGTTAAGCTCTACAGCTTCTTCCCATTCTATTGTAGCATGACTAGCAATTACCATTTGTGCAATTCTGTCCGCTGGCTGAATAGTATATTCTTCTGACGAAATATTAACTAAAAGAACCTTCACTTCACCTCTATAATCCGCATCTATTGTACCCGGGCTATTCAATACCGTAATCCCAAATTTATAGGCTAAACCGCTTCTGGGTCTAATTTGCGCTTCGTAACCTTCGGGTAATTCTATGAACAAACCAGTTGGAACCAATTTTCGTTCCAAAGGCTTTAAAGTGATTATTTCTTCAATGTCTGCTCTTAAATCCATGCCTGCAGAAAGATTGGTTTCGTAGTTTGGCAAAGGATTTTTGGATTTATTGATGACTTTAATTTTCATTATTTCAAAAATATCTTTTTTAGATTTTCTTTTTCAATATATAAAATTAATACTGTAAAAATGACGAACAACAGATTCCCCCAGATAATGTCTCTATTTAAAACTACAAATGAGATATAAACCAAAATTGTCGCAACTGCAATATATAGCAAGTCTATTTTTATCCTGTATGGAATAGGATAATGTTTTTGCCCCCACAGATAGGAAAGAATCATCATCACACTGTAGGCACATAAAGAAACCCATGCTGATGCGATAAATCCATACATCGGTATGAATACGACATTAAGCACAATAGTCAAAACGGCTCCAATTCCAGAGATGTACAATCCATATTTTGTCTGATCGGATAGTTTATACCATATAGACAGATTCATGTATATTCCAAGGTTAAGATATCCCAAAAGAAGGATAGGTACTACATATAAACCATCCCAGAACTGCTCTCCTATAAAATATTTTAAAATGTCAATATTTGCAATCAGACCAACATAAATCAACACCAATGCTATTATGAAATAACTCATAATCAGCGAATAAGTTTCTTTTGCGTCTTTATTTTTAGAACTGCTGAAGAAAAACGGCTCGGCACCTAACCTAAATGCCTGAATGAAGATATTCATGAATATAGCCAATTTAGTGCAGGCGCCATAAATACCGACTTGCTTATCACTAATAGACGGCGGTAACAGCTTTTCCAGAAAAATTTTGTCGCTATTTTCGTTTATGATGAAAGAAAGATTGGCAATAAGTACCGGCCAGCTATAATGAAACATATCCCAAAGCAATCTTTTATCAACTTTAAAAGTCAATTTCATAAGTTCTGGCAAAAGCAAAGCAAAAGTCAGTATACTTGCCAACAGATTTGACCAAAATACGTAGCCTATCCAACCGGGTTTATACCAACTTGCAAACCACGTAGCCAGCGGCCAATTATTTTCTATAATTAACGGAACGGCAAACAGAAAGAATAAGTTAAGCCCGATAAAACTTAAAATATTCACTAGTTTTATAAATGCATATCGAAATGGCTTCCCTTCTGCCCTGATCCTGGCAAAAGGTATAACGCATAATGCATCAAAAGCTAAAATGACGATAAAATATTGAATGAAAGAGATATAATCCTGTAAAGATGTTGCTTTTCCGGATTGCATCCATTCGGCTATCGGCCGTATAAATAAAAAAGCAGTTCCTACAAATATTAAAGCTATAAATGCAATTACAAAAAAGGTATTATTGTATACTCTTTCCTTATCTTCCTTTTTATTAATGAACCTGAAGAAAGTTGTTTCCATCCCAAAAGCCATAATAGCATTTAGAACAGAAGCCCAGGCATACATAGTTGTAAATACCCCATACGCTTTTGGTGCATATACAGTTGTATAGATAGGAGTCAGAAAGAAATTAAGTATTCGCGAAGCGATAGTACTTAAGCCGTATATAGCCGTTTGTCCGGCGAATTTCTTTATAGAAGACAAATCTTATTTCTTTAAGACTGCAAAATTACTATAGTTTTTTATTTCTATATCTTTAATTTCAATGCTTTCTACATTAGCTTCATCAGGCCCCGACTTACACCAATCTATAAAAAAATTCAGCATCATGTCGTCACCTTCTGCTTCTATGTACACTGTTCCATCCGGTTGGTTCTTAACAATTCCTTTTATAGCCATTTGATCGGCTACTACTTTTGTTGAAGCCCTAAAAGACACTCTCTGAACTTTACCTGAAACAATAATTAAACAAGCTTTCATCTATTAAAATCAATTAAATGATAAAAGTCAAGTTTTAAGTCGAAAACAACAAGTATTAAATCAATTTTACCACCTCAGATTTGTCTGTGATGTGCCCATCTTTAAAGTTTGTAATTAAATTTAAGCCTGGTTTTTTTCCTTTCTCAATACTTCCCAACTCTCCTTCCCATCCAAAAAATTTAGCTCCGTTTAAAGTTGCCCATTGAAGCATTGTCTCAAAAGAAATTTCTGGCCTGCTGTTTTTTACAATTTTCATTTCTTCTAAAATACTCAGTGTTTTATTAGAAGCCAGGCTGTCTGTTCCCAAAGTTGCCGGGAGTTCAGATTTTGTAAAAAAGTCGAAATGGGGAAGCGTGTTTTCTATGTACAGGTTAGCACCCGGACAAAAACACCAATAAAAACCATGATCGAATCTTTTCAGCATATATACATCTTTCAGAGAAGTAAAGGTATTGTGAACCAACAATATGTTTTGGTTTTGCGGAAAAAGAGGCACCAAAGCCTGTAAAGTATTTTTAGACATAGCTACAAAATGGTCTATATTTATACCTAAATCTTTATAAAAATCTACAAAAGCTCCCGTTTTATATCTATACAACGCATTCTCATCGTCATTTTCCTGATTGTGTATGCTGATTAAATTCTTATGGGTCTTACAATATTTTCTGAAATTTTTGAGAAGATTCTTTGACAAGGTATAGGCTGCATGCAGTGTAATAGAAACCGAGCCGGCATTAGCAAATTCAGACTTCATAGCATCTGCTTTTTCTACTAATTCATCGGCAATGTTCGGGTCAATTCCCACCATTTCTATAAATGTATGGTACTTGATATTACTTTGGGCTTTTATATCTGCAGAAATAGAAGTATTGGAAATGTCTCCCACAGCTACAATACCATTCTTCTCCATCATTTTATCTGCCTCCTTCATAGCCGTTATTATCTCCTTTTCGGAGACATTCCGCAATGCTAATACCTTTTTAATAAAGTTTGGCAGACCTTCTTTTTCTTCAATTTTCCCTTTTAAATGAGATAGTTCAAGGTGACAATGGGAATTAATAAAACCCGGTACAATTATTCCTTTATGATGTATTATACTTTTATCATTATCATCATTATAGCTGGATACAGACAATATTCTGCCTTCATCATCCGTTACTACCAAACCATTTGGTATTGGGGTTTTGCCGTCTACAGTAAAAACGTAATCTGCCGTAAATTTTTTCATTTGAAAGGATTAACTAAAATCAACAACATTTTTTTAACATTTAACTTAAGATATTGTTTAGGGTAGCTACAATTATAATCCAAATATTATTCCGTAATTTTGCAAACGTATGAACACAGCGTCAACAAAGTCTGATATTCGGAGTTTTTCGCTAGAAGATTTAAGATCCAAATTTATAGAATTAAATGAAAAATCTTTTAGAGCGAATCAAATTTATGAGTGGTTATGGAAAAAATCAGCTACTTCGTTTGATGAAATGACCAATATATCAAAGAGTTTAAGGGATAAACTTAATGAGATTTTTGTCATCAATGCCGTAAAAATAAATAGCTCACAATTCAGCTCCGATAAGACTATAAAAAATAGTTTTGTACTGCATGACACGCATTTAATTGAAGGTGTTCTTATTCCTACACCAGATAGAATGACTGCGTGTGTATCTTCACAGGTTGGGTGCAGCCTTACCTGTAAATTTTGTGCTACGGGTTATATGGATAGAAAACGTAATTTAAATGCCGATGAAATTTATGATCAGGTGGTCTTGATAGATAAGCAGGCTAAAGAGAATTACGGCATTCCGTTAACCAATATTGTGTATATGGGTATGGGCGAACCATTGTTAAATTATTCCAATGTGCTCAAGTCTATAGAGAAACTTACTTCGGAAGATGGCTTAAATATGGCTTCAAAACGTATTACGGTTTCTACTGCAGGTATTGCAAAAATGATTAAGAAACTTGGCGACGACAATGTAAAATTTAATCTCGCATTGTCTTTACATGCAGCCAATGATGAAAAACGTAACGAGATTATGCCAATAAATGAGCAAAACTCTTTGAAGTCTTTGGCAGAAGCACTTAAATATTTTTATTCCAAAACCAAGAACCCCATAACCTACGAATATATTGTGTTTAACAATTTTAACGATGGGATTGAGGATGCGAAAGAATTAGCAAAATTTTGTAAGCATATCCCTTGTAAAGTTAATATTATAGAATACAATCCCATTTCATTTGCGGATTTTACTAATGCCGAGGAAGATAAGATTGAGGTTTTTGCAAATTATCTAAAAAAGCAAGGTGTTACTACCAATATTAGAAGGAGCCGGGGAAAAGATATAGATGCAGCCTGTGGACAGCTTGCTGTTAAAGAAGGAGCTAAATAATATTAGCAGATTTATTCTTAACTTAAGAGAATGAATCTGTTAAATAGATACCTTTTGGATTTTAAATCTTTATTTTTCCCTAAGCTTTGTAATGGCTGCAAAACCATGCTTACGACCCAGGAAAATTTGGTTTGTACGTCATGCATATACAATCTTCCTTTCACTAATTTTCATATTCATAAAAAAAATCAATTAGAAAAGACATTTTGGGGAAGAGCAAATATTCAAAGTGCATCAGCTTATCTCTATTTTAAACAGGGTGGAATTGTTCAAAATCTCATGCATCAGTTAAAATACAACAATATGCCGGAACTTGGTATTTGGTTAGGTGAAATGTATGGTAGGCAACTGGTTAAATTTTCCGATTATAGTGATTTTGATGCTTTAATCCCTGTACCTCTGCATAAAACCAAGCAAAGAAAAAGAGGTTTTAACCAAAGTGAGCAAATTGCCATAGGCCTTTCTAACATTTTAGGTATTCCGGTTATGACCGATGTTTTAAAAAGAACCAAATATGCCGACAGCCAGGTTCAAAAAAGCAGAATATCCAGATACGATAACCTTAAGGCTTCTTTTACAGCAAAAAATGAAATGAATATTAACAAAGCTATCCTGGTAGATGATACTATAACTACAGGAGCGACACTGGAAGCATGTTTTCATGCACTAAACAATGCCGAAATAGACAAAATTTCTATTATGGGAATTGCCTACACCTCTTAACTGAATTTATATTATTTTTGGTAAGTATGAGATTACTTACACTCTTTATATTTATACTGGCACTATATTGTACAGCCTGCAAGGACGACGCTTCTGTGGGAGAAAATTCCGAAGCCAGACTCTTCTTTTCAACAGATTCTGTGCTTTTCGATACTATTTTTACGGATAAAGGAAGTACAACGAGGACTATTAAAGTTTTCAATTATAATAAGCATAAAATAATAATTAATGAACTGGCTTTATCCGGAGGTAACACATCCAGCTTTAAAATAAATATCAACGGTTTAACAACGAACACTCTTAGTAACATCGAAATTGCCGGCAACGACTCTATCTATGTATTTGTTAAAGCTTTTATCGACCCTAATAGTTCAGATTCTCCTTTTCTTATAGAGGATTCGCTGTTAATGACCTATAATGGAAGAAGGCAGAAATTACCTTTAGTTGCTTACGGCCAGAATGCGATATATATGAGCGATGAAAAAATAAATACAAATGTTACTTTTCAAAAAGGGAAACCTTACGTCTTTTATGGAAACAACACGGTAACCAACGGCACTGTTCTCTCACTAGATCCCGGAACAAGAATGTTCTTTCATAAAAAAGCAAAGCTTACTATAAACGGGAGTTTGCAAGCTAATGGAAACTTAAACGATTCGATTACTTTCGCCAGCGATAGAATGGAGAGAATTTACAGAGATGAACCGGGGCAATGGGAAGGACTTCATTTCACCAGCAGATCGATAGATAATCATCTTAATTTCTGCATCATTAAAAATGCGCTTACAGGAATTCAGGTAGATTCTTTAAGCAGTAACAACAACACTAAGCTACTACTTACCAACTCTATTATAAAAAATCATCAGGTTGCAGGTATTATTGCAAATAACGGAGAGATTACCGGGATTAACAACCTGATCTTTAATTGTGGTCAGTTTTTATTATCCTTATCAAATGGTGGAAAATTCCAGTTTTATCAAAACACTTTTGCTGGTTACAATTTTAGCATGTCAAGGAATACTGCTGCTATTTTTATTTCTAACAGCTCGCTCTCCGGAAACAATACTTTAGATTTAAGTGCAAATTTTATTAATAATATCATTTGGGGAAATAACAGAAATGAAATTGAGTTGAAAAAAACCGAAGAGAAACTCTTCGATGTAGAATTTAAGAGCAATCTTATTAAAACTGACACTCCAGATCAAATACAAGGAAACAATAATGTATTCAATATTAATCCTTTATTCATTAATCCAAGATATGATATCTTTCAGTTAAGTCCTGAAAGTGCTTTCTTACAATATGGGGAAAACATCAACATTCCGAAATTCAATACATTTATAATGAAAGACTTAAAAGGAATAGATAGATTGTTTCCTTCTACTTTAGGTTGTTTTCAAAAAAATTGAAACCTTTTTGCTCTTTTATCTGTATAAATACTCGAGAGCGTTAATTTAGATTTGGACTGGCGACAACCGTTCTGGTTTTAAGCCAGTCCTTTCTCTTTTCAAGTATGTACATTTGCCATGAGCTTATCTATCTCACGTAATAACACATCTACTCTTAGTGGTTTAGATTGGTAAGAAGTAAAGCCACTATTTAAAATTTCCTCTATATCTTCTGGTAAAATTGAAGCGGTATTAGCAATAATTGGTAACTGCTTAAAGTATATATCTTCCTGAGACCTTACACGAGTCACTACATCAAACCCATTCATTACAGGCATATTTACATCCAATAAAACCACATCAAATTTCTTGGCAAGTATTTTTTCTAAAGCTAATGTACTATTTGTTTCAAATTCCACATTATTGAAATATTTTGATAATACTTTTCGAGATATCAAGATATTGATTTCATCATCATCAACAACAAGTACTTGTATTGAACTCTTTTCCATATTCTCCCCTTTTCTTAGTTTATACTCAGAACACTATAAATTTGTTTCAATTCTATTGAAAAACAAAAAGTCCCTGAATTAATTCCAGGGACTTCAACTATTTATATCGTAATAACTATTTACTGTACAAAGGGAACGCTTTCATTAATGCATTCACTTCCTGTTTGATCTCTTTTAAACGGTCTTCATTTTCATAATTATTGATCACATCATCAATGAAACCAATAATTTTAACCATTTCTGTTTCTTTTAGACCACGGCTAGAGATAGCTGCAGAACCTATACGAATACCAGAAGTTACAAATGGCGATCTCTTATCAAAAGGAACCATATTTTTATTAACAGTAATGTCTGCCTTACCCAAGGCTTCCTCTGCTGCTTTACCTGTAATATTTTTATTCGATAGATCAATTAACATCAGGTGGTTATCTGTACCTCCGGAGATTAATTTATAATCACGAGCAACCAGTTCCTTAGCTAAAGTTGCAGCGTTTTTCTTTACCTGAAGTACATACTCCATATACTCATCACTTAACGCTTCACCAAAAGCAACTGCTTTAGCAGCAATAATGTGCTCTAAAGGCCCGCCCTGGGTTCCAGGAAAAACTGCACTATCTAAAATTGCAGACATTTTTCTTATCTCTCCTTTTGGTGTAGTCAATCCCCAAGGATTATCAAAATCTTTCCCCATCATAATAATACCACCTCTTGGACCTCTTAGTGTTTTATGAGTAGTTGTTGTTACGATATGACAATGCGGAAGCGGATCTGCCAATAAACCTCTGGCAATTAAACCTGAAGGGTGAGAAATATCTGCTAAAACCAAAGCACCAATCTTATCTGCTACTGAGCGGATAAATACGTAATCCCAATCTCTGGAATAAGCAGAAGCACCACAAATAATTAATTTGGGTTTTTCTCTTAAAGCTACCTCTTCTAATTGTTTATAATTAATTAAACCAGTCTCTTCATCTACTCCATAAAAAAACGGTTGGTATACTTTACCAGAAAAGTTTACCGGAGAGCCATGAGTTAAGTGACCGCCATGAGACAAATCGAAACCTAAAATCTTATCACCTGGTTTTAAAACAGCTAAAAATACTGCTGTATTGGCTTGTGCTCCGGAATGTGGCTGAACATTAACCCATTCTGCATTAAATAGCTGTTTAGCTCTTTCGATAGCAATATTTTCAATTTCATCAACAACTTCACAACCTCCATAATAACGTTTTCCCGGAAGCCCTTCTGCGTATTTATTGGTCAAAACAGAACCAGCAGCTTCCATAACCTGCTTGCTAACAAAATTTTCGGAGGCAATAAGTTCTATGCCTTGCTCCTGTCTTTGCAACTCTTCGTTGATTAAATCAAAAATAATTTCGTCCTTTTTCATGAAATTTTTTTATATATTGCTATCGTTAAATTAAAATAATCCTTTTCAGATTAAAAGTTTTTTCTAATCTTTAGGGACTTATAGCATCCGCCTTTTAAAAGACAAATTTAGAATTTTATATGGATTTTTAGATTAAAAAACTATAAATGAACAAACTGAGTTTTGTAATTGTCGGAGTTGGAAATATAGGTTCAAAATATGCCAAGATTATAAAATCTTTGCCTGATGCAGAATTGATAGCCGCTGTAGATACTGATTTTAACAAACGTAAGAATCTTATCGATTTAGTACCTTTTTTTGTTTCACTGGAAGATTTCCTTAAAAATAAAATCCCTGCAGATATCGTATGCATTTGTACTCCAAATGGCAACCATGCTCAGCAAACAATAGACTGTCTGAAAGCGGGCTATCATGTAATTTGCGAAAAACCTATTGCATTGAGTACAGATGATGTTTATAGCATGATGGAAGCGGAAGAAATTTCGGGCAAAAAAGTATTTGCGGTAATGCAAAACAGATATAGCCCGGTATCTATCTGGCTAAAAAAAATACTGGAGCAGAAAAGATTGGGCGAGCTACGCTATATTCAAATTAATTGCTTCTGGAACAGAAATGAGAAATATTATGCTGAATCTCCCTGGAGAGCTACCTCCAATTTAGGTGGAGGTCCATTATATACACAGTTTAGCCATTTTATTGATTTAATGATTTGGCTATGTGGCTCACCTGTAGATATCTCTTCCGAGACGTTTAATTTAAATGATACTGTAAAAACCGAGTTTGATGATAGTGGGAACATTAAATTTAAGCTAAAAAATGGCGGCCGAGGTTTGTTTAATTTCACCAATGCATCCTGGAACACAAATATAGAGAGCAGTTTAACAATTATCGGAACGAAGGGGAATGTAAAAGTTGGAGGACAATATATGGAAAAGCTGGATTTTATACAGGTTGAAGACAAGATAGACCTACCTGCATTTCAGGAAATATCACATGCCAATAACTATCATTTTTATAAAGGCTCAGCAGATAAACATGACGAATTCTTAAAAAAGGTAATATCATGCATTTATGAAAATAAGAACCCGGAAATTGGTCTGAAAGATGAATTACATGTTATTGATTTTATTGAGCAATCTCTTCTTTATTTACAATCCAGAAGTTATTAAACCCTAATCCAATTTGAATATTAATCAATTGTTGTTGCAGCATTTCTAAAACAGCCAAAAAATTGTAAACAAACTGAACCTTATCTTTTGAATGCTGTACAATATTTTTAAAATCTAATCTGGCATTGATGTTTAACAACTGTGAAATAACCAGCTTTTGTTCTTCTATCGTATATGGATATTTAACTACAGTATGTTTTACTTCTTCTGAACGGATACTGTAATTTCTCATCATGCGGTGATAAACTTTCAGCAATTTGTACAAATCAAAGGTTGCAAGTTCTTCTCCAGAATTCCCCGTTTGTTCAAATCGCTTCACATCCTCCACGATATTTCCTCTTCTCTCCTTAAAAAACCTGTCTTCTTCCAGGAGCTTAAAAGTCTCCGTAACTTCTTTAAAGCGTTTGTATTCTATCAATTTCTGAATAAGGTTTTGCTTTAAATCAATTTCATTACCCTGTTCATCTACTTCCACTCGCGGCAACAACATCTTTGCTTTAATCCTCATCAAAGTCGAGGCGACAAAAATAAACTCACTGGCCAGCTCCATGTTTAATGAATTCATCTGGTGAATATATTCCAGAAAATCATCCGTAATTTTGGCAATAGGAATATTATGGATATCCAATTCGTCCCTTTCTATAAAGAAAAGGAGCAAATCGAAGGGTCCTTCGAAAACTGGTAATTTAATAGAAAAATTCTCTACCGCTTCCATTATTCAGCCGCAAATATAGATTGTTTTTATTAAGCTTAATATAGTTATCTTCAAATCATAATCTAAAACATATCACATGTTTAAGTCAGGAATTCTTTTAAATTTGTAAATTATTTTAATAGAAAACATGGAAGTAAAGGCGGGCAAGCTACTAACTCAAATCAATACGCCTTCTGATTTAAAGAAATTTAAGGAAGAAGATTTAGTCGAAATTTGCAAAGAACTTAGACAATATATTATTGATGTGGTATCTGTAAATGGTGGTCACTTTGCATCTAGCTTAGGTGTAGTAGAACTTACCGTTGCTTTACATTATGTAATGAATACGCCATACGATCGTTTTGTTTGGGACGTAGGTCATCAGGCATATGGTCATAAGATTCTAACAGGCCGCAGAAATATATTCCATACCAACAGGATATACGGAGGGATAAGTGGTTTCCCAAAAAGATCAGAAAGCGAGTATGACACTTTTGGGGTAGGGCATTCTTCCACTTCTATTTCCGCAGCATTAGGCATGGCCGTGGCTTCACATCTGAAAGGAGAAAATGACAGACAGCATGTCGCTATCATTGGTGATGGTTCTATGACTGCAGGAATGGCCTTTGAAGCATTAAATCATGGTGGTATTGAAAAATCAAATCTGCTGGTTATCCTTAATGATAACTGTATGTCGATTGATCCAAATGTAGGGGCACTTAAAGATTATCTTACCAATATTACTACCAGCAAAACTTATAATAAATTTAGAGATGACGTTTCTGCTGTACTTACCAAGATTTCCGAATTAGGACCAAATGCACATCAGATTGTAAAAACCATAGAAAAGACTATTAAAGGCACTTTATTGCATAAAAGTAACTTTTTCGAGGCTCTAAACTTCCGTTATTTTGGTCCGATAGACGGCCATGATGTTAATAATCTGGTTAAAGTACTTCATGATCTGCGTGATATTCCCGGTCCAAAACTTTTACATTGTGTAACGGTAAAGGGCAAAGGTTATACACTAGCAGAAAAAGATCAAACCAAATGGCACTCTCCTGGTCTTTTCAACAAAATAACAGGAGAAATAAAAAAATCTGTACAAAAATCTCCGCAGGGCCCAAAATATCAGGACGTATTTGGCAATACTATTGTGGAATTAGCTGAAGACAATGAGAAAATTCTAGGTATTACTCCCGCCATGCCATCGGGCTGCTCGCTCAATATCATGATGAAAGCTATGCCAGACAGAGCTTTTGATGTTGGTATTGCAGAACAACATGCAGTAACTTTTTCTGCCGGATTGGCCACCGAAGGTTTTATTCCCTTTTGTAATATTTACTCGAGCTTTATGCAAAGGGCTTATGATCAGGTTATACATGATGTTGCCCTGCAGAAGTTACCGGTAGTTTTTTGTTTAGACAGAGCAGGCATTGCAGGTTCCGATGGTCCAACACATCATGGGGCTTATGATCTAGCTTATTTCAGATGCATTCCCAACATGATTGTTTCTGCTCCGATGAACGAAGAAGAGCTGAGGAACCTGATGTATACCGCTCAATTAAAAGATCATGGCGGTCCGTTTTCTATACGCTATCCAAGAGGAAACGGTGTGATGCCAGATTGGAAGCGACCATTTCAGGAAATTCAGATCGGAAAGGGCCGTAAAATTTGCGACGGTGAAGATGTTGCAATTCTTTCGATTGGACATATTGGTAACGAAGCTGTGAAAGCTTGCCTGGAATTAAATCAGGAAGGGTATTTTCCTGCTCATTATGATATGCGTTTCGCAAAACCTATAGACGAGCAATTACTACATGAAGTTTTCTCCAAGTATAAAAACATTATTACTGTTGAGGATGGCTGTATCAATGGCGGAATGGGAAGTGCTGTTTTGGAATTCATGGCTGATAATAATTATACTGCACATATCAAACGTCTGGGTATTCCAGATAAAGTTGTGGAACATGGAGAACAACCAGAACTTTGGGCAGAATGTGGTTATGATTCCGTAGCTATAATTGAGGTTGTTAAAGAACTGGGAGAAGCGAAGATTACCAAGGAAATGGCAGGTTAATTAAGTTATAAATTTCTCAGTGTTTAATGAGAACCTGCAGTGTGTATTATTAACTATTTAGAACTAAGTCTACAAAACGCTTTGCAATAGCTTGTCTTGAATTTTCTTTAAGCATATCTTCCGATTGTTGAATATCAGTAGTTTCGCCATTTTGGAAGCGGCCATACAGGTCTTCTAAAACATGGATAACCTCTTGTTTAGAATTACACACAAAACCTGCGTTGTTATGCAGAATACTTTTTTCTAAGTCTCCGTTATCACTTGAAGGCAATAAAATCGGTTTTCTAAAAAATAAATAATCTGCTTGTTTGGAAGTAATAATACCTGACCGATCACTATATTTTAAATGCAGGAAAAGATTGGCATTGTTTAAATAGGGTAAAAGCTCATACTTTCTTAACCTTTTTGTAATGGTTGTTATTTCCGACAAACCGAACTCTTCAACTTTATCTTTTAGTAAAGGGGAATAAAAAGAGCCTAAAAACTGAAGTTTTATTGTTTCGCGGGACTTATTTGAGACAAAATCCCGTAGCGCTAGGAAAAAAGCATTATCCTTTAATTGATCATTATAAACAGTCCCTGTGTAAACTATGTTAAAAGTTCTATCCTGTTTTTCCATAATGTCGGGCTCTCCATAATTACTTCCATTTGGTATTACATGAATTTTATGTTGAAATTCTGACGGAAAATAGCTCTTTAAGGTTTCTGATACGGTGGTAATTAGAGAGGCTTTTCTTAATAAACTCTTTTCCGTATTCCTTAAGATCGCTCTTTTTAATTTATAAGCACTTTTAATACCTTGTAAATTTTGATAGCCATAAGTCCATGGATCTCTATAATCAAGAACAAGTTTAAAATTTAAATGACGGGCCAATTTATGGGCATATTTAAAAATCCCATACGGAGCTCCGGAAGTTATAATATAACCATCCTTATTATTTTTATTCAGTGTCTCTATTAAACTAAGGTCTCTTGGTGTTAAAGTTTCCTCCCTAAATAATAACTGATAAACGAAATTAAGAGATTTAGATTCTGATCTTAACACCAACTTTTGTAAAGTCCCTATTTTAGGTTGAAATATTTTGACATGTTTGCTTATAGATTCTTCCAATTTATCTATGTTTCCAATCTCACATGAAACCGTATTAGATCTTTCTTTCAATTGGAATTCTATCACTCTAACATTAATATCACTTCTCTTAACAAGATGATCTACTAATACTCTAAACCTATTAGCAGAAGTAGTATTTTCAAAAAAATCATACGTGAATAAAATGACATCTTTAGTTTCTTCCATAAGACTAAAAATCATCGTAAAAACTTCTGAAACTGCTTCTTAGCCCAAAACTTATAATTCCTGTTTTAGCACTTCCTAATTCATTAGTTTCATTACGTAAAGCAGAAGCAATCTCTAATCTTAAATTATATTTTGGATTCAAAATATAAGCAACTTTTCCTTTTGCAAAGAACAAATCTGTAGCTATTCCATTGCCTACTTTGCTTCCATAATTCAACGATCTGTCATCATAAGAAAGAAAAATATTCTTTCCATAATTTTCACCCGCCGGATCCAAGCCATAGTAAGCATAAAGCAGTTGCCCGGAAAAATCAAATCTTTTATAGCTATAATTGAGCATACCCACAAGCTCTCTAAAATTTGCCCCGTACGGATGCGCCAGTGGCTGGTTATAATGTCCATAGTTAGAGACCCTATCGAAATGTGCATAAGTATAAGGTCTCGCCGTGTTAAATTCTCCCAAATAGTTCAGGTTTTTTATCCCAAAAAGATCTGAACCCCTGAATCCTAACTGCAAAGCCCATTTATTTGCCCAATAGCCTTTATTAGAGAAAAATTCTTTAGCGGTAAATTCGTCAATCATAAACTGCCCGTATATGGCGGTTTTTTCTAATAACTCGTACTTAACATTAAGGCCCAAACGCATTTTATCGGGAGACGTTGAGTTTGCACCTTCAATTGGCCTCAGAAAAACGAAAGGATGAATATAGTTAAAATCAAATCCACGTTTGCCTTCTGGTTCAGCATCTGCCCAGGTAATTCCCTGGAAAAAACCAACAGACCATCTATTGCTGATGTTCCAGTCCAGATAATGAAAAGCTCCCCATTTCCCTCTATCCCCCAACCGCCTGTCATTTGTTAGCCTGGGAGCACCGGGATCCAGCATATAGGCATAAACCGTTTGATACTGGAGGTTCCCTAAACTGGCCCTCAACCTGAAAAAAGAGTAATTTGCCGCAGCATCAGACAATAGCAAAGACCTATACCCATCGCCAATAAAATTTTTATCATAGCCCAGGGCGAAATTCAGATATTTATTTGGAGTGTATGACAATAAAGCTGTAGCGTAAGCCCAGTCTTTTTCCAGCTTGCCTAACTTACCACCAACCTGTCCTGGAATAACCTGATTCTGATCTATGAAATTGGTTATATAGGTAGGAAATACGCCCTGGTTCTCATATCCGCTGGTATAAAATGAAAATTTATTACCAACTTTCACTCCAATTTGGTAACCTCTCGTATTCAACCAGGTACTTCTATCTAAATCCTGATCGTATCCAATGGTAAAATCGGGTAAAAAATCGGCATAAATTTGATAATCGTCTTTATTTACCTCAATTAAGTGCTGCTGAAACAGCTTTCTCCCCAACCAGGTTCGCCTTAAAGAGTCTCCCGTAAAAGAAACAGAATCGACGGCATTCTCAAGCGACTCATGATCTCCATAAAAAGGTTTTATCGCGCTGTGAAAGCGTCGCGTTTTATTGTATACCTGAGGATTATATTTTTGATAATGATCGTAAGCGTAAGGTAGAGTTACATTTTCTGTTTGTGCGAAACTTATCGACGAAAATCCAAACGCGGCACTTAAAAGAGCAATATATTTATACATTTACCAGTTCTAATTCTTTATCTAACTCTTCGTAGGTAGAGTTATTGCTTTTAAATTCAGGTACTATTTTCTTCATAAGCCTTACTACGTCTTTATCCTGATATTTACAAGCCAGCGTTACCAGATTATTGATATCAATACTTACCAATTCATACTCATGAGGAACTACTTTAGCTATCATAATTTTTTCATGATGGGTCGGCAGGGTATTTTCTCTATCATTTAAAAGTTCTTCATATAACTTTTCTCCCGGTCTTAAACCTGTAAATTCTATTTTAATATCCTGATTAGGGATAAAACCTGATAAACGGATCATTTTCTTTGCCAGTTCAACAATCTTAACAGATTTGCCCATATCAAAAATATAAATCTCTCCACCGTTACCCATAGAACCAGCTTCCAGCACCAATCGGCAGGCTTCTGGTATGGTCATAAAATATCGGGTAATATCCGGATGAGTTACCGTAAGCGGTCCGCCTTTTTGTATCTGATCTCTGAAACGGGGAATTACCGAACCGTTAGATCCAAGCACATTTCCGAAACGGGTAGTAATAAATTTTGTGGTGCTTTCCTGACCATTTTGCAGGCATAAAGAACGAAATAAAGATTGTACGTAAATCTCCGCTATGCGTTTAGAGGCTCCCATAACATTAGTTGGGTTGACCGCCTTATCCGTGGAGACCATTACGAATTTTATTGCACCATGTTTAATAGCCAGGTCTGCTATGTTCTTTGTTCCGCCCACATTTGTACAGATGGCCTCGGAAGGGTTATGTTCCATCATGGGTACATGTTTATAAGCTGCCGCGTGATAAACATAATGCGGTTTAAAAGTTTCAAAGAGGCACTCCATTCTGTCTCTGTTCTTTACGTCGCCTATAAATGCGATAAAATTATCAGAAAGGTTATTATCCTGAAGTTCCAGCTGCAGTTCATGAAGAGGTGTTTCCGCAATATCATTTAATATAATCATCTGCGGATTAAATTTGGCTACCTGTCGAACAATTTCGCTTCCTATAGATCCTGCAGCACCAGTTACCAATACTCTTTTACCTGAAAGCTGTTCATTCAATACCTGTTCTCCTATAACAATAGGATCCCGTTCCAGCAGATCCTCAATTTTCACTTCTTTAATCTGATTCGCTTTTACTGTTCCCTTTACCCAGGTTCTTACCAGAGGAACGTTTAATACGCGCACATCGTTATCAAGACACAGGTCCACTACCTTATTTTTTTCATCTGGAGTCATCCGTGGCGCGGTAAATATCAGGCTGTCGATCTTCTCTTCATGCAATATACGTTCTAGAAGACTTGCATGATATATTTTTACATTGTCTACAACCTTTCCACTTTTGCGATGATCGTTATCAACAAATGCAATCACACTCATGTTGATCTTCGGATCTGTATCTAAAGCCCTCTTAGTGGCTATTCCGGTTTCTCCGGCACCAAAAATAATTACCCGTTTTTTATCAAGTCTTAAATTTTTGATGTATACAAAGAAATACTTTACCAATACCCTATAGGTAATCAGTGTAACAAAGCTGCACAGCCCAGTAATTACGATGACTACATTAGATATAAGCAAATCTTTTCCTAAAGAAAGCGAAACTATATTGGCCAGAATAAAAAGTCCGTTGCTTAACGAAATACTGAACAATATCCTGAAGGAGTCCTGCGCACTTGTATATCTCACTATTCCTGCATAGGTCTTCACGTTAAAAAAAACGATACAGTTGATAACACTAAATATTAATATATTCCTGCTCAGTTCCTGCAGATCTATATGATTAATGGTAAAATCATATTTTATAAAATAGGCTAATCCCATAGAAAAAGCACAGCACAGCAGGTCCAGGCAGAATATTAACCAACGAGGAACAATGTTTATTCTTCTAAACATAATTTAATTCTGGTTATAACGCGACAAATATACCTATTTGTTTATTAAAATTATTTCCTTTGGTAAACCTTAGGAATCTTATTTATTACAAACAAGGTTTAAATATGTTTTAAGCTTCAGCTGAAGGTTCCTGAAAAACACAAGAAAAGATGAGGGTATGGGTAAAAAAAGCAATTCACGTATCCATGATTTTTTACCGATTGAATCGGAACTCCATAAATTAAAAAGACATTTTAATGCTTTTAATTTATTCCCGCTTCTATTGTAAGCCATTAAAAGGCGTAATTTAAAATTGTCTATATAAATTTCATCAATAGCAGACGGTCCTTCATTATCCAATTTATGGATATATCGTTGTGATACGTTTATTATCGAACGCTGTATTTCTTCAAAAGCCGAATTATCGTTATGTCGGTAAACATTTCGGACTGTTTCTTTTATTATTACTGCCTGTTCCCCTCTTATGGCATTTAACAGAAATTCCCAATCCTCGGCAAAATCAAGATTTTCATTAAACCGAATGCCCTTCCTGATCAAGTCGACATGTAAAATATGATTTCCTATATTCAATACCATTTCCTTAATTTCTTCAAGAAACATGTTCTGAATAAAACTATCCCTTCCCCTCGTATAAATCGTATATTTCTTATTTCCCTTAATCTCAAACAACCTATACCCTCCGGCGAATATATTTATCTGAGGATATTTTTCCCTCAATCCGATCAAACGCTCAATAGCTTCCGGCTCTAAATAGTCATCAGAATCCAGAAACATCACAAAATCACCACTAATATATTCAATACCAATATTCCTTGCTGCAGATCGGCCTTTGTTAGTTGCCAGGGGTATATATTTTACACGGTTATCTGAAGAGAATGGCCCCATAACTGCTTCTGTGTGATCAGTAGAACCATCATCCACTACTATCAACTCCAGATACTCATAACTTTGATTTAGAACACTGGAAATCGCCAGAGAGACTAATTGCTCCCTGTTATAAGTAGGAATAATAATGCTTACTTTGTATTTATGCATCAGATAATACCTTCGGTTCTTGCTGGCTAAGTATATTGCCGTAATAGTCTGGTGATCCCCTCCAGTTTCAGCCTTAAAAGTACATAAAGAATTATAATTATGGCAAATAACAACACGGAAATGCTGTCACTTGTATATAGTAAAGCTAAATTTAATATTATTTGTAACAAGGCATATATAAATGAAACCTGTACATGCGTCAATTTGGTCTCATTAGCCAGATATTGATAGAAATGCGAACGATGGGCCTCAAAAATGTTTTCCTTTCTCGCAATTCTACAGCAAATTGTTGCTACTGCATCCAAACCATAAATACCCAGCAGTAAAATCCATTTGAAATCCTGAGTGTACAAAATCAGCTGTAATACCAGATAAGAAATCAGTAAAGCTATACTGATACTACCTACATCCCCCGAGAATGCCTTAGCCCTCTTCCTTAAATTAAAAAAACCAAAAACAAGCAATGAAGCTAAAATTAAATAGTAGATCTCCCTATAAAGCAATTCTATTTTTAAATATTCCTGGATAAGGCAAATGCTTCCAATAACGGTTAAAGAATAAAGTACTGTAATACCGTTAATGCCGTCCATAAAATTGTAGGCATTAATAACTCCTATAGTGATTATAAATGCCGATGCTATAAAAACCGCGAGATAGTCTGAGCCAAAAAAATCTAAAAAGGGTGATTTACACAGAAATAAAACCATTGCCACTGCTGTAAAATGAATTAAAAGCCTGATCTTATTGCTAATCGTCATGACATCATCTAAAAAACTGATAGTAGCAATAATCAATACCGCAAAGGCAAGCAGATACAATTCCGGCTGCCAAATCACTATACCGGCTGTTATAGCCAGTGGAAAAATTATTCCCCCTCCTCTCAAGGTAATTTTGGTATGTGAACTGCGTTGGTTAGGCTTATCAATAATATTAAAATGATCCGCCAGATTGAAATAGACCAACTCCAACAAACAAAATACAACAAGTGCAATCAGGAAGACCATCATTTTCAATAGTTTTAGGTCGCGAAATTAATTGTTTTACCTGATTTAAGGAAACATTTGTCCTTGGTTGTGATGAATTGGAAAAGTCCGAAGTCGGATGTCGGAAGACCGGAGTCGTGTAGTCCATAGACAATAGTCGATAGTCCATGGTAAACTCTGCTAATGGCTAGTGGCAAAAGGAATCCCCCCTCGAGAAACCCCTTCCTGTCCGGAGTCTTGTGTGTTTGAATAGCGCCCTGGAAGACTGCGGATTAATCAATAAAAAAGAGTCTCTGACTCGGATAGAATGTACTTAAGGAACAAGGAATAAAGAACGAAGGATAATATACCAAAGGCATCCCCGCTGGCTAATGAACCAGTGAACTAACTAGCGACTAGTGAACTATCATACTAATCTCAAAACAAACCTTATATTTGTTCTGTTAACTCTAAACTAAAACTCAAATATTAATCATGAAAGTAGGAATTACCTTTAGCGCTTTTGACCTGTTCCATGCCGGACACGTAAAGATGCTGGAAGATGCAAAAAGACAATGTGATTATTTAATAGTAGGATTACAGGTTGATCCCACTTTAGACAGACCAGAAAAAAATAAGCCTACACAAACCGTAGTAGAAAGATATATTCAGCTAAAAGGCTGTAAATACATAGACGAAATTGTTCCTTATGTTACTGAACAGGACCTGGAGGATATTCTGCAATCTTTTAAGATAGATGTCCGTATTATTGGCGAAGAATATCAGGATAAAACTTTCACCGGCCGTAAATATTGTGAAGAGAGGGGCATAGAGCTGTACTATAACAAAAGGGAACATCGCTTCTCCAGTTCTGGCTTAAGAAGAATTGTAGCCGAAAAAGAATTGGCTAAAAATGGTAAAGAGGCTAAATAATTTCATTGCGGTGAGCGGAGGGATGGTTTGTGTCTAAGAGCGAGGGGGCAATCTCTGTGGTTCATCGTCTTTCGTTTGTCGAATAACGAACAACGGAAAACGACCAACGAATAACTGGAGCGGGTCAGGTTAGGGCCCGCCTGCCGGACGGTCAGGCACTCGAAATCTGATTAAGTGCCATAAAAGAAAAGTGAAAATAGTACATCCTAATATGTCCTTCTACCTCTGGGAGAAGGTGCCCAAAGGGCGAATGAGGGTCATTCTGAACTTGATTCAGAATCTGTTAGCCCAAGGAAGAACAATACCTGGGGCATATGGAGACTGTCGAAATATATGCAATGGACTAACAGGGGAAAAGCTAAAAGCATTCGGCATTACCGGGGTCTTCTTCCACAGACGCTATGGGATTTCTATCAAGGCAGGGTCTTCTGTCAGAAAGACCCTGCGCAAAAACTTCGGCTCCTCTCTCGAAATCAACGCAATCTCAATCTAAACCAAAAAACAAAAAGATTAAGAAAAGAGGCAGGATATACCACAGCGGCTTTAGTCTCTTATTCTTCTGCTTCTCCGTGGTTAAAGAATGAGACTGACTGGCCTGATGATGGATTTTAACATTCCTTTTCAGTGAATCTCTGGTAGATTCTATTGTATTCTTGTCCCACATTTCCTGAATGTGCTCCCGAAATCGCATTCTTACATTCAATTTCTCCGGCTTACTTAAGCTACTATCCGGATGCCAAAACACATCATTAACCACAATTTCCAGATCTTTTAAGATATTCCTTTTAATAATATTCCGCTCTTCTTTAGCAATATAATGTGCTGCTGTTAAATATCCGCTGCTGTCCTTTTCCACGTGAATCTCTTGTTTCAGCTGCTTTACATTTTTACGCATTCCACATGAAAAGCATACTATCAATAAAAATAAACAGCACTTAAAGCCCATGTAACACCTCCTTCCAATCTACCCAATTGGCAACCGCAAATATGCTATTTACCAGACGTCGCTTTCTATAAACGCCATCACCGTCTCTGCTACCCGCCTCATTAGTATTCCCCTCAACCGTAACCACAAGCTTATCATTCCATTCGTCCACAAATCCGCAATGCGCTATTCTTCCTTTGTCTGTAAACCAAATTGCGAACACATCTCCTTTCTGCGGAACCACTTTCTTATTTTTAGGTTGCCAGATAACTCTGTCTTTAGGAAATAAAGCCGGACTCCAGGCCGACCTGGGATTGATAATATCCGCCTTCCCCAGCACCCAACACACAAAAGAAGCACACCAGGCATCTCCTGTTCTATTGCCGGTATAAGCAAGATAAGTTTCTACCTGTTCTCCGTCATTCCTGTTGGAAAATTCTCTTACCCCAAGTTCTGCTAAATATATTTGTCTTAAGAATACCCTTTTAGAATTCTCCGTATTGGAAGTACGGATAGTTAAAAGGTTGTTGTAATCATGATCCGATAGCTGTGATACTATCGGATCTCCTTTACTTACTATATGACCGCCATAAAAGTAAAGACAAAGCCATATAATAAAAATAGATAGAAAGACAGATAAATAATTACTTTTTGCCATGATAAAAGTGATTTAAAATTACGTTCAAAATGTTCTATGGAATACTCGCCGAGTACTGGCCAAACATGTCGTATTAACCACCATGTAAGCAACTTAAATAACAGGAAACCAAATATCGCCAATAAAATGGCAGATAAAATTCCCATATCTAAAGGTGCAGCGGTAAAGTCCACCCAGCGCAGTACCGGCGAAGAAAACAGGAAGAGCATCAGTACCAACATGATCAATCCATGCTCTTTATTGTAAACAATTTCTGGCAAACGCCATTTCTTTAAGCCATAGGCTATCATAATATTAAAATTTAAAGGTTAATAACTGAGCCTGATGTAATAAGATTTCGTTGGTTGTTAATCCATATTAGTTATTAGCTGATATGAATAACAACCTTTCTTAACCGTCCTTGAGGTTGTCTAAAAGCAATTAAAACACTGATAACGAACTCCATAAGTACCGCCTACAGGATGAGCGGTAATTCGGAAAACCTTCGATTTTTGTCATTGCGAGGAGCTACGACGAAGCAATCTCTTGCTGTAACGTCATTTATATTGATTTATATTACAATCCTTGCCTACTACAGGCCAGTAACCTCAGGGCGACAAAGTTCTGTGTTTTTAAACAACTTATATGTCTAAGCTGTCTCTTTCATTTTAACTTGACGCGGATGCACGCAAAGTAGGATCAAAGTGGCAAAATTGGCAGTTTGGGCCTTTTGGACAACCGTCTCATTCTACAAACATAATTTAAACCAAACCAGCCTTAATATCTCATACGAACTACTCGCTTTTTAAGCACCGCTTAAATCACCAGACCCAGCCAGATTAATAATTTACTAATCCAATTTTTAAGCACAAACCACACTTCCCAGATATATACTATCCGAAACCCGTGTACCATCGCTGTAGCGCAGAAAAAGAAAGCACTCCAAAACATCGTTGATATAGCCAGGAATCTCAATAAGCATACATTTACTATCTAATGAGGAAGATTCTATTTCCCAGCATTCCTGTAGTGGACTGTACATGGCAACAATTACTTCGGCCGGTTTCAATCGCTTTCTATTGGTCCAGCGCACAGCAAAAGTCCGGTCTTCAATCTGTTTAATCGAAGCTTCTTTAGGAGCCGTCAATGTTCCTGCACTCACTTTCAAACGTGTGTAGGCTATAAAATGGTCTGGATATTGGCCCCCTATAACTTCATTTATCAGATTTTTTACAGTCAAGGCGGGTGCAATATGCTCTTCGCTACCCCTGGCTAATCTAACAATCCGGCCTGCCCGTGAGAGAAATCTATTAGCCATACTAAAACGAGCCTGGGCCGCTTTCTGCGATGCCGTAGATTTACTGGCCGACCTGGCCTTAGGCGCTGCCTTTACTATTGTTCCATTAACTCCTGTAGCAAACACGAAGTCGCCAAGCCTGCCAGACAATCCATCGAACAAACTACCTGGTTTTACTCTTGCCATGATATTTTTATTTGAATTTTAAGAAATTGGATGTCTAAGAACCGCTCTGTATTTTTTATAGCCATCCGGCTGGGAGAACCCTACATCGCTGGAATCAGGATTAAACCTCCGCTTGACACCTAATACAAAGAACGGCACTTTAGACATCCCTTAAATTAACCTGAGTATCTCCCAGATAATATCAAAGTACTTGATACTAACTACTTGATACCAGATACTTAATACTTGATACTAGATACTTAATACTTGATACTAGATACCTAATACCAGCTACTCAAAACTACACCATCACCTCAGCAACGGTCTCATTACCCGGCTGGTCATAGGCTTTTATAGTCACCATACCACCTGCGTAAGATGGATTATCGGCAGTAGTAGTATATACCCAATCGAGTCCATTTTCAGATTGTTCTGCTTCACCACTTTCAATCAGGTCTCCTCCCGCATCACGAATGCTAAAGTTTACAGAAGCCACTCTGAAATTATCAATAATGCTCGCCACCAGTTTCTGACCTGTCTGCCCGGTGTAATCAGCAAATGACAAGCCTTCTTCTATTTCAGGGCCTTTCAGATAATCGGAAAAAGCCACATTAAAGGCACTTTGGCCATTCTTTGCCGCCTGTTCATATTCAGCTTTCCGGCTAAGGTCTTTAATAATATTGGTAGCATAAACCACCGCTTCCCTAAACACTTTTCTCACTTTAAGCATAGCTGTAGTGGGAGACTTTGTTGATGGCTTTGGCCGATTGGCAACAATAGTTTTTCCGGCTCTCTGTCTAAAAACCAGCAGGTCACCTATCAGTCCGCTCAACCCATGAGTTACCACGTTTCTTTTCGATTTTGCCATTTTTAAAAAATTTAAATGTTAAAAAAATAAACCTTGTCTTTGCTTGTCTTATACCGGTATTTCGCATTGACAGATCAAACATAAATAGCTGATTTTTAATTTCATACACCCGAAAACCAAAAAGAGCATAATAGAACAAAATGCAACATATACAGAACAAAATAGAACATATGGAGAGGGTGGATTCGCCTGTACCTGAGGTTGCTTTTGACTGGAGAAAGATTAAAAGAGAATTTAGACGTAATTCGCTCACAAACTAATTAATTACGAATCACCCTATTTGCTAAAAAACATCCTTCGTTTAAAGATGCTTTAAAGCTCCTTTGGAGATGCTTCAAATAAATGCGATTAATCAGGCGTTTTTCGTTCATGGCCTATCGTTTTTCGTTCATCGTTTTTCGTCCATCGAGTAACGAAAAACAAGAAACGAACATTGAATATCGACCAAGCCGCTACAAATAACCCTTCGACTTGTCATGGCGAGGCTCTCGAACCATCAGGGTGACACAGGACTATAGCTCTAAATCAAATGGGTGTCTAAAAATCCTGTTTTATTAACTAATCAGTAGTGACTTTCATATTTTGTCATTGCGATGAGCCAAGACATGCCTTGTGTGTAAGAGCGAAGTGGCAATCTCTGTTGCTCATCGTCTATCGTTTGTCGTCCGTCTATAAACGAATATCGAGTAACGAAAAACAAGAAACGACCAACGAATATCTGCCAAGCCGCTACAAATAACCCTTCGACTTGTCATGGTGAGGCTCTCGAACCATCAGGGTGAACAGGACTATAGCTCTAAATCAAATGGGTGTCTAAAATCCTGTTTTATTAACTAATCAGCAGTGACTCATATTTTGTGCGATGAGCCAAGGCATGCCTTGTGTGTAAGAGCGAAGTGGCAATCTCTGTGGTTCATGGTCTGTCATCTTTCGTCCGTCGAGCAACGAAAAACGAATATCGATCAACGACCAACTCCACCTCTAATCGCCTTTTCAATTTCAGACTTCAGGTACAAATCCTTTTTCCCTAGCTTTCTGGGTTGTAAAATTTTCTCAATTTTCAAGCGGTATAAGGTACTGCGATGGATGTTAAATAATTTCATTACTTCATAAGAATCCAACCACTCATCCTCTTCCTTTTCAGCATCAATTTGGGTCAGGTGAATTAATATTAGCTCTAATTTTTTATTTATATTCGTCAATACTTCGAGGATTTTAAAATTTACCTGCATACGACTCTCCTTTCCCTCACGTGTTCAGCATAAAGAAGGGTCATCAAGCGAGAGCTATTTAGACAAAAATCCAAACCTCTAAATTTATCTAACCTGGAACTTAATACAGACATAATGAATTGTATTGAAGCCGGACTATTAAAATCCGACTGGTTAACAAACAAATAAGTGGATTGCTTATACGGACCAGATAAAAAACAATTTTCAGTAAAATAGCTTATAATTAAAAAGCAACCTAAGCATGTGGTTAATTACTTAACATCTATAAAAACCACCATGCATCAACATGTATAATTAAATTTTTATCGCATAATCAACTGATTAAAAACAAATATTAATCATTACAATAAATATTAAATATAAATCTTACAATCAAGCAAACAAAATATTTTATGAAAATTTTTAATTTTTAGGTTTAAAATACAATATTTTGAAAAAACAAAATTATAGATAAACGTTAGATAAAGATTTAGCTGAGTCCCTCGCCCCCCCTGCAAATGACTCTTAGACTCCGCTTAGGAAGATACGGGGCTGTGCTTTTATTGTCCATCGAACTTCGTCTTCGTCCATCGAGCAACGGACAACGACTAACGAACAACCAATTTCGTCATTGCGATGAGCCAAGCGTTGGTCTGTGTGCGAGTGCGAAGTGGCAATCTTTGTGGTTCCTCGTCTATCGTTTGTCGTCTTTCGTCCCTCGAGCAACGAACAACATAAAACGAACATCGAATAACCGCACCGGGTCAGGTTGAGTCCAGCAATTTACTCCCTAAAAGACAATATTGTCTTTCTCAAACCCTCTCTTGCTTCAACAGGAAACTCCTTTCCTAGCGCACCTTTTATCTTACTATTAGATACCAAATAACTTTCTGTAAGTTTTTTCAAACGTTCGGAATTTAGAGGTAATCGAAGCGTATCTCCTACTTTAGCTAGTAAACGGATAGATTCCGTATTAATTTTCCAAAGCTTTGGCTTAATTTCTAAAGCGCCAGATATTACATTTATCAATTCATTCGTAGAAATCGCTTCGTCATCTGCCACATGATATATACCTGAAGGAATATCCGAACGTTTTATCAATTCTCTCATCACAAAGCATAAATTCTCTACACTTAAAAAAGAACGTCTGTTTTCAAATGCTGCCAGTGGATAGGGAATTCCCTTTGCTACCAGCTTATACAGCAAATTCAAATTCCCCTTATTTCCTGGTCCATGTATCATGCAGGGACGGAGTATATAATATGATTTTCCCTCTGGTAAAACTTGTGACTGAATGTACTCTTCTGCCATTAGCTTAGACTTACCATAGTCTGTCTGTGGGTTTGGAATGCTGCTCTCCTTAAGTATCCCTTCAACGGTATCCGCTGCAGCCTTTACCGAGCTGACAAAAATAAATTTCTCTGCTTTGGATTTCAGAAATGCATCGTATAGCTTTTTAGTTAGTTCAAAATTGACTTGATAGTACTCCTCTGGATTTGATGTTTTTTTTAGATCATGGGCTTTCCCCGCAAGGTGAATAAGCGTATGACAGCTATTCAACTGCTCAAGGGAGGGAGTATTTAATTGCTGACGATCGATTACTCCAATCTGATAGTCACTCAAGTAATTTAAAAGATTTTTGCCAACGAAACCTGAAGAACCGGTGATTACAATTCTTTCCATGTACAATCAACTAAAGTCTTCACCAAATTGACTAATTATATTTCCCGCAACCTGCTTAATCTCCTGTTCATCCTTTTTAGGATAAATCAACAATACTTCATCATCATCAACTACAATAAAGTCTTCCAGCCCCTTTATCACAACTGCTTTTCTTTTTGGAGTATGTATAATGCAATCTTTAACCCCATTTAAATAAATCTTCTCGGCATTAATCACATTGTCAGCAGCATCCTTTTCTGCTACAGCATGTAAAGACGCCCAGGTTCCTAAATCAGACCAGCCGATATCCGCAGGTAAAGTATACACATTATCCGCTTTTTCTAAAATAGCGTAGTCTATAGAAATATTAGGCGAAGCCGAATAATGATCCACAATAAAAGCTGCTTCTCCTTCCGTATTGTACACAGATTCTCCTTCAGAAAAGACGACATCTATCTCAGGAGCATATTTTTTAAAAGCATTTACTATAGCCTGGGCAGACCATATAAATATCCCGGCATTCCACAAATAATCACCGCTGCTTACAAATAACTTCGCCCGTTCTAAATCTGGTTTTTCCAGGAACTGCGTGACCTTACTCACTCCTCCCCCATCTTGATACTTAATACTTTCTATCTGATACTTAATATACCCATACCCCGTATCCGGCCGGGTTGGCTGTATTCCTAAAGTCATCAATACTTCATGCCGTGCCACATAATCCAGCGCTTGCTTTATTTTATTTAAGAACTCCTCCTCTTTTAGAATCAGGTGGTCCGAAGGTGCAACCACTATATTAGCCAAAGGATTAACCTTTTTAATTTTATAAGCAGCATAGGCTATACAAGGTGCTGTATTATTACGGCTCGGTTCTAACAAAATATTAGCCTCATCTATCCCTTTAAGCTGTTCCTGTATCAATATCGCATAAGCCTCATTCGTTAAAATGAAGATATTTTCCTGAGGACAAATCTTTAAAAACCTTTCGTAAGTTAGCTGCAACAAAGATTTACCTATGCCTAAAATATCTATAAACTGCTTAGGGAAATGGTTACGGCTTTTCGGCCAGAAACGACTGCCGACACCGCCGGCCATAATGAGTATATAATTGTTGTTATTGCCAGTCATAATCTTTAATCTCTTCAAACACCTTTTTTATACCTTCTTCCAAAGAAATCTTAGCCTTCCAGCCCAATTTGCTTAGTTTGCTTACATCCATCAATTTTCGCGGAGTGCCATCTGGTTTAGACAAGTCCAACTCAATTTCCCCATCAAAACCAACAACAGATTTAACCAAACAGGCTAAGTCATAAATTGATACATCTTCACCAACACCAATATTTACTAAACCCGGCTCGTTATAGTTCTGCATCAAATAAATGCAGGCGTCTGCCAAATCATCTGCATGCAAAAACTCCCTTTTAGGCGTTCCGGTTCCCCAAACTATAACCTTTTTATCGCCGTTCTGCTTTGCAACAATAAATTTCCTGAGCATAGCCGGCAGCACATGCGAATTATTCAAATCATAATTATCATTTGGCCCGTATAGATTGGTAGGCATAACAGAAACAAAATTACACCCGTACTGATACCTGTAAGCATCGCACATTTTGATTCCAGCTATCTTCGCTATAGCATAAGGTTCATTGGTAGGTTCCAATTCTCCGGTTAACAGTGCTTCTTCTTTTAAAGGCTGCTCAGCCAATTTTGGATATATACAGGATGAGCCTAAAAACATCAGCTTTTTGACCTTATTTAAGTAAGATTGATGAATGATATTATTCTGAATCGTCAAATTGTCGTAAAGGAACTCGGCTCTATAAGTATTATTGGCCACTATACCGCCTACTTTAGCTGCAGCTAAAAAAACATAGTCTGGCTTCTCTGTTTTAAAAAAGTCCTCAACAGCCTGGTAATTCCGTAAATCCAGCTCTGAAGAAGTCTTCAATATAAAATTCGTATAACCTTGCTGTTGCAGTGCTCTTAAAATAGCAGAGCCGACCATTCCTCTATGGCCGGCAATATAAATTTTATCCGTTTTATTCATCAATCCAATTATTCGTACTGATTTTTGATTTCGTAACCCGCTTCTTTTAACATCAATTCTTTTTTAAATGATTTCAAATCTGATTGCATCATTTCATTCACCAAAGCAGGTAAATCATATTTAGGCTCCCAACCCAACTTGGTTTTAGACTTTGTAGGGTCCCCAATCAATAATTCTACTTCTGTAGGTCTAAAATATTTAGGATCTACACACACTACTTCTGTTCCCTTGGCTAATTGGTAGTCGGTATTTGAACAACTTAACACATAACCTTTTTCCTCTACGCCTTCGCCTTTAAATTCAATTTCAACACCTACGTGTTTGAAAGACATTTTCACAAAATCTCTTACCGTTGTAGTTACCCCGGTAGCAATCACAAAGTCTTCCGGCTTATCCTGTTGCAATATCAGCCACATGGCTTCTACATAATCTTTGGCATGCCCCCAGTCTCTTTTTGCATCCAGATTACCCAGATATAATTTCTCCTGCAGCCCCAAAGCTATTTTAGATACAGCTCTGGTAATTTTACGCGTTACAAATGTTTCCCCCCTTAACGGACTTTCATGGTTAAATAAAATACCATTGCAGGCGTACATATTATAAGCCTCTCTATAGTTCACGGTAATCCAATATGCATACATTTTAGCAACTGCATAAGGCGAGCGTGGGTAAAATGGAGTAGTTTCAGACTGCGGCACAGCTTGTACCAAACCATATAGTTCTGATGTTGATGCCTGATAGACTCTGGTTTTTTCAGTTAGGCCTAAAATTCTAATCGCCTCTAAGATTCTTAAAGTTCCTATACCATCTGCATTTGCAGTATATTCTGGTGTATCAAAACTTACCTTCACATGACTCATTGCTCCCAGATTATAAATTTCATCTGGTTGGATTTCCTGAATGACACGGATTAAATTGGTAGAATCACTTAAATCTCCATAATGTAATTTAAAACGTATGTTTTCTTCATGCGGATCCTGGTAAAGGTGATCTATCCTTTCGGTATTGAATAAAGAACTTCTTCTTTTCAATCCATGGACTTCATATCCTTTATCTAATAAAAACTCTACAAGATATGCTCCGTCTTGCCCGGTTATTCCTGTTATTAATGCTTTTTTCATGTTATTTCACAAATATTAAATGTTATTTTATATCTATCTCTTAAATACAAATCCCCACCACTTATAAAAATATTTAGAGTAAATTATCAATACATTAGAGTATACTTTATTTTCTCTAAGCGACTTTAGTATTTCAGAGTTCAATTTTATTACACTTTTAACACCTGATGTACTAATACCTCCAACTCTCATTTTGACCCATAAATCATTTACATACTTATATTTAACCTGGCTTTTCAGAAGGAACCTTAATAATAGCTCAAAGTCTCCCGCAATTTTAAGATCAGTTCTATATAATCCATATTTCTCAAACAGCTCTTTTTTGACATAAAATGTTGGATGTGCTGGCTGCATTCCCATTCTAAACATAAATGGCTTGAAATACTTAGATGAATAATATCTTAACTTCTTTGCGGTTCCATCTCTTTTCACAAAACAAACATCTGCATATACCGCTTGAATACCCTTATTTTTAACAAATGCATCTACTACTCTGGATATAACATGTTCATCCGCAAAAAAGTCATCCGAATTTAAAATACCAATTACATCTCCAGTTGCCATTTCAATCCCCTTATTCATCGCATCGTATATTCCATAGTCGTTCTCAGATATCCATTTTATATTCGATTTATTTTTTAAAATATTTAAGGTATTATCTGTTGAGTTACCATCAATAACAATATGCTCTATATTAGGATAAGTTTGAGTTTCTACTGAGGAGATACAATTCTCAAGAAAATCTTGCGAATTAAAAGTAACTGTTATAATACTAATTTTCATCTAAAAATTTCGTTCAATTGTCTGGCATGGGTTTTCTTAGAATACCTCTCGAGATATCTTTCCTTTAATAATTTTGATATTGTCAAGTTATCCGACGATGTTCCAAACTCCTGTATTTGAGACAGTAAGCTTTCAACAGTATTATCTTCATATATATAAGGATAATTTTCATAGGGAATCTCTCTTATGTATCCAGCAGCAGTGGCAATAAAGGGAGTACCAACAGACATTGCCTCTAACAAAACCAAAGGTTTACCTTCATTAAAAGAAGGAAGGATTAAAGCATCTGCCTTATATATTCTTTCAAATTTTTCTTCACCATGTATTACAGAATTTATGAAAATATTCTCACATTTATTATACTCATCAATTTTAGTTTTTAATGATAAATCGGTATAACTACCATAACAATTAAGGACAAAATTTTTAGGTAATCTAGCGAAAGTCTCTAACAAAACCAGAATTCCCTTCTCTTCAATATAATTTGAAATAAATATAAAATCAAATTTCCCACTTGGCTCGCCTTTAGAAACATTTAAAAAATCTTCATGTGTAACGGTATTCTCTAAAACATAAACGTCGGCTTTAGTTCTTCTTGTCAAAAAAGTTTTTGTTGCTGAGGAAAGGACAATAAAAGAAGATGTTAATCTTTCGACCAAAGAAAACACTCTAGCATTTACTTGTTTTTTATTAATAAAGCTTTCTAAATCGCCTCTATGTATATGAGTAATTATATTACTTTTATTAAATAACTTAAAAATAGAAATTAATATAAGCGTCTTAACTGCTCCCACAGTCGACGTTGATAAAACAATATATAAATAATCAAATTTATGGGTAACTGATAATCCTATAATTCTGAATATTCTTCTAATAAAATTATAGCTTTTTCGTATATCGAATTTACCATGAAATCGAAAATCAACAACTTCTTCATCAATACTTATTTTAAATCTCTCACTTAATATTCGAAGATTTATTTCATTAGAGAAACTAACTCCATGAACACTTTTTGGGGGCAATTCTCCAGAAAAAAGTATTTTTTTCATTTATGAACCAATTTATTTTTCGATTCTACATTTATCTATTTAGACACCAACGAAAGGTAATAAAACATTTACGATTCATTTGAAACGATTTAATATCAGTTTATCAAAAAGAATTAATAAAATCGGTTAATACTATTTCACTATCAAAATTGGCCTTTGCTATTTCAAGGCTCCTACTTGAAAAAGTATTCCAATTATTTCTTTCAGATATCAATTTTTCAAACTTAATTTTGATATCATTAGGATCAAGAGGATTGAACGTATAACCATTTTCTCCACTTATTACTGTTTCGAAATGATTGCCACATCTCTCCGAAACTAAAACAGGTAAACCAGAAAATATTGCTTCTACAATTGCTAACGGACTTGGGTCTGAATAAGATGGCAATACAAAAACGTTAGCTTTTTTGTATTCAAAACTAATCTTTTCTTGCGACAAATTACCTAGTAAAAAAACATTATGCTCTAAATTATTAAGCTTTATATATTTCATATAATCAGCCAGAGAAGCTCCTGTACCCGCTATTCTAAGCTCAATTTTCTTTAAATTTTCATTACCTATAGATTCTAAAAAATTCTTAATACCTTTTAAATTTTCTTCTAATCTAGCAACCATCAAAAAAACTGGTTTTGCATTTTCACTATCTTGAAAAACATACTCTTTTTCAAATAATTGACTAGAAACCAAATTAGGCAATACAATCACCCTTCTCATTGGAATTTCCCATTTTTCAAATGACATAATACTCATCTGCCCTGGAACTATAAAATTGCCATCAATCTGTGAAAAAAACCACTTTTTTAACCTGTCTCTTATTTTACTTTTTTTTTGACTACTAATTGTTAAATAATTGGCTTCACTCCATACAGATAATTTATTCTTTATTAGACCAAAGCTTTTGAGCAACGCAATTGTCAAAACGTTTAAATCATTCCAGCTACTCCCAAGAACAATTTCATGCTTAGATCTTATTAATTTGAATATTAAAACGGGATTGAAATGAAAATGAAAGCCTTTAATCATAAGATAAAATCCGTTTCCAACAAGATATTTGAACTGTAAATCACTAAGCTTAACGTCCCAGTTTCTATCTGCCTCAGTCATTCTCATGAAGTATACTTCGAAATCAAAAGATGAAGAAGTCCTTATTTCTTCTAACGTATTAAAGAGAAAGACCCTGTAAGGTGCAACTATGTTGGTGAGGAATATTATTTTTTTGTTCTTTGATAATGGCATGATGCACTGTAACTATTTATCGATATCTTTTATAACCGAACTCAACGCATTTATATATCCTTTTCCATATACACTATCTGGTTCCATATAATTGCCTTCACCCCACTCGTTCCAAGAAACTAAAAACAAAAGTTTCCGTTCTTCACGTTTTCTATTCAAGTATGAACAGGCTCTTTTTACTTGTTTCGCAAATTTAGCTGGTGTCGAACCTGTTATCACAAAACCTCTACTTCCCGATCTTGGCGTATGATCATAATTTGGTATGATTAATGGAATTGTGTCTTCTTCGTAATCCTCATCTGTATAAAGATTTTCAGAAAGAGAATCGTAGGATATTAAGCGAGGGCTATTGAAAAGTTTCATCTTTGCAAACAAAACAACCTTTTTTAAATAAGATTGACGAACATAGGTTTTTAAATAATCCTGTAACCGATACATCGCATCAAAGCCAAGTTCTTTTATCTCTTTTTTTGTTTCGTTTCTTTGTACCGCAACAAAAAAAACACCTTTAAATCCATTTTCTATTGCTAGTTGTTTCCAAATTTCAATTATTTCTTTAATAGCTTGCTTTCTATCCAATGAATAAATTACAAATAGAGGTTTACCTTCAACTGTAATATATCTTTCATCTTTAAATGCAGGCAGTAAAGCCTTGTAGAAATGATTTACATAGTCATCTTTTCCCAGGTATTGTTGTTCTATAAGTAATTTATCCCCATCGCCCGATGGGTCCCATAGCTTTTGATACCAATTATGGTTCGCCCACCCCAAGCAAAATGGAAAATCAGGTTCTCCCGATGAAAGAACATCGTTAAAAGGCTTTTCTAAAAGCCTTTTTTCTCCGCCAAACCAATAATGCCAATAACAAAAAGCTTCTACACCTGCTTCCCTTGCTAAATCTGCTTGAGCCCTTCTTGTTTCTGAAACCCTTAAATCATAAAACCCTAAGTCGGCCGGGATTTTAGGTTGTACATGCCCTCTATAAAGAGGCTTTGCTTTTGTCACGCTGTGCCATTCCGTAAAACCACTTCCCCACCACTCATTATTTTCAGCTATGGGATGAAATTGTGGAAGATAAAAAGCAATAACTCTTGCTCTATTTTTAAAATTTGCAGTATTTATCATTTAAATCAATAGGTTATTTTTATTCTCAAAATTTTATATACTAACAGTGCTGAAAAAATGAAGCCAAATGTATAGGCAGTTGAACTTAGTAAATCTCCTCTAAGGATAAAAAATAAAAAACCCAAAGAGATTGTATACAAGACTGAAAAGTAATTATTTTTGCTATGGCCTACATATTTCCAATAGAAGGAATCAAGTCTGGCAGTAATATAGGCTAAAACAATCAAAAACAAGATAACGCCTATTAATCCAAAATTAATGTAACCTTCTGCAAAATAATTGGCTGATACGTTATCGAAGGTAAAATTCATCTTTTCAGCAGCAAAAGCACCCGACCCTATCGGTTTATCATACCAGATAGATCTGGGCATCCAAAACAACAAAACTCCCAATAACTGTCGTCCATATGTTATAATATTATTTGAAACAATAAGAGCAAAATTTTGATAACTATCAAAATGTCCTTGTAAAAACATTTCAAAATTCGTTTCTAACTTAATATTATCATTATCAGAGATTGCTCGAAATATATCTAAAAATGGAAAAACAACTAAAAGACCAAAAATAAATATTAATGAGAATACGTTTTTCTTGCGAGCAAACTTGAAAATCAGGAGCATAAATGGGATGTACATTGCTGCTGCTGCAAATCTTGGCATACCAGTAGGGAAACAAGTAGTGACCGCTAAAATCAGTAATACAAAAAGTACCAATTTATTAGGTTTTGGCGATACAATGTAGTAAAAAAAGCACATCATAGCCGTTGGCCTAATAAAATTATTTATTATCAACCACTTAGTTGGACTAACATCTGCTCCTGTAGATTCCACAATATCTAAAAGATCACCGCCCCTGATCATCATTGCAAGAATGTTATAATTATTACTTTGAAAGACGATAATAAAAGAGCAAAACGAAATTATGAGAAGCAATATGGCTCTTTGGTAGTTCACTTTATTGTTTAGCTTATATAAATCCACTTTTCTTATAATACCTTTATTAATTTTCAATTTTCTGAATAAATCATAGAAAATTTTATAAAAAACCAATATTAATATGACCAATGAGTTAGTACTAAAAGTCTCCCACTCACTTAGTGGACGATAATACCATATTACTGTTTTATAATAAAACTGTAATAATGGGGCTATACCAAAGAAAAATAAAGAAAATAAGGAAAAGACTTTAAACAAAGAATAAGGCTCTTTTTCTCGTGTGAATATGTTGTATATCGAGAACACTTGTATGAGGATACTCGTGATAAAAACTGGATATGAAAACGATAAATCTAATTTGCTAGAAGCAACAATCATCATTGCTATACACAAGATTGAGACAGAAAGAAAAAAAATTTTACTCATATTAAACCAATTGGATAGCTTTATTCCATCGATAAGAACTTTGAAAGTTCGCTAATCATAGAAATTTATACTCTTCTGTATAAGAGTTCATTAAAAAACATAATAGAATTTTTACTCACATCTAATAATCAACCAATTTTATCCAATTTTCTGGATAAAAGTCTTTAGTCTCAAGCTGGTTGATAAAGTAATATGGCACAATTACATTTTTATTTATATTTCTATTAAGCCATGCGCTCCACCAGCTAAAGGTACTGTTAGAATTTATATTGTGCTTACACCTGCTAATAAGGAACATGTCCTTCCAGCTGTCTTTTCCATTGAATCCATCCACAACTGTCATACCATTGAAAATAGAGTTTTCCTTTACCCAACTAATATCATTTGAGAAAACAAAGAATTTAGGATTTGAGATTAACTTTTTAATTTCAGCAATAGCTGCCATATAGTAAGCTATACTGCAAACAGAACCATACCTATTATAATTAAATTCGTTCGAAATATAATCCCCTCTTCTTATATGTATAGAAACACTTTCTGAGTTATCAATTTCATATAAGTAAGCTTTCAACCTTCTATCGTTATCCTCTTTAAAGTTAAACACCTCAGAAAGCTCGTATTTAATATCAATAAAGTATTTTTCAGAATGCCACCCTCCTTGTAAAAATCTAACTGAATCAGAGTTGCTATTCAAATACTCTTGTTGAAAATCGTAATTTTCTACTTCGCTATGTAATTCGAATCCAAAATACTTGAGAAGTTTTTTGAAAGGATACATGACTAATTTAAATCTCTGCACTTCCAAAAAACGGAACACGTAATATAAAATTTGCTTCTTTAATGTGTTTTTGTAGTCTATTCCAAATACGATCGTTAATTCAAAGCCATTATGCTCACTCCTAGATTTTTTATCTAAAATAAATATTGTATTCTCATTATATCTCTTTTTTTGCAGATAAAATGCGTACTGAGACATCTGATTGCCTAACCCATTGAATATAAGAACTACATCCATTTAGCTTTAATATAATTTGCGATCCCTACTCTGTAAATATAAGTATTAGCAAGAAGGCCAATAAGCACTCTTTCCAACCGTGAAAAATAACCGTTTGTATGTTCAAGCAACCCATTTGCGATATCCTCAATATTGTAATATTTTTTTAATACATTTTTGCTTCTTTTTGCCGAATCGATAAATTCACTTTCACCTAAATTGACAACGCTCTCTATCAAATCTTCAAATACTGGATAACTAATACGACTTTTATAAACTTCTCCTATTGAATAATAATTTTCATGAAAGAAACCGGCGGAAAAATTCTGCATCTGATACGCAATGGCCATTATTACGATTTTATTACTATTGGCTGCATCTAAAACAGTAGTTCCCATACCAACAAACGTATCGCATTTCATTATGTAATTATTAATTTTATGATAAGGAATCTTTTCTAGTAATGTGATCTTAGAAGATATAGTTAATGGAAGGTTCGCTATTAGAGCATCAACCTCACTTTTTCCTTCTCCATGCCCAATTATTGTTAGTGTTAAAAAAGGATACTTCTTTGATAACTTCTCAAATGAGTGAATAAGTCCCAAAACATATCCTTTAAAAGGAAATTCAAATCTTGAGATAGTTAGTATATTAAAAATTTCATTTTTGAAGCTATATGTATCACAATTATTATTAATAAACATAGGCAATCTAAATATGTCGAATTTTACTGTTTCTTTCAAATTGTAGAATTCTCTACAGTTCTTTACACAAGTTTCATCCATAAAGACCAAAGCATTTCTATACAATAATCTCAAAATCATTATTCTAGCAAAGTATGTTAGGAATTTAGGCCTATAAAGTGTCGAATCAGGGTGTACGATATATAGAAGATGTTTAAATTCAACACCATAATTCTTTTTACGTAAAATTCTAAAACATCTTAGAAATTCCGGCATAAATTGAGTAATAACAATTGGCTTCTCTTGAGAATTAAAACTCAACTTTTTACCCAAAGAATAGAATTCAGTCGTTTTATGTATATAGTGTTCAAAATCTATATTTTTGGCGTCATTAAGAATACTTTCGTGTATTGGTGTTACTGTTAAGAGGATAACTCTATAACCTAATGACCTATAATATTTCATTAATCTCAATAAAAGAGTCTCGGTACCTCCCATACTGAAATCATTACAGTAAAAAACGACTGTCTGTGAAAAAACATCACCCATGATTACGAAAAAATATGATTTTTCTAAAAATTACAACCATCATAACAAAGTATACTAAGTAATTAACCGCATAAGCTTGAGTAATTCCAATTATTCCAAAATTATTTAACATCCAATATGCCAAGATTACGAAAAAAAAAGCAATGAGAATTTCTGATATAACAAATGCTTTAGTCATTGCTTTAGCCACCATAATGTAAGCCAATAACCAACTAGTAATTTTGAAAAAGTCACCAACTAGCTGCCAAATAAACAAAGACTCCATGCCCATAAAATCTTTTGAAAACAAAAGTTCTATAGCAATAAATCTAGAAAAATACAATATGGAAAACCCTAAAAGTAATATCGGAACAATAATTTTAAAGCCCTTTAAAATTTCAGCTTTCAAATCCTTATCGTTAGTTATTTCGGATAATCTGGGTAAATAATAAACAGAAAAAGAAGTAGTTATTACGAGTAAATACATATTTGAAATTCTGTTCATCGCTTCCCACCACCCTGCCGTATTAGGCGAAATAGTATTGATAATATAACCTCTCAATATTAACTGTGCGATAGGAGCAGTTGCTGCTGTCACTAATGTCATTAATGAATAATTACCATAACGTTTTAGCGTTACAAAGTCAGCTGCTTTATTGAAATTACGAATAGTAAGCCATGAAGATTTCCGCACAATAAAGATAGATATAAGAAAAACTACACTTTGAAAAGTAACTATGCTTACTAACGCCCCATCAACCTTCCAAAAATGAACGAGTGCTAAGGTAAATAATAAGCCTACTATACTTCCAACCACGTTTACTATTACAAATAGCCGAAACTCTTTAAAGCCATTTAAAATCGAAACCAACAAACTATTTAATGAATAGAAAATAACAGTGAGTCCAAATATTTTGAATACGTAGCTAAAGCTCCCATCTAACAAAATTAGTTTACTGAACCAGCTCGCGAAGACAAATATGGTTAGCCCAGTTATTAGCGAGGCAATCAATGTTATCAAAAAAGCGGAAGACAAAAGCTTTCTAATTTCTTCAATAGAGGTTCTATGTTCAGCCAAATATTTGGTTATACCATTATTGATACCAGCCGATGCGATTATTAAGATAATACTAGAAAAACTATTTAATTGTCCCAGAAGTGCAATGCCACTAGGCCCAATTAAAACGGCAATAAATTTTACACTTATTAACCCCGTAAACATTTTAACAAGTGTTGACAGCGCGGTATAAGAAAAAACCTTAAAAATATCATCACTCAGAAACGTAATGAATTTCTTAAAGAAATTTACCATTTATTGATTACTTCTACAATACTATCGATTTCTTTTAATGTAAGCACTTCGCACATTGGTAAACTTAAAACTTCAGAATGGACTCTTTCAGATATTGGAAATGACAAATTATCCCATTCTTTATAAGCTTCTTGTTTATGTGGAGGAATTGGGTAATGTATCAGCGTCTGTACTCCCTTTTGACTAAGATAATCCTGAAGCTTATCCCTTTCTTTACACCTAATAATAAACAAATGCCAAACATGACCAGCTATATTCCCTATTACAGGAAGGACTATCTCTGGATGATTGATATGTTTCAGATAAAAAGATGCAACAGATCTTCTTTTTTCAATGACATCGTCTAAATACTTCAACTTAACGTTTAAGAAAGCAGCATTTAATTCATCTAGCCTGCTATTAACCCCTTTATAGATATTCTCGTACTTTTTATGAGAGCCATAATTTCTTAATGCTTTTAGCACTTCAGCCAATTCATCATTATTTGTAGTAATTGCCCCACCATCAGCTAAAGCCCCCAAGTTCTTTCCAGGATAAAAGCTGTGCCCAGCGGCATCGCCCCATGCACCAGCCTTTTTGCCATTTAAGCTAGCTCCATGAGCTTGGGCACAATCCTCTATCACTTTTAGATTGTATTTCCCGGCTATTCGATTAATTTCGGGCATATCACAAAGTTGACCATATAAATGGACCACCATAATCGCTTTTGTTTTTTCTGTAATATGTTTTTCTATAAGCGTCGGATCAATATTATACGTAGATAGGTCTGGTTCAACTAAAACAGGCATTAGATTATTCTGGGAAATTGCTAAAATACTGGCGATATAAGTATTTGATGGAACAATGATCTCATCTCCATCTTTAAATATGCCTAATTCTCTGTAAGCTTTAATAATTAATGTCAAGGCATCTAGACCATTCGCTACACCTAGAGTATGTTTTACTCCACAATAATTGGAGTAATTTTCCTCGAAATTTTGCAATTCCTGCCCTAGCAAAAACCACCCCGAGTTTAAAACGCGATTGTAAGCTTCAGTCAACTCGTCTTTATATTGAAGATTAATCTTCTGTAAGTCTAAAAATTTGATCATTTACGCTAGAGTATAATAATTTCCTTCTTTGTCTTTCTTTTCAAGATTTAAAATCTTACCTTCTTTTGTCACATAACCTTTGTGCATAGCTGGATTGCCATAATGCAATTCATACGATCCAATGTCTTTTGTAATTACACTACCAGCTCCTATCACTGCATACTCACCAATAGTATTGCCAGCTATAATCGTCGCATTTGCACCTATAGAAGCCCCTTTTTTGATTATAGTTCTTTCGAATCTTTCTGGATATTGCTTAGAACGAGGTACTAAATCATTTGTAAAAGTAACATTTGGCCCTATAAACACATTGTCTTCTATTGTTACGCCATCCCAAATTTGAACTCCAGATTTAATGGTAACATTGTGTCCTATCCTTACATCATTCTCTATAAAAACATGTGCATTGATATTGCAATTCTCGCCTATTTCAGCTTCTGGCAGTACAATAGAAAATTGCCAAATAATTGTCCCTTCTCCTATTTCTTTTGAGTTTACTTCGGCTGTAGGATGTATCTTAACCATGTGTATATTTTAAATAATCATCGTAACTCCTCAGGTAATCCATTTCATCATAAGGATGAGATGCCAACACCAGACAAACGCTTCCTGATGAAAAATTAATTTCAGACGCCCAAATACCCGGAGGTATATGTAATCCAATATAAGGTCTGTTTAATTGAACAAGTCTTTTTGTTTTCCCATCATCTAATAATACTTCAAAACTTCCACTAGCAGCAATCAAAAATTGATGACACTCTTTATGCGCATGTGCCCCTCTTGATTCACCTCCTGGGATATCATACAAGTAAAAAATTCTTTTTATACTGAATGGAATTTCTATATTATTATGTACTGGTGTTATATTACCAGCCCTATCTTTTATTTTAGGTAATTCAAATATAGAACAATCGTAAGTGGTAACTTTCCTCATACTTTAGAGCTTAAAAAAACATCATAATCCCTAATATAATCTTCTTTATCATAAGGTGTTGAAGCAACTATAAAAGCAAGAGAATTAGTAGAAAAGTTCTCCAAATGCCTCCAAATACCTTTGGGTACATACAGCGCATTATAAGATCTATTAAGTGAATAGGTTTTTCTTTCCCTTCCATCATTTAGCACTACATCAAAGCTACCACTTAAAGCAATTATAACTTCCTGATTTTCCTTATAAGAATGTCCCCCTCTAATTTCACCGCCAGGAACATCATATATCCAATAACTCCTTTCAATTTTAAAAGGAATATGTTTTTCTTCTTCTAAAAATGATAAGTTCCCTCTTTCATCCAAGATCTTTGGAAGTTCGATTATTTGTACTTTACCCAATTTCACAATTTATAACTCACTTAATATTTTCCTAAACAAAAAAAATAAGACCGTTAAAAATCCTAATAATATTCCACCTGAAACGATTCCCTTAGCTTTACCCAATCTATCTTTTTCCAAAGGATAGATTGGATCATCAATCACCTGAATCAAAGGCGCTTCCTTTCTAGCCGTAATCTTCGCCAATTCCAAATTCTTTACCAATTCCGAATAAATCGCTTTATTAGCTTCCGCATTTGCCTGAGACCGTACAACTGGTGTACGCAAAACCTGTCTGGTTGGATTCAAATTCGGCGTAGCATCTGCCACCGCAGCAGATTGATATATAGCCCCATACATTACCGCTTTTACCGAATCCGTCTGATGCTGCAAAATAGCTATATTATCCAATGACTTTTTAGTTTTTGTTTCCACATAGAAATCATTCACGGTTTGAACAATCTTTTCGTTAAAAAGTTTAGAGAATTGTTCATTTTCTGATTTTACATCTACTTTAATGATAGATAACTTTTTGTCAGGTTTTGTTACCGATAAAATATTTTTATTGATTCCATTAATAATATCCGTCATCAGGGAGTCTTTTACACGATTTGGTTCCTTATTGAATACCACATCTTTAGTTTCCGGTTTTTGATCCCATTTCTCCTTTAATTTGTTAACATCAACATAATGGTCTATCAATGACATTTTTTTACCGTCTATAGCTACCGTATCCAACAATGCTTTCTCTATCATAGAGCGGGACTTATACAATTCCAGGATATTGTCACCCTGAAAAATCCCACCGCCTCCGCCACCAAGATCTATGCCTACCATAGAAGCCAGACCTGCGTAAGCTCCCAAACCACCGCCTTTTTCTCCGGACTCCAGCACAAATGTTGTAGTTGCTGTATAGATTGGCTTTTTAATAAAGGAATAAGCCAGACCTAAAGCACCGCCTATAATACCGGCAATAATAATTGTCCATTTCTTAGACCACAAATAGGAAACCCATTCTTTGATTTTAAGGATTAATTCTTTTAAAGAAATTTCGTCATCAGCAGTATTGGAATAGCTTTCGCCTACGCGGGCTGTATGCTGGGTATCTGCTTGTTGTTCTGCCATTTTCGTTAATCGATATTCGTTGTTTGTTTCTCGTTACTTGCTTATTCTCACATTCATGTCCTATCCCTCAATTTCTATATAAGAGACTGCCTCTTCGCTCCTACACACGAATTAAATCTTCGCTCATCGCAATGACAAGAAAAGAGGTTTTGGCTTATCATTTTTTAAGCTAAAAACGTATTATTTATGTTAAATGCTACATTTGTTTTTCCGGTCTTTCTCTGTTTCTCAACGGCTTTTCTGCAAAAAATTAAAACATTGGTAGCTATATTTTTTCTAATCTTTTGATTGCTTGCAAAACTACATAATTTTTATTGGGATTAAAATAGTTGTTTTAAAGTCCGGGGACCGGAGTCCGGAGTTTGGAACATAGTCTCGTGCCTCCCTGAGGCTCGAAGAATCATTTGTAGTCGTTGTTATACAGTATATGTTTTCCGTGAAATCCTTTAATCTGTTAATCCGTGATTAAGACAACGGACGATAAACGAAAGACGGTGGACAATAGAGATTGCCACTTCGCTCCCACACACAATCACCCCTTCGCTCATCGCAATGACACAGAAAGAATGCTTTTTTTAGTCGTTTTTCAATAGGAAATGAACGAAAAACGAGAGACTATGGACGATAATCATACGGTTTCCGTGAGCTCCTTCAATCTGTATAATCCGTGATTAAGACAGTGGGCGATAAACGAAAGACGGTGGACAATAGAGATTGCCACTTCGCTCCTGTACACAAACCAACGCTTCGCTCATCGCAATGACAAAAAAGAGCGTCACTTCGAGGAATAAAGTAATCTAATTATTACCACTTAAGAAAAACATCTATAGCAGTTCGTCATCAGATTCATCATAAAATCAGTCGAAGGATCTCTGTATTGATTTTACGATTTTAGCTCAAAATTTTATAACGTAATATGTCTTCTATCAGCAATATTGCAAGTTTGCGCTCCCTTCCTACTATTCGGGGAGAAGGTGCCTAAAGGGCGGATGAGGGGATTTACACACATAAAAGGGGTATTCTGATGTTAACGAATCCAGTTTAGGAGATCTCTCCACTACGGTCGAGATGACACTCCGATTCAGACAGATTGCCACTTCGCACCTACACACAACCAAACCTTCGCTCATCGCAATGACACAGAAAGAAGGTAGATCGTAGACAATGAATTCGGACTATAAACAAAGAACGATAGACAATCAACAGCCAACGATCAACAATAATAGCTTATCACTCCTGCCGCATCATCCTTTCCGCCTGTTCCCAGTCGGAAAGTGTATCAATATCTACTGACCTATCCGAAGGCATAATGTATTTAATAATCTTTTCAAACTGACTTAAAGCAAACTTTTCCAAAGATGCTATATTGATGAGATAGAATGTTCCATTATATTCATATATCTTTGGACAATCCTGCCTTCTTACAAAATCAGCTTCCTTCGACAGGGAGAGGAACCCCTCTTTACTTTCTTCGAAAAGATTAAAATACGGATTAGCATGTGATTCTTTAACCGATACAATCATGTCAAAACCAGTTACCTGATTGGCAATTTGACTGATCTGGCCCCAATCTTCTTGCTGTCTGAGAGGAGACGTAGGCTGTAATAAGAATAAATATCTATACGCTTTGCCTTGTACCTTATAATAATTTATAGCATGCAATAAAACATCACGCATACTCGCTTTATCTGTAGCAATGGCATCCGGACGTATAAATGGTACAGAAATGCCAAAATCTTCTGTAAAATCCATTATTTCCTGCGAATCTGTGCTGACACATATCTGATCCGAACTAAAGATATTGCTTGCAAACTCTAAAGTATATTGAATAAGCGGCTTACCATTTAAAAGCTTTATATTCTTTTTAGGGACACCCTTAGAGCCTCCCCGGGCAGGAATTATCACTAAAACTTCATCTAAGTTCATAACCTGATATGCTTTATGTCTTCCTGAGCCTTCTTAAAATCTTCATGTTTCCCAATATCTAACCAATATCCATTGATAGGATAGGTAATCAGTTTTAAATTCATCTCGAGTACCTTTTCCATTAAATCGGTAATATCAAAGAAGCTATCCTTAGGTATCATACTTAATAATCTTTTATTTAGGATATATATACCTGCGTTAGAATAATAAGTATAACGGGGCTTTTCTTTTAAAGATTTAACCATACTGCTCTGAGCAGCTACTTCTAATACAGCATAAGGCACATCTACATGATAGCTGATTGCGGCAACCGCCATATCTGCATCCTGCGATTTATAAGTTTTATAAAAATCGCTAAAATCGATATTCGTTAGTAAGTCACTGTTCATCACAATAATATCATCATGCTGAAAGTTTTCTACCAAAAGAATAGAGCCTATAGTTCCCAGAGGTTTATCTTCCTGTACGTAGCTGATCTCGATACCTTTAGATTGTCCATTCCCAAAGAAATCAACTATTTGTTGCCCCAGATAATTAATACTGATATTGACATTTTTAATGCCTACCTGAGACAAGCGATCTATATTATATTCTATAACAGGTTTTCCTCCTACCTTTAATAATGGTTTAGGTGTATTTTCTGTTAATGGTCTTAATCTCTTTCCTTCACCTCCGGCCATTAAAACAGCATCGGCAGGTATAAGATCCGCCTTGATTCTAAAGTTGAGTATATCTACTATACAATGGTTACTATTTACAATGGGAATAACCTGAAAATTCTTTCTCTTATAGTTTTCTATTTTTTCAATCGCATATTCATGCTCTCTAATATAGGCGGGGTCTTTCTGTACAAAATTTAACAGTGGACTATTTAAATCCAGCCCTTTGATGAATCCTCTGCGTAGGTCTCCGTCAGTTAAGGAACCCAAAAGTGTAGTTTTTTGATCTACAACAAATAAAGTAGCATCCGAAGCCAACGCATCTAATCTGATTAAGGCTTCTCTTACAGATTCACTTTCTCTAATTACATGTCTGTTAACAATGTCTTTCATGCTATATCGTAGAAACTTTTAGTTTTTATAGGTTGATTTAATTTTTGCTGCCATATCTGATAAATCTGTTCTGTGGCATTTCCATTATCATAAGGATTTTGAAACGGAGCCTTCAGTCTTTGACCTTTAACTTTTTCAAAAGCATTGAAAATCATTTTACTGTCGACAGGACAATTGATTACACTTTCTGCCTGAATCCTCCCTTTTTGCCTGTCTCCAACATTTATTGTATAGATACCTAAAGAAGGGGCTTCTATAATTCCGCTTGAGCTATTACCGACAATAGCATTACATTGTTTTAGTACAGACAAGAAACGAAGGGTTCCCAAAGATATAAAGGCCTGAGCTTTATCTGGGTTTACTCGGACATAATCATCGATCATTTGATTGATTACACGGCCATCTGTATCAGCATTCGCCTTGGTGAATATAAAGAAACTATCTTCTTGCTGATCAATAACTTTAAGCAATTCACTAAACTGCTCCGCAGCATTTTTATTAGACAGCGTCTCGGGATGAAAAGTAATCTGATAATTATATTTATTGAATTTTATTCCTAAATCCCTCTCCAATTCTTCTCGTGAAAGTAATTTGATATTCCTGATATTATCCAGGCCAATAGCTCCAACATTGAAAACCATATCTGGCTGCTCTCCCATTTGAATTACGCGTTTACGATAAGCTTCGGTAGAAGTAAAATGCAAAGTACTCAATTTGGTAATAGCATGCCGGATAGCATCGTCATAAGCACCTTCGGTGATTTCTCCGCCATGCAGATGGATAATAGGGATTCTAAAAATAGCGGCGGCTGCAGCAATAGATAACATCTCGTAACGATCTCCTAAAATCACCAAAGCATCAGGTTTCAATTCTTTCAGCGCATCGGCATAGCCAATCATTCCTACCCCCATAGACTTTACAATGCCCGAATCTGTATCTGAAGATAGCAGCATTTCGACTTTTTTATCAATGGCAAACCCGTCCATCTCGATCTGCTGATAAGTCAAACCAAATTCGGTAGAAAGATGGGCTCCGGTAACCAGAATTTGCATAATGAAATCAGAACCTGATTTCATTTTTTGCATCAACGGTTTTAGCAGACCATACTCAGCTCTTGTTGCTGTTATAATGCAGATTTTTTTCATAAGAATCGGATTAAATCGTCCTCGTAAAAATCGAAATCGGCTTGCTTACCTATGATTTCATCCCATTTCATTGGTGAAATTCCACTCCCCGGCCGTTTGACGGTAATATTATCTGCTGTCAGAACTTCTCCTGACTTAATCGCTCTTTTCGCTACAATACTTTTTCTCGCTATTGCTATATTCTTCTGCTCTGATTCACTTGGTTCTTTGACACCACTACCCGAAACGGCACTTTCTATATTTCTAATGGCTTTAACCATTTCCTTAAGCTCATAAGGCTCCAAAGATGCCGCGTGATCTGGTCCGGGCAAGCTTTTATCAAGCGTAAAATGCTTCTCTATCATACTTGCTCCCAATGCTACTGCTGCAACTGGAACTTCTATACCTAATGTATGATCTGAGTAGCCGGTTTTTGTGCCAAATGAATTGGATATATGCCACATGGCTTTCAAATTCACATCCTGCATCGGGGTAGGATATTCCGTATTGCAATGCAAAATGGTTATTTTTTCTTTATCAATTCCCGCCCTGGTAAAAACGGATAATGCTTCTCCAATCTCTTTCATAGTTGACATTCCGGTCGAAAGGATAACTTCATCAAACAGAGCCGCTGCTTTTCTAAGATAAGGAAGATTGGTAATTTCTCCCGAAGGGATCTTTACCATATTCAATCCCAGTTCTTTAAGATACTCCAATGATTCCATATCAAAAGCTGTAGAAAAGAACCGGACATCTCGATTTTTGCAGTACTGAACAATTTCTTCGTGATCCTGATGAGAAAGTTCCAGTTTCTTCAGCATATCAAATTGTGTATCGTCAAAAATTCCGGTGTTCTGTATTTGATAAGTTGCTTTTTTTGCAGTCTTTGAAACTAAGGCTTCGGTCTTGAAAGTTTGAAATTTAACATAATCCACACCAGCCTCTGCCGCCGCATCTACCAGTTTAAATGCCTGCTCCAAAGAACCATTATGGTTTACACCAGCCTCTGCTATAATTATTGTTCTTTTTACCATCTTTTAAATGCTTTTGGCTGGACAGCCTGCATAGACTCCACTTTCCTGAATACTTTTAATAATAAGTGATCCAGCTCCTACAGTAGTTGCTGCCGCAATCTTAACGCCATGAACAATTGTAGCATGACTTCCTATAAAAACGTCTTCTCCAATAATACAATTTCCATTTAAAATGGCCCCGGTTGATATATGGCAGAAATCCCCTACATTACTCTCATGCTCAATCAACGATTTTGTATTGATGATACAATTCTCTCCGATTACACTATCTGCATTTATCAAAGCATCATGCATGACAATGGTTCCCTTGCCTATTTTGGAGGATTTGGCTACATAAGCTCTTGGCGAAATAACAGTAGCTAAATTCGAACCTGTTTCTTGAATTTGCCGATATATTCGTCTACGTATTTTACTATCTTTTATCTGCCCGACAGTCAGTAAAAAACAACAGTTTTTAAACTGAACTATATCGGCATCAGTCCCTATAATTTCATAAGAAAGAACTTTATTTCCAATCAATTCCTTTTTATCCAAAATTCCCAGAATACGATACTCGCCTGTACTTTCGATAACGTCTATACAAGCTTTACAGTGTCCACCACCACCTATTAATATCAGATCTTTCATTATTTGGGTCTATAACTACTAGGTACATTCACTATGCGGTCTGCCAACCAGATACTATTCTCTAAATGATCGTGTTGACAATCTTTAAACATCGGTAAGCGATTCATCAATTGCCATACAGGTCTGGTCATTACCCTATTCGCATTACTATACTCCAAAAGTTTATTTCTTTCTTCTATATTTTCGGTAATGATAGCATTTAGCCAATAGTTTGATTTTGCATTCGTAATTTCTTTAGCTAAATGGATTCCATGATGCTCACAAAAAACATCATAGATTTTTGTCAGGTCCCTTTTATTTTCAATAACCATATTTAACTGTTCTAACTGACCACAGGCTAACGCAGCATTCAAATTCGGCATTCGATAATTATATCCAATCTCATCATGCACAAATTCCCAGGCATGTGGAACCTTGGCCTGAGTACTTAAATGTTTTGCCTTTTTAGCCAGAACTTCATCATTGGTTACCAAAGCGCCCCCACCTCCACAAGTTACCGTCTTATTTCCGTTAAAGCTAAAAGTTCCCATTTTCCCGAAGGTTCCTGTATGTTGATTTTGATAATAACTTCCCAACGATTCTGCTGCATCTTCTACTAAAAAGACATTCCATTGCTCACAAATAGTGGCAATCTCATCGATTCTACAGGGTAACCCAAAAGTGTGCATTGGCACACATGCTCCAATTCGTTTACCAGTAATTTTATTATAGGTAAATCCATCAATTCTTTTTTCTGCATTCTTTTCCAAAAAGTCAGATAAAGCTTTCGGAGACATTCCCATGGTATCTTTATCGACATCTATAAAAACGGGTTTAGCACCAATGTAACTGATGGCATTTGCCGTAGCTATAAAAGTCAAACTTTGCGATATAACTTCATCATTAGCCTCTACTCCACCTAAAACTAAAGCCAGATGCAATGCATTGGTGCCATTAACTATAGCAATCGCATATTTTGCCCCGGTAATATCGGTTAACATTTCTTCAAAACGATTGACATAGGCACCTACGGAAGAAACGAAAGTTGAGTCTATCGTGTCTAAAACATACTTTCTTTCGTTACCAAAAAAATGCGGTGCATGTAAGGGTATAAATTCCTGATCAGGGAATTGTGCCTTGATGAAATTTGTTAAAAGTTTATATTTCTCATCCATCTCGCTTACATTTTTGCGTCCAGATATTTTCCTGTTTCCTTATGATCAAAATCCGGTATCATATAACGAAAAAGCATCACCAAATCTTCTTTAGACCATTTCTTCCTTTCTTTGAAATTGCGGATTGTCTCCTCAAAATAATAAAGTTTCTGATTATCGAAGACAGCTTTATTCTTAATAATTCCCAAATTTTCAAATCTAGCCAGATCTAAAACTTCTGCATTCGTAAAAAATTCTTCGAAATCTTTCTCTCCCGTAGTATCACTGGTAGAAAAGAGACAAGGCCATTTACCCTCAGCTGATAATATTTTCACCTTTGACCTCGCTTCATCTTCATCTTCACATAAATAAGGTTGGTAGCCTATTGCTTCTAAATATTTGACGGCTATTTCAGCAAAAGTAATCAGATGTAATTGTTCACTTAATTTTGGAAAAAATATATCTCTGTTATCGCCAAAAATGCAGGACATTAAACAAAGTTCTCCCGACTCTTTAGGAATAACAAAATAACGTTTAACATCATTCGGAGCTACAATGGGCTGAACTTTTTGAATACGCTGATTGAAGCCATGAAGCAAGGAACCATCGGAAAAGGCTACATTGGCAAAACGCGCAGTTGAAATATTTATTTCTAACGATTTACGCATCAAAAACATTTCCATAATACGCTTGGATGCTCCCATCATATTCACTGGATTTGCAGCCTTGTCAGTAGAAACACAGAAGTATTTTTTTACACCTTTTATGATAGATTGATTAATCGTCTTTTCCGTATTGAAGATATTCACATCAATCATTCTCATTAAAGTAAACGGATCTTTTTCTGAGCGCACATGCTTTAGAGCAGAAAGATTGAGTACATAATCATACGCTCCATCAGCTTCTATAAACGCATCATATTCTATAGATCCGATATCTAATGCAAAGGTTTGAAAATCGCCGCTGATATAACCAAATGAACTTCTTATATCCCTAACCAGTTCAACCATGTTATTTTCGGAGATATCAACCACATGCAATTTTCGCGGATTTCTCTTAAAAATCTCTTTAACTGTTGCCTGCCCTATTGAACCTGCTCCGCCTAAAACCAAAAAACGGGAAGTACTTACTATTGCAGTAAGCTGTGCCTCATTTTTTTTTATATCGCTCCTAAATAACTCTGCAGAACGTCCTATAAGATTGAGTATATTCATCAAGGCTAAATTACCATTTTTTGAATACTCGAGGTGTAAACTTTCTATATTTTATTAATGGCATTGTTAATGAAATATATCAAAAAACAGCTTGTGAAAAAGAATATCCAGTACTGGTTAAAATACATTTCGATATATTGACCCTTTAAAAGTGTGTTCAAAAAATGAGAACAATTACCAATTGCAAGTGTGTTATATAATTCAATACCAGATTCGGCTATAATTTATCATCACAATCTTGCAAGCAACCTTTAACATCATAAACTATTGCTTTATCTTTCTTCAGCAAATCTAAGTTTAGATCTTTAAACTCATCATGAGAAACGCCCAGTACAATAGCGTCAAATTTACGGCCGGGTAACGTGTTAGAGCTTTCTACACCATATTCGTGTTTAACATCTTCTGTATTAGCCAATGGATCGTAAATAAATACTTTTACGCCATAGTCTTCAAGGTCCTTAACCACGTCTATGATTCGGGTATTTCTAACATCGGGACAGTTCTCTTTAAATGTTATTCCCAGCATCAACACTTCTGCATCTTTGATATTGATACTTTTTTTAATCATGCTTTTTACTACCTGTGAAGCGACATATTGCCCCATAGAATCGTTTAGTCTTCTTCCCGCCAGAATAATTTCAGGGTGATAACCATATTCCTGCGCTTTCTGAGCCAGATAATAAGGATCTACACCTATACAATGTCCTCCAACTAAACCAGGTTTAAATGGCAGGAAATTCCATTTTGTGCCCGCTGCCTTTAGTACATCATGCGTGTCGATTCCCATCAGATTAAAAATTTTAGCCAACTCATTTACAAAAGCAATGTTGATATCCCTTTGTGAATTTTCAATCACCTTAGCTGCTTCTGCGACCCTGATACTCGGCGCCAGATGGGTTCCGGCAGTAATAACAGATTTATATAAATTGTTCACCACATTCCCGACATCTGATGTTGAACCAGAGGTTACTTTGAGAATTTTATCTACCGTATGTTGCTTATCTCCAGGATTAATTCGCTCTGGGGAATACCCTACAAAAAAGTCCTTATTAAATATTAAATCAGATACCCGTTCCAGTACCGGCACACAATCCTCTTCGGTTGCTCCCGGATATACGGTAGATTCATAAATGACTATATCGCCTTTGGATAAAACCTTCCCCACGGTTTCGGAAGCTTTATATAACGGTGTCAGATCCGGACGATTATTTTTATCGACGGGGGTTGGTACAGTTATAATATAAATATTTGCATTCTGGATATCAGACAAATCTGTAGAAAAAAATAACCCTTTTGCTCCATCTTCTAAAAAGGGACTTCGGGCAAGCAATACATTTTTTAGCTCCTGTTCTTCTATTTCCAATGTCTTATCCTTTCCCTGTCTTAATTCGTTTATCCTTTGGGTATTGATATCATATCCTATAACGGGATAACGGGTAGCAAATAAACGGGCTAAAGGTAATCCGACATAACCTAAACCGATAATGGCAATTTTTTGAGAGATATTGTTCATGCGATAGATATTTTGGGAATTGAATTTAAAAATAAATTTTAATTTATTCTTGATTTTCTTTGCTCAAACACCTTTACAAAAAATACTTTTGCCTCCAAAGGACTTTTGAGTAAAGCTCAACATAACTATAAGCTTCTATACCTCTCTGCCCTTTGGGCATCTCTCCCTAAGGGCGATAGGATTACTATGAAAGGAAGCCTGTCCATTTGCTCACACTATTCTTCACCTTTTAAGGAGGACTTGTCCCCAATCCGCTTCGTATTTGCATCAAGTTAATGCAGAAGCCGCTCATATTTCGTCATGCTGAGTTTAACGAAGCATCCCATCATAAAAGTAATAATACTCTGCATGTGAGATTCTATCCTTCAACTATATGGATGTATTAATGAAGTTCTATACCCTCTCTGCCCGCTGGGCATCTCTCCCTGCTCCAAAGGAGTCCCTTAGGGAAAAGACGAGAATAATGCATAGGGATGGTTTTACGAAGGTGAATGATAAAATAGCCCTCATCCGCCCCTTGGGCACCTTCTCCCTTGGGGAGAAGGATAAATAAACAAAGGGAGTATAAATACCGATAGCATAACACAAATACGAAGCATGTCATTATACTAGTATTTCACCTTGCATGTGGGAATCTTTCCCTACGACCAAGATGACACCGGGTAAAAAACGTCATCTTATATTGATTTGTATACAGTACATTATCCTCAATGTGACATCAATACAAAAACAAAACTGAAGACGATTACCTTAAATTATTCCAATACCATTCTATAGACTCCTTAAGTCCCTGATAAATATGGTGTGTAGGTTTATAATGAAGATATTTCCGGGCTTTTTCTATCGACGCAAGGGAATGCGGAATATCGCCTGCTCTTTCTGTTCCATAAATTATTTTTACCTGTTCAATAGCCGGATCGTATTGCTTTAACAGTTCTTTTAGCAGCCTTACCAAATCGTTCAGGCTTGTCTGTTTACCTACAGCTGTATTGTAAACTGTATTTAAAGCAGCAGCTTCTTTTACCTGCATGGCCTTTTCATTCATCTGGATGACATTAGCTATATAGGTAAAGTCTCTGGAATAATTACCATCGCCATTAATGATCGGACTTTCATGAGCTATCAGCTTTTTTATAAACAAAGGAATAACAGCAGCATAATTCCCGTGGGGGTCCTGCCTCGGACCAAATACATTAAAATAGCGTAAACCTATCGTTTCCAAACCATATACCCGGCTAAACACATCGGCGTAAAGCTCGTTAACATATTTTGTAACCGCATAAGGAGAAAGCGGGCGGCCTATCTGATTTTCTATTTTAGGCAATATATCAGAATCGCCATAAGTGGATGAGCTGGCGGCATAAATAAAACGCTTTACTTTGGCATCACGAGCCGCAACCAGCATATTCAGGAAGCCCGAAATATTAACCTCATTGGTAGTATTCGGATCTTTTATTGAACGCGGCACAGATCCCAATGCCGCCTGATGCAGTATAAAATCTATCTCTTTAACGGATCTTTTACAATCTTCTGAATCTCTGATATCTCCTTCTATCAGTTCGTAATTGGGGTGGGGTAAAAATGAGGTGATATTTTTCCGAAAACCTGTCGAAAAATTATCAAAGCAACGAACAGCATAACCTTTATGTAAAAAATACTCACTCAGGTTAGAACCAATGAATCCTGCTCCGCCTGTAATGAGTATCTTTTGCATGTTATTATTGATAATAAGTAATTTCTTTTTTGAAATCCATTTACTTGTTCTCTTTTCTGCCGTCTGATGCAGAAAAAGAAGAAATACTTTAAGCTTATTTAATCAAATTCATAACCCCTAAAAGAATCGCTCCTACAGAAGCCATTCCTGATATTAAAGCCGCCGTTTCACCCGCTGTCATTTTTCTCTTTTCCTCTGCTTTTGGCACAAAAATCTCCGAACCTGTTGTTACAACAGGATAATTGTTAAAGAACAGGAACTTTTTGGTACTTCTTACAGAACCATTAGCATACATAATATATGCCCTGGATTTTAAAGCATTTTGTGAAAACCCTCCTGCCTGATTAACATATTGCTTAAAACTCTTAGAATTTCTATATAAAACGGTGTTAGGAGACAAGACTTCACCGCTTACTTTTACAGTTTGCAACTCTTTTGGTATAGATATGATATCGCCTTCTTCCAGAAAAAGATCTGTCCGTTTTCTAGGGTTTTCCAAAATAGATTCTAGATCTATACCTACAAAACTATTCCGGATGACCTTATTATCCAATTCTACATCGGCGGTATCTTTTTGATTTTTCTTAAACTGCTCTATCTTTAACTCTTCCTTCTCACGATCGAGTTGATTATCCAATTTACCTTCTCTTTTTAAAGATGCACCTTTAGGATAAGCCAGCTGAGTTAATCCGCCTGCTCTCTGGATAAGATCTGATATTCGTTCGTCTTTCCTGGTAATACTATAGGTTCCAGGATAAAGCACTTCACCTTCTATCCGTACCATTTTCTGTACTTCGTAGCCTGGGGCGCTTCGTACCACAACAATATCATAAGGCTTTAAGATAAACTTAGAAGCCACATTGCTTAGATCTTTATTGACATCTATCTGAAATACTTCTGCCGTTTTAGCAGCAGCAGAGGCAGCCAGACTATCCTTATTGATTACCCTTCTGGAAATCTCTACCCTTTGCGGCGTCGCAGATTCCTTAAATCCTCCCGCCTGAATAATTAAATCTTCCAGGCTGGTATTTTCAGCATAATTAAAAGTCCCGGGATTACGAACCTCCCCTTCTATGGTAATGGAATATTCTTCCCGTAAATCAAAAATGGACGAAATATAAAGTACATCTTCCCTTTTTAATGCAATGTCTGTATCCGTACCGCTTAAAATGTTTTCTAAGTTGAGAGATATAATTTCCGTATCGTTTTGCGGAGTTAGTCTGGTGATATAAGCTCTGGTTTTAAAAGCATCTTCTTTTAAACCTTCTGCTTTTTGAACTAACTGTTTTATAGTTAACCCCGGAGTTAATTCATATTGACCTGGTCTGAAAACCGCTCCCTCTATACTAACTCTATTTTCGAAACGATCCAAAATTTCGTTTACGAAAAACTTATCACCAGATTGGGGCTGATAGGTAGCAAAGGCATCAGCAACAACATCGGATATCTTTCTCTCTGTGGCTGTATTTTTTAACACTTTAATTCGAGCCTGATATGCTCTTTCCGTGAAACCTCCTGAAAAACTCAAAAGATCCTGCAAATTTTCGCCCGCTTTCATTTCAAAAATAGCCGGTCTTTTCACTTCTCCAACGATCTCAACCCTGTTGAGATAAGTAGGAATTCTCACAATATCCTGATCTTGTAACCGGATATTATTTTTCAGATCGCCTTTCAGCAAAAAATCGTAAACATCTAAAGTCGCTACTTTTCTACCATTTCTGATAATTTCAATAGCCCTGAATGAGCCATTTTCTGTTGGACCACCAGAGGAATATAATGCGTTAAAAACAGTAGCTAAAGACGGCAAAGTGTAGGTACCTGGTTTAGTCACTTCTCCGGTGAGGATAACTTTAATACTCCTGATGTCCCCGATAGCAACACTCAATTTAGTATTTCCGGTTTTTAAACCGCTATAAATAGGAGAAAGCTTAGATTTAATTCTTGAAGTTGCCGCTTCTACCGTTAAACCTGATACCGGTACAATACCTGCATAAGGTATATTAACGTTTCCTTCCGGACTTACTTCTAACTGATAACTTACTTCTGAATACCCGTAAATATCGATCAGGATTTGATCACCTGTACCAATAACATAATTTAAAGGTGTTGCCAGTCGTAGATTGGGTTCGAAAGTAGTAGCAGAATTAGCAAAAAGTTCTTTGCCAAAAATTTTCGAACGTAAAGAGGCTAAAGCAATTTCTGCTTCTGATTCAGTTTTCTTACCATCTGAGCTACTCAGAGAATCCGTCTCACCTTCAAAAGAACGACTACGGCTCCCATCTTTACTTTTTAAGGTAGCTTGTCTATTTGTTGCAGATCCAGTAGCTGCTCCACCACCTTGAGTTTTAATCTTCTCTACCCTTTGTCTTAACTTTTGAATCTCCGAAGAAGACATCCCTCTAGCCATAGCAACTTGCTCTAACTGGGCTTCTGACATTCCTGAAGATTCAACCTGCTTTACAAACTGACGTATCTGATCGTCACTTAATTCATCAACACGAATATTACTGAAATTTTGCTGATTGATATTTTGAGCTTTTACCGGCACTACAGTTAGTAGCCCAATAAACACGCTTAACAATAAAATAATTCTTTTAATATTCATTAATCTATTATATTATCTTTTCACAATCTTCGTACCGTACAATTTTCTGATAATGAGATTGCTTCGATTCCTCGCAATGACACCCCATTTTTGTCTTTGCGAGGAGGTACGACGTGGCAATCTCTTAACACCACCTATGTTTGTTTATTTACAATATAAAAACAGCTCGCCTTTCGCTCTCTTTCCAACACAGACATTTTTCAACTCCACCTAGAGTATACCTCGCCACTACTATTCAAAGTAATTCATTGTCTGATAGCCCCCTTTTTTCAGGTATTGATCTTTTTTCATCAAATGTAAATCAGAATGAATCATATCTTTCACCAATGCAGGTAAATCATATTTCAGTTCCCAACCCAATTTTGTTTTAGCCTTTGTTGGATCTCCTAACAACAACTCCACTTCTGTTGGCCTAAAATATTTTGGATCTACCTTTACAATAGTCTGGCCAATTTTCAATGAATCTGCATCCAGACCCAGGCTTGTCGCTTTCTCTGTATCTACATCAATGATAACACCTTTTTCGTATTCATCTTTTCCGCTAAACTCAACTTCTATTCCCAGCTCAGCAAAAGTCATTTTCACAAAATCTCTTACAGTTGTAGTTATTCCCGTTGCAATAACGAAATCTTCTGGCTTTTCCTGCTGAAGAATTAACCACATAGCTTCTACATAATCTTTAGCATGCCCCCAATCTCTTTGCGCAGAAAGATTTCCCAGATACAAACAATTCTGAAGCCCTAAAGCAATTTTAGCAGCTGCCCTGGTAATTTTTCTGGTTACAAAAGTTTCTCCTCTAATCGGGCTTTCATGATTAAACAGAATTCCGTTACAAGCATACATACCATATGCTTCCCGATAATTTACCGTAATCCAATAAGCATACATTTTAGCTACCGCATAAGGAGAGCGTGGATAGAAAGGTGTTGTTTCCGATTGTGGAACCGCCTGAACTAAACCGTAAAGTTCGGAAGTTGAAGCCTGATATACACGTGTTTTCTTTGTTAAACCTAATAATCTGACAGCTTCTAAAATACGTAAGGTACCTATTCCGTCTGCATTAGCTGTATATTCCGGCGTATCGAAACTTACTTTAACATGGCTCATCGCAGCTAAGTTGTAAATCTCATCCGGTTGTATTTCCTGTATTAATCGAATTAAATTTGTTGAATCCGTCAAATCGCCAAAATGCATTTTAAATTTAACGCCTTCTTCATGCGGATCCTGATATAGATGATCTATTCTATCTGTATTGAATAAAGATGATCTTCTTTTTAAGCCATGAACTTCGTAACCTTTTTTTAACAAAAATTCTGCTAAATAAGCTCCGTCCTGCCCGGTAATACCTGTAATTAATGCTACTTTCATTTTTATTTTTATGTCGCTTTAGGGTAGTATTGGAATATTGGATGACTGGAATGTTGGGATGGGCTATTACAGCCATTTTTCCATCATTTCACTATTCCAATCCAACTTCAATCCCCTATTTTATAAAACTATCACTCCAATCGCCTTCTTTCATTTTTTGTTGCAATGATTTTATTAATTGAATCAAAGCGTTCTCTGTTTTATAATGTAATGAGTCTAATTGCTCATATACATCTTCTGTTATTTGTCTTGCTCGAAAAAGCTTGTAATAGAAGAATGAAATTCTCCACAAGAAGCCAATGCTATGTTCAAAAACTGAAGATATTCTTTAATGCTTCTTCTGCAATAGCCCTCCGATATATTTCGGCTGATACTGTGGGCACTATCAATACAATTACCTACCGTTTTTTTCAATTCGAAAGGAAAATTAAGAAACAATTTACAGGAAAGCACATATAAATCAACCGCGTCATTCCAGACACGTAATTGTTTGTAACCTCTATTGATGTTCTTTCTTTCCATTTTTTAAAACTATTCCAACTCCCCATCATTCCATTATTCCAACTTCTACCCTACAATATCTTCTTATCTGCAATATCCAATAAATATTTGCCATAACCGCTCTTTAACAATGGCTCTGCTATTTTTCTTAATTGCTGTTCGTCTATAAACTTCATACGGAATGCTATTTCTTCAATGCACCCTATTTTTAAAGACTGCCTTTCTTCAATGACCTGAACAAACTGTCCTGCCTGCATGAGTGAGTCAAATGTCCCGGTATCTAACCAAGCCGTTCCCCTGCTCAACACACCAACTTTTAGTTTACCTCTTTCCAGATAAACTTTATTGACATCTGTAATTTCCAGCTCTCCTCTCGGAGATGGTTTGATATTTTTGGCTATTTCAACAACTTCGTTATCATAAAAATATAAACCCGGGACCGCATAATTCGATTTTGGTTGTCTCGGTTTTTCCTCTATTGAAACAACATTTTTATTTTCATCAAACTCTACAACTCCATATCGTTCCGGATCGTGAACAGGATATGCATACACAACTCCTCCCTCTACATTTATATTCGATTGTAAAAGTTTAGCTATACCATCACCATAGAAAATATTATCGCCTAATATCAGAGCCACTTTATCTTTCCCAACAAACTCCTCTCCAATAATAAAAGCCTGAGCAAGGCCGTCCGGAGAGGGTTGAACAGCATAACTAAAGTTACAACCTAAATTTTTACCGTCTCCTAATAACTTCTGAAAGCCTGGCAAATCATGTGGAGTAGAAATAATCAGGATATCCCTAATACCAGCTAACATTAAAGTGGATAGCGGATAGTAAATCATCGGCTTATCATAAACCGGCATCATTTGCTTGCTAATAGCTAATGTTAGAGGATGTAACCTTGTTCCTGATCCTCCGGCGAGCATAATTCCTTTCAAATTTGGCAGAGTTCTAATTAAGCTTGCAAATTTATAAACTTCCAGTTATAATTCGTTGTTATTTATTTTTTCGTTAAGCTCCTTATACCAATCCTCTCCATATTTTCTGATTAAGGGCTCTTTTAAAAATTCGTAAACCTTTACGTTTAATTCATTGCCAAAGCTACAGGCAGACGAACAAATTCCCCATCTATCATAATGCAAAACATCAAATTCGGGATATGCTGTTATTCTAATGGGATACAAATGACATGAAATAGGCTTCTTCCAGGATACTATTCCATCTTCATATGCTTTTTCGATAGCACATTTCGTAACACCATTCTCCCAGGTAACATAAGCGCATTCTTTGTTCTTATCTACGCAGGTAGTAGTATAGTCTCCATCGTCATCTATAACATATTCTCCATCCTGCTCTATAGCCTGTATTCCTTTTTCCGTCATATAAGGCTTTACCATGGGATAAATCTCCTTTAATATAGCCAATTCACTTTCTTCTAACGGAGCACCGGAATCACCCTCTACGCAGCAGGCTCCTTTGCATTTTTCCAAATGACAAACAAAATTCTCCTTTAACACATCTTCATGTATCAGGGTCTCTTTCACCTCTAACATATCCATCTCTATAATTAATCCCAAATAACGGGATTATAAAATTTCTCCTTCTTTATTTACTTCTCCGCAATATTTTGCAGGATTTCCGTACCAAAGCTCATATGCTCCCACACTTTTCGTTAGTACCGACCCCGCTCCAATAAATGCATACTCCCCTATTAAATTCCCACAAACTATTGTAGAATTAGCGCCAATAGATGCTCCTTCTTCAACAATAGTTTCCCTAAACTCTTCTTTTCTATTAATAAATGCTCTTGGATTAATAACATTAGTAAAAACTACCGAGGGTCCTACAAATACCTTATCTTTTAAAATCACCCCTTCGTAAACAGAGACATTATTCTGGATTTTGACTCCTTTTCCAATGACCACATTATTTCCCACAAAAACATTCTGACCAATTATACAATCTTCACCAATAATTGCAGAAGACGAGATATGACTAAAATGCCAGATTTTTGTTCCCCGGCCAACAGTAGCCCCTTCATCTACAACTGCCGTTTCGTGAATATAACATTGATTATCAACGGACATAAAAAGATTTTATGGAATCACAAATATACATTATATCCTCGTTTGTCAAACCGGAATGAACAGGTAAACATAGAATCTCTTTGGTTAACATTTTGGAAGAAGAGAACTCCCCGCCGACGTGAGCAAAAGCCGGGTGCTCATTAAGCACCTTAGGATAGTGTACCATTGAGGATATACCCTTTTCCTTTAAATAATTCCTGAGCTCGTCTCTTGTTCCATCTTTTACAAGAATTGTGTATTGATGCCAGGAATGTTTCACATCTGGATATATCTTTGGTATTTCTATTTGAGTGATGGCTTCTAACAGCTTATTATACCTGGTAGCGCAATTATTTTTTATCTGAAGGGTATAGTCCAGATAATTCAATTTGACGTTTAATATAGCTGCCTGTATAGTATCAAGCCTGGAATTAATTCCAGGTAATTGATGATCGTACTTTTTAGGCTGACCATGTGCCGCAATCATTCGGGCTTTATCTGCCAACTCCGCATTATTTGTATACAAAGCTCCACCATCGCCATAACATGCCAGATTCTTTGTAGGAAAAAAAGAGGTACAGGCTATATCCCCAAAAGTTCCCAATTGCTGCCCTTTAAAAGCTGCACCTGTACATTGTGCGCAGTCTTCTATTAAAAACAGGTTATTGGCCTTTGCAAAGATGGAAATATTGTTCAAATCTGCACACTGTCCATATAAATGAACCACTATAATAGCCTTTGTATTTGAGGTAACCAGCTCCTGTAAGCATGCAGTATTAATTTGAAAATAGAGAGGATCTACATCTACTAAAACGGGAGTTGCACCGAGTAGCATGACCATTTCTATAGCTGCTGCATAGCTGAAGGCTGGTAATATTACTTCATCACCTTTACCTATTCCCAACGCCATAAGCGCTATCTGAATAGCATCGGTACCATTTCCACAGGAGATTACAGACGTTACGCCTAAATATTCAGCAAATTTTTGCTCAAATTCCTGAACGGATTTGCCTTTGATAAAATCACCACGATGTAAAACCTCTTGTATCGCAACATCAATTTCTTCTTTCTGCCGTTGATACTCAGAAGGTAAATCTATCATTCCGATTTCTCTGTACTCTCGAACCAAGGAATTAGTTTATAATTGTTTTATAATCAACAAAAATAAAAAATCTATTTTATAATTTTTAGTGGTTCTTTTAGCCCGCTTACGCTCGCTAGTTCCATTGTTATACTTCCAACAATAACGTCACCTTGTGCTTTTACCGGTATTCTGTTTTCGTCATCTGTTATCCACAAATAAAGTCTGCTATTTTTTCGAAAAATGCGCCCCGGGGAAATAGAGGGGCTAAACTTTAAACAGTTTACTTTCCCCTGACTAGTCTTTACAATTTCTTTCCCTATATACTCTATAGTCAGCGGTGTCACCTCATCTTTCAGGAAGTATCTTAATGTAAATTTATCTCCAATTCTAACTCCTGACAGATCTAAATTACGGGCAAAATAATATGCAGAAACTAAATCGAAAGTTTGGCTTACAGGCGATGTAAAGCTTCCTTTACTACCTACAATCTTTTTTTCATTCTGGTAAAAACGAACCTTATCCGTTCTTCTATAATTATCTTCTCTGATATCTTCTGCATATAAATAGGGTACATATGTAGTTTTATCTATATAAGACTCATATTTGTTTCTTACTTTAAAAAATATGTCGAAAGTACCATTGGTTTTTCCCTGCGCTAATAAATGGTAGGTGGGTTTACCATTATATTTAATATCAGTATCTAGCACTTGCAGGGTTGCTTCTGCAGCGGTTATAAAACCATATTTTAATTTATACTTGAGGGTTTCGCCTGTTTCAAATGATGAGCTTTTTATATAAGGTAAAGATTGGGAGAAACCATTAAAACATGCAATAAGCACCAACGCGAGGGAAATTAAAAAAAACGATTTCTTCATAAACTAAACTTATACAAAAAATAAACCAAAATCAATCTTTACGCTTAAATAATGGTACTGTAGAACAAGGCTCGCCGTACATTACACTTTTAACAACGGGTTTCAGCTTTGCTGTAAGTGACACAAATGCTGATGTAGGGACAAATATATCTCCACACCCTTTTATAACAATTTTTTGATCTCTAAATTGTTCGATGTCTAAGTTATTGATTGCCTGGCTAAATAAAAAATTTTCTAACTCATCTAAATCTCCAAAATAAACGGTTTGTGCATATTCTGAAAACTTAGTAGCCAATAACATGTAGGCCCATGTTGGTACAATGGCATCTGTAGAACAAATGATAGCTATATGCTTATCCTGATATTGAGACCAATCATGATCTTTGACAAAAGTTCTAAAATCTTTTTCTTTAAGCATTAGCCCATGAAATAGGTTATCTTTTATATCATATAGCACCCGTTCTCCCTCTGGCCTGATAGAAGCGAGATCATAGGAAACCAACCCGCTTTGTGCTACTTTATTTACAATGTTTTCTTGAATGTCCATAATATACTAAAATAAAAAAACCGGAGTTTGGTTTTACCAGACTCCGGTCATAATTTTATTAAATTTATACACTAATAAAACTTAGCTCTTAAATCCTTAATTTTTGATTTCTCTTTTAATACTTGAAATACTGCTCCATCTGCCTGAGTTGACAGATTTTGAGCAAGAGTCTCTTTTGTCTTAGCTGCATTAGTAAAAGGTGCCGGTTCTGTAAATGCTTTTACGGAATAAACATAAACCCCTCTGTCTCCTACAATAGATTTAGAAATTTTATTTAGCTGAGAGCCAAAGATCGCTCCAACAACTTTATTTTCTTGTGAATATCCAGGAATAATAGGGTTTGCAAAAACAATATTCTCTACATTAGAGGTAGAACCCCCCAATTTCTGAGCTACCTGAGCAAGATTTGAAGCACCGGCTAATGCTTTATCTGCTTTTTCCTTCAATATTCTTCCTTTTACAAGATTAACAACAGAGGGCTCGATAGTTTTCTTTACTTGCTCTAGTGACAAAGTACCTTCTGGCTTAATCTCTGTTAAAACAGCAACTACATATTTGCTTCCTACAGTAAATATTTCATTAGAAATATCTCCTTTATCTGCCTGGTACGCCCAACGTACAATACTTCTAGCATCATCTAATCCTGGCAGACCACCTTGCAATGGAGTTACATCATCTGCAACAAGTTTAACCGCCCCTTGCTTTTGTGCTATTTCCTCAAATTCTTTTTGATTTTTAACACCTGCAATAAACGACTGTGCTTTCTGATACGCTGCTTGTTCTGTTTGGGAACTAGGTGCTATTTGTTTATCTACAACTGCAACTTTAACAACTTTTGAAGAACCTATCTGCTTTTGGATTTCAATTACATGAACACCAAACTGGGTCTCGAGAGTAAATATTTGTCCAACAGACCCATTAAATACAGCTTCTTCGAATTTAGGTACCATTGCGCCGCGAGCGAAAGTTCCTAAATCACCACCAGAATCTTTAGATCCATCTGTTCCAAACTCTTTGGCTAGTTCTGCAAAACCTGCACCTTTTTGGATTAGATTTTTAATAGAGTCTGCTTTTGCTTTCGCCTTGTCTACACCACCCTCGGTTGCCGGATTAATTAAGATATGACGGGCTTTAACAGAGTCGGGACTTATCCTTGCATCTACTAATTTGGCTACTTTATAAGCTCCGTTAGAGATATACGGACCAAAAACAAAACCTTTAGAAGCGTTAAACATTACTGAATCCAAAGCTGGCTCAAGAGTTCCCTTCTTCTGGTAAACGATTGGTTCTTTTGTATCTGCATTGATGCTTACATACAAAGAATCATTATCTGTTGTTCTTAAACCTTCCGCAATTTTGTCGATTTTAGCTTTAGCTTCAATTGTATCTTGTTTTGAAGGAGAAGCATCGAAAACTACATATTCGAATGTTCTGGTTTCAGTTTGATTTTTAAATCTGTATTTATTTTTCTCGTAATATTCTTTATAATCTGCATCAGTCAACTTCACATCTGCGTCTTTTACAGAAGCAAAATCCAATACCAGATAATCGAAGTTAACCAACCTGTTTTTATTGGTATATTCATCTTTTGCATCTAATGAATTCGCATAAATACCATTTCTTATTAACGCAAGATATTTTTGATTGCTACGCTCGTGTAAGATGCTTTCCTCCAGAGAAACCCACTGTGCTTTCAACTGTCCGGTAGGCTCTGTATCAGCACTTTTTCTGGACGAAATAGCATTTGCCCGATTGAAGGTTCCAGTTTGCGGATCTGCAAAAATTTGCTGCATCTGCGGAGAAGGATTATCAAACATCAAATCAAACAACTCTGTATTGCCTACAGTTAATCCTAATTTTTCTGTTTGCTTTTCTAAAATAATACTAGAAGTCATCTGATTCCAGGTATTTTCTACAATGTAAGATTGCATTTGAGGATTTAAATTACCCATTTGCGCTCTAAATTGTTGCGAGTTTTGGTCTACTCTGGCATTAAAATCCTGGTAAGATATTTCTTCACCATCTACTTCTCCTATTTTACCGTTGGCATCTGCGATAAAACCACTTCCGCTTCGGATGGCATCACTTAAAAGAAACGCTACAATTGCTAAACCGATAGCTATAATAATGATAGCTCCAGCCCGGTTACGCAAAAAACTCATAATTCCCATATGATTCTTCTATTTTTATTTTTAGAGGGCGCAAGATACAAAATCAAAGTTGAAAGTTAAAAGTACATTTTAAAACTTAACTGCAAATTTAACTTCCAGATCTTTAAGTGGATAGAAAGCTTTTAAAAGACGTCTTAATCGCCTCCTGTGCTGTCTATATCTGTATTAAACTGTATTGGTCCTGCTCCCTGTTTTATTTCGTAATAACTAAAATCTTCTAAAGCCCAAAAACTGGTTCCCGAGATGGTTGCCTGGTCTGTCACAATAGTTACCAGCGTATTTGAATAAAATTTCTTTGTATTCTCGTCCCAAATCAGTTCTTCTGACTTAAATGTTTTTCCTTCTGCATTCTTTGCTACAACATTTTTCCTCAACTCTACGGTTTTTTCGTTTTCTTTCCTTAGTGCATAATCCGAAACAACTGTACTGCTTGGCTTTAAATTATCGTCATAAAAGACAACATCTATACCCTCAGGCATTTCGTAATAAGGATTTTTGGCTTTGAAATACAATAAGACAGGAGCTTTTAGTTTGGCTTTTACCTTTGCTGAGTCGCTATATATGATTTCGGCGCCTTTTGTTGTATCTACCTGAATTTCGCTCTGCAGATTTATTTGTCCTACTTTTTTAAGGTCGCCACTTCCACATGCCGCTATTGCATATAAGCATAATCCCGTTCCAAAAAACCTTAAAAGTCTAAACATAATTAGTCGTACTTATATTTTTGGAACCATCTGTCGTTAATGGTAAATCCAAGCGAGAAATTATAAAAATTCTCTTTAACCAGACCTGGTTTTAAAACACCTCTTTGACCAATCTCTGCAGCAAAGTTGATCTTATAAAAAGCAGACCTATTGGTTGAAGCAACTAAAGGGAACCCCATACCGAATCCTATACTTTTCTTATCAATGTCTGTTCCGTTTACTTTAACATAGGTTTTATCATAATTAACCCCTAAACGATAGTCTATTAAAGCCAGATAATTTGTTACCGCGTTTATATTTGGAACAATCTGTCCTCCAAAAGAAAACCCCATCGTTTTGCCCAAATTTTCCGGAGCATTGGTTAGTCTGAAATCAGACCAGTCTGCCATTCTGAAATCAGCACCAATTAACCATTTATTTACTTTTCCAAAACTTATTCCAAAATTATGATTCATTGGCAAATTAACCTTATGCTCATTGTCTTCAACATATCGTACAGTGTCTGTTCGGTAATCCGAACTGCTGGTTACCACATATTCGCTTGTCAATGTGTTATAATTATTATTCAGCTTAGACTTCAGGCCCGTTGTGTACCCTATTGTTAATCTGGATTTCTCTCCAATAGGGGCCACGTATTGAAATCCTAAATCGAAAACTAAACCACCAATACTATTATTAATATCTTTTTTTGAATTGTAGAAGCCAATATATCTACCATGGTATTCTATGGCTGTGGTTTCTTTAAGATTTCCAAAAAGGTAGGACGCATTAAAGCCAAAATTAAAATTCTTCCCTACTCCAAAACCATAACCTATATAGGCTCTGGACAAACCTCCTTCGCCTTTATATACATGATCAGCAATAATAGCATCTCCCGAAGTAGTTTCTTGCCCAACATCAACACTTTGTCTAAACGAATATCCTAAAACACTATAAGGCAGTATACCGAAACTTAGAGCCGATTTTTTGGACACTGGAATAGCAATTGCCAAATGAGATAAGTTCGCATTAAAGCTATTCTCACTAAGATTGTCTCTCTGTAAAGTCTGGATATTTCCTCCTATACCAACATCAAAGGCGGTAAGCCTTATTTGAGAATACGATGCAGGATTTGCTATATTGATATTGTTATATACTCCGGTTGTACTTATTCCATATGCCAGGTTTCCCATAGAGGTATTTTGAGGGAGATAAGTTCCCTGCAGATTTCCTACTCCAAACTTAGAATAAGGAGAATTTATAGTTCCTTGAGCTTTTACGCTACTCCACGAGGTAGCAAGCAACGCAATTGCCAAAATGTATTTCTTAGTTTTTCTTATCATCTTGATATCTAACAACTGTATTTAATCCTATTGGAACCAGATTGGGTTCCATTAAGATTTGGTGCGCAAAGATGCTATTTTTCAATCTAGTATCAAAAAATGATGCATCACCACCGCAAAGTATCACTTTTAAATCAATATTATTTTCGTTATATTGTTTAATGTAGCCCTCTACTTCAAACAAAATGCCATTCACCACACCGGCTTGCAATGCCTCCGTAGTGTCTGTACCAAACAAAGAATCAAATTTCTGAGTTGATTCGTAATTATCAATTTCGGGAAGTTTTCCTGTAAATTGATGCATAGCTTTAAAACGCATTTTCAGACCTGGAGATATGGCCCCTCCAAAATATTCACTTTCTGCATTTACAAAATCAAAAGTAATGCAACTTCCAAAATCAATAACCAATACAGCCTTGTCTGGGTAAATTTGTTTAGCCCCGATAACTCCCGCCAATCTATCTACTCCCAGAGTATTCGGTGTTTTATACTGATTCAAAACAGGAATATTGGTTTTATAATTAAAATAAATCACCGGCACTTCGGCAATCTGATTTGTTTCAATATCAAATTCTTCTCTAACAGACGAAACAATTATCTTTTGTACTTGATATTCTTTGATTAATTTTTCTAGTTCAACGATCGAAAAACTGACTTTACGTTCATTATAAATAATTTGGTCATCGGAAAAAACTAACGCTTTTGTGAATGTATTACCTATATCAATTACCAGATTACTCATTAAACAGTTTTTGGTTCCAATATGCCCTATCAACAAAACTATTAAACTTTTAAATGCTTTTTATATTGTAAGCGTTAAAAAAAGTTAAAGCATAGAGTTATATAAACTGAAAGTATATGATAAACACCAACGTTAATAAGAATAAGGTTTCATAAAACCACCTTTTACTTGCCGTAACGAAATAGTAAGAAAGTATTGTGGCTATTGGAATTACACAAACTAAAAAATGATTTAATCTAAAATCCGATTTTAAATAAAAAGCCAACACGCCAATTATGAACAGATTAAACAGAAAAATAAATGTCTTTCTCACTTGTATATAACTTTTGAAGAAATTTTCCCGTAATTGTATTGTTCCTAAAATAAGCCCCGCAGCTATTGGGAATAACACGATGTAATCTAAAGGCTGCACCTTAACAAAAACAGGCAATACTTCTGTTAATGGCTTCCATATGGCTATGAAATTTGATAATTGATTGTTCCAGAAATAATAAACAGCTAAAAAGAATATAATGACCAGATATCCGATTAAAACAGCACCCCACTCCCGCCAGTTGAATGGCCTGAAAATGATTAAGGCAATCCAAAGTGTAAGTAAAAACAATACAAAGGGAAAATAAATCACTGTGGCGATGGCTGTTACCATACCCAGGTCGAACATTGTTGAGATCTGACTACTATCTTTATAGGATGCTAAAATTCTAAACAGCAGGAACAGCAGGAAGAAATTGCAGATTAATGGGGGCGAAAGAAAAAGAAAAGGTGTGAATACGGAGGAAACGACCACATAAATTAATGCTGGTATAAATGTGACTTTGTTAATAATATTATATTCATTCAGAATCCTGTTAAAAAGCAATGCTTGAATAAACAATACGACACCGGCTAAAAATATATTTGCCTGTGGTGATAAAATGGATTGATCTGGATGTTGTAACAACAAGCGATTTCCTGTCTCGGAAAAACCACTGTTTATGCCTTGGGGGAAATCAAAAACGAATCCAAGTCTCAGGACATAAATCACCAAGAAAAGGAGAATAACATTTAAAAAGTTTAGATTTCTAAACTGTTGAATCATGCTGTAGACCTGATATACTTAAGAGGACAATAATAAGCATATTAATGACCATTTAAAAGTATCTCTTGATGTCTGTTCTGAAATTTTGTTACAACTTCTGAAATAATTGATGAGGTATGATCGGGAAAATCTACATGAATGGCTCCTTCATTGTTTACCCAGTTAGCCAGTTTCGAAAAGAAGTCTTTTTTAAGATTGTTTACTACCGTTATACCCATTTGATGAGCTGCTTCTGCATTGCAAACCTGTTCAAATTGATCCCACATAGGTACCAGAAGTACTTTTTTGCCCAAATACAACGCCTCCGCCGGAGCTTCGAAACCTCCGCCTGTTAGTAAACCAGCACAACTTTCCAAACTTTTATTATAAGTTTCGTTGTTAATAGGCCTTACCCAAACATTACCGTATTTATAAGGTGTTTTCTGATGCTTGCTGAAAACCTCCCATTTTACATGTTCCAGTTGGTGGAAATACTTTAATAAAAATTTATCATCTACCGCAGGCAAATAAACTGTATAGTGGCCTTTGTTGTAGGGATTTAGTTTTCTTATCTCTCCCCTGATAACTGGTGTATGAATGAATTTATCGTAACTTGAAAAGTGAAAACCTACGTGATGTGTTGCAGGCGCGTAATATTTAAGAATCTGTTCTGCAAAAAAACGCTTTTTCTCTGGTCGGGGTGTTTTTTGGGACATAAACGATGCCTGATGACTTAATGCTACGCTTTCTTTTTTCCTAATCTTACAAGCCCATGCTGTAAGTGGTTCAAAGTCATTAACGATTAGATCGTATTTATCTAAGGGAATAGACATCATATCTTTCCAAAACCGTAGTAAATTAATTTGTCGGATAGTTTTCCAGTAGTTTATTCCGCCATTTTTACCAAAAACATAACTAAATCCGTGAAATTTATAGGTTAACTTTTGCGGTAGTTCTACATCTGCCTGCGTCCCACTCACCAAAATATCCAATTCTCCATATCTTTGTAGCAGCGGAATAATTTCTTTCGCTCTGCTTACGTGACCATTACCGGTACCTTGTATGGCATAAAGTATCTTCATTTCTATCTTAGGCTCTGCAATTTTATAAAATCCTTTTTTGCTAATCAAAATTTAAGAAGAATATTTAGTTTCCTATGTGCACCAGCTTATGCAGCAGACTTTCAAGATCCATTTTATCTTTTAAATTTTCCTGTTCTTCTTGCCTTCCATGAAAATCCTTAGCGTCATAAGTATAAATATTCCAAACCCCGCTTCGATATTCTAAAGCGGTAAGACTTTCTACCCAATCTCCGGAATTCAAATAGGTTACTTTACCATTTGTACTTGAAACTTCTTTCATTTCTGCCTGATGGATATGTCCACAAATTACATAATCATAACCTTTTGCTATAGCAATAGCTGACGCCGTCTGTTCAAATTTATTGATAAACTTTACAGCCTCTTTAACACTGGCCTTAATCCTTCTTGAAAAACTATATTTTTTCTTCCCCATTTTCACTAACAGCCAATTCACTAAACTGTTCAAAAGAATTAAAGAATCGTAACCAATTGCCCCCAGTTTTGCCAGCCATTTGGAGTGTTGCATTGTTACGTCAAAAACATCTCCATGGAAAAACCATGCTTTTTCTCCGTTCAATTCCAGTAAAAGCTTATTGGCGAGATGCAAATTTCCCATACTCGAATCTGCGAACTTACGTAAAACCTCATCGTGATTTCCTGTTAAATAATGTACAGGGATGCCTTCGGAAGCAAATTTCAGTATTTTTCTAAGGATTTGAACATGCGATTCAGGAAAATAAGATTTACTGAATTGCCACATATCAATAATATCCCCATTTAAGATAACCTGCTTAGGGTTTACGCTGCTCAGATAATTCAGCAGTTCCTTGGCATGACACCCGTATGTTCCGAGATGAACATCCGATATCACTAAAATATCCAGTTCTTTCTTAACCATTCTTTACCATTTGGTGATGAGCTATCACTTTTAAAGGTAATTGTCTCACCTCTTTTGTTTCCAATTTAGAAAGTAAAGATGATCTGAATATTAAGTAAAGATGAAGTTTACTACAGCATAGATTTTAGTTCCGCCAGACTATTAATATGGATTTCTATATCTTCCGGTACATCCAGATAGTTAGGATTAAAATAAATAGCATCCATTCCGAGTTTTTTTGCACCACGAATATCTGCTTCTATACTGTCGCCAATCATGACACTTTCTTCTACTATTCCATTAGCTAAACCGAGTGCATGTTTAAAAATTGCCTTATCTGGTTTGTTAATTCCAATAACTTCAGAAATTATGATATTTTTAAAATAGCTTCCTATTTCAGTATTTTTTAATTTATACTCTGTAGATTCTTTAAAACCATTGGATATTAAATGTAGATTGTATTTAGCAGAAAGATAGCCAAGCACTTCGTGTGTGTCTGGAAAGAGATTTGTTTTTGTAGGACAAATTCTCACATAATCGTCTTCGAAAGCAAGTGGAATTTTGTGCTCCTCTATTCCTAATTCTATAAAAGTTTTCTTAAATCGGGTTGCCCTCAGTTGATCTTTAGAGATATTTCCCAAATGATACTCTTTCCATAATTGATGATTATTTACGGTATAGGCTTCTATAAATAAATCTGCGGAATGGAGCCCAAGATCTTTTAAACGATATACGCTATATAGCTCATGAATAGTTTCTTCTGCGTTTTTATCAAAATCCCATAAGGTATGGTCTAAATCGAAAAATATATTTTTGTATTTCATGTTTTGCCTCACCAATCCTTCTCCGAAATAGAAAAGTTGAACAGTTGTTTTATGTTCTGTACTGCAAAGATTTAATAAATAAACGAAAATATAGCTTTTAAATTTTCCTGCCCTTGATCATAGCAACTCTCTAATCTTAATACTGGGTCCTCCATACTAAAACCTAAATTTTCTCTCCATATGCCAGATCTCCGGCGTCGCCCAGACCTGGAACGATGTAAGCTTTAGAGGTCAGTTCTTCGTCTATATCCCCTATCCATAATTTTGCATGAGGAAGATTGGCTTTGACATGAGCTATTCCTTCCTGACTGGCGATTACAGAAACGATATGTAGCTCTTTAATTTTATATTCACCTAAAAGCTCTTTACAGGATAAAACCATACTTTGACCTGTGGCCAGCATAGGATCAGAAACAATAACAATTTTGTCTGTTAAATCCGGGGAAGAAACGTATTCTGTTTTAATGATAAAGCCTCCTTGCTTTCGTACTTTTCGATATGCTGAAATAAAGGCGCTGTCGGCATGATCAAAATAATTGAGCAATCCCTGATGAAGTGGTAGACCTGCTCTTAAGATAGTTGCAAGAATAGGCTGATTGGCTAGCATGTTTACACTGCTGGCCCCCAGTGGTGTTTCTATTTCAAACTCTTCATATTCCAGTGTCTTACTAATCTCATAAGCAAAAACTTCCCCAATACGTTCCATATTCCTACGGAAACGCATGCTGTCTTGCTGAACTTCGATATTTCTTAGCTCAGACAAAAAATGATTGGCTATGTTATTTTCCTTTACCAGAACAAACATGGTCTAATTATTTTCTGTTTTACATGCAAACTCCAACATCTCAATATACACATTTTTCCAGTCTTTCCATTGTCCAAAATCACCAACAGACTCATTATGCCACAGACTGATAAATGTCCCGTTTACCTTTTTTACATTTTGGATCAACTCGAAAATTTCCTTTTTTGCCTGCTCTGCATTCAGTTGTTGGTATCTCTTTAAAGTCTGATCCATAACCACTGTAGGAAATATCTTAAGTGCTGTAATTTCTTCTCTGCCTAAATCATACCAAAAAAAAGGCGTACATGTTCCTGCTCTAAAACCAGGCTCATCTGCAAAAGCCATGGTATAATCTTCTTCTATTCCATTATCTAAAAGGTTCCGATAGGTGCCAGGTAAATTCAGCATTAAATAATGTTGCCTTGATTTCTTAATTACTTTACCAACAATAGACTCTAAAGCTTGTTTTTCTTTCTTTATTTCTGAGGAGTCCAGATTTGACTGAAACGAAGGATGTAATCCTAAACTTTCCGTATCCAATTCAGAAATTAGCTTTTCAAACGGCTTTTTATTAAAGTGAATTGGATTATCTAATTGATGCTTATTTCCCATCAACAAAAAGTAACGTGTTTGCAATCCGTATTTTTTGTCCCATTTTTTAACATCTGTATACACATCAAACGGATCTCGGAATAAAAATTTAAAGTCAAGTTTCAGGCTTAATTTTATGGCTTTTAATATTTTTCTATTCCAGCTTTCTGAGCGAAAATAAAAAGGCATGTCGATATCTAACGTTGGCTGAAAATTAAACTTTCGTTTTTTATATTCAAGCGATGGATACCTTTCTCGTAATAGTTTCAAGAACATATAAGTCCATTCATCTATAACAGGACGTTTAAGAAAACCACATTGATAGGCTAAAGATTGTTTCCCGTGAAACCTTCCGTATTGATCTTTTTCTTCCGAGACATATTCTTCGTAACGGCTTATTAAATAAAATGCGGCAGAAAAAATATCGAACGGTAAATCGCCTGTGGTTGAGAATGGAAGTTTATAGCCATCGAAACAATAAAAATTTATAGCTTGTTTTTGAATATAAGATTCTGTTAAAAGACTTTCTTCTTGTATAAAGATTTCGTTTATCAATCGCTTTCGTCCGTAACTGAATTTTGGTAATTCACTCTTCAGAAAAACCTGTTCATTATCTGTGCACTGGAAAGTCAACCCCAGTATCTCTCCTATAAGAAACTGAAAAATATAATTTTTCCTAGTAGAAAGCGTTTCGGTATAGATTAAAAGACTCATTTATTATACGAATATAATTATTCGAAAGGGAAATCTTATTTTAGATTTTTGTAATAGTGCTTTCAAAACAAATATTGCTTTAACTTGTTAAGATATTGATATTTACATATGCCAGTAGCATATCATAAGGTTCAACAATGGGGATTTGTCCACCGTGGCAAGTCCCTTTATATTTTCAACTTTTAAAGCTATCTTTTCTTAAGAGATTACTCCTATTAGTAATTACTACTAAAAAAACAATATCAGTACATAGAATTTTCCTACTTTTACTAATAAATTACAGTAGATGCAAATACAATATCCCTGAACAATACTTCTTTTCAAATTAAAGCCATAATAAACTCTAACAACAATTGATGTCAAAAAGACTTTTTCAAATAAAAGCAAGCTCTATAAAACAGTATCTTATCTTTTGTATTTTAATACTTATTCTTATTATCCCCAATTTGTTCTATCTGTTTTATTCTACAGACTTAAAGGGGAATCTGGTAATGAGTGTTTCATATATATGCTTATCAGCATCAATTCTACTGCTACCATTAACTATTTTCAAAGTAAAAACTTTCTTTAAGGTAGGTTTCTTTTTTCTTATATTTTCCGCAATAGAAATCGGATCTATTAAAAATTTAGGCACTTCTATAAGTGAGGGCTTTTTGGAAGCTGTCTTTAATACAAACATTCAAGAAACTCATGAGCAAATATCGGCAAACGTAGAGATTATATTTCTGGTTGTGGTTTTGGCAATTATATATTCTTATTTGTTATCCCATCTTACTATCAAATTCATAAAACCGAAATATAAGTATACAATTATAGGCATCTTTATTTTTCTTAATATTAGTCTGATTTTGAAAATGTATATGATTCAAAGAAAATCAGACAGTCTATGGTTAAAAATAGAGAATACATTTATGGTTACGGGGTTAAAATATAAAAGAATATATCCCATTGATCTAATATTAAACACCAAAAACATATTCACTAATATTAAAAAGGATCAAAAATTTATAAATAATTTAAAGTCTTTTTCATTTTATGCCAATCAATATAAAAGTATGGAAGAAAATGAAACATATATCTTAGTTATTGGAGAAACTGCCAGATATTCTAACTTCCATATTAATGGATACACGAGGCATACAACTCCAAATTTAGAAAAACTAAGCAATTTGATTTCGTTTTCCAACATATATAGTGCAGCAACACTCACGTCTCTTTCTGTACCCCAAATCATTACAAGAGCAACTCCGGATAACCTAAATTTACAATTTAAAGAAAAAACTATTCTAGATGCATTTCAAGAAGCAGGTTTCTATACAGCTTGGATTAGCAACCAAAATGCTCAACAGCCAATTATTAAACGGCTAAAAGAAGTTGCAGACTATTCTTATTTTTCAAAGTCTGAAATTGACAACAATAGTCCATACGATACAGATCTAATTCCTAATATTAAACAAGCATTACAGAATAGAAGTAAAAGAAAATTCATTATTATTCATACACTAGGTAGCCATTTCCGATACTCGAAACGATACCCGAAGTCTTTTGAAAAATTCACACCTGCCATTGCCAAAACAGGTTATGAGAATTTTGATATTAGTAATAAAACAAAATTTATAAACGCTTATGATAATAGTATTCTCTTTACCGATTTTTTCCTTCATTCTTTAATAAAGGAGTTGGAAAAAATTAATGTAATAAGTACGTTAATGTACATTTCTGATCATGGAGAAAACTTATTTGATGATAAAAACGAACTTATACTTCACGGAACAGAAAGTCCTACGAAACATGAATATCATATACCTTTATTTATGTGGTTCTCAAAAGGGTATCAAGAAAAAAACACAGAAAAGGTTAATAACCTAATCAATAACAAAGACAAGAAAGCAACCTCAAATTCAACTTTTTACACCCTATTAGATATAGCCAACATTAGATACAACAGCTATGAAAAAGAAATTCATAAAAGTCTCTCGAATATAAACTACAGAGAACCAATTGAACGTAAGCTAATTAATACGTCAAAAAAAGTTATTGTAACGAAGTAAAAATCTAAATTTTATGTCACATCACTTATTTGCTTATTAAGCCTCATAACTCAATTCAAAACATTCAAACAACCACAAAAGTTAGTTGTTATACTTCTCTAAGTTAGAGATCGTATTTGAGAAATATAAAAGGATTGCCCACCGTGGCAAGTCCCTTTATATTTTCAACTTTTCGCTGACACCGGCGAAATGCCATAAACAGTATCTTTGTATTAATGAAATTTAAACTTTCTTCTATATACAAACCAACCGGAGACCAGCCTGGTGCTATTAAACAGTTGGTTGAAGGTGTAAATAATGGTGAACATTACCAGACATTATTAGGAGTAACAGGCTCGGGGAAAACTTTTACCGTGGCCAATGTTATTGAACAAACTCAAAAGCCGACACTCATATTAAGCCATAATAAAACGCTGGCGGCACAGTTGTATGGTGAATTTAAACAGTTTTTCCCTGAAAATGCCGTCAATTATTTCGTATCTTATTACGATTATTATCAGCCAGAGGCTTTTTTGCCTACTACCAATACCTATATTGAGAAAGATTTGCAAATCAATGATGAGATTGAAAAACTTCGCTTAAGAACAACTTCGGCTCTTATGTCTGGCCGTCGCGATGTTATCGTCGTATCTTCAATATCCTGTATCTATGGTATGGGAAATCCAGAAGACTTTTCCAATTCAGTTTTTAGGTTTGGTGTCGGAACCAGAATAAGCAGAAACGCTTTTCTTCATAGATTAGTTGAAATTCTATATTCAAGAACTACTGCCGAATTTAAACGCGGAACTTTCAGAGTAAAGGGAGATACTGTAGATATCTATCCCGCATATCTGGACTTTGCTTATCGGGTTTCTTTCTTTGGAGACGATATTGAAGAAATTGCAGCTATAGACCCTTTAACAGGAAAAAGCATAGAAAAAACACAGGCCATTACTATTTTTCCGGCTAATTTATTCGTTACACCAAAAGAAAAATTCGTTAGTGTATTGCATGAAATTGGGGAAGACATGGAGGCCCGTAAAAAACAGTTCGAAACCGATGGTCGATTTTTAGAAGCAAAAAGATTAGAAGAACGCACAAATTACGACATGGAAATGATGCGTGAATTGGGTTATTGTTCCGGAATTGAAAACTATTCCAGATATTTTGATGGAAGACGCCCCGGTATGCGTCCTTTCTGTCTCTTAGATTATTTCCCGAACGACTATTTAATGGTTATTGACGAGAGCCATGTAACTGTTCCACAAATCAGGGCGATGTATGGCGGCGACAGATCCAGAAAACTTTCTTTAGTTGAATATGGTTTTAGGCTACCAGCAGCCCTAGACAATCGCCCGTTAAACTTCCAGGAATTCGAAAATTTAGCTCCCCAAACTATTTATGTAAGTGCCACTCCTGGAGATTACGAATTACAACAGACAGAAGGTGTCTTCATAGAACAAGTCATTCGTCCAACCGGTCTTCTCGATCCGGTTATAGAAGTAAGACCTGTAATTAATCAGGTAGATGATCTGCTAGATGAAATCGATAAAACGATCAAGCTGGGAGACAGAGTTTTGGTAACTACACTTACCAAAAGAATGGCAGAAGAGCTGGCAAAGTACATGGATAGGCTGAATATTAAAGTCCGATATATTCACTCCGAAATTAAAACACTGGAACGGGTAGAGATTTTAAGAGGATTGAGGTTAGGCGAATTTGATGTTTTAATTGGAATTAACTTATTAAGAGAAGGTTTAGATTTACCTGAGGTTTCTTTAGTAGCTATTTTAGATGCCGATAAAGAAGGATTTCTAAGGTCTGAACGTTCACTGATACAGACAATAGGAAGAGCTGCAAGGAATGACCGAGGAAGAGTTATTATGTATGCAGACTCCATTACCGATTCTATGCGTGTTACTATTGACGAAACAAACAGACGCCGGGAGAAACAGATTAAATACAACGAAGAGCATGGTATAATACCTAAAACTGTAGGTAAATCTAAAGAAGCCATTATTGAGCAAACTTCCGTTGTAGACTTCAAGGGAGGGATACAGCAAGCATACATAGACAATAGTGAGCCAACTATTGCAGCAGACCCTGTAGTTCAATATATGACCAAAGCACAATTGAAAAAGTCTATAGAAAACACGAAGAAAGAAATGTTGACTGCATCTAAGAACCTGGATTTCTTATTGGCGGCAAAGCTCAGAGATGAAATGTATGCGCTTGAAAAAATGATGGAAGAAAAATTTGGGTCTTAGTTTAAGAGGTTGATATCTGGCCTAAAGAATTAGGTAACCGGATAAAGGCTAAAAATTACGCGTATTCGATTAATGAAACTAATGCCAATGAGCTCGATAATACCCTATAATTAAACAAAGTGTAACATTACGTTAGTATTACATTCTAATTAATGTGAAAAATTTATATTTGTGATATGGGTGGATTATTAAAATTTTTACTAATAGCTATTTGCATTCTATATATAATAAGAGTGCTGGCTAGAATATTTTTACCATTCTTATTTAAAAAAGCGGTAAATAAGATGCAGGAGAAAATGAATCAGCAATATGGTGAAAATGGCGGTGGTTTCCAATATAGAGAATATCATTTCGGAGGGAATACAAGAAATGCAAATCCTAAGCCAGAAGGGAAAATTTCTGTTGACTATGTTCCTCCTATTCCCCAGAAAGGACCAAATTTAGATAAAGGCGGAGAGTTCGTAGATTTTGAAGAGGTAAAATAGCGCAAAAGAGCTTACCCTATATTTTTATTTAAGGTTTCTTTGGTATGCCAAAGAAACCTTTTTTATTTGGCCCGTGATATCAAGGCTCTAAACGAAGGAAGTTCCCTTCCAGATCAAATATCAGATCTACACCATTCTGAACCAGCTCAACATCGTAACCATTTATAGTTTTCTCAATCCCATTGAAATTATCATCAGGGAAATTTTCAGTAACATAATCTACGATTTTAGGATTGATAAAACCTGTAGGAATAGTTATACCGTTTTCACCGTCAACCTCTCTCCATTCTCCATTGGGGTTAAAATCTACTTCCACTTTACTTGCCAGATCTACAGAATAATTTACTCCGTCTTTTTCAATATTGGTAATATCAATTCCATTAAAATATGCCGTTAAAAATGCTTTTGAAGCAGCAGGTAATTTCTCATGCGCAACAATCTTGTCGCCGTCATCACAAGAGATTGTTGAAAAAGCCAAAAACACTAATATTGCAGTTCCAAAAATTGTTTTCATCTTAAATAGTTTTTTGTTAATCATCAATTCTTATAAATTCACCCTTTCTGTTAAATTCTAATTCCAATCCGTTAGAGATTTCTACTTCATATTTATTCGTGGACTTTTTAATCTCTTTAACAAATGTATTTGGAAAGCTCTTCTTTACATGGCTTAGGATGCTACCCGGAACAATTTTAACCGGCATTGATTTTGTATGAGCATCCACTTTCTCCCATTCACCATTAGAATCAAATTCAATCTTACTTCCATCATTTAAAATGACAGTGTATTCCTTTTGCACCAAATACTCTGTTTCCTCTGTAACAGTTAGGATATCTGCCTGAGAAAAAAAGGTTTTAATAAATTTCTGAGCCTTTGAAGGTAGTTGGTTAAATGTTATCACCTTGTCATTTGCAATAGCCGAATTTGCTGTAAAGACTATCAATACAGCTGTTAGAAATTTTGATAACTTATTCATTTTTAAACTTTACTTATTTTCACTAAGTCAAAGCTCCACAACGAATTGGGAAAGATTTAGGAAAAACATCTTTCCAATAAAAAAATATGTTTTTTATTTTCAAAGTAGTAATGAATTGATAAATGAGAATAGGAATCAACAATTGATTTAACAATAGCTAATCCCAAACCATTAGACTTACTGTCCTGCTGTTCCTTATGAAATCTCTGAAAGATGAGTGATTGCTCCAGAGGTCTATTTTCTCCGGTATTTTTAATTGACAAAGACTTTTTTGAGAGGTGTATACTAATACTGCCCCCTTTAAAATTGTACCTTATGGCATTTCGCAATAAATTTGATAACAATACAGTTACCAGATCTTTATTCATTTCAATCTCAAATACACCTTCTTCTTTTAACAAGCATTGTATTTCCTTAAATTTTATCAGGTCATTAAAATCGTCAAGGAGTTGTTTAAGGACATCGTTAAAGCTAACAAGTTCTACATCTTTATATTGTTTATTTTCAATTCTGGATAACATCAATAGAGCCTTATTTAAATTCACCAATCTCATGAGTGAGGATTTTGAGTCATTTAGTTGCACTAACTGATTTTCAGTCAATCCATCCCCCTCCATCAATAGTTCCAGCTTATTGATAGTAATCGCTAAAGGTGTCTGTAATTCATGCGATGCGTTTTCAATGAATAACTTTTGTTCATTAAAAATTTCTTCATTACGCTTCCACATCTGCCCAATTTCATTATATAGCTTGTTAAATTCGATAACATTGGTTTTTAAAGGTCTGAGATTTTCCTTTTTGCCAAAACGATAGTGATTTAGATTTTCTAAAATAGTCTTAAAAGGCTTCCATGCTCTTCGCAATACAAATTCATTGATTATATATAAGCTAAGTAGTAAGACAATGTACAATACAATTAAAGCAGTAGTTAAATCATAAATAAGATCGTCCTCTTCGACTGTTGATGTACGTATTTCCAAATAATAAGGCTTTTCATCTGGTCCATAGAACCCTGTTTTAAGTACTCTATATGGTTCTTCTTCCTCGTCATATGGCATGTAAAAAAACGTATTGTAGAATTTATTTGTTTCCGAAAACTGAGCCGCTTTTGCCGGGATTATTCTAAACTGGTTAACACCAAATTCATCGGTTTTCAATATTTCCGAATGTTTATATACCTCCCGTAATATTTCTATTTTTTGATTCTTCAATCCATCGTCAACATTATCATAAACTTCATCTAAAATATAAGCGTAAAACACCAAAGCCCAAATGGCTATGATAACCAGAAATGCTATAGTTAAATAGCGCAACGTATAGTTTTTCAATGATATATTCATTACATCAGCCTATATCCAACTCCATAAACAGCTTGAAAATCAATTTCTGACTGATGCTCTTTTAGCTTTTTTCGTAGATTTTTTATCTGAGAATATATAAAATCGAGGCTATCCGCCTGATCCACATAATCTCCCCAAATCGCTTCAGCCAAAGAGGTCTTCTGGATCAATTTTTCGGGGCGAATCATGAAATAATAAAGTAAATCATATTCCTTTCTATTTACCTGAACTTCATTATGCCCAATCATTACACGTCTATCATCCGGATAGACACTTACATTTTTAAATTGAATAATATGTTCGCCCTGGTGTTTTTTCCTGCGAATTACTGTTTTAATCCTTGCCAAAAGTTCTGCCAAATGAAATGGCTTTGACAAATAATCATCGGCTCCAAGTTCTAATCCCTGTACTTTATCTTCCACAGAATCTCTGGCAGAAATAACAATTACAGAATCATCTTTACCCATATTTCTTAACTCTGCCAGCAACTGCATTCCTGAACCTCCCGGCAGCATAATATCGAGCAGAATACAATCATAATTATAGCTTGATATTTTTTCTATCCCACTATGATAGTCCTGAGCCGTCTCTACCAAAAACATTTCTTTTTCCAGAAAAGATTGGATCACCGACATCAAGTCGTACTCGTCTTCTATGATTAGAATTTTCATGGCTATACTAAACTACAATTTTACAGTAAGAACCTGGAAAGATTTAGGAAAATGAGTAGGCCATCAACAGATATCTGCAAGCCCTAAAGAGGAACCTTTTATTTGTTTAGTATTAAAAGCAGATATATCACCTATTTTTCTATTTTTGATGTTCAATTATTAAGAACAGATGAATAACTGGTTTAAAAGAAACGGCATACATATAGCCATTATACTTTTCTTCGTAGCACTTTGCTTTGTATATTTTACGCCTGCTTTTCAGGGAAAAATTTTAGTACAACATGATGTTTCTCAGGCGCAAGCTATGCAGAAAGAGATTATGACTTTTAAGGAAAAAGATGGAAAAGCGCCTTTGTGGACCAATGCCATGTTTGGAGGAATGCCTTCATATCAGATTTGGGCTACTTATCCTAAGAATATAACTACTTACATTCTTTCGGGGTTTAGAGCCCTTTTCCCTAATCCTGTAGATATGGTGATGCTATATTTGCTTGGATCTTATTTCTTCTTCAATATTTTACTATCAAAATTAAAAAGCTTAAGTAGATTCTCAGTAATTACTTTATCTGTAATCGGAGCTTTAGCCTTTGCTTTCTCCTCTTACAATTTTATTATTTTGGAAGCTGGGCATGGAAATAAGGCCTTGGCTATTGGATTTTTTGCTCCAATATTAGCTGGAGTACTTTTGGCTTTTAGAGGTAATGTATGGCTTGGAACCGGCATTACAGCTTTATCACTTTCATTAGCTATTAGGGCCAACCATATTCAAATGACTTATTATTTGGCTCTTGCTCTTTTGCTGTTAGTAATTATTGAATTCTATGCTGCATATAAGAATAAAACTTTGCCCTCTTTTGGTAAAGCTATTGGATTTTTATCCGTAGCTGTGCTTATTGCTGTTACCGTTAATGCAAGTATGTTGTGGACAACTTACGAATATGGACAATTATCTATCAGAGGTAAATCTAACCTTAAATCAGAAAGTAACGAAGCGTCGGCTAATGGTTTAGACAAAGAATATGCTTACCAATGGAGCCAGGGAGTTGGGGAAAGCATTACATTTTTAATTCCCAATGCCTATGGCGGGGCTTCTACTCCAAGCCTCACAGGCGACTCTCATGTGGCAAAATCTTTAATTTCCAGAGGGATTGACGCTAATCAGGCGGCCGGTTTTGCTCAACAAATGCCTACATATTGGGGACCAAAACCTTTTACTTCTGGGCCATGGTATTTTGGAGCCATTGTTTTTTTCCTTTTTATTTATGGATTATTCATTGTAAAATCAAAACTGAAATGGTGGTTACTCACTGCAACCATTTTAAGCCTCTTATTATCTTTTGGAAAACATTTCGATTTAATTTCGAACTTATTTTTTGATTTCTTCCCTCTTTACAATAAGTTTAGAGCAGTAGAATCAATATTAGTCATAGCATCCCTCTGCTTTCCTATTTTAGCTATAATGGCTATTGCAGAAACACTAAAACCAGAAAATGACAAACAATGGTTACTCAAAAAACTTAAAGTTTCTGGATACATAGTTGGCGGAGTTTTAATTATTCTATGGCTGGCACCTTCGTTGTTATTCAATTTTAGAGCAGATAATCATCAAGACTTTATTAACCAGTTAAATCAGGTGACCGGAGATGGAGGCTTCGCAAACGCTATTGCTCAGGCTCTAATAGAAGACAGAACAGCTATGTTCAAAGCGGATGCTTTACGTTCTCTGGGTTTTGTGATTGCCGGATTCGCTATGTTATGGTTACTGATTTCGAAGAAATTAAATGCGAACGTAATTGTTATTGCCTTAGGTATTTTCATTTTAACAGATTTATGGACGATAGATAAACGATACTTAAATAACGAAAAGTTTGTAACCAAGGCTGTTATGAGTCAGCAATGGAAAACCAGAGAAGTAGACGATTTTATCATGAGAGATAAAGATCCTGATTTTAGAGTTTTGGATCTGACCATTCCGACCTTTAGTAGCGCTAATGCCACGTATTTTCACAAAACAGTTGGTGGTTATCATGCGGTAAAACTAAAAAGATTCCAGGAGGTTATAGAAAAGCAATTTTCCGGAAGTCTTAATCAGGACGTACTGGATATGTTGAATACGAAATATTTTATTACATCCGGGCAAGATGGTCAAAATGTTTCTATGAAAATTAACCAGACAGCCTGTGGACACGCCTGGTTTGTAGATAATATACAGTTTGTAAAGGACAATGATGAAGAGATGACTGCCATCAGTTCCTTCGATCCTAAGAAAGAAGCCATTGTAAATGATGAATTTAAAAAAGGTCTTGATTTAAGTCATTTGGGTACCGGATCGAACGGTAAAATAGAACTTGTTAATTACCATCCGGACAATTTGAAATATGAATATTCTATTGGTAAAAAAGCAATTGCTGTATTCTCGGAGATTTGGTATCCAAAAGGTTGGAAAATGTATATAGATGGCGAAGAACAGCCATACATAAGAGCAAATTATATTCTCCGGGCAGCTGAATTACCTGCGGGAAATCACACTGTTGAGTGGAAATTCGAACCAAAATCATATTATTTTGGAGAAAATATTTCTTTAATTGGTTCAGTATTATTATCTTTAATTCTTGCTTTTGCAATTTTTAGACGGAATTTGCAAAAACAGAAAGCTTAAACCGACCAAAAAAACCTAAATCCCGGCTTCTCAAAAGCTGGGATTATTTTTTTTAGTCATTTGTTCTCCGGTACTTCAACCAATAAAACCCTAAATTGAAAGCGATAATTAAATGATTAAATAGGTTTGGTAAAAAGCCATAGTACTTCCTTAAAATACGGTATCTTTCCTTTAGACTTTGCAGATGTTTCTTTTTAGACATCCCCCCTACCAAATATTTAGCCACGTAAGTATTTGCATTTATAATTTTATTAGATTTTTTGGCAATATTCAGGATCCAATCTATATCGGCACTTAACTGATATCTTTCATGATGATAAGGTTCTGCCAATGTTTTTTTTACATATATAGCCTGATGGCAAATACTCATTCCGTATTTAAAACTTTTCCAGGTAAATTTAGCTGGAGCCTGATGTCTTCTTCTGCCTAAACTTTCCAAGTTATTGTTAATCATTTCTGTTTCTCCGTAATAAATATCTGCGTCGGCACTTAAAGAAAACAGAAGATCTACAGTATTTTTGTCAAAGATTTCATCTCCAGAATTCATAAACAAAAGGTAATCTCCGGTAGCCAATTTCATAGCCTTATTCATAGCGTCATAAATCCCCTTATCTGGTTCAGATACTATTTTAGAAATTTGCTTGTCGTAACGCCTGATTATCTCTAATGTTTTGTCATTAGAGACTCCATCTATCACAATATATTCTATATGAGGATAAGTCTGATTTACAACCGACCTGATAGTTCGCTCGATGTTTTTTTCGTCATTATAAACAACTGTAATTACAGACAATACGGGACAATTCTTTAACATGAACCTTTATTTATTAAATACGATTCAAACTTAAAAAAATAGTGGCTTTTATTTGATAAATTTGCAAGACATGAAACGACTAGAGCAAACATACAATTCCATTAGCTATTTTTTAGCAAATGTTATTAGTTCTGTAGCTTCTATTGCGAAAATATTGCTTCTATCAGATCTGGAGGTAAGAAAGCAAACAACCAAAGGTGTAAAAAAATGTGTAATCTTAGGAAATGGGCCTTCATTAGCTCATTCCCTAATTGAATACGCTTCGATATTAAATAAATATCAATTGATTGCAGTCAATAGCTTTGCATTAACCGATGAATATACTGTTCTTAAACCTTCTTATTATGTTCTTCATGATCCCGCTTTTTGGACTACGGAACACGATTTACCAGAACGTGTATTTAATGCTATCAAACTGAAAACAGAGTGGCCAATCATTATTTATATTCCAAGTAAAGCCAAGAAATCAAAGGCTATACATAAACTTACTGCAGACAATATTCAAATAGTCTTTTATAATTATACTGTTTATAAAGGTTTCAAAAATTTGGGACATTACTTTTTCAAAAGAAATCTGGCGATGCCCCAAAGCCAAAATGTAATGGTAGCTTGTTTGTTCTTAGCTATAAATGCGGGCTTTAGGGACATTTATATTCTTGGCGCAGACCATACGTGGCATGAAAATTTGGTTGTTGATGACAACAATATTCTCTGCTTAAAAGATGTTCATTTTTACGACAAAGGGGCAGAAATTAAATTAAAACCCTTCAGAAAAGGACTAAATGTTGAAGAAACTTTCAGAGTTTCGGAAATCTTTGAAGTCTGGTCCAAAGTATTTAGAGGATATGAAACCATAGCTGTCTATGCCAAACTCAAAGGAGCAAATATTTATAATTCCAGTAAAATCTCATTTATTGATTCTTTTGAAAGGAGGAAACTCTCTTAATGGAAACTCTTTTCATTAATCCAATTACCTTGTGGCTTAGATGGCTTTTAAAAAAGCTCATCTATAGTATTAAGAATAAAGGCAAACATTTAAAGATTAAATACCTCGTTGAAATAAACAATTGTACTTTCGGGCACTATAATACCATTTATAAATATTCGAGAATTAGGAATTCAAGCTTCGGCGATTTTACTTATGTTGCCAGAAACAGCTTAGTGCAGTATACTCATATTGGAAAATTTTGTTGTATAGGGCCAAATGTAAGTTTGGGGCTAGGATCGCATCCAAGCGATACGTTTGTATCAAGCCATCCTTTATTTTATTCTACAAAGAAGCAAGCCGGGGGGCTTTCAATTGTAGACCAGGATTTGTTTGAAGAATATTTGGAAACCAATATAGGTAACGATGTTTGGATTGGCGCAAATGCAATTATAAAATCGGGTATTACTATTGGAAACGGTGCAATTATAGCGTCAGGAGCTGTGGTAACAAAAGATGTTGAGCCTTTCAGTATTGTCGGGGGTGTACCAGCAAAACACTTAAAATATAGGTTTACAGAAAATCAGATTACATTTTTAAATCAGTTTAAATGGTGGGAAAAAGATCTGTCCTGGTTAAAAGAAAATAAAGATATCTTCAGAGATATAGCACATTTTATTGCATTTCAGGAGAAAAAGAATAATGGGTAAAATTGGAACGCAGACCATAAAAGGTACTATTTATTCCTATTTAGGTGTAATAGTCGGTTTTTTTAGCGTTACTCTTCTGCGATCCCACGGCCTGACTACAGAACAAAATGGTATTTTGGAACTGATCATCTCCTATACCATGATCCTCGTACAGCTAGGCTCCTTAGGTATATTCTCGGCGAGTTCAAGATGTTTTCCTTATTTTAGAGATGCAGAGCATAATCATCATGGATTTCTTTTCCTATTAAGTGCAATTCCCATTGTAGGAACTCTTTTTTTCTCCATATTATATTTTCTGATACAGTTTATAATTCCGGAAAACAACTATACTTCTTTTTTAAACGAATGGGCTGGCCCTATCTTAATATTGACAGTTGCGAACCTGATATTTAACATTTTTGACACATATAATAGAAACGCCTTTTTTGATGCGGTGACAGGTGCTACTTTGAAAGAATTTCTTTTAAAAGTAAGTACCGCCATAGCCATGGGTGTGATGTTATTCTTTTCACTGCCGTTCCATTTATTCTTATCCATTTGGTTGTTTGCTAATGTTATTCCTTCAATCCTTATTTTTTATAAACTCCAGCGGAACAATCATTTAAATTTCAAACCCAGTTTGAAGTTTTTGGATAAAGAAAAGGTCCACATGTTAACTAATGTGAGCTTATTTGCTGTCATTTCCGGGTTCACAACCATGGTTATCCAATACATAGACAAAATCATGATTGATGGTATGATAAACACTTCGTTGACAGGAATCTATGGGATAACAGCCATTTTTGGCACTGTGGTGATTATGCCATCTCGAGTGATGTATCGCATTGGTAGTATAGTGGTTTCAGAGAAATGGAAATCAAATGATTTGGCTGGCATCGCTTCTGTTTATAAGAAAAGTTGCATTAATCAACTACTTATAGGTTTGCTAATTTTCATAGGAATATGGGCTAATATCGATAATGTTTTCAAAATGCTTCCACAAAATGAAGGCTACGAAGCAGGAAAATATGTTATATTTTTCATTAGTCTGGGCGGATTGATAGAAATGTCGACTGGGCTAAACGGTGTTCTTCTAGCTACTTCAAAATATTACAGATATGATACTTATTTTTTTATAGCGCTAATTGTACTTACCATTTTAGCAAATATTATTTTCATTCCTATTTATGGAATAACTGGAGCGGCCATAGCATCAGCCTTAACAACATTTTTATTCAATCTTTTCCGCTATTTATTTATCTGGCGAAAGTTTAAAATTCAGCCTTTTGGATGGAAAAACTTGTATATTCTTATCATTGGGATTGTAATTTTACTCATAATTGGCTTATTACCTGCTTTTGAATGGTTTATAATGGATATCATTGTAAGATCTGGAATTATAACGATTGTATATGTTAGTTTGGTTTACTGGCTTAATCTTTCTTCGGAAATGAACAATATTATTGATAATATCTTAAAAAAGATAAAAATATAGTTTCAAATTTATTTAACCATTTACATTAGTTTTATGTATAAATTATTTACCACAATATTTCTGATTTTTTTATTTATAAAAGCTTATTCTCAAAATGAGATATTTAATAAGAATATCGGTTGGAAAGAAGGAGCGTTTAGCTCTATTAAAACTTTCTTTATAAAGGATAAAATCCAGGAGAAATATTGCGTATTGTTAAATGACACAGCTCGTATTAAAGGCTTTCTTTTTGATTCTGCTATGAATTTAGGCGATGAGTTTGAAGTATATGGGCTTGAGCATGAAGATATTATTGGTGGATATATTCATAAGGATAAGATCTCGATATTCGCAAAAAAGAAAAAAAGCTCCTCCATTAAAAATTTAGTTTTCAATTTAACAGATAAAAATGCCGTTATTTATGAAATTCCTTTTAAGCCCAAAGACGATAAATTTATAGGGCAAATTAATCATAAAGATGCCTTCCTATATGTAACGGCGAATAAGAAGATGCCCCTTATAACCGTTTTCAGATTCTCTGAGAACCATGTAGATTCTTTAGTTTACAATCTTGGTAATCTGGATAGTTCATTAAAAAACGACTTATGGCAAACTTTAACAAAAAAGGAAACAGGTACCGATATTATAAAATTTTCCAGATCTTCAGATGTAGCTATAGTCCAGCCTGATCTGGAAAGCAGTATTGAAGATGCAAATTCTCCAAATAAAATTTATTTAGAAGATGATAGACTTTTACTAACAATAGACAAAGTAAGAGGCGAAACCATGTTATATTATCTTAACTTAAATAAAGCCGATGATATATCTTTCAAAACTATTACTCGCGAAATCCCCCCGCCAGCTCCTAGTTCCGCAATATTTTCTCCTCAATTTAACTCCTTTGTGTTAGATAAATTAATTTATTATGTCGATGTGGATTTAAACAAGCTATGCCTAAGCATACATGATATCAATACCGGAAAAGAATTAAGTAAATTTGAAGCAAAAGCCAGTGAGAATATTACATTTAAGAATACACCGGTCATGCAGGAAGGGTCTTTATATACTTCGAAACCACGTGAATTATCAAAGACAATACAACTTCTCAGAAAAATCACCAACGGAAGGGCCGTTGTTACGGCGATTGAAAACTCAGGCAATCATGAGGTCACCATTGGAGCTTTTAAAGAGGTTAAACAATCAGGAGGGGGAATGATGATGGGCGCTGGTTTTGGAGGTCCCATGTACGTATCTTATGGTGTTGGATTCGCATTAAGCTGGAATAAACTTACACGATTTAAATCTTTATTCAATCCTCAGACAGGAACACATATTAACGGCGAGATAGGCTTATCCGCATACGAAAAACTTCAAAACTTTATTGAAGAGACTGATATACCCAAAAAGAGCATAAATGTATTTTCCCTAAATGGCAAATATTATTTAAGCTCGTATACGGAAGAACCAGGAGATATAACAATAACAGAGTTCGTAAGGGATAATTAAGAAAGCTGTAGACCCTGTAAGCTTTTCTATACAAGTTCACAGGGTTTTCTTATTACCTCAACTTACCCAAAGCTTCTTTCAAATCAGGCAGTTTAGACACAATTTCCTCTTTTGAACAAGCCCCTACAGAAGCTCTGAACCAGCACATATCATCAGTACCAAAAGAAGAGAACGGAACTAATGCCACATTAGCTTCTCTGATTAGATAAAAATTCAAGTCTGTTGATTTTTGGAGCAACTGGCCATCTGGAGTAGTCTTTCCTAAATAGTCTATTTTCAAACTGAGATATAAGGCTCCCATCGGCTCAATGGCATCCACCGCAAAACCTTCGTTTTTTAGACTAATAATGCCTTCATAAAGCGCATCTAAGCTAGATTTAATTTTAGATTTAAACAAAGCCAGAAAAGTATCAACTGCCTCTTTTTGATCCAGATATTTCGCCATAGCAACTTGCTCGGCTTTTGGTGCCCAAGCCCCCATATGCCCAACAATCGCTTTCATTTTATCCATTACCTCTGCCGGACCAAATCCCCAGCCAACCCTTACTCCGGTTGCTGCGAAACATTTAGAGCTACCATCAATAAAAATGGTATAATCTCTCATTTCCGGCATTAATGACACCGGATTTACATGTTCATGTTCTCCATAAGTCAAATGAGCATACATTTGATCATACATCAGATAAAGCGGCTTTTCTCCTGCTTTACGAGATTTGTTCTCGTCTACAATTAATTGACAGATTTCTCTCAATGCAGATTCACTAAACATTGTTCCGGTAGGATTCAATGGCGAACACACTGCAATTAAAGTCGCTCCTTTTACGTGAGGAGCTAAATCGGCTGCTGTAGGTAAAAAATTATTTTCCGCACTTACAGGCAATGCAACAGCATTTGCAGAAAGCAAATGCGCATAGTGATTATTATTCCAGGATGGTGTTGGGAAAATTACTTTATCACCGGGATCTACTACAGATAAAAAAGTCCCATAAATTAAAGGCCTTGATCCACCGGAAATTAAAATCTCATTTTTTGCAGCGTAATCTAATCCCATTCTATCTTTTAGAAAACGGGACACGCTTTCACGTAACGCCATCACGCCATCTGCCGGAGGATAATTTGTTTGATTTTCTGCATAAGCATCAACTATATATTGCTTCAGCCCCCGAGGGATAGGATAAACAGTAGAATCAAAATCGCCAATAGTTAAATTGGCCACTTGAACTCCCCTACTTTTCATCTCGTTTACTTCACCAGCAATTTTTATAATTTCTGAACCAATTAAGGTTGATGCTAATACAGATACTTTCATTATATATTTTAGAATTACGATTTTAGATTTTGAACTACAAAGGGCTTCGCAAAGTTCACAATGTATTGTTTTGTAATATCCTTTGTCTAATTACAATCTACTACTTTACTAATTTCTCAATAGCGCTTTCTATTTTATCGAAGTTAAATTGTGCCTGAAGATTTTGCATTGCTGTTTTTACTTCCGCTAAATTCAAATTCCCAATACTTCCTTCATGCGTATGATTTACTTTTCTATCTGTTACAAACTGCCCCGCTTCTATATCTAACCCCACTTTTTTATACGCTTCACGGAAAGGCAAACCTTCCAAAACCAGATTGTTTACAACTTCAACACTAAACAAATAGGTGTATTTTTCGTCATTTAAGATATTATCCTTGATTTTAATATTCTTCAGCATCAACTTGGCCATATCCAAGCAACTCATTAAGCTTTGGAAAGCTGGGAAAAGATTCTCTTTTAATAATTGCATATCTCTGTGATAACCCGATGGTAGATTGGTTGTCAACATAGAAATGGTATTTGGCAAGGCTTGTAACTGATTGCTTCTGCCTCTGATCAATTCCCAAACATCGGGGTTTTTCTTGTGTGGCATAATGCTTGAACCCGTTGTCAATTCATCAGGAAAACTTATAAAACCAAAATTCTGGTTCATAAACAGACAGGCATCCATGGCCATTCTATTTAATGTTGCTGCAATGGAAGACATTGCCTGCGCTAGAATACGCTCGGTTTTCCCACGTCCCATCTGAGCATAAACCACATTGTAGTTTAGGTTTTCGAAACCTAACAAATCTGTTGTCATTTGACGATTTAACGGAAATGATGAACCATAGCCGGCAGCAGAACCCAATGGATTTTTATTGGTCACTTTAAAAGCGCCCAACATCAATTCTAAATCATCAATTAAGCTTTCTGCATAAGCACCAAACCATAATCCAAAAGACGATGGCATAGCAATCTGCAAATGCGTATAACCTGGCAATAATTTGTCTTTGTGCATTTCAGCCAAATCAATTAAAAGATCAAAAAGCTCTTTTGAAGATTTAACCAATTCTTCGATCTGATGTCTGAAAAACAGTTTCAGATCCACTAAAACCTGATCGTTTCTGGAGCGACCACTATGTATCTTCTTTCCTGCATCACCCACACGTTGAGTCAATAATAACTCTACCTGAGAGTGTACATCTTCTACCCCTTCTTCTATGGTAAATTTTCCATCAGCAATTTCCTGATAGATATTCTTTAGTTCCTCTTGCACCAATGCTAGATCCTCATCTTCTAAAAGGCCAATGCTATTCAACATCCTCGTATGGGCTAAAGAACCAAGTACGTCAAAAGCCGCTAAAAACAGGTCCATTTCTCTATCCTGACCAACTGTGAATACTTCTACCTGATTATTTACCGATGTGTTTTTTTGCCAAAGCTTCATTACTATTTCTTTTCTTGTCTGAACCATGATTTAGTTGATTTTCATGATTAACATGATTTCTTTTCAAGTTAGGCAGACGGTTTATATTTTTTATTAGATAATCGTTTAAAGTTTAAACTCCGTTCTCCAAAGTTTATCAATAGGCCAATTTCAAGGTTATAAGCTTCCAGATAATTAATAGCTTGCGCTAAATGAACATCTTCTAATTTTATAATTGCTTTTAGCTCCACAGAAATATTTCCTTCGACCAAAAAATCTACCCTTCTTGTGCCAATTTTGGTATTCCTATAATAAATAGGCATTTCAAATTCTCGGCTGAATGCGATTCCAGCCATAGACATTTCTATCTCAAAAGCTCTTTTATATATTACTTCTTGAAAACCGTTACCTAATTGTTTATGCACTTCAATAGCACAACCAATAATTTTCGATGTAAGTTCTGAATATTTATACTCAAGGTTAATCATTAATAATCAGTTAAATCACAAAAATCATAGTTCTGAGAATCAATTAATTCCTTCCAATAACTTAATATACATTTCAATTCCGTCTCTAATCTCATTTACGTAGATAAATTCATCTGCGGTATGAGACCTGGCTGAATCACCCGGCCCACATTTTAGTGATGCAATATTCAACAGAGACTGGTCTGACGTAGTTGGAGAACCATAAGTTTCTCTTCCCAAAGAAATCCCATATCTCACAATTGGATGATCCATTGGAATTGACGATGGCTTTAAGCGAATAGATCGTGGCACTACTTCTGCCTCGACATGTTGTTGAATAACTTCCAAAACTTCTTCGTTTGTATAAGCATCGGTAACCCTAACATCCACTACAAACGAACATAAGTCTGGAACAACATTATGCTGCTGAGTTCCTGTATTGATTACAGTTACCGACATTTTTATAGGTCCCAAAGTCGGTGAAACCTTCTCAAACTGATAATCTTTGAACCAATGAATATCTTTTAAAGCCTTGTAAAGCGCATTTTCTCCTTCGTTTCTGGCCGCATGTCCTGCTTTTCCTTTAGCATGACAGTCTAAAACCATTAAACCTTTTTCGGCAACGGCCAAATGCATTTGCGTTGGTTCTCCGACAATGGCAAAACTACATTCTCCCAGATCGGGAATAATGGATTCTAAACCACCTTTACCTGAATTTTCTTCTTCAGCCGTAGCTGCCAAAACAAAATTATATTTCAGATTTTGTCTTTCATAAAAATGTCTGAAGGTAGCAATTAATGATACCAGACATCCCCCAGCGTCATTGCTTCCCAATCCATATAATTTTCCATCTTCAGAAACTTCCGGATTGAAAGGATCTTTTGTATAACCTTTATTGGGTTTTACTGTATCATGATGTGAGTTTAAAAGAATTGTAGGTTTAGTGGCATCAAAATGCTTATTGAAAACCCACAGATTATTTCCTTTTCTACTTGGAGTTATTCCTCTTTCGATTAAAAAAGCCTGAATCAAATCAGCTGTTTTATCTTCTTCTTTGCTAAATGAAGGTATCGCAATTAGCTGTTTCAACAGCTGAAAAGCATCTTCAAACAAATTATCTACAGACATTTCTAATTATTTATCCTGATTTAACAAGTTACCTGCTTTTTGTCCGGCCAAAGTTATACCTTTAATTAATGCCGAACTGTAACCATTGTGTTCCATTTCGTTCAATCCTGCAATGGTACAGCCTTTCGGAGAAGTAACTTTATCGATTTGAACTTCCGGATGTGACTCCAATTGAATTAACAAATCTGCAGCACCTTTTACCGTTTGCGAAGCCATTTCCAGGGCTTCGTGTGCATGGAACCCCATCTGAACGCCTGCTTCTGTTGCTGCTCTAATTGTTCTTAAAAAGAAAGCTATACCGCTTGAACAAAGCGCTGTTGCAGCAGGCATTAAATCTTCTTTAATTACCAAGGCCACACCAACTGTACTGAATATATTTTTCACCAGTTCTACATTTTCTTTGCTTGCCTGGTCTGCTGCAATACAAGTCATAGATTGATTAATAGCAATTGCCGTGTTAGGCATCACACGAATAACCTCTATATCTTTATTCAATTTTTTTTTGATGTCTGCTGATGAAACTCCACTGATAATAGAAATTATTAAATGCTTCTTTTCATCAATTACCGGAGAAATTTCTGCGAGCACATCGTCCAATTGCTGAGGCAATATTCCCAAAATAACAATATCTGCTTCTTGAGCAGCCTTTAAATTATCTGTACTTACCTGAAATCCTTTCGCTTTATATTCTTCTAAAGCAGACAAATTCCTTCTCGTTAGAGTTATAGAAGAAGCCTGATACATTCCAGACCTTGACAAGCCAAGAGCAATGTATCCTCCCATATTTCCAGCGCCCAGGATGGCGATTGAGTTTTTGTTTGACATGGTTAACTGTTTTCTGACTAGAATACCTGCTTGATTTATATTTCGTTAATTTTGGTGTAAGCAAGTCCCAAAGTCTTTACCTTGATTAATATCCGATAATTTTGCTGCATTTCCAATATAGACCTCTTTTACACCATTTGCTATGGCATCAAAAGCATTCTGGAGCTTTGGCAACATACCATCTGCAATAACGCCTTGTTGAGTTAACTCTTCAAAATAGTGTGGATTTATTTTTGCAATTACGGAATTGTCATCGTTAATATCTGTTAACACACCGTTTTTTTCGAAACAGTAAATCAACTTGGTTTCATACCTGGAAGAAAGACCAACAGCCAGTGCTGAGGCAATCGTATCAGCATTTGTATTTAGCATTTGTCCTTTTCCATCATGTGTTAAAGCTGCAAAAACAGGAACTAATCCTGCTTCTAAAATTTGTGCTAAAGTATAGTCGTTAATTGAAGTTTCTGTTAAATCTCCAACAAATCCAAAATCTACTTCTTTAACCGGACGTTTAACAGCCTGGATAACATTTCCGTCTGCACCTGTCATTCCAATAGCATTTGTACCATTGGCCTGAAGCTTAGCCACGAGGTTCTTGTTTACTAGGCCGCCATAAACCATCGTTACAATTTTCAACATCTCGGCATCCGTAATTCTACGACCATTTACCATTTGGGTTTCTACTCCCAAACCCTTTGCAATTTGCGTAGCTATTTTTCCCCCTCCGTGAATGAGCACTTTTGCACCTTCCAATGCAGAAAAATCTTTTAAAAATATATCTAAAGCATCAGGATTATCGATGACATTTCCTCCGATTTTAATAATCCAAAGTGGTTTCATCTATTTTCCCTCCAACATTTTTTTCAATACGGCCTGCGCTGCCCAAACCCTGTTATTTGCCTGATTAAGTACCAATGAATTTGGTCCGTCTAAAACTTCATGAGATAATTCCAAACCTCTTCTTACCGGAAGACAATGCATTACACCTGCATTATTAGTCAGTTTTAACTTCTCATTGGTTATCATCCAACCATCACCATCAGTTAAAATCTTGCCGTAGTCGTTATAAGAAGACCAATTTTTAACATACACAAAATCGGCTCCAGCTAACGCTTCATCCTGATTGTTAGTGACAATTGCATTTCCCACAAATTCAGGGGCTAAATTATATCCTTCCGGATGTGTAATTACAAAATCGTAATCTGCTTTGTTCATCCATTCGGCAAATGAATTGGCCACCGCCTGAGGCAAAGGTTTTACGTGAGGGGCCCAGGTTAATACAACTCTGGGTTTGGTTGTTTTCTTTAATTCTTCTATCGTAATTAAATCTGCGAAACTTTGTAGAGGATGTCTGGTTGCCGATTCCAAGCTAACAACAGGACATCCGGCAAACTGAACAAATTTATTAAAGATCAATTCCGAATAGTCTTCTTCCCTATCTTGTAAACCCGGGAAAGAACGAATTCCGATGATATCACAATACTCTCCCATTACACCGGCAGCTTCGCGAATATGTTCTACAGTTGTTCCATTCATGATCACACCATCTCTGGTTTCAAGCGCCCAACCTTCCTTATCCATATTCATTACCATTACCTGCATTCCCAAATTCATAGCCGCTTTTTGTGTACTTAAGCGCGTTCTTAAGCTCGGATTTAAGAAAATTAAACCCAGGGTTTTATGTTTTCCTAAGTTTTCAAATGCAAATGGAGATGATTTTAGCTGGATAGCTTCTGATACCAGTTGATTTACATCATTAACATCGTGTACAGAAGAGAATAGTTTCATGGTCTTAAAAATTATTTGGTATGATCTATATCAATCAAATTTGGTACTAATATTTACGAACAAAGCTAGTTTTTATCTTCCACATTTCCCGGTTTGATAAAAACTAGCTTCGAAATTTTTTCATTTTTATTGCTTAATCAATAACTTTCTTCAATGCCGTTAAGAATCTATCGGCATGTTCTTTTGTTAAATTAAGTGCCGGTAATAGTCTAATTACATTCGGTTTGGCTTCACCCGTAAAGATATGTTCGTCGAAAAGTAATTGCTTTCTTGCCTGACTTAGTTCTTCTGGTAACTCTATTCCAATCATTAAACCCAATCCACGTACTTCTTTTATTCTGTCGATTTTCTTCAGCTCGGCAGTCAGATAGCTTCCTACTTCTTCTGCATTTTTAATCAATTGGTCCCTTTCAATCACCTCTAATACGGCCAATGCTGCCGCACAAGCTAAATGGTTCCCTCCGAAAGTTGTGCCCAACATACCATGCCAAGGTTTCAGTTTAGGAGAAATGATAATCCCTCCGATAGGAAAGCCATTGCCCATTCCTTTTGCCATGGTATAGATGTCTGCATCTACGCCAGCATAATCATGTGAGAAGAATTTACCACTTCTGCCGTAGCCACATTGTACAGCATCTGCAATATAATAAGCTCCATATTCATCACATAAGGAACGTATAGCTTTCAGGAATTCCACATTGGCGACTCTAATTCCACCTACACCCTGAATGCCTTCTATAATTACGGCAGAAATTTCATTTCCAAAATCAGCGAAAGCTTTCTTTAATGCATCAATATCATTATGAGGCAAGAAAACAACATTGTCGGTTTCATTAACCGGCGCCACAATTTTCGGGTTGTCTGTTGCAGAAACGGCCAACGAGGTTCTTCCATGGAAAGCCTTGGAAAAAGCTATGATTTTCTTTCTCCCATTTGCAAAAGAAGCTAATTTAAATGCATTTTCATTGGCTTCTGCCCCTGAATTACACAAGAAAAGTTGATAATCCTCTTTTCCAGAAACCTTCCCCAGTTTCTCTGCCAATTGCTCTTGCAAAGGAATTCTGATGTAGTTTGAATAAAAACCAATTTTATTTAGTTGCTCTGTAATTCTTGATACATAATGAGGATTGGTATGTCCGATAGATATTACGGCATGACCGCCGTACAAATCTAAATATTCCTGACCATTATTATCCCATACAAGGCTGCCCTGGCCTTTTACAATTTCTATATCGTTTATTGGGTATACGTCGAATAATTTCATTTTTTCAAGTTTTAAGTTATAGGTTATTAGTTTTAAGTGATTGAACCTCTAACTTTTTGTATTAATACAATCAACATTGCTTTAATTTCATTAATAAGTCTTTCTAATACGTCAAATTGATTTCGATCGATGTATTCTAAATCCTTACTAAGCAGCAAAAAAATATTCTACTTCATTTACTGATCCTAAAGCAATATTTAAATACTTAGCTAAATCCAATTGAGTTAACTTTCCACAACCTTCAGCAATATTTGCAGGGATTGAAGAGCTCGCCCTTCTCATTTGATTAACTAAGCCAAATAACTCATCTTTAGGAAAAACTTTAGTTACGTCATAAATTTTAAGTGTAAAATAATGCGATTTCTCCCAGACTTTTAATTCTTTGTAGTTCTGCATACTTAAAACTTACAACATACAACCTAAAAACACGAGGCTTTCAACCTCAATCCTTCTTTCTCGTCAAAACCAAACATCAAGTTCATATTTTGCACTGCCTGACCAGAAGCGCCTTTCAACAAATTGTCTGTAATAGACAAAATCATCAATTTATTACCGTGTTTTTCTAAATGCAGTAAGCACTTATTTGTATTTACCACCTGTTTTAAGTCGATGTTTTCCTTACTGATATGCGTAAATGGCGCGTCGGCGTAAAAGTCTTCGTAGATTTTCTCTATTTGCTCCAGAGTCAAATCGGTTTCTAAATAAACAGAGGCCATAATGCCTCGGGCAAAATCTCCCCTGTAAGGAATAAAATTGACTGCTTTATCGAAATCCGGTTGCAACTGATGTAAGCTCTCGCCTATTTCATTTAAATGCTGGTGTTCAAACGCTTTATAAACCGAAAGATTGTTGTTTCTCCAGCTGAAATGACTCGTTGCTGTTGGCTTTTGTCCAGCACCGGTAGATCCCGTTGTAGCAACTATATGCACTTCATTGTTCAATTTTCCAGCTTTTGCCAACGGCAATAATGCCAATTGGATACAAGTAGCAAAACAACCCGGATTGGCGATGTTATGAGCTTTCTTGATTGCTTCTTTGTTCAGTTCAGGCAAACCGTAGATGAAGGCCGAAGGCTCAACGCCTAAAGCTGAAGGCTGATTTTCCTGTCCATTGCTTTCTGCTTTGGGCCTTAAACTTTTGGCTTTTAAACGGAAGTCTTGTGACAAATCAATAATTTTGATATTATCATTGAACTTATTGGCTTCCAAAAACTTTCTCGCATCACCGTGACCTACGCAAAGGAACAGGACATCTATATCCTGCGAAAGCGCATCGGTGAATCTTAAATCTGTATCGCCAAATAAATCAGTATGAACATCTGAAATTAAATTTCCGGCATTACTGTTACTGTGTACAAAAGCTATCTCTACTTTTGTATGATTCACCAATATTCTTAAAAGTTCACCCCCGGTATATCCGGCACCTCCAATAATTCCAGCTTTAATTTTTTCCATTTTTTAATTGTTTGTTGATAGTCGTTCGTTAGAACTTACTGTTCTAAACTAAACCTAATTCTGTATCCGGTGCTTTAAGCTTTTAGCCTTTTGCTTCATTTACTTTATGCCATATAGACACCTGATTACCAAATATTTTAGAGAAACCTTTCACATCGTCACCAGTATAACCTTCGTTCATTTCTCCGTAAGTTCCGTATTTGCTACTCATTAAATCATGATCAGACTCTATTCCTTCAACCACAAATCGGTATGGATATAACTGAACATAAACTTTTCCGGAAACGGTTTTTTGTGAGTTTATGAAGAAAGCTTCGATATCTCTCATCACCGGATCGTGAAACTGCCCTTCATGCATCCAGTTTCCATAAAACATCGCCAATTGGTCTTTCCAGGAAAGCTGCCATTTGGTTAATGTATGTTTTTCCAGAGCATGGTGTGCTTTAATTATCACCACCGGAGCAGCTGCTTCAAAACCTACACGACCTTTAATACCAATAATCGTATCTCCAACATGAATATCTCTCCCAATTCCGTAAGGAGCAACAATATCTTGCAAGGCTGAGATTCCTTCTGTCGGATGGTTATATTTTGTTCCATTAACCGCAACCAATTCGCCTTTCACAAATTCCAATTCTACCTCTTCCTGACCGGTTTTGGTTATCTGAGTAGGCCAGGCTTCTTCTGGTAAAACACCTCTGGAAGATAGCGTTTCTTTCCCTCCCACAGAAGTTCCCCAAATACCTTTGTTAATCGAATATTTAGCTTTTTCAGCATTGATATTCACACCATGTTTATGCAAATATTCAATCTCAGCTTCGCGGCTTAATTTTAAATCGCGTATTGGTGTAATGATTCCCACTTTCGGAATCAGGATGTTGAATATCATATCGAAACGTACCTGATCATTGCCAGCTCCTGTAGAACCATGCGCAACAAAATCTGCATTGATTTCCTTAGCATAATTAGCAATTGCAGTGGCTTGTGTTACACGCTCTGCACTTACAGATAGTGGATAAGTATTATTCTTTAATACATTACCAAAAACCAGATATTTTAAATAGTCGTCATAATACCCTTTTACCGCATCAACTGCATGATGAGAAGCAACACCCAAGCTATAAGCCCTTTCTTCTATATCTTTTAATTCCTGATCAGAAAATCCACCAGTATTTACAATTACAGAGTGTACTTCTAAATCTAAATCTTTAGACAAATAGATACAGCAAAATGAGGTATCTAAACCTCCACTAAAAGCTAAAACTACTTTTTTCTTCATCTTTATATTATGCGTTTTGGGTTCTAAACAAATTAACAGTTACCATTTTTAAAGAGTTACGAAGCTTAGCTTCTATACGCTCTAATAAAGTGGCTTTTTTGGTGATTTTTTTTAAGCGTTCTTCCTCCTGAATTCTCTTGTCTTCAGGATCGTAGAGCATAGCAGTACACATACAGTTTTGTCTGCCCTTGGACATTAAAATGTCGTAATTTACACAACTTTGGCAGCCTTTCCAAAAGTTTTCGTCTTGTGTAAGCTGCGAATAAGTCACCGGCTCATAGCCTAATTCAGAATTAATCTTCATTACCGCCAAACCTGTAGTCAATCCAAAAATCTTGGCATCAGGATATTTCGTTCTCGAAAGCTCGAATATCTTAAATTTAATCGCCTTAGCTAATCCAGCTTTTCTGTAGATTGGATTTACAATTAAACCCGAGTTGGCAACAAATTCTCCGTGGCTCCAGGTTTCAATATAACAAAAGCCTGCCCATGTGCCATCTTTATGCAAAGCAATTACCGCCTTACCTTCCAGCATTTTATTGGATACATATTCCGGTGAACGCTTGGCGATTCCAGTTCCTCTTACTTTCGCAGAGGCCTCCATTTCGTCAACAATAGTTTGCGCGAAACCTACATGTTGAACTCCGGCAACAAGAATATTAAAATCGTTAATGTGCATTTTTAAAAATCGATAAATCCATCGAAGGGATTTTAATCAGTAAATAAAAAGTTGATTTAAAAACTGTTTACAACAAACAGAAAAAGCACAATTGAGATATTACCAGTCTATTAAGACCTGGTAACAAAAAGAGGTCTTCGTCGCAATATGCGTATAGATGTATAAATTTCAGAAAGCAACACCTGAAAGCTTACCGTTTTCTCAACAGTATAACCCTTAGAAATATTTAAAAGCAGTTGTTTCATTTTCATTTATCCATCAGACACTTAAGGCCGATTTTGAGATGCAAAAGAGCGTATTATTTTCATTAAATACAATAGGCTTATTAAATTATTAAAAAAAATAACATTCAGATGCTTTTTAGATTTTGTCTACCCATAAAAAATATCATTTCAGCGACAGCATTACTAATGAGGTAAAATACCATAAGTATTTCTAATTTAAATAGTCTTTCTTAAGCTGGGAAAACCGTAAACTATAGACCTGCCTTTGATCCGAAACACCCATAATACGATACAAATCAGACAGTTGCCGGGATAGATCTATATCGTAAATAAGAAAATTAGGATTACTAATAATTATTTTTTCTGCCTCTTTTAAATCTGAAAGCGCTAAAGAAAAATTTCCTTCTTTAACTTTTAATTTTGATATCATCAAAAGGCATTTCAATTCATCTTCTTTAGATTTCATCTTTTTTGCAAGTTCTCTGGCTTGTAAAAAAAACCATAATGCTTCCGTTCTTTTTCTCATGGCCAAATAGTTTTTACCTAATTGATAATAAGCCTGCATTTCCGACCATCGGTCTGCCAAACGAAAACTTTTCATCAACACCCTCTTCAGCAACATGTCTTCTGCTTCTTTGAATTGATTATTTTCGTAAAATAAATTTGTTTGCCAAAACAAACTGTTAATCAGTTTCGGTTCCTGCTTAATATGTTCATAAGCTTTAATTGCAAGCGAGTTATTCTGAAATGCTGTTTCTTTTTGCTGCTGCACAAAAGCCAGTTTTGAAAGGATTGTTGCAATAGTTGCTGCCTCGAAATCTTTCCGCTTCAATTGATATATAAACAAAGCAGCTTCCAGCTTCTGTCTGGCAAAGACAATTCTTAAATTTAGAAAATCTTCAATAGCCAAATATTGTAACAAAGTAGCTTTGTTTTCTAAAAAGACTGGCAACGAATAAAATGTGAGTCGTTCTGAAATTGAGTGGAAATTATATTTATTGTTTAGCGAGCCGAAATAACTTAGGTATATATTTAAGGTCAAGGGCTTTACCTGGGGGGAAGAGATCTCTAGATTCAAAACTTCGATTTCATCTGCCAAAAGCGAAATACCATCTTCTTTATTAAAAAGAGAATCTAAAAATAACTTGCCTCCAGCCGTATTTCTGAGATCTATCTCTATAGAAAAACACATCTTTCCTGAAAACAAGAATATGATAAAGAAGTATATGGCTTTCTTAAATGGCATATATCAAATTTACAGGAAAGATAAATAAAAGAAAAGCTGCCTTTCAGCAGCTTTCTTATTTATTCCAATCCTTTCAAATACTTTATACTCCTGCTAATACTCTCAAAAGGATCTATTTCGAAATTTTCCTGTTCAACTATGGCATATTTCAAGCCGGCTAATTTAGCCTGCTTTAATATTTTCTTATAGTCAATTGTTCCATTTCCGATTTCTGTATTCTTAGTCTCATCCGATTTACGGATATCTTTAATATGCCACATAGTAAATCTACCATGATGGTCTTTAAAGAATTGTTCAATATTCTGTTTTGCTCTTATTGCCCAATATAAATCAATTTCGAACTCCATTTCAGTAGGTTTTAATTCTTTCAACAGAATATCATATCCTGTTTTTCCGCCTAAATCTTTAAATTCAAAATCATGGTTATGATAAGCCAGTTTTATACCCGATTTTTTAAAAATCTCGGAAACTACCTTTAGTCTTTCCGCCAGTTCTTTAACTTTCGCTTCTGATTTAAAAACACTACGGTTTATATAAGGAAAGATAATATACTTTTGACCAAGCTTTTTTGCTACCGCAATATAGTCTTCTATGATATCATAATCTATTCCTTTTTCCAGAAAGCCAAACTCATAATGTCCTCCATAGGTTTTCAGTTTATATTTGTCTAATAATTGTTTGAAATTCTTAGGACTTAATCCCCAAAAACCTGCTTGTTTTGAATACCCATAAGGTTCCACAAAAGAATATCCAGCTTTAGCGACCTTTGAAATTACGTCTTCTACACTTCGTTTTTCAAACTCGCCTCTTAACGAATATAATTGCAAACCATACGCTCGTTGCGAAGCGTTAGCAATAGATACTGCACTCAACAGAACCAGCATAATTAGAGATATTAAAGCAGTTTTCTTAAGCGCATTTATTTTCATTCGCATAAAAAACTACTTAACGGTTAAAATATACTTCACCATTTCTTCGGCTTCTTTCTTATTCATTTGAGGATGCGGTGCCATTGGGATTTGGCCCCAAACTCCTGACCCTCCTTTGATAATTTTACCTGCCAATAGGGTGATATTTTTTGAATTAGACGGATATTTTGCCGCAATGTCTTTATAAGATGGCCCTACTAATTTGTTCTTCTCGGTATGACAAGCTTTACAATCAGACTTTAAAATTAATTGTTTTCCAGCAGGTTCGTCTTTATCCTGTGCATTTGCAATAGAAGAAATTCCTGCGCATAATAATAGCGCAATAAGTTTATGTTTCATTTTAATTTAGTTTTTATGGATTTAAATATACAGGATCTCCTTTTTTATATGAAACGCATGCATCATATCTTCCCGGCACTTCTTCATACCTTAATTGTTGCGTCGCTCCAATTTCTGAAGTAAAATACCCCATTAGAGTGAGTTCTTTCATTAACCTGAAATAATGCACAGGCTGGCCGGACTTCCGTACCTTCTGATGTTGCTTTTGATCTGTATCTAATTTTATCAACAACTCTTTCCGTTGCGGAGCAGTACATGAGATAAAGGTAGTATTAAACATGGTTGTCGCCTCTTCGTCTATTTGTTTAATGCCTTTTATAAAAACATTCCTATCTCTGGCCGTATAACAATCCGTTATCATTAAAGCCATAAATTCACCAACTTTGGCTGCTTTTGCTCCGGGCGTATCAGTTTGGGGGATAATGGTATCTGCTATCTCATCTAAAAGCTGAATGTCTTTCGCTGAAAAAATATCATTCACTTTAATAGCAATACCCCCGCTTAATTTAGACGCCGCAAACAGCTCTTCGCTTATTACAGTTGTACCTAATATGGCTGCTACTGCCGCAATGGCGTCTCGCCTGTTCATTTTCATTTTTTATATTGATAATTTAAAGCCGTCTCTGTAATCCCTCTTTATAAATTGGTTAACTTCGTCGAAATTAGTTACTCTCATATTCGCATCATCCCAGATTAATTTGATATTTCTTCCGGGATAAGTTGCCTTACCATCTTTAACTACCTGAACGTCATGCGCTCTTATAGCAAGATTAGCAATTAATAAAGACTCTGTAAGTGAGGCTGCTGTTTCAAACGGAGAGCTTACTTCTTGCTTTCCATAACCAGCAATACAGGCATCTACCCATTGTTTATAATGGCCGTTTGTACTACCTTCAACTCTCTTTTTAGTTTCGGGGACGTTAACTTCCAGATTTCTAGAAACAGGTAATAATCTTGGATTCTGATTGTATGTCCCGCACATCATTTTACCTTTTGTTCCAATAAATAAAGTTCCGTTTCCGCCTCCAAAATTGTCTCCTGCATCTAATTCTTCCGGTCTTTCTGGTTTTATTCCGCCATCCATCCAATGCAATTTAAGTTTTGTTTTGTTTGTTGGAGTTTCTTTGAAAGTTAAGATTACGTGGCTGGAGGGAGGGCAACTTTCGGGAAAATAACCACGTTTAAACTCGTCTACATAAACAGTTCCTACACTTGCTTCTACATGAGTGGGACTCTGTAAATTAAGTACCGAGCAAGGAGCATCCAATAAATGGCATCCCATATCTCCCAATGCTCCTGTTCCAAAATCCCACCATCCTCTCCAATTAAAAGGTACCAACTTTTCTACATAGTCTCTATTTTTTGCTGTTCCCAGCCATAAATCCCAGTTAAGCTCTTTAGGAACTTGTGCGGGAGATTTCGACCATGGAATACCTTGTGGCCAAACAGGCCTATCTGTCCAGCAATAAACAGTATGGATATCTCCCAGCAGTCCGGCTTCATACCATTCCTGCATTTTTCTAAGTCCATCATTAGATGAACCCTGATTACCCATTTGAGTTATTACCTTATATTTCTGAGCAGCCTGTTTCAGCACTCTGGCCTCATAAATATCATGTGTTAATGGCTTTTCAACAAATACATGCTTTTTTAACTGCATTGCTCCAAGAGCAATTATTGCATGATTATGATCAGGAGTTGATACACAAACCGCATCGAATTTTTTACGCTCTTTTTCAAAAAGCTCTCGCCAATCGTGATAATATTTAGCTTTAGGGTGTTCTTCTCTTGTCTTTGCGGCTCTTCTATCATCCACATCACATAAATGGGAAAGTACTGCATTTCCAGAATTGTAGATATTTCTCAGATTAGAATAACCTTTTCCTCCAATACCAACTCCCGCGACATACAACTTATCGCTTGGTGCTAAAAAATTTTTACCGCCCAGAACATGTCTGGGAACTATGGTAAATGTAGCTGCAGCAACAAGCCCCGATTTTAGAAATTTCCTACGTGATGAGTTATTTTCAAAATGTTCCATTGATTTATAAATTGAACTTGAAAATAGCAATTTATGTTAAAATAATCATACTTAATTTAAAAAGAGCATAATACTTTACCTTTTTATTCATTAACTCTTACCAAGTTATAAAATATTAGATATACTTCCTTTCTTCATACTTATTTCCAAATCGGTCTGTGGCTATGACCTTAATTTCCTTTACCGAACTACTAAAATGCGTCATAAAAAGATGCTCAGTTCTCTTTGGCTCGGCAAAACCTCTGGGCTTAGGTTTATCGGGCCCCTGGTATAACCTAACTGACTCGGGATCAAAACCTTTAGTTTTTTCCATTAATACCCTTTTTCCATCCAGAAAAAGTGACACATCCCATTCTGGATCGTAATTCCAGACATTCACTATTATTCTATTATTTGCAGTTAATGGTTCTAAATCTATATTCATTTGTTTGTCTTTAGGATGTCCTGTTGATTTATAAAACCATGACAATTGATTCCCTGATACTTTATAAACCCCATACCCCCTAGGTGTACCATCTGGGCAAATACCCCCAGTCCACCAGGCGCCACAGACAGCTCCATGATTGTGTTCAAACACATTACCTTTAATCGCGTTAACATTATAATGCGTATGCCCACTCATCACATGCACATTATTAAAATCTTTGATTATATCATAAAAATCCTGGTTATTTTTTACACTATTATGAATAGGAATATGTACATTAATAATTATAAGTTGGTCTTTACCAATAAAAGATAAATCCTTCTTCAGCCAGTTCAACTGCTCTTGAGATATATAGCCGTCGTATTTCCGGTCAACACCCAAATATCTAACATCATCCAAAACTACATAATGTGCTTTTCCTCTATTAAAAGAATAATAAGTGGGACCAAAACGTGATTTAAAAGTTTTATCAGCCGATTCATCCCCTCCCTGATTATAATCCTGATCATGATTTCCAAGGCACTGGAAAAAAGGTATATTAATTTTCTCTATAGCCTTGGAATAATCATCGAATAACTCCAATACATCCCAAGCTATATCTCCAACCGTTATGCCATGAATTAGAACGTCGCTTCCTAAAGTCTGTACCAAAGATTTCATATCCGGAACAGTGGTATTCATTAGCTGCGTAACATCTGCCTTTGTTTTTATTTGCGGATCTGCCCAAATCACGAAGTGATGATTGTCATCATTACGATTAAGACTTTTTAGTTTAAAATTATACTCATTTTTTGCTCCTAATCCTTCATATTGGCGAGCCAAGTTTTCCTCATCTATTTTAAATTCATATCCAGCTGGTGTGCTTAGTGTAATAAATTCGGATTTATCTGTTAGCTTAATTTTGTACACCCCCTTTTTATCGGTGGCTACGACAGAAAATCCATCTGAGACTATAGCTCGTGAGACAGGCTTTCCGTTGCATGTAACCTTACCTGATATCTCACTTCCATGCTGTAGATTTTGAAACGCTTTTGATTTAAGACTAATGGCCATACCGCCAGCCAGAATACCAAAGGATTGTATGAAACTTCTTCTTTGCATATCAATAAATTACTTTTTCAAATTTCCTTTCTTTTACAAGATTGGTTAGTTCCTATATAGAATATATCGTACGATTTTAACTCATAGACAGTACAAAATCTTTCGGTCTGTTCATAGTTTCAGTATAAACATTCCCAAATCTGTCTGTTACCTTTATTAAGACTGGAGTACTGGCATTAGAAGCTTTAGCTTTAAACATGTGTGCTGTTTTTCCCGTAACAAAATCTTCGGTTGGCTCAGCAGCTGCATTTAGCCGAAGCGCTTCATAAGAGACAATGTGCAGAGGATCTAAAACTTCTACTCTGGTTACTGTTAACGACACATTATTCTCAAATAATTCTACACTCCATCGTTTATCATACCCCCAAATATTTACCAGTATCTCGTTGTTAGTATTTACATTAGCATATTCCCCTGCATAAGGTTTCAAAGCTGCATCGGTTGAGTTAGGCGCAAATTTGGCTGCAGTGATATGAACTTTGTTTAAATCATAAGCTCTAAACTGATATTCTTCTTTATACCCGATAGATTTATAATGCCATTGGTAGTTCTTTCCATTGAATTTCCAAATGCCATAACCTCCCGGTGCGCCATCTTTACAAATATGATTACCTGCATATCCGTTCCTTCCTGTCCACCACCATGTTGCGCAAATAGCTCCGGAATTATGTTCCATTATATTGCTATTATTTTCATAAGCATAACAAACATGCGTATGTCCGGTAATCAGATTAACATCTGTAAAACCATTTAGTGCTCCTACTAATTCAGAAGCGTTACTTAATCTAAAAGAGCTTGTTTCATTTCCGTTTGACAGCTTGGGGCTGTTATTCAATTGGATATGCATAGCAACGACTATGGGAGTTGATTTATCTGCTATCATTTCCAGATCTTTCTTTAACCAGGCCATTTGCTCCGCTACTACGACAGCATTGTAGTTTCTGCTACCAACAGTTCCTTGTGTTCCACCTGTATTGATATACTGTATATTATCTAATACGATATAATGCACCTTACCGAGGTTGAACGAATAATAAGTAGGTCCTAAGCTCTTTCTAAAAGCTTCTTCGGCCTGCCAGTCACTATTAATATATGGATCGTTATCATGGTTACCCATGGTGTGAAAAACCGAGATCCCCATATCTTTGACTAGACTTAGGTATTGAGTAAAACTGTATTTATTGGAATACCAGTAACCATCCCATGTCATGTCACCTAAAGTAAGGCCATAAACCTGGTATCCCTCATTACGGTATTTTGCTATACTTTGTGCGGCATCGCGAAGAAAGCCATTTTGAAACTGCGATACATCATTATTTCTGTTTGCCAGGTGCATATCGCCCAAAGCAAGCACTACATGTTTTTCGTTGTCTACGGGTTTTAGTTCAAAACTGATTGCCTCAACAACATTACTCCCAGATTCAAAGTGTTTATAGAATACGGGTAATATTCCAACAGAAGTACTTACCTCATATCCTCCGGGAACCGAGACAAAGACAAAGTCTTTTGTTTTCTTTGAAGGCAGGTAGTAAATACCATTCTGGTCTGTTTGAGTAACCTCTGTCCCATCTGACACTACAACACCAGCTAGGCCCAATCCCGCAGCGTATACCATTCCTTTAACAGTCATACCTGTCTTGTCGGGTATATACATTTCTACCTGAGTATCACCAAGCACCATGTTTTTATCCGATCTTGTAATAGAAACACGATAGCTGCCCCATGCAAAAACCTCAGGTATAACAATAGTACAACCTGTTTCCGATATGGATTTGACGTTAAGAATAACATTATTACCATTAAACAACGGCGTAAATATAACCTTGTCATCAACAACAAAACCTTTTCCCTGTATCGAAAAATCAGAAGAGAGCTGCACTGTTATTTTTTTCGGTATAACAACATTAGTAAGATGAAGATTAGTGTCGTTTTTCGGGAGTTCAATAGATTCATTATCTTTAGATTTACTGCAGCCCAACACAGCTATACCTACACCCGTAACAGCCGAAGTTACAATAAACTCCCTTCTAGAGTATTTCCTGAGCATTGTTTTATTTAAACCCTTCTTCATAATTTAAATACCTGTAATTTTTTCAGCTGGGTGTAGTAATTTATATATTTATCATACAATATTCTCTGGTTTTTCATCATTAACATTGTCTTATTATTTCGTAAAGAGTTAGTTATAAAATTATGACTTCTGGTAATCAATAAAGTACATTGTCCTCCTTTGTACTTATCCTCTAAGCATAAATTTCGAGTGTATATTGGTTTTGGAGATGTTATATTATAAGAAACGTAGAATAAATTGTATTAAAAAGGATGTCTAAAAAGCTCAAATTGTCACATTAAACGGAGTTGAAATGTGTTCCTGAGCAGCACTTTTAAGACATCCTCTTTATCTATCTTTTAATCTAGTTTTGAATAAACAGCGAAATCTTCAATACATAAGCGACCGTTTAAAATAGTTGGCACTTTCGTCGCTCCTAAAGCTAGTTTTAGTATTCTAAATCGGACCGGGCCGTTCAAATTATCAAATAAATACGTTTCCTGAATAGACCCACCCAGATTTGTGTTAATCTCGGCAATATTTCTTCCAACCGCTATCGCTTTCAGCCATGTTGTTCCTCCATTGGTGGAGTATTCCAACCTAAATTGAGAGCTTACGTCTGTATAATAAGCTCCTTGCCAAAAGGTAACTTTTGAAGCTCCATTTGGGAGATCAAACATCATTTGCAGATAACATGTAGTTGTCTGGTCCTGTTGCATCCGGATTGATTGTTTTCCTGGCGGATTAAATCTATCTCTCCCTTCTGTCTCACCTAAAATAGCTTTATATAATTTCCATCTTCCGGTTGACATTTCGATCTGATTATCGGGGACTTCAGTAGTATTCATGTTATATGAACCTTTAAATGAAGCCTTTGGGCTTTCAAAACTTTCTGGCCATCCTGGATAGGTAGGACCACTTGGAAAAAACATATCATCCAAAGTGCGAAGTCTCAATTGCCTTTCTTCCCCATATTCTCCGTTAGTGGATCCATATATTGGAATAACATGATAGGTTGCGCTCGGGTAAAATCTTGATGTCGCAAAAGACGCGTTATTTTGTGTAAAAACAGTTATTTGAGCATCACCTCCGCCTGTTAAAGTCTTCCCTCCTGCATAAACATCTGTAGCTACGGGTATTGGAGCTGCATCTGCCGTTACTTTAACAAGCGTATTCTCATAATTTGAAAAGTTTGTTATCAACTCTCCGATACTTACAGTTGCTATATTAATAGAATTATTTTTACTAATTAACTTTATAGATTCTGCCGGGTTTGCAGGTTTAAATTGTACCGAATTCCCAATTTTACGCATTTTCGATCCTATCACTTTAAAAGTAATAGAGTCTCCGGGTACAAAGGAATTCTCCATATCTCCAATATCAATCAGTATGCCCCTTGTCAATCCCCTTGCATTATTCTGGATAGCAACATATCCTTTTGGAAAATTGTTTCCTGACGGATCAGAAACGACAATACCTCCTGTTATTACTGCACCGTTGATATCTGAAGATGAAATCTCCTTATCCTCTCCTCTATGCAATAATTTTAAGGCATAAACCGGTACAAATTCATTTACCTTACCCGATGCATGGTCTGGGTCGGTTTTGCAGGAGCTTAATAATATTCCACCTACTAAGATGGATAAAAATATCTTTTTCATAATTTTGATTATTTATTCCACCAAACTTTAGTATTCAGATCATCAGGTCCTTGAATTGCGACTGCATCAGTATAGTTTTGGAAATTAAATGACTGTACGCTCACCGGATATTTTAAACGTGAAGGCATTTTTCCATCATTAGAAAGACCAAATCCTTTCGGAAGCTCAGGGTAACCTGTTCGTCTGTACTCAAACCATTGCTGAAAATCCGTAAAGAATAAGGTATAATACTTTTGGACATGTATTTTTTCCATTTTTTGTTCCAGAGTCTCGGCATCATTCCATGCTAAATCCGGGTTATCCAGATATTTTGTTGCCGGTGTAGGTACAACATCATCCGGATAGGTAATTCCCCAAAATGTTATTGCCGCTTTAACACCATTATCATAATACGTTTTAGGGCTTGCTGTTATATACCCTTTTAAGGCAGCTTCTGCTAAAATAAATTGTAATTCAGCATAGTTCATAATATTACCCAGTAACGGGTGGTTCATTAACACATTATTGTAAGCTGAAGCCCGTTCTGGCACCTGCCCTTTTGGATAACCACTTGGTATCCCCTGGTATGCTCCGGCAAATTTCGTCGCCCAAATATCTATACGGGGATCATTCCAGGCATTTAAGTTATTTATAAAAAACTGAGATAATCCGTTATCTCCGCTAAAGTCAAATGCCCTGTAATTATAAAAAGCAGAAACATAAGGGGGAGTCATAGTATATCTTATAACGGCAGACTGTTCGTTATTTTGAAATATCGGGTAGTTTGCACTGTTAGATACTATTTCGGAAATCTTGGTTCCGAACTCAGTAGGATTAGCTCCAGAGGCTCTTAATAACAATCGTAGATATAGACTATTGCCAAATCGTCTCCAATGTGCCGGCACATCGCTATATAAGCTTCCATTTCTACCGTATAGAGGGTCCAATATTACCTGGTCTGGCTGTAAGACTGTTGGGCTTTTTAACATTTCGTTAGCTTTCTCCAATTTGTCAAAAAAGCTCCTGTAGATAGTTTCCTGTCTGTCAAATCTAGGATTAAAAGACAACTCTTTTCCTTTATTCGCTTCGAAATATGGAACATCTCCGAAAGTATCGGTTAAATATGAGGATACAAGAACATCACATATAAGCGCAATACCAGTATAAGTATTGTTTTTTAAAAAAACAGCCCTTTCGTACATATCTTTAAAATTAGTTAGCTGCAAATACCAATTGTTCCACATGTAATCAGACTCACCGGGCCTAATAATATACCGATGAATCTCATCTCCATCAGATACCGTAACATGGTCTTGCATTAACTCATTATTTAATCTTAAAGCTCTCGTATTATTCCGTGTGACTACATCCCATAGAGATGGCGATAATAAGGCCTGCGGTAATGCATTAGCCGTCCTATTAGGGTCTTTATTTATTTCCTTGAAGTCTTTTGTGCAAGAACTAACAATAAAACCCGCTGCTACAATTAAAATGATTTTTCTCATTGCTTAGTTCGTTTATTTAAATACCAATTGAAAGATTAATTCCGAAAGTTCTGGTAGAAGGGAACTGAGCCACTTCAAAACCAGCGGATATATCCCCATCAGGTCCAATGGTTCCAAACTCCGGATCGTATGAAGGCCAATTACTAAACACCATCAAATTCCTTCCATATACACCAATCGTTGCTCGTTGTAAACCTAATTTCGCAAGCATTTTCTTTTTCAGAGTATAGTCCAATCTAGCTTCTCTAAATTTAACAAAGTCGGTACTAAAAATATTAGACTCAACATTGTCTCTTTGATAATGGGCAAAGTAATAAGCTCTGGCAGAGGCTGCTACGGTTGTATTAGGTATATAGCTCCCATTCGATAATACTACCCCATCTCCTGTTATCCCATTATATCTACCCGGAATTGTTTTAGTTAGCTTTCCTTCTTCTGCTAACACTGAATGCGTCAGTGAATAAGCTACACCTCCAAATTGTCCATCAAATAAAATATTGAGTCTAAATTCCTTATAGGAAAAACTGGTTCCTAGGCCTGCTTTATACGGAGCAGTTGTTCTTCCTAAATACTTAGCTGTCTGACTTAGAATTGGTAAACCTGTTGTAGCATCATAAACTATTTGACCATCCGGAGAGCGTTCATAGCCCAATCCGTATATCCCTCCCATAACCATACCTTTTCTCGCCTCTACAGTACCGCGTGGCCCGGTAGAGATTATATATGTGGAAATACTGTCATGCAGAGAAATAACTTTGTTCTCATTATACGAAAAATTCCCATAAATATCCCACTTTAAGCCATTTTTAACTTTTATAGGCGTTCCGTTTATCTGCAGTTCAACTCCGGTATTTTCTACTTCGCCTATATTTAATACAGCTGCACTATAACCGCTGGCTCTGTCTACCGGAGATTCTATAATCTGATCTTTTGTTCGGTTTTGATAAACAGCGGCATCAAACGTCAACCTGCTTTTAAACATTCTAATATCCGTACCAAATTCGTAAGCAAGTGTTCTTAAAGGTAACAAATTAGAATTTGGTAAAAGTGTAGGATTTTGCAAACTACCTTCAAATTGTGACGATGTATATGCATAAGCCGTTCTATAAGGCTTAGTAGTCCCACTTCCAACTTCAGCATAAGATGCTCGTACCTTAAGAAAATCAATCTTCGAAGGCAAATTCAATTTCTCTGAAAGGACAGCACTAAGTCCCGCTGAATAATAGAAAAAACCGGTGTTTTTTACCGAGACCGGTGTTGCCAGCACACTAGTCCAGTCGCTACGAGCCGTCAAGTCTAAATATAAGTACTTATCTAAGTTAAAAGATCCCAAACCATAAAAACTGTTAACCTTATATCGACTTTTGTAAGGCAGTGTTACTAATAAATTTTTACTGTTAGCAAATGAATATTCATTTGGATACAACAATTTGTCTGCTCTTACTTCATCTTTTATATACTTATTACTTATTGTAGATCCCCCTAAAGTTAAGCTATAATCTATCCTATCATTTATTTTATCATTATACCTACCTAAAAAATCTAAGTTCGTTTCTTTGTTTTGAATGTTTTGCGTTCTGTACATCCCTTCTACAAACTTATTTGTACCCATAGGTCTTTGTTGAGACCTCTCTTCATAGGAAAAATCTACCGAACTGCGAATCATCAACGACAATTTCTTGGTAAAGTTGTATGTAGCAGAAACATTGCCTGTAACCTGGTTACGGTCTGATTTGTTTAACATCTCATTGGCAATAAGGTATGGGTTATCCAATAAACTGGAAAAAGGCCTGGTTTGTTCAATGCCTTCTCGTTCAGGCACCCAATAATCTTTAAACCAATCGATATCCATATTAGGAGTCATACCTCTAATGAAATACATAATAGATTGATTGTTATAACCTGTAGAGGGTAAATTATCAGAAAATTTGTTAGTATAATTTACTTTTGCTGCAATTATTAATTTGTCTGATAACTTATTATTTACAGAAAGCGCTATGGTATTTCTACCGTATCCTGTATTGGGTATAATCCATTTATTACTAACATTAGTTAGAGACAAACGGGCTGTAGTCTTTTGCGTACCGCCTTCAAAAGAAAGACTATTGGTATAAGTACTTCCAACCTGGAAAAAATCTTTTCTATTATCCGGATAAGGAACCCATGGTGTACGAACTTCTCCTTTTGTCCTTGTAGTCGGATCATATTGATAGTATTTCTGCCCCTCAAACTTGGGACCCCATGCAGAACTTGTCGATCTGGTGCTACCACCATCTTCAGATGAATTATAGGAATAATATAAATCCTGACCTTCAGCCCCCTGTCCATATTCATTTTGAAAATCCGGCCAATTATTTACTGCATCAAAAGATGAATTTGAATTAAAGGAAATCCCCAGCCCTTTTTGGTTGATTTTACCTGATTTTGTAGTAATAATAACTGCACCATTTCCTCCTCTAGCACCATATAATGCGGTAGCGGCAGGGCCTTTCAATACTGAAACACTTTCTATATCTTCCGGATTTATATCAGCTAGACCTGTTCCAAAATCCGTAGGAGAATCACCACTTAGATAAGCACCTGACCCCCCTCCGGTTGCTCTTCCTGAGCTTGAGCTGGTTACAACGCCATCAACAACAATAAGTGCCTCACTACCCCCATCCAAACTGTTTTCTCCTCTTAACACAATCTTATTACTTCCAGCGGGTCCCCCTCCTGATTTAATAAGATTCAATCCTGCCACTTTTCCCGTCAAGGCATCAGTCCAATTGTTTGACAAGGCCTCTGTCAGTTGTTCCCCACTTACCTGAGTTACTGAATAGCCAAGTGCTTTTTCCTCTCTTTTTATACCCAATGCTGTAACAACCACTTCTCCCAGCAGCTTATTATCTACTTTCAAGGCAATAGTAACATTGTTTTCGTTATTAACAAACGTCCTTTTTAGCGCAACAAACCCAATACTGGAAAATGTAACTTCGGTGCCTTTATTTATTTTAAAATTAAAATTTCCATTAACATCAGTAGTACCTAAAGATTTGTTTCCAGCAACCATTATAGAAGCACCTATTACAGGCTGATTATCATCGCTACCGACAATTTTACCTCTCACAGTAATGACATCATTCTGTTGATTTTTAGTGTCATCAACTTTAAGAATAACAGACTGGTCCTTAATAGAATATTTCAACCCATGTCCAGTCAAAAGATCCTTCAATGCTTCATTAAGATCTTTATCCTTTACATTAATATTAATAGTTTTTACATGTTCTAGTACTTCATTTGTATAAATGAAATAATAACCTGTTTGGTTCCTGATTTCTTTTAGAACATCTACCAAACTAGCGTTTCTTTTTGTCAAACTAACCTTTTGTGCATACGACGACGCGCCAACTTGCATAGTTGCCAACAAGAGAATTACTGCTGTTAATTTCATGTTTCTTAAGGTTTTACTTCTTGGTTTCCCTGTTATTACAGGCAATACCTTTTGCTTAAAAAAAAGCAAAGGGATTTTTAAATGCATTTTTTGTTTCATACATTTATTTTTTTATTTAAGGTTAATACGTTCTTTTTCTCTTAGCTTGAGTTTAATCGTAGAAGACCGATTTTCTACTACCCCTGGTCGCCATCCGGGGTAGTTTTTATTCTCCTTCTGTATTGGTTAATATTACTTCATATGCTTTCTTTCTGTTTTTTGGTTAGTCATTGTTTTTGGTTACTATTATCTTATTTAATTTAATGTCGAAACTTAAACTGGCAGCTTCTCCTACCGGCATTAAAGCTTTTTGTATATTGTCTCTGACTGGAATTATTCCGGTAAATAGAATTTGCGGTTTTACCCCAGAGTAAATTACTTCCATATTGTACCATCTCGAGATTTGCTTCATTACCTGTTCTAAAGGCTCATTATTAAATGTAAACAACCCGTTTCTCCATCCTACAGCAAGTTCTACGTCTACCTGATGAACCGAGATTTCTGAATCTGAGCAAACTGCTTCCTGCCCGGGTTTTAAAATTCTCTCTTTACCCAAACTGGCCACTTTTACAGAACCTTCCAGAAGTGTTGTTTTTACATTTGTATCGTCTTTATACGCCTTTACATTAAAATGGGTTCCTAATACCTGGACAACAGTATTGTCTGTGCTAACTTTAAATGGTTTATTCGTCTTTGCCACTTCAAAGTAAGCCTCCCCCGAAAGTTCAACTACCCTTTCTTCTCCATTAAAAAGTACGGGGAACTTTATTTCAGAGTTACCATTTAACCACACTCTGGTCCCATCTGAAAGCGCAAGATGATACTGCACCCCGTTTGGAGTGTTTAAAGTATTGTATACTGTTTGAGAGCGAACGATATGATCTGCTGAATTTTTAGAATATGAAAGTAAGCCCTCATTTCCAATGATTTCAACATTCTCCTGAATGGTGAGAACTCCGCTGTTTGTTTGATTTAAATTGACTTTTGTGCCATCTGATAGCGTCAATACTGGCTGATCAAGATTAATATTCGATTTTTTCTCTACTCTCGAATTTTTAGAAATTTCCAAAGGCTGGTTTGAAGAGAAATAATAATGTATTCCTGTAGCCAGAGCGAAGGTTGAAATGGTCGCGGCTACCAGATATTTCTTTATAACCCTTATTTTATTCTTATTTTTTGATTGATGTATTTTTTGTAAAAGTCTATGTTCTATTTCCTCTCTTTCAGCTTCATCTTCGAAAGGGATTTCATGAACATCCCCATCCTTTAATAACAAATAATCAAGGCGTTTTTCTTCTTCCTGACTTAATTTGCCTTGTAAAGACTTTTCTAAAAGTTCTAATATTTCTGATTTATTTGCCAAAACAACTGGTATTTAATCCTAAGAGTAAATACCGGTTGTTATCCCCTACTCCTTTTTTTTCTTTTTTTTATTATTTACAGAAAAAAGGACTCTAAATTAAGTTTGAGGTGTCTTAATGCTTTTGTAATATGATTTTCTACAGTTTTTGTAGAAATATTCATTTTACTTGCGATATCTTTATGCGAAAGGGATTCGTTGCGACTTAAGTGATAAATTTCACGGCATTTTGGAGGAAGGCTATTCACAACAAAAGATACGTTTTCTACAAGTTGCTTATATTCTATATTATCAATTGCCTGATATCCTTCAAGAGTGTTTACCAGTTCTTCGTCAATAGATTGCTTTAACTGATCTTTCTTTAACTGCCTGTAAACTTCATATTTAACACAAGCATATAAATACGCTTTCAGAGAGGTTTTTATCTCTAAACTTCTCCTTTTCTCCCAAATTTTCAAAAAAACTTCCTGAACAATATCTTCACAAGCTTCTTTATCTTGAAAAACATTGTATGCGACCATAAACAATGACGACCAGTATTTCTTAAAAATAAGGGTTAACCCCGTATCATCGTCATCCTTTAAGAACGCAAGAATTTCCTCGTCTGAACATTCGTACATAAAAAGCCTTATTTAATTATCCGAAAACATAAACTGCTGCTTTTATCAATTCATCTAAATCCGCCCAAAACAAACTATTTTAAATCAACAAGATGTTACCTAAATATTAACACCTGTTTTTATTTAAACTTGCATAAAAATCAATATTGCCAGCAATCCACCTATGATAGGCCCAATTACCGGGACCCAGGCATAAGAAGACCTAAAATATTGCTTCTTAAATCCATAAATTATAAAATAAGATAACCTGGGACCAAAATCACGAATTGGATTAATCGCATACCCTGTAGTTCCGCCAAGAGACAGCCCTATGGCCCAAACCAAAAATGCCACCGGCAATGCACCTAAAGACCCTAAACCAATAACCGAGCTTGTCCCTCTTATTCCGGCATCTGTAAAATTGAAGATTACAAAAATTAATACAAAAGTTCCTAAAATCTCGCTTAACAGATTCCGAAATTTATTTGGAATTGCCGGCGCCGTAAAAAAACAAGCAGCTCTAGCCCCTTCGTCTTCCGTTTTATCAAAATGGTCTTTATACATTAGCCAAACAAGCAAGGTTCCACTCATAGCTCCCAGAAGCTGCATCGTAACATAGCCGGCAAATAAATTCCATTCGAATTTACCTAAACATGCTAACGATAATGTTACGATTGGATTTAAGTGCGCACCACTATATGGTCCTGCCACAACCACACCAACAAAAACAGCCAAAGCCCATCCAGTTGTAATCACCATCCAATTGGCACCGTTGCCCTTTGTTCCGGCGAGTACAACATTTGCTACAACACCATTGCCCAGGAGAATCATTAAGAGTGTACCTATATATTCTGCGAAAAACTGATTCATAATTAATTACAATTCTGACCAAATATTAACTGCCTTCACGGCCTTATGCCATTGTTTAACATTTTCTCCAATAGTTTCTGATGGTTCAGGTTCAAAAATTCTTTCTATATGCCATTGTTCCTGAATTTCTTCTATACCGCCCCATACGCCAACAGCCAAGCCTGCCAAATACGCCGCTCCTATAGCTGTTGTTTCATTGACTTCTGGCCTTACAACTTTACATCCCAAAACATCTGATTGATACTGCATTAAAAGATTATTAACGACAGCACCACCATCTACACGCAATTCATTGATAGCCGTTTTAGAATCGGCTTCCATCGCTTTAAGAACATCCATTACCTGATAAGTAATACTTTCAAGTGCCGCTCTTGCAATATGAGCAGAGGTAGAGCCACGACTCAATCCAAAGACTGTTCCTTTAGCTTTTGAATTCCAGTAAGGAGCTCCTAATCCTGTAAAAGCGGGTACCACCACAACACCTCCATTACCATCAACACTCAATGCGAGTTCTTCTACGTCAGACGAGGATTTTATAATTCCCAAACCGTCTCTTAACCATTGAACGATTGCTCCTGCCATAAAAACACTTCCTTCCAATGCATAAACAACTTTCCCTTTTATTTTCCATGCAATAGTCGTTAGTAACTGGTTAGAAGAAATAATTGGTTTATCGCCAATGTTCATTAACATAAAACAACCTGTTCCGTATGTATTTTTAACCATTCCCGGTTTTATACAAAGCTGTCCAAAAAGCGCCGCCTGCTGATCTCCGGCAATGCCAGCAATGGCTATTTTGTCTCCAAAATGCGTCGAAACAGTTTCTCCGTATACTTCACTGGATGATTTAACTTCTGGAAGGACAGATTTCGGAATATCCATCAGACTTAAAAGTTCATTATCCCACTGTAAAGTTGAGATATTATAAAGCATAGTCCTGGATGCATTCGTCACATCAGTAACATGAACAGCGCCATTGGTCAATTTCCAAATCAACCATGTATCTATTGTCCCAAATAACAGCTCTCCATTTTCAGCTTTTTGTCTTGCCCCTGCAACATTATCCAACAACCATTTCAGTTTAGTTCCAGAGAAATAGGCATCTATTTTCAACCCCGTTTTTTCCCTAACGACTTCTTCTCTACCTTCATCTATAAGCTGCTCACAGAAACCGGCTGTCCTCCTGTCTTGCCAAACTATAGCATTATAAATAGGAAGCCCTGTTTTTTTGTCCCAAATCAGCGTTGTCTCCCTTTGGTTTGTAATTCCAATTGCTGCAATGTCTTTGGCAGAGATTGAGGCTTCTTTCAGAACTTCTTTAGTAACAGCCAACTGAGTTTCCCAGATTTCCAATGCATTGTGTTCTACCCATCCAGATTTTGGATATATCTGCTCAAATTCCTTCTGTGAAACGGCAATCTGTTTTCCGTTCTTGTCAAACACGATAGCTCTCGAACTCGAAGTCCCCTGATCTAAGGACAAGACATATTTACTCATTATTTATAAAAGCTTGTTGTTTAATAGTTTATAATCTGGCCCTAACGTTCTTCCCAAATAACAGGACTAATCTACAAAAAGAAACACAAAAACAACAAAAAGAAATAAAAAGAAATTATTAACGGAACTATTCAAACGATTTTTATAGAGATTCCTCGCCTTGAGATATTACTAATTCTTTTAGACTTCAGAAATGCTACAAACAGCGCTTACCTGAGATATACTCCATATTTGTAAAAAACACAAAATTGATATCCTATCCAAAAACAGAAAATCCCAGTATTGAAAGCTCTGAGATTTGTTTCGCTTTTTTTAACGTTTTATAAATCTGTGTTAAATTTCCAAAGAAATATTGAGCCCGATAGTTCGGGTAGCCGGAAATTGATTTGATTCATAGCCCAACACTACATTGTTTTTTATACCCAAAGCCGTTACTTCCGGGTTGTACATCGGCCAATCAGTAAATATAAAAAGGTTTCTTCCGTATACTCCTACTTTTATATTTTTAATCAGGCTCCTACCTGATTTAATTTTTGAAAAAGTATAATCAAACCTCAGTTCCCTTAGTCTTATGTAATCTGTACTGAAAACATTAGAAACAGTATTTTCATAATAATAAGAGTAATAAGAATGTGCCGGGACCCTTTTTGTGTTGAAACTATATGTGCCATCAGTACTTTTTACCATTCCATCACCAATAACCCCTCCTTCTCTGCCAGGCAATGTGCTTGTTAGTTTTCCTTCTTTTGCTAAGACAGCATGTGTTAATGAATAAGCAGAGCCACCGAAAGACCCTTCGAATAGTAGATTTATACCGATATTTTTAATTTTGAACGTACTACCAAAACCTGTCTGATAAGGAGCATAGCTTCTGCCCAAATATTGCAGCTCACCAGACAGCGCAGGATAACCCAATTCATTATATACAATTTTTCCATCGGGAGTTTTTTCAAAACCAACGCCATAAATACCATTTATTTCTTTGCCTTTAACTGTCTGGATAGCACCATAGTTAAAAGAATAATTTACATACGTTTCAATCTGTGCTTTATCATCAAAAGAAAGCGCCTTGCTGTTTGCATAAGAAAGTACAGCATACATATTCCAATTAAAATGTTTATTCTTAGTGAGATTCATATCCAGATTTATATCGTATCCTCTGCTTTTAACCTTCCAAAACGTAGTAGAATAATGGGAAAAAACATTAATAATGGTTCTTTTTTCTGTTTTCTTATAAAATGAAAAATCAAGGTTCAATCTTTCAAACAATCTTAACCCTGTTCCAATTTCACTGATATTGTAATGATTGAAATTATTATAATTAAACATATTAGCAAAAAAATCTTCGGGAGAAGAAGATGATGAATAACTTGTACTTATTTGAAATTGGTCAATAAATGGTAGTTTAATTTTTTCTGAAAGCAAAATATCCATTCCAATAGCATTATTTGATATTGAGACAGATTGTTCCTGGCTATTACCTCTCAACTTATCTTTTCTATACGAAGCACTTAAATTGATAAATCTATCGTAGCCTAGCCCTGCATGTCCATATATACTCTTCAATTTATATTTACTCGAAGACTCATACTTGTTCCATGAAAATTCTCCTCTATTCTCTGTTCCCGCAAACTCGTCACGATGTTGCAACGTTGCTCCCCCGAGGGACACTGTATAAATGAATTTCCTGAAGTTGTTTTTGTATGTAGTTAAAAAATCCGAAGTGTATTCGCTGTATTTAGCGTCAGAGCTAAAGTCAGTTTCTATGATATAAAATCCCTGTTTTGAATTTAATCCTCTGTTTTCTTTAGAATGATCAAGAGAAGTACGTAACATAAGCGAAAAATTATCTCCAACTTTATATTGCGCAGCAACATTGCCAATCAATGCGTTACGCCCCAACGTCCCTTTTGTTTCATCGTTTATAAAATAAGGGCTGCTCTTTGATATTGAAAAAGGATAAAACTGCTCTATACCTTCTTTGCCGGATACCCAGTAATCTTTAAACCAGTTAAGATTCATATTTGGAGTCAAAGCATGCAGCGATTGCATTAAAGTCTGGTTCCCGTTATATTCCACCATTCCTTCTGACCGATTGGCAGAATAATTAACATTGGTAGACAATGAAAGGTTTCTCAATAAATCAGCAGCAAAAGAGCCATGAATATTATTTCGGGAATAACCAGCCCCCTGAACAATCCAGTTATTCGTCGAATTTGTATAAGCAAAACGTCCCTTGATTTTTTGTCCTCCTGTTTCTACTGCCAAATGGTTGGTAAATAACGTTCCCGTCTTAAAAAAATCTCTTAGGTTATCCTTATAAGGAAGCCAGGGCAACCTTGAAGCACTGGTATTTCTGGTCTTCGGGTCGTACTGATAAAAGTTCTGTCCAGCAAATTCCGGCCCCCAGGCATATCCTGTTAAATGAGTACCATTACCATCTTCAGTATCTTTATAGGAATAATAAGTACTTCCATTATAACCCTGCCCATACTGATTTTGAAAATCGGGCCAGTGATTAATAGTCTCCACAGAAGTATTCGAGTTAAATTTAACAGCAAACCCGTTTGAAATATTTTTTGCAAATTTGGTTTTAATGATAACAACACCGTTTCGACCTCTAAAACCATATAACGCTGCTGCGGCATGATTTTTTAATACCGTAATACTTTCTATATCATCGGGGTTAATATCAGATAATTTGTTACCATAATCTACCGTATAACTTTTATTGCTATAATAATGATTTTCGCTTGCTAACATTACGCCGTCAAGCACAATCAGAGCTTCACGCACCCCATCAATAGATTGCCCTTCTCTGAACAGAATTTTAGTCGATGAAAGCGGCCCATTATTTAGATTTACAACACGCAGTCCTGCAATTCTTCCAATTAAAGATTCTGACCAGTTTTTTGATATAGCATTTACGACTATTTCTCCATCCAGCTTCTCTTCTTTCATTCCATAGCTAAAGAGTTTTTCGATACTACTTATCTCGATTGAACCATTTGACAGAGAATCTGTTCTTTTCTGATATTGGGCAGAAACCAGTGGTTTATTGAATATCAGTATACTAAATAGAATGAGATGTTTAAATAAAAACCCAGATTTTAACATAAAGATTTAAAAATGCAAAATTAAATTAAGGGTTAAATATAGAACATATCTTATCTACCATTTTTAAATACCTATTAATTTTCTACATTTATCTGAATCCAATTACAACATTCTACTAAAGTATACTCTCCAACCTACCAATTATAAATACAGAATTGCGAACAACAACGTGGAATAATACGGAAAGATATAATTCATCTGGAAAAACGATCAGTCCATCTTCTACTAACATACCTATCATTTTTGATCTGTAAAAGTCCCCTGCTTAACTTTGCCTGATTTTGCCATTATCTGCTTAATTATGCCGACATCTTTCACTTTTCTTCGAGGCTTCTTCGGGAGTTCTTCGAGAAATACCCCCTATTTCCCGAAGAACTCCCGAATCAGGGTAGGATAATATGAGGGTTATATCTCTATTACAAATCCTGGCTTACTAAAAATATCACTTCAACTATTTGAAAATAAAAAGATTTGTAATACCTTTGCACTCCTTATTTTAAGGAAAGATAATTTTTATTAAATAATTAAATATCAAGCAAGTGAATACGTTAAGTTACAAAACTGTCTCTGCCAACAAAAAGACCGTTAACAAACAATGGGTTATTGTTGACGCTCAGGGCGAGATTTTGGGGCGCTTGTCTTCTAACATTGCTAAAGTGATTAGAGGTAAACACAAGCCAGGCTATACCCCACACGTAGACTGCGGCGATAACGTGATTGTTATTAATGCAGACAAGGTTAAATTGACTGGTAACAAACTAGGCGACAAAGTTTATGTTCGTTACACTGGTTACCCGGGAGGTCAACGTTTTATTTCTCCAAAAGAGTTATTACAAAAACACCCTACGAGAATTATTGAAAAAGCTGTTAGAGGTATGTTACCTAAAACTCGCTTAGGCAGAGCTTTATTCAAAAACTTGTATGTTTATGCAGGTAATGAGCATCCACACGCAGCACAAAACCCTGTAGAAGTTAAATTTTAATTAAAGGAGAAATCAAATGTCAGTTACAAACACTTCTGGAAGAAGAAAAACTGCGGTTGCCCGTATCTATTTAACTGAGGGTGATGGCAAAGTTACCGTTAACGGTAAAGATTATACAGAATACTTCCCAACGCTTCCATTACAATATATCGTAAACCAAGCATTCATCGTTGCTGAGGTTTCTGGTCAATATGATGTAAAAGTAAATGTTGCAGGTGGCGGTATTAAAGGTCAGGCTGAGGCTGTTCGTTTAGCGATCGCTAAAGCAATTGTTGAATTAGATCCTATCAGAAAACCTGCTTTAAGAGCTAAAGGTTTAATGACTCGTGACAACCGTATGGTTGAGCGTAAGAAACCAGGTAGAGCTAAAGCTCGTAAGAGATTCCAGTTCAGTAAACGTTAATTTTAGGAGGACACAACAATGGCAAGAACAACTTATCAAGACTTATTGGATGCAGGTGTACACTTTGGTCACCTTACCAGAAAGTGGAATCCTAAAATGGCGCAATACATTTTCATGGAGCGCAACGGGATCCATATTATCGACTTAAACAAAACTTTAGTTAAAGTTGAAGAAGCTGCTGCAGCTATCAAACAAATTGTAAAATCTGGACGTAAAGTTTTATTTGTTTCTACAAAGAAACAAGCTAAAGACATCGTTGCAGAGAAAGCAAAATCTGTAAACATGCCTTACGTAACTGAAAGATGGTTAGGTGGTATGTTAACTAACTTCACTACTGTTAGAAAATCTATCAAAAAGATGACTAACATCGATAAAATGACGAAAGATGGTACTTTTGACGTTTTATCTAAAAAAGAGAAGTTAATGATTCAACGTGAGCGTATTAAATTAGAAAACCTTTTAGGTGGTATTGCTGATTTAAACCGTTTACCAGCTGCTTTATTTATTATCGACGTTAAGAAAGAGCACATTGCTGTAAGTGAGGCTTTAAAATTAAACATCCCTACTTTCGCAATGGTAGATACTAACTCTGATCCTTCTAGCATCGATTTCCCTATTCCATCGAACGACGATGCTACAAAATCAATTTCTTTGATTACTGGTATCATTGTTAAAGCTATAGAAGAAGGTTTAGAAGAGCGTAAACAAGAGAAAGATGCTGAGGCAGACAAAGAAGCTGCTGCAGCAAAAGCTAAAGTAGACGCTCCTGAAGCTAAAGAAGAATCTGCAAAAAAATCTAAAAAAGTTGCAGAAGAAGCTCAAGGCGAATAGTAAGATTTAAATAAATAGGGTTGTTGGTTATTAGTTGTTGGTTTATGCTACAACTGACAACTAACAACCCTTTACATTTATAAAGAAAAATTAAAAATAGAACAAAATGTCTGTACAAATTTCAGCATCTGATGTAAATAAATTACGCCAACAAACTGGCGCTGGTATGATGGATTGTAAAAAAGCTTTAGTTGAAGCTAATGGCGATTTCGAAGCCGCAATCGATTATCTACGTAAAAAAGGAGCTAAAGTTGCTGCTAGCCGTCAGGATAGAGAATCAAACGAAGGTGTTGTTATTTCAAAAACAACTGCCGACGGAAAAAGAGGTATTGTGGTTGAAGTAAACTGCGAGACTGACTTCGTAGCGAAAAATGCTGACTTTATCGCTTTTGCAAACTCTATTGCCGACAAAGCAATCGAAAGCAATCCTGCTGATTTAGAAGCTTTATTAGCTTTAGAATTAGATGGAAATAAAATTGCTGATTTAATTATTGACCAAACTGGTAAAATCGGTGAAAAAATTGGTGTTTCTAAATTCGAAACTATCGAAGCTGAGCAAGTTGTTCCTTACATTCACGGTAACTACCGTTTAGGTGTATTGGTTGGCTTAAGCGCAGTTGTTAATGGTGGTGAAGAAGCAGGTAAAGATGTTGCTATGCAAATTGCAGCAATGAATCCTGTTGCTTTAGATAAAGGTGATGTTGATTCCAAAACTATTGAAAGAGAATTAGAAATTGCTAAAGAACAAATCAGAGCAGAAGGCAAACCAGAAGAAATGGTTGAAAAAATCGCTGCTGGTAAATTAAACAAATTCTATAAAGAAAACACTTTATTGAACCAGGAGTTCGTTAAAGATTCTTCTAAAGACATCAAAGCTTTCTTAAATGGTGTTTCTAACGGTTTAACTGTTACTGCATTCAAAAGAGTTGCTTTAGGTGCTTAATTTATAAGTATTAAGATTTTAGTAACAAGTAACAAGGCTTGTAAAACACAAAAAATCCTCACCTTTAAAAGGTGAGGATTTTTTGTGTTCACATATACTGACTAATGAACTGAAAAAGTCCGAAGTCGGATGTTAGTAGACCGAAGACTGATAGCTCATAGAACCTAACCTAGCTCAAGTCTTAGCGCCAAGGGGGTTAAAAGCTGCCTCCTGGACATTTTTTCGCAAAACCAATGACTATGAACTAAGGACACACAATCAAATCTTTTCTAATAATACTTTCTGATTCGAAAAATCGTATGCAGCATCCAGTAAATCCATAATTTTCGGCCACCTATCCGCTTTTTCAAAATTATTATTATAAATGCGGCTAACATTTATAATCAGTTTTCCGTCCTTTATAGAAGAGTTGGCATTAAATTCTCCACATTCATTTTTAATATTTTTATTCAGATTCTCTATCCCTTTTACGGTATAATTTTCCGGAATTTGAAAATAAATATTATAATTAAGCTTTCTGGCTGCAGGCATATAAACAGCTATATCTCTGTTCCTTTCATCAGCTTTCAAGGGTAAAACCGTTCCGATAAGCATCCCTGCATTTAACAAATGATTTTTGCCGGCCCGGTTAACAAAATTGTCCAGGGTAAACGAAGAACTATAAACCAGTTCAGGATTTGTGTTAAACAATCCGGAATTAATAATTTTTTTATTATTTACCCGAGCATCTTTTATATCATATTGTTCTTTAACAAGTTGTGTGAAATATTCGTCCTGACGTTTCAAATCATTTTCAAAAGACACCTTGAATCGCTCTCTGAAAGTTTTTGAATAGTTTTTTTTCACCAACGCTTCAATACTTCCTTTCTGTCTGGTTTTCTTTCTCAGCTGTGCATCCACCAACTTCATATCCAGAAAATATTGCTGATCTGTTATTTTCAGCACTCCAGATTCCGACACTGATTTATCAATCAACAGTTTTTGCATATCTTCCGATACTTTTACATGGATTTCCTCTGTCAGCAGATTACGCTCTGCCGGTATTACCGGAAGTTTTACAGGTTTAAAAGAGGGCTTTTCTTTTGACGCATGGTAATATTGGTAGATACTATGCCCTTCTTCGCCCTGCACCGTTGCCGGCAATTCATTAAAAACGTTGTGAACCTTGTTAAAATACATATAAGAAGGTTCTTTTCCCGCTATCTTGATGATGAAATTTACATCATTCAGGTTTTTAGTTTCTTCCAGCTTTTTCCACAATCTTGATGTAACGATAATCAGTTCATGATCTATCTTATTTTTTTTCAATACCTCGCTAAAGGAATATGCGTTTCTATAATCTATACAAGTATTGAGTGTAAGATCACTGTAATTTCCATACCCAAAATTGTTACAAAACGTACGAAAACGCCAATAGTCGTACATTTTGCTCACTATCGAATCTGTTGGAGCGCTTTTAAATGCTTTACCACTTCTATAAGATGCTCTTGCATTTTTATAAGCTTCTTTTACATCTTTGACATACGCCTTTTTAACAATAGGATCTTCTGTATATTTCGATTTTGAATAAGCGGCTATTCTTGCTGCATTGTCTTTTCCGCTAAGTCCTTTTTCCATACTTCTCTCCTTAGAAGTAGACAGTATCGGTATAATCTCAAAATACGGATAAGTCCGGAACACAGACACCCATTGACTGCCCGACTGTTTCGGAAGGTTTTTACCAGACATGGTATAGGTTATGTTTCCATCCTTATCTTTTTCTTCCATAAAATTGGGGCAGTCATTACCGGTTGTCAGGCTTATATTATATTTATTATTGAAAGTGTAGCTGTAATAATAATTTAGAGTATAATATTCTTCGTTCAATACTTCTATTTCATACAGACTTCCTTTCTCGTCTTCCTTTTCAACAACACAAACATAATAATCAATAATATCTCCCACCTGCAAATCCGGAACTGCAAGTTTTCCCTCGTGATCCGTTTTACTGTTTTTCAACAAAACTTCTTCATCCGTATCTACCACAACTTCTCTGCCGTCAGGTTTGATTATTTTTACCCCGATAAATGTATTCGACTCATTTACAAACTTGGTAAATCCAAATCGCTGGGTGCGATTCAGAGATTTCTGATAACTTATGGTAGAGTATTTCTCTAATGCCGCTTTATCATTCAAAAAAACGCGTTCGTGGTATGTTCTTGTCCTATTGGTTTGATTGGGTACAGCTGCTGCTATAATTACAAATTTTCCTTTTTTTTGGGTAGAGGTCTCCGACTCAAAACTTTTAGACAGGATGACCGCACTTTCGTTTTTAAGATGTGCAGGAATTTCTCTAAGCTCAAATCCGCTTTTAGGATTTTCCCAGATTGTTTTCCTCAGGTTCTCCGCATTCTTTTTATAGTCGGTGTTTTGTGCCGACAAATTTTGTGTGCCAATAATAGCTATTAAAATAAACGAGAGTTTCTTCCACATAATTTATTGTTTAGTTAGTATAATAGATTCTTTATAAAAATTGCTCAAAGCTTTTAAATCGTTATTGAGCTGCTCAATTTCAGCCTTTTCCAGATGTGTATCTTTAATAATTAATTCTTTATTATATAAAACATATCCTCCTCCTTGTTCGTACATCGCCTTGAACCGGTACTTTTTGTTGTCAATATATAGATCTGTGGGTTTACTTTTCAGTTTAAAACCGACAGGTAGTTTTAGTTTCACCTGGTGTTTAATATTAAATTTATAAGGAAAAAACACATCCGAATGCCTTTTTTCGTTAGAAAATTTCATCGTCTTGAACTCCTTATCATGATCCAGGTCTATATAATATTCATCACTAAATTTAAGTACACTGTTTTTTTGTTTTAAATTTCCTTTGATTTCTATGTCCTTATCATAGTTTTTTAATTCCGGTTTGTCTGTTAAGCCAATCTGATAGTTCATATCTCCGTTCGCCAGATAATTTAACAATGCCTGTTCTGAGTGATTTATTTTTATCTGGTTATATGAAGACAGAAAATCCGCCTTACTTTCCCCTTTTAGCAGATAATGGATAGAACCTGTCAAATCCGCATCTTCCATTGACAGTTCTTTGCTTATATAGAAAGCATTTTGTGTATAGGTCTTTTCCGGGTTTTTATAATTGATGTATTGCTCGCCGTTCTCTATCAATATTTCCCTATTCTGGATTCTCTGAGCATTTTCTTCCATTCCCAGATAGGTTTCTGTCGGGTCTATTAAAACCGGCTTCCCTTCTAAGAATACAGCACATATCATGTGATTATCTACGCAAAGTGATGGTGTACTATAATCATAAACCAAATGATTAGTACCCAACCATGCCAGCTTTGCATCAAAACCAAGGCTTTTGAGCATCTGACAGGCAAGGTTTGCCATTCCTTTACAATCTCCGTATTTTTTGGCCAATACATCACTTGCGTATGCGGGCTGAAACCCCGCTATCCCATCCTCAAAAGCAATGTACCTGATGTTATCCTGAATCCAATAATATATTGCCTTTAATTTGTCCTCATTTGTTTTAGCTTTTTGGACAATCTCCAAAGCTTTCTCTTTTATAGCAATACTATCAGGATCTTTACGAATCAATCCCCTATACCAATTGTATTGATGTTGCAGGTCTATAAAATAAGTTTCTTTTACAACGTTATCTGCATACTTATTTAAAAACAGGATATGAGGATAGGTATAAGAATATCCCCGGGAAAATTCTTCGTTTTTTAATGCGTCCAGTTTAGTTACTTTGTAAGTAATTATTTTTTTATCTTTTTGCTCATCTATTGTTTTTAAAACATTAAAACCTTCAAAATTGAATTCTTTAATTTCTAAATTAAACCATGAGGGAATAGTTATTTCGATAGTCTTATTTTCGATATCATAATCTTCTGAAAAATAAACCGTAGAAAAATACCTCGGATCGTCTACTATTTTTCTATATCGGAGATTAAGTTTACTGTTTATTTTCGGTAGGTTAACATTAAAAAAGATAATTCTGGCATCAGAATGAAATACATTATTCTGCTGATAAAAAGAATCAAGAGGTTTAAATCCAAATGGACTGGATTTTCCATCTAAAACATACGTTAACTGATCTATTTTCGAACGTTCGTCATAAAATCTCGCAAAAGAGAAATTAGCATTTGGTTTATTGGTATTTATGATATAACTATTCTTTTCTACTATCTCGACACGCTTTAATTTGGTATTGTATAAAATTTCAATCTTTTTAACCACATTGTTAATGACAATATTAGAATCTATATCATTACATCGCCCCGTATTATATATGAAAAGTATTACAGATAAAGAAAATAAAAATCTCATTCTTAAAGTTTTATTTTCTAATATAAAGATGTTTATCAGTAATTTAAAAAAATATCCGAATCCGGTATCAAAAGACGGAAGTTTGGGGTGATGGTTAGAAGCTTAAAGATTAAGGAGTAAAGATTAAAGACCAGAGATAATTAAATTTAGCCTCCATATCCATGGGGGCTTTTTTATGCTCTTACAAATTTACGTTTATTGATAATCATGGATTAAAACCAAATATCATTCCCCATTACGCAGATAAATTTATATTTTTGCCAAAATCACCCTTTTGATGAAGTACAAAAGAATTCTACTGAAATTAAGCGGCGAATCTTTAATGGGTTCGCAACAATATGGTATAGATAATGCCCGCGTTTTGCAATATGCAAAAGAAATAAAAGCCGTTAAAGAGAAAGGTGTTGAAGTTGCCGTTGTTATTGGCGGAGGTAATATCTTTAGAGGTTTAAGTGCAGAAAAATCCGGAATGGATAGAGCTCAGGCAGACTATATGGGAATGCTTGCTACTGTTATTAACTCTATGGCTCTGCAAAATGCTTTGGAAACTATTGGAGTGTACACCAGACTTCAGTCTGCCATCAAAATGGAACAGATATGCGAACCTTATGTAAGAAGGAGAGCCATCAGGCATTTAGAAAAAGGCAGAGTAGTTATTTTTGGTGCCGGTACAGGTAACCCTTATTTCACTACAGATTCTGCTGCAGCATTAAGAGCGATTGAAATTAAGGCAGACGTTGTCTTAAAAGGAACCCGGGTAGATGGTATTTATACTGCCGATCCTGAAAAAGATCCCTCGGCAACAAAATTCGATTCTTTAAGCTTTCAGGAAGTTTATGCTAAGGATCTTAGTGTAATGGACATGACGGCCTTCACTTTATGCGATGAGAACAACCTTCCAATTATCGTTTTCGATATGGATAAAGGAGGAAATTTAATGAAGCTTATTGATGGCGAAAATATTGGTACATTAGTAAAATAATTAAGCTCAAATACTAAAACAAGATGAACGAATTCATTAAGTTAGAATTGGAAGAAGCTAAAGCTACTATGCAAAAAGCTATCAGTCACACTGATAACGAATTAATGAAAATTAGAGCAGGTAAAGCTTCTCCTTCAATGTTAGATGGAGTTCTGGTAGAATATTATGGTTCTCCTACACCACTTACTCAGGTCGCAAATATCAATACTCCAGACGCCAGAACAATTGTGGTGCAACCCTGGGAAAAATCTATGATTGGCCCCATTGAAAAAGGAATTCTAAATTCTAACTGTGGATTAAACCCTCAAAACGACGGTTCTATAGTTAGACTTAATGTTCCCCCTTTAACAGAAGAAAGAAGAAGACAGCTGGTAAAACAGGCTAAAGAAGAAGCAGAAGCTGGAAAAATTAGCATAAGAAATATTCGAAAGAACACTAACGAAAGTATTAAAAAACTAAAAAGCGAAGGTGTTTCTGAAGATGAAATAAAAGTAGGTGAAGCAGAGGTTCAAAAAATAACCGACTCTTTTATTGCTAAGATTGATGTCTTGATTGAAGCGAAAGAGAAAGACATTATGACTGTATAAATTACACTTAAAGATCAAAGTACAGCAGATAGGCTGTCTCAAAAACAAAAAAGCTCCTTCATCCGACCTTTAGAAGAGAAATCTCTCGCCTGAATACTTATGACGGAGGTACTTTTGAAGGACAGATATTTTTTGAGACAGCCTCTTTATTTAATTCGAGCAACCAGGATCGCTCAGAACGATTTTTAGTTTTTAGTTGGACTTTATAAAGGCCCTTCATACTCTAAACCAAAGGCATCAGCAACTGCTTTATACACGACTTTTCCTCTCACAATATTCAATCCTTTACATAAATCATTCTTTTCTTTACAGGCAGTCTCCCAGCCCTTATCAGCAAGTATTAAAGCATAAGGAAGTGTAGCATTAACTAAGGCCAGTGTAGAAGTATAGGGAACAGCTCCGGGCATATTAGCAACACAATAATGTACTATATCGTCAATAATAAAAGTTGGATTTTCGTGTGTTGTGGGTGTACATGTTTCAATACATCCTCCCTGATCTACGGCAACATCTACCAACACTGTTCCCGGGCGCATTGCTTTTAACATATCTCTGGTGATCAGATGCGGAGCTTTTGCCCCTGGAATCAGCACCGCTCCAATAATCAAATCAGCAGTTTTAATAGCTTGTCTTATATTATGTTCGCTGGACATTACTGTATCTACATTTGCCGGCATGATTTCCTCCAGATGTCGTAAACGAGGCAGATTAATATCCATTAACGTCACGCTGGCGCCTAAACCCGCCGCCATTTTAGCAGCTTGCATACCTACAATTCCTCCACCTAATACCAACACATTTGCCGGTTTTACACCGGGTACCCCGCCTAAAAGCACTCCTCTTCCACCAGTTGGCTTTCCAAGATATTTTGCGCCTTCCTGTACTGCCATTTTCCCTGCCACTTCAGACATAGGTATAAGCAAAGGCAAACTTCTGTCTGGACTCTCTACTGTTTCATAAGCGATACAAATTGCTTTACTTGCAATCATTGCTCTTGTCAATTCTTCGGATGCCGCAAAGTGAAAATAAGTAAACAACACCTGATTTTCTTTGATTAACGGATATTCAGCAGCAATAGGTTCTTTTACTTTAAGTATTAACTCTGCAATAGCATAAATTGCTTCAATATCCGGAAGTATCCTGGCTCCGGCCTCTTTATATTCTTCATCTGTAAAACCACTTCCCAAGCCAGCTTGTACCTGTACATAAACCTGATGCCCTTGTTTAACAAAAGCGACGACACCTGCGGGAGTTATTGCCACTCTATTTTCATTATTCTTAATTTCTTTCGGGATACCTATTATCATTTTATTTGGTATACATTGGTTAACTGTATATATCAAATTTATAGTCTCAGATTTTTTTTTTGAAATTTTATAAAAAAAAAGAAATTTCATTAAATTTAGGAGACATATAACAGAAAATTATTCTATATATAACCAATACAGAAAATATCATACAGTATTTTTTTCTTCTTATAATGATTTATGCTAGATAAAACAGACATAAAAATCCTGAGTTTATTACAGGAAAACTCTCAGCTGACATTCAAAGAAATTTCACAGAAGATAAATCTTTCTATAACACCAATACATGATAGAGTTAAGCGTCTTGAAAAAGAAGGTGTTATTGCCCGATATGTAACACTTCTTGACAAAAAGAAAATTGGAGCTTCGCTCACAGTCTATTGCAACATTACTTTAGACAAACAAACCAAGGATAATTTTTCTGAATTTGAAGAGGGAATATTAAAATTTCCTGAGGTAATTGAATGTAATATCGTTTCAGGTGGATTTGATTACCTGTTAAAAATTATAACCAAAGACATGGAGAGTTATAATACCTTCTATCAACAGAAACTTTCGGTTATGCAAAGTATTGCTCGTATACACAGCTTTTTTGTTATGTCTGAAATTAAAGATACTACTGTCTTACCTATTTTTGAGTAAAGTTATTGCTCTTCTTACTACTTAAAATCTTTAAGCTACCCGATTCGCTTTGGTGTTAAGCCAAGAGTCAGACTATAAACATCCTACCACCCTCTCATGAAATATTATTTTTATCTGGTAGAACAAAAGTGATTGTTGGGATTGTTAAAAAAACATTAAGGGAAATTATTCTATTTTTGAAATTTAATATCAAAGATGGATAAGGAAATCTTAAAACGATCATTGTTGAAATTTGCCGCTGTATTGCTGATTATTTATGTCGGTATAAAGTTTTACGACAAACCGATAGAAAATAAAGCCATTAGCAGACCACTTCCTATTGTTGTAAATAAAGAACCTGTGTCTGCTCCGAACAGGTTTCCTAAGAAAGTTATATTCTCTAAACACGCCAGATGCAGAATGGACTGTCGGAAAATAGACTCGGTGGAGGTAGACGAAATTTTAAGAGCCGGAAAAATTAATTTTAAAAAGTCGGATACAACAACGACCGAGATTTGTAAAAAAAGATATGCTATAGAGGGAATCACACATGATAACCAACAGGTTAGAATTATTATTGCTCCCTGTAAAGAGAAACTAACTGTCATTACAGTTATCGATCTGGATACCGACTGGGAATGTAGCTGTAAATAAAAAGCCTGCTAAAAAATAAATTCAGCAGGCCTTCATTTATTTGCTTGTTTAATTAATGTGCACTTAAATTCTTAGCTTTCTCCGGATCAAAATTCGCTTCCAATTCAGCCAGTTTTTTCTTTCCATAAGCCAATCTGGTAATCACCACAAACAATACCGGTACGATAAAAATAGCCAGTAAGGTTGCGGCCATCATACCACCAAACACTGTCCAGCCAATCGTTTGTCGGGCAAAAGCCCCCGCTCCGGTTGAGATCATTAGCGGAATAATACCAAGAATAAACGCAAATGAAGTCATAATAATAGGCCTTAAACGAAGCTTAACAGCTTCTAAAGTCGCTTCATATAATGGCATTCCTACATCAACACGCTCTTTGGCAAACTCTACTATCAAAATGGCATTTTTTGCGGCCAATCCAATGATAGTTACTAAACCAATCTGGGCAAAGATGTTATTATCTATACTTGGAATTAAAATCAATGTTAAAATTGCTCCAAAAACACCAAGTGGTACAGATAAGAGAATAGAAAATGGTACAGACCAGCTTTCGTATAATGATGCCAATAACAGGAATACAAAGATAATACACAATGTAAAAATAATCAGTGTCATATTACCAGATTGTTTCTCCTGCAAACTCACACCAGAAAAATCATAACTATATCCTGCAGGCAAAACCTCGGCAGCAACTTCTTCCAGTGCTTTTAAAGCATCTCCGGAACTGTATCCCGGCGCTGCCTGCCCGCTTACCTCAATAGCCCTAAAAATATTAAAGTGGTTAACAATAGAAGGATTCTTAACCATTTCATAAGAAACCAGCGAACTTAATGGGACAGATGCTCCTCTTACATTCTTTACATAAAGTTTACCAATATCCTCTATCTGCATACGATATGTTGTATCGGCCTGACTTACTACACGGAAATTTCTGCCATATTTCGTAAAGTCGTTGATATAACTACTACCTAAATAAGACGAAATCACACTATAGATAGCGGAAACCGGAACTCCCATCCTTTTTGCCTGTTCTCTGTCTACCTTCAATTTATAGTTTGGCGAATTGGTATTGAATAACGTGTATGCCATCGCTATTTCCGGACGCTGATTTGCAGCCATTAAGAATTTACCTGTTACTGCCTCGAATTCTTTAATATCTACAGAGCGCTGATCTTGCACCTGCATAGAGAAACCTCCAGAGAATCCTAAACCAGGAATTGCAGGTGGTGTAACAGCAATAAGACTCGCTTTTTCGTAACCACGGTATTTCCCCATAATCTCCCCCACAATCTGGGCCGCTGTCTTCTTCCGTTCGTTCCATTTTTTCAGGGAAACGAATAAACTGGCTCCATTAGGTTTGGCAGACCTATTTAAAATATTCATTCCTGAAATACTGGTTACGTATTCAATTTCGGGGAACGATTTTCTAAGGTCATTTGTCACCTCTTCCAGAACAGCATCAGAACGGGCCGACGACGCTCCTTCAGGCAAGTTGATACCAACCATGAAAATACCACCATCTTCGGTAGGAATAAACCCTGTTGGTTTTACTTTGAACATGTACCCGGTTCCAACAAAAATACATAACAAAATAATTAGTGCTAAAGGCGCTTTCTTTATACATTGTTTAACACCATTAGTGTAATTATTTGTCACTTTGGCAAACCAAACATTAAATTTATAAAACAACTGATTTAAACCTTTGGAGTCCTTTGTAACTTCTGTTGGTTTTAACAACAAAGAACACAATGCCGGAGTAAGTGAAAGTGCTATAAATGCAGAAAGCATTACCGAAACGGCTATGGTTATCGCAAACTGCTGATATAATTGCCCTACCATTCCAGGAATAAAACCTACCGGAACAAATACAGCAGCCAATATTAATGCAATGGCAATTACAGGCGCTGTAATGTCCTTCATTGCCCTTTCCGTAGCTTCTTTCGCGCTTATTTTATAATGATCTATATAGTGCTGGACTGCTTCCACTACCACGATAGCGTCATCTACAACAATACCAATAGCCAATACAAAAGCAAGCATGGTTAAATTGTTAATAGAAAAACCAAATAGATTGAAAAATATGAACGTTCCTATTATAGATACTGGAATTGCCAAAACGGGAATCAAGGTTGCGCGCCAGTTTTGAAGGAAAATAAACACAACAACAGTTACCAGAATTAAAGCTTCGATTAGTGTATGAATTACCGAATCTATTGATGCATGTACCACAGAAACCGTCTCGTAACCTACTACATAATCAACATCTTTAGGAAACGCTTTTTTTAGTTCGCCCAGAGCTTTGTAAATTCCATCTGCTGTTTCTACGGCATTCCCTCCCGGAGTCTGGCTGATCATCATTCCCGTCGACTCCATTCCATTAACTTTAGTGGCAATGCTGTAATTGAACTGGCCAAGTTCTACTTTCGCAACATCTTTTAAAAGCACTATTGAACCATCAGCACCAGTTTTTACAATAATATTCTCAAAGTCTTCAACAGAAGACAAGTCGCTGTCTGTAATTACAGGATACTCAAAAACCTGTGAAGTTTCTTGTGGACGCCCCCCCACACTACCTCCTGGCATCCTTGAATTTTGCTCCTGAATAGCAGCTGTTACATCTGCCGGCGATAAACCCAGATTAGCTAACTTATTTGCATCTAACCATACACGCATAGAAAATGGCTGTCCAAAAGCCATTACGTCTCCAACACCTTTCACACGCATTAAAGCATCTTTTACGTATAAGTTTGCATAGTTAGAAAGAAATTTTGCATCTCTGGTTCCGTTAGGAGAAACTAAGGAAACCATCATCAAAATATCTGTATTTGCCTTACGTGTGGTTACTCCCAGTCTCCTAACCGCTTCTGGCAATTGTGGTTCTGCTATTCCAACGCGGTTCTGAACATCCAGTGTTGCAATATCAATATCTGTTCCTACTTCGAAAGTTACTGTAATACGGGACCCACCGTCGGAAGTACTATTCGATTGCATGTAAATCATGCCCGGTGTACCATTAATCTGACTCTCTATCGGTGTAGTTACCGTTTGTTCTACTGTTTGCGCATCTGCACCTGTGTAAGTCGAACTTACCGTTACCGTGGGAGGTGCTATGTTTGGATATTGGCTGATTGGCAACGTATATATGGATATCAACCCTATAATGATAATCAATATAGAGATAACCATCGCTGTAACCGGCCTTTTTATAAATACTTTTGAAATCATTTTCTTGTTTTAATCGTTACCAAGAAAGGAAGCTTAATTTGCTGCCTTTTGCTCTGTTACCTTTACACCTTCTTTAAGATTCATTATTCCCTCTGTCACCACTTTCTCCCCTTCTTTCAATCCATCCTTTATCACTACTTTATCATCAAACTTATGTCCTAAAGAAACATTACGTTGTTCTACCTTGCTACTGTCTCCAATAACAAAAACATTATACACCCCTAACTGCTCCTGAACAGCTTTATAAGGTATTACCATTTCCGGAGATGCAGATTTCTCCATTACTGTAATAGTCGCATTCATCCCTGCTCTCAACTGATTACCCTGATTATTAAACTTTGCCCTTACTTTGATAGTATTTGTACCGGCATCTACCGCCCTGTCTATAGTTATAACCTGTCCTGATCCTTCAAAAAACTGCCCATCAGATAACCTTAATCTCAATGCCGATTGATTTCCACTTTTCTGCAAATTCACAAATTGAGTAATATTACGCTCGGGGACCTGAAATTCTGCAGTTATTGGGTTAACTGTGGAAATTGTGTTTAATAGAGTTGTACCGGCAGAAACTAAAGCTCCATTTCTAACCTGGGAAATTCCTACTGTTCCCGAAAATGGCGCTCTGATAACAGAACGATTTAAATTTGTTACAGCAGTAGTTACCGCCGCTTTTGCAGCTAACACCTGTGCTTCCTGGTTATTCTGGTCTGTTTCTGCATAATCCAAAGTTTGTTTAGCAATAGCGTCCTGCTCTGCTAATTTCCTATAACGCTGAACGTCTTTTTTCACCCGGTCTAAATTAGCCTCTGCAATTTTCAAATTAGCTTTTGCCTGATCCGCAGCAGCTGCATAACGAGTACCGTCTATTTCATAAAGTTTGTCTCCTTTATTTACAGTAGCACCGTCTGTAATAAAGATATTGGTTATATATCCGCTCACTTCGGCTCTCAATTCTGTTTCGTTAATAGGAACTACAACCGCCGGATAATTTTCCGAACCACTTACCTGCTCTTTGCTAACCTGTACTGCACTTACCGGAACAACCACTTCTCCCTGTTGCCCTTGTTGTGCACCTTTATTCTGACAGGACTGAAACATTATTCCAGAACCAAGAAAGGCCAATGCTGTTAACTGTATTTTATTCATAACTGTCGATTTCAATTTCTTATTAATTTCTTAAATATTTCTATTGTGGTATTACGGTTCCTAATGATTTCTGAACATCTAACTTGCTGGACAATACAGCATACAGATTGTTTAAATAATTCAATTGACTGGTTCTCAAATCAGTTTCTGCAGTCATCAAATCCAGATAAGTTTTTATACCCTCATCATATTGAAGCTTGATGGTATTATAAACCTCTTTAGAAAGCTCTACATTCTCTTTTGACACTTTCCAATCGTTTAAATTTGAAGAATAGGTTGCCATAGACAAACTATACTGGCTGTTGATTTGGTTTTCCAGATTAATAATATCCCAGTCCAAACGTTCTTCCTGCAATTTTGATTTTTGAATTTGCTGGAATCTTCTCGTTCCCTGAAAAATAGGCAACGATAATGTTAAGCCTGCCGCCGACCGGGGAAAACTTTGGTTATACAAGCTATTAAAAGATTGATTTCTATAATCCCAGGCATAATTATAATAAGCACTTAAGCTTGGCAAAAATGTCGATTTTTGATATTGAGTATTGATATTTTGCAAGCGCTTCGCTGTCAATAATTGCTGATACTCAATCCTGTTTTCATAAGACAGATTAGTAGTTGTATCCAACAGAATCTCACTCTCCATGTTTTTATCAGCGAAAGAAAGCGAAAGGTTATCCGTAGTACCTAAACCTAGAAGTTGTTTTAAATATTCGTATTTATATTTTCTAAGTTCTATTGTTCTCTTCTCATCGGCTTTGGCATTGCTTAGCCCTATTTGTGCCCGTTTAAAATCTGTCTTATCAACTAATCCTGTTTCATAGCGCACTTTTGCATCATTGTATTGTTTCTGTAAGCGAGCAATATTCTCCTGTATAATCTTAACTTGCTCTTCGCTGGTAAGAATATCATAATAGGCTTTACTTACATCTACAACAGCATTTATTTTAACATTCTCTGTGTTCTGTACATTTTGTTGCCTGATATATTTTGACGCCTTAGACGCTTGGATAAGGGATGGATTCAGGAGTTGTTGATCGGCCTGCAATACCAAAGCACTGGTATTCTCCTGCCCCATCTGAAGATTTTGCCCATTAAAAAAAGTGGTAGGAATCTTAAAATTGTGTACATATGACCCGTTGGCTGAAATCTGTGGAAACCAGCCAGATAAGGCAGAAGCAATATCTTTTCTACCTATTTCTTCATCAATTTCTGCCTGTCTTACAGAAATTTTATTTTCTAAAGCATACCCTATCAATTGCTGCAAGGTTGCCTTTTCTGGCAGTTTAGGCCTGCCACTATCTTGTGCATTCGCTTTTCCCAGCAACAAAGGCAAAAGCAGTAAGTTGGCTAATATGTGTCTGATCTTCATAATATAATTTATTTCTTTATACCATCCCAAATAATTTCGATGATATGTCTAAAGCTTTCCTGATTAAAGCGGTGTAAACCGTGCAGATGTCTCTTGACAGTGGAAACTGCAGTACCAATAAAAACAGTACTGATGATGTTTACATCAGCATTTCTAATAAAGCCCAGATCTATTCCTTCTTTTAAGAATCTAGAAACAGAATCTTCGCCGCACATTGTTTCCTCGATTAAAACTCTTTGCAGATAGGGCGAAGAATAAAACTGATCCATAAAACTTAAAGATTCCGGATATTTAATATAAAACTCAACAAAGTTGAGCCAAATACTAAAGAACCTGGTCTTGAAATCGATATCAGGATGGTTATCTTTGAATATATACTCGGTAATTAGTCCCCGGCAGTACTTGAATAAGGCCAATATCAATTCATCTTTAGATTCAAAGTGATGATATATGGTACCAATAGCTACACCCGACCTTTGTGCTATTTGACTCATTGGAGTTCCATGAAACCCATTCTGGTGAATAAGCAATAGAGTATGTTGAAAAATAGCTTCTTTTTTATCCATGCAATTGAGAATGAATGTTCATTCGGTTTGCAAAAGAAAGATTTTTATCCGGTTTAAACGTCACTTAACTTGAATATTACTGTTTCTAGAGATCAATAATTACATTAAACTGATAATAATCTATAGAAAGCGTTATAAAGATTTACATTCTCCCGTGACAAATTTTTTATGGGTATTCTTAAAAATAAAAAGCTTCCCAAAAGGAAGCTAAACCTGGCTTTAAGCTAATATCATGGAAGCTAAAATTATAGTTTAATTTTTGCTTTGACGAGCATTGCCTCTAACTCAGCCAAATTATTCGCTATAATATCAGGAACAGTTTCCGATTGTCTGACTATATCCATTGTCGTTTCCCCTGATAATACTAAAACACCTACAGCACCTGCATTATGAGCCATCTTCACGTCCGTATATATTCTGTCCCCTACCATTAAAACTTCTGATGGTTGTAACTCGTATCGCTTTAAAATACCCTGTAACATTCCTGGATTAGGCTTTCCAATTACTATATCCGGAAATCTTCCAGTTGCATACTCTATGCAGGTGTAAATTGCGCCGCAATCAACCAAAATAACCTTTTTATCAGTAGGACAAACCCTATCCGGATTGGTGGCTATATAAGGTACTTTTTGAGAAACCCACCACGATGCTCTGCACAACCTAGAATAGGTTAGCGACATATCAAATGCCACCACCACAGCATCCGGAACGTCGTTCTCATCATCAGCTGTGGAAATAAATCCAGCCTCTTCAAATTCACTTATCATACTTGGCGTTCCTAACAAAAAGAGGCGCTTTGCATTAGGCATGCTCGTTTTAATATACTCTATAGTGGCCTGAGCCGAAGTATACATTTCCTCCTTATTTGCCATTATTCCCATTTTAGACAGGTGTAAAAGATAATCAGCTGTGCTTTTAGATGGGTTATTGGTAAGAAAGGAGTAGGAGATTCCTAACGCTTTAAGATTTTGCAAAAAGGGAATAGTGAACGGAAATAATGTACTTCCATTATAAATTGTCCCGTCCATATCCAGGGCAATATGTTTAATATCCTTCAGGCAATTGTATAGTTTATCCGTTGTGTTTAATCTGCTACTATCAATATAACCGTATTCTTTCATTTTAATATTCTTTCTATTATTTACTCTTCTAGCGCTTCATTCATCGGTATTGGTTAATCATCATTTATCTTAAAAGTAGATTATGATTCATAGCCATGCGCTTTCGCCTTCCACATTAACGCAAAAATAAAAACGCAAAGGACCGCCATACCAATCATCATCATAAAAACATAGTCCCACGCTTTTCCGGGATTCACTTTATTAATGGTATCTACCATATAGCCAACACCCACACCAGAAACAAGACCGCTTGCATAACCAAACAAACCGGTAAGACCGTTTGCCGTTGCCGCAGCTCTATTGGTTGCCTGGTTTGCTGCAGCTATACCAATAAGGGCTTGCGGGCCATAAATAAAGAATCCCGCCATAGCCAAAACCAATATCATTCCCCACGATGGTGTATTATTCGGCAGATATAAGAAAATCGTCATAAATATAGCAACACCTATCATACAGTATAAAGAAGTACGGTGAGCTTTCCCTTCAAGATATTTATCTGTAACCCAGCCGGCAACGAGCATACCCGCGATACCGAAAATTTCAAAAACGGCTACGGTCCATCCCGCATTTGTCAGTGTCATGCCATGTGCTTCTTTTAAAAAAGTAGGCCCCCAATCCAATACAGCAAAACGAACCACATAAACGAAGAAATTGGCTATTCCCAATATCCATATCCATTTATTGCGATAAACCGCCTTGCGAACAAAAGCTTTAAATTCTGTAGAAGAATCTTTTCCTTTTTTATGTATTTTATGTAATTCTGGCAAACCTACCGAAGACGGCGTATCTCGTAAGCCTATAAACAATCCAATCGATCCAACCAACGCAATTGCCGCTGGTATCCAAAAACACCATTTCCATGCGCCATAATGGGATGCAGATTCAATAACACTTTTCATCTTTTCGGTATTCGCTGGATCCACCTTCAAATTTGCTGCAATAGCAGCAACTACTTCAGGATTATCACTCATATTGGTTCCCAAAGATCCCATAATATAACCTGCAAGAATAGCAACCAATGCCGCTCCAATAGAATGTGAAGTGTTCCAAATAGACATCTTTGTTGCCAATTCATTTTGAGGTATCCAATGGGTTAACAAACGCGCCACCGGAGGAAAGCCGCTCCCTTGAATAAGATTATTTACAATCAGAACGATACCAAATATTAAAACCATTGTATTTGTAAACATTGGTCCCCCTGTTTGGCCGGTAACCAGAGCACTGAGATCGGTACCCCACCCGAAAGCAAAATTAGCTACTGCACATAAAAACAAGCCAATTGACATATGGTAGCGGGCATTCATTCTATCTGCTATCAGCCCGTTAAGAAATCGTGATAAACCATAAACAATGGTGACTAGTGTCATGATAATCCCGAAGCTCGTTTTTGTTATCCCGTACTCCGCGGTAAGTCCAGGAATAGCAAAAGAGAAATTTTTGCGCACAAAGTAAAATAGAGCGTAGCCGATCATGGTCACCACAATGGTACGCGTTTGCCAATATTTAAATGTCTTAGGTTTTTCGTTCGTTAGAACTGTTTCTTCTTTCATTGCCATTGGTTAGGTTAGTTTTGAATATAGTTTGTATGCAGGGAACAATTTAAAGATTCCTTTAAAGCTCTCCCAATTTTTCATTAAAAGTATTGGTAATCAATACTTAATCTGCTAAAATTTTATTTTCCTCCAATGCCCATTCTCCTTCTCTTCCAAAGAGTTTATCCAAAAAGAAATCAAGCGTATTTGTTCGTACCAACAAGTCCAACACTGTAAAACGCCGGCGAATATATTGTGCTCTTACAAAAGTATTTTTCAAATAGGCTCTGGTAACTCCTATATGTTCCGGCTCGTAGGGTGCACCAACCATTTTCAACCGATTTTGTGCTTCTTTAAAAGGTACCAATTGCGCTTTGAGTTTTTGCTTAATCTCCACCCAGTTACTTTTTAATAACTCAAGTTGTTTCGCAAGCCCTACCGTATCAACATATTTGGCTTTGGTTTCCTGCACTCCAATCTCCGGAAAGTCTGTGTCTTTAAACAAGATTCTGGATTCTCTTTCCATCACTTCTTGTGAGGGCCAATTGGTGCAACATGCTTCAATATTTAACTGATCAAAGGGGTATTTTAATATTTCTTCGTACAATGCGCTAATAGCCAATGTACCAACCGCTACCTGAAAACCATGAGAAATATGCTCTCCATTATTCGTATGGTGCTCCATATTCCACAGATGACTAAACTGATGTTCTGCACCCGAAGCAGGTCGGCTGGATCTGGACCATTGCATAGCGAAACCTCCTAACATTAAACCGCTGATCAATTCGGTTACCGCTTGCGAATTTCCTTTACGTACGCCTTCAGGATCTGAAAGGGCATCGTGTAAACCGTCCTGTACGATACTCCATGCTTGCGGATCAATAGGTTCAACACCTAAACTATCAGCTAATATCCAATCGGCTCCAGCTGTAATCTTTGCAAATAAATCAGCATAACCTGACGCGGTCATTTCGATGGGTGCATTACGTATAATTTCAATATCTGCCACGCAAACTTTAGGTGCGGGGCAATTGAATGTCTGTTTGGCACCATCAGCTGTAATAGAAGCTCCAAAAGCAGTATAACCATCCATAGATGCTGCTGTCGCTACGCACATATATTCTCTTCCATTTTGGTGGGCGGCCAGCTTTGTCAGATCGTTTATTGTTCCCGATCCTACGGCTATGGGGATAGCGTTATGCTTGGCCAAAGACATGGAAAGCTGCTCTACAAAACTATATTCTGCATACAAATCAGGATCTGTGAAGATAAAGGCTGATTCCTGGGTTATTCCATTTTTCTCGAGTAATTCGGCAATTTTTCTACCTGCTATTTTATAGGTCGTTTCATCGGCAATTATAACGGCTTTATTATTGCGAAAATATTTCTTAAATAAATCAGGTACCTTGCCAAGGATATTACTTCCCACCAACAGGTCTTTTGTTTCTCTTGCTGCTTTCAATGCAACCTCTACTTTTGTCGACATAATTTTTTGCTATCTTACTTCTTTGTTCGCATTTAAAATTGTCCAAACCTCAATTGGCAAATACTTTATGATATCAGGCTTTTTTCCGATCTCTATTCGATAAAATCTATTTCTTTTCGAGCATGGCCTATAAAATTTTTCCTTGTTCTATTAATTATTTTGGTTCGTGGTTTACTTTAACACAAGTGCATAAACAAAACTACAAAACAAAAAATAAAAACAAAACGAAAAATAAAAACATCAAAAAACGAAACTGATTGCTAAAACAGATGATTGATCTTTTGAAATCCCTAATTATTTCTTTTTATTTGTTAAAACTTACACTTGTCAGAATGATTTTAAGCATTGCAGAAAGACATAAATACATTTTAAATACACTACAAAAAGAAGGATTTGTAAGGGTTATAGATGTTGCAAAAAAACTGGACGTAACCACAGTAACTATACGAAAAGATTTAAAAACACTCGAAGAAAAGGGACTTTTATACCGTACTCATGGAAGCGCCAGCCCTATTAACCCACACGCATTCGACAGAAATGTAAAAGAAAAAGAAAAGGAAAGAATAAAAGAAAAGCAACTTATAGGGACCTCTGCATCTAAATTAATCGAAGATAACGACTCGATTATTATCAATTCCGGCTCTACTATCTGCGCTTTTGCAGAACAGATAGAACCTAAAGGGCGCCTCACCGTGGTAACTTCTTCTATAAAAGCCACTACAATACTCAGTGAAAATGAAGCAATTAACATTTCACAACTCGGAGGAACATTCAGAAGGAGCTCCATGTCTGTAATTGGGAACTACACGCTCAGCTTTCTGGAAAACATCACATGCTCTAAAGTTTTTCTAGGTGTAGATGGCGTAGATCTTGACTTCGGTGTAACAACCTCCAACATAGAAGAAGCCGAACTTAACAAGGCCATGATGAACATTTCATTAAAAACAATAGTACTTTGCGACTCGTCTAAATTTGGTAGAAAAGGCTTCGGAAAGATATGCAATCTTGACAAGATAGACATCATTATTACTGATGAAGGTATATCTCCGTCCATACAGAAATTAATCGAAGAACAAGGTGTGGAAGTTATTATAGCAAGATAATTTCAGACATTCTACACCTCCTACCAAAACAAACAAATAATCACTTCTTAATATTCAGTCAACACTCAACCCCTAAATTGCAAACAGAATGGATTAAAAAAGGAAACAGAAGTGCTCATTCATATTTTTTTAATCATTAAATACTTTCTATTCCATATTTCCATTTTTCGATTCACTTTTTTTATTACTGATGTTTTATTAACTTGCAGTAAGAGATGACCGTATTTAAACAACAATCACACACATGAACTTCAAAAATTACCTGACAATACTTTTAACTCTTTTTATAACTTACTCAAGCAATGCTTCCCTAAACAAACAAAAGCCTGATAACAAAAAAACACAGGAGCTTATTAATAAACTGCCCCGTCAAATCTACTATGAAGATGGCAAATTTCACGTACAGGGTGTTGTGGTAGATACACAACGCGGATATGCATACTTCTCTTTTACTACAAGCTTAATCAAAACAAACCTGAAAGGCGAGATTATCGGCAGTTTAGAGGGCTTTGTTGGTCACTTAGGCTGTTTAGATGTCAACCCTGAAGACGGGCGTATTTATGCTTCGCTGGAATATAAAAATGACAAAATAGGTAAAGGTATTCTAAAAGGATTGGGAGACGATTCAAAACAGATTCAACAAAGTTCTTTTCATATTGCTATTATTGACGGTGATAAAATTGTTCGTCAGGGCATGGATGCCGAAAAAGACAATATTGTCAATACCATTTACCTTAAAGAGGCTGTGGATGATTATAACTCAACTGTAAGTAATAAAGGCAAACAAGTGGAACATCGTTACGGATGCAGTGGCATAGACGGAGTTGCTTTCGGTCCTCAATTCGGAAAAAAGCAGGGCAAAGTATTTTTAAACGTTGCTTATGGTATATATGGAGATTTGTCTAGAAGTGACAATGACTATCAGGTTATTCTGCAATATGATGCCAATATACTTAAGCAATATGAAAGACCTCTTTCTCAAAGTAATTTCAGTTTGGTTGGTCCTGAAAAACCTTTGAATAAATATTTCGTATTCACAGGAAACACCTCTTATGGCATCCAGAATATGGAGTATGACGCTAGTACCGGGTATTGGTTTGCAGCAGTATATAAAGGAAAAAAGCCGGAATTTCCCAACTATACCTTGTTTGCGATAGATGGATCTAAAAAAGCTGTTTTGAAAGAATTAAAAGGTTTTGACGAGAAAGAAAGAGGGCAAGTCTTGCAATTAGCTAAAACGGGCACATATGACAAAAAAAGCGAAATATATGGTTGGGACTATAAATGGGGCTCAACGGGCATTCACTCTCTAGGAAACGGATATTTTTATATCTCGCAAAACGGAATATCAACAAATAAAAAGCAATATTGTAAACTTCAATTGTACCGTTGGACCGGAGATTCATCGAATCCATTTGAGGAGGTAAAATAAAGATAAATTCGTAACAAAAAAGAAGCCGTCTCAAAAGAGACGGCTTCTTTTTTGTTGTAGCCCCGAGCAGAATCGAACTGCTATCAAATGTTTAGGAAACATCTATTCTATCCGTTGAACTACAGGGCCTAACCTGCTTTAAAGCTGGGCAAATATAATCAAAAGGAGATTATCTCACCACACTTCCAGCATTAAATTTATCGATTGGTGCAACAAAACAAAGTTTCCCTTCTGCATTTTCAGCCATTAAAATCATACCCTGAGATTGTATTCCTTTAATTTCCCGTGGTTCTAGATTAACCAAAATACTAACTTGCTGACCAATTATATCTTCTGGCTGATAATGCTCAGCGATTCCCGAAACCACTGTTCGAATGTCGATCCCCGTATCTACCTTCAGTCTCAACAACTTTTTGGTTTTAGCTACTTTCTCGGCTTCCAGAATCACTCCTGTCCTAATATCCATTGCGGAAAACTGATCAAAAGTAATATTCTCCTTTGCGGGTGTAACTTCCACTTCTTCGGATTTCGCGTTTTCTATTGTCTCTTTTTTATCAATCAGTTTTTGTATTTGTTGGGCAATCACATCATCTTCTACTTTTTCGAATAATAAAGTAGCCTGATTTAACTGATGACCCGCTTCGAAAACAACCTCTTCGCTAAATTTATATTCATCTTTTAAATTCAGCATATTAAACATCTTTTTGGCTGTGTTTGGAAGGAAAGGTTGTAAACAGATCGCAGCATGAGCGATAATATGCAAACAATTATGCAATACCTCTCTAGCTTCTTCAGGACCCTCCTTATAAGATTTCCACGGTTCTTTTTCAGTCAGGTATTTATTTCCTAAACGGGCAATATCCATAGCGCTTGCCAATGCTTGTCTGAATTTATACACTTCGAAAGACTGTTCAACCTCACTATAAAGAGTTTTGATATCCGCACTTATTGCTGCGTCTTTAAGTTCCATTTTACCATCGCTTTCAATTTTCCCTGCAAAATATTTCTGCATCAAAATCATCACCCGGTTCACAAAATTTCCCAGAATAGCTACCAATTCATTATTTACACGAGCCTGATAGTCTTTCCATGTAAATTCGCTATCGCTGGTTTCCGGAGCTATACTTGCCAGATAATACCTCAATTCATCTATTCTTGTTGGAAAATCCTCCAGATACTCATGCATTTCGATACTCCAACCTCTGGAAGTGGACATTTTATCTCCTTCCAAATTCATGAACTCGTTTGCCGGAACATTTTCAGGTAAAATAAACTCTCCATGAGTTTTTAACATCACCGGAAAAACAATACAATGGAAAACAATATTGTCTTTTCCAATAAAGTGAACCAACTTGGTTTCCTTATCTTTCCAATATACTTCCCAATCTTTGTTATTATCTATAGCCCATTGCTTAGTTGCAGAAATATAACCTATCGGTGCGTCAAACCAAACATAAAGTACTTTCCCTTCTGCATCCTTTGCAGGAACTTTAATTCCCCAATCCAAATCGCGGGTTACTGCTCGTGGATGTAAACCTCCGTCAATCCAACTTTTGCATTGGCCATAGACATTTGTTTTCCAATCTGACTTATGTCCTTCTAAAATCCACTCTTTTAAAAAGTCTTCGTATTCATTCAATGGTAGATACCAATGTTTGGTCATCTTTTTAACCGGCTTATTCCCTGTTAAAGTAGATACCGGGTTGATCAGGTCATCGGGACTTAAGGAAGTACCACATTTTTCGCACTGATCCCCATAAGCATTGTGATCGCCACAGTTTGGACAAGTCCCTTTTATGTATCTATCCGCTAAAAAAGCGTGTGCTTCTTCATCATAGTACTGTTCAGAAGATTCTACCTTGAATATATCCTTGTTGTCCAGAACTCTAAAAAAATCCTGAGCGGTTTCGTGATGGATAGGCTCACTTGTACGATGATAAATATCAAAAGAAATCCCCAGTTTGCTGAAACACTCCTCTATCAATGCGTGATATTTGTCGATAATAGCTCTGGGAGTTGTATTTTCCTTCATCGCCTGGTTTGCTATCGCTGTTCCATGCTCGTCTGATCCGCAAACAAAAACTACATCTCTCTCTTTTAATCTTAAATATCTAACGTATAAATCTGCCGGAATATAAGCTCCTGCCAGATGTCCGATATGCTTTGGCCCATTTGCATAAGGTAAAGCAGCTGTTATGGTGTATCTTTTAATATTACTCTGATCCAATTTCTTCTTTTTTAATTTAAGGTACAAAGATAATTGTTAATGTGAGATTTGTTTGTATATTGGTGCTATTGTTTACATGAAACCTTGCTCTGCATTCGCAGATATAATCCCTAAATTCCAATATTTCTATACGATATTAGCATATTCCACCTGCTGCGCTCATTTTTGCATCCTTCGTTATGAGAAGGGCTTGAGAATAGCATGAGATGCTTTATCTACTTAATGACAAAATAGTACAGTATAGGAAAAAGTGTACAATTGCGTACAATATTACTATTGGCACCTTTTTAGCGGGCTATTCTTTATATATTGACCTCAGATTAAATAATTCATTCAGACATTTTTTGATATGATTCAACCTCCATACCTAAAAAAAGGCGATAAAGTAGCTATTACTTGTCCCGCTAAATTTCCGTCAAGATCTATGGAACAGGCAATAACGCTTTTGGAATCCTGGGGTTTTGAAGTCATTGTAGGAAAAACAGTTAGTTCGCAATTTCATCAATTTGCCGGAGATGACGAATTAAGAGCGCATGAGTTCCAGGACTTTATCAACGACAATTCTATTAAAGCGATCTTCGCCGCCAGAGGTGGTTACGGAAGTGTAAGAATCATCGACAAAATAGACTTTTCAAATTTGCTATCTCACCCGAAATGGATAGTAGGATTTAGTGACATCACTGTTTTCCACTGCCATTTAAATAGATTAGGCATTCAAACTATACACGGACAAATGCCTGTAAATATCCCGGACAGTACCGCTGAAGGGATTGAATCTCTAAGAAAAGCATTAACCGGAGGAAAAATTAAATATCCCGTAAATGGTCTCGAACTGTTTCCTAAGACGGAAATCATTGGAGGAAACTTAAGCATTTTACTTTCGGTTCTTGGCTCCGAAAGCGATCCGACATATGATGACAAAATTCTCTTTATAGAGGATATTGATGAGTATTATTATGCTGTAGATAGAATGCTGAGGGCTCTGGACCGGGCTGGCAAATTAGAGCACTTAAAAGGTTTGATTGTTGGCGGTTTTTCGAATATGAAAGATAACGATATTCCTTTCGGATTTTCAGTAGAAGAGATTGTAATGGGTGTTGTTTCTAAATATAATTATCCGGTAATTTTTGATTTCCCTGCAGGACACATAGAAAATAACTGGGCTTTGGTGTTGGGAAGGAAACTTCTTTAAACAAAAATCCCGAGATTCCTCGGGATTTTTGTTTATAACTATAAATCAAACCAAACTTTTTCATAATACTGCGGAGCCGGTGACGGGGCAGATGAGTTTGAGTTAAGCTCCGTTGATGGCAATATATACCTCCTAAGAAGGGGACCGGATGTAGCACCAAACGGCACCGCTAAAGTAGGCACTTCACTACCATCAGGACCTGACCTTCTCCATTGAATAAAAGCTTCAACTGGCCTATCCATTAAATCGATCCATTGCTCCAAATGTATTTCCCTAACCGGATCCACTACTGTTCTCAAATCTACTAGATCATTATCAACATAATTGTTAATTTGGCTTTGAGGTACTTCGTAAAATCTCATCGCTTCTATTATTGCTGCTTTATACAAATCATTAGCTTTAGAAATGTCAACTGCTACACCTATTCCCCTCGCATAAACTTCTGCCTGCAAAAACAGCATTTCTTGATAAGAAACTATTAATGAAGGTGCATCTTTTCTAATTAAGTATTTGCCAAGTAACGCAGTATGTTCGTCAGCATCTACGTTAGACTCAACACCAATATATTGGGTTTCTCCGGCCGGCAAATCAAAATATTTGGGCAAACGTGGGTCATTTTTTGGAACCATAATATCCGTCATAACTTTATTTGCATATGTAAATGGATTATCTTCCAAAAACAATCTATATTTAGGGTTCTCGTTATTTGGTGTCGTTGTATATGGAACTCTCACATTCTCATTGGCCGAATTGACTAATTGGCTTGGATCCTGTACCAGTGCAGCTATTTCAGCAGCCTTAGAGGGCTCTCTATCAATCATAGTCATTAAAATTTTCAATTTTAGACTATTTGCATATTTAATCCACTTGTTAAGATCCCCCGCATAAAAAATGTCATAATCTGCAATTTTCAAGGGACTATTTGGATCAAATTGTCCCTTGGCTTCCTCCAAGGAAGCTAACAGGGACTCTAAAATATCCTTTTGAGAATCATATTTTGGGTTTGGATATTTCTCCGGCTCGAATGCTTCAGAGTAAGGAATGTCTCCAAAATTCATTGTGGTTTCAAAGATAATTTGAGCCAACAGAATTTTACACTGAGCAGCTGCATTATTATCTGCCGGATCAGACGACTCGGCTATCTTTATCGCTTGCTTTAAATTATTGCCTGCAGTGCTATATGCCATACGGAAATTATTACTCATGGAGGTTTGACTTAAATCATATATATTAAAGGCTCCCCAATTATCAGAAAAGTCACCGCCATTTGCAATAGTTTGTCCTATGAAACCCAAATTCATCCAACTATCACCGCTATTTTTATTTACGTCCCAAGCAGTCACCGCATATCCAAACAATAATTTTGGTTCTACTTTGGTCGCCGTAAGAGGATTTGTATTTATATCTAGAAATTTCTTGCATGCGCCTAAAGAGAAAGTTACTCCTAACATTAGACCCATAATTACATTTTTTTTAATCGCTTTCATAATACTAATAATTAAAGAGTCAATCTTAAATTAAAGCCAATAGTCCTTGTCGTAGGTATACTATAAAATTCAACACCTTCTCCTACGCTGCCAGAACCAAAGAAATTCAGTTCCGGATCTACGTGAGGGACATGGCTTTTTATTAACCATAGGTTTCTACCCTCTAAACCCAGCTCAAGGCCTTTAACAAAAGATTTTTTAAGTATAGAGGAAGGAATCCTATAAGATAATAGAACTTCTCTCAATTTCACAAATCCAGCATCAAAAACGTTAGCCTCTGTATTTGTTGAGTTCCCTTCGGCTGCCCAATAATTTTGTGCAGGGATAGACATCGTATTTGCAACATAAGTTCCATTGGATTCAACAACTCCATCAATCACCACAGGAGACCTATCTCCTCCGGTTTCAGCTGCTAAACCACTGGATCTCAACGCTGCGACAGTACCAGAGTAGAACACTCCTCCATTACGAATATCAAGTAGTGCACTTAGATTAAATCCCTTATAAGAAAAGCTATTATTTATTCCCATTGTCCAGTCTGCATAGATACTTCCTAATCTCTGAGCAGTTACTGTCTTTTTTAATCCAGTTTCCTCATCTACTATAATGTTACCTTCAGAGTCTCGCAACCATTTAGAGCCATACAACCCAAATGACTCACCTACCGCAGCTTTTATCTCTAAACCATTATAACCAGTAGCTAAGCTGTATTGAGGAACTCCCGGTGCGAGCGAAAGAACTTTTTGGTTATTATCTGCGAAGTTTAAATCAACATCCCAAGAGAACGCTTTAGTTTTAATAGGAACTACATTTAAAGCAATCTCAATACCGGTATTTTGAACCTCTCCAGCATTTACGTATCTTGAGAAATATCCAGTAGATGGAGATACAGTAATTGGAATTAATTGATTTCTTGTTTTATTGTTATAATAAGAAAAATCAACTCCTATCCTATTATTTAAAAATCTCAAATCTGCTCCCAGTTCAAGAGAATTTTGTCTTTGTGGTTTGAGTTTATCGTTCGGATAAATTCTTGGCGTAGTAAATGCTGTAGTAATTGGCCCAGCTGGGAAAGCCACAGCATTAGCGGATACATATTGCAAAAATACAGTGGAGGTTGGATTGTACTGATAGTCTAATTGATATGCGTCCAAATCACTTCCTAAAGAGGCCCAACTAGCCCTTAATTTACCGAAAGTTAGCCAGTCGATATTTTTTTCCTTAAGTAATTCCGAGAAAATAAAAGAACCACTTACAGAAGGATAAAAGTAGGACCTATTAGCAAATGGGAGTGTTGAAGTCCAATCATTTCGCCCAGTTATATTCAAATACAGAAAATCTCTATAGCTTATACCTAAATCACCATATACAGCCATCATCCGCTTTTTATTATATGCGAGAACTGGATTCTTAGATGCTGCATTTGTGTACGTATAGAGTTGGTCAATCGTAAGATTCACTGCTTCAGTATTGGTACTTTCAAAAAATCTTTGGTTAATATTCCCTCCAACAATTAATTTAAATTTGAAGTCCTCAACTAAATCATCTCTATCGAAAGTCGCAATCAAATCATTATTAATCTGTTTATTTAATAAATCAAATTTTGTAAACTTGCCATTTAAAAATCCAGCAGTGCCTTTCCGAACCAACAATGTTCTTTTTTCTGCATAAATATCTGAACCAAAATTATTAGAAATACTGATCCAGTCTGTTGGTTTATACGTTAGAACATATGTTCCTATGAACCGATCAACCGAATTACTATTCCTATTGTAATTCATTACCCAATAAGGATTATTTCCATTGCGATTAGGACTTAAAGTAATCTGCTCACCTGTAACAGGATCTTCAAAGTTGTTTTCTAATAAATTGATATCTACAGTTCGAGGCAGGCCGATAATCGTAGACACCAATGAGTTAGTATTATTGGAACTTTGCGCTGGCCTACCATCTGACTTGATGTTTGTATAAGAGCCAGTAAATCTGGAAGAAAGCTTGTCATTAAATTCCTTTCCCGCATTTACGGATAAAGTATATCTATCTAGTTTCGACTGTGGGATTATACCTTTCTCATTAGCACTAGAAAAGCTAACTCTATAATCAGAATTGTCCCCTCCACCAGCAATAGAAATATTATTCATTCCGGACACACCCGTCTGAAAATAGTCTTTAACATTATCAGGAAAGGCTTGTAGTTCTACATTTTGTCCTAAAAAATTCGGAAAGGTTTGACCTTTAACATCAGATATACGCGGACCCCAACCATTTGTTTGAGTTATTTGATATACTCCTTGATTACCTTGAGCATATTCGTTTTGAAGATCAGGCAGTACTAAAGGTGAGTCAAATCTAACAGATGAATTCACCGTAATTTGCGCAGCACTCCCCTTTTTACCCCTTTTTGTTGTAATAATAATAGCTCCATCTTTTGCTCTAGAGCCATATAACGCAGTTGCAGCAGATCCTTTAAGAACAGTCATCGTCTCTATATCATCAGGACTTATATCCCCAAGCCTATTACCAAAATCGACATTATTTGCTGTAGTTCCTCCTGTAGATGTTGATTCTGTCACCGTCAGCCCATCAATTACATAAAGGGGGTAACCAGCTTCTAATGAGTTCACTCCTCTAATTGTAACTTTAGTAGCCCCCCCCACTGTCCCAGATTGAGTGTTAACTCTTACTCCCGCGGCTTTTCCTGCTAAAGAATTTAAAACGTTTGTCTCTCTAGCTCTATCTAAATCATCCGCTTTTAGAGTAGCAGAGCTATAACCGAGAGATTTTGCTTCCCTTGAAATTCCCAAAGCAGTCACCACCACCTCACTCAATTGCTCTGTATCCGTTGCTAAGTTTACATTTAATACGTTAGACGAAGGCACTACTAACTCTTGTGTCTTAGTTCCTATAAAAGAAAATACCAAGACTGGATTTGAAACGCTCGTCTTAATTGAATACTGTCCATTCACATTTGTTTGTGTTCCGGAAGCGCTTCCCTTAACCGAAACCGCAACTCCTGGTAAAGGCAACCCGTCTTCAGCCGAAGTCACTGTTCCTGTGATAGTACGCTCTTGCGCCAACACAGTTGTTGTAACAAACAACAAAATGAATAAACTCTGTACAAGTTTTTTCATGGCTTGAAATAAAAATTAGTTAATATTAGTGTTAATTAGTGTTAAATATAATGTTATCAATTCTTTATATTAAAATTTTACAGTATACTCATGAGGTAACATTTTAGATAGAAAAAAAGTTTTATTATTTATCTGACTATTTACCAATACATTAGCCAACATTCCGCCTATCATACTCAGTATTAACAATTTAGTTACAAGCATATTCTACATTAATAAAATAATAAAAAAGGCACTTATATAATGGAAAAAAAGAAGCCTATTACCTGATACATTGTGGTTATGGAAATACTAAATACTTTCAGCCCTAGATAATTTAAAGAGAAACGAACTTATTTAATAACCACATATTGATAGCAATCAATTGTGGATTTAAGGAATACTTTCAGGAAAAATACCTGTCTTTTAACACGACAGGTATTTCAAATCGATTGAACTATGAATTTAATCTTATACAATACTAATCGGGGATTAGTCTTTAATTAAAGCGCTAACTCTAATAAAATCGGACAATGGTCAGAATGTTTTGCTTCTGGTAAAATGCTAGCTCTTTTAATATTTGCAAGCATTGGAGCAGACAATAAATGGTAATCTATACGCCAGCCTAAATTTTTTGCCCGGGCACCTGCTCTGTAACTCCACCATGTATAATGATGTGGATCTGGATTTAAATGCCGAAACGTATCTATAAACCCAGAGTTGATAAACTTTTCCATCCAGGCTCTTTCTTCAGGAAGAAACCCTGATGAATTCGCATTGGATTTTGGATTATGAATATCAATGGCTTTATGACAGATATTATAGTCCCCGCATATCAACAATTTCGGATAAGATTTCAATAAATCTTCAGCATAGACTTCAAAATCTGCCAGAAACTGATATTTGAAACCTTGTCTTTCATCTCCGCTCGACCCCGAAGGAAAATATGCACTCATTACAGAAAAATCATCAAAATCGGCTCTTATTATTCGGCCTTCATCATCGTAAGGTTCTATCCCACACCCATACTCTACGTGTTTGGGCTCTTGTTTGGTCAATATTGCAGTTCCGCTATATCCCTTTTTCTTAGCCGGATACCAAAAGTGATGGTACCCCAGTGCATTCAATTGTTGTAAATCAGCAATCTGATCTGGTGTAGCTTTTATCTCCTGAAGGCAGACTATATCAGCATTTGTAGCTTTCAACCAATCCAGCCAGCCTTTATTTATAGCTGCTCTAATTCCATTTACATTATATGATATTATTTTCATTTCCTAAGTACTTGGTAGGTGAATTTTACTTCTTGTATTCTTCACCTTGATTCTTATCTGTCTCTTTCAACAAGTTTTTGATTTCTCTTTTTTTCAGAAGACTTGCGGTCATCTTTATATCCTCTAACGGTCTGTTATTTCTATCTACTTTAACTGCAGAAATAACTTCCAGGACATCTAAACCTTTTACCATTTCTCCAAAAACGGTATACTCTCCATCAAGGAAAGGATCTCCTCCTATTGTTTTATAAATCTGCTTATGGCCGTCCGAAATTTTCACTCCTTTATCCTGCTCCATATAAGCCAATTGCATATCGTTATAAACCTTCCCTCCAACAATGTAAAACTGCGAAGCACTTGAAGCCCGTTCCGGATTGTTGTTTCTTGCTGCGGCCAATGCTCCTTTTTTATGAATTAAATTCGGGTTGATTTCCGCTGGAACAGTATAACCCAGATCACCCATTCCCAAAAATTGCCCCGGCTTAGCATTTTTCGAATCCGGATCTCCTCCCTGTATCATAAAGTCTCTGATAACACGATGGAATAAGGTCCCATCCAGCTTTTTATCTTTAATTAACTTAATAAAGTTATCACGATGTTTAGGTGTTTCATTATATAATTTCAGAAACATATTCCCTTTATCGGTTGCAATTTTTATCATCACCTCTTTCGGCTTTGAAGCCAGAACTTGTAACGATAGGAACACAAATGCAATACTTACTAAAATCTTCCTCATATTACAATTCGGGATATAAATCCTGAAAATAATTAACAATCAACGTTCTAAGTAAATGCTCCTGTTCTAGAAGAGTATAATTAGGAATCTGCTTAATTTTTTTCCAATGGGGCCAACCATCCTGATCTAAGCCCTCCAACTCATAAAAGCCCATATCAGAAAAAAGTCTGCAAGTTGCAATATGCATTAATTCTTCTTTTTGCCTCTTACTGAATTTCTGCACTCCCTTACCCAATTCTTGTACACCTATCAGAAACAAGATTACTTTTATATCAGGTCTCTCATTATCAAATTGCTGTGCTAATATATCTTGAAGCCTCGCGAACCTGGCATTAATTTCTTTTGCTGTCATACAAACAAAGATAATCTTATATGATATATTTGAGAGTGAAGCCTGGAACATTTGGTCTTCTTCTATTCCAAAATTACATTTTACAGATATAACATCATTTGTTTTTACATTATCTTTGCAGTCATGGGCATGAATAGGTTTATAAAGGTTATTGCTTTTGCTCTTCTTTACTCGGTACTGCAGACGGCTATTCCCTTTCATGAAATTCTACATACCCACAAAGAATCTCGGCATACATCTCACCATTTAACTCAGGTTCAGGAATACGAAAAGCCCTGCTGTAAACCAGCGAACTATTTTCATCTTAGTTTAGCCGTCCTTACAAAACAGGACTTTGTTTTTAGGAGTATATCGTTTTTTTATAAAGAACATACTTATATAAGTTACCACCACCAAATTGTTGCAAACCCAAGCAATAAAGCCCCCCCTGTAGAAATAGCATAAGACAAAATTCAGCTATTTTTTAATTATTATTTTTATGATGACTGTAAAAAAGTATTGTTTAATACTTTGTGCATTGCTTTTGCTATATACGTCTGCTATAGCGCAAAAATGTGATATCGTATTTTATGGAACTGTTAAAGATGGAATAACCGGAAAGGAGCTTCCCGGGGCAAGTATAAGTATTGTCAATACAGCTAAAGAAGCTCCGACAAATCAACAGGGGCATTTTCACTTTAATAGACTTTGTTCAGGAGACTACCAGGTTGATGTGTCGTTTATTGGGTATGGAAAAAAATCATTTTCTATAAATATTCAAAAAAACACAGAACTTAATGTTTTGTTATTCGAAGACAAAAATGAACTTACAGAAGTACAAATTGTCTCCAGCAACACATATGAACCTGTTTATACTGCGCAAAAATTAAGTGAGAGGGAATACGAATTAAGCAAAGGGAAAAGCTTAGGTGAAGTATTGAATAGTATTCCAGGGGTGACAACTGTACAAACCGGACCTACGATCTCAAAACCGGTCATACACGGTATGCATTCCAATAGAATTCTTATTTATAATGCCGGGGTTAGACTAGAGGGACAACAATGGGGCAATGAACATGCTCCAGAAATAGACCCCTTTCTAACCAGGAATATTATGGTTGTTAAAGGTGCTGCCGGAGTTGAGTACGGTTCTGACGCCTTGGGCGGAATTGTACTGATGAATCCGGGAGAATTAAACTATCATCTTCCTTTATCTTATGAAGTTGATCTCCTGGGCGCTTCCAACGGAAAGATGGGTCTGTTTTCTGGCAAAGTTGAAGGTAACATGTTAAATGAGTCGTTAGCATGGCGTATTCAGGGAACTATAAAAAAAGCTGGTAACGCCTCTACACCAGATTATTTTTTAAATAATACCGGAATAGAAGAACTTAACGGTTCTCTAACGCTGGGCTACAAGAAGAAATCTTTTGAAGGGGAGTTATTCTTTAGCTCTTTTAATACCAGATTAGGTATTCTTAAAGATGCTCATATTGGTGGGGAGGATGATCTACAGTATATGATTGAGCATGGGCGCCCGTTTTCCGACGGAAATTTTTCTTACAATATAGACGTCCCTAATCAAGAAGTACATCATCAAACCATAAGACTAAAAGGTAAGAAACTCTTAAGTAATAACGGAATTCTAAATTTCAGTTATAGCTTTCAGAACAACCAACGTCAGGAATATGATTTAAGGCGAGGGGGGAGAAGTACTTTGCCTACATTAGATCTTGACCTCAATGCGCAAAACCTGGAAGTTTCTTACCAAAAAAGCCAGTCTCAGGATACTTATACCAAATTTGGAATCAACACCTCACTTATTGTGAGCAATAGCGTTCCCGGAACTTCCATGACTCCCTTAATTCCAAATTACGACAGCTTTAATCCTTCCTTATTCTTTATTAAAAAGTTGAAGTTGAATAATACGGTGCTTGAAACAGGTGTTAGATATGATTATAAAACCCTCGACGCCGCAGGCTATGATGCCAATGAGGTTTGGTATGGAGGAAAACACCATTTCCATAATGCAAGCTTCTCTTTAGGTAGTCTATTTCACTTAAAACACGGTCTTAACTTCAAATCTGATTTCAACTTTGCCTGGAGACCCCCTTCTGTAAATGAACTTTATAGCAATGGTCTGCATCATGGCAATGCATCTTTTGAAATTGGCGACAAGAACTTAAATAGCGAAAAAGGTTATAAATGGATTAACACTCTATCCCTAAATAAAAAAGCCTGGCAGGTAGAATTAAGCGGTTATTTCAATTATGTGGACAATTATATTTATCTGCAGCCCAGCGGTGAATACGCTATCGACTGGGGCGTTAAATTCCTGAAGTTCTATTACACGCAGACTAACGCCAGATTTTTCGGATCGGATTTATCCAGCTTATATTCCATTTCCAGGCATTTCGATTGGCAGTTAAAAGCTTCTATGGTAAGAGCTAAAGACATTAACAATAATAGTTATTTGCCTTTTATCCCCACAGATCGTGTAAATAATGCTATTATCTGGAATATTAATCAGCAATCCTCAAGAGTATCGCAGCCTTTCTTAACAATAGAGCATAGCTTTGTAGCCAAACAACACAGGCATCAGGAAAATAGAGATTTTGCACTTCCCCCGCCTTCTTATCATTTATTCAATCTTTCAGGAGGGATGAATTATAAACTGAAAGAGAACACATTAGGCTTAAGTGCCTCTGTATTTAATTTATTCAACACTAACTATAAAGATTACCTTAACAGATTTAGATACTTCACCTATGAAACCGGAAGGAATTTAGTAGTTAGATTATCGTACAAATTTTAATTTAATAACATGAAAAAGCATTTTAATTTTTTTAGCCTGACACTGATAACCATTTTATCTTTAAGTTTTACTGCTTGTAAAAAAGATGATCCTGTTGCAGAAAAAAATCTGGAACAAATTGATGGTACAGTTGTAAATTTTATTGAGGGACATTTCCAGGGAACAGAATTCCATGCAAGTGGAGATACTGTAAAAGTAACTTTTGAAAAAGACAAAACTGTTTCTTCTCCATCTCATGTACACCTTCATGCAGGCGAAACCTATTTAATGGAAATTGATTTTTACTACAAAGGAGTAAAAATCAATAGTGATTTTGATGCTCCTTCACATCAGTTTTTCTTTGTTGGTGCACCAGATGGCGTCTTTAACTATACGTATGCAGATGAAAGAGTGGGCTTAAAAGGATACTTAACTGTTAATCAAGCTACAGAAAGCGGGTTTGAATGGAACTTGATTTTAAGACACGGATTGAATAAGAACCATGCTGCAGCTCAGGCGTGGAATAATCCAAACTATAACCAGGCCGGTGGGTCTTATGACTTCAATAGAACTGTCGAGATTCACCCTGTTGTGGGAGATGGTCAGGATCACTAAAAAATAAAAGAATTCTAAATTGCAGTGCTCCCAATTTGGGAGCACTCTTTATTTCTTCTGCTCTATCATTTTATACACCCGCACATAGTCGACCTCCATTGTAGCCGGAAAAACAGAATCATCTATACCTTTCTGACCTCCCCAGCTTCCCCCAACAGCTACATTCATTAAAATATGAAACCGCTTGTTAAAAGGCCAAGACTCAAACCCTTTTCCTTCATTTATATATTCAAAAACCTTTTCGTCGTCGATATAACCTTTAACCGCATAGGGTGTCCAATCTACTTTATAAATGTGGAAATCTGACGTTGCACCGTCAATCACTTTTGCTTTTCCTTTCTGGGTTCCTTTCATACCATTATGAGCTTCTGTATGAACGGTAACATGAACGTTATTTTTATCATAACCAACATGCTCCATAACATCAATTTCACCAGATTTGGGCCAGCCACCATATGCCCAGTCTGTAGGCAACATCCATAAGGCTGGCCATGTTCCCCTTCCTTCAGGTAGCTTTGCCCTAAATTCGAATCTGCCGTATAAAAAATCTCCCTTACCTTTAGAAACCAACCGGGCCGAACTATATTTCTTCCCCTCAATATCTTCTTTTAAAGCAGCAATTTTCAAAACACCATTTTCTACATGAGCATTTTTAAGATCTTTTGTGTAGTACTGTAGTTCCTGATTTCCCCAACCGTTATTTTCACTCCCCAAATCGTATCCCCATTTTTTTTTATCCGGCTCTCCATGATAGTCAAACTCATCAAACCAAAATGGTTGTGTCTCAAACTGCCAGTCTTTATTTTTTACTTGTTTACTATCGTTTATGTTTCCTCTACCTGAAAGGTTGAAAGTACAAACAAAAGCGGTAAGCAAGGAAATTTTTAAGATTTGAATATTTTTTTGAGGTTTCATTTACGTTTATTTAGAAATGGGATCCTATCAAAGATAATCTTTATAGAGCAAACGTAATAAACAGATTTTACGGATTAATAAAACAAAAATCCCCGAAGGTATCTTCGGGGATTAAATGATTATTTAGATAAGTACATCGACTTTTCTTTATTTAGTTTTACGAAGTAAGGATCTTCTAACGTTTTAATAAACAAGATTGCCTCTCCTGTCGATTTCATCTCTGGACCTAATTGCTTATTTACCTCAGGGAATTTATCATAAGAGAATACAGGTTGTTTAATCGCATATCCTTTCAGCTTTCTCTCGATTGTAAAGTCTTTCAGCTTTTTAGTCCCTAACATCACTTTTGCCGCAATGTTTACATAAGGAACATCATATGCTTTCGCTATGAAAGGAACAGTTCTGGATGCTCTTGGATTGGCTTCGATTACATATACATCTTCGTTTTTAATAGCAAACTGGATGTTCATCAATCCGCGAATATCCAAAGCTCTCGCTAATTTCTCTGTATACTCTTCCATTTTGCTGATCACATTTGCTGATAATGTGTATGGAGGTAATACTGCGCTAGAGTCTCCGGAGTGAATACCTGCCGGCTCTATATGCTCCATTAACCCAATAATGTGGACATCTTCACCATCAAAAATCGAATCTGACTCAGCCTCTTCCGCTCTGTCTAAGAAGTGGTCAATCAATACCCTGTTTCCAGGTAAATCACCTAACAACTTCACTACTGCTTTCTCAAGATCCTCATCATTGATTACGATACTCATTCCTTGTCCCCCTAATACATAGGAAGGTCTTACCAATACCGGATATCCTACTTCATTGGCAACTTTCAATGCCTCTTCAGCACTTTCCGCTACACCGTATTTAGGGTAAGGAATATTCAGATCTCTTAATAAGTCAGAGAAACGCCCACGATCTTCGGCAATATCCATATTATCGAAAGAAGTACCAATGATCTTAATTCCTTTTTCATGCAGTTTCTCTGCCATCTTCAAAGCAGTTTGTCCACCTAACTGAACAATAACCCCCTCCGGCTTCTCTAAATCTATGATTTCTCTCACATGCTCCCAGAAGATTGGTTCGAAGTATAATTTATCAGCCATGTTGAAATCTGTAGAAACTGTTTCTGGATTACAGTTCACCATGATAGATTCGAAACCTTCTTCTTTAGCAGCTAATAAACCGTGTACACAAGAATAATCGAACTCGATACCTTGTCCAATTCTGTTCGGACCAGAGCCCAGAACGATAATTTTCTTTTTATCAGAAGGGACAGATTCGTTCTCTCCTTCGTATGTTGAGTAGTAGTAAGGCGTTTGTGCAGGGAATTCCGCAGCACAAGTATCTACAATTTTATAAACACGCTTAATACCCAGTTCTTTTCTCTTATCGTAAACCTCATCCTCTGTTACACCCAGTAACCAGGCAATTTGCACATCAGAGAAACCTTTTTGTTTTAACGTCAACAACATGTCTTTAGGAATGTTGCTTAATGTATAGCGTTTCAGCTCGTTTTCTAAGTTAACAAGATCCTGAATTTCGTGTAAGAACCACTTGTCTATTCTGGTTGCTTTTCTCACAGATTCGATAGGAACACCAATTCTCAAAGCATCTTTTATCGCGAACAGTCTGTCCCAGCTTGGATGCTCCAATTTGTACATAATGTCCTCTACATTTCTATCTTGTTTTCCGTCTGCACCCAAACCTGCTCTGCCAATTTCCAGAGACTGACAAGCTTTTTGTAAGGCTTCGTTGAAAGAACGGCCTATACCCATAACCTCTCCTACCGCTTTCATTTGTAGGCCCAGCTCTTTATTAGCTCCCGGGAATTTATCAAAATTCCAACGAGGGATCTTAACAATCACATAGTCTAAAGTAGGTTCGAAATATGCCGAAGTTGTTTTTGTAATCTGGTTTTGTAGTTCATCCAGGTTGTAACCGATCGCCAATTTAGCTGCAATCTTCGCAATTGGATAACCCGTAGCCTTGGAAGCTAAAGCTGAAGATCTGGAAACACGAGGGTTGATTTCGATAGCAATAATATCATCATTTGCCGGATTTACAGAGAACTGTACGTTACATCCACCTGCGAAATTTCCGATAGCTCTCATCATCTTGATCGCTTGATTACGCATTTCCTGATATGCTCTGTCAGATAAAGTCATTGCAGGAGCAACAGTAATAGAGTCTCCTGTATGGATACCCATTGGATCGAAATTCTCGATAGAACAAATAATAATCACGTTGTCATTACTGTCTCTCAATAACTCAAGCTCAAACTCTTTCCATCCCAGTACAGCTTGTTCTACCAACACTTCATGAGTTGGCGAGGCTGTTAATCCTCTGGTTAAAGCAGCATCAAAGTCTTCTTTTCTGTGTACAAAACCACCTCCAGAACCTCCTAATGTGTAAGAAGGACGAATTACCAATGGAAAACCTATTTCCTGAGCGGCTTCTTTACCTTCCAGAAAAGAGTTTGCTATTTTAGAAGGAGCAACACCAACACCGATGTCTACCATCAGTTGTCTAAACTCCTCTCTGTTTTCTGTTTTTTCTATAGCTGCAATATCAACACCTATAATTTTCACTCCGTATTTTGTCCAAATACCTCTTTCATCGGCTTCCTTAGCAAGATTTAAAGCAGTTTGGCCTCCCATAGTAGGTAATACCGCATCAATTTTACGTTCCTGTAAAATTTGCTCGATAGAATCAACCGTTAATGGCAACAGATAAACATGATCTGCAATCACATTATCCGTCATGATGGTTGCCGGATTGGAGTTAATGATTGAAACCTCGATTCCTTCTTCTTTCAAAGACAAAGCGGCTTGAGAACCGGAATAGTCAAATTCACAAGCTTGACCGATAATGATTGGACCCGATCCGATGATCAGGACTGATTTAATTGACGTATCTTTTGGCATTGGCGTAAATTATTTTCGGGATTTTCTTACGCTTTTTATAGAAAAGCCCGACTTGTTTGTCGGGATGCAAAGATAGGAAAAAAATGAATCTTCTGAAATAACCTCCGCTTTAATTTTGTAAAATTTATAGTAATGATCAAGGAAAGCAGAATTATTACCACATGTTTTTTAACAAACTTTTTTAGCCTTTTTTTATTATATCTAGAGAATGATTATTAAGAGCAACAGAAATACCGCAGTAAAAGTATACCTGCCATGGATCGCCGCCCTGGCTTTTTTTATGCAATCTCTGGATGGCACAATTTTAAATACAGCTCTTCCTGCAATTGCAAAAGATTTGCAGCAATCGCCTTTACAAATGCAATCGGTAATTATCTCATATACATTAACTTTGGCTATTCTAATACCAGTTAGCGGATGGCTGGCAGATAAATTTGGAACGAAAGTTACATTTTCTATTGCCGTTGGGTTGTTCACTATAGGATCTTTATGCTGCGCATTAAGTTCAGACATCAACCAATTAATTTACTCAAGGATTTTACAGGGGATCGGAGGTGCCATGATGGTCCCTGTAGCCAGATTAACCATTCTATACGCTTATCCTAAAAAGCTCTTATTGAAGGTGCTCAATTTTGTTATTATTCCGGGTATGATAGGTCCGTTGGTTGGTCCGAGCCTTGGAGGTTGGATTGTTGAATTGGCATCGTGGCATTGGATTTTCTTAATTAACATTCCCATTGGAATTTTTGGTATTGTGATGGCAACTTTTGCGATGCCTAATTTTAAAAGAAATACAGGAGCTTTTGATTTTTTAGGATTTATTTTCTTTAGCGGAGCCCTAACCTTAATTACGCTATCTATGGAAATGAATTCTTCTAACCAGGTACGAACAGTATATATTTTAATGTTATTCGTAATTGCACTGGCTTTCATCTATTTTTACATCAAACATGCCAAACGACGTGAGAAACCTTTAATTAACCTCGAGCTTTTTAAGATAAGAACATTAAGAATAGGGCTCATTGGAAGTTTAGCTACAAGATTAGGAATCGGAGGTTTTCCGCTCTTGCTCCCCCTAATGCTTCAGGTTGGTTTTGGATACTCTGCAGCTGTATCTGGTATGATGCTGATTCCTTCTGCCGCTGCAAATCTTTTTGCTAAGCCCTTCGTAACTAAAGTTGTCAGAAAATTAGGATATAAAAAGGTCCTGGTATCTAATACTTTGCTTTTGGCCGTTATTATTTCTTTGTTTTCACTTCCCAATCAACACACTCCCGTTTATTATCTGATTCCTTTATTACTGGCTTACGGCATGGTAAGCTCAATGCAGTTTTCTTCTATGAACACCATTTCTGTTGCAGACTTAGATAGAGAAACATCTAGCGAGGGAAATAGCATGATTGCAGTTACTCAGCAGCTTTCTATAAGTTTTGGTATTTCTATTACTTCCCTGTTGTTAGGCATGATGAATCAGATCCATTTCAGAACAGATGCCGCTATCAATACCTTTAAATATACCTTTTTGATTCTAGGTATTATTACGGCCTTGTCTAGTATAGTTTTCGCCAGATTGAAAAAGACTGATGGCAATAATTTGTCGGGGCACAGGGAGTTAGAATCTTGAGGTTTTTAGCTGTTTTAAATAATAATTATTTTTATACGCAGTTGAAAAAGCCGGAACTGATAAAACTAAAACTTTTAGATAATCAATTCCGGCTGACAATAAATAATCAAGGATTTATCTTCCATTCATCTGTACGGAAGGAAGACGCAGGAAGTCCTGCCGTATTATATAAATCCCCCTCTACCCATGCTCTAAAAGCATAACGTACCGCTACAGGTTTTTTAACATTTGTAGAAGATACTTCTATCTCATTACCTTTTATTTTAGCTATCGCCGGATAAAAAATCTTATTGTTCCCTGCTATCTCAAAATTTACAGATTCCTGGTTTTTAAAGTACAAACCATCAGCAAAATCAAAAGACAATATTGCTTTATCATTGTTTATCTTCATGTTTTTATATACTGGACCAGACCATTGAATGTCCTTAAAACCATAGCTCTTTGCTAATGCCAGATAAGATAGCCGTTTACTTACACTTTCTTTATCTGATGGGTGAACAGTATTTTTTGCTCCTATATCTGTCAACACAGCCATTCCTGAATTTGGTATATCTTTCAATACTTTCAGCTGAGCCTCTCTTATCAATGGAAAAAAAGCATAAGATTTATCTGTTGGCTTGTCAAAAGGAGCAATTTGTACATAATAAAAGTCCCAATCGCCTGTTCCCCAAACCGTTCGCCACTCTTTTACCATAGCTGGCAACAGTTTTGCATATTCATACCAATTTTTACGGTTGGTTTCTCCCTGATACCATATTACTCCTTTAATACCATATCCAACCAATGGATTAATCATTCCGTTATACAGTCCAGAAGGTGTATTTTTAGATGTAAAGGCTTTATTTTCTACCGGAGGTATCCAAACATCAGAAAAAGACTTTAAACTATTGGCTGTCATCCATGCCTCTATTCTTGTTCCTCCCCAGGCCACCTGAATAATCCCAACCGGCACTTTTAATTTCTCCTGCAGAATTTTGGCATATCCGTAAGCCACTGCGCTAAATGATGTTACTGAAACAGGACTGGCAACTTCCCATTTTCCCGAACAATCATCTAGAGGCATTGCCCAGCTTACTTTTTTTGTTTGGAATAAGCGTATCTGCGGATTATTAGACTGAGCAATGATTTCATCAGAGTTTAAAACTGGTTGATCTTTAAATCCTTTAAGAGGCATTTCCATATTTGATTGTCCTGATGCCAACCAGACTTCTCCTATTAAAATATCTGATAATATCAGTTCTGTTCCATCATTGATGGTTATTGTATAAGGACCGCCTGCAGTATGCGTAATCAGTTCTGTTTTCCAGCTTCCATCTGGCGAGGATAAAAACTGATATTTTTTTTGGTTCCATGAAGTTGTTATTTCAATTTTCTTGCTTGGCTCTGCTTTTCCCCAGATAGAGGGATTGCTTTTTTGCTGCAGCACCATGCCATCTGAAAATATCGATGGTAATGTTACTTTAGCTGATAAAGTACCTGTAAATAAAAATAAGGTTAAAATTATTGATATTAAATTTTTCATCGTTTTTGTCTTTTATTAGTCGCCAGTTTCCATTATCCAGGCTAAATTGAATCTATAATGTATGTTACTGCTAATGAGATGGATGATATTATCCGGACTTTGTGTTGCAGCAAGATATCCCATAGGTTCAGCATTAAATTTACTGATTTCAAAAAATCCTGTCCATCCACCACCATTCAGGTAACGGCGCTTGCCATCTGTTAGTAATTTTTTTACTGGCCAGGTTTTTCCTTCATCAAAAGAAACAGCCACAAACATTCCGTAACCTTTATAGAATTCTCCTTGCTTATTTTTAAAAAGCATTCCACACCTATTCTCCTCTTTTTCTCGTGGGTGGTTCGTGAATGAAATTAATAGAATAGCTCCTTCATTCAGTCTTCTTAAGACCAAACGCTGTCCCGCATATATGGGTAAAAATTCAGAAGCAGAATATTCCCAGCTTTTGCCCATGTCTTTTGAAATACTTACCGGCATACGTAAACCGGGATGTTTTTCTCCTCCTTCAATATCATTATTTCTTCCTAAAGCCATCAGGTCACCATTTTTCAATTGTACAACTCCTGCATGTATACCTGCTACCAGCGATCCTTTTCCTCCTTCTTTAAAAACCAGATTTTCAACAATAGCGGAAGGCTTTTGCCAACTTTTTCCGTTGTCCTTGCTAATATGGATTGCTGTTCCTCCCGATTGCCCCGGATGCGCATCGGCAGGTTGTACCAGCCATCCTTCTTCTGTTCTGAACATTCCAGCTATTACCTGATTTTGCATATCATGTTCTGCATTTACCAATTGCGGTTTAGACCAGGTTGCACCGTTATCTGTGCTCATGCGAGAAATTACAGCAAGATTCTTCCATCCTCCGGCAACTTCAACTCCATTTGTGTGAAATATTGTTCCCTTTCCATCGAAAAATAATGAGGAGCCGGTAACATTCCTGTCGGGAACCCTGAAAAATTCCGAAGGCTCATCCCACTCTGTATTTCCTGCTCTTAATCTGCTTGCCAGTATCACCATTTCTCTTCCCGATTCATCATCGGTAGAAAACCATATTGCTAACAGATCACCGTTAGGACACCATGTTATTGCCGGGCAATGGTTATGCAAATAAAACGGTATTTTGTTTTCACATAACGGCTCTTTCACATAATACACAGGCTCCATAAAAATGGCTTCTTTTTTAGGTTGTGGCCATTTAAATTTCTCTTGTTTTACATTTAAAGCATAGGCTTTTTGTTCTTCAGCAGGTAGTGGTTTAGTTAATGGCAATTCGCCTTCTACTATCCTGAAACCTACCATCCAGTTTTTATCTTCCGGTATCATCCCCATACGGTTTGCCGAGCGAAGAAATTCTGGCGGAGTGTTATGGCTTCCTCCTCTGGTAATCCTGAATTCTCCTGAAATACGTCCAACCGGGTCTTGTTTTTCTTCGGCAGTATAGGGTCCGTACCAATCATAGCACCATTCTTCTACATTCCCATGCATGTCATATAAGCCCCATTGGTTTGGAGAAAATTGAGCTACCTGTAAAGAGACTGATTTGGGATCGCGGTTAAATGCCTGAACTTTATAAAATTCTTTAGGTAATTTGCCTGCCATAGAGAAGCCTGACAATGTGCCTGCCCTGCATGCATATTCCCATTCTGCTTCGGTTGGCAGTCGATAGTTTTTTCCTTCCTTTTCTGACAGCCATTTGCAGAAAGCTGTAGCATCTTCATAGCTCACAAAAATAACGGCTTCGTTATCCCCTTTAGACAATCCTTTCTTTCCGCGGTATTGTTTGTGCGATGGGTCAAACTGTTCGTATTGTGCATTGGTTATTTCGGTTGCCGAGATTTTAAAAGGCTTTGTAATATGCACCACATGGGCAGGGGCTTCGTCAAAATTCTTTCCTTTTCCATCAGAACCCATATAGAATTTTCCTGGGGAAATAGTTATCATTTCCTGTTTAATGCTGTTTAGTTCTTTCAGAAGTTGCTTTTCTGGGGTTACCTGTCCTATCACATTATATCCTATCCCCAATGTCAGAAAAAGGATTAAATATTTTTTTCTTTGTTTCTTCATCTGTTTTTTCTTCGGCTTATATCTTTAAATAAATCTGGATAATCAGAAATGATTCCGTCAACACCCAAATCGATCAGTTGGGCAATTTCTTCTTTGGTATTAACCGTCCACGGCAATACCTTGATATTTCTTTCATGGCAAAACGCAATCGTTTCTGCAGACACCGTATGATATTCAGGGCTGTAAACCGAAGGGTTAAATCCTAATCTGTCTAACATTTGCTGCGGGCTGGCTGCATTTTTTCCGGTTAGCAGGGAAAGTTTAACATCGGGATATTTACGGTGCACCACCTGAAGCGAACGCATATCAAAAGACTGGATTACTGTTCTTGACACAATACCTTTTTCTTTTAATACCTGATAAACTATATCTGCAAATTCTTCGGGAGACGGATGCTCTTTACCGTCTCCAGATTTACGGGATTTTATTTCCATATTATAAAATATTTCCCTGCCCTGTTTAATCGCCAGTTTTTCTGCTTCATCTACCAGATCTGCCAATAACGGCTTTATTGCTGCAAAACGCTGTTGTCTAGGGAAATCGGGGTGTGGTTTTAACCCTACATCATATTTTCGGATACTATCGTAATTCATTTGGTATAACAAGTATGTTTTTGCTTCTTCCGCTGTTAGATACTTTCCTTGCGGTGTTGTTGTTATATTCTGATGAAAATAAACATCATGAGAAACCACCACTTTTTTGTCTTTGCTGATGCATAAATCCAATTCCAATGTATTTGTTCCATGAAGTTCCATAGCGAACTTCATGGCCTCTATAGTATTTTCAGGATATAATCCGCGTCCGCCACGATGGGCTTCCAAACTCAGTTGGGAAACGGCTATCTGACTAAAAGAAAGCAGACTGAACAAAGTGCCTGCGATTATTAATGTTGTCTTTTTTAATGCTGATGTCATTATTATTTAATTTCTCCATTAATTACCAATGCCGGTGTAAGCGGATTGCTTTTTCCTATCCTGAATCCGTTGTTTTCTGTAGAACTTGTACCACCCCACGCGTATAGCCTGAATACTACTTTTGTATCGGAAGAAATATTTTGCAATTCGCTGATACCGCTTAATTCTACCTGCGGTTGCTGTATACCATTGTTATCATTAAATCCGGTAGAAATTGTTAGCTGCTTTCCTATAGTTTTAAAATTATAACCGCCATCTATACTGTATTTCCATACATAATTTTTAGGTGCATCTGCCTGAACTCTTAACACGATACCAATAGATGCTAATGATACTTTTTTACCGGTTTTTCCTTTTACAGTAAACTGATAATAGGCTCCCGACTTTTCTGCCGATTGTAAATCTGTATGTACCGGGAAAGCAGAAGCAAAAGATACAGAAGCTTTTTGCGGGCTTATCCCAGGCCCGCGATTTAAGGTAGAAGTCTCTAATGCTTCATTCGTATAAGTTGACCGGCTGATTGTTTCATTTCCTAAAATTCCGTTAGCGTCAAAGTTCCAGGAGATTAAAGGTTTTCCTTTTATAAGATCAGGGTCTAACACTACATGGCGTATGTTTTTTCGCCTCCAAGAGTAGGTAATATGCACCAAACCATCTTTTGTTTGAATAACTGCAGGATAACTATAACCTCCTTCTTTATCATTTTCGATAACCAATAATGGATGCCAGTTTTCACCATCATCTGAAATGGCGATGTTAAGCGGAGTCCTTAAAGTTTCACTATGGTTATATATCATTAATTGCCTCCCGTCTTTCAAGGTTACAGCATCGTTACCTGAATTGGGATTTGGTAAATCCAGCAATTTAAGTTCACCCCATGTAGCACCTCCATCTGAAGACCAAATACTGAATACCCTTTTGTCTTTCAATGTCCGCCCTACAGCTTGTAATCTGTTATTTCCATAAAGCAATATACTAGGCTGTATTACCGGTACAGACCGGTCTGTTACAGATGCAGTCCTCACCCATGTTTTACCCAGATCATCCGAACGTTCAAAATGCAAGCGTGAATTGATGCTCGAAGGACTTAATATTCCCCTTTCTCCAATTTTTACAGGTTTGTTTTTTATCGGACCGTAAATTCCTTCTGGCAAACGTTCAGGTGTAGTCCATGTTTTTCCACCATCTACAGAACGCATTAACATTCCCCACCATTCCGGTGTCGTTGGCCCTACTTTATAAAATAACATTAAAGGGCCTCCTTCAGGGACCTGGTATAATACCGGATTCCAGCAAGGATACTGAACTTCAGAACCATCGGGTAATTTCGTCATTCCTGTAATTACTTCTACAGGTGCTGTCCATTTACCGTTTTCCTGACGGGATAACCAGATGCCTACATCCGGTTCTTTTTCTTTTGTTCCGCCAAACCATGCAGCCACCAAACCTGTCGGCGTTTCTTCTATAGTAGAAGCATGTAATTCTGGAGTTGGCGGATTTACGCAGATATCTTCTATTTTAACAATGGCGGATTTACTATGATCCGTTGCTTGTTCAATTATGGATTCTTCTTTTAGATGGTCCGTTGCTTTACATGCTACAAAACCAAAACAAAGTGCACCCGATATAAAGACTGTTAATTTATTCATTTTATTACTTTAAAAATTTAGTGCTGACTTTTTCACCTGTTGTGATGAAGGATGCTATGTATAATCCTGTTCCGTTTACAGGTATTTGTATCTGGTTTTCGCCTTGTAGAAAGTCTATTGAAGATTCGTGTACTTTACGTCCGTCAATGGTTACAATCTGTATTTTGCCTTTTCCGCTTATTGCAGAACGTACAGAAAGCTGTATATCATTTTCCGATAATTTATAGATGTACAGTGATGTTTTATTGAATTCTGTATTGATATGGATAACTGCACTTTCTGTTGCTTTGTTATTATAATCTACCTGTCTCAACTGATAATAATTATCTCCTGCCAAAGGATTATGGTCTACAAAACTATAATTACGTAAAATTGCAGAATTTCCGTTGCCTGAAACTGTACCTATTACTTCAGATGTTTTTCCGTCTGAAGAACGCAATACCTGAAAATGAGAGTTATTTTGTTCTGATTGTGTTAACCAGTTCAACTTCACAGAATTGCCTTCATTTCTGGCTGTAAAAGAAATTAAGGTTACGGGTAGGGTATTTTCTTCTACCACCTCTCCTCTTATGGTTAAAGCATCCCGAGTTAGAGTAAGACTTTGTCCTATCCGAAAAGCGTTATTACTGTCATCGCTACTTCCTCCCCATGCATACAAACGAAAAATAACCGGATTATTAAATTGTTGCAAATCTGTAATTCCCGAAAGGTCTACAGAAGGTTGCTGACTACCATTATTATCGGTAAAACTAAAATTCCCGGTTGTAAGTGTATACTGAGTTCCTATATCCTGAAATGTATTGCCATTGTCTTTGCTATAACGCCATATATAAGTTGGCGGAGCACTAACTTGTACTCTCAAAATAACATCTAGTGAAAAAAGACTTATAAGCGCATTTCCTTTAGGGGTAACTGTAAATTCATAATAAGAATTTGCTAATATTGCCGCATCTTTATCCGCATTTATAGGAAATGCAGCAGAAAATGCATTACTCGCATGCTGTGGCGCTATACCTCCACCTCTGCTTATCGCAGATAACTCAATATTTGAATTGACTCTTGTTGGTGAGGCTGTTACCGGTGGATTTACTGTTGTACCAACGATGCCATTCAAGTTCCATTCTGCAATAGAAACAGTTGTCCCTTCTATAGATAATGCTTCCTGCGGAGCAGTGGCTGGACTTTGCCCTATCCTGAAAGCACCTGAAGCTGTTCCTCCCCATGCGTATAAACGAAAAATCACTTTTTCGCTGATGTTTTGTAATGCACTTATCCCTGATAAATTTATTTCTGGTTGTATATTTCCATTATTATCAGAAAAACTGAATCCAATATCTGCCAATACAACTGGGGAGCTTATATTAATAAAATCTCTATCTGCATCTCCTTCTTTACCATACCTCCAAACATATGCTGATGCTACATTAGGCTGAATCCTTAGAATGAATCTGTTAATGGCAGTCAAATTTATCTTTGCTCCCGCTTTAGGAGTAATTGTAAATTCGTAATAGGCTTTTGCATCAATTGCAGCATCCAGATTTGCATAAGCAGCAAGTGTACTTGCAAAAGTATTGCCTCCTGCCTGAGCCGTTAATCCAATTCCTCTGGTTAATTCAGACACCGTTACATTAGGGTTAACAGTTGTAGGCGCTGTCGTTAGTTCACCACCTGCTTTGCCTCTTAAATTCCATGTTGCAATTTGAGCATTTAACTGGCTAATCATAAAAACAGCCAATAGTGTTGTAAATAACTTTTTCATATTGATTACAGTTTTTTAATTTTCTGATTACTTTTTCTTTAAAACTTTTCCGCTTAAAGACAAAGCATGTCTTGTGGCACTGCTTTTACCAATACGGAAACCATTATCTGTAGATGCATCTATTCCTCCCCAGGCATACAACCGGAAAGTAATGGTTTGCGAAGAAGGAATTCCCTGTAATTCTTTATAAGAAGAAAGGTTCAAGGTTGGTTGTGATACACCATTATTAACTGTCGGTACAACCTTTATATCTTCTGTTCCCAAATCATTAAACTTTATACCATCTGTACTATACATCCATCGATAATTTTTAGGTGCATTGTTTTGGATTCTGAGAACTACATCCAAAGCAGTAAGAGAAGCAAAATACCCTGGCTTTGCCTTTACTATAAACTGATAGTATGAGCCTTCTTTTATAGCTTCTTCCTTAGTTTGATTTATTGGGAAAGCGGAGGCAAATGAATAAGTAGCTCTTTCAGGCTTTATACCCGGTCCTCTAGAGAGGATAGATACTTCCAAATTTGGATCTGTTGTTGTTGATGTACTTGTCCGTTCATTGCCTTTTACATCACTCAAAAAATTCCATACAAGTATTTGTGCATCAGCATTATAAACTACACAGATAATTAAAAAAACAAATAGTAACTTTTTCATTTTAAAAAATTGAGATTAAAAAAATTAATAAATAGAGTAGCATCCAGTCCGTATTTTTTCCGGATGGTCCTTTTCTTGTGATATGATTAATTAAAATCTTTTATGGTGTATTTTCTTCTATAACAGTTCCTTCTATAGCCAATGCATGTTGCGCAACGGTAAGGCTTTTACCTATCCTAAAGCCATTATTACTGGATATACTGGTTCCTCCCCAAGCATATAACCTGAAAATAACCGGTACATCAGAGGTCAACAGCTGTAAATCAGCTACAGTGGAAAGATCTAATTGTGGCTGTTGTATTCCATTGTTTTCCGAGAATCCGGTAGTCCAGGTGTAAGGCTCTCCTATATCTTTAAAACTGATACCGCCATCCATACTGTACATCCATATATAAGTTTTCGGGGCATTGGTTTGTATCCTTAGAATAACATCTAAAGCAGATAAACTTATTTTTGCATTACCTTTAGGTTTTATAGAAAACTGGTAATAAGATCCCGCTGTCATTGCTACCGCTTTATCTGCATTAATTGGAAAAGTACTTGCATAAGACCCCCCTGCTGTCTGAGCAGCTATACCTGGTCCTCTGCTTAGTGTAGATACTTCTAAATTAGCGTTTGTTATAGTGGAATTGCTCGTAGCTTCATTACCTATAGCTCCTAATAAATTCCAGGCAAGAATAACTGTCTTTGCTTTTATATCTTCAATATTTCGTGGCCAAAGAGAAATTTCTGATTCTGCAGATCCCATTGACAAGTACATCAACGCAATACCTGTTACAGATACTGTTGCCGGTAATTGTTCTGTAGCGTGACTAGCAGCAACTTCGGTATGAAGCAGTATTTCTCCTGTTCCATCACTAAGAACCTTATCTCCACTGTAGCTATCTCCAGTAACCGGTTCGGGAACAAAATCACCTGCGTAAATTTTCACTAATGTGCTCTCATATAATGATGGATTTGCCTGAAGCTGACTTATAGAAACCTGTTGGACATTTATAGCATTATGTTCTGAAATAAGCTGTACAGCATCTGCAGCAATTCCATCTATTTTTAATGCTCCCTGTTCTTGTTTCAATATTGATCCTTCTATAGCTATTACAACAGAATCTCCCGGTTTATAATTTACAGCCTGTGTACCTATGTCCAGGTTAATCCCTCTTACTTTTTTTCGTCTGGTATTTTGTATTACCAATATACCTTCCTGTACATTGCCAGATACAGCATCTGAGATAACAACTCCTGTGATTTTTGTTGCACCGGCAAGGTTGTTGCTATTCAGTACTAAATCTTCTCCTTTATAAAGCAACCGTACATCTTCTACCGAGATAACAGAGCTTAAAGTACCTTCTGCCCAATCGGCCCGTTTACATGCCGTTAATACAGATAGTGAAAATACAGTGATTATCAATAGTATCTTTTTCATTTGATTATGATATTTATGTCTTTATTGATCATGGACGCTGCCACCATACTTTAGTATTTATATCGTCTGCCCCTTGTCTTGCAATTGCTTCGTTATAATTGTCGCGGTTAGTCGACTGCAGATATGTAGGGTAATTTATCCTTGAAGGCATTTCACCATTATTTTGTAATCCGGCTCCTTTAGGCAACTCAGGATACCCAGTTCTTCTGTACTCAAACCATTGTTCAAAATCAGTGAAGAACAGCGAATAGTATTTCTGTATTTGTATCTTTTCTATTTTGCTGCTCAACCCTTCATTCTCATCCCATTTTACATGTACGCCACTTAAATAGTTAGGAGGTAAGGCATATCCCCATAAGGTAATGCCGTTGGTAATTCCAGTTTCATAATGGTTTTGAGCATTCCCATTTGTCCACCCCCTCGCCGCTACTTCTGCCAGTATAAACTGTAATTCAGAATAGTTAAGAATGTTTCCCAATAAAGGTTCTGTCTTTAACGCAAGTGGCAGGGCAGAACGTGATGCGGGAGCCATACCAACAGGGTATCCACTTGGTATACCGGCATATTCACCCTGCGACAAAGTTGCCCATTTTGCAATACGCGGGTCCCCCCAGTCTCTTAAATTATTAACAAAAAACTCTGCCAGTTTAAGCAGATTCCATTCGGAATCTCGGTCTGTTTGAAAAGGTGATTGATAAGGCAATACTCCTGTCCATTTAAGTATAGCAGATTCTGCGTTGTTTGAGATTAAAGGATAATTAGCAGAGTTTGTTTGTATAATTTCTTTAATCTTAGCTATCGCATTCGCTTCTGCTTTACCAGACACCCTTAATAAAAGACGCAAATACAATGAGTTACCAAATTTCCTCCAATTCAATGCAATTCCTCCGTATATCGGATCGGAACTTGCGAGATCTCCGGATAAATTGGCATTGATTTTTAATAGTTCATTAGCTTGCTCCAGCTTACTGAAAATATCTGCATAAATATCTTCCTGTTTATCAAATTTTGGCATAAGTATGCCATCCCTGCCTTTATTTGCTTCAAAATAAGGAATATCTCCGTAGGTATCAGTTAACAAGGAGGTAACCCATGATTGACAAATTAATGCTATACCCATATACGTTTTGCTAGAATTATTCCCATCTATCGCAAATAAATCCTCAGCGCTTTGATATAGGTTATTAAAATTAGTCAGTTGCAAATACCAGTTGTTCCACATATAATCTGCTTCTGATTTTCGCAGATCATACCGAAATATTCTTCCTTCCACATCTCCCATCAGCACATGAACCTGCATCAATTCATTATTTATTCTCTTAGCCGCTCTATCCATATTCCTGCTAACGACATCTGTTATTGCAGGAGCAAGTAAGGCCTGCGGTAAAGCAAATTCGCTGGAGTTGGGGTTTTTACTTAGTTCTTTAAATCCATCTGTACAAGAAGCTGTAAAAAGGATAATTAGGCAGATACTTATTGTGTGTTTGATTCTTTTCATGATTGCTCTATTTCAATAGTTAGAAGCCTACTGTTAAGTTTATACCAAATGTGCGGGTTGCCGGAAACTGCGCTATCTCGAAACCTTTATCTATAGTACCGTTATTTAAAGTTCCAAACTCGGGATCGAAGATTGGCCATGGTGTAATCATAAATAAATCACGGCCATATAAACCTATAGTCGCTTTTTGTAATCCCAATTTTTTATTGAGTTTTTGGGTAAATGTATAATCTATCCGCAATTCCCTTAATTTGATAAAGTCTGTGCTGAACATACCTCCTTCAAGATTTTCCCGTCCATAATGACGCGTATAATAAGTCCATATATCCTGTGCAATTACATCATTGGGTCTGAATGTTCCGTCACCATTTGCTATTACGCCTTTTCCTGTAATTCCGTTGTATCTGCCCGGAAGTGTATTTTTAAGCTTACCATGTTCTGCTAGCAAAGCATGTGTAAGCGAGTAAGCTTTGCCTCCATACTGCCCGTCTACTAATATATTCAGACGAAATTGTTTATACTTGAATTCATTTCCTATACTGGCTCTCCAACGCGAATTACTGTTTCCCAGATAAATAGGTTCTGACGTAAGCACAGGATAACCATTTTCATAAACTATCTGCCCGTCTGGTGAACGTTGATAACCCGGTCCGTAAATAGCACTCATATTCGCACCTACCCGGGCTTCTATTGAACCTCTTCCAGACAAAGTATTTTGTAATTGAAGGGCAAACAAACTGTCTGTAAGACGCTCTACTTTATTATCATTAGCAGCAAAAGTGGCAAACACTTTCCAATTGAGGCCTTTTCTACTCTTCAATGGAACACCATTAGCCTGTATCTCTATACCACGATTACTTACCAGCCCACCATTAACCACCATATTATTATATCCTGAACTCCTATCTAAAGTAGCTGTGAGAATCTGGTCTTTAGTATTGCCTTTGTAAACGGCTACATCCAATCCGAAACGATTTTTGAACAAACGTACATCAGCCCCAAGTTCATAGCTGGTAGTATACTGTGGTTTCAGATTTTCATTAGGCAGAGTTGTTGGATTTAACAACCCTCCTGAATAATTATTTGCTGTAACAAAAGCATATGTATTTTGGTAGGTTCTGGTCCCTCCACTTCCGACCCCCGCATAAGAAGCCCTTAATTTTGCAAAAGAAACAGATGATGGTAGCTTAAACATATCTGAGATTACAGCACTCAGGTTTATCGAAGGATAAAAGAAAGAAACATTTCCTGTAGATGTCGGTGTTGCCAATACGCTATTCCAATCATTACGAGCCGTAATATCCAAAAACAGATAATTGTTATAACCAATAGTGCCTAAGCCATAAAAACTGTTAATTTTATATTCACTCCTATACGGCAATGCGGTTAAAACATCTCTGCTGTTTGCGAGCGTAAATACTTGTGGATATTGTAATGAATTGGCTCTTAATTCATCTTTGATATAGCGGTTTTGCAATCTGCTTCCTCCTGCCGACAAAGAAAAATCAAATTTTTCTCCAAGTTTTCTTCCATATTTCAATAAAAAGTCACTATTTATTTCCTGTGCAAAAACATTCATCGTCCGGTACATCCCATAAGTGAATTTCTGTGTGTCCATAGGACGCTGTTCTGAACGGTTTTCATAAGAAAGGTCCATTGATGTACGAATCATCAAACTCAGATCTTTGGTGAAATCATATGCTGCCTGTATATTTCCTGTCACAGAATTACGGTTAAGCTTATTCAGCATTTCATTAACTATTAAATAAGGATTATCAGGAGAGGTGCTAAAAGGATAGCTTTGATCTATTCCTTCAAGCCCCGGCACCCAGTAATCCTTTAACCAATCAAGATTTCCATTCGGAACCTGCATAATATTCCAATACATTATAGTTTGGTTATTATAGCCTGTTGATGGTAAATTATCACTTCGTTTATTGGTATAGTTTATTTTTGTAGCTATCTGCAGCTTATCTGTTACTTTCTGACTGGCAGAAAGTGCAACTGTATTTCTTTTATATCCTGTATTTGGAATTATCCAGGTATTATCTACATTAGTTAACGAAAAACGTACAGCTGTTTTTGCTGTTCCTCCGTCAAGCGTTACGGTGTTGGTAAATGTTTTTCCCGTTTCAAAGAAATCTTTTCTGTTATTTGGATAGGGAATCCAGGGAGTTCTTTCTGTGGCTCCTTTGTGAGTTACAGGGTCATACTGAAAAAACATTTGCCCATCAAATTTTGGCCCCCATGCTACACTTGAACTTCTTGTACTAGAACCGTCTGCTGTTGTTCCCCACGAAAAGTAATTTACTCCTTCTGTTCCCGATCCATATTCATACTGATAGTCTGGCCACCGTGAAATAGACTCTATAGAAGTATTCGAATTGAGTGTTACACCAATCCCCTTAACCCGTGGTTTGCCAGATTTTGTGGTAATGATAATTGCTCCATTAGCACCTCGCTGTCCATATAGAGCTGCAGCTCCAGGGCCTTTTAACACACTTACGCTTTCTATGTCCTCGGGATTTATATCACTCAATCCATTACCAAAATCTACCGGAGAATCTTCTCCGAGATAAGATGCATTTCCTGTTCCGGTCGTACGCCCACTGCTATTGTTAATTACAACACCATCAACTACAATCAATGCGTCATTGTCTCCAGTCAAATTATTTTCTCCTCTGAGTATAATTTTATTTGAACCTGTAGGCCCTGCTCCGGAACGGACCAGATTTAATCCGGCAATTTTTCCAGATAATGCGTCTGTCCAGTTATTAGATAATGCTTCGGTAAGCTGCTCTCCTGCCACTTGCGTAACAGCATATCCCAACGCTTTTTCATCACGTTTTATTCCCAAAGCGGTTACTACTACTTCCGTTAAGGCTGTTTTTTGTTCCTTTAGTACAATATTCAAAGTAGTTCTTCCTGCTACAATGACTTCTTGTGTGGTAAACCCTAAAAAAGAAAATACAAGGATAGATTTTATATCAGGAACTTTAATAGTATAGCTTCCATCTGTAGCAGAGACTGTTCCGCCTGTCGCTCCTTTTATTCTAATATTTACGCCTGAAAGGGGTTCACCTTTTTCATCTGTTATTTTACCAATTACATTTTTGGAGGGCTGTACTTGCTTTTTTGGTTCTTCTTTCCGGGTTATAACTACTGTTTTATTGTTGATTTTATATTTGAGCGGCAGTCCATTCAAACATTCATCCAATACCTGAGCCAGATCTTTATTAACTGCAACAAGCGTAATAGGTTTCAGCCCTTCAAATATTTCTGAATTACATAAAAAATCATATCCTGTTTGGGTTCTAAGCTGATTGACGATATCTTCTAACTGGACATTTTTTACTTTTATGTTTACTTTTTGAGCATAGCTGGCAGCACTAACCTGCAGGAAAGCTACTATCCACAATATAAAAGTAAGCTTCATAATGAGCAAAGGTTTACAAGCTATACAGGAACGTATCCTGCATATAAAAACTGTATTTTTTTTATACATTTGAATGTTGGTTTAATAAATTTTTGTGTCGAAACAATTGATTTGTTGATCTAACGTTCAGTTACAAACTGTTAACCAGGAGCGGAGCCAACGCTCTTGGTTTTTTGTTAACTGGTAAATACAATAATCTATACTATTGCATCACAATTACCCTCCTTCCGTTGCCGGAGGCATCCCCCGGGACTATTTTAAATTTAATAGATTCTGTTAATTCAAGATTTGCTAAAAGTTCTGAAAGACTTTTTGTACGTGAAAATGTTCCCCAGAATTTTTTGCCTTTTACATCTCCGCGATATTCTACTTCTACATTGTACCAGCGGGAAACCTTTTTCATGATGCTTTCTATATCTTCATTATTGAACCTGAAGTAACCATTTTTCCAGGCTACCGCTTCCTCTACTTCAGCAGCGGAAACCTGAATTTTGTTATTTGAGTAAATGGATTGCTGACCAGGTTTTAATAGAGCATCTCCACCTTTTCCTGAAACATTAACAGCCCCTTCTAAAAGTGTAGTGATTACTGATGCATCGTCCCTATAGGCCGAGATGTTAAAATGCGTTCCTAAAACCTGTACTTTTGTGTCTCCTGCTTTTACTATAAAAGGCTGCACCGCATTCTTCGTTACTTCAAAATAACCTTCTCCTGTTAATTCCACATTTCTTTCATTGCCTGCAAAATGAGCAGGATATTTTAACGTAGATGATGAGTTAAGCCATACTTTTGTCCCATCTGGGAGAATAAGCATAAACTCTCCTCCTCTTGGTATGGCTATTTCATTGTATTTCATATTGATATCCTTTTTGGAGGAGTTAACCTGATATACCAATTGTCCATCATCAGTTTTCCTGATTTCTGTAATCCCTTCATTAGCAATTACGCCATTTTTTGTATCGCCAAGCACTATTTTTCTACCATCAGCTAAAGTCAAAACAGCTTTATTTTCTCCAGGTAACATGTTTTGATGAGTTAATGCTTCCGATTGCTTTTCAGATTGACGGGATATAAACAAATATATTCCAAACGATACAAATGCCATTACAGAAGCTGCAACAGCGATTCTTCTCCATAAACTGCGGACTTTTTTGCCTGCATGTATTTGTCGATGAATATTACCATACATTTCGAAGACTTTCTGATCAGACAAAACTTCTATATTTTCATCCGATACTAGTTCAAAAGCATCTGCGACCAGTTTTCTCAATGTAAGTTCATCTGTAGCTTCTTTAAAGTGCCTGAACAGCTTATTAATTTCTTCTGTTGTACACTCATTTTTAAGATACTTATTGAAAAGCTGGTTCATTTGATCCATTGGTTTTTAAGCCTTTTATATACTGATACGCTTGAGAATAGATTTACATTGAGCCGCTGTTGTAAAAATTCTACAAAATCAACAAAAATCGCTGATAATCAACCACATAAAAAAAACAGCAATTCTATTATTCTAAGATTAAAAGACATGTTCATTAACAAAAGCATAACATCTAATTAAACTGCCTTTTCCTTATTGCATTTTATCTTTGTGACATTTGAAAAGAATATTTATAAATTTATACTGCCATTATAGACAGAGAAATATATGATTGTTTTAGAAGAAGTTCGGCAGAAAAAATTGATCAGGTTATTAAACCATGGTAATGAACCTGCTTTTAATGAACTTTACAGGACATACATAAAACCCGTTTATAAACGGATTCTGTTTATTGTTAAAGAAGAAGAAATTGCAGAAGAACTTTCGCAGGATCTTTTTATAAAAGTATGGCAGAAAAGAAAAGAGATTGATCCTGAAAAATCTTTTAAGTCCTTTTTATACACTATAGCTCATAATCTGGTATATGATTATTTGCGTAAAGTTGCCCGAGACAAACAATTACTTAACCGTTTAATGGCGAATGCGGTTGATTATTACATGCATACCGAAGAGACTTTCCAAGCCAAAGAAACTCAAAAAGTACTGACAGAAGCTATTGAAAAACTTCCTCCTCAAGGCAAACAAGTATTTACTTTATGCAAACTGGAGGGAAAAAGTTATGAAGAAGTAAGCCGTTTAATGGGAATAACTGTTGCTACAGTAAACAGCCACATGGTTAAATCCAGCCGTTTTGTGAGAGAATATTTATACAGAAATTTAGGGGCCGATGTATTGGCCTTTATTTTAATGGCTTCGATTTTGAATTGAGCATTTTTTAAGAAGACACTTCTTAATCAATTGATACCAGCAACAACCCAAGCTATCCCCTTTTCAAAATCATCATAGCATTAAAATTTAGTATCGGGTAGCTCAGGTTATATATTTGAATCATTGGTTTTATAACAGTATCTAGCTTTCAGTAATTGTCTAATTTTACTTCCATTTTAAAACTTTCTTTTAAGATTATTTCTATCACCCTGTCTGTAAAATTTTCCATTATCTTGTTCACCTTTTTGAAAATAACAATATTATCATAGAAAAGCTTCTTATTACATATTATTACTACGAAAATTAGCTTTGACAAACACATAGCGAGACGCTATGTGTTGTCAAAGCTCTATAGTATTAGGCGAGAAATCCTGCTATCATATTGGATAATCCAGAGATACTAATAGATTACTCGTATCTACGGGAACAGGGGAGAAAGATTTCTTTATTTCGATACTCTCCTGCTTCAATAACGAGCAGATTACTATTGTTTTATCAGTTTTGTTTTGATAACATTACCACTATTACTTAAATACAACATATATATTCCAGCGGGAAGGTTTGTCGCAATACTTAGAGTTGTGCCCCCATAGTTTAAATTACCCTCTTGTACTGTTACTCCTGCTGCATTTATTAGTTTGTAGGCATAATTACCAAAGACATATCCGTTCAATGCTACATTAACGGCGTTGCTTGTTACGGGGTTCGGCAAAACCTGTACACTCGCGACAGCCAGTGAAGCTACTTTTACCGTTTGTATGTCTTTATAAGTGTCTGTAGTACCGTCATTATCTATGCTTACTAAACGGTAATAGTTAATACCCAATTGCGGATTAGCATCTGTTGCATGGTATGTAGAAGAACCGCTTGCACTTACGGTAGCTACTTTTAAAAAATCAACGCCATTTTGCGAACGTTCCACTTCATAATGGTTTACATTATCCTCTGTGCCTACATTCCATTTTAACTGCGTATGATTGTTGACCAAACCAGCAACAAAAGAACTTATAGTAACTGGTAAAACACCGTGATATTCATAAGCCCCCATATCTACCGTACCGTTGTTATAAATCCGTGAGTCAGGAAGACCTGTTAAATCAGTAGTATAGCCAGAAATAGCACTGTTTAGACCTTTATCAACCGCATTAACACTGTTGCTGCCTAAAGCATAGTTTCCCTCGGTAAAAGGAGCATCATTGTATGTTTTGGTAACACCAACAAATATAGGATCTGCATTGAGGTTTCCCACTCCGCTAAGACTGCAATCCATTTCGGCAGTTAATGTGCCTGTGTATTGTACATTGCTATATGTTACCGTGGCAGTAGCTCCAGCAGCAGCACTGTTGGTTATACCACTGCTATTACCGTAAATAATACAATTGGTAATTACTGTATTAGTACCATTGGAGCTGGCTACGCCGGTATTATAAATACCACCACCAGTAGTAGGGGCATTATTGCCTGCAATAGTACAGTTTATAAATGTTGGTGTACAGGTTTTACCTGTAGCATTACTAATATAAGCCGCACCACCAGCATTATTAGCCTTATTGCCCACAAAAATACAATTTACCAACTTGGTTGTGGTAGCATTGTAAAGGAAGATACCGCCGCCACTATTAGTTGCCTTATTGCCTCTAAAAGTACAATATGTAATAGTGGGATTAGCATCAATACTGTACAGGCCCCCACCGCCATTAGCGCCTGCTGTATTCTGTGCTTCATTAGCTGTAAAAGTACAATTGGTAATAGTAGCATCTACAGAAGCAGAATTATATATACCTCCACCATTGGTAGTTGCAATATTTCCGGTAAAAGTGCTATTGGTAATGGTAGCTCTAGAATTAGCAAAATTGTGTATTCCACCGCCAGTGGTAGTGGCCGTGTTGTCCGAAAACGTACAATCATTTACTATAACGGTAGTGTATGCATTGGTTGTAAAACCACCACCAACCCCACCAGCCGTATTACGAGTAAAAGTGCTGTTTATAACGTTAATGGTATTCAGATCAGTGGCTGTTGCATAAGTAACTACAGCACCACCATTACCAGTTGCTGTGTTAGCATCAAATGTACAATTGGTAACAGTAGCCGAACCTTTTGTGGAGAATAAAATCGCACCGCCATTGGTAGCTGCCCTGTTGGCATAAAATTTACAATTATCAACAACAATATCGTTTTGCTGATTGTACATTGCCCCACTAGTGGTTGTTGATACATTAGCTTTAAAAATACAGTTTTTAATTGTAACATCAGCATAACTATTACTCATACCCGCACCACTGGCACCTTTGCCTCTGGTAATGGTAAAACCATCCCAAACAATGCCAGTAACTTTACTGCCACTCGCACCCGAATTACTTATTACCCTGGCAGCGTTATTGCCGTCAAGTACAGTACTATCTGCCGATGTTGCACCAAATGTTCTGTCGCATAAACAAGTTTCGGTACCGACAAAACCACCATACAATTTTAAACCGTTTTTAGTAGCGCCTAAAGTAATAGTAGAAGTAATCGTATAAGTACCTTTCTTTACAAAGATTTGGCTATTGGCAGGGTCGGCAATGGCAGCAACCATAGCAGCAATGGATTTTTTGGCATTTGCCCAGCTGGTACCATCATTAGCATCATCACCCGTTGTGGCTACAAAATAGGTAGTTTGCGCAAAAAGCAAAGTAGTCATCAACATCATATTTATAAGTAATAGTATTTTCCTCATAACATATCATTTTTAAAAGTTTAAAATTTATTAGTTAAACAGATTTTTGCATTTAATAAAGCAGATTAAATTCTGCGCCATTTGTTCATTGTCATTAGCTTTAGGATGCCCGCTCATTCCTCTATATGCAAAAAAATTGACATATACTTTATTATCATTCAGCTGGTTTATGGCAGCGGTGATGTAGTTTTTCCAGCGTCCGTTTTGGCTAACAGCAACTGCACTCATATTGCCCAGCGTACAGATAATATTAGCATTGGGATATTTGCTTCTAAGTCCGGTTATAAAGGTCTTATAGGCATTAACAATGTCCTCGTCGGTAGGCGCTCCATTGGGAAAAGCCCAATTATAAGATGTTTGGTAACCCGAAGGATTATTAATTATCGAAGCATCGTTCTGTAAGAGGTTAACCACCACTATATTGGGTTGGTAGCGATTAAAATCCCATAGCCTATTAGTTTCCAATGGATTTATTTTATCATACATCAAAGGCATATTGGTTAGGGTTGTACTCGCCATCAGCCCTATACCACTTTTTGCAATACACGAGTATTGTGCATTAAAATACCTGGCTGTCCTGGCTGCATAAGTGATGTAATTATTTTCGTATTCACCACCGGTATTATCGGCATTGGGCACCGACCATTCGGACGAAAGACCTGCGGTGATTGAATTGCCATAAAACTCCATTTTAAGAGTCTTGGTTTTCGAAATAGGTAAAAACGCTCCTGTACCAACAATTTTCAGATTGTGAAATTTTGAGTATGAGCGCTTGTAACCTTCATGCATATGATTGAGCTTTACCATTTCTACCGTATGCTCCTGGTTATCGAGCCCAGAAGCCAACAAATAGTATTGTTTTGTTTGCCCTTCTATCTTAATTTTCTGTTTTATCTGTCCGTCAATCAGTACATAGTAATAGTTGACATTCTCTGAACTGAAATCCTGCATTTCTGCCCAAATTTCAGTTCCTGTAAACTTTGCTTTTACCGATGTACCCGGCCAATACAAGCCTAAACCATCGCCTTCCGTTATATCTACTCTGCCTTCATAAAGTATTTTACTATCCGTATAAGGCAGTATTTCATCTGCAAAACCAGATTTGATAAACATCAGAAAAAACAATAGAAATAGTATTTTGTCTATCTTCATTTTCATCATTTTATTTTAATTCAGGTTACGCAGGTTTTTAAAACCCACGTCGTTTTATATTTATTTTTCGGGGCTAAAAGCAATTGACCTAAACTGCCGAAAAGTATCCGCTGTATTTAGCAACATTTTCGGCTTACCATCTATCGGTTTCATCGCGCCTGCATTATCTGTTAACAGATACACTTTTGAATCACCACGTAGCGGATTATCGGTTTGGGTAACAATGTATAAGGAGACATTGCCTTTGGTATCAATTTTCCCTTCTACAGCACGGGCATGAGGTAATTCTACATAGCCAAATGGTAACCAGTAGGTACCGTAAAGTGAATATTTTCTTACTCCAAATGTATAATCCATAATGTACATTACTTTATCAGTACTGCCGTCGGCCTTTTTAACATCTGTAATAAAAAAATCGTAGGCCTGGTCTGGATTATCCTTTGGTTGCGGTGTTGCCAAAGTTATGGTAGCCAATGTATCATTAGTGCGGGGTATAAAATTACCTATCTGTTTTACCCCGGTTTTAAGACTCACATAGAGTTTATTATCAAAGACTCTTATAGAGCGTGATCCTGGCAATGCCGCCCCAATATTAAGTGCTCTTTCCGCACCTTTTTTTGCATAATACGGCCCACTGCTATATCCTGCAACGGTTTCCCCCGAACTCCATATTTCTGTACCATCGGTAGAAGCTACTCCCCTATAACTGATACCCGAAAATGCATTTTTAATATTAGTTGATAAATCGACATTTTTACGCGCATCAACCAAAGCGACTGTTCGGGGAACTAATTTTGATGGTTGGCGATGGACGTTCTGCCCTTCATCAACTCCGTAGCCGGGAATAACGAGATATTGTTTATTTACAGATCTGGTCATATAGCTTTCCAACCCGTTAAGCCCGCTTAATACGATAGAGCCGCTATTTTTTGTACGTTTAGATGGCAATTGAAACGACTGTACCAATTTAGGTTCATCTGGATTACTGAAATCGTATTCGTCTAAAAAAATAGGCATACCTGCCTTACCATTGTTCATAGGATCTTTATCGCCTCCGCTACCACCTATGTTATGGCGTAACAGGATTAGATTTCCGGGTTTAAAATCTTGCGCAAAGGCAATGCTTGATAAAAGGAATAATAAAAGGAATATGTTTATTGATTTTTGATGTTTCATGGCTTTCATATTAACCACATAGAAACATAGAATTAAACTTTTCAGAATAAAATATACGTTTCTATGTGGTTTGTTGTTTACTTATTATACTTCACAGAAATATGATCCAGGAATGAGGCTCCTGTATTATTAAAGTTGCCACCGGTATTACTGGTAGAGCTTCCCGCTTCTTTATCTTTTACTCTCATCCTGATATACACAGTACTTTTTCCCAGCAATTCTATTGGTAGATTAAAATTAATTACCTTGGCCATGGCGGTTTGAGTAGTGAGGGTATTATCCCAGTTCACCAAATCCTGCAGGGTATATTCGGTTATATAACTCCATGTTCCACTGTCCATGTCCCGGGTAGTAGCCCACTCTACCACAAAGTTTCGTGGACTGCCTGTTGCCGACCATCCTGCTATTTGCATAGACAATGGCTTGGTGATACCCGCGGTTGAAAAATTGACCAACCAGGCTTCTCCTCTGTTTTTGCTATCGTTCCACCATTTTACTGCCGTTGTATTCCTCCATGCATCATTATCGGTAGTTCCTTTTTCTGTATTTGACCCCGAGCCTTGTCCCTTTAGACCATTATAGGCTGGCGTAGCTATAATTGCTGTATAGTTAGTTTCAGCAATAGAACTATGGCTCAACTGCCCTGCTCCAATGTTTGGTGACATAGGGTTTTTAGCGGCCGTTGGGCTGGCAACATATTCTATTAAAGGCTTTTGCCATTCTACCAATACATTTGAAAAGCCACTGCTACGACTATTGTTGAGCACAATTTCCGACATACTCATTGGCCTGATGCCGTAGGTACCAATATCACCGCCATAACGCGAATAGCTTTCATGAACAAGCACACCGGATATAGTGCCGGAACCCTGAGGAACGGCCACACCGTTTCTGATCAGGCTCTTGTATGGCAAAACAAGTTCATGTTGATCGTTTATCATCATGTACATGCTGTTACCATTGATATCCCTAATATTTACAGGATAGCAGCTTACTCTTGCGTAATAACCATAGTTGGTATTGAAATAAGACCCAACAGGGACAGACAGTTCAACATCTTTTAATTTAACATAAGTGTAGATATCGTTATCAACCAGATCTTTCATATATTTTTCCCTTATCACCAGTGGCGTTGTGTTCAACTCTTTTTCGATGATGTTAATTGATGGAAAATCGGATATGGTAGATGTAGTCGGGCTGCTAGTTTTGGCCAGTGTTGTTCCTTTTAGCCATAATTTAACTTTTTCATTTTTGCCAAACAGGTTGTCCCCCGGTGTTTTTGTTCTTATCCTTAATCCGGATGTACCATCCAAACTTTGGATATAAACAGTTATACCGTTTTCGGTATTGTCCAGCTCGTGTTTATTGCTGACCGAGTTTGGGATTAATGCCGTATTTGGGTTTCCTTTATCCGCCAGAACAATGCCTTCTATGTAAATATTTTCGGCAATAGCACCTTGTGCCAACGTATTTTTAACATAGCTAAAATCTTTCAGCACAGCATCATCATATTCAGCCTTGGCGTTTTGGGTAACCAATAGTGAATCTTTAATGATTACCCCTATTGCATTCTGGTGCACTAACTTCAAAAATGCTTCTCTTGGTTCGGGCGAAGTATTTTGCGCCATATCAAACGATATGTAACTGCCGTCGTAAGCAATATTTGAAATCCAATCTTCCTGCCCGACGGTTATATACTTCGCTTCTTTGCTGATTAACGCAAAATCAATATTGGTGGTTAGTAAGCTTTTAGCACTTCCGGCTCTGGATAGTGTATTAATGGAAGCATCGGTAAATTTTAAAGTTTGTGTCAAGCCTAATTGTTGTAGTACAATAGTATCAGTAATACTTTTTGAACTAATATAAATCTCTGTAGCCCTGGCCGGTTTGCCTTCGTTAGATGTCACCGTCGCCGTAAGATAACTTTTCCCACTACCTTCTGTTTTATCCAGTGTAATCCAATCGGCTCCCTCTTTTAGGGACACGGTCCAATTGCCGTCAGAATAAACCTGAAGTTTTGTTGAAGTTGCCGGAGCATTTAATCTTACAGTATTGGCATTTAAAGCCAGATCGGTACTAAATCGGGTTAGTGATTCATTTTTTTTACAACCTAAAAAAGTTAACGTCGCAAGAAGCATGAACATTAGCTTTTTTGGTGTTCTGGTGAATAGAATTAATGATCTCATATTAATCTTCTTTAACGTTTTAGGTGAATAATAATGGGGAGATGATCTGAATATTTTGCCGTGAAATTGTCCTTTATAAAATTGCCCGAAACTACATTAGGCATCAGATCTTTTGAGGCATAGATGTAATCAATTTTATTGGTGGTTGGATTTATTGTTTTAGCATTTTTTGGATCTTTTTGCTCCAACTCGTAAATCACATCTAAAAGGCCTTCATCCAATACGCTTTGTTGTACTTTAAAATCAAGCTGGCCGTTGTCCAGATATTTCTGGCCGGGGTTTGCCAGTTCTCTTTGTTTTAAGGTATTTACCAGGGTGCCATTTGCAAAATTGGCGGCATACAATGGCGAATAGGAATTAAAGTCTCCCATAACCAACAATTTACTGGTTGCTTTATTGGCAGCAATCTTGTCTAAAACAATCTTAATTTCGGACCGCCTGATCTCATAGTTATGCGGATTGAGATGCAGTACCACAATGTTATAATCTAAAATTTTAGCGATAATAAATCCATGGGTCATACCATTATTTATGCGCTCAACTTCAGTAATAGGGTACTTCGAGGTTAACGCAACGGGATATCCTGTAAGCTTAACCAATGCAGAATAATTATGCCCGTAGGATTTGGCAAGCTCAGCGAGCGTTACTTCGGTAAAACCATTAGCTTCCTGTATAGCAAAAATATCGGGGTTTTGTATACCAACCCATGCTGTAAACAACTGCTTGTTGGTAGAAATATCAGTTTTCATTCCTTCCAAAATATTATAGCTTAGCACCGTTAATTTTTGTTGGATGTTTTGATCTTTCTTTTCGGGTATAGCAGTCTTGTCCTTACAACCCGTAAAAATGGAAACAACAAGCAGTATCGTTATTACCACTTTAGTTTTGTCGATGGAATTTTTAGCCGCCTTCATTTTTAGCTTACTATTTTTTTAATTCGATAACAATAGGTATGTGGTCCGAATGTGTTTTGGTGAAATTGTCCTGAATAAAATTGCCAGAAATAATTTTTGACTGTATATCTTTTGAGCAATAGATATAGTCAATTTTATGCTTCTGAGGATTTATAGACTTTGCCTTAGTTGGATTTTCAGTTTCCAGTTTGTATATCACGTCTACCAAACCCATATCTAAAATAGCCTGCTGTACTTCAAAATCAATTTCTCCATCTACCAAATATTTCAGCTTTCCGTTGCTGGTGAGCTCTCTTTTTCTCAATGAGCTTTGCATAATGCCATCTTCAAAATTGTCTCTGTACAATGGCGAATAGGAATTAAAATCGCCCATCATGAGCAGTTTCTTACCTATGTTCTTGGTTTTAATACTATCCAATACGGTTTTCATCTCTGCCCTTTTTTTGATATAACTATGCGGGTTCAGATGTAGTACCACAAAGTTGTAATCCAATATTTCAGCTACTATAAAACCATGAGTCATTTTATCAGTAAACTTCTCGGCATTTTCAATAGGATGCTTCGAAGTAATAGCCGTAGGGTAACCGGTTTCTTTGAGCAATACCGAATATTTATGTCCATAAGATTCAGCCAATTCCTGAAGTGTTTTGGGCGTAAAGCCATTGGCCTCCTGTATGGCAAAAACATCAGGATCTTGTAGTTTTAACCATGATACGAATTCCTGTTTACCTTCAGTTTTGTCGGTTTTCATACCCTCTAAAATATTATAGCTAAGCACCTTAAATGTTCGCTGAGCAAACAGGGTATGGCCAGAGAAAGCCAATAACCCGAATAATAAATATTTAATTAAGTGTTTCATTATTGTCCTTTATAAGCATCATTGTTCAACTTACCATCTGAACGAAGTATTTCGCTATCGGCAATGGGATAGTATTGGTGATAAGGGCGTATATTCTGAAGAATTTGTATCGATTCGGCTCCCGCAGTAGATTTTACATCATCATAGAATGTACCCCAACGAACCAAATCCCACTTGCGGCCATACTCACCCATAAGCTCTCTTGCTCTTTCTTCCTTTACTTCTTTTTGAAAAGCCTCTTTACCGGGATACGAGGATAATATCAACGTAATATTGTTATTATTAGTCGCAGCTTCATTCTCTGCCCGCCTTTTTACCTCATTAATGGCATCCATTGCAGTATCGCTATCATCCAATTGGTTAGCACATTCGGCAATCATCAGCAAGGCATCGGCATATCTGAACACTTTTTGGTTATTACCATCTGCTATGTTGTCCATTCCAGGACACCAGAATTTTGGCCCTGTATAAGGTTTTCCCGTACCATTATTTTGCATTGTTCTTGGAAAAACTGTTCCGTTATACGAATAAGCAAGAATTATATTCCTCCTCGGATCAAAAACATGATACAGGCTCATAAAATATTGCGTAGGGGTTACCGAGCCAAAAGGATTTGCAACAGTTCCCAATTCAGGAATATTCACACCTCCGTAAATCGAAGTTCCGCTGGTCTTTGATGGTGTAAAATAGGCGGCAACACTAGTGGTTTTCTTTAACCCAGTGGCCGACCAGGTATATTGAACCTCAAAAATAGATTCGGGTGTGTTTTTATTTCTAAAATAGGTATCAACCAATTTATATTGGGATAGAGCCGCATATATCAGTTTTATTTTATTTAAAGCAGTAAGCGCAGTTCCCCAATCTTTTTCCCACATGGCCAATTTGCCTATCAGCATATAGGCAACAGGTGCCGAAATGCGATTTTGAGCAACATCTGAAGTACGTTTCTGAGGCAAGGCTGATGCGTATTGATTCAATTCTTCAATCAGTGTTTTTCGGGTATTACTGGCATCCATGCGCCCCAACGCGTTTATCTGCTCTAAAGTTTGCAAATCCGCAACATCATCCATATAAAAGGGCACATCGCCAAAGGTTGAAGTAAGTATGTAATAATACAAAGCCCTCAATGTTACCGCCTCTGCAATAAGGGCTGGCTTTCTATCTTCGTCAACGGGCGCCGCTTTGATACCCGCTACAGCAGAATTACAGAACATTATTCCCTTGTAACATTGTATCCACAAATTCTGCCCCATTCCGGGAGAAGAAGGTGAGATATCAAAAATTGCATCTTTATTTAAAGAACTGGGAAAATATCCTAAATCAGTAGCTGCTTCAATAGCAATAATTAAATTCTGATTATAGATACTGGTTAGAGGGCTGTAACAGCCATTTAAAGCCGCTATGCACTGCGCTTCATTCTGATAAAACTGCTTGGGGGTTACAAAACTCTCGGGAATTTCTTCTAGTATTTTTTTGCATGAACCCAGCGGTGAAACACAGGCTATAAGTAGCAGTATTTTAAAATATTTTTTCATCTTCCTGATTACATTTAGGATGTTAAAATTTAACAAAAGCACTCAACGAAATTGTCCGGCTGGCAGGGTATGCACCGTTATCCATACGTCTGATGGTAGAATTGCCACTCTCGGTAGAAACCTCGGGATCGTAGCCGTTATATTTTTTCCATAAGAACAGATTATTCCCACTTAGAGACAATTTTAGCTCCTGCAATTTATTGGCAGTGAGTTTCTTTATATCAAAAACATAAGTTGCTGTTGCGCTTTTAAGCCTTAAAAAACTGGCATTGTAAACAAAGCGGTCGGCAGGAATATCGTCTTTAGATTCTGCTCTCGGGAGATCGGAATCTGGATTTCTGATAGGGTGCCAGGCATTTACCATATATCGGTACTGGTTACTTAGATAGGTTCCGGTTCCCATAAACAGTTCTGTAGGATTGTAAATTTTTCCGCCAAGGGAGTAATTAAAAAAGAAGTTGACATAAAGCCTGTTAAAACGGAAACTGTTTTGCAAACCACCGTAAATGATAGGGTCGGCATTACCCAGATACACCAGGTCATCGTTGTCCAATAAGCCATCCCGATTTTGGTCGACATAGCGCTGGCGTCCCGGCTGATAAAAAGCCGTTGATGCCGATGCATACTTTTTATCAATATTATTTTGATCTATTTCTGTCTGATTTTTCCATACGCCGGCGTACTGCATTCCCCAAAGTGCATTTAAAGGTCTGCCTGCCACATAACCGTACATCATGTAATTCCCTCCATAGGGATTAACGTAGGCTGCAATTCTGTCTAAACCACCAATGTCGTTAACCATTTGGTCGTTGTGAGCGATGGTAAAAGTAGAGGTCCAATAGAATTTTTTTCGGGTAATGTTTTTAGTGTTTAGGGTAAGTTCTATTCCTTTATTGGATGTTTTACCAATATTAGTTAAACGAGATCCATAGCCTGCCTGATTAGGCAATTGTACAGATAATAACAGATCCTCGGTTTTAGCAGAATAAAATTCCAGACTTAAATCAATTTTGTTTTTCAAGAACGTTGCGTCAATCCCCAGGTTTACAGATTTTGTTTTTTCCCAGGTAAGTTCTGGATTAGCAATTCGCGAGGGATAGTACGAAACGGGAATAGCGCCATCAAAAATATAACCAGAAGTAGTTGAAGTTAGTTGCGAAAGTGATTGGTACATGGAAATTGCATCATTACCACTCACTCCTATACTTGACCTTAAAGCCAATTGGTCGATAGCCGAAACATCTTTAAGGAATTTTTCTTCCTTTAAATTCCATTTTAAGGCTGCTGAAGGGAAAAAAGCCCATTTTTTATCAGCAGCAAAATTAGAACCCGCGTCGTAACGGCCGGTAAAAGTTAAATAATACTTGCTCAGATAGCTGTAATTAAGTCGCCCCAGATGAGATAACCTTCCTCTGTCTGAATAATCAGACGAAAGGTTGACAGTCTCTTTTGAAGGTATAGACCCTAAATCATTGGTGTTATTATTATCAATAAAATACCCTTCACCACTTGCCGACAGGTTGATGTACCAGAGTTTTTGTACAGTAAAACCATAAAGGGCATCCAAACGGTGAGCTTTATTCCAGGTCTTATTATAGTTTATAGTATTCTCATTCAGCACATTATTTGCTCTATATGCTCGTTTATAGGCATAAGCTCCCGAACTTCGGTTGGCTCTGGTAGGCAAGGTAGAGGGCGAAAAATTGTCATCGAAACGGTTTTGGTCATAATACGATACCGAACTTTTAATTTTTAAAGATTTTAATGGACTTGCTTCTATAAAGGCCATTGGCGAAAAGGTTTTTATCAATTGGTCTTTTCGCAAAAGTTTCGCGTTGGCCAAAGGCGAATCGAAAAGTGTCCCCGAGTACCATTGTGTATTCCAATCATTAAACGAACCGTCTTCTTTATAAGCTGGCATAGTAGGAGCCAAAAAAATGGTAGACCTATACCATAAAGTTTGCGTACCAATATCTGCTTTGTTTAAATCCCTGTCTATATTGGCATAGTTCAATCTAATTCCTGCAGTAACATTTTTACTGACGGTATGATCCAGGTTGAGCCTAAATTGTGTTCTTTTTACGCCACTGTTAATGATAATACCTTCTTCATCAGCATAATTTCCTGAGAAATAATACCGGGTACTTTTGTTCCCTCCTGATGCTGTAAAGGTATAGCTGCTATATGGCGCTTTTTGTGTAATCTCCTTTGTCCAGTTCGTTCCTTCACCCAATGCGGCGGGGTCGGGAAAGGGATATTGCTCAAGAGGTTTTATCTGGTTTGCAGTACTCGAGAAAAAAAAGCGGTCGTTTTGCAGTTCGGCAAACTCTTGTGCATTCATTAAATCGAGATAGCGGGGCAATTCCGAACGGCCTACCGTAGCTCTAAATGTAAATTCATTCTTACCGTCCCGTCCTTTTTTGGTGGTAATCATGATAACCCCATTGGCACCTCTTGAGCCATAAATTGCGGTTGATGATGCATCTTTCAATACCTGTATAGATTCAATATCTTCAGGATTGATGTCACTCATATTCGTTACCGCATCCATTACCCCGTCCACCACATACAAAGGTTCATTGGTAGCATTAATAGAACGCGTCCCTCTAATCCTGATAGAGGTTCCTGCTCCAGGTTCGCCGGAAGTAGACACTATTTCCGCCCCGGCAATTCTTCCTTGCAACATCTGGTCTATGCGCTGAACCGGAACATCTTCTAAATCTTTCATATTTACGGTAGAAACCGCTCCGGTTAAATCCCTCTTTTTCACCTCTCCGTAACCTATAATTACTATTTCTTCGAGTTTCGAAGTCGACTTTTTGAGAACAACAGTTAGACTCCTGTTGTCTCCAACAGAAATTTCCTTTTCCTCAAAGCCCATATATCTGAAAACAAGTATTGCACTTTTATCAGTAGTATTAAGGCTAAAAGCGCCTTTCTCGTCACTTATGGTTCCCGCTTGAGTATTCTTCACTCTTATCGAAACGCCAATCAAAGGCTCGTTAGCTTCGTCAATTACTTTTCCATTAATCTGAATATTTTTTGGTGGTTGAGGCTTAGCTTTTATGGTGATTGTCTTTTTATTAATCACATAAGTAAGAGGTTGATTTGCCATTAGCTTTTCCATGGCCTCTTCTATAGTAGCTCCCTTTAAAGATGCCGTTACTGGATTGGTTAATTTCAACAGTTGCGAACTGTAAAGAAAATCGTATCCACTTTGTTTTTGCAATTGTATAAGCGCATCTTCCAGACGTACATTTTTTAATTGCATATTAATGCTTTGCGCTAAAGAGTTGGCACTAACCTGCATAATGGTAACCAACATAAAGATGGATAGCAATCTCATGATGCGTATAAATTTTGAGTTATAATAGATGTGCGCGCTGCAGTTGAATACAGTGTTTTTTTTATACATTTGAATGTTAGGTTTAATTTTCAATTGATGCTCCAAGTAAAATTCAGTTGAATCCTAATGCATATCCCGGGAACGGTGCGAACGTTTTCGGGATTTTTTATAGGATATCAGCTATGATTATATAATTAATCCATAACTATTACCCTCCTTCCTTTACCAATAGACTCTTCAGGAATTATCTTAAACTTTACTATTCCGGTAAGTTCAAGCCCTTTTAGTAATTCTTCCAAATCCTTTGATTTTGAATAAATTCCACCAAATATTTTCCCATCCGAGCTTGTTTCATATTCGATATCGACATTATACCATCGAGAAATCTGTTTCATTACGTCCCTAATATTATCATCTTTAAATAGGAAATACCCCTCTTTCCAGGCCAGTATTTGTTTTAAATTGGCCTCCTGTACTTTAATCTCTGTATTTTTATTAGCCACTACCCCCTGTTGCCCGGGCTTTAAAACTACATTATGAGTTCCTTGTGAAACCTTAACAGAGCCCTCAGCTAAAGTTGTCTTTTCAACCTCGTCATCCGTATAGGCCGAAATATTAAAATGGGTTCCTAATACTTGTACTCTTGATGTTCTGGTTTTTACAACAAAAGGCATTTTTTCATTCCTCGCTACTTCGAAATAAGCCTCTCCTGCAAGTTCAACCAGTCTTTCTATACCTCTGAAGTTTGAAGGGTAATAAAGAGTAGAATTGGCATTTAACCAAACTTTAGTCCCATCGGCCAGTGTCAATTTATATTGAAACCCTTTTGGAACATATAACTTGTTTACTGAAGCATTTAAATAACCCCAGCTATTTGTTACCTTATATTCTACTTCCCCATTTGCTGTTTTGCTTATTTTTGAAGAGCCATCCTCAGTAAGCACCCCATTGCTGGCACTATCCAAAGAAATTACAGATCCGTTAGATAATGTTAGCATTACTGCAGATGAATCTTGTACCGGAGAAGGGACTGTCGATTTTACGGAAACAGCTTTTACTTTTTCAAGTTCCAAATCTTTCTTATAGTCCCTGTACTCCATAATACCAATAGACAGGATCAAAATAATTGCTGCGGCATACTTTATCCATAACCTGTATATGTTAACCTCTTTCTTATTTATTGTTTTGAAAATACGGTCGTATATTTTCTTTTGTAGGTTTTTGTCTTTGTTCAACTCCCCGGGACTTGAGTCCTGAAGCATAAAGTTGTCCTCGTAGCCAAAAAGTAATTGCTCCTCTTCTGGTGTACATTCACCTGCTATGTATTTTTGATAAAGCTGTATGTATTCTTCAGAAGTCATTATTATGTGCTTTACCTATATAGAGGGTAGTTGATAGAAACAACACACATAAAAATTTTCCAAAAGATTTGCCGTTACACTAAATCTTAACATTTATATAATCTTGTGTTCCTAAAAACCTTACATATTTGACACTTCAAATAAAATATATATTTTTAACACGACCTCATAAATATAACAGACCACATTATAAATGCTCAAGGATCAAATTACAGATGACGAATTATGGAAAAATGTGGTGGGAGATGATTCCAGAGCTTTCACTGTATTGTATAATCGTTATTGGAAAAAATTATATAAAACAGCCGAGCATTACCTAAAAGACATAAACACAGCAGAACAAATAGTTCATGATGTCTTTGTCGTATTATGGAAAAGAAGAAAATACTTAAACATTAAAAGTTTTGCAAATTATATACACGTAACGGCTCGTTATCATGTATTCAAAGAACTAAAAGCCAGAAAAATATCTCCTATAGAATATATTGAAAATTACGAAGGATACACGGTAGATAGTACTTACAACCAGGCAGAAGAAAGACTTAATTACAACGACTTTGAAACCCAACTGTCGGAATGCCTTAAACCGCTACCAAAAAGATGCAGAGAAATTTTTTGGTTAAGCAGAATAGAAAATCTGTCCAATGATGAAATAGCCGAAAAATTCGGAATTTCGAAGCGTACAGTAGAAAACCAGATTACTGCAGCATTGAAACACATTCGTGCTTCTTTGCAGGAAAATCCATCTATTGCCATTTTTGTTTTATTCACCATATTATGGAGATAGTAATGAATACCTGCGGTGTATAATAATACACTCTATTCTTATGAGTATAGTCATCCCTTATAAAAATGGAAAACACCGAATAAAAACTCATAAAAAAACAAAAGCCTCAGAAAAAATTAATTTCCTGAAGCTTTTGTTATCATTTTCAAATTCGCGATCCTTACTGTAAGGATCATAATATTGCATTAAAGCTTGATTTCTTCTTCTTTATTATTTATAAAGGCAAATTCTGTTAAATGGTAGGATGTTACTCCTTTCACTTTTACCCATTGTCCATATTTAAAGAACCATCTCATTTGCTTAGATAACAATCCCTTTTTAATAAATGCTTCCAGATACGGGTGAACACATAAAGTTATGCCTTTTTCCGCCTGTTCATTTAAAATATAATTCAGATTGTTTTCTATATCATCTATTAGAACTATACTAGCCTTAATCTCACCGGTACCACCACAAGTCGGACATTTCTCACTTGTTACAATATTCATCTCCGGTCTTACCCTTTGACGAGTAATCTGCACCAAACCAAACTTGCTTGGTGGGAGGATAGTATGCTTAGCCCTATCGTGGCTCATTTCAGTTTTTAGGAAGTCAAAAAGCTCTTTACGATTAGGCGCCTTGTGCATGTCGATGAAATCGATAACCACAATGCCTCCCATATCTCTTAATCTAAGTTGTCTCGCAATTTCTTTCGCCGCTTCTTTATTTACCTGCAATGCATTTTCTTCCTGATTTTCCGGATTAGCAGTTCTGTTTCCGCTATTTACATCAATAACATGTAAAGCTTCGGTATGCTCTATAACCAGATAGGCACCGCCAGCCAGATTTACAGTTTTACCAAAAGATGCTTTTATTTGTTTCTCAATTCCAAAATGCTCGAAGATAGGCTCTTTGCCTTTGTAAAGTTTGACGATACTTTCCATCTCTGGCGAAATTTCGTGTACATAAGACTTTACTTCCTCAAACAAAGCCGGGTCGTCGACGTAAACATGCGTAAAATCGGCATTAAGAATATCACGAAGAATGGTAGAAGTCCTACCCATCTCGCCCAGAATTCTTTTAGCCGGACCCGTTTTTGGGACTGCTTTCATAAACAACTCCCATTTTGAAACCAGATCCAAAATGTCCTTTTGGATTTCTGCTACTCCTTTTTTCTCAGAAACTGTTCTAATGATAATTCCAAAACCTTTAGGCTTTATTCCTTCAACAATCTTTCTCAATCGCGTACGTTCGGTGTTGCTCTTAATCTTTTTAGATATAGAAATCACATCCGAAAAAGGTACTAAAACAACAAACCTGCCTGCAATTGAAAGATCTGAACTTAACCTTGGTCCTTTGGTAGAAATAGGCTCTTTAGCAATTTGAACCGGAATCAGTAGATCTTTAGATAAAATAGAAGAGATTTTCCCCGACTTATCTATATCTTCTTCTCTCTTGAAACCGCTTAAAAGGTAGTCGGTGAAATTACCGTTTCTTACCTGCCTTGTTAGCTTTAATAAAGATTGAACCTGTGGCCCTAAATCCAGGTAGTGCAAAAAAGCATCCTTCTCGTATCCAACATCAACAAAAGCAGCATTTAACCCGGGCATTATCTTTTTAATACGCCCAAGATAAATATCTCCAACAGCATAATTGTTGTTGATTTGCTCTTTGTTGAGTTCTACAAGTTGCTTGTCTTGCACTAATGCAATAGTAACCCCACCGGGGGCCGAATTAATAATTAACTCTTTTACCAACAGCTACTTTTTTAAACAAGTTCTATTAAAAGAACTTTCCTTACCAACAGAGGAAATTTTAAATAAAAACAGAAACAAATTTGCTCCCTGAACGGTTAACCCAGAGAGCAATTATATTTTTTAGGTATTACCTATTTTTTCTTATGTCTGTTTTTTCTTAAACGTTTTTTACGTTTATGAGTAGCCATTTTATGTCTTTTTCTTTTTTTACCGCTTGGCATAATCTTTAATGTTTAATGTATGTATTAATTATTTAACTCTTTTATTTTTCTATCTATAAAAGAACTTAAACCTGGGTCACCGGCCAGTTTTTTAGCTTCTTCATAAGCATCAACAGCTGCCGTTTTCATTCCCATGTTCTCGTAACTTGTAGCCAAATAGAAGTAAGCTTCCGGATCTTTTTTAATTTCTATTACAGTCTTAAACCTTTCCACAGCTTTATTAAACTGCCCAGACTTCATAGAAAACAGACCTAAGCTCATATTTGCCTTTAAGTTTTTCGGATCCTTTTCTACTACTTTTAGTAGCATCTGGATTCCCTGCATCGGATTGTTAGTACCTGTAACATAGGCAACACCCAATCCTGTTTGTGCGTCTAGACTCTCTGCATTCAATTCAAGAGCCTGATTATACGCATGGATAGCTTTTTCCGTTAGCCCACGAACAGATGTTGTATCCGGAAAATTCTGATATCCTTCAGTAAATCTGTCTCCAGCCAATAACCAGTTCTCGTAAGATGGATTTTTCTCGGCAATAGCTTCGTAAGCAAACGCAGAAGCAGCGGGTTGATTTACATCATCCCATTTCTTTGCCAACTGTTCCTGTAAAGCAATTACATCATTTGCAGAAGCTTTCTTTAAAGCGTTTTCTATCTTTTCAATATCCGACAGTAAACTTGGGCTAACATTTTGTTTGGCTACAGCTAAAACACCTTCTTTAGAAAAGCCAGCAACTGCTGTTGCTTTTGTTTCTGTAGTTTGTGCTTCTGCTGAAGAAGAATCTTCTTCCTTTACCAAACCTTTGATATCAAGACTCAATAATATACCCATTAGCACTACTACCGAACCAATTACTATATATTGTTTTGTCTTCATATCAATATTGTTTTATTTATGCATTAACTGCTTTAGCTTTTTTATTTCCTACTTTCACTTTATCAACAAAAGCTTTTGCTGGTTTAAAGCTAGGTACAAAATGTTCTGGAATAATAATAGCTGTATTTTTAGAGATATTTCTTGCTGTTTTTTCCGCTCTTTTCTTTACAACAAAACTACCAAATCCTCTAACATAAACATTCTCTCCATTAATCATCGAGTTTTTTACTACTTTGAAAAACGCTTCTACCGTTTCTTGTACATCTACCTTCTCAATTCCGGTCTTATTAGCAATTTCTGCAATAATTTCTGCCTTTGTCATGTCTTATATGTCTTTTTTATTTTTTTCCTTCCCTTGATTTGGGGTTGCAAAAGTAGGGCTTTTATTGGAATAAGGGAAATAAAAAACTTAAATTTTTTATTTCAACCCCCTATAATACAACACTTAAGCATTTTAGCGATGAATATAAGGCTTTAAATGTAATTTTGCGTATGAATTTTTCCGAAGAATTAATAAAATGGTATAGAGTTAACAAAAGAGATTTGCCATGGCGTAACACAAAAGACCCTTACCTCATTTGGTTGTCCGAAATTATTCTGCAGCAAACAAGGGTAGATCAGGGGATGCCCTATTATTTCAAATTTTCGGAGAATTTTCCCGATGTAAAAAGCTTTGCAGAAGCATCTGAAGACCACATACTTCGTTTATGGCAGGGGTTAGGCTATTATTCACGCGGAAGAAATATGCTAAAGACTGCACAAAAAGTGATGGCAGAGCATCAGGGTATTTTCCCAAGCACCTATAACCAGCTTATAAAATTAGTAGGCATAGGTGAGTATACCGCCGCCGCAATTTCTTCTTTCTCTTCCAACGAGCCTAAAGCTGTTGTAGACGGCAATGTATACCGTTTACTCGCCAGATATTTTGGTATCGAAATACCAATAAACAGCACTATTGGAAAGAAATACTTTCAGGAACTGGCAGACGAACTTCTTGATAAAAATAATGCTGGCGAGAATAATCAGGCCATTATAGAATTTGGGGCATTGCAATGTAAACCAAAGAACCCCAACTGCGATCTTTGTCCCCTGATTTCTTCTTGTTACGCGTTTAAACATCATCGCATCTCAGAATTACCAGTAAAAAACAAGACACTAAAAGTCAAAGAAAGGCACCTGTATTACTTCTTAATTTTTAAAGAAGATAAAATCCTGTTAAACAGGAGAGATAATAGTGATATTTGGGCCGGACTACACGATTTTCCTTTAATAGAAAGCCCTACCACACTGGACATCAAAACCTTATGCGAACAAACTAAATTCCAGAATTGGTTTCCACAAGGAGTAGAAATTGCTTATATCGCCAAACCAATAAAGCACATTTTAACCCATCAGAGACTTTTTGGAACCTTTATTGAGCTATCTGAAATAAACGAGGAAGCAATTCAGGAAAACAATTGGTTTTGGGTAGACGTCAAGCACTTAGATAAATTTGCGAAACCAAAATTAATTTTTGCTTTTTTAAAAAACTTCTATAAATTGAATGAAATTTAATTGCAAATTATGTCAGGTATCAACAAGGTTATTTTAGTAGGACACTTAGGGAAAGATCCCGAAGTGAGACATTTAGACGGAAATGTTACCGTAGCAAGTTTTCCTTTGGCAACATCCGAAACTTTTAATAAAGACGGTAAAAGAGTAGAACAAACAGAGTGGCATAACATTGTTATGTGGCGTGGTTTAGCAGATGTAGCTTCCAAATATCTGCAAAAAGGCAAGTTAGTTTATATAGAAGGTAAGCTACGTACAAGGTCTTTTGAAGATAAAGAGGGCAACAAGAAATACACAACAGAAGTGGTTGCGGAGAATTTCACTATGCTGGGCAGGAAAAGTGACTTTGAAGGCCCGCAGAATGGAAACAATGGTGATAAACTGGCAACGCCGGCTTCTACATCTAACGAGGACCTGAGTTTAGATCCGCTAGATGACGATTTGCCTTTTTAACATAGAACCCAAAGGGAAATAAATCCCTCATGGTCTACTTATAAAAACTTAGAGACATTATAAACCGAAAACTCTCTTTGCATACTGTTAATAAACATTCTGGCAACATTGTTCCCAGGTAAGGATGGCTTGCTCCAAATACATGGTTTGCATTTTCTATAATTTCAAACTTTGCGTTTGGATTAAGCCCTCTAAATTCCTCTGCAATATCCAGATGAACATTAATATCATCGTCGCCATGGATGATTAACCAGGGTTTAGCTAATGCTTTGGCCGCTTTTTTAATATCCAGCTCGTTTTTATGACGTTCGAAATCATCTAAAAGCACCCGGTTTAACGGCATATACTCTTTTGTTCTGGCATTAAAAGTCTCTATTTTTCCTTTTTCACGCCATTCTGCTTCTTGTTCTTTTTTCCATAAACTGCTAAAGTCATTTATTGCCGCCCATGTAATTACCGCATCTATCCTAACGTCTTTATAAGCTTGTAATATACTTACCCCCCCTCCTCGACTGTGGCCAATCAAAATCATTTTTGAATCCTGATATTCAGATTTTAGAAATGACACGACCTTATCTAAGTCATACAGTTCTTTAATTGGAGTATTGTTGGCAAAATCTTCAAAGTTGGTTACATCTTTTGGATCATCAGCAGGAACTCCGCTATGAGAAAAATTAAATTTCACATAATTAATTCCATGTTCTGCAAAATATTCCGCTACCAGGTTATGAGCGCCCCAATCTTTAAAGCCTTTAAAGCCATGTACAAACAGAGCGAACACATTGCTTTCTGCTTTCGAAAAGGTTATATCACCTAATATGGGTTTATTATTAAATCCTTCTATTTTAAACTCCATTACTATATTTTTTTTAATAATTGTTCTTTTTTCTGAACTAGAACAGTATCTCCCTCTGATAGATTTTTATAAAAATCCTCTTTAATAAAATTCGATTGCTCCTGCAAAACACAACGCTCTTTATCGCCTATACCATTCCCCGAATAAGAAATCGTATATATAGGAATTGCTAGCGATTCGCTGTTTTTAATTATAATGGGAATAAGAATTTTAGTTTTACAAACTTCAGAATACCCCGTTTCCGATGGCATAGAAATACATTTTATGGAAGGGGGATAACGAAGAACATAATCGACAGGACAGTTAACAGATATTCCACCTCCTATATTGCCTGGAGGAAAGTATCTAGTTGTAGAATCATTACTGATTAATAAAACTTCATTATTTGTTAATCTCTCCATTTTACCACTGGCATAAGGACGATAAAAATTGGTAGCAGAAAAATTCCCTTGCTGGTCTATTTCAATAGTTAAGTGTGTAGACATATAAAGCGTTTTTATCTTACTGTCAAGAAAAACGCCCGTAAGAGATTTTCTATTTATATAATTTGCAATTATCGTTTCATTAGTTGTTTTTCCTTTATTTGTATATAACTCTGTTTTATAAACATTTAAAGTATTCTCACTTGAAAAATTGCCTTGTAAAAGGATTATTTCGGGACTCTCTTTCTTACTACAAGAAAAAGTTACTGCAGAAAATAAAATCAAAAAATATAATAGTTTTGCTTTCATAGGATTATATGAGTTTTTTGCCTGCAATATAATAAAGTAGTTCTATTTTTTATATTTACAACATGGCAACAAAAAACAGTTTTTTAAAAAACAGAGATTTCGGTTTATTAATCATAAGAGCGGGTATAGGTATATTGATGCTCACTTTACACGGACTCCCTAAAATTACCGGAGGAGTTGATAAATGGAAAGCTGTAGGAAGCAGCATGAAGGTAATAGGCATAGATTTTCTACCTGTATTTTGGGGCTTTGCTGCCGCGGCAACAGAAACATTCGGTTCTTTCTTGTTAATTTTAGGTTTATTCCACAGACCAGTTAGCGCATTATTGGCCTTTACCATGTTAATTGCAACATTAGTACATTTAAACAGTGGCGATGGTATTTCGGTAGCTTCACATGCCATGGAACTCGGACTAATTTTTATTGCTTTAATCTTCACAGGCCCGGGAAAATATGCAGTGGATAAATAAACTGCAGATATTTATCACGTCATTGGGGGGATAATCCCAATTCATGGGGGAAATCAATATGAAATGACGTTGAAGAGATTGCTTCGCAAGCTCGCAATGACAAAAATCGAAGTTCATTGAGAGAAACGGAGCAATCTCATTATCAGTTTTTTAATTAAAAACGTCAATGATGATTATAACTGCCGCCAGGCAAGTATTTCAGAATCTAAAGCTATATACTAAAGCTTGTCTGCTGGCGATATTCCTACAGGCTTATCTCAATAATTAAAAGCGGATGTATCATTAATCAAATTGTCATCCCGATACTCGGGAACAGCGTCGAAATATGCTTTGGATAGCACCGACTCCGCTCAGCATGACAAAAACTGCACTTATGAAACACCCTCCATATCCCAGTCCATATTGCCTTTTCAAGAATAACACCAACAGATTGAGCTTCGATTCTCATTTACATTATACAAATAAGCTTGACACAAAGTCTCAATCTCATTCGTGTAAACCTTTTAATTATGGATAATAGTTTATTGCCGCAGCTTCTGTTGTAGCAAGCCCCGAAGCATTAACAGCCGTACCAATACTGGCGACGCCCGTCCACGGACCGGCAGAACCATATCCATTCCAACAGCGGTAAACCACATTGTATTGTACGTTTGTATTCGTATTTCCCCCAAAGCGTATTTCATTTCCATCCAGTCCTAACATACCCGACATAACACTTCTCTTTTGTGTTACAGTGCCACCAGATAATAAAGCTGCATCTGCAGTACTAATCAGATAAGTTCTTCCCGGAGGATTAAATCCTGTGCTGTGAAAAACGACATTAAAGCGTGTGGTTTGAGAACCTACCGTTCCATAGGTGAATGTATTTTTTGTAATCATAAAATTAGTCCCCATTCTTTCATCACCAGGATCAACATCATTAAAAACTGGAATTTCTATAAAGACAGGATTTAAACCGGTTAAATAAGTTCCCGTAGAAGTGAACGTGTTATTATATACTACCCCTTTATCTGAAAGGTCTCCTCTAAAACGTACAAATGCTCCGGAGCAGTCTTTAAAAGTATTATTTACAACACTTAACCGTTGTATTCCATAAGCTCCATAAATCATATGCGCATGAGAATCGTACCCGACATTTTCAAATGTGCAATTTCTTACCAAGACGCGATTCGTTAATGGATAATGAACACCTAAAGCGCCGTAACCAACATCTGGAAGGTCTTTAAATATACAGTTCTCTACAGCCATATCCTGACTGTTAGATATTCGCATAGCATAGCCTGTAACAGGGCCTGTAAATTTTAACCGTAAGACCTGTATATTCTGGCAGGTATTCAGGTAAAGTAAAGTTGCAATTGATCCTGTAAAAACAGCTCCTCCTACAGTAGATGCAGTTTTAAGTGTCAGTAAATTTGTTGCATGTCCCATGTTTGCAAGTGTTATCGTAGCGGTTCGCGTGTAGGTTCCGTCTGCAAAAACAACATCAACCGGCCCCGTAGCAAGTGCACTTTGTACATTAGACCAGAAAGTTGTGTTCAGGGACGTGGTTGGCGTTACATTAAAAGTTGTCGTTGCCATGGTAGCAGCTCCTCCTTTTTCTGATTGTAAATTTAAGCTGTCATCTAAACTTCCATTCAGGCTGTCTTTTTTATTGCAGCTTGTTAAACTTAGGGCCGAAAAAGCAATAACTGCTAATAATGTTTTTTTCATAATTATTTGGTTTAAAATTGATTTTGTTATGTAACATCTGTTCTATGGTAAATGTTTCCACATATATAAAATTCTTAGAACCACAGAATTTAACTTCATGTACGCTCGAGAGTAATATTGCTCCGGCGGTACAATACATAAACATATCTCCTTTTCTTTTTTGAATGTCCCGTTAATTTAGGCTTGCCATTCGGAAACTAATAATATCTACCTTTTAGCTTCAGATACTGTCTATAAATATTTATTAATTTTATTTAAGCTTTTACCTATTTTAAATCATCAGTTATTTACTTATATAGATATAACCAAACAGACCATTTTTGTATTCGCTAAAATTCCCTTTCCATAAAAACCAATATGAAATCGCAAACTCAACAACTGCATAGAGTATGGCAACACGAAATGAAAGCCATACAGCAAACAAAATTTCCGATTAAGTTTGATGAAATCATAAGTTCGGTATTTACAGCCGGTCCATCATATTATTATGTGATTGATTTTTATGATATGTCTCTGTCACATATGAGTCCGCTGGTAAAAAACATACATGGACTGGATCCTGATCAGGTTACATTTAATGATATCCTGGATCTTATCCACCCGGACGATGTAAATTTTGTCGCAAAAGTAGAGGCACATATTGTAGACCTGATACGAAGCAAAGAATTCGAAGGAGACAAACTGTTAAGTTATAAATCGTCTTACTGCTTTCGTATGAAAACAGCCGACGGGTCTTATAAATTGTTTTTACATCAGGGTTTACAGCTTACGCTTGACGAGTATAACGGTATTGCTAAAGCTTTAAACATCCATACAGACATCAGCCAGATTACCTCTGTTAATAGCTACAAATTATCATTAATCAGTATAACCGGTGATGTATGCTATACAGATATCGATATTTTTAACCAGACAGATAAGAGCACACTTTATACCAAAAGAGAAAAGGAAATATTAAAGTTGTTAAGTGAAGGATATACAAGCAAAGAAATAGCCAAAAAGCTATACATCTCCTTTGATACAGTAAAGACACACAGACGCAATATACTACGCAAAGCCGATGTAAATACCACCGCCGAACTCATGAAAGATTGTCTGCTAAAGGGCCTGATTTAAGAACGAATTGATTTAATCAAACGATAAAGTATATAAGCCGCAAAAAACCACAAGTTGCATAAAACATTCTTAAAAAATAAAAAGAGGCCTTCGAAAAAAAGCCTCTTAACTGCATGTATTATTTAATTGCCAGCTGCTGATGATCTGACTCAATAACCTGTTTTAGTAATTTATTAAACTCGGCCACTTTTTCTTTCGAAACATAATCTTTTTTAAATACAAGTTCCCTGGTAATTACAATTTTGTTTTCTTTGCCAGAACTAGCTAATTTATAAGTAAAATACTCGTTGTCGATAGACAAAGACTTCAGTGGTTCTACAAGTTTTTTGTTTGCCGGCAAAGTAAGGTTTAGTTGTTCCTTATTTAAATCATTCCAAAAAATTTGAGTAAGGTCTATTCCAAAGCTTCTTGGCTCTACCATACTAAAGGACGATGGGTCTAAAGCTGTAGACCATGGTAAAGAAAATATATGCATTCCTGCTACCGGCTTGCAAACTTTTAAAAGCTTATATGAAGATGATGCCTTCAGCGTATCCGAGGCCGCATATTTAGGATCTAAATTAATAAAATCAAGAGCAATTGCTTCGTTATCCGGATATTTATAAGAAATCTGCTCCTTCATTTTTTTCAATTGATCTTTATTTGACAGATCTTTAAAACTATCTCTGTACATACTTGCGGATGCTCCCGTACAGAAATTTGTTTCGTTTATTCCCATGTCGTTTCCTTCAATAACAATATTAGTTACGTAATTTATCTGGTTAACAACACGACTGGAAGGCAGCAACTTAGAAAGATTGTTCGTATTTTTATTAATCTCTAAAATTGTTGAAGACAACGTCTGGTTATAAAAAGAAGCAAAAGGCAATGAACTTGAGGTAAGTTCCAGAAAATGTACTTTGTTTCCTACATTCACCTTGGCTATACAATGATTAAAATCTATACTAGGCAACAACAATGTATTTTGCCCACTTTCTCTGGTCTTTACAAGCACTAATTCCGCTTCAACACCTATTTCTTTGCACATGGCCAAAAACAATGTAGAAACATCTTTACAGTCGCCTATTCTGGTATTGAGTACCGTGGAAGGATTTTGAGGAACTATCCCACTTTGTCTGAAAGAAACTGAACTGTATGCGATATTTTGAGTGATGTAATGATATATTTTACGCACTTTTTCCAATTCAGTAAGTTTTTGTTTATCCCGAAATAGTTCATTTACACATGTCTTTACTTCATAGCTGCTTCGGGCTTTTGCCGTTGCGATGTTGTTGTACCATGTTGCCACAAACTTCCAATCCGGTATGGTAGATAAATATAAAATATTCGCTACATCGTTCATTGGCGGCATTTTGTCCTCGTAACGTAAAGCGGCCTGATTTCCGGCCTCCCAAACATATAAATCAAACTCTCCTGCGTCCTGTTTCTTTGGTTCAACGTTCTTCTCCGAAAATTTATAATCGAACTTCTTGGTTTTGTCAATTAGCAATGAATATTTAGACTTCACGTACGGGTTTCCGTGTGAAAAATAAAAAGAGCTCCAGAAATGCGGTGCTAACGATCCCGAGTTATAGTTTCTCAGCCTGTAACGAATATTAATAACGTCTCCAACTTCTAAATTGGTAAACACCAAATTGTTATAATTTTGCTCGGCAGGCGTCTTTGTTCCGTTCGGCTTAATGGTTTCGGCCACTTCTACAGATAAAGATTGATCATTATTGTACGGAATTCCAAACTCTTTAAGGTCTTCCAAACCTTTTTGCGTCAACACCTTGGTAATGTAAAAATGTTTCTCTTCCGAACCACCATTTTCATATACTACAGTCTGTACCTCCTCATCCAGTATCACACTATGATCATCCGGATAATCTTTTAGCGAAGGTGCATTTTTTATAAGTTCATTTACATCTGGTTGCCGAAAGTATTCAAACACATCTTTACTTTTCTTCAGTCTGCGCAATTGCTGAATGGCATCATAATTATTAGGTTCCAGTGCCAGGCATTTTTTATAGGCTTCCTCCGCCTTGTCAGTTTGCTTTATGGCCTCGAAAACCAGACCTAAACTCATATAATATGAACTTTGGTTTGGGGCTATTTCTATAGCTTTTAACAGATATTCTTCTGCCTTGTCGTATTTTTGAAGCGTAAAGTAATTATCTGCTAAATCTTTATATATACCTACACCAGAAGGTTCTTGCTTAATTTCCTGAAGGTAAACGTCTACTCCGGATTTTACATCTCCTTTACTAAAATAAGCTCCCGCCAGAAATTTAGCATAATCATAATCTCGGTTTTCGCTCCAATATTTTTTAAGGATATTTAAATATTGAGTACTTTTTTTTACATCCTTTTCCAGGAGGTATTTAACATAAGCAAAATTTCTGTTATCGGGCCAGTTTTTATAAGCCTTCTCCACCAATTCTATCACTCGTGACTGGTTGTTCTGCTTACCGGCAAGCGCAATTTTTTTTGCCATTGTTTTTTCCGACTCACCCAACCTTTCCTCTAAACGGGCAACTACAGCTTCCGCCTTTACATAATCTTCCTGATTGATGTAATCATCGTATAGCAGTTCCAGAGCATAGGTACTTTCGGGGTCCGCACTTTTAATATTTTCCTGCAAAGTTTCCACTCCGGTTCTGTTATTTTCTTTGGAATGGAGCGTAATCATTAAAGTATTGATGTAAGTACTTTGCGGAAATTTACTTTTTAAACCTTCTAAAATATTACGGGCGTCAAAGATGATATCGTCACTCAAATACAATTTAGCCAACAGCAATTGGTTAAGGTAATTTGTGCTGTCCTGCTCCAATAACTGACGGAAATAAGTATACACTTTAGGTGTTATCCTTTCTGGAACAAAGCCCACTTCTTTTTCATAATCTCTATATTCGTTAACGCTGGTAAGCCCCGGCACCGGATAGCCTTTTTCATCTGTAATCCTTAACATGAAGTTTGAACGGCCAGCATAACTTTCACCTATTTGCACCAATATCCTGTTATAGCCTTTATGCAATTTAAGTGTAGAAATATAGGTATCTAAATCATTGTTCCTTTCTTCCGCTTCCGCAATTAGAAGCTGATCATTCACCCAAACTTTAACAGAACCAGATACGCCAACACGTAGTTGGGCCTCAAGGGCTGCTGGAGAATTCAAAAAGGTTTGAGCAAAAACAATCGAATTATATGGTGTATCGTAATAGGTAAAGTCGAACCACTTATCCCGTCTTTGATAGGGCACCTTACGCCATCGAAATTCAATGTTTTTCTTCCCTGTAAATACGGCGTCGGCCTTCGGCTTGTCTAACACATCATAATAATTATCATAACCGCTTGTAGATATATTCTCGAATGTTCCGGTGATTTGCCAGTTATCTATCGTCCCCAGTTGAAGATATGCCTTATCTGCTTCTGCAGACTTTCTTAATGTATGGAAATGTGTCCCTATAGCAGAATTTGCCATTGCATGAAGTGACCCTCCAAAACCTGCCGTTTTGCTAATCTGGCTAATGAAGGCTAAACTTGATGGAGATTGCTTTCCAAAACTTGCATTTACCGACGGACTTCGCCACAGAGCAAGAATATACGGCTCCGGGTTTTTAGATTGAAGATAAAACTTTCTGAAATATGCTGAAGCTTCCGAGTTCGACTGTTCTAATTCTGCCAGCAAACTTAAAGACAATAACGCCTCTTCCGATGTTTCTGGTTGCAACTCTAACTCTTTGAAAATTTTTTTAGCGCTTTCCGTTTCATTTCGGAATAAACTTTCCCACGCATTTTTTAGACTATTTTGAGCATTCGATGTAAACGAATACAAAAGGGTTATTGACAATAAAAGTAAGGCTTTCTTCATAGTTCAATAATAGGTATTTTTCAAACACTATTGTCAATATATGACATTAAACAATAAAAAACCAGAATATTTTTAACAACGTCATTCAAAACCCATTTTCATTAACCAAAAACAAATGTTTTAACTTAATATTTTTTACTCTCAAAATTTGCCTCCGAAGCAGGGAGAAGGAGAAAAGTGCAGTGCTCCTGTTATGAGGTACCGTTTCTTTAATTTTGTACTTCCGTCTTCCTCTTCCTAAGGAAGAGGGATTAAGGGTGAGGGGATTATGATACGGCTAGATTTCTAAAAACTCTTAATCTCACGAGAATGCGATGAGTTCAAAAACTCATCATTTTTGATACAATCAGGAGTGAACGCTTTCGCTGAACACTCCGGACGAATGCAAACAGGTGGGACTGACCAAAAAATATGGTGTAGACAAATAGTTCTTTTTGTATCCGTCATTTAGAATCAGGAATACTAAAAGAAAGTGAAATATCGTGACTTCCTACTTTAACACCATTTTTCGCCGCATTAAAATTATAACAATAGCCAATTCTGAAATTATTTTTTACTTTGTTCATTTGATAAGACAAATTGGCTCTTAAAATGGATTGTGAAACACTTCCCCCCTCATCTCCTATAAAATAATTTGTTTCTTCTACACGCTGTCTAAATCCTATTCCCAATGCGAAAGATTTTTCAAAAAGAACGGAAGTATTAATATCTAATGAAGTAATTCCTCCCATATTTTTAATATATAGGATAGAAGGCATTATGGTTAGGTTATCTATTGTATCATAATTAGCTCCCAGTATTAAATACATATTGATTTTACGGAATGTTGGCGGAACCTGATATGAAAAACTATTCTTATTGGTATATAACGACAATATATTATCGAAAGAAACTCCAAAATAATATTGTTGCTTTAATGTTCCCAACAGTCCGAAACGACCATCTAATTTAGAGCTATATATATTTTGCTTTGCCAAAGGATCTGATTCGTTTGCGGTAATTAAATTAGATAAGTTAATATTATATTGTTGCAGGCCCAATCCCAGAGCAGAAGACATTACAATATCTTCTGACACTTGCAGATGATATACATAATTGCCATAGCCAACACTATAACTATCATTGCCGAAAGTATTTTTAACGGCATTGAAGCCAATGGCGCATTTCAGTTTAGGTAAACTGAAATGCCCCGCCGCCGAAACTGTATAATTTTTTGCGCCACTTACTTCGCCTGTTCCGACAACCTGATATTGTATATTTGCCGATGCAATAGTATTTAAACCCATAAATGCCGGATTGATGTATGTTTTGTCCAGCAGATACTGGCTTCCCTGAAACTCTGTTTGAGCCGGGCTATTCTGGATCATGATAAGTGTAATTACACTTAATAACAGATATGTCTTTTTTAAAATATTCATGTTTAAAAATTAAATCCAGCGACTAATCTTACTCGTAAATAATTGTTAAAGAACCTTTAAACACATATTCTTTACCAGTGTTATCAATTGTTTTCAGAATATAACCGTAAGAGCCCATTGGCAACCTGTCCCCTGTCCAATCGTTCTGATAATTATCTTTTCTATAAACTACATTGTAGCTTTTATTAAAGATGGTTAAGGTATTGGACACGTAATATTCATTTAACCCTAATATTTCAAACACATCATTAATTCCATCTCCGTTAGGGGTAAATAAAGTTGGGATAAGAATTTTAGATGCTGTCGCTCGCGGATCAACCACCTCTACCGAAAGCAAACTCACTTTATTATCTGCATTATTGCTTTCGTTTAAAGTTGTAGCAAAGCCATTACCTAAGATTAGTGTACCGTATGTGTTTGCTTTAAGCCTCGCGGTATATACCACTTGTTCATTAGCATTAATATTCGATTGAGCAACTGTTAACTTTCTCGTATTTGCATCATAAATCATATTAGACGACGACACAAAATCAAATGAAGCGGGTAATCCATCTACCAATGTAGTGTTTATAGCGTTGTTGGGGCCATTGTTTCTTACCGTGATACTATAATCAAACTGTTCCCCTATGTTTAAGATGGCCTTGCTTACCTCACTGCTCACCAATAAATCGACTTTATTATCAATAACATGAACACTTAAAGCCTGAATGGCATTATTGTCGAAATCAACATCGTTATCATTATCTGCATTAACAGAACCATCACCTAACCGGAATATGCCCACTTCATTAGCTTTTAACAATACTGTATATGCCGCATCTTGTCCGGCGCCCAGAGATGTTTTACTTGCTGACAATATTCTGGTCGCAGTATTATAGTTAATGTCTCCTGCAACAGACACAACATCGAAACCTAATGGAAGGACATCTCTGAACGTTACATTTTTAGCCTGGTCTGCACCATTGTTTTTAACTTTAATGACATAGGTAAGCTCTTCATTTTTTGATAATTGCTCACGGCTAAGCACTGTTGTTACTGTAACATCTGCTCTTCTGTCTACCACCTCTACGGCAATTGGGGATAATGTATTATTAGTCAGATTGATGTCGTTATTGACCGATACTAATCCATCTCCTAAAAGCTGAGGTCCAACAGTTTTCGCTCGCAGTAGAACTTGATAGTTTAAATCTGTTCCGGCATCTACTCTTGTCGTAACAATAGATATGGTATGTTTTGTACCGTCATAAACAATACCTCCGGTAGCAGATACAAACTCGAATGCCTTACTTAATGTATCTACCAGTTTATAGTTTATACCAAAATCAGGTCTATTATTTTTCACTGAAAGGGTATAAGTTAATTCATCACCGATATTTAAACGTTGGCGACTAACTTTCGAAGCCGCGACAAAGTCAACATTATTATCAATTACACGAACTGATACAGGGCTTATTGTATTGTTATCAAAATCGACATCGTTATCGTTATCGGCAGCAATTAACCCATTGCCCAGTTCTAGTGTACCCGCAGTTACTGCTTTCAATACCACTGTATATGCTACTTCTTCTCCAGATTTAAGCTGAAGTTTGCTGGCTGTAATCATGTTGTTTGCCGCATTATAGCTTATACCTCCTGTGGCCCTTAAAAACTCCAGTCCTGCCGGAATGCTTTCCTGTAGTTTAAAATTATTAGCTACGTCCGGGCCGCTATTACTAATTAGCAAGGTATATGTAAGTTCTTCGCTTTTATTTAACTGGTTAGTACTAACCTTACTGCTTACCCAAACGTTAGCTCTTTTATCTACCACATTTACATTTGCAAATTGAATTCTGTTATTAGATAAGTTGGTATCGTTAAGAACTGTAACCAGGCCTTTACCTAATGTTTGCACACCTACAGAATTAGCTTTTAACACTATCTGATAGTGGAACTCCTCGCCTGCAGCAACTTGTATTTTACTTGCCGTTAATGTCCTCTTGTTAACATCAAATGATAGTCCTTCTGATAAAGAAACTATATCAAACGCAAAGCTAAGGGTATCTGTCAGCTTATAATTTATTCCAAAATCTGGCCCGTTATTTTTAACCGTCAATGTGTATGTTAACTGGTCTCCAATATTTAGACGATCTCTGCTTAAAGCTTTAGTAACTGCAAAATCTACATTGTTTTCTCCAATTAAAACAGCAAGCTGATTTATTGTATTATTATCAAAATCAATATCGTTATCATTATCAGCAGTTATACTTCCATTCCCTAATAAGAAATTACCGTTAGTTAAGGCTTTTAACGTTGCTGTATAAGTTATCTCTTCTCCAGATTTGATTTGCAATTTACTGGAAGATAGTTTGTGCGAAGCACTGTTATAAGTTAGACCTCCAGTAGCGGAGACAAATTCAAATGCTGCAGGCAGAACATCCTGTAACTTATAGTTATAAGCAATATCTGGCCCATTATTACTTACGGTAATGGTGTAAACCAAATCCTCACTCTTATTTAATTGTGTTTTATTTACCTGAGTATTTACCCACACATTGGCTCTTCTGTCTTCTACCGTTATTGGAATAACACGTATTGCATTATTATTAAGATTGATATCGTTAAGTACTGTCACAAAACCTTCTCCGATATTTTGACTACCTACGGCTATGGCTTTAAGGGTTATCTCGTATCGAATTACTTCTGTTCCGTTAACTTTAGATTTACCTGCCGTTAAGGTACGGTTCGAGGCATTGTAGGTAATTCCTCCTGTTGCAGATACAAATTCAAATGCAGTACTTAAAGTATCTACCAATGTATAGTTCATGGCAAAGTCTGGCTCTTCATTATTAACGGTAATGGTGTATTTTAACAGATCACCGATATTTAAACGAGACTTAGAAACATCTGAATTTATCGCTAAATCAACTCTGTTATCCAAAATTTCGACATGAAGCCTCGCAATGGAATTATTATCGAAATCAATATTATTATCATTTGATGCAGAAACATAGCCCTGACCTAAAGGTACATTTCCGTAATCAACAGCTTTTAACAATAAAGAATAGGTGACTTCTTCGCCCGATTGGATTTGAGCATGAGATAGATTTACTATTTGCCCCGCTTTAGTAAAGTTTACTGTACCGTTTACTGCCGTAACGTATTCAAATTCATTTGGTATAGCATCTACCAAAACAACATTTCTGGCTACATCCGGACCATTATTTTTGATTTTAATGGTATAAATCAACTCTTCTCCTTTATATAATTGATTGCGGTTAATTTGGGTTTCCACATATACATCTGCCCTCCTGTCGGCAACACTTACCGTATGTTTGGAAAAACCATTATTTGTAGTATCGGCATCATTATTTGAAACCACGGCTCCTTTTCCAAAGAATTTATTTCCTACGGTTAATGCTTTAAGCTCTACTTTATACTCAGCTATTTCATCTGCACCTAACTGTACTTTAGTTGCTTTTATTGTATGTGTTGCTGCTTCATAGGTTAAACCATTCGTTGCCGAAATAAACTCTAATCCATTACTTAAGGTATCTACCAATACCGAATTTACAGCTACATCTGGTCCCAAATTTTTGAACCTCAGTGTATATTTCAGTGTATCGCCAATATTAATCAGGTTTCTGCTAATGCTATTAGAAACTTCTATATCTGCGTCGCCCATAACTTTGAAAACAATAGGCTCTGCAGGTGTTCCTAAAACTTCATCTGCTCTTTGTGTAGTGATAGGTTCGTCTACCGGGGCTATACTTTTTAACACCGTTCTTAACATCATTCGCTGCTGTGGAACGGCTTGCGGCATTACTGGTAAATCTGATTTTGCCGTATATGTTCTTCCTGTTATTCTATCGTAAACCTTAATCACAACGGGCTTTTCTTCACCTTCCACATTGCTATTTATAGATACGAAACTTAACCCATTTACTAAGGTATCTACGTAATTTACTAATTCTCCGTCTACGTAAGCAAAAACCTCAAATCTTCCCGGCTCTGTAATGTCTAAACCGTTTAAGTTAATTTTTGCGGTTAAGGACATATTATTTTCAAATCTGGCTATATCTAAGTTTACCACATCTCCACTATTCACGTCGTTCACGTTCATAGCATTATCAAACGCAACTACTTTTTGTATGCCAGATTTCACCGGTGGAATGTCTGCTAATAAATTCGGACTTAAATCTGGTTGATAAGTCACTACTGGTATAGCGTAATGATCTCCCTCTACAAAATATTTATATCCTTTTCCCGGACGCAGATATTTCAAACTACCCGACCATTTTTGGTAAGTAGCATTGTACTGCGCAAACTCTTCCTGACTGCTAATGGTAGCGCCATCAGGGAAACTATAATTTTTAAGATAATTGTTAAGCTCCATATTTATCGCCATTGGGTAACCCAGCCAATTCCAACCATCTTTCAACTCTACATCTACTCTTTGACTGGCCAATTGTCCTAAGATTCTTATGGTATCAGCCTTAGCTGAGTACACCATATAAGACTGATAAATATTTAACGAATCTAAAGGTCCTGTCCAACCGGTTTTAGCATTATATTGTGCATAAGGTTTTTTGGCACTTAACGTTTTCACAATATCCCCCTCCGTAGGTTTCAATTTGCTAAGCACCTTACTTACTCTCATATCTGCGTTCTCAACATTTAGAGAAACCCAGTTCCAACCCGCTTTTAAAGGTATCGTTTGGAAAACACCTTCCGGATGTAATACATAAGGACTGTTTCCATTCCCTACAATACCATTAGAAACAAAGTTTACCCGCTCCTTACTTTGGTATTCTATACCTGGATAGGTATCCCAGAAGCGTACACTTAAACTCTCGTTACTTAATTTATTGGAATATGCCGTTACGTAAGCCACATACTTTTTGCTTGCATAGTCATATTCTATATTTGCTAAACCTCTGCATTCGTCCCCAACAAAAACGCCCATTATATCTCTAATATCACTAGAAATAGCTTCATCTGTTTCATCTAAACTAAACTGAGTAACAAAACTCATATTATACCTGAATTTAGATGGATTTACCGCCCAGTTTGGTGGTGTTTTAAGCACATTTACAGTAACGTACAACAACTGCCTTTTACCATCGCAAGTGGTAATTACGGTATCTGTATAAATCCCTGTATTTAGGTTTGGATCTATTAAGAAATCAACATTTTGTTCTCCAAGTGGAACAATCCTGGAATTACGTATAGACGGCGTTAACCAACTTGGAAATCTCTCTATGCTAAAGTTTTGATTTAATGCCGATTTGTTTATCAATTTCGCTCTAAAGCTAGATTGAACACCTTCAATAGCATTAACATCGACATTTGCCGGAGACCAGTAAACTGGACTCATATTGACAACGAAGTTCCATGAAACGCTATCTGTTAGAACATTTCCATTACCATCTCTAAGGTTCTTAACTGTTGCACTTAATTCCATCATCTCGTAATCTGCTATTGCAGTTTCCGGAACAGTTTTAATCACTATAGTTTTATCATTATAAACAAGTGTTGCAGGAATAACCTGACCATTGTCCTTGCGCTTTAAAACTACATTTGCCGAATTTGTGATGTCCTTATTAAAGGTTACACTCATCACGTCACTTGTGGTAAGAATACCATTTAAAGGTGTAGGTAAACCAAAAGCCATGGCAGTGGCCCTGTCTATTGTTCCACTATATACTGGTGAATAATTTACATCTACACCTTCGCAAATAGCCAAAGCTCTTAATTCATACTTACCATCGGGAAGTGTACTCACATCGAAGCTATAGTCATAATACTTATCCTTAAGTTCCGATTTAGGAATATCTATTGCCGTTTGCCATAAAGAATTCTCATAATCCTGATTGACTCTCCTATACTGTAAAGCTACACTTGTTAAGGGAGAAGCCTCTGAAGCGTCAAATTTACTAAAGGCAGCATATAATTTATTACCATTAGACTGATTTACCAACCAGTTATTACCCGGTAGAAATAAGTCTATTTCACTACATTTATTTTGGAAATAAGCATTTAACTTCACTGTTGGCTTAGCAACATTTTCAGCATCAATATCTGCTAATGAATTATCGCATGCAGAGAACATCGCCAAAGTTAAATCCTCATAAGTACTATATAATGCTCCTCTATGCACCTCTACAGGTAATTTGAAACTTTTACCCGTTGGTATTACAAAGTTAGCCTGACCATTCGTCACATCCTGGCCCCCAACAAAAACCCTGGCTCCCCCTAAATTACTCGTTGGTATTAGCTTAATACCGTACTCCACAGTCTCATCACTCTCGCTTCTGTTCGCAATCAGAATTTCAAATTTTGCGGGCTGGTCTGATGGAACATTACGTTGCTCATTAGCACCACTTACAGTAATATGCGGTAAATGACGGTATTGAGTTCCCTCTTCATGCGGACAGCTTGATGATCCGGAAACAACCTTAAATACCGGTGTTCCATATTTTTTATCTTTCTTTAAATCCACAGAAAAGAAATCTCCAATATCACCATCCTCCAGGTGATAAGAAGTGGTTATGGTCTCTCCTTTAGTTATTTCTTCACTTGAATCCCAATTAAATCTAAGCGAGAATAATGCCCCAATCTCCTTTTCATTTGATTCGCCACTATTCACAAAACCACCTACATTACCTTCAGTATTTAAATAAATTTGTGTTTCGGTAATGTCTGTAGTATCTTTTTGTGTTGTTAAGGTATTCTCATAGATTGCACCAGCACTTAATGAAATATTATTTCCAACCACCCCTTTAAGATTCTCGTGTGAACTTATATCTCCTGCCTCAGCTTTATTTTTTTGGTTATTTTCTAAAGTTTTTTCCCACCCGGTAATATCTGCCTCATAATCAGAATATATCCTTTTCAATCTATCAACTTCTTCGGTTTTAATAGAGAGAGGGTTACTTTTCAGCTTAAAATACGCTGCGTCGTAGTTAGTCTTCGATATAGAACGTAATGTTTTTAGTTGAGGTAATAAAATATTTTTTATATGGTGTTGAGTGTAAACAAAAACAGTCCCAAAATCATTCAAATTCATCGCAACTGATGTATCTCTAACCATTCCTCTTATAGAAGAGTCATATTTCAATACGTCTGTCATGGCATAAACCATATTCATAGATGCCCCTACAAATACATCACCATCATCACCAACAAACTCCTCATCGCCCGAGGTAGAAAAATCTTCCGTGAACGTAAATGTAGTGTTCATTACAACCCCTTCATTATTATCTCTACCTGCCTCTAGTTTTGCCTGTATATGAACACCCGCTCCTTCTTTACCAATAATAGGAATATTAGCCCCTACCCCAGCTTTAATATCTGAATAAGCTCCCGCTCCTCCTCCGAATTTAAACGAAGTAGTAGCTGTTTTAGAAAATGATGTTCCTTTACTGATTTTAGCATAAGACCTATCCCCCGGAGGATCATGTAACACAAAAAAAGGAACTCCGGGTGTCCTGCTAACAAATGTTGCATTACGAGCTCTTTCACCTTCTACAACGGCACTAAGAATAGCACTTGCCTGTCTACTGCCTACCTTTCCAACAATCTGTATATTCTTCTCATGAGGTGATTCTAAAACTGGATTACCTACCTTTATAGTGTGCCTCACATTTTTGCTAATCTTATCTAAGGCATATTCCTTTCTATCTACAAGGTCCGAAATACCATCATAGATATACACGGTACCTGTATCCAGGGTACAATTATAGGTTATACCATCATAAGTATACGTTTCCTGTATTTTAACATCTATTAAATGCTTATCGTTTTGAAGCAATAAATATTTATAATTATTACCGGGGCTAAACTGAACAGAGTCTGCAAAAGCCGGATTATCATTATTTACTAAAACCCTGAGTTTATCATGATAAATAAAATCCATTAAAGGTTTTTTCACAAGATATGTCGTATCTATGGTGGTAGTCGTATCCTTCCTCGAAGGTGTAATTTTATAAATACTACCGTCTGGTTTAAATGTGGTATCAGCCTTAATGGTCTTTATGCTGTAGGTAGTATCTATCTTTTCTTCTTTCAACCGCTCTACCAAATTCACTTTTTGTATATTATAGGTCTTGGTAAAATATTCTAATTTATTAGAGTTGATACCCCCTTTTTCATAAATCTGAAGAACTTGCCCCTCAAAAGAAGTAGCTGGTAAAACAACCTTCACCTCTCCTCTTACTTCCTGCCCCGGATTTTTAGGGCTGCCACTCTCTAAATCATTAGAACTGATATGGAATTTCTTAGCATATTTTGCAGATGAATTTGCGGATACATAACCAGCATTTTCAGACTTCAACAGAACCGTTACATACTCTCCTATTGGCGCATCACAACTGGCTGCAACTTTTAAAGTTAAGGTATCAGTTTTTTTATCAATAAAATTGACATTGGTAATTAAATTATTTACCAATATTGATTTTAAAGTATCTGTTGTTCCTTCGAAATGTAAAGGATGATCTTTGTATTTAATTTGAACAGTGTACAAGCCCGCATTGGTAATAGACAAATTATACAGTCCATTTGCATCTGTTTTAACCGCAGAATTCTTTCCGTTTAACCAAACTTCTGCATCCTGCACCGGAAGAAAAACATCGTTATTTAAAGAATCTTTGATGGATGCAAAACTTACCCTACCGCTAATAGCGAAAGAAGCCGTATCTGTAAAATTCACATTTTGTCTATTTGGTTCATCATATGACATACTCCTGGATAACTTTTCAGGATCAAACCTCGGTTTATTATAACCAGGCATATGTGGTCTCATTTCGTAATTGGCCCCTTCTCCGTAAAACACCTTGGAAATCTCGTAATATCCAGATGCATCTGTAGTATCGCTATAGGTATAAGCTTCTGTCGTTTTGCCATTAAAGACATTTGCTTTAGTTGTTGCCGTAACCACTACTCCTTCTACTCCAGCATTGGTTTTCCCTTTTACATATCCGCTAATCTTTCCATTTGCCTGAGATTTACCGTCAAAAGCCTTTGATCTCCAATCTTCATAATTGACTTTAGATGTAGTATCTGTAATATAGCCCATCGAATAGCTATAATACATTCCCGGTAAAATGTCTGAATCGTTATATGAGGTTGTATTCTTCGAAAACTGAACCAATTCTTCACCATCACGATATAATACCAAATTCTCTAAGCCTTTAATACCCTTTACCTGATCCCAATTTAACCTTACCCTCCCGCTTTGGTCTAAAGTTGCATTAATATTGGCATTAGAAAATTTAAAAGTTCCGGCTACTACCGCAGGGTCAAAATCAGAATCACTTCGTTTCCAACCCGCAGGAGTTACAGCATCTCTCGCTATAATCGTCCTAACCGCATAAGTATAATCTCCTGATACTGTTAACGACTCATCTGTATAACTAAATACATGCGCAGATACATCAGCAATAGCCACGAAAGCTCCATTTCCTATTTTTCGTTGAATCTCATATCTTACATACTGATCGGGAACATTAGTTTGCTTTTCCCAGGTTAATGTTGGATAAACCTGCCCTTTAGAAATATGAGGAGTTTCTGTTATTTTAACATTTTTTGGAGCTTTAAGTTTTGGAGTTGTTCCTGAACTACTAACATCTGCCCAATGTAGATATTGTTCAAAGACATAATCTGTTTCCTTTGTTAGATAATAAACGCGATAAGAGTAATTACGATTAGGGCCTAATATCTGGCTAATTGAACCTGCTGGAAAAAACTCAATATTTAATCCCAGGCTATAAATACTGGTTCTCGGTCCACCATCAACTCCCAATTCAATACTCAGCTCACTGCGATTATCACTTTCACCGGTATTTGGCAAAGCATTCCACCTAAACCCAATCCCATAATCATCAATTGTCACAGTACTATTATTAGTCCAATAATGATCCTTTTGTTGAGAGAACGATGATTTAGTAAAAAAACTTAGCAGAATTAATAAGAAAACAGCCTTTATCTTAAAAAAGGCCAGAGATTCTTTGAGAGTAGAGGTACTTTTCATATTATGTTAGGTGGTCCGGTAAATTTTTATTGAATTCAATAAAAAATATCCTCAAAACTAAATCCTTAACACAAAGCACACAAAAACAATTAGTCCATAATTATCATTCTGGACTAATTATCTATTGTAATCTGTCTCTAATGACAAACGGGAGAAGTAAATCAGGTTATACTGGCTTCCGGCATTTACTATTAGAAAAATGTATTTTCAGAGGAAATCAAATTTTCAGAGGTGGGGAGAATATCCCGCAAGAATCTAACTCCAGCTATCGCTACGCCATTTTAAGAACTCTTGTAGCCCTGTATATTTATTTCTTCCGGCTTAAACCAACTTCCGTGAAGCTATCATGCTGCCCCAATCTGTCCCTAGTCTTGTACATCCGGTAAAGAGATGGGAGACTACAGATCTTTAAATAAAAGAGTTTAAAACCCATCATTATCAAACAATCCGGAGTGACGCTTTCGCGGAACACTCTGGACGGTTGGTGTGCTATTTTAAAAAATTAATACTTTTTCCAAAAGAAATATAACCTATTAGTTTTTGGATTAAATACGACCAGCTTAGTTAAAGACCTTGAAGTACTTGCTAAATCTAAGTAGTAACCTCCGTTCAAACCTAAATCTGCTTTCATGTTTTCATTATTATAAGTTTTTATAGAAGATATACTTCCATCCTCTTTATAACGTATATATTTAATTTCATCCTTTGTGCTTTTAATAAATTTTTTATTTTTTATAATATTTTCCATTTCAGGCAATACTTCCTGAACATCAAATATTAATATTGTATATCCATCCCCTTGAAAATCATATTCTTCTTCATAAGTTAATACCTTGGCTTTTAAGGGCACTTTAATACCCCAAAAATTATTAGCGTCGTAATAAGGCTCATACCACTTTATAATTTTAGCTGCCAATATTATCAATGCCACAAAGCAGACTAGAATATATATTCTTTTTTTTATCATCATCATAATTATTTTGCTCTCCTTTGCTACAAGAATAGAGCTTGGCTGTACCCTTTGCCTGGTCTAACTCGCAATTATTATTGCCCAGCAGTCAGTTATACGCGTTAAGTAAGAGCCTGCCTCATCTTTGGGCACCTCCTATCTTCCGGAAGGGACTCCTTCGAAGCATGAAGAAGGAGAAAAGTACAATGCTCCTGCTATAAAACACAGTTCTCTAAATTTTGCACTTACGTCTCCCTCTCCCTCAGGGAGAGGGATTAAGGGTGAGGGGATTATATGATACAGTCAAATTTCTGGAAGTTCCTTTATGCTAATGTAGAGTCGGCAAACACTGCTTTAATATGGCTTCCGCCTTCTCAATATTGCTTTTAGTAAACCCTGTGGTCCCGTATTTTACAATTCCTTTGTCAATAATTAAATTGGTAGGGTATCCGACAATATTAAGATCTCTTGCTATTTGAATACCCGAAGGAATTTGACTGTAAACAAAAGGAGTTGTTTTCATAAACTCACTTATCGTTTCCCCATTGTCTAGGCATACAGCAATAAACACCACGTTATCATGCTCTCCGTATTTCCAGTACAGTTTGTTTAACAGAGGAATTTCAGCTTTACATGGAGCACACTTTACAAACCAAAAGTTCAATACCACAACTTTATCCTTTAGAATATCATTCCAATAATCTTTGCCCTTTAAGTCAGTCATATAAGGAAACTTTATCCTCTTACCCACAAAGTTTCCGGAGTTACCACTATAAATCTGTTTATTTTCTTTTTCACTCGCCTTTTCCCGTCCAATTATCAAATATTCATCACTCCCGGTCTTGCTTTTTATTAATTTATATTCCCCTGTCTTTACTAATGAAGACCAGTTTTCATAAGTATAAACAAGGCCAGCAGAATCTTTTACCAATGACTTCTCTGATAATGGGATTCTGGTTGTTTGGCTAAATCCTTCAATACTTAAAAATGCACACAGGGTGATTAAAAAGACTTTTAGTTTCTTCATTTTTACCTTATTAGCGTTATTGTTTGTGTTTCCGATCCAGCATAGGAAAGCTTTAGAAAACTTTTTTTAATGTTTGGGGTATACTGAAATGCAACATCAGTAACTACCATATCCATCAACTTAAAGTTTCGCTTCTCCACATTTTTTAGCGACCAATATTTTGGATCAATTGGATTTCCATTTTCATAGAGATTAATCTTACTGGTATCAACCTCACCATTAGAGATGATACGGATTTTAAAATCAAAATCTTTCTTTCCATCTGTAAAAAAAATAGATTTACTATCATTTACATTATTAAACGGCGAGAAAAACTGTACATGGGTGTAATTTTTAACGGGTTGGTTGCTATCCTTTTCCAGATAGCTGAAAACAGGCTGATAATTTTCTTCTAATTCCATGGCATATAAAAAATCTTTAATAGCCTCTTCGGTTTTACCCATTTTATAATACGCGAACCCACGCGTATTATACGCTTCTGGTGAAGGTATACTTTGTTTTTCAATATAATTATTAACAAAATCTAAAGCTCTCGCATATTCTCCCTTATAGATATAAACTTTAGTTAGGGCAGTATATGCATATTTAACTTGTTGGGGATCATTAAGAACTTGTTTAAAATCAGCTTCTGCTGCTGGTAAATCGCCCTCATAAGCATTTAAATGCCCCCTTATCAAAGCGGCAACCTTTGACTTGGTATTAAAAAGCAGAGCCATATCTATTATACTAAAAGCTTTATCTGCATCGCCCTGCATATAAGCCATAAAGGCTTGTCCTGACAAAGGATAAATATTTTTAGGGCTTACATCTATCGCCTTTTTCAAATAAATTTCTGCATCGGTAAACTTACCGATTCGCTGGAGCTCATATCCTACATTGTTTAATGCGGTAGATGAGTTAGGGTTAACGGTAAGATATTCATTATAATATTCCAATGCTTTTTTATAATTGCCCGCAGAGGAGGCACATTGTGCCGCCGGCATATAATAGCTTGATGACTTTCCTGTTGCAATCAATGTTTCATAATCAGCAAGTGCTTTTTCGTATTTACCTTGCTTTCTATATTCGCCAGCCCTGGCCAGAAGTATTATTGAAGAATCATACTTTCTGTATGCATCTGTAAGAATTTTTAAAGCTAATTCGTTTTGTTTTTTTAAACTGGCAAGTGCAGCAGTAGACACAATTGTAGGAATATGATCGGGGTAAAGATCCAGGTTGAGCTTTATCATACGGTTCGACTCCACCGTATCTTTAACAGCCTGGTAAGCAAGTGCCAAAGATAATCGGGTATCTGCAGTATCATCTATTTCTAACGATTTTTTATAATCCGAAATCGCACTTTTATAGTTTCTAAGCTGATGATGCGCTTTTGCCCTTAAAAAGTACACTTCGGCGTTTTCCCCAGAAGCCAATACTTCGTTTGCTTTTGCAATTGCTCCATTGGGGTTCTTTTTTAAAATAAGCTGTTTAATAAGTGCCAAATCCGTAACGGAACCTTGGGCGAAGATGATAGCTGGTAATAAAATACCTAAGAAAAGGATTACTCTGAATTTCATATTTAGGAATTGGTTAGTCTAAGTTAAATCATACCGTTATTAGAAGAAAATTGGTCATAATTCATTAAACAAGATTAACCATTATTATCACTTTATAGTAACTTATAGTAACAGATCCTAAAGCCAAACCTGTTACTATTTCGGTTTAATAAAAGCTTGACAAATATTTCTTTTAATTTATACGTTTACGACACCGTAAATATAAAATGAAATTTTAAAACAACCACATTTAATTATAGAACATTAAAAATTTCTGTATAAATAAATTCAAAAACTAGCATTAATTTTTAAATCCAAGCCTCATCAGGTGATTTTGAATCCAGATTTTAAATACACCGGGCAAAGAATCCAATAAATAAACGTATTTACTGTTTTTCCAGAATAAAGCATTTGGGCCAGCCGGATATATACTGAAGGAAAATGAAAAGCATAAGACTGCGAAGCCTCCTCGTTTAATGTCTTCCGACAGATGTGTCTTGTCCTATAACATATTTACTCGTTATTTGTCATTTTTATATCCTTTATAATACGGTCTTTATAAAAAGCGTAGGCCTCATTTGTCCATACACCTTTCGTTTTTTTTATTAAGGAATAAGTACTGTCAGCATCAACCGGTTTAGACCAAAAAATCTGAATAAGTTTTTCTTTTCCATGATTTTTTAATAGATCTTTGGCACTTGAATGGAGTATCAGGATATCTTCAAACAAATCGGGTTTGTTAGGATTATCGTTAATAAAATAGTTCTGTACATCAATTTCTAAGCTGTCTAATAGAACCTCCAATTTTTTACCAATGAAAAACTTTTTTTGCTGGTAAATATTTGTACGCAGGTAAGCAATGGTGTCATTTTTAAATGATGCTAGAGAACGTATGCTTATGTGTTGGCTGTCTGATACATTCTGCTTTCCCGTTTTTACCTGGTCAACTTCCTTCTGTTTTACTTTTTTATTTAGAAAGCAGCTATTGCATCCTAATAGTAAAATTATTAATATATAAATCGATATTCTCATTTTTTATAGTTTTACTTCTCCCTCGTTTAAGTGTTCTGAAAGATCACTTAAATGACTTTAAAAACCAAGGGCTCTGCCTGTAATAACAGCAATACCATTTATTTAATGGCACTGCCACTTGCCCTGCAAGCCGCAGGCAGGGACAGACTCCTCTGTTTCCATTTAACGATTTAACTGTCCCGTTTGGAACACTTAAACCAGACGGGGAAATAAGAATAACCTTACCAAACTCCCTAATTTCATAAAACAGTATATATTAACAAATCTCTATCTTCTCAATTATTCCAAAACCAGAAAAGAAAGGCAATAACTTTTTAAAAAACAAAGGCCCTGTAGAACCAAGATCTATTTCATAAATGATTTTATCATTTTCTATTTGGTAATTCCAGTTATGAATAATCCCATTCTTCCGTCCCTGTTTTTCAGACTTGTCATTCCATCCCGCTATAAAATTATCAGTTTGTTGTGCTAACTCATCTGCTTTACTTTTAGGGCAATCTCCTCGTAAATTTATCTCTAGTGTACAATCAATATTGATACGGGTAACCTGTAATTCATAGCCTAAATCCTTTAGCTTAAACGGAAGTATTTGACTGGGATAAAGCTGCTTATAAATAAGGTCTACGTCTAAGCCTTCTATCCAAAAGGTTACATCGTTGCAATCTATATCGGTATCGTGATGTTCATAAATACGCCCCGACTTTGATTCCCATTTTATCGTCACGGGATCCCAGTTATGATTAACATATAAAAGTCTGCTACATTGTGAAACAACCCCTTTTTGATAATTATATTCCGCCCCAGGAGTTGAAAAACCTATATCTTTATTAATTTTTATGCCTGTTTTTAATTCAAAATCTTCTTTTAGTTGTTCCTCCGCACACTTTAAAAACTCTTCAGACACATCTATTCCTACAAATTTTTTGTAATTAATAATTGTGTATTCGAGTGATTCTTTTGGGTATAAAAAATTGTATCCCATAATACTTTTCTCTTTTATGTTTATAAATATAAAATTAAGTAATAAAAAGAGCTATATCTGTTTATATCTCAACACAGATACAGCTCTTTTTATTAAGGTATTTTACTTGCCACCCTGTATATCATTCTGGCTGCAACAAAACATGCCCAGTCATCAGCAATACCACCTCCTCCTGTTAAAATATCTTCAATTATTGTTCCTATGACAATTCCGGCTGCTGCTGCCTTTAAATAGGGAACCATATTGGGGTTCTGTTTTAAAAACAGCATAGTTCTGGCCTCCATTCCTTGCGGATTATTAATCAAGGAAATAGCAAAGTTTTTTAGTTTTATTGCTAAGTTTTCAGGTAATACAATCGGAATTGGTGCTGGCTGGGGATTAGTGTTTTTATCTATTTCACTATATACTATTACCACCCTACCCACGTTTAAGTGTTCTGAAAGATCACTTAAATACCTCCTTAAACCAAGGACTCTGTCTTTATCAATGATTTAAGAGACCGCTTTGCTTAACTCTTAACAATAAAAGAAGCCAAATCAAGCACAAGTACCCAAACACACTATACCTGCCCGGATACCTGCGCCAAACAAGGGCTCGTTATGGTTTTTGTTCAACAGTTGTAATATCCTTTACTAAACGATCTTTATAGAAATTATAAGCTTCATCTGTCCATCTTCCTTTAGTTTTACTTATTAAATCAACACTACTTTTTTTGTCAACAGGTTTTACCCATTCAATATTCAGTAAAATATATTTTTTCTCCTTCTTATTTACAAAAAAGCTATTCATATTGGTGAATAACAAAGTAATACTAGGAATTGAATCCGGTTGATTAAAATTACTACCAATAAGATAATTTTCTACAGAAATCTCAAGATTATCTATCAGAAATGACAGCTTTTTATCTGCAAAATATTTCTTCTGCTGTATAACATTGGTAAAAAGATATTTAATCGTATCGTTTTCAAAACCATGTAATGGCTTTATTGTTAAACCAGAAACATCTTCTGGTTTTTGTACTTTCTGTTTCTGATTTTTATTAATAGAACATGAATTACATCCTATTAGTAGAAATATTGTTAAAAAAACTATATACTTCATTTTTTTGGTTATTTTAATTATTCACAATCTGCATTTACTAATTTGATTTGACCGTCAACCATTTTTTCCTCTGCTTCAATTTTTTGAAATTTCCTGAAGGAGCTGGAGGGCTTTTATGCGAAAGCACAAGTCTCCCTTGGCTCTTACCAATCCCGCGGAAGACTTGTGCTTTTCTTTATTGCAACTATTAAACTAATGACCAATTCAACTAATGAACCAATGAACTTTAAAACTACCTACCTCCCGGAGGACAATGTTCCTTCAAAAATTTGGTAAAAGTCAGGGCTAAATGTTTCGTAGTCCCCTCTCCTTCAGAAATGCTGTGAGATCTGTTCGGATAACTCATCATCTGAAAAGTCTTTCCGTGTTTAATCAGCTCGTCAATCATCTGTTCGGCGTTATTGTAATGTACATTATCGTCTCCGGTACCATGAATAAGCAGCAGATTGCCTCTCAGATTCTTAGCATGCGTAACAGGCGATCCCTGTACAAAATAATTTCTGTCTTCGGGTAAAAGCCCCATGTATCGCTCCTGATAAATATTATCGTAATTTAACTGGTTATCAACTGCAGCAATAGATATTCCGGTCTGATAAATATCCGGATATTGAAACAAAAGGTTCAGCGTGGTAGAACCTCCTCCGCTCCAACCCCAAACAGCAATCCTTTGCGGGTCTACAAAGCCCCACTTTAATATTTCCTTTGCTGCCATTGCCTGATCGCGGATATTTAATATTCCAATGTTCTTATAGATTGATTTACGCCACTCTCTGCCTTTCGGTGCCGGGGCTCCTCTGCCTTCAACAGACATATAGATATAACCATCTTCTGCCATATCTCCGTTATACAACCTGTTTAATCCGGTTCCGTAACTATTTTTCACGGTTTGCCCGGCGGGCTCACCATAGACATAAAAAACAACAGGATATTTCTTGGCAGGATCAAAATTTTTGGGCTTCACCATCCAGCCATCCATTTCTATTCCATCTATAGTCGTCAGCTTAAAAAACTCAACATTCGGATAATCCTTAGATAAATCCCTCACTGGCGGTTTAACCAAAATTTTATGTTCAGGTAAATTAACTGTCTCTGTCGATGGCGCATGCTTTACACTTGAAAATCTGTGAATAGCGATTCTACCATTGGGAGAAACATCGTAATCATGTGTACCTCTTTGATCAGGAGGACTTATTTGCTCAGCTTTCCCTGTTCCATTTAACGCAACTCTGAACAGGTAGCTTTCAGTCGCATTGTTGGGAGAAGCCATAAAATAAATCTGCTTGTTTATATCGTCTACAAGCTTAACAGATATGATATCAAAATTATCTTTAGTAATTAAACGCTCTTTACCTTTTAGGTCTACAGCATAAATCTGTCTCCATCCACCTTTCTCACTCACCCAGATAAATTCGTTTCCATTATTAATCCAATTCCAGCCTGCAGGCCCTTCATCACTCCAGCGATCCTTAATATCTACCCAGGCTGTCTCTGTTTCCTGATGTATCGTTTTGGATGTTCCTGATTTCGAATTTGCAATGATTACTTTACTTACATTCTGACGACGATTAAGCTGCTGAATAATGATCTCTCCAGAATTAACCCATTCCATTCTTGGGATATAATGCTGTACCGGATCTCCCGGTATTTCCATCCATTGGGTTGCACCGCCATCTGCCGAAACCACACCAACCCTGCAAAGACTGGGATCTTCTCCGACTACCGGATATTCCACAGGAATGGTAAATGGATATAAAGAGTCTGTATGATTAATCATCAGATAATTTTTGATCTTTCGGGCATCCAATTGCCAGTAAGCAATAGATTTCCCGTCCGGAGACCATCTAAACCCATCGCGGCAACCAAACTCCTCTTCATATACCCAGTCGAAAGTCCCGTTGATTAATCTATCTGTCCCGTCCTTTGTTAAGGCATTAATCTGCCCGCTTCTTAAATCCTCTGCATAAATATTATTTTTAGAGACATAAGCCACTTTTGTAGCATCCGGCGAGAATTTGGCAAACATTAACGAAGCTTCCGGATGTTTGGCGCCTATCTGCTTAAGCTGTTTCGTACTTCTGTCAAAAACCCAATAATCTCCCCGGGTGTCGTATCTCCAAACTTTACGGGTATTGGTAGAAATAAGCAATTTCTTTTTATCTGCACTTAACGAGAATCTGACTACTTCTAGCGGTGCTCTATTTCGCGGAGTTAGTTCTGCTGTGGAAACGAAGATTTTTTGATCTGTCCTATTTTTTGCATTTATCTCATAAATCCCCTTTTCCCCTATCTCATAAAAAGAATTGCCATCTGCCGACCATTGTACACCATCGTACTGGGCCAGCAGTTGTTTGCAAAAAACGATTAAAAAAAATAAGGTAACCTTTATACGTTTATTCATAAACCTATCTCCTGTTTGCTTTAATTCTGGAAGGTGTATCCTGTCCCGAAACGACAGTTGAAGCGCCTATAGCTATAGCTCTTGCTACCGATATGATATTTTCTACATCCAACAGTCCCACCTCATCGGCAACCGTATGGTAGCTGTTATCTTTGTTGATCTGTACGGTAGATATGGTATGCGCCGGAACTCCTTTTTTAGCCAAAGGCATATTATCTGATCTGTAAAATAATTGCTGTGTTGCGTATGGATCCGGATAGATCTTATAATGGGTATACTTTAAGTTTCGTTCCATAATCTTCCCTAAATCACTATATCGAAACCCCGTAAGATACGCTGTATTTACCCCAAATTTAGACTGCTTCCCTATCATCTCCAGGTTAAACATTGCAATTACCTTTTGGGGATCTATCTGATCAGAAAAATACTGCGATCCGTAAAAGCCAATTTCCTCTCCCGTAAAAGCCACAAATATTATTGTCCTTGCGTTATCTCCACGTTGAGCATAGTGCCTTGCCAGCTGAATAAGTGCTGTAACCCCGGAAGCATTATCATCGGCACCATTGGCTATAGAGTCCTTGCCCGTTGCTGGTAATATTCCAATATGATCGTAATGGGCAGAAAAAATTACAAATTCATTTATTTTCTCTTTTCCGGGAAGTAGGCCAATCACATTTTTAAACTGATGTACTTCACCTTTATGCTTTTTATCAAACTCCTGATAAAAGCTCCCGTTTTTCTCATAAGGTTTTAAACCAATATTCCTGAATTCACTTTCAATGTAACTTGCAGCCTTATCAATATCTGCTGTAATCAAAGCATCTCTACCTCGCATATCATCAGAAGCCAGCTCGTTTAAAATACGGGAAGTCTCCGCTTTATCTATGTTAACAGTGTAATTTTGCTGCCCTCTGCAAGACAGCGTTCCGGATAGCAGCGTTATAATAAAGATGAGATGAAGTTTTTTTCTCATATTAAATTCATTAGAAACCAATAAAATCTAAATTACCAGACACAAGCCGTTCATACTTTGCTACTCCCACTATACTCCCACCTTACTCCCAGTATACTCCCACTTTAGTACCACTTATACATCTTTAAAAAATAATCTGCGTTTCTTCTAATATTTAAGCCACGTCTGATATTACTGAATAAGCTCCGGACAAAGTACAAAGCTTTTACCAAAGAAATGAAATCTGAGATAGTAAAATTGCAATCTTAATAAGCTAAGCCTGGTATTAGTAATCTTAGTCATCGCAGGGCCCTCTTTGAGAGACCGCTGCCAGGACAGAGGGATTGGCTATGTCCAGGCGGGGTCTTTCTGCAAGAAGACCCTGCGCAGCCTTAAGATATAAAGTGATTGCTGCATAGCTTGTATGTATATGTATAGCTTCTGGGCTGTTCTTTTTCCTCCTTCTCCATGAGGGAGAAGGTGTCCGAAGGACGGATGAGGGGATAATCTCTTTATTCTGTTATCGCAGGGTCCTCTTTGAGAGACCACTGCTCGGACAGAGGGATTATTGGCTATGTCCAAGCGGGGTCTTTCTGCAAGAAGACCCTGCACAAAATGTAGATATCCGTATTTTTAATCTATACCCTCAATCATGTAACTAACAGCATAAGCAAATGCTTACTATCATAACGCTGACAGCGTTTTTACTTAGAGTGATCTTATTCATCACAGGGCCCTCTTTGAGAGACCACTGCCAGGACGGGAGAATCCTCATCACTGTTTGAGATTGTTATGCTGTCCAAGAGGTTGTGTCATAAATTGAATGTCACATTGAGCGCCAGCCTGTCTGGCAGGCAGGGAGTCGAAATGTTCTTTGACGACTCAGAAAAAGGCTTCGACTAAGCTTGTATTGAGCTTGTCGAAATGCTCAGCCTGACAAAAATTATACTTACGATACAGCTTAGCAAACTTGAGGTCCAATGTATAATCATCAAGAATAATGTTCTCCTCAAATCCTCTTTAAACCAGTTTTAAAAGGGACTTCTTCGGACCCGCTTCGGGTCAAGTCCACTGCTATAGTGGACTTGACCCGAAGGAGTCCCAAAAAATAGGCCTCTACTACCTATATAAGACCTATTTTTATTTGCTGTTTTTTAAAAAATAGACATCTGATCCAGACTACTGTCTGGCAAACCACATGCCTGGCAATAACAATTTAAACCTTCTTATTTTAAATTAAATCAACCATCCTTATATGGAGGCATGGGATAAGCATCTCTAACAATGCTCTTAACGAAAGATGAACGTAGGATGCATATACTTCAGACGGTCGCAGTACCTGGCCAATATGACTTACATTGATATCCTCCCCGATTCAGCATAAACGGCCCGCTATCAATTAAACAAAACAAAAAAGTCCTTCCAGATAACCAGAAGGACTTTTAAATATCTTATCAAAAATAATTATTCCTCGTTTAACGACTCAATAATTCTCCCGCCCTTGTAAAAATAGCGGCTGTAATAAGGTTCATCTAAATCACTAATCACCACACCCTTAGAAGTAGAAGCATGGGCAAAACGATTATCGCCAAGATAAACGCCCACATGAGTAATACTACGACTCTTTATTTTAAAAAACACTAAATCTCCAACCTTCAGCTCATCTTTAGAAAGCGGATTTGTCATGCTAAAAATATCTCTGGAATTACGTAGTAACGTTGTATTAAACACCTTATCATACATGGTTTTTGCAAAACCAGAACAGTCTATTCCTTTTTTTGTATTACCACCAAAACGGTATGGAGTCCCCAACCAGTCATAAATAAATTGATACATCTTGGTATTCGATGTAGCCGATATAGCCACCCCCATTACCTGAGAGAAAAATTGACTTGCTAAATTATCCGGATCCGAAGTTTCAGTTTTTGGAACGCTATTTGAAGATGTTGTTTTAGAATTTTGCGCTTTACCTATTAGCACTGAGCTAATCAAAAGTGTAAAAATTATAATTTTCTTCATTCAAATACTTTTTAGGTTTAAAGGTTCGCAGATGACGATCCCTATTCAACTTTATTTTAGTAACGGCACAAAAGTAAACCTTCTGCACCAAGCATCCAACAATAATAGCAATATTTTAACAAAAATTAACAGCCTAAATCTAAAATAGTTAAAAAAGCACCGGTATAGTTTTAATTTTGTCGATATATTAATAGATTTGCTGTCCCATTTAATATAGTTTATTACGCATGAGTTCAGTTGCAATAACAAAAGAGACATATCTATATTGGTATGAATTAATGCTTCTCTTAAGGAGATTTGAAGAAAAAACTGGTCAGTTATACGGACAGCAAAAAATCAGAGGTTTCTGCCATTTATATATCGGTCAGGAAGCTGTAATTGCTGGAACAATGTCGGCTACCCAAAAAGGAGATAGTTTAATCACAGCTTACAGAGATCATGCTCATGCTTTGGCTAAAGGAATGTCTCCAAAAGCTGCTATGGCAGAAATGTATGGTAAAGCAACAGGATGTTCTAAAGGAAAAGGTGGCTCTATGCACTTTTTTGATAAAGAGAATAAATTCTTTGGTGGACACGGTATCGTTGGCGGACAAATCCCTCTAGGAGCTGGTATTGCTTTCGCAGAGAAATATCTGGGAACTGACAATGTGAATCTTTGCTACATGGGCGATGGTGCCGTAAGACAAGGTGCTTTAAATGAAACTTTTAACATGGCTATGAATTGGCAGTTACCGGTTATTTTCATAGTAGAAAATAATGGTTACGCCATGGGTACATCTGTAGCCAGAACAGCAAACACCCAGGACATTTATAAATTAGGATTAGGATACGAAATGCCTTCTATGCCGGTTGATGGTATGGATCCGGTAGCAGTACACAATGCTATTGACGAGGCTGTTCAAAGAGCAAGAAGAGGCGAAGGCCCAACTTTCCTTGAGATAAGAACTTACAGATATAAAGGACACTCTATGTCTGACCCGCAAAAATATCGTACTAAAGAAGAAGTAGAGGAATACAAAGCGAAAGATCCGCTGGAAGTTGTTAAAGAGAAAATAGTAAAAGAAAAATGGGCAGACCAGGCATGGTTTGATGAGGTTGCAGCAAAAATAAAAGCCGAAATAGAAGAAGCTGTAAAATTTGCAGAAGAGTCTCCATGGCCAGATCCATCAGAATTATATACTGATGTGTATATTCAAGAGGACTACAATTTCATTAAAGATTAATAAAAGATATCGCCCAAACCGGAATTTTATAAAAACATAAATTCCGGTTTGGCGTTAAAATAACTGTTCACAATAAACACGGTAAAACATTATATAAATGGCTGAAGCGATAAAAATGCCTAAAATGAGCGACACCATGACCGAAGGTGTATTAGCTAAATGGCATAAAAAAGTTGGTGATCAAATTAAAGCTGGTGACGTAGTTGCAGAAGTGGAGACCGATAAAGCTACTATGGATTTTGAATCTTTCCAGGAAGGTACTTTATTGTACATCGGTGTTGAAGAAGGCCAGGCTGTTCCTGTAGATGCAGTTATTGCTGTTATAGGTGAAGAAGGCGAAGATTATAAATCAGTTTTAAATGCTGATAGTGGTACAGCATCAGCATCTAAAGAAGAAGCTCCTGCTGCAGAAGCCGCTAGCGAAGAAAATACCGACACAGAAGAAGATGTAGACGTTTCCAATATACCGGCGGCTGTTATTCGCATGCCTTTGCTAAGCGATACCATGACCGAAGGTGTGATTAACAAATGGAATTTCAAAGTTGGCGATAAAGTTAAAGCGGATGACTCTCTGGCTGATGTTGAAACAGACAAAGCCACAATGGAAGTAGTTGGTTACGAAGAGGGAACTTTACTTTACATTGGTGTTGAAGAAGGAAAAGCAGCCAAAGTAAATGATATTATCGCTATCGTTGGTGAGGAAGGCACAGATATTACTCCTTTATTAAAAACAGGTAATGCTGGCGCCAAGAAAGAGAAGAAAGAAGAGCCTGCAAAAGAAACGGCTTCCGCAGCTCCTGCAGAAGCAGTAAAAGAATCTTCTTCCAGCTCAGACAGCAGAGTTAAAGCATCTCCTTTAGCCAGAAAATTAGCCGAAGAAAAAGGCATCAATTTAAACGAAGTTAAAGGAAGCGCCGAAGGAGGAAGAATAGTTAAGAAAGACATCGAAGGGTTTACGCCATCTACCAAAGAAGTTGCAGCTGCTGCTGAGGCTCCTAAAGAGGAAAAAGGATTTACTATTCCTACTTATGTTGGTGAAGAAAGATATACAGAACAGCCGGTTTCTCAGATGAGAAAAGTGATTGCCCGTCGTTTAGGCGAAAGCTTATTCACCGCGCCGCATTTCTACCTGACTGTAAGTGTTGATATGGATAATGCGATGCTTGCCCGTACTCAAATTAATGCAGTTGCTCCGGTAAAAGTTTCTTTCAATGATATTGTTGTTAAAGCTGTTGCTATCGCATTGAAACAACATCCGGCAGTAAATTCTTCTTACAGAGGCGATAAAATCCGTTTTAACGAGCATACCAACATTGGTGTTGCTATGGCTGTTGAAGATGGTTTATTGGTTCCTGTAGTTCGTTTTGCCGATGGCAAATCTTTATCTCACATTTCTGCTGAAGTTAAAGAGTTCGCTAAAAAAGCAAAAGCCAAAAAATTACAACCTTCTGATTGGGAAGGAAGCACATTTACAGTTTCTAACTTAGGTATGTTTGGTATTGATGAGTTTACTTCAATTATCAATTCTCCTGACGGTGCAATTCTTTCTGTAGGTGCTATTCAACAAGTCCCTGTGGTTAAAAATGGAGCAGTTGTTCCGGGAAATATCATGAAATTAACTCTGGGATGCGATCACAGAGTAATTGATGGAGCTACTGGTGCTGCTTTCTTACAAACTTTGAAAGGTTTAATTGAAGAACCAATCAGATTATTAGCATAAAAAGTCTGAATTCAAAAGTGACCTGTCTGTCTGGTACAGGCAAGAAATTTTAAAATCATATTATCATAGCGAGCCCCGTTTGATTCCAAACGGGGCTCGCTATTTGTTATGGCTTTCTTCTCAATATCAGGAAAGCTTCTATAGACTGCAAATCATCAGATTTATATTTATTCCCGGAAACGGTATTGTATATCACCCTAACCGAGATTCCATTGAACTCTTTGGTTAAGGTCATTTCTTCCTGAGGAACATTAAAAGTGTTATAGCCTATTGTATCTTTTACATATCTTTTCTTCAACAGTGCTTTAAAAAGCTGATTAGAAGAAATGCTGTCTTTGCGGGTATTGCTGGTTAATATAAGGTCTTTCTTTTCGTTGATATCAATTTTGATTTCGGTACCGTCGAGATTTACTTTTTTCACCATTTTATCGTAGTTATAGTTCAGGTTATGACCTATATAAACAAGTTTCACGCTTCCATCAATATCTAAAACATTTTCAGATAAGCTATTGAATGTTATGGGTTCGAATCTTCCATCTCTCTGTTCCAAAGCCTCGGCATTTTTAAGTCTCGGTTTTAATACCGCATATGCAGAGTCTATAAGGTTTGCTCTTACAGTATAAGATAGTGTATCGGCCGCCAGCACTTCTTTTTCTATTTTTTGCAAATCCCTTTCTACTAAAGGCTGCAAAGCCGGCAAACCATGTTTATCTACCAGATAGACTATAATATTTCTTGTTCTATCCAATTCGTCCTGAGCCATTTCTTTCTTTTCCAGAAGTACTTTAAGCTGATTTAATTGTGAGTCCCTGGATAGGCTTGAAATACTCCATGGTCCAATCAGAATGATTATACAAAGTATGGTTAGGCTTACAGGAATTACCCTAATATTCTGCGTTCCTCTTATTAAAAAATAGACAACAATCATTAATAGCCAAACTCCCAGCATAATCAAAACATAACGCTGTTCGGTTATACCATAATCTCCTACTCTTTTATAAATGGCTAAAAACAGTAAAACCAATAAAGGCAGCATTAACAAATAAAACCACTTTGTAAACCAGTTGATCCATCTGTTTTCTTCAAGATTTCTTATGGGATAAACCAATAGCAAAGACAAGATCCCAAATACTGCAAAACCCAAAATAAGCGAAGAGACGTAGCCACTTGGTAAAATCCAAGCTAAAGTAATTTTGATTTCGTAGGCTAACAGGATGAAAAGATAGATTGTTGATAAGGGAATTAATACGTACTGTGTAAATATCTTTAGAGATTTTGGATATTCCTGTTGTACATTCAGTAAGCTGATTTCTTTAGGTATACCAGCCAAAAAGAAATTTGTATTGAATAATCCTGCAATGGCTACCCATAATTTTGCGTAAACTTCAAAATCTATCTTGACGTTAAAAAGAGAACTAATAGCTAAAAGTGCAAAACTTAAGCCTGCAAAAAGTACAGCACTAAATAGAAAAGAGGTGCATATTCTTAAAAATAGAAGCTTGTTAAACTGCCAGAATCCATTGCTTTCTTCTGGCTTAGAAAAAGCCGAAACGGAAACCAAAAGATGTCCCAGAAATAATAAAACCCCAATTTTATAAATATCGGATTCAAACAAAAAAGGGTTGAGGGCATAGTAAAGAAATACTGTTAAGGCAATCAGCAATATATTCCCCAGTATATGGATTGACCGGTTTATTGTCTTTGATTCGGTATAGAGTTTCCAGCTCAAAGAAGTACAAAGCCCCAATAAACCTAAATAAACTCCTTTAATGTATCCTTCTGAAGTATAAGAAGAAGCATTATAATCTATCAGCAACAATGCATTGACAGTTCCGTAAACTGTAAATAATACCGTTAAAGGAAATCGCTTGCATACTGTTAAGAAGTCTAACCCAAGCTGATGGAGTGAAGGAAATTTCATAAGTTAAAATTTCCTTTAATTTAGGAATTTTTCAGCTTATCAGGAACTTATCTCTCTATTCATTGACAACCGCTCTCCTTGCCCTAAGAACAACCCGATTAAATTAAACTCTTGCCATTTTGAATACCAACTTATACACAGCATTAAACTTTTCATTGAGAATGTAATCAAAAAAGCAAACTCAATGCATATGATTAAATACTGCCTCCTATTCATCTGTTTTTACGCTAGTTCCTTTGCTCAAACAACAAAGGTTTATAATATAAACGGTACTTCCAGAAAAGTAATAATATACGAACAATCTAAGAAAACCGACAAAATTCCAGTGGTTTTCATATTCCACGGACATGGGGGAAATGCCAATCTTGTGAGCAGGAAATTAGATTTTCAGAATCATTATAAAGAAGCGTTAATTGTATTTATGGAAGGTATTCCAGGAAGGAAGTCAAAACTAGATCCTATGGGAAAAATGAATGGGTGGCAGATCTTTCCGAATGATCTGGAAAATCGGGATATCAATTTCTTCGATCAGGTATTCGAAGACTTAGACCGCAGATATAAAATAGATCATCATCGTATCTATGTGGTTGGACACTCTAACGGCGCCCGGTTTGCCAATGTATTATGGAATGAAAGAGGTGATAAACTATCGGCAATATGTTCTGCTTCGGCACAGGGAGGTATAATGATTTCCGGCGCATTGCCCATCTCTGTTTGGATGTATATTGGGAAAAACGATAAAACAGTGCCTTATGAAAACCAAATAAAATCGATCCCTCTGGTTAAACGTAACCTTGGGGTTGTAAGTAATGGTGAAAAAAGTGGCGACAAAATGTATTATCGCGGAAATTATAATACAGAACTTGTAATACAGGAAAGTGATGGCGGACACGAATTCCCAGAGCAGACTATTCCTGATATAGTTGATTTTTTCAAACGAAACACCAAATAAAGATGGATGATGAAAATTAGCTTACCAATAGCTTATACCCTTTTCCATGAACATTGATGATCTCTACCTTCGGATCATCTCTGAGATACTTCCTTAATTTACTTAAAAAAACATCCATACTTCTGCCGTTGAAGTAATTATCATCATGCCATATTTGAAGTAAAGCTTCTTCGCGGGTAAGTACATCGTTCATTTTAAGACAAAGCAGTCTAAGTAACTCTGCCTCTTTCGTACTTAATTTTTGCTGATCTCCGTTTCTGTCAATCACCTGGCTCTGGTAATCAAAGACATATTCGCCAATATTAAAGATTTTTATTTTCTCTTCAGCAGATCCTTCCTGACTGCCTACCCGTTTTAATAAAGCATTAATTCTAAGCAGCAGTTCTTCTATTCTAAAAGGTTTGGTAATATAATCGTCTCCTCCCAAACCAAAAGCTTCGGTTTTATCTTCCAGCATACCTTTCGCTGTCGCGAAAATAATGGGCACTGTAGTGTTAATTTTCCGGATATCCCTGCCCAGAGAAAGTCCGTCTTTCTTCGGCATCATCACATCAAGAATGCATATATCAAATTCTCCGGCAGTAAAAGCCTTCAAACCCTCCTCTCCATTTTTACACAGCTTAACATCAAACTTACCTTTTAAAGAAAGGTAGTCTTCAAGAATTGCTCCCAGATTGGGATCATCTTCCACCAAAAGCACTCGTTTTTTAGTCATATTTGTAAGATACAAATCTTAATTCAAACTCCGAACCTATATCTTTTTCACTTTTCACACTTACCGAACCGCCCATTTTCTTAACCATCATACTAACATAATTCAGGCCAAGCCCAAAACCTTTTACATCATGGACATTGCCTTTCGGAACTCTATAAAACTGATCGAATATTTTACTTTGCTGATCTCTGCTCATACCAATTCCTTTATCAGCTACAGTGAGCACCAGCTCTTTCCCTTTGTTGTACGTTGTTATGGTTATCTCCGGGTTTTCGCCACCATACTTGTTGGCATTATCCATTAAATTGTAGATGACATTGGTTAAATGCAATTCATCTCCCATTATTAATGGTGAAGTAGCATCCAGTCGTAAATCTACGTTAGCATTATTTTTTTGTAATTGTAAACTCATGCTGTCGGTAACACCCACTATTAAATCGTGGATATTTACCGGTAAGTTCTCCAGCTTAAAGTCGTCCCGTTCAATCTTAGCAATATTCAGTACACGCTCTATATGATCTCCCAGCCTAACATTTTCATCATAAATAACACCTGCCAGGCGCTTAACCCTTTCTCTATCATCGTTAACTTCCGGATCTTTCAATGCCTCACTGGCAATCATGATAGTGGCCACAGGCGTTTTGAATTCATGCGTCATATTATTGATGAAATCGGTCTTCATTTCAGAGATTTTTTTCTGTCTGAGGATAGAAAAAATAGTAAATGAGAAACATCCTAACAGAATAAGTAACAGCGCACCAGATGAAACCAAAACGGTATCCATATTACTTAAAATCAGAGTCTTTTTGTCCGGAAAACTCACTTTTAAAATTCCCCCATCCCGGACCATATCTCTTGGGAAAAGGGCGGTTTTATATACGTTCTTTTCGAAATTCTCTTCGGAATGGCGCTGACTGGCAAAAATAACCTGGTTATTATTGGTAATAACGGTATAATTAAAGTTCATTAAAACGCCGTTATTTGCCAACTCCAAAATCAACAGAGAATCCAATACATGCTTCTGAATTCTTTTGGTTAATGGAATATTTACCCGCTGATATTCCGAAGCTATATCATCAAAAATGTCTCTCCTGTTTTTTAAACTTTCCAGAGAGTCCAGGTAAAGTTTCACTTCTCTGGCTTTTTGTTTTTGAAGAAGTTCTTTACGGTTAGCTTCGGCTAATTGCTTCGGCGATATGCTGGACAGATAATTCGGTTTACCCAAAGTTTTAACAATAGGTCCTAAATTTGGGTCGACAACAACATATTGTTTAATAGAATCGATAACAACATGTCCGGCTTTGCCTGCAAATTTATTAGGCTTATACGAATTGGAATAAGTTTCCTTTACAACTTGCCTGTAGCCCGACTCATCAATTATTTCTTCAAAATCGTAGCGTACATTTCCCAGATTGTCATTCAGATCTACCTTTATAGGTCCGTTGTATACCAGAATATTCGGGTAGCGATTTCTCAACAAGCTGTCCCGTACCCTAAATAAGCTATCTGACTTGGCCTGGTCTGCCTTAAGTTTTTTGATAAAAGTCAGGGTAGGGTCTTCTTTTAAACCTTTACGGTCTTCGTTTCTTGCCAGACGTAATTTTTCTTTCAGGCGCTGTTCTTCTTCCTGTTTTTTATCAGAATCGGCCCGCTTGGCCAGAAACTCCGCAGCCTCGCTTCGCTCAATTTTTAGCGCAACAGTTTTGAGTGCATCATTAACCGACTGATCGAAAAGCTGGGATTTAAGCACATAAGATTCCTTTAGAAAATAATACTGCATGGCAATAACTCCCAGCATTGCCAAACTCATTAATCCGATAATAAAACTTATGCTCTTTCGCTTCATACCCAATCAAATATAAAAAATTGAAGCGTGGTTAAGGTATTGGTTTAACATAATTTAACACAGAAAAAGCGGTCACCATTGGGATAGGTGCCGCTTTTTATCGCATTGTAATCAGAAAATAGGCTAATTAGAACGGAAGATCGTCATCCTCTCCCGGCGCAGCACTCATATCTACAGGCGGCGCATATTGTGGAGCAGGAGCAGACATGTCTCCCTGACCTGTCAACACATTTACTTTCCATACCTGTAATGTGTTGAAGTAGTTTTTCCTGCCACTTTTAGGGTCTGTCCAGGGTCTTCCTTTTAAATTAAAGAAAACCTCAACATCATCCCCCGCTTTTAAAGGGTCCATTAATGAACAACGGTCTTGTATTGCTTCAAACTTTACATATTCCGGATACTGCGGATTCTCGGCAATTTCTAAAACTAGTTCTCTCTTTCTAAACGTGTCGGTAACATTCATTACCTCCGAAACTTCATGAACTTTTCCTTTTACATCCATCTCCTAAAGGGTATTTAAAAAACTTGACCCAAATCTCTATATTTTTATCGTTAATTTGCACATTCTTATGGCGCAAGTTTTCAACACTCCTTCAAAGGTTATCATAACCTGTAATAAAAGATTGGCTCCTTATCTGGAAGATGAGGTTAAAAATCTTGGATTTAAACCTGTCAGAACTTTCCCGACAGGTATCGAATTAAAAGCAAGCATAAATGAATGTATCAGGCTGAATCTCAACCTCAGATGTGCCAGTCAGGTACTATATAGCATGAAAGAATTCAGGGCAAATACCCCCGATGAAATGTACCAGGAAGTAACAGGGATAGAGTGGGAAAAACTGATTGATTTTAGTGGCTTTTTTGCTGTTACATCAAATGTGGATAACCCAACAATTACGACTCCATTATTTGCAAATTTAAAAGTTAAGGATGCAATTGCAGATAGAATTAAGTCTGTTCACAAGATAAGACCCAACTCTGGTGCCGATTATTCAAAAACAGTTGTGCACCTTTACTGGAAAAATGAAAAAGCAGAAATTTTTCTGGATACTTCCGGAGAAACTTTAGCAAAACATAGCTACAGAAAGATCCCGGGAAAGGCACCTATGCTGGAAGCGCTGGCTTCGGGAACTATTTATGCCACAAAATGGGACCGAAAGTCTAACTTCGTAAACCCCATGTGCGGTTCGGGAACCTTAGCTATAGAAGCGGCACTTATTGCCACCAACAGAGCTCCGGGCCTTTTCAGAATGAATTACGGCTTTATGCATATTATGGGATATGAAGAGGAAGTATTTTTTGCAGAGCGTCGCAGATTGAAAGATCAGGTTATTAAAAATGTTGATATAAAAATTATTGCTTCAGATATTTCGGAAGATGCTGTGGAAATAAGCAGGAAGAATGCAAAAACTGCCGGAGTTGATACATTGATCGATTTTCAGGTTTGTGATTTTGCCGACACTGAAATTCCCGAAGGTAAAGGGGCAATCATGTTCAACCCGGAATATGGTGAGCGTTTGGGCGTACATGCTAAACTGGAAGTGACCTACAAACGCATGGGCGATTTTATGAAACAATCCTGCAAGGGTTACTATGGTTATATTTTTACCGGAAACCCAGACCTGGCAAAGAAAATTGGTCTCAGGGCTTCCAGAAGGATAGAATTTTATAACGGAAAGCTCGATTGCAGACTTTTGGAATACGAACTTTACGAAGGGTCTAAAGCAGACTAGAATGTCTTCACATCATATCATCAGAGAAAAACAAGAGCCAGCTCTGTTAATTGCTGACCTTCATGATTTTGATTTAGAAAATCTGGGTCAGCTTCTGGAGTGGTCCCCAACAGTAGTTGTATTAAAAAATGCGGTTGACAAGATAGCTTCCTTAGGCCTCAAAATTGATGTAATTGTTGGCGATGAAGATGCGCACTCTTTTACACAAGAGCATACGAAATTTATAAAAGCAACGCATAACCAGTTTCTGGACACTGCTTTTCTTTTTCTCATAGAAGAGGGTTATCCGGCTGTAAACGTTATTGTGGAGAATTTTAATATTGATCCTTATCCGAAATATGTAGGGGATATAGATATAGTACTTCTAAACAAAAACCAAAGAGCCTTTACAATAAAATCTGGGTTTAGCAAGTGGAAACCTGCCCACGAGCAAGTGCATCTTCTATCCAAAGCTGACGATTTATATTACGAAGGATTAAAACCTTTTTCGACCAATTCTTTTATAACAGAAAGGGATGGCCTTTACAAATTTACATTTGCCAACAACTTTGTTTTTATCGCAGAAAGTTTATGATAACGCTCAGGTTTGCTCAAAAGGAAGATTTAAAGATTATTCACCAACTGGCACATAATACCTGGTGGTCTGCTTATGACCAAATACTTTCTAGGGAACAGATCAAAACCATGTTGGATGAATTTTATACCGAAGGGGCCTTACAATTACAAATAAATAACGGGCATCGTTTTATAATTGCCGAAGAAGAAGAAAACCCTTTGGGTTTCTCCAGCTACTCCGAAACAGAAAATCCAGATATTATTAAAATCCATAAATTATATATAGACCCGAAAGCTCAGGGCAAAGGCATTGGTAAACATTTGATAAACAAAGTTTCCCAAATTGCTCAGGCAGAAGGGGCATCTGTATTGGAACTTTTTGTAAACAGGAATAATCCCGCTTTATCTTTTTACGAAAAGATTGGATTCAAAATCGTTAAGGCCATAGATACACCTTATCACCAGTATATTTTGGACGACTATATACTGCATAAATCGTTATAGTTCTGTCAAAATTTCTGATTCTGCGTAACAAAACTACAATTCTGTCAGTCTGTTAATTATTTACTAAAAGAATTTTATTATTATTGAGATAGAAAAAATCAGGACTAATGGTTTATAAAGCCTTTTTCCTCCTTTTTTGATGATATTACAAGACCAAGAGGGGAACGATTTTTGAACTTTGAATTTTGATTAATTAGAAAAAACTATGGCATTAATTCTTTTTATTGGTATTGCAGTTATCAGTTTCATTGTGCAGTGGAGATTTAAGAGCAAATTCAAGCAATTCTCTGAAATTCCGCTCAGCTCTGGCATGAGTGGAGCCGAGATTGCTGAAAAAATGTTACACGACAACGGAATTTATGATGTTGAAATTATTTCTGTCGAAGGGCAACTGACAGATCATTATAACCCACAAAACAGAACAGTAAATTTATCTCCGGATGTTTATCACGGAAGAAGTATTGCTGCTGCTGCTGTTGCGGCCCACGAATGTGGTCACGCTGTACAACATGCCAGAGCATATAGCTGGTTACAGTTCAGATCTGCAATGGTTCCTATTGTGAGCATTGCATCTAACTTAGTGCAATGGGTGTTAATGATAGGCGTTTTGTTAATGGCTTTTGGTGGTAATCCTTATGTTTTAGCAATTGGGGTTGGTGCTTTGGCTATCACAACAATTTTCAGCTTTGTTACCCTTCCTGTAGAATTTGACGCAAGTAACAGGGCTTTAGCCTGGTTACAGGCAAACAAAGGTATCATGCAAACAACTGTTGAACATCAACAGGCTAAAAACGCTTTATGGTGGGCTGCTATGACTTATGTTGTTGCTGCACTTTCATCTTTAGCAACTTTAGTTTATTATGCTTCTATGTTGTTAGGCAGAAGAGACTAATTTTAATTTTAGATTTTTTAAACATAAAAAGGCCGGTGATGATTCACCGGCTTTTTTATTTAATTTACAGTATCTGTGTTCCATATAATGCCTTAATCCGCCATCTTTAATATCGCAGCCTGATAAGGCTTTAATATTGGTTGTGTTAGGTTAAGATCGTTATAATTAGAAATTATCAATTGAGCATGCCGAATATCTTCCGCTAAGGTTATACTGGCATCAGAATCTGTAAAATTTAAAAGAATAATAAAATCTCCGTTTACATCTTTTCGTTTGTAAGTGTATACTGCCTTGTTGGTTACGTCGAGCAGCTGATATTCGCCATAAATTAAGGTTTTGTGTTCTTTCCTTAAGGCTATTAATTTCCGGAAATAATTGAGCACACTGCTTTCGTCTTCTTCTTGCTTAACTGCATTAACCTCTTTATAATCCGGGTTTACTTTTATCCACGAGGTTCCTTCCGTAAAGCCCGCATTTTTGGTATCATCCCACTGAAAAGGTGTTCTTCCGTTATCTCTTGCCGTGAGCTTTTGTACGTTTAGAAAATGCTGCAAATCTCCGCCTGTAGATTTCAGGTATTGGTGCATGTTGATACTTTCGATATCACGATAGTCGGCAATATTATCAAATTTGATATTGGCCATACCAATTTCATCACCATAATAAATAAAAGGTGTTGCCCGCATGGTCAAGAGAAATGTGTGCAGCAGTTTTGCTGAAACATCGCGATATTCCGGCGAATCGTTTCCCCAACGGGTGAGCATTCTGGGCTGATCATGATTACCCAAATAGATGGTTCCCCACCCCCTACCAAAAGCTTTATCCCATTTGGTATAAACCTGTTTAAATTCCAACAGACTAAATCCATCGGGATGTAACTCCTTAAAACCGCCCGGAATGTAGCCTATACTCATTCCCTCAAAATGATAAAGCATATCCAATTCCTCTCTTTCCGGATCTATATACAAGTGTACATCTTCTGTTTTTACACCAACTCCTTCTGCTATGCTCACCGTTTTGGGATATCTGCTTAATACTTCTTTGTTCATTTCCTTTAGGTAAGTATGAAGGTTTGGTCCCTGCGCATAAAAGTCTCCGAAATTACCATTGTATTTATGGGGAATTTCTGGAAAGGTGGTATCCTTTGATATAAATGGTATAACATCCATACGGAAACCATCTACACCTTTATCATACCAGAATTTGATTATCCTATAGATCTCTTTTCTTAAATTGGGGTTTTCCCAATTCAGGTCTGGTTGCTTTCTGGAAAAATAGTGCAGATAAAAAGCATTGGTTTGTGGATCATACATCCATGCATCGCGGTCAATATCAAAATAGCTTTCCCGCTGCGATGGTTTACCATTTTCGGCAGGCCACCAATGGTAGTAGTCCCTGTATGGATTATCTCGTGATTTTCTGGATTCCTGAAACCAGGGATGCTCATCACTACTATGGTTGGCTACCAAATCAAGAATCAACTTTATATTCCTCTTATGCAAACCGGCCAAAAGCTCATCAAAATCAGCCATGCTTCCAAATTCGGGCATGATATTGCAATAGTCTGAAATATCGTAGCCATTATCATCATTCGGTGAAGTAAATATCGGGTTCAGCCAAACAGCATCTATTCCCAAACTTTCCAGATAATCCAGTTTAGAAATGATTCCTCTTAAATCTCCTACTCCGTCATGATTACTGTCTTTAAAACTGCGTGGATAAATCTGATAGATAACCGCTTCTTTCCACCATGTATGCTCGTTTTCCTGCATAAGCTGTTTTATTGGAAAACAGAGGTAAAGTAGATTGTGTTTGTGGAAAATGGCAGATTAGATTAATAATTCGCTGAACTTATATTTGAGATACTTTTCGTTACAAAAAACGATCGCCAGCCCGAAATAATAAAGTAGGCGATATTTAATAAACAGCCCTCTTGTTAATATAAATAAAATAACGCTGTTAAAATTTTCTTACAAAAGAGTTTAAACGCAAAGTCTATAAAGATTATCCTTTTTTCTTTTTAATCCCTTTTAATAATTCTTTCTCTTCATTATTCAGTTTACGCTGTAATTTTTTCACATCTTCGGCTGGAGGTAAATTTTCAGGTACAATACCTCTTTGTGTAAGCATATTACGAACAGCAATATTATTATCTATATGTTCTTTTTCAATAGGGTTTTGACCTTGTAAATTTTTACCCTGCACATTCAGGCTGGTCATCTCGGCTGCTAAATCTTTTGCTTTAATACTAATAGTTGGTAAAAAATCAGCAACACGACGACTCTCGGGAATATTCATCTTCCTTTTAAGTTGTTGTGTATTTAAACGAAACAACGCCTGGTCTCCTTTAGAGCGAATAATAGCAAAGCCTTTATTGTCTACGCCTCTTTCGTACAGCACTCCTGATAATTGCTTTTCTGTCTGGCTTAATTTCTCTCTTGCCTTTACCCTTTCGCTTTCCAAAAAACGCTGCTCAATAATCTCTGCTCTACGTGTTTGTACTGCAAAATAGTTTTGGGCAAAAGAAATTTGTTCTTTCCTGCTATCTCCATTTTGGGCTATTAAATAACAAGCATATCTTGTCAGCAGAATATCTTCAATAGCTCTTTCTGTTCTTGAACCTATTCCGACCATTTTCCTGACGTCAGGAAAATGGTTCGTGACCTCTTCTCCCGCATTATTACATGCTTCTTTAGCCTTTTGAATCACTTTTTCAAAATTATCCCATTTGGCATATCCCAAAAGAGATTGCATTTCCCTGGCACTCCAACATTCCACTCCTTTATATTCAGAAGCTACAGATTCAAATTGTCTAAAAAGCTCTTTTATCTCTTCTATTTTCATGCTTGCAGGTTTAGGTTATAGTGAATAAAGTAATATAGCAGATTTTGAGTTAAAAACAAAAGTCTGTGCAAGTCTAAAAATAGAAAAACACCAAAGATTAAAGTTATAGACTTACGAAGCCTTCCTCATATAAAACAAATAAACTTCGTAAGTCAATGCTTTCACTTATTTTTTCTCTGGCAGTAATATAAACTGCTTGTAATTATTTGGATTTAAATATTTGTTAGCTGTTTGTTTTACCGAATCGTTAGTGACTACTTTTAAGCTTTCTAAATAGCTTAGCACATCCAGCGGATTGTTATTATCCGTATAAGTCTTTTGTAAGTACTGTAACCAATAGCCATTTTCTCTCATCATTAGTTCGTACTGCCTGTTCTGCGTTGCCTTAAACTTTACAATATCGTCTGCTGTAGCCCCATTTTTCTTCAAGACGGCAATCTCATCTTCGGCGGCGGCTATTAATTTGTCTACATTAGCCGATGCGCAACTAAATGAAATTGAGACACTGTACGTTGCTTTAGGAATATTGTCATACGACAAAGAGACCCTTGGACTGTATACACCACTTTCCTTCTCTCTTAATCTTTCCAGAATTTTAAAGTCCAGCACAGATTTTAATGCATTTAACTGCATATTGGCTTCTTTGCTGTATACATAGTCACCATGATAAACCAATAAAACAGAGGCTTTATCTTCCAGACCTTTATACACTTTCTTAACCACTTTTCCCTTTGCCGGATAGAAACCTAAATCTTTATAATTAGATTTCTGCGTTGGATTAGACGGTAAGCTTGCCAGGTAGGTTGTTAACAAAGTTTTTATTTCGTTTTCCTGAAAGTTTCCTACAAAAGTGAATGTAAAATCTGCTGCATTTTCAAAACGCTGTTTATAAAAATCCAGCGCTTTGTCTAAACTAACTTTCTGAAGTTCCTGTTCTGTAATAACTCCGGCCCTTTTATGATAATTATTCAGTACAGCAGAAATAGTGTCCTGATAAACCGAAGTTGGATTTGACGAACGGTTTGCCAATACTGTCTTTGTTTCTTCAATTTGTGCATTGAATATGTTTACATCTTTTCTTGGTTGTGTAAAATAAAGATAGATTAGCTGAAAAGCCGTTTCTATATCTTTTGGAGATGACGAACCTTTTATTCCCTCTTTGTAATTAGAAATAAATGGCGTAACACCAAGCGATTTACCTGTTAACAGTTTGCCTAGCTGGATGGGATCAAAATTAGCAATACCAGAAGCATCTACTAAGCCATCCGCCATTTCTGCAGATCTAAAATCTATATCAGAAGCCAGAGAAGTTCCTCCGTTTCTGCTGGCAGTAAATAAAACTTGATCGTTCTTGAAATCTGTGGGTTTTAAAACAACTTTAATCCCATTGGATAAAGTCAATTCGGTAACGCCGATAGCTTCTACTTTTTTCTCAGACACAATTTGTCCGGCCGCTGGTTTAGTAGCTAATAAAGGCTGGTCTATAATCTCATCTACGTAAGCGGTAACATTGCTTCCCGCGTTTTTTATCCATGATAAAAACTCGGCATCATTAGGCAGATTAGCCTTTTCCTTGTCCGGAGCCTGAATGATGGCAATCATGTTATCATCGGTTACCATACCCGCAGCCAGCTTATTCACATTAGTCAAAGTAATCTGATCCATATTCTTGCGATAGAAATCATAAACAAAATCTATACTTGGAATAGCCTGTCCTTTTAAGAAGTTCTGGGTATAAGCTTCTACGTAAACAGACGATTGGGTTTTATCCTTTTCTTTAAACTGTTTTTCAATAGCCGTTAATAAATTGGTTTTAGCTCTTGCAAGCTCTGTTTCTGTAAAACCGAATTTTTTCATACGGATATTCTCGGCCAGTACAGCTTCTGTTGCCCGTTTCAATCCCGAACCATCCTTTGCGACTACAAAGCTGCTAAATGCATCAGCATTAGCCAGCCCCCCCTGAAATGGTCCGTAAGCACTTTGGGCAAAAACGAAAGGCGCATTTCCTTTCTGCAAAATTTCATTTAATCTGTTCGAAAGCATTTCGTTTATCAGACCGGTTTCCATCTTTAACAACAGATCAGACTCGGTCTTTTCAATTACTTCGGGATGTTTATAAGTAATTGAAGCAACATTATAAGGATATTCAGGATCGGTTACAATTTTCACCAAAGGTTCTTTATTTCCTGGTAAGTCATAAGTTTCTCTCTTTCTTTCTGTTGCCGGATTTTTCAACTCCGAGAAATTCTCTTTTATCAGCTTTTCTACCTCAGCCACATCAAAATCACCTACCGCAACTACAGCTTGCAGATTTGGTCTGTACCAGTCTTTATAAAAACGCTTGATGGTCTCGTATTTGAAACTTTGCAGAATATCCACTTTACCAATCGGGAGTCTTTCCGCATATCTCGAATTGGCCAATAGAACAGGGAGAATCTGCTTAGTCATTCTTTCCTGTGCATTTTTTCCTCTCTGTCTGTCTTCTTCTATAATCACACCTCTTTCCTGATCTATTTCGAAATCGTCAAAAGTTACATGCCCGGCCCAGTTCGATAAAATATCAAAACCTTTTTTAAAAACATCGGCGCTGTCTGTTGGCAATGGCAACTGATAAACCGTCTGGTCAAATCCGGTATAAGCATTTAGATCGGCTCCAAATCGAACTCCGGCCTTTTGCAGATAGTTTATTAATTCGTTCTTAGGGAAATCTCTGGTTCCATTAAAAGCCATGTGCTCCGTAAAATGAGCTAACCCCTGCTGATCATCATCCTCTACAATAGACCCAATTTTATTTACCAGGTAAAGTTCTGCTCTTTTTTTAGGCTCCACATTTTTTCTGATATAATAAGTTAACCCGTTTTCTAATTTTCCGATAATGACATTGCTGTCTACCGGAATAGTTTTGGAAACAGCTTCACGAATAGCGGAAGGCGATTCTACCTTTGCTTTAGGTGTACATGAGGAAACAGCAAAAGCCAGGGCAACAAGGGCTGTATATTGATATTTTATCATAGAGAATTTTTAAATAAAAGATAGACAAATTTAGTCTTATAGCAACTGAAAAATCAAAAGTAAAGGTAAAAATTACAATCGGCATCTCGCTATGGTAAATCTTCTGCCTGTGAGTACAGAAAGAGCAGGAAACAAATAGTTGCTTTTTTATTTATTGACAATAAGCACTATATTTGCGTCATCAAATGGGGTGCCTTGTTTAGTGAAACACAAATAAAGGCTGAGATCATACCCTTCATCGTAAAAAATAATTATGATGAACACCTGATCCGGATAATGCCGGCGGAGGGAATGTAATACTAAAACCAGTGGTTTAACCCCTTTACCACTGCATGGTTTTAATATTTTAAACACATAAGAAAAGTGAGAAAAATGAAATTAGCGATGCTGATCGCTTTGGTTATGCCTTATGTCTTATTTGCACAGGACGCTATTCTGAAAGGCAAAATTACTGATGCAGGTTCATCAGAAGTAATGGTTGGCGCCTCTGTAACTTTAAAAGAGTTTAATGTTACTACTCAAACCAATGCTGACGGTAATTTTATCTTCAAAAATTTAAAGAATGGAACATATCATCTTAAGATTGCCTACATCGGCTTTAAACCCTTAGAGAAGACCATACTGGTTAAAGGAAATACAGAACTTAATTTAAGTCTGGAAAAGGCTTTACTGCTTGCAGACGAAGTTATAGTAAGCGCAACCCGGGCCTCTGCCAATTCGGCTACTACCTTCAAAAACATCAATAAAGAAGCAATTGAAAAGAACAACTTCGGACAAGACATGCCTTATTTGCTTAATCAGATGCCTTCTGTTGTTGTAGCCTCGGATGCGGGTGCCGGAGTTGGGTATACCTCTATGCGTGTTCGCGGCTCTGATGCTACACGGGTAAATGTAACCATCAATGGTATTCCCTATAATGACGCAGAAAGTCAGGGCTCCTTCTTTGTAAATCTTCCGGACTTCGCTTCTTCTGTAGACAATATGCAGCTACAAAGAGGCGTTGGTACTTCGACAAACGGTGCAGGTGCTTTTGGCGCCAGTTTAAACATTCAAACTTCTGTGCTTACAGATTCAGCTTATGCTGAAATAAACAATTCTGCCGGTTCATTTGGAACCTTGAAGAATACTTTAAAAGTAGGAACAGGTTTGATAAATGGAAAATGGACTTTTGATGGCCGCTTGTCGAGAATTATAAGTGACGGCTTTATTGACCGAGGTTCTTCCGATTTGAAATCATATTATGTTTCTGGTGCTTATTATGGAAAGAAAAGCATCCTTAGAGCGGTTACTTTTTCGGGACAGGAGAAAACCTATCAGGCATGGAATGGTATACCGGAAGCAAAACTGAAAGGCTCTCAGGCAGATTTACTGGATCATTATTACCGCAATCTGGGTGATCTTTACAATACTGTTGAAGATTCTTTGAATTTGTTCAATTCCGATCCTAGAAAATTCAATATGTTCAGGTATAAAAATCAAACCGACAACTATAATCAAAACCATTACCAGCTTTTATATTCAAAGGAAATCAGCAATCAGCTGAGCTTTAATGGTGCTTTGCATTATACTAAAGGTGCTGGTTATTATGAGGAATATAAGTATGGTGAAGATTTTGAAAAATATGGATTAGACTCTCTTTTTATCGGTGGAGACACTATTGCAAATACAGATTTGGTGAGAAGACGCTGGTTGGATAATCATTTCTATGGCCTGACTTATTCTTTGAATTATCGCCCCTCTAAAACAGCAGATTTTATTTTGGGAGGTGCTTACAACGAATATAAAGGGGAGCATTTTGGCGAAGTAATTTGGGCAAGATATACATCACAAACAGAAAATGATTATCGCTATTATGAAAACGATGCAACCAAGAAAGATTTCAACGTGTTTGGTAAGGCCAGTATAAATCTGAATAAGTTTAATCTTTTCGGTGATTTACAATACAGGCGAGTAGACTATACTTTCCTTGGTTTTGATCGCAACGGAAATAATGTTGAACAAAATGCCGTTTTAAACTTTTTCAACCCGAAAGTTGGCGTTACCTACGAAATCAATTCAAATCAGAACGTTTATGCTTCTTTTGCAGTCGCTAATAAAGAGCCAAACAGAGATGATTTTACAGAATCCAGTCCAGATAGCAGGCCTAAGGCAGAAAGATTAAATAACATTGAATTGGGATATCGCTATCTTCGAAATAATGTAACGGCAGGATTGAATCTATTTGGTATGTTCTACAAAGATCAGCTGATTTTAACAGGTCAAATTAATGATGTGGGCGGTTATATAAGAAGTAACGTTGACAACAGCTACAGAATAGGAATCGAATTCGATTCAAAATGGGCTATATCACCTAAATTTTCCTGGGGAATTAATGCCAGTTTAAGCGATCATAAGATAAAGGAGTTTCATGAGTATTTCGATGAATACGATGCCAATTTTGATTGGATTGGTCAACAACAAAATGTTTACAAAAACACAGATATCGCTTTTGCGCCAAAATTTATAGCAGGAAATGAGTTCGCCTATAAACCTCTTAAAGGTTTTGAGCTTGCATTACTTTCTAAATATGTAAGCAAGCAGTATTTAGATAATACGGCTAATGAAAACAGGAAATTAGATGCATTTTTTGTGAATGATGTTAGATTAGCTTATCAGTTTGAGGCTCTGGGCTTAAGAAATATTGGTCTGGGATTACAGGTAAACAATATATTTAACGAGAAATATGAAAGTAACGGCTATACCTGGGGATATATTTATGACGGAAATAGGGTAACAGAAAATTTCTATTTTCCGCAGGCAGGTACAAGCGTTATGTTTAGCTTGAATGTGAAGTTTTAAAATCATTCCTTTATTAAGAAAGCCATTTCTGAGGTTTCAGAAACGGCTTTCTTTTCTACAACTTCTGCCTTAACGTTAAAAACTATACTTTCCCGGTAGAACTTCATATTGCAAAAGATTTCCTTTTCTTGGCAATTCCTTTACTGCTTTGTACTTCTTCGCATCGATAGCATCCTCAGCACTTAGTTGTAATACGCCAATACTATTGGGAGGAATTGTCACATCTAATGATAATTTATCATCAGTTCTTTTCCAACTAGTCTCGATCATACCTACCGGAGAATCATATTTTGTATGTGCGTATTTAATATCAGTTGCTTTAGGAGAAGGCGGTCTAACTATAAAACGTCTAAAACCTACACTTTCAGGATGTCTTTTAATACCACCTATACCATCTATAAACCAGGCTCCGGGATATAAGTAAGAACTATGCAACAAAGAATGGCCAGGTAAGTCCTTTTCCCACATTTCCCAAATGGTTGTGGCATCATTATCTTTCATATAGCCCCAACTTGGATATGTTTTCTTTGAGGTCATTGAATAAATAAGATCGTCTCTACCTTCATCTCTTAACAATTTAAACAGTAGTGCTCCGCCAGTAATTCCTGCATGGATATGTCCTTTTCTAATTTCGAGAATTTCTCTTTCCAATCTTTTAAGAACTTTATCTCTTACCTCAGGAGAAGGTACTTCTGCTAACAGAGCTGCAGCAAGATTAGACATAGATCCATCTGAATAACTATTGTCCTTTTCATTAAAAAACAGCTCATTTACGGCTCTCGATGATAATTCAGCTTTTTTCTCCCAAGCAGAAGCCTCTGCAGAACGACCAATAAGATGTGCAATTTTAGCTGCAGTACGTAAATTAAAAATATAGTAAGAATTATTTAGACACAGTGTTTCAGGCGAATCATTATTCATTCCTTCAGCCGTAGCGTTAGGCCACAACCAATCACCAAGATAATCCCATTCACCACCAAATCTTCTTAGTAAGTTATCTTCTACATGAGTATCTAAAAAGGATAGCCAGCCTTTCATCAACTCAAAGTTTTTTTCTAAAACCTGAGTATCTCCATAATGCTGGTACATAAACCAAGGCAGAGTAATTACGATACCGCCCCAAGCCGGACCGCCGCCACCCCAAATAGTTGGAGCGGTATGAGGTATTACACCATTATTTAAGATTCTTCCACTTCCAACATTCTTTCTTGCGTAACTAGTATCAAGCATATCGCCAACCATAGACTCAGTTCCCTGCACATCTCTCCAGTCTTCCATCCATTTGGTATAAAATGCGCCCATATGGTAATTAAACATGCCGGTTTCACTGGTTGCATGAGCGTCTCCACCATAGCCCATTCGCTCTCGCTGTGGGCAATCTACAATGAAACCGCCTAGTGAAAGATTCTCAAAGGTCCATTTAATCCGATCATACATCCAATTTTGTAAAGAGTCTGAGCTTCGAAAACTGGATGCATTTTTAAAATCTGTTCGTACCATCCATCCCTTAACATCTTCAACAGTTAGTTCCTTTTTTAGCCCTTTAATAGTAATCCATCTCCCAGAGCTATAATTAAAACGGTTTTTAAAAGTCCCTTTTCCACTTTGATTAAGCACATAAGCGCTATGCAAACCAAAAGTTATGTCATCTTGCTCTCTTTCTGAATATTGAAACTTAATGGTATCTCCTGGGTTTCCGTTCACATTTACCTGCGTCCATCCAGCAAAATTTACGCCCATGTCTACTCTATAAGAACCATCCCCTCTTTTTTCTACGCTAACTGGTTTTATTTCATTAAAAACGTGATTATTTTCTACCGCTTGAGCAGATAAAGTAAGCTTGGTTGGATATACTATTGCGGATTTCCAAAGCGTCTCATTACATTTTATCTTATTCCAAGATTCGTCTTCTTGTCTGGCATCCCATACTTCTCCTCCCATTCGTTTAAAATCCCATTTACCAATCAATTTATTAGGACTTGGCTTGGTCTTCCAAGTCTCATCAGTAGAGATGCGAGTAGTTGGTTTTACTCCTGCTGACGGATTGCGTTCTTCATAAACGTCAACTTGTGCTTTTACAATTGGAGCAAGTGGACGATCATCATTTAAAATATATGCTGGAAATATAGACCAAGATGTCCCTAACCAAATAGCAATCACATTTTCACCTTTTACAAGTTTATCTGCAATATCATATGTAATATATCTTGCTCTTTTGGTATGATTAGAAACAGCCGGGGCTAAAACATGGTCTCCAATACGTTGACCATTAACATAAACTTCATGGTAACCAACTGATGCTACAAATAAAGACGCCTTTTCCGGCTTTTTATTTAGCCTAAACGATTTGCGAAACCAAGGATCTGATATGTTATTTGTAGTTGAAGATTTATCGTATAACTCATCACTTCCTATCCATTTGGCATCCCAAGCTGTTTCATCAAACAAACCTGTGCTCCACAAAGCATAATTACTCCAGTTCGACACTATCCCTTTTTCGTCTTTTACTTTAACCTTCCAATAATAGGTACGGTCTGAAACTAGTGCTTTTCCTGAATAGTCAATAAGCTGCATTTGATCAGAATTTACCCATTTACTGTCCCACATATCTCCTATATCTTTGTTAAGTAAATCTATATTAGAAGCAACAATTACTTGGTATGCCGTCTGCATTTGTCCATAATTGGTTTCTTGTGTTGGCTGTAAGACCCAACTTAAGCGAGGCCTTACAAGATCTAGCCCTAAAGGGTTTTCCAAATATTCACACCTTAATTGAATGGGTTTAACAGAGCTTGTTTTAAGCTGTGCAACAGCATTTATTGTATGTAATAATACTATCAAAGGCACTAAAAAAAGACGCCTATATTTTTTCTTCATATACTTAAGAATTTATATTCGTAACCGAATGTTGAAAATAAATGCCAGCTATAAGCTTAAAATTCAACAAACACAGCATCTCCTGCGTTTATAGAGAAGCTTAATTTGTTATTAGTTGGTGTTTCTTCTGTCATTACACTATTTTTCCAAACTTTTACTTTGTTTACTGTATTCTTTATAGAAAGAGTAACATCTGCATTTTTTGTCGGTGTTAAAGTGGTTATTAGAACCTTATTTTTACCTTCTTTAGATTTAAAGCATCCTACAATATTATCGTCTCCAGACACCGAAACCACTTCTTCATAATCATATAATGGTTCATACATATTATATGGTGCAACTGCGGTTTGTATTACACCTTCTGCATGACAGTTTAACAAAATCTTTCCAACAGCATTGATATCAGCATTTAGTTTTTTCACATAATCGTAACGTACCGTTTTTTGTCCATCTAAGCCAATCAAAGCTTCTCCAAATGTTTCAGATCCGCTACCAGGAGACCAGTAGCAAAAGTATTGTATGCCCTTAGCTCCGAATGCAAGACCTGACCATACCTGCCAACGGATATCGGCCTCCGATGGCTCTCTCTTATCATCAACGCCTGAAGTTCCAGAAATAGCTAAAGTTTGAATAAAAGTCCAGAAAGGAATTTCTTTAAACCTAGACTTTGACCTTATAAAATCTAAGTTGGAATAATAATCATTTATAATCTTTCCATTGGTTAACAATGGATAACTGTCATACGATAAATAATGAGGGGACAATGTCTCCATCCAAGAATTAATATAATCGGCATAATTAGAAGCCTGAATACCTCCTGTAGCATAAGAAGGGAATAAATTCACATGCCATAATTTCTCTGGAAAAGCATTCTTAAATGCAGATGCAAAAGCATTTACCGAGCCAAACAGGGGTTTACCCGGTTCGTCCATTAATAGCTCTCCGGCAAAAGCAGGATGGTTTGCATAGGGTTTTATACCATTTGTGAATTTTGTTAACAAGGCTGGATCTGGGTTTTGAGCATATTTTTTTATATCATCAGTAACAACTGCTCTATTGGCAAAATATTTTAATCCATGAGATTGACAATGGTCTAACACATTTAAAATCCGGCTGTTACTGTTTTCGTGGAAATAAAATCCATTTACAAAATTTATCCCGCACTCTTTTATATCTTTATAAGCGTCGCTTGTTTGGTTATTTGCCGGAGGTGTTACCCATAGGCCTATAGCTATTTCATCAAGACCTAGAAGATCATATTTAGTTTCTGTAGCAGGTGTTTTGTCTTCTTCTTCAGAATCACTGGCTCCTTTTTTACAAGCAGAAAGAACCTGCATCATACTACTTATCATTACTACAATCAAAAAACTCTTCATAACTAAAACATATCTACGTTAACAATTAATTAAATTCAATTTCAGGAAGGTTATATCCTTGTTTCTTCCATCTTAAAAGAAGGGGTTTAAGGTTTGTTACAAAACGATCGTAAGATTTAGACTCTTCTTGCGTCCAACCTAACTCTGCATAAGCAGCAATTCTTGGAAAAGCCTGATACTGTATTGTAGCCAAATCGGGAACCCATTCTGTCCAAAGCTGGCAACCTAATCCAATTATTGATGAATCTTCGTATCCTTTTGGTGCCACTTGAAAAGCATAAGATTTTTTAAGCGGCAGTTGGTCGTAAGTATAATTCACGTAAGTGTCTTCATGATAAGAGTTGACAACTTTATAGTTATTATCTAAAGCGTATTTTAAAATACTCTTATTTCCTGACCAAAATTGAACTATAGCCTTTTTTGACAATTGTTGAGTTGCCTTTCCTATATCTTTTTGCCAAGCATGTGTATCTACACCTAATATCTCACTCCATCCAATAATGCTTTTGCCTAGCTCTTTCTCAACATAATCACTTATCTCATTAGTAAATTTTACCTGAACATCTTTATAGTTTTTCAGATTATTCTCGGTCATATATCTAGTGATATTTTGAGATGCTTTCCATTGGTCATGCTTTACTTCATCTCCTCCTATATGAATATATGGCGCGGGAAAAAGAGAGCTAACTTCTTTAAGAACATCTTTAAAAAATTGCATAGTTTTTTTTGATGATGGATCAAAAGCATTTTCCATAACTCCGAAACGAACAGGTACTTTTATTTCCTGACCAAGCGCACCCAGCCAAGGGTAGGCTGCTATTGCTGCAGAAGCGTGTCCGGGCATACTTATTTCCGGTATTATTTGAATACCTCTATCTCTGGCATAAGCAACTATCTCTCTAATATCATCATGAGTATAATGTCCTTGATGAGGTTTTCCGTCGAATTTATTACTTTGATATCTTCTAAGAAACTCATCATATGCAGGATCTCCTGTTTCTCCAGGAACTTGTAACGTTGGATCTTTTATTTGTGTGCTATCTCTTTTAGCTCCTATTTTGGTTAGCAAAGGATATTTTTTGATCTCAATTCTCCATCCTGCATCATCTGTTAAATGCCAATGAAAGGTATTCATTTTTAAAGCCGCCATTTCATCCAATAGATTCTTAACGGCTTTTTTCCCATGAAAATGCCTTGCTTCATCTAACATAAAAGACCTCCAAGAAAACCTTGGTTCATCAATAATTTCTACTTGAGGTAATTTTTTATTAGACACCAATTGCTTTAATGTTTGTAAAGCATAAAAATGACCTTCATTACTTGAAGCTTTTATATTTATAGCGTCATCATCTATCCTTAGAATATATCCTTCTTTGTTTTTAACCTCAGGAGAAAAATCATAAGATATCTTAACGCCTTTTTTATTCTTCGAAACCCCAAAATCATATTCTAAAGAAGAGTACGTTTGCTTTTTAATCAACTCGTTACCAAAAACATTAACCCCTTTAGAAAGATCACAAACCCCGTCAAGTATTTGCACCTTATTGGGATAAGGTACAATACTCAACTTCTCTTTTGCTGCTAATACACACAGTATACTGCATAAATAAAAAAAGACTAATAACTGTATTTTACGTATCATCATTTTATTCTAATTATAATCTGGATTCTCTTCTAAATTTTTATTTTGTCCTCTTCTGGCAACTGTTATTGGGAAATAATAATTTCTAGCAGGAAACGTCGGGTCTACTTCTCCGTCAATCCTATCGTGTATTAAAACCTTGTATTTTTTTGTGCTATAATCTAAAACATATTGAATTCCACTAAATGGCCTACTTAATTTTGTTTCTGCCTCACGCCATCTTCTTAAATCCCAATACCTATGATTCTCAAAAGCTAATTCTACTTGTCTCTCTTTACGAATTTTATCCATAGTAATGGAAGATAGCTGTTGTACGCCCGCTCTAGACCTGATTTCATTAACTGCCATTAATGCATCATTAGCTCTAGATAATTCATATGCTGCTTCTGCAAAATTCAGATATGTTTCACCTAATCTAAATATTGCATAGTCTGTCCGAGACTCCATTAGCCAAATCATATTATTTGCAGTGGGGTCTAAATACTTCATAATACCAAAACCAGTATTCGCAATACCCGTAGAAGCATGAAAATAAGATTGATCACCAACTGCCGGCATGTCTTTATAAGAAGCTGTAAAATTTGTAAGCAACGTGCCATCTTCAGTAATTAAACCTTGATGAAAGTTTATTGTATCTTTTCCAAAATTGCTTGCAACAGCATCTCTCCATGGCGTTCCATTAGTCCATATAGAAGCATAAAATCTAGGGTCTCTATTTTTCCATAATTCATCCATAGTCCACAATCTTGATTGAACATAGTTTCTATCCAGAGTTCCGGAAGTACCATCTATGTAATCAAAAGCCTCTATTAATTCTAAATATGGAGCCTGATAATTCCCTTGTCCCCATACAGACGGACGTGGCGCATGACAAATATCCCAAGACCATGTACTTGTGCCACCTCCCGGATCAAAACTTTTTCCACCATGCTGTTTAGCCATAATAATTTCCGAATTTCTCTTCTTAAGAAAAATATTCTTGAAATTTTGCACCCTTCCTTCTAAATCGTTCCCTCTCACGTCATCAGTATACAGTTTATAAGGTGAATCTTCAATTATAGACTTAGAGGCATCATATGCTTTTTGGAAATAAGATTGAGATAAATTTGATGGTAATCCCGTTAATTTATTGGCATTTAATGTTCCGTATTTTGCAATACTTCCTGCAAACAATGCGGCTCTGGCATGTAAAGATAGTGCTGCCCATTTATTTGCTCTACCGTATTCATCTTGAACGGGTGGTAATATTTCAGAAATTTCTTTAGTCTCACTAATAATAAAGTCCCATAGTTCTTGCTCTGTATTTCGTTTAGGATACAATAGCTCTTCTGGAGAGTCTAACTGAGGAACTGTGGTTAGCAAAGGAACTCCACCATATCGCTTAACCATAGCAAAATAACAGAATGCCCTCAAAAATCTAGCTTCAGCGATTCTAATAGCTTTTTTTCTATCACTTAAAGGCGAAGAGGGAACTCTCTCTATAAATTCATTGAGATTTCTTATCGTATAGTAAGAGTTTTCCCACCATTCCATAACACCTCCCTCTGCAGATATACCAAATATTTTCTCTGCTAAAACATTTGTCCACGCTCCAGAAGTATATTTGGCTTCATCACTAATCTCTATAGATAATCCTGTACCAAATGTTTGGGCACTATTTCCAAACCAATATCTCAGGTTTCCACTACGCGGATCTCTATTTGAAGGAGAACCATCCCAACTTGTAAATACTGTGGTAGCATCGTTTATCATTACCGGAGTATATGCATACTGAGATAGTAAAAACGCATCTATTAATGCTGGATCTTTCCATACAACTGCGTCTGTAAACCTATCAAGAGGAGCCTTATCCAATAAATCATCTTTACAAGAACTAAATAAAGTCCCAAATAAGACAATTGCTATATATATCTTTTTCATACCTAACTGTTGTACTAATAATTTAAACTTACACCTAAACTGACAGTTCTTTGCTGTGGATAGTAATATGCCGCACTTCCTTCCGGTGCTTCGGGATCGACACCTAACTTAGATAAATTTGTTATTGTAAAAAGATTACTTCCTGCGGCATAAACTCTTAGTTTACTCATTTTTAATGACTTTAATATATTTTCATTAAACTCATATCCTAAAGAAAGACTTCTTAGTCTTAAATAGGTAGTATTATGATTTCTATAGTCTGAATACCACCAATTGGCTACATTTTTACTTCCTGGCCTTGGAACCAGTGCATCTGAATTATTTTTTTCACTGGTCCATCTATTATCATATTTAAGCGTTGTTGGAGCAGTTTCTAAATCGATATAAGTGGTGTAACCCCAAGCTCCCTGAAAAACACTATTCAGATGAAAATTTTTATATGAAACATTAAATAGTAAACCAGCCATCCAGTTAGGAACTGTTCCTTTACCTATTTCAATTCTATCTTTCCAATCAAGTTTACCATCTCCGTTAAGATCAACATATTTTACGTCACCTGGACGGATACCGTCATTTCCTCCCAAGTCAACATATGTATACGGTAAATCTCTAATTTCATCCATAGACTCAAATAACCCATCCGAAACATATCCCCATCTTTCATCTGTCCATTTACCTTGCACTCCATTAATTCTTTTCATATCGGCATCTGCATATTCAGGCTCATCATACTTTACCCATTTGCTCCTAGCCCAAGATATATTTGCAGAAATATCATATGACACTTGATTGATTTTGCCTTTTGTTCCTAGTTCAAACTCAAACCCTCTGGTATCTATACTATTCATATTTTCCAGAGGTAATGCCGCACCAAAGCTTGATGGCACAGAGTTAACTCTATATCCTGGTATGCCTTCTCTTAGACGGTAGAACGCTTCCGCCGTACCATAAATGCCTCTATTGAAAAGGGAAAAATCTAAACCTACATTATATATTCCTAATTTCTCCCAAGAAAGGTTTGAGTTTGCTAAACCCGTTAAATAAAGACCTTGTCTTATGTCGTCTCCCAAAATATAGGACATATCGTAAGAATATCCTGCGTAATATTGGTAATTACCAATTCCATCATCTCCAGACTGCCCTGCGCTTGCTCTTAGCTTTATATTGTCTACATTTCGCGAATTAGCCAGAAACTTTTCTTTTGACAATACCCAACCTAACGAAACGCTGGGAAAGTAGCCCCATCGTCCTTCTTTAGGAAATTTTGCAGAAGCGTCTGCCCTAAATATGGCTTCAATTAAATACTTATCCTTATACCCATAATTGAAACGTCCAACATAACTTTTTCTAGCCATTTCAGAGGCAGATCCATTATTTGAGGCAGTGTTAGGGTCACCAACAAAAAGTTGATCTATTACTTCCGAAGCTAAATTACCTCTTTGCGTATCAAAACCTTCATTATTGTAATCTATTCTTTCATGAAGTATCATTCCTGAAAATCGATGATCATGACCAAATACTCTATCGTAAGAAAATGAATATTGTTGGGTTATATCACTTGAGCTAGAGGTGCCTAAATAAAGCATTGTCGGGTTAGCAGACTTCCTTTCAAAAATATACTCATCGGTAGCCGCTCTGTAAGAATAAAAATCTGGCTGCTTTCTAAATATTTTTGAAAAGCCAGTACCACTATTATAGTTTATAAACGCTTTTGCCTTAAGCCCCTGAATGTTTTTGAAATCATAAGTTAAAGAAGAATTAAGCCTTAAGCTTTTATTAGTATTTCTACTATAACCTGCCAACCCTCTATTAGAAACAAAAACAGCATTTCCTGTGGAAGTCCCTGCATAAGATAGCATAGTGGGGTCTGGTAAGGTTAAAGGGTATTTGGGATCACTTTCATATAAGGAATTATAAAAATTGGAATGTCCTAAATTCATAGAGGTAAAATCTCTAAGTTCACCGATGTAGTTAAAACTTGAGGACAACAACAACCTATCTGCTAATTTAGCATCCATACTAATTTGCGTATTTATACGATCGTATGCCCCTCCATCTTCTCTGGCAATAGTTGTTTGTTTATTATAGCCTACATAAGAATAAAAGTTTACTTTATCACTTCCACCACTTACAGAAACATTGTGATTTTGCTGTGGAGCCCAAGGTCTTATTGCTGCAGAGAACCAGTCTGTATTTAAATAATTAGGGTTCGTACCTGAATAAAATTCTTCAATATCTGATAACTTCCAGGGAATTTGTGACGCGGGTAATCCGGCATTTATATGTGCTTCACGATCCCACTCTGCCCTTTGCCCAGAACTTCCTGTAGCAATCAATGTTGTAGAATTCTGCATCGTCTGAGAGGCATTTGCTATAACAGTTACTTTCCCTTCTTTTCCTCTTTTTAAAGTCACTAGTATAACCCCATTTCCCGCTCTTGCACCATAAACAGAGGCGGCACCATCTTTTAGAATAGATATTGATTCTATTTGAGAAGCATCAATATTATCAAAATTAGTTTCAACCCCATCTACAATAACCAAAGGATTACTAAACCCTCTAATACTTAATTGCGAACCATCAGCCCCTGGAATTCCAGAAGTTTGTTTAGTTCTAAGTCCGGGTAATTGCCCTGTTAATGCATTGGTAACATTTGTAATAGGTGCAATAGTTAAGTTTTCTGTTTTTAAAGTAGAGACAGAACCTGTAAGATTAGCCCTTTTTTGAGTTCCATACCCAACCACCACCACGTCGTCTAAAGTGTGTACATCCTCTTGAAGTACAATCTCATAGGTAGACTTTCCTGAAAGAGAGACAACCTGCATGCCGTATCCCATAAAAGACACCATTAGTTCGCCGTTACTTGGTGCTTCTATGCTAAACTTTCCGTCTACATCGGCAATTGCCTTCAGGTTGGAATTCCTAACCTCAATGATAGCTCCTATGACTGGTTGTTTATTAGCATCAACAACCAGTCCTTTTATCGGTATCGATTTCTCAAGCTCATTGAAGCTGCTTGTTTGCGTTTCTTTCTTTTTTGATATGATTATATTTTTTGTCTGTATCTGGTAGGTTATTTCCTTTGAACGAAAAGCTTCTTCCAAAATCTCATGAATGGTTGCGCTATTTTTATTTACCGTAACCCGCATTTTACTTACCTGATCATCTAAAATGAAAAAAGAATATTTGAAATCTTTTCCCAACCGATCTACAAGCTGTTGAACAGTAACATTATTCAATTGGATACTCTTTCTCACTTTTGAACTCCCGTCCTGCGCATGAACAACAACTAGCTGCGCAAGCAAGAAACAGACAAACAAGCCCAATTGGATGATCTTCCGTTTTATACTATTGATTCTTTTTTTCATAAAAATTATTTAATACAATAAATGCCCTTATTCTATTAGAAATGGTTAATAGCTTATTTTGCGTACACGAAGGTTATTTCGATCTAGTACGTATAGTATATTCTGGTAGGCCGCAACGCCCGATGGAATATTAAATTTTGACACCAGGGTTGTCCCATCTACAAATCCCTGAACAGCATCCCCTGCAACTGTAGTCACCTTATTTGTGTTCGCATGTATTTTTCGAATATTAGCTCCTTTCCCATATGTATTAGGATCATCAAAGCGATTACCCGCTCCTGCCACATAAATATTGTTGTCCTGATCAACGTCTATAGCCCAAGGATGGTAAAATCTTGCATTTGTCCCTACACCATCTACATGATCATGGTTTCCAGATTGTCCCGCAATCACTTCTGTTTCCCAAGAGGATCTGTTCACACGGTAGACGATCGAATTGAAATTATCTGCTACAATCAAGTCTCCTTTTTTATCCAACACAATTCCTCCCGCAGTAACAGTTCTATCTAAGGTTCTGGTTACCAATGTTCCGCTTAGACTTAGTTCATATAACTTGCCGTTACTAGCGCTAGGTAGGGCACTAACTAAATATAGCTTTCCTTGAGCCTCATCAAGGGTTATACCTTGCGGGAAAGGAATAATCCAACCTAATACGGTGGTAACAACACCCATTGGTGTAATTTTACGCACTGCCCAATTCCACGTATCTGCAACATAGATGTTACCTTGACTGTCTAATACTAAATCTGTTGGATGATTAAATAATGCTCCTGAACCTACACCATCAGTATTACCTGTAATACCTGGATTTCCGGCCAAAGTGGAGACATTGCCGTTAACATCGATTTTTCGAATACAGTGATTGCCTATATCAGCCACATATACATTGCCTGCATTATCTACTCCTATGTTTGTGTTAGTTAAGAAATTAAATTTTGCTATTGTTTTTGCTCCGTCAGCAAAACCTGAGATTCCAGATCCTGAATGTGTAGATACGGTTCCCACTGGTTGAGCTATAGTTAATGGAAATAACCTTCCTTCTCCTGGCAACAGATTAGATGTAAATTGCTTATTTGTGGGATTAAAGTCTGTAGCAACAATACTTCCATTTGTCTTTGACACCCATTGGACGTTTGAAACAACGTTACTTGCTTGGAACGTAGCATTTTTAGCCGTCGTCAACGACTTATTCACAATCATTACGTATTCCTGGGCAGTTGTAGGGTTTACGAAATGACTAATTATAAAATCTAAGCTATTGTCTACTGATTTAACCAAAAAATTATTAGGTACATTGGAGGTTCCTGAAGGAATAGCTGTCCCCGTATGATAAACGGCTACTGCATTCAAATCCATCAAATGGTTGCCTGTCATTTTTAATTCTGCATTTAAGATCCGGAATGGATCATACAGATTTGTTTTCGCTCCGGTTGGGTCAATGATCCCATCAGTAAACACCTCGGTTTCATGTTCTGGTGTCCAATATGTAAACCAAACCGGTATTTTTATGCCATAGGCTAGATTACTATAGGCACTAAACCGAAGTTCATCTGTATTGGGTCTTCTAAAAACACCTTGTACACCTACAGATTGCAGATAAGAAGATGTTTTAATTCCATATTTCAGGCCCATTCTACGTATAACATCCAAATCGTGATAATATTCAACTGCTCTAAAAGTACCATTGGAAAGAAACGGATAATTGTCCATTGACAAATACTTCAACTGAGAAGCACCAACAAGGTTTATCCATTGTTTCACATATGTTTCGTAACCAACGCTTCCCAAAGCACCAGTTGCATAACTTGGAAATAAGTTCACATGAGGTATTTTTGTGCCATCGTAATTTAAGACCTTCCCATACCTAGTTGCAGCATCAGCAAGCTGAGATGGTGTAGGCTCATCCTTAATGAAATATCCTAAAACAGCTGGATGTGTATTATAGTCATTCATCATAGCCGTAATCTGCGCATCACTACCATTAATTCTGTTGTCGGCAACAATCATTTTAAGTCCCACATTTTGCGCCATATCTAACATGGCCAGTTTACTGGCGCCCATATGTTGAATAGAAATGTCTTGAATAAAATCTACGTTAGCATCTTTAATCCACTGATAATTTCCTAAAGAAGTGAAACTAAAAGGCGGAGCCATATAAATTCCTATACGCATATCATTTGATAACAGAAATTTCTCCTGTGCTCCTTGAGCTACTTTATTTGGTCTTTTATCTGCTGAAGGAGACAAAAGTTCCATTTGTCGACAGCCAGAAAGATGTAAAAAACAATACATCAACATGAGATGACGAACTAAGGACATGGTTAATATTTTATTTTTCATAATGTTATCTAGAAAATATTAGACAATAGCCTTCCCTTTTGCGTAAAAACGCAATTCGAATAATATTTAGATTAGTTTTAACTTAAAATCTGAATGAAATTCTAAGGTTTATTTATATGGTGCTTTTATATGTTGAACACTTATTTGCTCACGATCCTTATTTGATTAGCATTATCAACAACATAGTTAAACTTCAGTTCTACTTTCAATGCATCAAGAATATCTTCTATTGGTTCCTCTACTAAAAAAGATGCAGAAACAATGTGATTAGCTAATTTGCTATCCTTTATATGAATCTTCTTATTGTAGATAGCCTCTAGCTTATTGACAAAAGCTCCGAATGATATTCCCGAATAATTAAATCTTCCTGAAACCCATGCCGTATTCAACTGAACATCACAAACATATTTCTCGTACATTGAAGTTGTCACATTGTACCTTAACTCGTCATTCGGGCGAAGTACCTTCTCGAAATTATTTGATGTAAACATTATTGATCCCTCAACCAAAGTTGTTATTACCTCATTATCTTTCGATTTGACATTAAAACTTGTACCTAAGACTTTGGTCTTGGTTCCATTGGTCTCAACTGAAAACGGTCTAGACTTATCTTTTGAAACAACAAAATAGGCTTCACCATCTAGCTTTACATCTCTAAATTCATCTCCAAAATCAGCCGCTAGCGTAATAGAACTATTTTTATTTAATGTTACTTTCGAACCGTCCGATAAAGTATATTCAACGGGTACAGTTTGTGCCGCATAGGTATATATATTACCTGAAGAAAATATATAATTTTTATAGTATATCCATGCACAAGTAGTTACAAAAAACAGAACAGCAGCAGCCATAGCTATTTTTAAGGATCCCTTTCTTACTTTGGTTACCCCTTCAGCATCCTTAATTCGCTCCATGATCTTATCTGTGATCTGTTCTCTGTCCCTTATTAATTTATGTTCAACATCTGCGTTCCAATATTCTTTCAACTGATTATATTTAAAATTATAATCAGGATTATCAGAAAGAATTCGACTAAATTCTTTTCTATCCTCCTCTGAAGCCTCACCAGAAAGAATTTTTGACACTAACTCAGAAAACTGCTCTTCCATAAAAATTAATAAATTCACTACTTATGGTAAAGACACCTTTTTTTAACAAATCCCCCAAAGGCTTCACCAAATAACAATACTAATCTACAAAAATTCAATTATTCCTGTATACAGCGTATACACATGGCTCTAACTCTTGGAGACCCGTTTATTTGATGCACTGCTCCGTCTTGATAGGTTGTTAAAAAAGCAAATCCTTCCAAAGAACTATTAAACCACAAATTACCAGAAAAAGCAGTAGCATCTAAATTTCCGTTACCTTCACGATAACCGGTATATGGAAAAATATTATTTTGATTATTGTACAAAAATAGATACCCTCCATTTTGAGCTGTATTAAAATGTGTTTTTTCTAAACCTTCTGTAATTTCCTTTGCAGGAACTTTATAGCCTAGAGGACAAGGGTCATAAACAGTTTTTGTGCCTAAATCATTAGTCCAAAATAGTGTACTTCCATTTTCTTCCCAATCAACACCTGCACTTTTAATAAAAGATAAAGGATTTTTTATTGAATAAGCAAGCGCCTTGGGTCCATTCTCAAATTTAATGGCCGGATTTGTCCCAGCAAGGTCAATTAACAATACCTCACTTGGAGTCCCAAAACTAGTAGAAGCCGTAAAAGGATCTTTACGACCGAATTGATATTGTAAACCTATAGCTCCTGCATCTTCAGGTGTTTTGTTAATTGCGCCTAAATTTCTGTCCATAATTTTAGCTCCAGAAGGTAGCGTAACCAATCCTATTGTCTTTATATCTTCTACTACCCAAATATGCCAAGACCATTTAATTTCATTACTTGCATTCTTTACAGCTACCACAGCATTTCCATTTACACTTCCTGCAGAAACAACAATTTTAGCAGAAGAGCCAGAGCCAAAAATTTTCACATCATCAATGACATCATAGTTATCCATCCACACTAATTCTGCTGTTAAAGTTTCTGTCGATGATATTTGTGTTCCCAGAGAGGTTTTGTTTGCTCTTGATATTGGTATTACTACAGCATCATCAAAACCTATTAAATAACTATTAGATTCAGCTAAAGCAGTTAAGGCTTTTGTAGCAATTTCTACTGCCTGCCCATAAACTGTTTTCCCCGATTTTGTTTTTGCATAAGCCCTCACATAGTAAATTTTTTCCGGGTCTAAGCCTTTTATTTTAACAGAATATTCTCCTTTAGTAGCATCTATATCATCAACAAATTTACCTCCTTCTATCGTAGGGTTATTTTCAGTACCCCAACAAACACCTCTTGCGTTTAAAGGTTCTGAGCCAGAGATTACCCCTCCAGCCTTAACGCTTACTGCCGTTAAATTAGCAATAGCCGTGGTTTCAATTTTTAAATCTACAGACGCTTCACCATTATCGTCTGATTTTTTACAACCCATAATGGAGAGTACCAAAATACATACTAGTAATAATTGATTTTTCATGTTTACATTTTTTATTGGTTAACTTTATTAAAAAATTTCATTTTATTAAAACATAGCATCCCCTATTCACCAAATATTGAGATCTGGCAAAACGATGAGACTACTTAATTTTTTTGGGGAGTTCGGTTATACTTTTTGTTTGATATCCATAATGTTTCTTATGCTTCTTACACTAGTAAAGACACTAGATTTACAATAATCCCCCATAAGATATTTTATTTTCCTATAAACTTATGAGCAGTTCTTTTCAACAATATTTAAGACATAATTAATCTTCGAAGAGAAATGGATCTTCTTTTTTAGCACTATAGTAAACCATTATTTTTCATCCAGTTTATTAACCTATCAAACCAGACATCATTTACTCTTTTATAATCCATTCCATAACCATGTCCCCCAACAGCATATATATGAGCTTCATTCTTTACGTTAAAAGCATTTAGTGCTCTTATATAATCGAAAGCATTTTCTATAGACACAACATCATCATCATTAGAGTGGATAATAAATGTAATAGGGGTTTCTTTTGTTACCTGCTTTTCATTAGAGTAGAAATCAATTAGTTCCTGAGGAGGATTTTTCCCAATGAGATTTTCTCTTGAGCCTATATGTGTACTTTCCCCGAACGTAATTACTGGATACATCAAAATGGAAAAGTCAGGTCGCAAACTTGTATTCTTCTTATTTTCTACATAGCTCTTATTGAAATGAGTTGATGCAGTAGATGCCAAATGGCCTCCCGCAGAGAACCCCATAATTCCTATTTTATTGGGATCTATTCCATATTTAGATGCATTTTCACGAACATATTTTATAGCTTGTTGTGCATCCTGTAATGGGCCAATTTTCTTATCCATCATGATCTCATCACTTGGTAACCGATATTTTAACACAAAAGCAGAGATACCTATTTCAGCAAATTTCTCCGCTATATCATACCCTTCATGGCTAATAGCCAAGCCTCCATAGCCTCCCCCTGGACAAATAATCACGGCAGCTTTAGTTTTAGAAAAAGCAGCAGCTTTAAAATAAATTAAGTTTGGTGTTGAAATTCTAGTTGTCCATAGTACAGGATGTACATTTATAACCGTCTCTGTTTGTTCTTTATAATTTTCGGAATTTATGGCGCCTGGAACCTTGGTATATAACGCAATTTCCTCTCCTTTTTGAGCCTGAATCGTAGAATTAACTAAGAGAATAGCAAAAAATAATAAAGCAATCTTTTTCATGTCTACTTTTAATGATTTAGTTTACGCGATTAAAGACACTCATCGTAAAATAATCCCCCATAAACTAAAAAATAAAAAGATCTTTTTATTTAACGCTATAAACCATCGCCTTTTTGTAATACTTTCTTTAATCTGGCTACTGCAAATGCCACTTGCTTTTCAATAGTTTTAACAGACACTCCTAAAATATCAGCAGCTTCTTTATATTTCATGCCTTGCTCTCTAATTAAAAGAAAGGCTAATTTGGTTTTACTAGGAAGTTCTTCTATAGCTTTGTTTAAGGAAGCAATTGTTTCCCGATCTATATAAATGGACTCTGGATTAGTCTCTGTATTGTGAAATAGATCAATATTTACTTCATCGATGTCCGTTAGTTCTATTTTATTTTTTCGGAGGAAATTGAAGGCTTTATTTTTTGCTGTTATGAAGACATAGCTCTCTAGATTATCGATATCCGCTAGCTCATCCCGTTTTGTCCACAATGTATAAAACACATCGGAGACCAATTCTTCACAAACCAGTTCATCCTTAACAAATAATGAAATAAAGCGGAAGACTTTCTCTTGATATGCATTTACAAATATTCTGAAAGAATGCTCATCAGTAGACTTTCTTTTAAAAACATTGTCGAAAATATTTTTTAATGAATTCAAATCAATCTCGCCTTAAATTAATAAGAAATGCTAAGTAAATATAAACAGAGTAAGTTTAAAGTGTTACTTATCTTAACATAAATGTAGCACATTTTCTCAATTTTTCTCAGATTGAAAATCTAATGATAACTTACCATTAAAAAAACTCTTGTGGCAAATAAACAGCCTCTCTGAAAATTGTGCAGAGAGGCTCTTGATCATTAATTAAATTTTCAAATTATCTGCCCATTCCTCCACCCGGCATATTCTTCATCATTCTTTGCATTTTTGCCATAGCTGATGGGTCTGAGAACTGTTTCATTACTTTTCTCATATCTTCAAATTGCTTAATCAATTTGTTAACTTCTGTGATATCTGTACCAGAGCCTTTTGCTATTCTTTGTCTTCGGCTCGGATTAATTACATCTGGATTTTCGCGTTCATAAGGTGTCATCGAGTGAATAATCGCTTCAATTCCTTTAAATGCGTTATCGTCTACTTCAACATTTTTCATCATTTTGCCCACTCCCGGAATCATTCCCATCAGATCTTTAATGTTACCCATTTTCTTGATCTGCTGAATCTGGCCCAGAAAATCGTTAAAGTCGAACTTATTCTTTCTGATCTTCTTTTGTAATTCGGCAGCTTTCTTCTCATCAAATTGCTGTTGGGCTCTTTCTACTAAAGACACAACGTCTCCCATTCCCAAAATACGGGATGCCATCCTGTCTGGATGGAAAACATCCAGCGCATCCATTTTCTCTCCTGTACCTACAAACTTAATAGGTTTATTTACGACAGATTTAATGGATAAAGCTGCACCTCCCCGTGTGTCGCCATCTAGTTTGGTCAAAACAACACCGGTAAAATCTAATCTGTCGTTAAACGCTTTAGCAGTATTAACGGCATCCTGACCGGTCATAGAATCTACAACAAAGAGTATCTCATGTGGGTTGGTTGCCTTTTTTACCTCTGCAATTTCATCCATGAGCGCGTCATCCAAAGTCAGACGACCAGCGGTATCGATAATAATAACGTTGTTACCATTCTTTTTACCATACGCTATACCTTCTAAAGCAATTGCTACCGGATCTGATGATTCTCTGTTGGTATAAACCTCAGCATCTACCTGACCTGCCAGAACCTCCAATTGGTCAATCGCTGCCGGACGGTAAACATCACCAGCTACCAGCAAAGGTTTTTTATTTTTCTGCGTTTTTAAAAAGCTGGCCAGTTTGCCCGTAAAAGTCGTTTTACCTGCCCCGTTTAAGCCCGCAATTAATATAATGGTTGGATTTTGTTTTAAATCTAACTCGGTAACAGCTCCCCCCATTAAAAGGGTAAGCTCATCATTCATGATTTTAGTTAGCAACTGTCCCGGAGAGATTGCAGTTAATACATTCTGTCCAAGGGCTTTTTGCTTAACCTCATCTGTAAAAGTCTTAGCTGTTTTATAATTAACATCGGCATCTAAAAGAGCTTTTCTTATCTCTTTCATGGTTTCTGCCACGTTAATCTCGGTAATGCTTCCTTGTCCTTTTAGTACCTTAAACGCCCCTTCGAGCTTTTCCTGTAGATTGTCAAACATCTGCTAATCTTATTTTTTTATCAAATACAAAGTTATCATTTTGATTGAAAGGCTGTAACCTTATTTATAGAACTTATTTTAAATTTTTCTGTAACAATTAAATTAAATGAGCGTCTTAGTTTAAAAGAAGGTTCTTTACTTGTTAAAGATTGTTAAAACTATTCTGGTTTTACAGTTTAATAAGTATTTTTAGGAAAATAAAAACCTGATTATTAATCATTTATTAATATAAAGTATTATTTCTATCTGCAAGGAAATAAAATTAGTTAGTTAGTGTTATGCAGAAAATGCCCCGGAACGTGGGGCATTTTTACGTTTTATCGGGGGAGTTTATAGACCAGGCCTAAAGCTAAAGATTGCATAGACTGGATCTTGCCGCTAAAATCATCGTCATATAACGCCGTACCATTAACGGTTACATTAACCATTCTGTTTACTTTTGCCGTAAGCGTAACATCCAAACGCTGATCTATATTATTTAATCTTTCGTAAGCAGCAAATAACAAATATCTTGCTTTAAGATTCATATTTGTTGCAATGTCTTTATCCAGATTTGCTACAATCTGAAATGCCAGTTCATTTTTATACTTTTTCCCTTGTTCTACACCAAAATATTTCGTGTTGTTTTTATACAACATAGTATCATTGGTTAACATTAAGGTTTGACGGGCTGTACCTGTACCCAAACGTAAGCTGAAGTATTTCTCGGGCTTATATTCAAAACCCAGAGATTCTGTAATATAAGCGGGCGCCATGAATTGGGAGATTATCTTTTTATCTTCATTACCTTCGCTGTTTTTGAAATAGGTATAACCGGCATCAAACTGAGACTCGAAACTTACAGAGCCAAAGAAATACCAACTTTTAGATAATTGTAGAGATGCTTTATTATCCCAAAAAATACGGTCGTTGGTTTTTCGTTCCATCTGATCCTTATTTTTCAATTTTCCATATTGCAAAATCAGTTCTGTAGAAAGATTTTTTGCATCTTTTTTATATTCTGATTTATAGTTTACAAGCGTTGTTAGTGCAATGGAGTTAACCCCCCCGCTACTCCAATTATCACTAAAAGTCGCCTGATTTAAGTTAACACCAAAAGATGCAGTTGTTTTCCAGTAGTTCACTTTTCTTTGAACCAGATAAAAAGGCAGCGTCTTTTTTGTAATCTGGAAATAATTTGGCCTGGTTACAAAAGAGTTTTTCTTGGGATAAATGATAGTGGTAGCTATGGTATCTGATTCTGAAAAACCTACTTGAGCACCAGCAGACAATATATTTGAAATGATTAAACCCAGGACAAGTAAGCTTTTTAAAAGTATACTCATGATTTTCGAAATTCTTAATATCTGATATTAAATAAAATAACGTCAGCAAGCGCAAAATTGTACATAATTTTCCTAATAGCGGTCATAAATATGACAAAAAAGCCCAAAACCTGCGCTCTCTTAAATAGTCACTGTTTTGGTCATTGGCATAGGCTTCCCGTTCAAAAACAATGTTTTTATATGCGATATGATGGTTTTTGTAGTAGAAAAGATTAATGAAGTAATGGAAAAGATACAATAAATAAAAAGGAATTATAAGTAGTTCCAGCTGTTGCCTTAAATGAATACGCTCGTGAAAAACCAAAGTACTGGAGTAGCTTTTATCCCGTTGTTTAAGGAGAATAAAAGGAAATATAGCCATTCCACTTACTTTCAACCAGGGACAAACAATTACCGGAAACCTCATGGCTTTTCAATAGGTTTTAAATTCGAAACATCTTCCGGATATGGATTTTTCATAAACCGGATATAAGCCATTTTGATATAGCTTACCAAATCATACTCACTTGCACCATATACAAAATAATACGAAGGTCTATAATTAATCATAAATAACTCTAATTTATCCCCTTTTAGCCCCGTATATTTTGAAACCAGCGTCCGATTAAATTTCTCATCTATGAAATTATTCATATAATCCCGCTCCATTATTTCCTGAAGCTTTTTGGCATTTCTGCCAGCCCTGCTCAATGAATTCCAAATGGCATCAATACTTAGTCCAACCCCCGATTGCCCAATAGAAAGCAAGTCTCTGTTTGTTAACCGGTTAAGGCTATTAAACTGTTTTCTAAGCTCCTCATACCTTCTTTGTGCAGACAAAGCAGAATCTCTTACTAAAACTTCTTTCAGGGGGATTGCCACACGTTTTAAATAAAAAACCAAGGCCGTCTGATTGGTATAAACTAAAGTGTCAATATAAAAACCTTCGGTCACTGCCTGCAATTTATCACCTGGCTTTACAGAAATTTTGAATTCTCCTTTTGTATTATTAAAGAGTTTTACCCCAGTTCTCAGATTGCTGATATTGACCCTGTTAATACGTTGACGGGTTTGCTGATCAAAAACAACGCCACTCATCTCGACCTCCTGGGCAGACAGTTGTGCGATATAAAAAATCGCGCTCAATAAAATGCATAAAGCCCTTTTTAATATCAAAATGCCTACTTTCTAATAATTAGTTCCTGACCAACTTTTATCGAATTATCAGTAATATAATTCAACTTTACCAACTCATCTACACTTACATTAAAACGTTTAGAGATGCTAAATAGCGTGTCGCCCGGAGCAACGGTATAAATTGTTGGGTTATAAACCGGAGCTTTCCCTGGATTATACGTTGTTGGGTTTGTCTGTTTTTTTATGAGCAAACGTTGACCTATTTTAATATTTCCATCATCAACCTGGTTTATCTGCAAAAGCTCATCTACCGTTAAACCGAATCTTTTAGACAAACTATAAGGCGTATCTCCTTTCACCACAATATAATAGTCTCCCTCTATGGCTACCGGAGCATCTACAGGCCTATCTTTAACAGGTTCTTTCGGAATATTTTTGTTGATATCAGCAAGCACTCTGTCTTCCCTCTTTATTTTCTCTATTTTTCCTTCTTTTCTATCGTATTGATGAAGTTCGTATCGCTCTATTATAGAAACTAGCAATTCGGGATAGCGCGGATTTGTCGCATAACCTGCTTGTTTCAGACCTCTAGCCCAACCTTTATAATCGTCTTTTTCCAACTCAAAAAGGGGAGCATAACGCTTTCGTTTTAAAAACTCCGAGTGATCGCGATAGCTTTCATCCGGATTATTGTAAACACGGAAGCAGTCGTCCTTCGCATCGTCATCTTTATAGTAGCCCTTTCCCCGCCAGTCACTCGTACATTTTATACCAAAATGATTATTTGCATATCTTGCTAAATCGCTGTTTCCATTGCCCGATTCTAAAATTCCCTGTGCTAATGTAATGCTGGCGGGAATTCCGTACTTATTCATCTCACTAACAGCAATTCCTTTAAATCTGTCGATATAAGTCTGGGCTGTATAAGTAGTAAAATTTCCTTTCGTGTGTTTATTTACTTCTCTTTCTATCTGTTTGTTGTTCTGATGGTAAACAGATCCCGAACCACGGTTCGGTTTAGTTATTTTCTTCTTTGAAGAACAAGCGCTTAAAAAAGCTATCGCGAAAACACATAACAGAATATTCTTTATTGATAAATGAAATCTCATGTTCTGTTTTTATTTTTTTCTAATGATAAATAATCCGTCTCTAACTGGCAATATTAATTTTTCCACTCTGTCATCTTTAGCAATTTCATCGTTGAAATTCATGATATTGCTGGTATCTTTATCAGACTTATTCTCTAACACTTTTCCGCTCCAAAGCACATTATCTACTATAATAATTCCTCCTTTTCTAACTTTGTCAAAAACCTGCACATAGTAATTATAGTTACTTTTTTTATCGGCATCAATAAAAATGATATCGAACACTTCGTCTAGTAACGGAATTATTTCCTGTGCATTGCCTATTCTATAATCTATTTTTTCTTTATATTCCGATTGGCCGAAATAACCTCTTACTCTTTCTTCCAGCTCTTCATTAATATCTAAAGTGATAATCTTTCCTCCATCTGCCAAACCTTCGGCAAAACAAAGCGTAGCATATCCGGTAAAAGTTCCTATTTCCAGAATCCTCTTCGGATTTACCAGTTTAGAAATCATACTGATTACCCGGCCCTGATAATGGCCCGATAGCATTCTTGGCAATAAAACCTTTAAATTGGTTTCACGGTCGATGTGTTTTAGCAATTCTGGTTCCGGCTCGCAATAATGCTCCAGATATCTCTTTAAAGTCTCGTTAATGAGTTCCATTTGGCAAAGGTAGTACCCAAATTCAAAAGTAAAAATTCAAAAGACTGTTAAGAGGTGTTAAAATCTCTTGTTGCTTTTATAGCAATACGCATTATAGACGTTGTTGATTAGGATTATCAAAAATTAAGGACACAAAAAAAGCTTTCAAACGGGGAGAATGAAAGCTTTTAACTAACCAATTATAAACCTGACACAAATGTAGGCCGTATGATCGTACCCGGCAAGGACATTAACGTTATTTAACATTTTCAAATAAAAAAGCTCCCGTTAAACGAGAGCTTAGTGATGACTTGTTTTGTGCAATAATTTAAAACTATTCGCTTTTTGTTTTATCTAGTGAAATTAATTGCTCTACAATAACATCAGTACTATAGCGCTTTATTCCGTCTTTCGCTTCATAAACGTTATTATTTAAACGTCCTTCTACTGTTAGCCTGGAACCTTTCTTAATTTGTTCTTCGGCCATTGTTGCCTTGCTGTTCCAAAAAACCAGTGTAAACCATTGTGTCTTTTTTACCTCTTCCCCGTTAGCACTCCTGAAAACTTCATTGACAGCTAAGTTAACCCGCGCCACTTTTTTACCTTTTCCAAATTCTTTAACATCCAGGTCTGCACCTGCGAAACCAGAAAGAGTTACTTTGTTAATTACATTTTCCATGTTCTAAATTTTAAGTTTTTACTATTTAACGACCAATGCTCTCCATGAACATCGACGATACAAAGTTGGCCACACAGTCAGACTTTAGTCGGAAATTATCCGTTTATACACGTTTATACTTGGGCATTCGCCAATGAAGCATATCTTTTGATTTAAACAGAAATATTTTTAACTTCAAAACTAAAAAGGGCAACATGGAAAGACTTTGTTTAGACTGCCAACAACCTGTTATTGGAAGAGCAGATAAAAAATTTTGTAATGACCAGTGCAGAACCAATTACAATAACCGATTAAAATCTCAGGACAATAGCTTGCTTAAGCAGATCAATCAGATTTTAAAAAAGAACTATCAAATCCTGAAACAATACAATCCTGAAGGAAAAATGAAAGTAAAAAGAGATTTGCTTTTGCAAAAAGGCTTTAATTTTGCCTATCATACACACATTTACACTACACAAAAAGGTGTTTCTTATATTTTTTGTTATGATTATGGTTATCTGGTATTGGATAATGAGAATATATTATTGGTAAGAAGAGAGAATAAGTAAGTTTTTCCTGTACCAAAAGAGACCTTCTTATTTTTTTATTTGCTGCGACCCCTAAAAATTTCACTTTATAATTTGATCTAAAGGATTTTTTATTTGTATTTAATAGGGCAAATGACCAGCAAGTTATATACAAACAAACATTTGAAATTTCTAAGTGTATTAATATTATATCAAACAAACAGGTAACAAAATATGCAAGCGTATATAGGAATCATTACGATTGTACTGCTCATATGCATGGTCATATTTCGCGTACTTAGTTTAAAACAACAAGGTATAGAGGCAATTGAATTTGGTAAAAAAGACCCAAAAGACTATTTCATTCCTCCATTTGCAGTTTTTTATCTATACCTGATTTTGGCAAATGCATTTGATTTACCAACTATTATACATCAAAATTTATTTGAGAACCAAACAATGGCATGGATTGGTGTTCTATTTTGTCTAATGTCACTAAGCTTATTTTTATGGGCATTGATATCTTTTAAAAAAAGCTTTCGCGTGGGTTTAGCAGAAAACTCCTCTCATGGCTTAATAACTCAGGGAGCATTTGCTGTCAGTCGAAATCCAATTTATGTCTCTTTTGCAGCAATGCTGATTGGACAATTTCTAATCTTCCCCAGTTGGATTTTGTTAATCTATATTTTCGCCGGAATTCTTACCTTTCACCGGCAGGTATTGAAAGAAGAAAATTTTCTGGCAATCCAATATGGTGATGAGTTTAAACAATTGCGGGAAAGTAAACCGGTATCTCTGACCATTAATTAATTCTTCAATTAGAAAAGTTGATAAAAATAGAGCTTATCCGCTCAGAGCTAAAAGAAACTCGTTTTCTCCATATACGACTGCAGAATAATCGTTGCCGAAACCGTATCTACCAAAGCCTTATCCTGCCGTGTTTTCTTCTTTGCCCCACTTTGTAAAATAGCAGCAGAAGCCATTTTTGAGGTAAAACGTTCGTCTATCATCTCAATTGGAATTTCGGGAAAGTTCTTTTTCAACAGATTCACAAAGCCTCTAACGTGTACCGCCGACTGAGAATCTGTGCCGTCCATTTGCTTCGGTTCGCCAACTACAAAAGTTTCTATAGCTTCTGTCGTCAAATACTTCTTTAAGAAATCCACTATATCTTTCGGATGAATGGTTGTTAAACCATTAGCAATAATTTTCATGGGGTCTGTAACAGCAATCCCAATGCGTTTGGTACCGAAATCGAAAGACATTATTCTGGCCATATGAAGTATTAGGTGTTTAGTATTCAGTATCAAGATGCTTGATACCGCAAAAATAAGATTTATCTTCTGATTTTAATATCATCAATTAATTGTAAATACTTGGTACCCGATACTTTCTACTTGCTACTTATTTATTATTTTGCAACGATGCAGTTTAAAGATATTGTAGGACAACAAGAGGTTAAAGATCACCTGGTTAAGATGGTTAAAAATCAAAGGATTAGCCATGCCCAGCTATTTTTAAGCCCCGAAGGCTCTGGCAGCTTAGCATTGGCTGTAGCTTTTGCTCAATATATCTGCTGCGAAAATAAGCTGGAAAACGATTCTTGTGGAGAATGCAGTTCCTGCAGAAAATACCAGAAACTTATCCATCCAGACCTACACTTTTCTTACCCTTTTTTTGCTAAACATAAGGAAGACAATGCATTAACATTTATAGAAGAGTGGCGGAGGACATTTTTGAACAATCCCTATCTGGGATTGGACGAATGGAGAGAGAATTTAAGTGCTGACAATAAACAGGCAAATATTAATATTGCCGAATGCCATAGCATTATTCAGAAACTAAGCTTAAAGCCTTTTGAATCTGAATATAAGATTTTAATCATGTGGCTTCCGGAGTACCTGGATAAAGAAGGAAACGCTTTATTAAAAATTATAGAAGAGCCTCCTCATAAAACACTGTTCCTCCTCGTAGCTCAGAACCAGGATCAGATCCTGAATACTATTTTATCCAGGACACAAATCGTAAAAATTCCAAAACAGAAAAATGAGACTATCAAGCAGTTCCTTATAGACAAACTCCAGTTATCTGAAAATAAAGCAGAGCAGATTGCGTATTTAAGTAATGGGAACCTGCAGAATGCCCTTATTTTTTCTGAACAGGAAGAAAACGATTTCCATGAAAAAATAGCCAATTGGTTAAGGGCTTCTTACAGCAATAAAGGCTCTGTTTTTATTCCTTTAGCAGAAGATGACCTTGCCAAATTAGGTCGTGAGAATCAAAAAAATCTATTGCGCTATGGTATTAACCTGATGCGTGAATGTATACTTTTTTTAAGTGGAACACCAGGTTTAGTGCATCTGCCAGAGAAAGAATTAGAATTTATTAGTAACTTTTCGAAAGTTTTGGATATTGCAAAAGCCGAAGCTATTGCAAATGAGTTCGAAAAAGCGCATTATCATATCGAACGTAATGCAAATCCGAAGATATTATTTTTAGATGTATCTTTGAAATTAGTAAAAATTATAAAGTTTAATACGCTCCCTGTTACAGGGACTCAACATATATTGATATAATTATGGGATGTGGAAGTTGCTCATCGGGTGGAGGATGTACACCCGCGGGCTGCAAAAGTAACGGTTCTTGTATGACCGATGGCGGTTGCAGCAAATTAGATGTTTACGACTGGCTTTCCGACATGGATTCGCCAGCTAACTATAAACCTTTTCCTTTTGTAGAAATACGTTTTAAAGGTTCCAGAAAAGATTTTTACAGGAATGTTGACAATATTTATTTAGAAGCCGGAGAATTGGTTGTTGTAGAAACAACAGGCGGAGGATATGATGTTGGCCACGTTACGCTTACCGGAGAACTGGTTCGGGTTCAAATGAACCGAAAAAAGGTAACTGAAGAAAAAGCACCATTAAAAATCTTTAGAAAAGCGACCGTTCAGGACGTAGAAAAATGGAAAAGCGCCAAAGAAAGAGAATATGAGACCATGCACAAAGCAAGAACGATTGCTTTAGAATTGGGTCTGGAAATGAAACTAAGCGATGTTGAATATCAGGGAGACAAAACAAAGGCAACTTTCTTTTATACAGCAGAAGGCCGTGTTGATTTCAGGGAACTGATTAAAAAATTGGCCGAAGCATTCAGGGTTAGAATAGAAATGCGCCAGATTGGTATGCGCCAGGAAGCCAGCCGTTTAGGGGGTATTGGCTCTTGCGGGCGTGAGCTTTGCTGTTCTACGTGGTTAACAGATTTTAAAACCGTTTCTACCGCAGCAGCCAGATATCAGAACCTATCTTTAAATACGTTGAAACTTGCGGGACAATGCGGTAAATTAAAATGCTGCCTAAACTACGAATTAGATAGTTATATGGATGCATTGAAACATATTCCTGATAATGCAGATGTCTTAAAGACCTCAAAAGGTGATGCTAAATTGCAAAAAACCGATATCTTCAAAAAAGTAATGTGGTTTAGCTATTTTGGAGAAGATAACACCTGGATACCTCTTCAGATAGATAGGGTCAGAGAAATTCTGGCTCTGAATAAACAAGGGCAAATGCCTGAAGAATTAAAAGATTTTGAATCTTTTGAAGAAGAAATTGTTATAGAAAAGTCTTTTGACTACGAGAATGTAGTTGGTCAGGACAGTTTGACCCGCCTGGATGAAAAGGCCAGAAGGAAAAAGAAAAAGAATAAATCCGGAAACGGAATTAATAACAATAATGGAGCAAATAAAAATGTCAAACCGGGCAACAACAATCAACCGGCTCAACAACAAAACAAAAAAGCTCCACAGCAAAATAATAATCAGCAAAGCAGGGGAAATACTCCTGATAGAGAGAAAAGACAGAACAACAATGTTACCGCAGAAAGCGGAACAATTGTAAATAAAGAACAAAACGGAGAGCAAAGACAGAAGAAGAGGTTCAAAAAAAGAAAGCCAAATAATAACAATAAAAAGCCCGATCAACAATGAGAATGATCTTTAAATGCTTTTTAATAACAGCAATCACATTGTCAGTAGCTTCTTGTACTGATAATGTGGTTATTGACGAATACACAGCAGTAAGCAATGAAAACTGGTCTTACGACAAGCCTATAAAAACAGTCGTAGACATTAAAGACGCAAGCATACCATACAATATATACGTTAACTTCAGACATACCGAAGATTATAAATATTCGAATATCTGGCTACGTCTTTCTCAGATTTCACCTCGTAATAAAAAAACTACTGCAAGAGAAGAGTTCCAGCTAGCTTTAGCTGATGGAAAATGGATTGGCAAAGGTTCGGGTAATCTCTACAGCTACAGGCTGATCTATAAAGAGGGTTTCAAATTTGATACTGCCGGTAAACACACTTTCATTATCGAGCAAAATATGCGGGACAATCCTTTAAAAGCTGTAACGGATGTTGGGCTAAGGGTTGAGCCGGCGAAGTAGTTTGTTCTCTGCTATAAATATAGAGACCTCCCTTTCGCCGAGGTGACGGCAATTTTGAATAGGTCTTAGTTATCATGAATATGCTTGTCCGGAATGCACTATATTAACATCCAACTATAGTATAAATACAGATTAAAATTCGTTCAAAATGCGACAGGGCTAACATCCCGAATAGCCTATTTTTTTAAACAGTACTTACGCCACTAAATCTCTTCCTCTTCGTTCGGATATTTAAAACATCACCACTTAAGCTAATATTGATCTGATCCTCATAGTTTATGAATATAGTTAGTAGTCAATCTATAATGAGTCCACCTTTTATTATAAAAACATGGACTCGATATGGACTAATTATGGAAAAAGTATAGATTCATAGAGAATCAGTTTACCATAAGATGCAGTTTATTATTTGGAAGTTCTAACAATTTTAAATATCCTTTTAGACTGTTAAAAACATCTGAACAACATAAAAAATGGCTGCCTAAAAGTTATTGTTCAGGCAGCCGATAAACTATTATTTATACTTCCTGGTTTGGTTATCTTTTCCTTTTTCTAACGGCACTATACTAATCGCTGCTCCGCCTCCCTGTGCAAGTTTTAGTTTGAAGACTGTTTTTGTGTCTACTTTAAAGCGTTCTATCTTGTGCGCTTCTGGATTATTTTTCCAATCTGCATTGTCGGCGTCTCTATAAATAGTTGCAATATAATCTTTGCCTTTATTCAGAAAATTTAATGGAATCTGAGCAATTCTTGCATGCTCATCGGTAATGGCACCAATAAACCAATTTTCTGTTCCTTTTGCTTTACGGGCAATAGTTACATAATCGCCGGGTTCTGCTTCTACAATTTTGGTATCGTCCCAATCTACCGCAACATCTTTAATAAAATTAAATGCATCGGGGTATAAAGCGTAGTTATCCACTTCATCGGCAACCATTTGCAGTGGGCTGTGAATGATAACATATAAAGCCAATTGCTTAGCCAGGGTAGTGTGTACCTGTCTCTGCGGATCGTTTTCTGCAAATCCTTTTAGTTTAAAAATTCCGGGCGTATAATCCATCGGTCCGCCCATCAATCGTGTAAATGGCAAAATGGTTTCATGTTCAGGCAAGTTACCTATACTAAAAGCATTGTATTCGTTGCCTCTTCCTGCCTCAATAGCCATCCAGTTCGGATAAGTTCTATGCACACCTGTCGGCCTTACAGATTCATGCGAATCTATTGTAATTTTATGTTTTGCTGCTTTCTGCAGCACCCGTTCATAGTGCTTTACCATCCACTGCCCGTCATGATATTCGCCACGAGGAATAATTTTTCCTACGTAGCCGGTCTTTACTGCCGGATATCCAAAACGGTTCATAAAGGTATAAGCAGTATCTAATTGTCTTTCATAGTTAGTTGCAGAGCCTGAGGTTTCGTGATGCATTATTAAACTTACGCCTCTGGTTTTCGCATAATCTGTGAGCTCTTTTACGTTAAAATCAGGATAAGGTGTAACAAAATCGAAAACATCTTCTTTCCAGTTGCCAAACCAGTCTTCCCAACCTACATTCCATCCTTCTACCAAAACGCCCCCTATTCCATTTGCGGCGGCAAAATCGATGTATTTCTTTACATTCTGGTTATTGGCTCCGTGTTTTCCACTTGGTATCAGGTTTCCTTTCCCGTCTTTGTCATCGGCGCTTTTTGCATAGCTCCAGGTACTTTTTCCAGTCTGATATTCCCACCAAACGCCTACGAATTTCATTGGTTTTATCCAGGAAGGATCTGCTATTTTTGAAGGTTCGTTCAAATTCAGAATCATTTTAGATGCCAGTACATCTGTTGCTTTATCGCTGATGATAATTGTACGCCAGGGTGTTACGCATGGTGCATGCAAATAAGCTTTGTTATTGAACGCATCGGGAATAAGTCTGGCTTGCAGCTTAAAATTTTGCTGATTGACATGCAATTGAAGTGCGGAATAATCCAGCAAAGCCGCCTCGTGGATATTGATATACAATCCGTCTTTAGATTTTAGCATCAGCGGTGTTTGTACACCTGTTTTATCACTTCCGGCCAGGGCAAACATCTCGCTGGTAGCGGCTTTGGCTTTTAAAGCATCTATTTCGCTTAATAAAGTGGTATTATACCTGAATTCGTTAGCATCATAATCTGCCGGGATCCAGAATGTTTTATGATCTCCGGTCATGGAAAACTCGGAAAGCTCTTCTTCTATAATGAAGTATTTCAGATTGGGCTGCTGTGGGAATTGGTATCTGAATGCAACGCCATCATCAAAGACTCTAAATATCACATGGAGCATTCTTCCTTCCTGATTTTTTTGCTTAAGCCTAAGGATTAATTCTTCATGATGATCGCGAATTACTTTTTGCTCTCCCCAGACTGGTTCCCAGGTTTCATTGGTGCTTTTTCTTTCGGACGAAATAAGCTCGAAATTCTTGTCAAAAGCAGGAAGATCTTTCAGTACAAAGCCCAGCTTTGATGACTTAATTACTGCTTTATTTCCCAATGAAACTTCATAAAATAAACCTTCGGATTTATTTTCTACGGCAAGTATTATTTTCTGGTTCGGAGATTTTACCTCCAATTTCTGAGCACATATAACGCCGGGATATAGGTATAAGAATATCCCTGCCAATATTTTTCTTATCGACATAATATATAAACTGATGTTAGGTTCTCTATTATTTTGTTGTTTCCAGCAAAGACCTAGCTTCGGAGAGCTTTAATGAAACGAAGTAGTAAAAAGCCTGATCTAAGTTCTTTTTCTTTCCGGTGTTTGCTTTATATTTTTTTCTTAGTTCGTACAATGATGAAACGGCTTTAAGGTCTTCTTCTTTAATATTCTGAACACCTAGCTTGCCCTGTAAAGTCGTCAAAAAACCATATTGGAACTGTTGTGTAGGCTCAATCATCGTCCCTTCTCCATAATCGTTCCAGGTAACCAGCTGCATATAAGGCGCATTACTTTGTAAAGCCAGATCAAGCGTTTGGGAAAATGTCTGTAAGCTAACATCTATCTTAAATGGATTGGTTCCCCACCCTCCCTCCTGATAAAAAGCATGAAACCCTGGGTAAGCTGATGATATTTTTATTCCGCTGTACGTCTTGCTATAAAATCCGTTTAAATCGTCCAGATGATTCTTATACACCCAGGCAAATTCTCCCGAAGCATTCTTTCCGGCTTCGTTAGATTCGTTCCACAGGGTGAAGAAAGCGGGTTTGGTATTCAAAGGCGCAAAAACCTGTGTCCATTCGGATTCTGACTGGAATGTCTGCGGACCAAAAACCAGCAACAAAGGCTTTCCGTCTATTTTGATATAATTAGAGTTTTTGAAATACTTTGTCTCCATATAAGTCATATCGCCCTGTGCAGTGCCTATTTTATTCGTAATTGTGTTGTTATTGAAGGCAATATTGATATTCTGATCTTCGTAGACAATTGCAAAATTTAGCCCCACTTTACCAATAAGTTCTATAAACTTTTCCGTATTCCTAACCAGCAAAGGATAATCATACAGTTTGGTAATTCCAGGCCAATCAATCAGCACACCGTCTATTCCCGACAATTTCATGAGGAGCAATTGGTATTCTATGATATGTGGATCTCCGGAAGCATAAGGCCCTGTTAACGGATAATAATGCGCTGCAATCTGGCGGTTTCCACCTGCATCTGTAATATCAGGATTTTTATTGGCCATAGTCCAATGCTGTCCCCATTTCCCTGCCTGATCATTCGTTGTTTTATCTTCAAACCAGGGCATTAAATGTACATATACCTTTTTGTCGACAGTTTTATTGACCCGCTGTGGCTCGTAAACAGTTATCTCTTTACTATTATCTGGCGGATTTGAATCTCCTCCTGACTTTTTGCAGGAGGAGAAGAGCACACACAATAATATCACAATCCCTTTTAGTTTCATGGCGAATAATTTAGTTTAAAAATTACCTCGGATATCCCGGATTTTGCGTGAGCTTACCATTTTTATTGATTTCTTGTTGAGGAATAGGGAATATTCCGGTATGCTTATCTGCTGCATCAGCCGGTTTTTCCCACCATGCTCCAAAGAATGTCCCAAAACGGATATTATCTGTACGGCGATGGTCTTCAAATACAAATTCTCTTCTTAACTCGCTATCAATAAATGCTAAATCAATTGTCTCTGGAGTTGATAATCCTGCTCTGGTACGAATTTGTTCTACAAATGGACGTGCTCCAGCTGCATTATTTAATCGTACATTACACTCTGCCTGCATCATCAAAACTTCGGCATATCGCATCAGTACCATATCATAATCGCGCTCCCAGGCATCACCAGCTTTATCTTCATATTTCGCAAGCCTTGCTCCTTCATTCTGAAGTGCTTCGTTTACATTTGATATTTCTTCTGTATAGATTAACGGATTTCCGGAAGCCGGCATAATAATGGTTGATCCGGTTCTTAAATCTATTTGAGGACCTATCAGCAATGATTTTCTTCTGATATCGTTTTCTTCAAATGCTGAATATAAACCTGGCTGTGCGGCAATTCCGTTACCGCACCATTGGTAATTTCCCGATGCTGAGAGTGCCCATTTTTGTTCATAATGATAGGTCATGGATGCCAGATAGTTTCCTATTGTTCCCATTTTGCTATCGTACGGAATGGCAAAAATAATTTCTGGCGAAGTCTGATTATTCTGTTTAAAGCTTGCAAAATAGTCTGTAGATAACTGCCCGGATATTCTGCTGCAGACATCCAGACAATCTTGCCAACGGGCTTGCCCAATATATACTTCCGAATTCAGGTACAACCTTGCCAAGAGTAAATTGGCCGCATCCTGCGTAAACCGCCCGTACGCTTTTTGGGGCAAATAGGCAATATTCTGTAAAAGCTCGTTTTCGACAAATTTATAGACATCTGCTCTGGGAGAAGTCCCCGGTGCCTGACTGACTACATAAGATGTGTCTATAGGCACATTTCCATACATATCCAGCAGTTTATAATAATAATAGGCTCTTAAAGTTTTAAGCTCGGCTCTTAAGGGTTTGCTGGCTTCTTCACTTAATCCGGACTGCTGTACCTGGTAAAGGATCGCATTTGTTGCGGCTATTCCACCATAGCAATACTTCCATGGCGCCCATATCTTTGGATTGTTAGGTGTCCATGTGTGTTTTTGCAGTTCCAGATAGACACCATCATCGTACCAATCGCCTCCTACACGGGTAGGTATTACACATTCGTCTGAAGATATCGAGGAAACAAAGAATACAAATTCTCCGGTAGGATAGAAATTTACGCCATCAGAAGCACCTCCGCGTAATGAAGAATACGCTTTTCCTACAATGGTTTCTATTTCGGCCGGTGTTTTCCCATAATCGGCAGATCCCACTCTGTCATAAAGTGTTTCTGATAAATCTGTACAGGAGCTTAGCAATAAAGCGCTAAGCGCAAGAGTTATAATTGATGTTGATTTCATGTTTAGTCCCATTTAATGTATTAAAACGATAGATTTAAACCGAAAGAGAAAGTTCTGGAACGCGGATAATAGTAATTATCGCCATCGTTTGCTGTTCCAACAGATTTGTCGATACCCGGACTCTTTAATCCCGATATATTTACTTCCGGATCTATACCTTTATAATTGGTGATTACAAACAGGTTTTCTCCGGTTGCATATAGTCTGATTCTGTTAAACCATGCATTTTTAATCGGAAGATTATAACCTAGTGTTAAGCTTTGCAGCCTTAAGAAATCCCCTTTCTCTATCCAGTAGTCAGAAAACACCGGACCTTCGGTAATATGACTATTGTCTAGCCAGGAATCCAGCACATTGTATCCCGGCAAACGTCCCGGATAGCTGATATTCATAGCTTGCGCATTTAATACCTTTTGTCCAAACATGCCATTGGCGGCAATATTTAAATCGAAGTTTTTGTAGGCAAAATACATGGCAAATCCAGTAGTTAGTTTTGGCTGTACATTTCCTAAATATTGGTTGACTACTGCTCCTGTTTCATCTTTTTCCAGTAAGAACTTTCCGTCTTCATCGAATCCTAAAAACTTAGGTCCCCAAAAAGTTCCAACCGGATAGCCCTCTTTAATGATTTGTGTGTACACACCAGACATACCAGTTAAACCATGCAGATTTCCTGATGAAATGGCATCGGTTTGATAAACATCATTTGACAGTTTATCTATTTTTTGCTTGTTGTGAGCTAATACCAAATTGGCGTTCCACGTGAAATCATTTGTTCGCATGATATTGGCTCCCAGCGTAAATTCGATTCCTTTATTAGTTAAATCGCCAACATTTGCCAGCATTTTATCATATAGATATGGCGGTTGCGGAACGTCATAGGTATACAGTAAATCTGATGTTTTCTTGATATAGGCATCAACGGTCACATTAAACCTGTTGAACAGGCTTAAATCTAATCCGATGTTTGTTTGGGCAGTAGATTCCCATTTCAGATCGGGATTTGGGTTTTGTACAATTCCGTAAGATTGTTTCCAAGAATCTGTAGCCTGGTCGTAATATGCTCCACCTCCGGCTCCCATTAATGATAAGGATTTATATTCGCCTATGCCATCCTGATTACCTGTAATACCATAACCTATTCTCAGCTTCAGATTGTTTAACCAATCTTTGCTATTTGCCAGAAACGATTCTTCAGAAATTCTCCATGCGGCAGAAACCGCTGGAAATAAGCCCCATTTATGGTTATCTCCAAAACGCGAAGATCCGTCCCTTCTCAATGTACCGGTTAGCATGTACTTGTCTTTCAAAACATAGTTCACTCTTCCGAAGAAAGAGATCAGCTTAGCTTCTCCTTTGTAAGAATAGACATCTCCCATACGGAAATCGCTTCCCGCAGCCAGATTATTGTATCCGAACAAATCAGAGTCGAAACCTCTTCTTTCTGCACCATAACCTTCGTAAGTGTTAATCAGGTAAGAATAACCTCCGGTAATGTTGAAACGATGGATGTTATCGAATATCTTATCATAGGTTAAATAGGCTTCTACCTGAGAATTGGTATAATCTCCGGTGCTTCTTCTTGCGTAGCCTTTATCTGTTTGTCCATTAAAGGAATAAGATGGCCAGAAAAATCGCCCTTGTTGCGAATTGTATTCGTAGGAAGTATTCACTACACCTTTTAATCCTTCTATAATCTCAATTTCTGCTTTTGCAAAGCCCAATAATCTTTTTCTGGTTTGATCATCCTGTCTGTTCATCAATACTTCTACAGGATTGTTGCTGTTTGTTCCGCCTATTTGTGTGTAAGCTCCGTTTTGCATAACCGGAAGTGTCGGATTGAGATTATAAGCTCTTTCGTAAATTCCAATGTCTACCGGATTGTAATTATCCCGGTTTGCAAAAACACTGGCTTCCAGTTTTAAACGATTATTCAAGGCTTTTTGGTGAGCAGATAGATTTCCGGATAAACGGTTCAATGCACTTGTCTTGATAACTCCTTCTGAATTCAGATAGCTGATAGACGCCCTATAACCTCCATCTTTTCCTCCGTTGGTAAAAGAGATGTTGTGTGAGTTTGAAACAGCTGTTCTTTGCAATTCTTCCTGCCAGTTAGTATCAGCCCCATAATCTATTGCTCCCGAAATATTATTTTCCCTCACATAAGCTCTCCATTGGTTTGCAGACAACAGGTCTAAATTCTTCGCGACATTACCAACAGCAACATAGCCGTTGTAATTCATAGATTTTCCTGCATTTTCTCTATTGGTAGTTACAATGATTACTCCGTTTGCTCCTCTGGATCCGTAAATAGCCGCGGCTGATGCATCTTTCAGCACATCTATAGAAAGGATTTCATTGGGCTGAACCGTGTTCATGTCTACTCCCGGAATTCCGTCTACTACAATTAACGGGCTGTTGCTTGCCGAAAGCGAAGTTCCTCCACGAAGTCTTAGCGAAGATCCCTGAGTTGGATCGCCACTAGGCTGAACTACGGTTAAACCGGCAACTTTTCCCTGCAATAACTGTTCTGCAGATGTAATTACTCCCTGTCGTAAATCTTTTGCTGAAACAGAGGAGATTGCTCCTGTAAGGTCAGACTTACGCATGGTTCCGTAACCTACATCTACTACCTGAACGGCTTCCAGCATTACCGCATTTTCTTCTAATACGACATTCATTATTGCCTTTGCCGGCAATTGAATGGTATTGTAACCGATATACGAAAATGTAAGCAGTTCGCCTTCTGTAGCTGTAAGCGTAAACTTTCCTTCTACATTGGTTTGAGTACCTCTGCCCGACTTTCCGCCAATACCAACACCAATTAAAGGCAACTTTTCTTTGTCGGTTACCGTTCCTGTAACGGTAATTGAACTTTGTGCATATCCTTCGCCAATAGCTCCTATCAGCGTGATAAGTATCAGAATATATTTAGATAAATTCTTGAGATTCATAATTGATAATTATTTAGCAGGCTTGTCTATGTTTGCCAATGAGATATCGCCATCGTGTATTGTTGTCCCGTTCTGATCTTTTATCAATACATGCAGTTTATCTATTTGCATCCCTTTAAACTCTTTGGCCAGATTGATAAATACCCTTTGCCTGGCCATGGTTCCTTCCATTTCGCCAGAGAGCGTTTTTGCTCCTCCGGTAATAGTATAATCTAATCTCTGACCACGATTGTTATTTTCTCTTGTAATGGTCCATATGTCGCTAAGACTAACTTTTAAAGGGAAAAAATAGAGTTTCGCCGGTGGCGGTTCCGGAACACCGGGAGCCAGGATCTTGAAATCCGGTGAAGCTCCTGCCCAATCTGGTGAAGCATCATTTCCGTTATATTTGGCCACAACAAAGACAATATTCTGCATGTCGTAATCTTCGCTTACACCGAAATAAGTTTGTGGTACTAAATCTTTTTTATAGATCCCGTTGCCTAAATGTTTAAAGGCTGTTTTTGTTCTTATTTCGGGCAGCCAGGCATCAAATCCCTGCACTTTGTCCCAATCGTTTAAACCGCCATGCATATGTACGGTTGAAGACACCGGATTAAAACCTTCTACCAGATTAGAGTTGAAGAGAATACTTAATGTCCCTCCTATCTGAAAATCTGATGGGGCAAAATCCATTACCTTTCCGCTTTCGTTAAAATTCTTAATGAAATCGGTTTTGGGAATGGATAGCGTTCCGGTCAGTTTTGTGGCATCTAAATCCCTTATCAGAAAATAAAACGGTTCTTTATTATCAAATAACTGCTGAACGGTCATATTGAAGAAGGTAGTCGGAGTCATGGTTATCGCCCATATTCTATCTCCTTTATATTGCAACGGAATGGGAGCGCCTGTTGGATTTGTGGGTGCCCAGATCCACATGTATAATGCCTCGCCATCACCTACCTGACTGGCACTTGCAAAATCAAAATACCAGGTAACTTCTTCGTCCATTGCGTATATGGCGGGAACTGTCCACACTTTATCTGGATCTGTAATTGTTGTTGCCGCCTTTAGAGTGCCTGCCGAGAAAAGCAGACATCCTAACATGATGTATAAAAATTTCTTCATGGTTCTTTTGGTTTTCTATTGGACATTGGTCAATTTGTAGCTGTATGAAACAAAGGCCACTCCTCCCGACTTACGCGTTAGTTTTAGCTCCATTTCTGTTTTTGCTCCGGGAACAGATACTACACTCAGCTGAGCCTGTAAATCGGTCTTCGCCTGATCTGAATACAGATTGATAACCGGAGCAGTCCCGTTTGCGGCAGGAAAAGAAGTGCTTAAATCCCAGTAACCGGAATTAGGAAACAATTCGGGTGCATCTCCACTTACTGAATAAGCAGTGGGATTGTTTTTCTCATCTACCTGCAAAGACAATGTTAAGTTCTCGAATCCAAACTGACTAAAGAGACTAATTTCATCGGGAGATATTCCGGCAACTTTTGCCGTTTCATCTACCTGAGAGATGTCATTTAATTTCCACTCACCTTTTACTTTTTCGTAAAGTGTTATTGGATCTACATAAGAACCATCATCTGGCTTTTTACATCCAAATTGTAAAAAGAATAAAGAAACCAGACACAAAAGAAGCAATGCTCTAATTGTTTTCATGATTTTAGGTTAATTAAAAAATTGGTTTAAACCCGGTTTATTCCGAGACATGACAAAGAAAGCTTGTATTAAAAGGGAAAGCAATATTTTTTAGTGAAATATAGAAAATATTAAGGCAAACAAATATTTAAATTATTGAAAAACAACAAATTACACAAAACAAAGCGCTTTAAAAATATTAACTAAATATGGAGTTAAACGCCTCTGATTTTCATCAAATAGTCATCAAATTTGTCGTTAGGGACAATAGATTTGTTCTTTACACGATTTTTATACGCATAAATTGTATTTACAGAATAGTCCAGAATATGGGCTATTTTATCGTTATCTGTAATTCCCATTCTGGTAAGGGCAAAAATCCTCAATTCTGTATTTAACTCCTGATTTGAAGAGAGAATAAACTGATCTTCTTCCTTAAAAAGCTTGTTTACTTCGTCTACAAAATTTGGGAATAGCTGCAGAAAGGTTTTGTCAAACCTCAGGTAAAGGTTTTCACGCTCTTTATGCAGGTTTATTTTGTCTATAGCAATCTTGATATCATCGTAATTCTTTTTTTCCAGCTTGCTGGCAATGCTTTTCTTTAGCAAGGCCAGTTTATCCAGGTATTCGGAATTGATATTAAAGTAATAGCCTATATATTCTTCTTTAATCTTATCGGCTTCATTAAGCTTTACGATGGTCTGCTTTAAAGATTCGTTTGCTTTTGTGATTACTCTATCTGCTTTGCGCAGTTTAATTAATTGTCTGTATATAATAATGGCAAATGCAATAATAGTAAGAGAAAGCACCGCAAGGGCTAAAACAAACCGTGTTAATACTCTGCGCTGTTCTTCTACAGAATTGACTTTTACTCCTGAGATTACTTTTAACAATGCGCTTACCTGCACTTTTCTTTGTCTGGCACCATAAAAATTAGCGTCATCCATGGCTGCGTTAATAAAGGTATAGGCATTTTTAACATCGTTTTTCTGATACAGGATTTGCGCAAGGTTAACCATAGCCGCGGCTTCTTTTGTAGAAGCTTTTATGTCTGCAGTAGCAGCTTTTGCCAATAAATAAATAGCTCTTTGAGTATTGTTCTGCTGGATATAGATATCACTTAACGTGGATGCGATAACGGCATAGTCGCTATAAGATAAATCTTCTTCGGAAAGTAGCTTGTTTAAAATATCAGACGCCAGGGTTATATTTCCCAATTTGAGATTCTTGAGCCCCTGAAAATAGCGGTACCTGTAAAAGTCAGCATTACATAAATAACCGGCCGAGTCTATATACAATCCTGCTTTTTCCACATATCGCGGAGAAAAATACTGGTCTTTATCGTAATCTGCCAGATCATAATAACTTCTGGCTGTTAGAAAATAGTATTCTGCCCGCATGCTGTCTGTCAGAGAATTTGCATTCACAGATTTTAGGGCGTCAAACGTTTCTTTAAACATTCCGGAAGACAGTAATATAAAGCCTTTCTTCATTTTTGAATAGGCTATTTTTACGGAATCTTTTTGAAGTGCCGCGACTTCTTCCAGTTTATTGGAAAATTCAAAGGCTTTATTGAAATCGAATGTTTTATATTCTTCGTAGAGGGCCAGGTAGGTGTTGTATTTTTTTTCGAGATCGCCTTCCTTTAATTTTTGCAGATCGTTTTCCAGCTTGTCTATACGTTTTCTTTTTTCCTGATCGAATTTTTCTTTCTGCTTTATAAAAGAATCTAATTGAACCAAAGTGGTGTCTTGAGCATTTGCTGCAATGCAAAAAGAGAGAAACAGGGAAATAAAGAAACTATTGAGGTACATTTCGGCTATTGGTCTATTTGTACGCTAAACTATGAATTTTTCTTAACGCAATAAATTGTTGCTGTATTTTTATCTATCCGGTAACCAGCATTTTTTCCAGGCCTGCTCCTGCTACCAATAATTCATGGGTAATATTTCTGGTATAATCAATAATCTCATTTTTGAAATCAAGAACAGATGCTCCTCCCCTGATCTCCTCTAATCTTTTCTCCCATTGCCCGGTTAATTCTGCCTGTGCTATTTTCTTTTCTTTAACAACTTCGTAAATCGCCAGCCCTTTAGCTGTTGGAATTAGATTCTTCTTCTCTCTGGAGATATATTCCCTGGTTATTAAAGTTTCTATAATAGACGCTCTGGTCGCTGGAGTGCCCAGTCCGCTATCTTTCATTGCATAACGCAACTCTTCATCTTCTATTTCCTTTCCACAGGTTTCCAGTGCTTTCAGCAAAGTTGCTTCGGTATATTGAGGTTTTGGCTTGGTTTGCTTTTCTACCACTGCCTTTTTTGTTACCGGAAGGTCTTCGCCCTTGTCTACTTTTGGCAGGGTTGCATTTTCTGAAGCGTCTTTTTTCTCGTCATCCGGATCGTTGAAAACTGAACGCCAGCCCGCTGTTTTTATAACTGTTCCGTTAGCTACAAAATCACTACCCGATTCTATGGAAATTTTAGTTGTTTCTTTAATACAATCCTGATGGAAGGCTTCCAACATTCTACCCACAACCATATCATAAATAGCCTGTTTGTCTTCAGGCAGATATCCCGGATCTATCCCGGTTGGTAAAACAGCATGGTGGTCTGTTACCTTTTTTGCGTTTACACTACGTTTATTCAGCTTGTTTGCCAATAAAAACTCTGCAGACTTGCCGAAAAAATTATGGTTTTTGTATTTAGCTATTAAGTCTGGAACAGTAGCGAAGATATCGTCTCCAATATATCTGCTACCAGTCCTCGGATAAGTTACCAACTTACTTTCGTATAAATTTTGCAGGATGCTCAAAGTCTGATCTGCTGTATATCCTTTCTTTTTATTGGCTTCCTGTTGTAAGGAGCTTAAATCATGTAATAACGGGGGCGGTTCTTTCTTTGCCTTTCCTTCTACATTTTTTATGTGTCCGCCTGTCGGATTTCCAGATTCTACATCTAAAACCTTCGCTAAAACAGCTTCTGCTTCTTCTTTGGTATCGAAGTTCTTTGTTGATATGGCTTTAAAAAACTGTTCGTCTTTACAGAGCTGAATAGCCACCTGATAGTATATTTTCGGAACAAAGTTTTTGATTTCCAGATAGCGGGCACAGATCATAGCCAAAGTGGGCGTTTGCACTCTCCCTAAAGAAAGAACCGCTTTATTTCCGGCAGAAATACTTAAAGCTTGTGTAGCGTTCATTCCTACCAACCAGTCTGATTGTGATCTGGCATGAGCAGAGTTGAACAGAGTATCGTATTCTGTTCCGGGTTTCAGATTTCTAAAACCGTCTTTTATGGCTTCATCTGTTTGCGATGAAATCCAAAGTCTGCGAAATGGTTTTTTGCATTTCAGGTAATAATAGATGTACCTGAAAATCAATTCTCCTTCCCTCCCGGCATCCGTTGCAACAATGATCTCCGTACATTCATCAAATAATTTTTTGATGGTATCTAACTGTTTCTTTACAGCTGGATCTTCAACAATGCCATTTTTTGTTTTTACCTTTCTTATGGAAAGTTTAAATTTCTGTGGCAACATGGGCAGGTTTTCTTTCCGCCAGCCATAAAAACCGTATTCTTGTGGCGGAGCCAATTGCAAGAGATGGCCGAAGGCCCATGTAAAAGAATATCCTTTGCCTTCAATATATCCGTCTTTTTTGGTGGTTGCTCCAAAAACTTTGGCTAATTCTCTTCCTACTGATGGCTTCTCGGCTATAACTACTTTCATGTTTTCGCTACGGTCTTTTGAACTTCAAAAATGGGGATAATTATTCAGCTTGGAAATACCGAGTTATGAACATCTTGCTTTTATCTACAAAAACAGTAATTTTATCTTAAGAAAAAAATCATAACCATTATGAGTTTAAAATATCGTTCGGCTTTACTTTTAATTTTGTTTTCTTTGACCTACACCTATACCTCGGCCCAAAACAAGTATAGCGCGCTTCAACAACAGATTGACTCGCTGATAACACAGGACCTACCCAAATCTTCATTAGAAAAAGTACACGAGTTAAAAGCACTAGCCGTTGCCGACAAAAATGATATACAAAGGCTGAATGCTATCCTTTACGAACTGAATCTAACTGCTCAAACAGAAAAGAATCTCGAAAAAAACATAGAAGTCCTTAATAGGGAGACTGAGAACGCCGCTTTTCCCTTAAAAGCCATTCTGCAATCTGTTCTGGCAGAAACATATTGGAACTATTATAAACAAAATCGCTATAAGATTAGCAACAGAAACAGTATCGAAAAAGAGGAAAGTGATTTCCGAAATTGGGATTTCAAAACTATCATCCGCAAAACGTCAGAACTATACGATGCTTCTTTGTCATCAAAAGGAATGCTTCAAAATATTGCTATAAATGAATATGCTACAGTTCTTAAGGATAACATCCACCATAATCTCAGGCCTTCACTTTATGATTTATTAGCCCATAGGGCACTTGCATTTTACAATAGTCAGGAGTCGCATCTCAACGTTTTTAATACGCGAAAAACCATCAGTGAAGATGTTCTTTTTGATAATAACTACATTTTTTACAACTCGAAGGAAGTCGTCTTTTCGGAAACAGATTCATTACTAAAAAAAACTATTGGTATTTATCAGAATCTATATCAATTTCACCATAAAAAGAACCATGCAGATGCACTTGCTGATTTATATTTAAACCGTCTTATTAATATTCCATCTTATTATATAGGTTTTAAAAATCGAGATTCCTTACTTTTAAAAGCACTAAGTGATATTGAAAAAAAATATCCGTCATCTGCGGCCATTGCAGATGTACTTTACGAAAAAGCGCTCATTTATGAGCGAAAACAGCAAGAATCTACTGCTTACGCTATTTATCAAAATATTATAGAGAAATTTCCTGAGAGTAATGCTTCCGAAAATGCTAAAGTCCGTTTGTTCAGGTTAGAAAAGAAAGAACTTAATATACGCCTTGAAGCAAATAATATTCCTGGTAAAAATATATTGGCTACTATAGATTTTAAAAACGTAAGCCAGGCCAAATACACTATTTATAAATTAAATGAAGACGATCTGGAAAAAATCATTCCATTAACACAAGGTAGAAATCCGAACAGGGAAACGGCATTGGAGTACCTGAAAAAGAAAAAAGATTATAAGGTCGTAAATCTGGACTTGCCGAAACAGTATAATTTTAAGCAAAACACTACAGAAATAAGAATTGAGCCACTTCCCGTCGGCGTTTATTTTCTTGTTCTTGAATACGAAGACATTAAAAAGGAAGATATAAAACTGGCATATTTCAATATTAGCAACATGGCCGCCCTTTCAAAGGCAGAAAATGGGAAACAAAAAATAAGAGTTGCCGACAGAACTACAGGCTCCCCTTTAAAAGATGTCTCTGTGATTGTTTATAAACACGAGAGTAGTAGCAATTCTACTTCAAAAGAGATCCTAGCCAAAGGAAAAACGGACAACAATGGCTTTTTCATTACTCAGAAAGACAAATACCATAGCTATAAACTAAGGTTAAAAAATGATGTCTTATATAACTCAGCTATTTATTTCCTGTTTGAAAATAACAGCGCAACCGGCAAAGAGGAAACCGAAACCTCATTATTTATCGACAGAGAAATATACCGCCCCGGACAAACCATCTATTTCAAGGGTATCAAATACATCAATTCAGAAGAAAACCCAAAAGTTTGTGAAGGAGACGAAGTAGAGATAACATTTAGGAACAGTCTGTCTGTTTTCGAAAAAGTAAAATTAAAAACCAATGAATTTGGGACTTTTAGTGGTTCATTTGAAATCCCGGAAAGCTTGCTAAGCGGGATGTATTACATCAGGATAGGAAACCACAGGCATTCTTTTAAAATCGAAGAATATAAAAGGCCGGCTTTTTTTATACAGTTTTCTTCTCCTACAGAAAAACTGACACAAAAAGACTCCATTAAAATTACCGGTACTGCCAAAAGCTATGCTGGTTATAATGTACAGGGAGCCAAAGTTACCTATACCGTATTTAAAAACCGTGGATATTATACCGGTCAAAGAGAAATCTATTATACAGCCAGTACAAAAACAGATAAACAAGGCTCATTTTCTATCAGTTTTATGCCCCAGGCTACAGATGAAATTTTCACCTATAGCATAACTGCCGACATTACAGATATTAGTGGAGAAACACAGCAGGGCAGTACATCTGCGACTGTTGGAAATCCTTCGGCAAAACTCACAGCATCTGTATCTGATGAAAATTATGTCACAGACACTCTAAAAATTCCTTTTTCCCTAACGGATTTAAACAGGAACAATATCAATGGAAAAATAAAGGTAAGCATCTATAATTTTTATCCTGCCTCAGGACAATATTACTTACAAAATATGGTCCCTACTCTTACAGATGAAGAGTATGAAAGATATTTTCCGGAATTAGATCGTCATAGAAAAAACACAAAAATATCTGCGAACCGCTCTCCTTTATTCGAAAAGGAGTTTATTATTAGCACAAAGAATTCCGAACAAATATTAAATATTACCGGATTAGAGAGTCTTCCCACAGACTCGTATATCATTTCATTTACAGCTTATAATGAAACAGGTGATAGTATTGTCAGTTCCGGAAGAAGAATTAAACTGATCACTCCTAAAATTGGAGTTCCTTTATCTGGTACAGATTGGCTTATCCAACATACAGAATATGTTAACAAAGGTGAAAATGCTGTTTTTTATACAGGTTTTAACAAAGCCTGTGCAATTTTAATGGAAGTATACGAAAACCACACATTAAAATATTTCAACTGGATAAAAACAACAGGCAGCAGCTATGAAAAAGTATTGGTCCCTTACAATGGTGAAACCGATTTAGAAGTAGTTTTCTCCACCATGTTTAACAATAGGTTTTACAAACAAACCGAACAAATAAAACCTTTTAAAAGCAGTGGTGATTTAAAGATAGAAATGATAAGTTTTAGAGAAAAAGTAAAGCCGGGTGACAGGGACAAATGGCGGATAAAAGTTACCGACAAAAATAATCTTCCTGTACAAACGGAATTGCTGGCAAGTATGTACGACGCTTCTCTGGACGCAATAAGCAGAAACTCTAAAAGCTGGAAACTGAATGCCAACTACCGCGACTCTTATTTATCTCTATGGATTCCCGTTCAGTTAAGTGGGTCTGGAGGTTATGGTGTCCCCATAAAACATTTAACGTATAACTACCACTATATTAAGAAGGCATACAGTAAATTAAAATATCTGGATTATAATTATTCAGGATTGCTCAGTAGAATTGCCGGAACAGTGCCAAATGAGACTGATATAACCATACGAGGAAACAACAGCTTATATGGCGAAGGGCCTGCTAATACACTTAACGAAGTTGCCGTTGTTGGTTACGGAACAACAAGCAAAGCCGATATTACGGGAGCCGTTGCCGGCGTAACTATTACCGAAACCGGTGACAACAATGAAATATTTACAAATGTTGACAACGCTGATAATACCGAGACCTCTATTTCCCAACAAATCCGTAAAAACTTTGGGGAAACAGCATTTTTCTATCCTCATATCGTTACCGACGAAAAAGGCGAAGCAGAATTTGAATTTACCTTTCCGGAATCTTTAACTACATGGAATTTCAGACTGTTTGGTCACACAAAGGATTTAAAAACAGCTTATATCTCGAAAAAAATAATAGCACAGAAGCCTTTGATGATTACTGCAAACATGCCGCGTTTTTTAAGGGAAGGAGATCATATTTCATTGGTTACCAAAATCACCAACCTAACCACCAGGGAAATCTCGGGAGAATCAAAATTGCAGCTTTTCTATACGCACAATAGAAAACCACTGCAAGCATTTACATTTCCTTTTAAAACAAGGGGCAATGCTTCTGCAACAAGCAACCATAGTATAAAAATCCCAGAAGGCCTTGCAGGCATAACCTATCGGGCAATTGCAGAAAACAATGTCTATTACGACGGAGAAGAAAAAAATATTCCGGTTTTATCTCAAAGAATCTCGCTCTCAGAATCTAATTCTTTCATACTGAAGCCCGGAGAACAAAGAAATATTAAACTGGAAGACTTTATAGGACTTGATGATAAACAGACATTTCAATCTATGGTTTTCAATGTAAAAACCAACCCGCTGTGGGACGTCATAAATGCATTGCCTTATCTTCAAAAAGAATGCAGAAAAACCGAGAGTACAAATAATATATTTAATACTTTTTTTATTAACCAGATGGCCGTGAATATAAGGAAGGATTATGGCTGGATGGTATATTCTTATTATTCTACAAAGAAAGACAGCTCTAAAACAAAAAGTCCTTTTTTAGGAAATAATCCATGGTTTGCAGAATCGGATATTTATAAGCAGGAAGAAAATCTTAAAAAATTATTTAAGGGCTACAATACATATACAGAGCAATCCATGGCTATAAACAGGTTGCAGAAAATGCAACGGGCAGATGGCAGTTTTCCATGGTTCGAAAACTGTAATTATGAAGACCGCTATATTACCCAAAATATTATTGCCGGATTCGGGCAGTTACAAAAAATATCTACCGGTAGTTTTTTAAGCAAACAAAAAGAACAGCTTATTAAAAAAGCATTAACCTATCTGGACAATCAGCTTGTAAAAGTTAAAAAAACATCGGCCTCGATAGATGTACACGGCTGGTATGCCAGAAGTTTCCATCAAGTTCCTTCTGAACAGGCAGATTTCGAAACGGCAAAAGCGACTTATCTGGATTTTATCCATAAAAACTGGCAAAAATACACCGAATATGAACAGGGACTGATAGCTTATACATTCATCAATTTTAACCAGAACGAACAGGCGCTTCCGATATTAAAGTCTTTAAAGGAAAAAGCATTATTCACTAAAGAAAACAGTGCATACTGGGCAAAGGAACAAAATTTTTATCTATGGAACCGGGCAGAAATAGAGAAACATGCTTTAATGGTAAACCTGTTCAATCAGTTAGATGATGAAAAAGACTTTGCAGAACAGCTGAAAAACTGGCTTATATTAAACAAGCAAGCTACCCATTGGAAAACCTCCAATGCGACATCTGCCGCTTGCTTCGCAATTTTAACCAATGGGCGCTATAAAATAGACAGCAAAGGCTTAAAAATATTTTCGGGGGGAAAATCGAACCCTGAAAACAGAACATTTAAATCCGGAAACTACCAATACCTTGTGCCTGTTACGGACAACAAACCTGATTTTCCTTTCTATAAGATTGAAAATGCCTCTGATAACATGATGACAGTTTCTTTAAGCTACAGTTATCAGCAAGATTTGGAAAAAGTTAAGCCCCATAGTAACGGCTTAACATTACAAAAGAAATATTATAAAAAAGACGAAAAAGGTATATTGAAAGAGATTAATCATACTAACGTTCTAAAAGTAGGCGATAAAATTACGGCAAGATTATATATTAATGCCGATCAGGATTTCGAATACATATACCTGAAAGATGAGCGCCCTTCTGGCACAGAACCGGTGTCTTTAGTATCATCCTACAAATATTTGGAGAACCTTTTTTATTATATTACAGCTAAAGATACCTCTACGGATATTTACTTCAACTATATTCCAAAAGGTAGCTATGTTATTGACTATGATCTTTACTGCGCTCAGGGTGGACAGTTTTCGTCTGGCATAAGCCAGATAGAAAGTTTATACGCTCCCGAGTTTGGCGCACATACTACAAATTACACCGTTTCTATTAATGATTAGAGAAAAGGCGTCAATATAAAGACGCCTTTTACTTAAAAAGGTGCTTATAAGCCTGTTAATTAAGAAATGATGTATGAGACCGGATTGATTTCTTATGCTTTCAACAAGGATAAAGATTTTATAAGTCAGCTTAAATGAGTATAAAATCTTCGGAATGAAAATTTTGTATAGCTGTTAAAAACCTTGTTTAAATAAGTAAAAACAGCGTAAATCATATTAATAAAATTAAAAAGTCATAATTTACTTCATGAAAAACATGTCAATCTATTTGGTTTATTTATAGGTATTTATTATTTTCGGTAACGTAACCACATAAATAAGCCCCATATGAGAAAATGTTTACTCAAAAAAATATGGTCTTTCATTTCAACAATCGGTATCTGTAAAAACAGGCTTTCCCAACGTTTATACCCTGGGGCTTTATTTATTTTGCTAATCCTTTCATCTGAAAATAGTTTTTCTCAGATAACTTACACGAATTTAGGTCCTCAGCTATTTAGTACTACAATAGAAGGCAGTGCTTTTTATAAAGCTGGTGATGGAAAAATATATCTTTATACTGTAGTAAGAGGTCAACCCGCACATTTGCTTGGCTATGACTTAAGCAATAACAGTTTGGTTACAAACATCGCTTTAGAAGAAACTACCGGCGCTTCCTCTATTGTGTTTTCAAGCGACGGCATTCTATACATTGGTGCTTCGGGAAGCAATGTATATACTTATACACCAGGCAATAGTACGGTTAACAATCTTGGGGCGGTTTTTGGTACCGAAACTGCGCTGTACGATTTAAGGTCTGGAAATAATGGAGCTATATATGGAGGTACTTATCCGGGCTGCCGGGTATTCAGGTATCATCCGAATGAGGGATTTTCGGATGCCGGGTCTGGACCAATCGTTCCCGGAGAGAACTATGTAAGGTCTATGGCCTACAATAAAAACACAAATAAGATATACGCCGGTGTTGGTGCCCATGCATCTTTAATAGAACTGGACCTGACAACTGGTAGTAAGCGAAATATCCTACCATCAACCTTCAGCGACCAGCAGTTTGTATACAGCCTGACTCTTATAGAAGACTTGTCCGGAGGAGACCGACTTTTTATTACAGTCCAAAATGCCGCTATTTCACTGGTATACAATATAACTACCGAGACTTTTGAATATCAGGGAAAAGAAGTCTATACAAAAGCCGCGATTAAATCTCCTGCAGGCAATGAGGTATACTTTACACAGGGGAATAAACTTTTATCTTACCCTAATATAGCATTTGGTAATTATGCGCCGGTATTTGTTACGAATATCTCTTCTAACGCCAGAGCATCAGCCTTTATAGATGGCATTTTATACACATTAACTACAACCGGAGAGGTAATAAAATATGATCAATCCAATTGTATCGTCTCGAAAAGCAATCTTATTATACCCGGACAACCTGATGATTTAATTACAGCGCATAAAGGTCCGGCAAATACAATCTGGACCAGCGCACACGTGACAGGAGCAAATTCATCCTACAATCCAGCGACAGGAATAAGCCAGATTTTTGAAGGGATGAACCAAACCGAGAGCGCGGGACTATACAATGATAAACTTTATTTCGGTACCTATACAAAGTCCCGATTTTACGTTTACGACAGCAATTTACCCTGGAATATGGGAAGTAATCCCAAGCTTCTGGGTAGTGCAACGGAACAGGACAGGCCATTTGGTGGTTTAGGAATACCGGAAGAAGGCAAAGTCTTTTTTGGTACTGTACCTGCTTACGGTGCTAACGGCGGGGTATTGGTAGAATTTGATGTCAATAGTAACAACCTAATGACTCAATACACCAATGTAGTTTCAAATCAATCTATTATTTCTCTAGCCTATAACAATGGCAAATTATTTGGCGGAACTTCAATCTGGGGAGGTCTGGGCAGTACTCCTGTTGCTACAGAGGCGAAACTATTTGTCTGGGACATCGCAACAAAAACAAAAGTTCATGAAATTACACCTGTAAGCGGAGCAAGAGCCATTACCTGTTTAATTAATGGTAACGATGGATATATTTGGGGATATGCACAGGGGTATCTCTTTAAGATAGATCCGTCAAATTACAATATTGTCTCCAGTTCAAAAATTCTGAACGACACCAGGTCAAGTCATTTGTGGAGACCGGACAATCTTGTTTTCAATGCAAAAGATAACATGTACTATGCTAGTATCGCTCACAGAATTTACAAATTAGATCCACAGAATATGGTGCTTACGGCATTAGATCGGTTAGGTGCTTATTTAACTCTCGGACCGGATAGTGAAATGTATTTCTTTAGAGGTCCAGATTTATGGAAAATGGAAATTAATTAGCAAACAATAAAAATATTAAGTATATTATACCAAATTATGAACCATTATAAACATCGTTAAATCAAATTAATCAGAAACTGTTTCTTATTTAGAAAAAACGGGTACGTAGCTCAAAATATAAATTTTATAAAAATCTAAATTAAAAACCATGAGAAAAATTACAAGCAGAATTTTCATTGCATTATGTTTTAGCTCTTTATATTCTTACGCTCAAAAGGGAGATTGGGAAAAACCGGGAGGTGTTTGGGAATATAATATGAGTAAAAAAATGCCTGGACAGGATTCTATTAGTGGTGATAATTTACAATTTGCCTCTTCGGCTGGCAAAGAGACATTTTTAGTTAGTCCACCATCCGGATCTGCTATGGTTTCTTCTACAAAAGGCAATCCTTCCTTTATACGCAAATCTGGCTCAAATGCTGGTTTGAAAATTAGAGGGGCTAGTACAGACGGTTCCCCTACTAAGTTTGCGGTATCTGGTATTAAAGATGCTACTCCTGTGATGAGTATTTCTTTTACCATAAAACCAGACCATAACGCAACAAAAACAGATTGGTATTTTGTTTTGGGTAAAAGCTCTCCTATTTTTACCGACCCGGGTACTATTTTACCTATTAGTAAAACCGGTTCTTCGCCTAACGGGTATATTTTTGCTTCTTTCAGGATACAGTCCAATGCTTCTTTCGGAGATAAAGCGTCTAACAATTACAGGCTACAGTTAAGACAGCAACCCGAGCTGGAAGAGAATATTACATGGACAAATAACAACACGGCTTTATTTACCAAAGGGAAAAGCCACCAGGTAGAGATATATGCCAATAATGGGGCTACTGCACAAAAGTATACGTTGAATGGTACCGAACACACCTTGCCTGCCCGTACTTATCATTTATGGATTAATTCGACTCAATTTGGAGGTAATCTTTCGGCAAATGCAATCAGACGCAACCAGCCTATAGATGCTTTTCTATTGATGTCCAGAGACGCAGTTGCCGGCACAGACGGCCCTTCTAATCTTTCAACGCTGGAAATTAGTAATGTTAAGGTGAAATATGCCTTAAAATAATTTTTAATTTTTAAAGGTACGGTCATGAAAAAGAAACTGATACTGGCAATAATTTCGGGAATTCTAGGCATGGAAAGCAAGGCTCAAAATTACTGGAAATTAGATGCTACCAATAATTTGGGAGATATCGTCTGGGGCTATGATTTCACTGTCAGTGAGCCCAAATCGATACAAGCCATAGGTGTTAATTCAGAATCTACTCCTGAGACCGAAGGATTTCTGCCAAAACCATTTTCTGGCACAGTAGCAGTAAGGACTTACAATACTTCAAATCCCAACGCCAATCCTGCCGGCTTTTTGCTTAGCGGAAGCTGTGCAACATCTTCTTTGACTATGATAGCTACAAGCGGTCCGAGCAATGCTCCTACCGCCTCTGCAGCAACAAGCAGGTTTGCTGCTTATGGTTTCGCTAATGCAACCAGAGTGATGAGCATACATTTCAATATGGCATTAGGCGTAACACCATCTAACACCAATGCCAATTGGTATTTTATGATCGGAGGAAATTCCAATCCAGGCATACTCACAAATAACAATCAAAATATGGTTATATCGAACAACAACTATGACCACGACAACAGGATTTTTGGTGCTTACAGGTTAATTAAAAATGGCAATGGAGATGAGCCTTTTAGACACACCACCATGCAAAAAGCTTCTGCAACAGAAACGGATAGAGATTGGAACAGCACATCTGCAGCAAATTTAGCAGCAAATACTTCTTATAAAATAGACATATATTGTAACAACTCAACAGCTATTCAATATTATATACATAACGGCTCTGAAATAGCCCTAGAGGCAGGTAAATATGTAATTTATGTTGACGATAATCTAAAGGGCACTTTTGACAAAATTGCGATTACAGCAAGCCAGAATCTTAAGAGTTTTATGATTATGTCCAGAGATGGAGCACAGAGTGGAGCGGGTAACTACGATAATTCAGCATCACTTACTATTAGCAATTTCAAAGTAGTGCATTTGGGTCCAGTTTCCACGACACCGGTAACGCTAACAGATTTTAGCGGAAATGCAACAAATACCGGCATTGCTTTAAACTGGCAGACCGTAAACGAACAAAATAACGCTCACTTTATACTTAACCGCTCTATAAACGGGAAAGACTTTTCTTATTTAACCCGTGTAGAAGGAAATGGCTCAAGCAATAACGTGAAACATTACAACTATACGGATAAAAACCCATTTACCGGTACCAATTATTACCAGTTGGAGCAAATAGATAAAGACGGGACAAAAACTGTAATAGATAAAATTGTTCCTGTTAAATATATGGTATCTGAGGAGGTGTTTAGCATTTCTAAAATATCATCCAATCAGTTAAAAGCTTTTGTTTTTTCTGAAAAAGGTGAAGATGCCGAGCTAAGCATTACAGACATTTCAGGAAAAGTTATTTATAAAGCAACCAGAACCTTAAAACAAGGAAGCAACCAGATCGATTTATTTAACTCTGCTAAGCCCGGTGTTTATGTAGCTACTTTAAAAGGAACAACAGGAACGAAAAGTGTCAAATTTATTTTATAGTGGTAAAAAATGAATGAAACAATCCTTATTTAATTGCGGGTACGCAACCTTAAACTAACAATATTATTAACCATTAAAAATCACAATTATGAAAAAACTATTACTAATCACAACTTTCATAGGTTTGTTGAACACCGGTAAAGCTCAAACTTACTGGAAAGCGGATGTCGCTAACAGCAAAGGCGATGTTATTTGGGATTATAGTTTTGCTGTTCCCGCTGCAAAATCAATACAAGAAGTTAATCTTAGTTCAGAATCTACTCCAGAGGTTGAAGGCTTTTTGCCCAAACCTATTTCAGGTACAGTAGCAGTAAGAACTTATGGTAGTACTAATCCTGACCCCAATACTAATCCTGCTGGTTTTTCTTTAAGTGAAAATGCTTCTCCTTCTCTGACTATGATAGCAACAAGTGGCCCTAGCAATGCTCCCACTGCGTCTGCAGCAACAAGCAAGTTTGCTGCTTATGGTTTTGCCAATGCGACGAATGTCATGAGCTTGCATTTTAATATGACATTAAATGTAGAACCATCTAATACTGACGCTAACTGGTATTTTATGATAGGTGGAAATTCATACCCTGGTATATTAACATCTAATACCAATAACATGGTTACATCAAACTCAGCCTATCTACATGACAATAGGATTTTTGGAACGTATAGACTCATCAAATCTTCTCAAAATGGGGCTTTTGCACATTCGACAATGACAGGTGTTACATCTGTTACTACTACTCCAGATAGAACTTGGCCTTATACGCCAGCCGCAAATTTAGCTGCAAATACAGCATATAAAATAGATATTTTTTGTAATAACTCTACTGCTCCGGCAACATATATTCATCCAGGAAGTGGAACTGAAACATCTTTAAACGCAGGTCAATATGTGATCTATGTGAATGACGACCTAAAAGGTACTTTTAATAAGCTTGAGGTTACAACAACCCAAAACCTTAGGAGTTTTATGATTATGTCCAGAGATGCGGCAAAAAGCGGTTCTGTTTTTGATAATTCAGCATCACTTACTATAAGTAATTTTAAGGTAGTACATTTCGGTACTATTCCTACTACCCCGGTAACACTAATAGATTTTAACGGAAAAGCAACCAACAACGGCATAGCACTAAACTGGCAGACCGCAAGCGAACAAAATAATTCTCACTTTATACTTAGCCGCTCTTCCAACGGAAAAGATTTTTCTTATTTAACCCGCGTAGAAGGCAATGGCACAAGCAATAATATAAACAATTACAGTTATATTGATAAAACCCCATTTGCAGGTGTTAACTATTACCAATTGGAACAAGTTGATAAAGACGGGACAAAAACTGTAAATAAATCATTGTATGTGAATTATAAAAGTACAGATGCTGATTTTGTGGTTTCCAGATCTTCTAACAACAATTTAAAAATAACCTTAAATGCCAGCAGAATCGAGTGGTCAGAAATTATAATTACTGATATTGCAGGGCAGGTAATTTATAAAGGGAAACATCTATTGTCAGAAGGTAAGAATGAAATTGAAGTGCCTTTATCTGGTTCCAGACAGATGGTTTCTGTCGTTTATGTGCAAACAGAAACGGAATCTAAAAGTGCTAAACTGATATTGTAATACCTATTAATATTTTCAGGGCGATATTAATCATAAGTCTCGCTTTTGAAAATTAGAGGTTATCTATTAACACTTATATTTTGAAATTATGAAAAGAATATTATCATTATTAAGTTTAGTTATAGGGATTAGTATCGCTACAGAGGCTCAGATTATCAGGTATGTAGCACCAAACAGTATGGGAACAGCAGACGGGTTAACAGCTGCAAACGCTTCGGATTTTTTAGATCCCTCTTTTTGGACAGCTATCCAGAGTTCTCTACAAACACAACCTGTAGTAGTGAAGTTTGTTGCCGGCGACTATATAAGAGCTTATACCGAACAGTCTTTAATCCTAAACGAGATGGGGCATTATAGAAATAACTTGCTACTCGAAGGTGACGCTGGACATACTATTTTTACCGCTCCAACCGGGTACGTCACCAAAACAATTATGTTCTCTTTAGTGAACTGTCAGAATATAAGCGTAAAAAATTTTCATTTTACAGGGAACGGCAGTGTCGATTATGTATTTCGGGTTACTTCTACCTCAGGAAAAACAAGTAAAAATATTTTAATAGAAAATTGTCGCTGGGAAGATATGCGGGGTATTGTCTATGGGGCATCCGGCACTGCATCCGGTACATCTTATGTTACATTTAAAAACTGTACATTTAAGAGAATCGGATTAAATGCCGGTTCGCACATGATATATAATGCTTATGATGCGCATCATATCAGCGTCATAGATTCTCATTTTGAAGATTGTACAGGAGATTATGTAAGGTTCAGAGACAATTTAGATTATGCCATAGTTAAGGGCACAACTTTTATAAGAAACCCTGGTTTTAATAGTTATCCTTTTATCTCCATGCCTCTTTTTAATGATGTCAATCCGGGTGATGAAATTTTTGCTACCAATTATTCATTTACCGACAACACATTTACTAATGCTACAGCAGCCATACAATTTTTCAGCCAGGGCTATGATCCTGCAGATCGAAATCATTTACTTACGGCACAGGAAGGTGCTATGCTAACAAGCGGAACAGACCAGCAGAAAAAAGATGTATTGCTAAATAATTATAAAATTAATACCGACTTGGTAAGGATAAATAATAATACTTATAATAATATATCCAAACAGGTAATTTTAGTGAGCAATATTGGTTACGGTTCCGTGTCTAAGGGGTGGACAGGGGAGGCAAATATCTCGGGCTTGTTTAACAATAGTGATGAACCATTGCCTTGGGAAGGAGACCAGTATACTTTCTCTAAATGGGTAGAATCAGAGACTTTAAAAAACATTGAATGGAATTATTATTTTACCGGGGGAACCAGTACTGTGTCGGGAACTGGGGGAATAATAAGAACCTCTACGCCTTCGATTATGGATTTTCTGCCAAAAACTACTTCCGGCGAAGCCTCTATCATGACACATACCAACACGACTGTCAACTCCTCCTCTTTTACGCTCAATGGCAACGGTTCTTTAACTATGGTTCATACAGCCGGAAGCGGAACAGCTGTATCTCCTGCTAAATTTTCTGTAAGAAGTTTTGAGGCATCATCTAAGGTAATGAGCGCTCATTTTAATGTAACATTAAGTAATACAGCCCAAAACAAACAGGCTATATGGTACATTGCCGTAGGAGATTCAACCGCATCGCCTATTAAAAACAGGGACAGTGCTCCCTCAATTACAGGCTCTACCTCTACCGCTGATAAATTGTACACCGTATTAAGAATAAGGAAAGTAGCTTTCGGTAATTCGTATGCTGTTCAGGCAAGGCATAATGATGGCAAACAGGCAAATCCAACAACTAATTGGGGTTGGCAAACTATAACGGGAGCAACATTAACCAGTGGCAACGTAGCTAAAATAGCTTTGTTTTTCAATAATACCGAGAGCCAACAGCAATATATCTTTAATGGGGTTACTAAAACTTTAGCGGCTGCATCTTATCATATTTATATAGATGATGTGCAAAAAGGAGCAACCTTAACTAATTTGGTCAGAAATACATATCCGACAAATGTAACTATAAAGTATACGGGAGACTTATCGGGTTTTTCTATTATGAGCCGGGAAGGGGCAATGTCATTTACTACTGAAGACACAGGAACTACAGGCCCTGCAGCGTATGACAATTCTGCATCTCTAATGGTAACCAATTTTCAAATTGTCCACCTTGCTACCCCAACAACTACACCAGTAACACTAACAGATTTTAAAGGAAATGCAACAAACACCGGCATTGTTTTAAACTGGCAGACCGCAAGCGAGCAAAATAATTCACACTTTATACTTAGCCGCTCTTCCAACGGAAAAGATTTTTCTTATTTAACCCGCGTAGAAGGAAATGGCACAAGCAATAATATAAACAATTACAGCTATACTGATAAAAACCCATTTGCAGGTACTAATTATTACCAATTGGAGCAGATAGATAAAGACGGGACAAAAACTGTGATAAATAAAATTGTACCTGTTAAATACATGGTATCTGCTGAAGTGTTTAGCATTTCCAAAATATCATCCAATCAGCTAAGAGCCTTTTTTAATTCTGAAAATGGCGAAAATGCCGAGCTAAGCATTACAGACATTTCAGGAAAAGTTATTTATAAAACAAACAGAGTCTTAAAGCAGGGAAATAACCAGATTGACTTATTTGTACCGGTTAAACCCGGCGTTTATGTAGCTACCTTAAAGGGAACAGCAGAAACGAAGAGCATTAAATTTCTACTATAGCTATTTTATGAATAAGCGGGTCTTAGACCCGCAACATTTGTAAGAGATTAATAGTTGCAAACCATGTTTAAAACACTGAATTAAGTTCAGAATGACATCAATTTCAGTAAATGGAATAAATAAACTTAAGTTATGAAGAGAATAAGTATAAATTATCTATCAGCATTGACAATTCTCTTTTTCAGTATTACCGTAAAAGCTCAAATTACATATACTAATTTAGGGCCTCAGGTATATGACGAAGTAATACAGGGAAGTACATTTTACGAAGATAATACAGGCAAAAAGTATGTATATACTGTTGTAAGAGGAGAACCTGCGCATTTGCTGGGTTACGATTTAGCAGATAACTCATTGGTTACAGATTTACCCATTACAGGATGCAGTGGCGCGTGGGATATTAAATTCTCCTCTACAGGAGTATTGTACATCGCCAGCGGAAATGGAGGCTTTCTTTTCTCCCATGTCCCAAAAACCACAACTATAACCAACCATGGTAGGGTACTGGGAACAGAATCTAATCTGTGGGTTCTGGCTGCCGATGATTTTGGAAACATATACGGAGGTACCTATCCAGGATGTAAAATCTTTAAGTTTAATCCGACTTCGGGTTACACCGACTATGGTAACGGCGCCCTCGTGACTGGTGAAAATTATGTACGGTCTTTAGTTTATCACAAAACATCCAACAAATTTTATGCAGGCATTGGCTCTCACGCTTCTTTAATCGAATATAATCCGGTAACCCATGTTAAAAGGAATATTCTGCCCGCTCAGTACAATAACGAAAGCTTTGTTGGTAATTTGGGTCTGGTAAATGATTTACCGGGAGGAGACAGACTGCTTGTGGGACTTAGTTCTAAAGTATTGATTTATAATATAGACACCGATACCTTTGAAGGTGAGTACCCCCTATTTACGATTAGAGATATTCAAAAATCTGCTTTTAATAATGAAATATATTATACCAAAGGCGGAAAGTTTTTCGGTCATGATATTACCGGTACAGGCACTATAGCAGTTTCGATAACGTCGGTATCTGGCAGTGCACTCACTTACGGTTCCTTTAGCGACGGAAGTATCTACGCATTAACATCAACAGGTGAAGTTTTATCCTACAATTCTTCCCATTGTACAAAATCCCAGTCGACATTAACCATTGCAAGTCAGCCTATCAAACTTAATTTTTTACATAAAGGCCCAGATCAGCGAATATGGACAGGTGGATATCTGCGGGGAACCAATGCCGCTTATAATCCATCAGACAATACATCGGTTGTTTATAAGGGGCTTAATCAGACAGAAAGTGTTGCTGTTCTGGGTAGCAAAATATATTTTGGTACTTACGGTAGCGCTATATTTCATATGTACGATACCAGTCAGCCCTGGGTTACCGGTACAAACCCTAAAAATTTAGGCCGGGCAACCGGACAGGATCGTCCGTTTGGCGGTATAGGTGTACCTGCTAAGAATAAAGTCTTTTTTGGTACCGTACCTGCTTATGGGCAAAATGGCGGCGAACTTATTGAATTTGACGCCAATGACAATAACAAGCTGACAACTTATGGACAGGTTGTTGCCAACCACTCTATTATTACACTGGCATACCAGGGAGGTAAAATATTTGGAGGCACTTCTATCTGGGGCGGGTTAGGCATTAATCCTGTTGCAACAGAGGCCAAATTGTTTGTATGGGATGTAGATGGAAAAACCAAACTTCATGAATTTGTTCCTGTTGCAGGGGCCAAGGCAATTACCTGTCTCATCAACGGAAACGATGGTAACATTTGGGGAATAGCTGCAGGTACTTTGTTTAAAGTAAACCCTTCTACCTATCAGGTGGTACAAAGTACTAAGATATACAACGATACCAGATCGTCACACTTATGGCGACCCGACCATTTGGTACTGAATCCTAAAGACAATAACTATTATGGTATAATCAATAGTCAGGTATTCAGATTGGACAATGCACAGACAGCTCCTGTAATGACTGCATTGGGGAAAACCGGAAACTACCTTACACTAGGGCCCAACAATGAGATGTACTACACCAATAACCAGAATTTATGGAAAATGGAGTTGGACTAGCTATTAACACGGGTACGCAACCTTTATCAATTAAAAATTAATAACCATCATTTAACCAATAATAAACGAGATATGAAAAAAATAACATTGTTTCTTTCACTGACTCTAAGCTTAACAAGTGTTCAATCTCATGCACAGTGGACTGAATCGGGCAACTTAAAAAACATGAGCTGGAACTATAGTTTTGCCGGTGGTAGCGGTACCCTTACTAATTCTAGTAGTGGCATCAGCAAAATATCAACACCTACAACTGGAGATTATTTGCCAAAACCAGCTTCCGGAGAAGTTATGGTTACTGCAAGCTCGGCAGAACAACCAGGGGCATCTTCTTTTACTCTTAACGGGGCCTGCGGAACTGCCTGTCTAACCATGGTACATACTAGTGGGAACGGAGCCAGCCCAGCACCTGCTAAATTTATTGCTAAAAATTTTGAAGCAAAGTCAAAAGTAATGAGCTTGTCATTGAAAGTAACACCACAAAATACTCCTGACAATTATCAGGCTATATGGTATATGGTTGTAGGAAACGCGGCGGGTTCTACTACTGGCAGTACTGGTGGTGGATTAATTTCTGCTGCAGGGCTTGATGACAATAATATATATGCGATGTTAAGAATAAGAAAAGCCAGCATTGGAAATACTTATGCTTTACAAGTAAGGTATAATGACGGTACGCAAGCAAACCTAGATAAGTATTATTGGGGTTGGCAAACGCTGTCGGGCGTTTCGTTAACGAATGGCAATGAGACACAATTAGACCTCTTTTTCAATAATACAGAACAACCACAGTCTTATACGTTTAAGGGAGTCCTTAAAACTTTAGCGGCAAATGCTTACCATCTATATGTAAACGAAGTACAAAAAGGAACCAGCACAACAGAAGCACCAAGACTAACCAAAAATTATGGCCCAAGTGCTGCAGGTAATCAGACTTACCATTATGATGGAGACTTAACCGGATTTTCTATATACTCACGCGAAGGTGCACATAGTAACGTAAAAGACCCTACAGATCCAGAAAACAAGAGATTTATTTATGATAATTCAGCCTCAATGGTCATAAGTGGTTTAAAAATTACTCATTTGGTTACTTCAACAACAACACCGGTAACGCTAACAGGCTTTAACGGAAATGCCACAAATACCGGCATTGCTTTAAACTGGCAAACCGCAAGTGAACAAAATAATTCTCACTTTATACTTAACCACTCTCTAAACGGGAAAGACTTTTCTTATTTAACCCGTGTAGAAGGAAATGGCACAAGCAATAACGTGAACCATTACAGCTATACGGATAAAAATCCATTTGCAGGGATCAATTATTACCAGTTAGAACAGGTAGATAAAGACGGGACAAAAACTGTAATAGATAAAATTGTTCCTGTTAAATACATGGTTTCTGAAGAGATATTTGCCGTTTCTAAAATATCATCCAATCAGCTAAGAGCTTACGTTTCGTCTGAAAAAAATGAAGATGCCGAGCTAAGTATTACAGACATTTCGGGAAAAGTTATTTATAAATCAACCAGAACCTTAAAACAGGGAAGCAATCAGATAGATTTATTTGTCCCTGCTAAACCCGGCATTTATGTAGCTACTTTAAAGGGAACAATAGGAACGAAGAGTGTTAAGTTTTCACTGTAATATTAGTTTAATCTTATAATAAGGTTTATCATGAAAAAACCAGGTATAAAATATCAGTTATTACTTATAATAACCTTTTTAAGTATATCCGTAAAGGCTCAGATCACTTATACCGATCTGGGGGCCCAGGTTTACGATGACGTTATACAGGGAAGTACCTTTTACGAAGATAATACAGGCAAAAAGTATGTATATACTGTTGTAAGAGGCGAGCCTGCACATTTGTTGGGTTACGATTTAGCAGATAACTCATTGGTTACAGATTTACCCATTACAGGATGCAGTGGCGCGTGGGATATTAAATTTTCCTCTACAGGAGTATTGTATATTGCCAGCGGAAACGGAGGCCTTCTTTTCTCTCATGTTCCAAAAACCACAACTATAACCAACCATGGCAAGGTACTGGGAACAGAGACCGCCTTGTGGGCACTTGCCGCAGATGATAGTGGAAACATATACGGAGGCACGTATCCAGGATGTAAAATCTTTAAATTCAATCCTGCTTCAGGTTATTCCGACTATGGTAGCGGCGCCCTCGTGACTGGTGAAAATTATGTACGGTCTTTGGTTTATCATAAAAAATCGAATAAATTTTATGCCGGCATTGGTTCTCATGCAGATTTAATAGAATTTGATCCCATAACTAAAAACAAAAGAAGCATCCTTCCTACTCAGTTTAAAGGAGAACAGTTTGTCTATTATGCAGGTCTGGCAGAGGGTTTACCTGGAGGAGACAGGCTATTTGTTACAGTCCAAAACGTTAGCAAAACTTTGATGTACAATATTGATACAGATACTTTTGAAGGAGAATATACTGCTTTCCAGATAAACAATATTCAAAAATCTGCTTTCAATAATGAAATTTACTATACAAAAGGTGGAAAGTTCTTTGGACATGACATTACGGGAACGGGTACTGTAGCAGTTTCGATTATGCCGGCATCTGGCAGTGCACTCACTTACGGTTCTTTTAGCGACGGAAGTATCTACGCAATAACAACAACAGGTGAAGTTTTATCCTACAATTCTTCCCATTGTACAAAATCCCGGTCGACATTAACCATTGCAGGTCAGCCTATCAAACTTAATTTTGTACATAAAGGCCCAGACCAGCGAATATGGACAGGCGGATACTTAACAGGAACCAATGCTGCTTATAACCCCGCAGATAATACTTCTGTCATTTACAATGGGCTTAGTCAAACAGAAAGTGTTGCTGTTCTGGGTAGCAAAATATATTTTGGTAATTATCCAGGTAGTAAATTCAACGTTTATGATACCAGCCAGCCCTGGGTTACCGGTACAAACCCTAAAAACTTGGGTACTGCAACCGGACAGGATCGTCCGTTTGGCGGTATAGGTGTACCTGCTAAGAATAAAGTCTTTTTTGGTACCGTACCTGCTTATGGGCAAAATGGTGGCGAACTTATTGAATTTGACGCCAATGACAATAACAAGCTGACAACTTATGGACAGGTTGTTGCCAACCACTCTATTATTACATTGGCATACCAGGGAGGTAAAATATTTGGAGGCACTTCTATCTGGGGCGGACTGGGCATAAACCCGGTTGCAACAGAGGCCAAATTGTTTGTATGGGATGTAGATGGAAAAACCAAACTTCATGAATTTGTTCCTGTTGCAGGAGCCAAGGCAATTACCTGCTTAATAAACGGAAACGATGGTAACATTTGGGGAATAGCTGCTGGTACTTTGTTTAAAGTAAACCCTTCTACCTATCAGGTGGTCCAAAGTACTAATATATACAACGATACCAGATCGTCACACTTATGGCGACCCGATCATTTGGTATTGAATCCTAAAGACAATAACTATTATGGTATAATCAATGGTCAGGTATTTAAACTTAATAATCCAGGGACATCACCAACTATAAGTTTGTTGGGAAAAACCGGAAGCTACCTTACACTAGGGCCAAATAATGAGATGTACTATATGAATAATAAAAATTTGTGGAAAATGGTTCTGAATTAACCAGCATAATTCGAACACAACAAACTGATTATAAACACTATAATTGAAATGGTATGAAAAAAAATATATTATTTTCTTTGTTAATACTAAATGCATTAACATTTCAATCCAAAGCACAGCAATGGGCTGAATCAGGAGCTTTAAAGAACGTTAATTGGCACTATAGCTTTTCCGGTACAGAAGGTACTATTGTGAGTTCGGGAACCGGAATAGAAAAAATATCAACGCCTTTGTCTCAGGATTTCTTACCTAAACCAAGCTCGGGAGAAGTTAAAATTAGCACAACCGAGGAAACCGGTTCTGGAAAGGTTTCTTTTTCTTTGAAAGGAACTTGTATGACTTCATACTTAAAAATGGTTCATACCAGCGGCAAAGGAACCTCACCGGCACCTGCTAAATTTATCGTAAAAGATTTTGAATCTCAATCTAAAGTGATGAGTGTCCATTTTAATGTGACACCAGAAAACACCTCCGGAAATCATCAGGCTATCTGGTATGTTGCCGTGGGACAGAGCGGAAACAGCTCCGTTACCGGGAACGGGTCTCCGGCGATTACAGGTTACTCTACTGCAGACAATGGCATATACACTGTTTTGAGATTTAGAAAAACGACATTAGGTGGTAGTTACAGTTTACAGGCAAGATATAATGACGGTACACAAACAAATGCTTCTACCAATTGGGGTTGGCAAAACATATCTGGCGCAACCTTAACAAACGGCACAGACGCAAAAATAGACCTGTTTTTCAATAATACAGGTACAGCTCAATTTTATACGTTTAACGGCGAAACCAAAGAACTGGCAGCAGCCGCTTACCACATTTATATCAATAACGTACAAAGAGGTACCAGCAGTGCAGAAGCAGCCAGATTAACCAGAAACCTCGCACAACAAAATCAATCTGTAAAATATACCGGAGATTTAAATGCTTTCAGCATTATGTCACGTGAAGCCGCATACAGTAGAGATGCAGGTAATAATATAATCTATGACAACTCTGCTTCATTGGCTATTAGTAATTTTGAGATCAACCATCTTAACACCCCTCCAACAGTAGCTCAATGGGTTGATTCCGAGTTTCTAAAAAATATCGATTGGGATTACAGTTTCTCGGGCACCATTGATACACTTAACAATATAGCATATGCAACAGGAACAGAAAGCATATCAACACCTGCTACAGGAGGTTTTTTACCGAAACCGATATCTGGGGAAGTAAAAGTTGTAACCACAGAAGAAACAGGAGCAGGAAGAGCGGCATTTATGCTTAACGATGGTAATTATGCCGCCCCCAGCTTAAAAATGGTACACACAAGTGGCAAAGGAGTCTTACCTGCACCGGCTAAATTTATTGTAAAGGATTTTAAGGCACAATCCAGAGTAATGAGTGCGCATTTTAATATAAAACCAGAAAATACCGCCGAAAATTACCAGGCTATATGGTATATTGTTGTTGGGCAAAGTGGAAACAGCTCGGTAACTGGCAACGGAGCACCTGCAATCACCGGATATACCGGTGCAGATGGCGGAATATATGCTCTTCTGAGACTTCGGAAAACTACTCTGGGTGGTAATTACAGTTTACAGGCAAGGTATAATGACGGTACACAAACGAATGCCTCTACCAACTGGGGTTGGCAAAATATAACAGGAGCGACCTTAACAAGTGGTTCAGATGCTAAAATAGATCTGTTTTTTAATAATACAGATACTGTACAGTCTTATTCCTTTAATGGCATAACTAAAACTATAGCAGCAACAGCTTATCACGTTTATATAAACAATATACAAAGAGGTACCGGCGCTACAGAAGCAGCCAGATTAACCAGAAACCTCGCACAGCAAAATCAATCTGTAAAATATACCGGAGATTTAAGCGGTTTCAGCATTATGTCCCGCGAAGCAGCATATAGCAAAGATGCAGGTAACAATACCGTATATAATAATTCTGCTTCGCTAACGGTTAGCAACTTCGAACTTAAACACTTTGCAGCAACACCAACAGCAGCGCAGTGGACAGAATCTGGTGTTTTAAAAAATATCGATTGGGATTACAGTTTCTCGGGCAACATTGATACACTTGACAATACAGCTTATGCAACAGGAACAGAAAGCATATCAACGCCTGCTACAGGAGGTTTTTTACCGAAACCTATTTCCGGAGAAGTAAAAGTTGTAACCACGGAAGAAACAGGAATTGGAAGGGCCGCTTTCATACTTAACAAAGGTAATTACGCTATTTCAAGCTTAAAACTTGTTCATACGAGCGGTAAAGGAACCGCTCCCGCACCTGCCAAATTTATTGTAAAAGATTTTGAGGATCAATCTAAGGTAATGAGCGCCCATTTTAATATAAAACCAGAAAACACAGCCGAAAACTATCAGGCAATCTGGTATTTCGCTATAGGACAAAGCGGAAATAATGCGGTAACTGGCAATGGATCTCCTGCAATTACAGGGTATACCAGTACCGATAATGGTATATACGCTCTTTTCAGACTTCGGAAAATTGCACTTGGCGGCAATTACAGTTTGCAAGCAAGGTATAATGATGGTACACAAACAAATGCTTCTACCAACTGGGGCTGGCAAAACATATCTGGCGTTGCTTTAACAAACGGTAGCGACGCTAAAATAGATCTGTTTTTTAACAATACAGACTCTATACAGTCCTATACATTCAACGGGACAACAAAAACCATAGCAGCGGCAGCTTATCACATCTATATAAACAATGTCCAAAGGGGTACCAGTACTACAGAAGCAGCCAGATTAACCAGAAACCTCGCACAGCAAAACCAATCTGTAAAATATACCGGAAATTTAAATGCTTTCAGCATTATGTCCCGCGAAGCGGCATATAGTAAAGACGTAAATAATAATACAGTATATAACAATTCCGCTTCGCTAACTGTAAGTAATTTTGAAATTAAACACCTTACAGAACCGCAGACAACACAAAATCAGGGAAGTCTGATGGTTCAAACAGATCTAAGTACTAAAGTGAACCCGATAACTGGCGATAAGATGATGGCAGAGGAAAGTATATTTAGTGTCTTTAAACTGGCAGACAATAATTTAAAAGTTTTAATCTCATCCACTAAGGTTACACCTTCAGAAATTACAATCAGCGATGTTACGGGCAGGATAATTTATAAGACAAAAAAGACTTTAGTCGAGGGAATGAATGAATTTGAACTAACAATGCCGGTTAACTCTCCCAGAAGCGTTGCCATTGTTCACATACGAACAGCTTCTGCTTCTAAAAGTGTTAAGCTGATTCTATGAAACTAAGATCAAAACTCATAACGGCGAAAGATTTACAAAAATTATTAACTATTTAAAATACATAACATGAAAAAGACCACATTATTTTTATTATCAGCTTTAACGGCAATCGGCTTTCAAACAAAAGCTCAATGGGTTGAATCGGGAAACTTAAAAAACATCGTTTGGGAATACGATTTTTCCGGCGCAACAGGAACAGTGGCCAATTCTGGTAAGGGAATAGAAAAGACATCAACTCCTTCAGCCCAGGACTTTCTTCCAAAACCAAAATCAGGTGAGGTAAAAATTATGGCAGGTGAGGAAAGCGGAAGCGGAAAGTCTTCTTTTACTCTTAATAACCAGGGAAGCCCTTCCCTAACCATGGTTCATACCAGTGGACGCGGCTTCGCTCCTGCTGCTGCAAAATTCATTGCCAGAAATTTCGAAGCTAAGTCAAAGATAATGAGCGTACATTTTAATTTAAAGCCAGGTAATACTGCAGAAAACAAACAAGCTATATGGTATATTATTGCCGGATCGGGCGCAAATTCCAGCGTTGGTGGTGCAGGAGCTCCAATAATTTCAGCAGCTGGTAATGCAGACAAAGGAGTGTACACCCTGTTCAGACTTAGAAAAGCTGCTGTTGGAGGAAAATACAGTTTACAAGTAAGATATAATGACGGAGCCCAGCCTAAAGCGGATAATAACTACTGGGGTTGGCAAACGATTCCAGGTGTATCTATAGCCCCCGATAGAGAGTCAAAATTTGATCTGTTCTGTAATAACACAGATGAAAGTCAATCCTATACATTTAATGGAACACAAAAAACATTACCGGCAAAAGCTTATCACATTTATATAGATGGCGTTCAGAAAGGTGCAGGAAGCAATGAAGCGGCAAAACTGGTAAGAAACCAGGGCGGAGTTGATAAAGATATTTATTATACCGGAGATTTAAACGGCTTTAGTATCATGTCCCGTGAAGGAGCACATTCTGATGTAAAAAATGCTGATGGCACCATGAGCTACGACAACTCTGCATCATTAACTATAAGTGATTTAAAAATTATTCATCTTGCAGCAGCCAAAAAATAAGATCCGAATCTGGAATGTTCTTAAAATAAAAGAGAATTAGACCGGGAATATTAAATTTCCGGTCTAAACTTATTTTAAACAAACCTTCTTATGCCTATTAATTTCTAAACTCAATAATGAAAAAAACAATCAATTTACTGCTGTTCTCTCTTTTTGCTATATCAGCTTCGGCGCAAGACCTAACAGCAATTCCAAAAGAAAATTTTAAAATCACCAATCTGGGCCCTCAGGTAACAGATATTGTTTTACAGGGGAGTGTTTTTGCTAAAGATCCTGATGGAAGAACATTAATATATACCGTAGTTAGAGGAACTCCCGCTCACTTGCTGGGTTTTGATACAGAAACCCGAAAACTGGCCGTTGATATTCCACTACCAAAGACAGATGGTTCCTGGGACTTGGAAGTCAGCTCTACAGGGGTAGTTTATGTAGCGGGTGGCTCTGGTGGCTTTTTCTATAAACACGTTCCCGGAACCAAACAGGCTGAAAACCTGGGAAAGGTTTTAGGAACAGAAACATATATCTGGGATTTATCTGCAGGCAAAGATGGTGAAATTTACGGTGCAACTTATCCTAATTGCAGAGTTTTTAGGTATCATCCAACTGAAGGTTATACAGATTTCGGAAACGGGCCTCTGGTAGAAGGAGAAAATTATGTGAGGGGGCTGGTATATAACCACACCAGTCAGAAAATTTATGCCGGTATTGGTTCACATGCGCACCTCATAGAACTGGACGCAAAATCTAAAACTAAGGTTAGTTTATTACCGCAAGAATATAAGTCAGCGCAGTTTGTATACGACATAGGCCAAGTAGAAGGCTTAAAGTCAGGAGATAGAATTTTCTTTACCGTTGCCGGCGCAAAAAAAGTACTTGTTTATAATATCACAAAAAAAAGGTACGAAGGAGAAATGCCTGAATTTCCCGTAAAGGCCATAATTAAAGACCCTGCATCAGAAAAGGTGTATTACGTTCATAACAGCAAACTGATGATGCTGGACTATAAGGAAGAGAATCCAACGCCTGTAGAGCTCTCTAATTTCAGAGGAAAACCTTTAGCTTCTGCATGGAATGAAAAAGGAGAACTTTTGTTCTTGAATAGCTATCAGCAAATCATAACCTTTAATCCAGCTACTTCCCAGCAAAAAACACAGGCCCTGATAGATGTTCCTGCGCAACCTATTTCCTTAACTTATATTGATATGGGACCCGATAATAAAATATGGTCAGGAGGGTACCTGGGCGGAAGCAATGCCGCTTATGACTTAAAGAAGAATAAGGCGACGGTGTATAAAGGACTGTCTCAAACAGAAAGTGCTACAAAATTAGGCTCTAAAATATACTTTGGCAATTATCCTAAAGCCAGATTTAATGTGTACGATATTTCAGCAGAATGGAGTCTTAAAGATAAAAACCCTAAACAAATAGGATCTGTTAGCGGACAGGACAGGCCCTTTGGTGCATTAGCTGTACCTTCTTTAAATAAGGTATTTTTTGGTACTGTTCCGGAGTATGGAATAAATGGAGGTGCTTTGATAGAAATAGACGCAACAACTGATAATGTTGTCAGTCACGGAGAAGTTGTTCAAAAACAGTCTATTATTACACTGGCTTTTCATAACGATATGCTGATAGGGGGTTGTTCTATATGGGGCGGCCTGGGCATTCAGCCGGTAGAAAAGGAAGCCAAACTGTTTGTCTGGGATCCGGCAAAAAAACAAAAAATATTTGAAGTTGTACCAGTACCAGGAGCAAAAGCAATTACGGCACTAATGAACGGTCCGGATGGTCATATTTGGGGGTATGCAGGCGGTACACTGTTCAAATTTGATGTAAAAAAGAAAGCAGTGATACTAACCAAACATGTTTATGACGACAAAAGAGATTCTTTTTTATGGAGACCAGACGCACTTGTTCTTCATCCTAACGGCATGATATACGGTGATTTTATTGGTAAACTAATTTCTTTAGACCCCAAAACATTAGAAGTCAAATCTTTTAATATATCGGGTGCAAATATCATTCTTGGCTTAGATAAAGAAATGTATTATAGAAGCGGTAAAGAGATATGGCGTTTGGATATATTAAAAAGATAATCCTTAATAAATTAAGATGTTAAATAGCTGTTTTTCAAAAATTAATGCCAGGCTGCTCTTGCTGTTATGCTTTTGTGTACACTTCTTTTGGGGTGCTCTCGCACAGGATCTTACCGGAGGGCTTACTTTAAATCATTCAGATTGGGTCTACAACACTGGTGAACAAGTGCTTGTTTCTGGTACTATAAAGTATAAAGAGCAACTGGTTAATAATGCTAAAGTTAAATATGAAATAGGCGCAGAAATGATGTCTCCTATTGTTACAGATAGCCTTATTACAAATAATAGTACTTTTAAAATTCCTGCAGGCACAATGAACCAGCCGGGATTTTTAAGATGTATAATTAACATAGAGTACGGGGGACAGCAATACAGAGAGCTAATAACAGCCGCATTTAATCCGGATAATATATCTCCCACTGTGGGCATGCCTTATGACTTTATGGATTTTTGGAAAAACGCAATAGAAAAAAATAAATCAATTCCTTTAGATGCTCATATGACACTATTGGAAGATAGATCTACAAGTGAGCTTAATGTTTATGAAATCTCTTTCCAGAATTACACCCCTGGAAGCAGAATTTATGGTATTTTATGTATTCCAAAAGCATCGGGAAGCTATCCCGCCATATTTAATCCACCGGGAGCCGGCGTTCACAAGATTGCCGGTGACTTAAGTACAGCAAAAAAGGGTTTTATCACTCTTCAAATAGGCATACATGGTATTCCATTAAATATGGATGAAAGTGAATATGAAAATTTGGCAAATACAACTCTCAAACGATACAGAGTAGATGGGATGTATGACCGAGATACTTATTATTTTAAAAGAGTATACCTGGGTTGTGTAAAAGCTATCGATTTTATATACAGCCTGCCACAATTTGATGGCGAAAATCTAGCTGCCTCCGGAGGGAGCCAGGGAGGTGCGCTAGCTCTGGTAACAACTGCACTGGACGATCGGGTAAAATACATATCGGCCTATGCCCCTGCTTTATCTGACCTCACCGGTTATTTATGTGGCAGAGCCGGCGGATGGCCACATATGTTTAAAAACATAGGTAGCAACCAACATAAAGCCGTATATAGTTTACAGTATTACGACGCTGTAAACTTTGCAAAACAGATCAAGGTTCCCGGCCTCTACAGTTGGGGATTTAATGATGAGACTACACCACCCACCACCATGTTTTCTGTATACAATTCCATTCATGCTCCGAAAGAATTATTTATCGAAAAAGAAAGTGGCCATTGGTATAGCAGCAGACAAACTACAAAAAGACTAGATTGGCTACAAAGTAAACTGAAACCTAATTAATAATTTTAATATATAATCGTATGATCTCTAATCATCTTTTAAAACTTAACAGCAGATATTTATTATTATCTATCTTCTGTTTCTTCTTTTTTAAGGCTCAGTCACAGCCTAAGCCGCAGGATCTAACTGCCGGACTTTCCTTAAACCACGACAATTGGGTTTATAATGTAGGCGAGAAGGTTACAATATCCGGAACGGTAAAGTATAAAGGGCAGATACTTAATAACATTAAGGTTAAATATGAGATTGGACCAGAAATGCTCACTCCGCTTGTAGTAGACAGTCTAATTTCTAGCAATGGAAATTTCAGCATTCCCGCAGGTACAATGAAACAGCCTGGTTTTTTAAGGTGTATTGTTAAAATTGAGCATGAAGGAAAGCAATACCGGGAAGTAATAACCGCAGCTTTTGATCCTAATAAAATTGCTCCTACAGTGAATATGCCTTCAGACTTTATGGATTTTTGGCAGAAGGCTATAAAAGACAACAGGGAAATACCTTTAGATCCTAAAATGACCCTCTTAAAAGATAGATCTACAGAAGAGCTTAACGTATATGAAATTTCTTTCCAGAATTACAAACCGGGCAGCAGGATATATGGCATTTTATGTGTTCCAAAAGCACCGGGGCGTTATCCGGCAATATTCAACCCGCCGGGAGCCGGAATACATAAAATTCAGGGCGACCTAACTACCGCCAAAAATGGTTTTATTACATTACAGATAGGTATACATGGAATTCCGTTAAACATGGAGCCCGAAGAATACAAAAAACTTGCTAACACGACCTTTAAAAGATACAGGGTAGAGGGAATGGAAAATAAAGACACCTATTATTTCAAGAGAGTGTATCTTGGCTGCGTAAGAGCAATTGACTTTATATATACGTTACCCGAATTTGACGGTGAAAATATAGCAGCGACAGGAGGAAGCCAGGGAGGTGCTTTAACTTTAGTAACCACGGCATTGGATAATAGAATAAAATATTTAGCTGCATATGCTCCTGCACTATCAGACCTTACTGGTTATCTATTTGACAGAGCTGGAGGATGGCCACATATGTTTAAAAGTATCGGAAGCAATAAAGACAGAGCGGTAAAAAGTTTGCAGTATTATGATGCTGTGAACTTTGCAAAACAAATTAAAGTACCAGGCCTATACAGTTTTGGATACAATGATGAAACCACCCCTCCTACTACCATGTTTTCCACCTATAATTCAATAACAGCGCCTAAGGAATTATATATAGCCAAAGAAACAGGACATTGGTATAACAGGGCACAAACGAAAAAAAGGACAGATTGGTTACAAAACAAATTAAGAAAAAATTAAATGAAGTGTTTAAAATATTTAGCATTAGCTTTTGCTCTTTTTTTGTGTTATGAAAACAGTATAGCACAAAAACCATCACGTTTTCAAGCTAATATCCAGAAGTTTAAACAACTGGATAGCATTAATCCACCGGCTAAGAGCCCTATTTTACTAATTGGCAGTTCGTCTTTCACGAACTGGAAAGATGTGCAATCTTATTTTCCTGATTACACAATTATCAACCGTGGATTTGGTGGGTCTCAGTTTCCAGATTTGATTAGACATGCAGATGATGTTATTTATCCTTATAAACCTAAGCAAATCATCATTTATTGTGGGGATAATGACTTAATGGCCAAAAATGCTACCCCAGAAATTGTATTCGGCAATTTCAAAACCCTGTATGATGGTATCAGGAGCAAATTGGGAAAGAAAGTGAACATCACTTTTATTTCCATTAAGCCAAGCCCAAGAAGAAGGCACCTTATCCCACAAGTAATAGAAACCAACACTTTAATTAAGAACTTCTTAAAAAAAGATAGGTATGCCGGATATATTGATGTATATAATAAAATGTTAGCTGCAAATGGCGAGCCCATCAAGACTATATTTTTAAAGGATAGTTTACATATGAATGCTTCCGGTTATGCGATTTGGCAGAAAGAGTTAAAACCTGCATTGCTAAAATAAAACTTAAGATATTGATTACAGAATAAATATGAAAAAAATATCACTGGCAATAAGTCTTGTTTTTATTTTAAATATTACTGTTTTTGCTCAAAAAATTGATAGTTACCTCTACTCTTCAGTAACTTATAATCTGCAAAGGGAGATAACTAAAGCGCTGCCTGAAGGTATTAAAGCGTACCACGGACCAGAATTTATTTCATTGGCAAAAAAAGGGGGAATAGCAAATGTAGTGATTGTAAAAGCAGATAAAGACGAGCATAACTATTTAGGTTCTATTTTACAAAAAGAATTATCGAAAGCCTGGAAGGTTGAAATTCCTTTAGTTGACTGGGAAGCAGCAAAAAGCGGAAACAAGAATATCATTCTGTTTGGTAAAGCGAAATATAACATGGCTTTACGTGAATTGGATGCCAACAGCTTATTAGGTAATAACGATAAAGGTTATGAAATAAGAACTATTCCGAATGCCCTGAGTTGGGGAAAAGACGTAGTTTATATTAACGGAACGGACGAATCTGATTTTAAAGAGGCAATTAAAATTTTGCTTAAAAAAGCCCATAATCCGAATAAAGTTAAGTTTTTTATAGAGTGTAAAGGATGGAATCAGGAGAATGTACAAAAGAATCAGCAGGAATTTATCAAAGAATTATTAGATCATTATGCAAAAGATGATTCTCGCAGAAATAATATCGCCATAGAATCCTTATTGGCCAAACCGGTGAATAAATATAAAATGACCGGTAATGATGCTTATGTAAAAACCTTTTCTGAGATGATGAATATGGTTTTAGAACGTTATGATAAATTTCTGGGCGACAGAAAAACTCCTCCGACATTCGAATTTCATGTATTTCCTACTTATCTGTACAATGTAGAAAACTCTAAAAGCTTTTCTGATACAGACCGGCTTAAGACTATTGAGTTTATGCGCAGAATTGCAGAAGATGCAATGAACTATTGGGAAATGGCAGAACCGATGAAGTTCTATAACGCCGGAACCAAAGGCTACATTACAAATCACTCTTGTTTTGCATCAAGGACAGTTTCTTCTATTGCCCGATATCTTTTAACCCGATACAATTATGAACCTGCAAAATACTGGAAAGAAGTTGCCGACAATGGATTTGATGGAGTAGCTCCACATCCATATTCTCCGGAAGATGCAGCAGGTTATCAATACCTGGTTTACAGAATTTTTGTAGACTACGCCATTACCAGCGGGAGATATAAAATGGATTTTTTCAGATCCCCCCTATTCCAGGGATATTTAAGGTTTACTAAAGCACAATACAACCATTTGGGATATTTAGCTGGCTATGGAGATGCAAACGCAATAGGACATTATAGCTCGCACCCTTTTCTGAAACAAGCGATTGAGCTTTTTGATGACAATGAGGCTAAATATCTTTTACAACTTATTGACAGGAATAATAATGGAAAAGGTATTGAAACTAAAATAGATTTACCCCCGCCCGGGGCAGATACTCATGGTTTAAGTTATTTTCTGTTAAATGAATTTAAACAGGAACAGTATAAGATTAAAGACTTATTCAGAACACCTTTATTAGATAAAGCTATCTTCAGAAGCGGATGGGATGGGCATGCAGATTTCTTAACTGTAACCGGTATTAATGGTGATGGCAGAAACCACGGACATTTTGATGCAAATGGTATTAGCCAGTATATCGTAGGCGACAGATTATGGCTATGGGAAGGAGATTATATTAAGAAATTTCCCGACGATCATAATTCCATGATAGTAAACAGAAACGGAAAGAACTTCGATTTCAGACGCAATTTTAAAGTCAGAAATAAAGCCGCAGCTTCACAAGTAAAAGTTGCACTAGAAAGCGGGAGTAAAGCTCAGTCGCTGCTATCGCTTTTGCTTGAGCAGTACAATGGCGTGAATTGGACAAGAAATATAAATTATCTGGCTAAAAAAGGGCTTTGGATCATAGATGAGGTTGATGTTCTAATCCCCGGAAGTTACGGGATTGAGCTCTATTGGAGAAGTGTAGGCAACATGCAACTTAAAGACCAGTCTGTACAGTTTACTCAAAAAGCATCTAATGATGGGGTTCCTTATAACTTCTTTATTGTTGAAGGCAGTGGAGCAACCAGATTTGCTAAAACCTTTTTTGAAGGCGGCCATGGAAGAAGAGACGGAAACTTGACCGGATACAAAAAAACCTATGATTTGAACACCAGACAAATTGTTCAACGCAGGCAAGGAAATTATCAAAAAGGCGATAAATTGTATTATGTGAATTTTATGCATGCTGCCGAAGGCAGAAATCCTGTCGCACCAAAAATTCATCAAATAGCGAATAACGTTTATGCAGTAAACTCAGGAGAAGATTATCATTTAGCTATCATAGGAAATTACAAATCCAATTCTATAGAAGTAGAATCCGGCAAATGTTTCCTGGGCCCAGACGGTATATTGGCTTCCAGAGCAACGATAATTAAAATAGGAGATTACCAATGGAGTTCAAACACTCCTCAAGATATTGTAATAGACTATAAAGATGTCTTAAACGAAGCTTATCTTAAGGTATTGAAGGAAGAGTTTGAAAAAGGTAAACTGGTACTGTCTTCAAAACCAGAAAATGTTGCAGCTGCTGATAACAAAATTGAAAACATCAAAAATCTAAAAAGCGATGCATCATCTATTGCTCAGCAAGACGGACAAATAGCTATTGGATCTGCCAATGGTAATTTTATAATTATTGATGAAAAAGGAAAAACTCTCTTTGAACATAAATTTGCTAAGGAGATAACCGCTATATGTCCCGTAAAAACCAATAAAGGTATATCATGGGCCGTTGCTGTTTTCCCGGAAAGCTTAGACACAGGCGAAGCGACTTTACATCTTGTAAACGAAAATGGGCAAATAGCCTGGGTCGGCAAAATTGGTTCCTGGCATAAAAGAAACGGCACAATAACAACCTTATTTACCGCGAAACTGGATAACAGTGGAGAATTAGCACTTATTGCCGGGTCTCAGGCATGGCACTATTATGCTTTTTCTTACAAAACGGGGCAACAAATCTGGAGATGTCCAATTTTACATGGCGCAACAGTAGGAGCTGCAGGAGATATGGATGGAGATGGCCTAGACGATATTGCTTTAGGTAACGAATATTATTCTCTTCAGCTTGCTAATCATAAAGGCGTTAGTACAAAAGGAATTACTATTTCTCCCTGGAATTATTCGGTAGTGATAAAAGACCTGAATGGTGATGGCAAAAAAGAAGCAATTTTTGGAAGAGGTGACGGCTGGCTTTATGTAAATGTCCCTGAAGGAAATAATTTTAAAAGCTGGAATGCTAATGTTGGAGGGAAACCCGTATCTATTGTTGATATAGAAAATGGCCCTGTAAAATTGGCAACAGCGACCGAAATGGGCGATGTAGTTTATTTAGACGGTACAGGGAAAATAATAACTTATACAAAACTTCCGGCCCAATTAACAGATTTGAAACTAGTAGACAAACAATTACTGGCTACGTGTATGGATGGTTATTCCTACTTATTAGATTTAAATGGTAAAATTCTAAGCAAATCAGCTTATAGTTTCGATCTCAATTCCATTTATCAGACAAAGATTTCTGCCGGAGAAAAATCTGCAGTATTTTATTCTGGTAAGAATATATATCTGGTAAAAAATTAATTGATGTTTATTTATAAGTATCTTATATGAAAAGAACGTTTTTGATTTTAATAGGCTTAATATTAGCCACTTCTTCGTATAGTAAGCAGGGGGAAAAAGTCCCTGTTACCATACAAAAAAAAGTAGCGTCTTTAAGACCAACTGAATACGATGAGCATAAATGGACAGAATATATTCCTGGAAATATGCCTTTGGTAATCAGTGTACCTCATGGCGGAAGCCTTATCGTTGAAGAATTGGGACTCAATACCTGCCCGGGACATAACAGCCATTATGACTTCGGTACAATAGAAATAGCCAAAGCAATACAGCAGGAATTTGAAGAGAAGTACAAACTAAGACCTTATATTGTTATCTGTCATTTGTCTCGTAAGCATATAGACCAAAACAGAGATTTAGAAACTGCAACTTGTGGCAAGGAAACCATGAAAACTGCCTGGAATAATTTTCATGGCTTTATTGATATAGCATTAAAAGATGCCGTAAAAAACTTTGGAAAAGCTATTTATATAGATTTACATGGCCACCCGCATACAAAACAACGTGTCGAGCTTGGGTATTCAATTAGTAAAAAGGATTTAATAGCAATACAGACAAAAAACATCCCTGGCAACTTGGAGCAAAAATCAAGCTTAAGAAATTTCTTTACCAATAACTGGAATAAGAACATAGGCATTAGCGATTTGCTTATTGGGAACAATGCTTTTGGATCACTTCTGGTTAATAACGGAATTCCCACTGTACCCAGCGCCCAGGATAACGCTCCTTTAAACAATGAAGCTTATTTTGCTGCAGAAACGGTTTACAATACACCAAATTACACATCTGTAAAATATCCAAATGTAATTGGCTGGCAAGTAGAATGTAGTATAGACCAGAGGAAATCAAACAGTCATGCTAAACTGGCAAAAGCATTTACTTCGAGTATGATGACTTTCATAGAAAAGAATACTAAGATTAAAATCAAAAAACAGTAAGAATAAGCTCTAAGTTGGATTAACATGAAAAAATGCTTAAAAATTACTGGAGCATATTTATTATTGTTTATTTGTATCATGGGCTCTCCAAGACATCTTATGGCACAAAACGATGCAGATTTGATGAATCTTCCCGGAGAAGGCAATAGTTTGAGTACAAAGAAAAATACTGTTAATAAAAAATACTCAACTGCTGATTTATTAAATCTGGCATTGCTTCCTGCAAAAGTAAATGTTTCTCCATTGCCAGAGTATGACGTAGACAAGCTCGATTATGCACTTTCGGAAGGAATTACAAGAACTCCGGCAGGAACATTATGGACTTGCTGGGTTGCTGGAGGAGATAATGATAAGGCTTTCGTAGTATTAGCGAGCAGCAGGGACAATGGCCAAACCTGGTCTAAACCCCGTGTTGTTATCGATCCGCGGATTTCTGGCTTGCCACTTGGGAGACGCGCATTAGTCGCAAATGTGTGGACTGATCCAAAAGGTAATCTTTGGTTGTTTTATGACCAGAGTATCGGATATTTTGATGGCCGCGCAGGTGTATGGGCAACTGTTTGCTCTAATCCGGACAGCAAAGAACTGAAATGGTCTAAACCTAAAAGAATATCAGATGGGGCTGCTCTTAATAAACCAATAGTAACTGCAAAAGGCGAATGGTTACTACCTGTATCTTTATGGCCGCGTACGCTGATAAACTCGGAATTTAAAGCACATTTTCACAAACTTGACGACCGTAGAGGTGCAAATGTTCTTGTTTCCATTAATCAGGGAAAAACATGGAAACTTCGTGGAAACACAGTAAAATCGCCTTATCCAACAGTTGACGAGAATATGCTAATTGAACGGAAAGATGGTTCTTTATGGATGACAATGCGTACGCTTAAGGGAATGTGCGAGAGCTTTTCAACAGACAGAGGTTATACATGGAGTAAAGCGGAAGAATCTAAGATATTCCATGGTAATAGTCGTCATTTTATTACGCGATTAAAATCAGGACGTTTGCTATTGATAAAACATGGAGAGCAAATTAAACGCCCTGAAGGCGACAGTACAGTCTTAAGCAGGACAAAACTCACCGCATTTCTTTCGGAAGATGACGGCATTACTTGGTCAAAGGGTTTCTTACTTGTAGACAGAGGCGTCTCTTATCCCGACGGGATTCAGGCAGAAGATGGTACAATTTATATTTGTTATGATTATGACCGCTGGTTCTCTGCAGAAATCTGGATGGCCAGGTTTACTGAAAAAGACATTCTTGTCGGAAAAATGCTTGATCCACATTCTAATAAGGCCATTCTTATAAGTAAAGCAACAGGTTTAACCGAAGAAGAAAGAACTATACGGATTGAACATAGAAGGAAAAAGGCGGAAAAAATAAAACACAGTGCACAAAAAAATAAGACTAAAGACTAAACAGTTATTACATAAAAAAGGGCCTCTTCAGGCCCTTTCCCTATCTATCTATCTATCTATCTATCCCGACTAATGACGTCGATGCCCATTGCCCTGATTTCTATCATGATCATTTCTTTTAGATTTATGATCATTATATCTTTGATGGCCTCTTATAGTTGGTTGACCTTTATGTCCTTTATATCTGGAATAATTGGCTACATAATGATTATGTGACTCCCAGGGTCTGGATCTATTTACAACCACTTTATATCCATTATAGAAATTGTAGTTACGGTAATGCTTAGGAAGATTACCTACCGTTAACCATTTCTTGCCATTATAATAAGTATATCTTCTACTATTTACGTGATAATATACATTGATATCGGGAATATAATAGTACTCGACATAGTTATATCCTGCCGGACCCCAGGCCGGCTGAGATCCCAGATTAACGTTTACATTTAAGCTTACCTGAGCGTCTGCGGTTTTGAACGTAAAAACACTTGCTAGTAAAACAGACATTAAAAAGAATCTTTTCATAACCGTATCATTTAAATTGTCAAACTTATTGGTATGACAGTTATCAAATAATATGGTTTAAAAAACTTGGCCTGCGTGTTTGTAACAAAAACGCAGACAAAAGAGACGGGCTTATTAAATCCAGAAATAAGGCAGATTAAATTAAAACGGTATATTTTACGAAGACAGGCTTAAGTTTATTTAAAAACAATTGCTTACACCTCTTCCTTCTACATCCACTATCCATCCCTTCTGGGTTACAATACTTGTTTTACTGGCCACAATTCCTTTATTGTTTGCCACCAGCAGACTAGTTTTCTTTTCTACAGATTCCCCTTCCTCCTTTTTTTCAGGCAAATGACTGTAAATCGAATTCAGAGCACATGCATTAAACTTGTTATACGTTAAATCCAGGAATTTGATATTAGAAAAGTCCTTAACCTCCAATTTTTTAAATTTATTACCACTCAGGCTTAAAGAACGTAACGCTTTCTGTTTTCCCAAATTAATCTTATTCATTAAATTGTCTGAAAAATTCAGGTAAGACAAATTGACATTTTTTGATACGTCTAAAGTTTTCAAATAATTATAAGAGCAGTTTAAATAGGTTAATCTTGTGTTTTGAGATATATCGAGTGATTTTAATCGGTTAGCATGAACCAATAAGGTTCTTAAGCTTTTATTCTGACTTACGTCTATTGTTTCCAGATAATTTTTACCACAATCTAATGTCATTAAGTTTTGAGCCTGTTTCACGTCTAAAAGTGTTATAAATTGATCCAAACATGAAAAAACTTTAATCCCTGCCCCATATATTTTAATAACAGCATTTCTCTTTACCTCTTCACTAACAGCCGTAACATCTATAATTCTGGATTCGTCATTAACTTCATAAGTTTTTCTATTTCCATCGCCCCAATCAACATCTACCTTACCCTTGTTTACCAGAGATAACTTCAATGTTGTTAGTCCTTTGGTATTTCTCTTTAATACAATTTCAGGAGTGCTTTGTGCGAAAAGAAACATCGGTACTATACAAAAAGCAAAAAACAGGTACTTTTTCATCTTACAGTTTATAATATCCGAATTTAAGAAAATTTCTCAAAAAGGCTACCCTGTCTTCTTTGATGTCTTAAGATGATGGTTGATAAATTCTTTGGGCGACATCTGATAGCTTTTATAGAAGGCCTTTGTAAAGTAGGACGCCGAATTGAATCCTACCCTAAATGCGACTTCATTAATTCTACTATCAGACTCCAATAATAACATACAAGCTTTTTTTAAACGGTAATTACGCAGATAATCTCCAGGAGAATAACCACTAATTGCTTTTAATTTCCGCTGTAAATTAGACCTGCTGATGTTGAGGATATCCGTTAAAGATTCTACAGAAAAACTCTCATCCGAAATATGCTTTTCTATTTCCTCGTTAAGTTTGCTTAAGAAATATTCATCACTTTTATTGGTTGCAAGTGACGAATAAGACGCCAAAGGAGAGCGGTTGAAAATATCCAAAACGGCTTTCCTGTTTTTTAATAAACTGGCAATTTGCGCTTTTAAATAAATGGTTGAAAACGGTTTTTCAATAAAAACATCTGCTCCCGACATTAGTCCTTCTGCTTTAGTTGAGTTTTCTATTTTTGCAGAAAGCAGAATGACCGGAATATGTGAGTAATTTACATCGGACTTCAGTTTCTTCACAAATGATATTCCGTCTATACCCGGCATCATAATATCAGAAATAACCAGATTATAATGTTTCTCGTCTAAAAGCCTCATGGCTTGCTGCGCGTCTTCCGCTGTATCTACCAGATAATCTCCCGACAAGCAACTGCTGATAAAGCTTGTCATATCCGGATTATCATCGACAATCAATACATTTTCCTCTGTATGTTCAACCGAAACTGCAAAAAAATCCTTCTCGGGAAGAGTCTCCTCTTGCTTTTCCTCTTCCTGAGCAATTAAAGCCAGGTCAGTAAACGTAAACAGAAATATCGTCCCTCCTTTTGGACTATCTGCAATTGATATATTGGCCTTCATTAATGTGGACAAATGTTTTACCAACGAGAGTCCAATTCCAGTCCCCGGATTGTCTTTTCCGGATTGAACCTGAAAAAACGGATCGAAAACCAGATTTTTTAACTCATCCGGAATACCTTTCCCATCGTCTTCTACACTAATTGTATAAGATTGGTCCCGATTGTGAATAAGCTTAAGAATAATCCTACTTTTGGCAAATTTGAGTGCATTAGTTAATAAATTTCCTACAATTTTCGTTAATGCATCCAAATCAGCAAGTACAAAAAGTTCTTTTTCTTTTGGCAATTTTAAATCAAACTGAAGCTTATTATTTTGTGCAGACTTCTTGAAACGCTCATGCATCTCCAAAAGATACTCCTTAATATCAATCCGCTCCGGATGCAGTTTATATTCTGTTGTATCCATCTTTCTAAAATCAAGCAGTTGATTAATAAGTACACTTAACCTGTCGCAATTCTTTTCAATAACAGCCAGATTCTGCTTCGTTTGATTGCTTCCTTCGCCGGTAGAAACAATTTCTTCCAACGGTCCGCTTATAAGACTTAAAGGCGTTCTTATCTCATGCGCTATGGTAGTAAAAAACTCTATTTTAGATTTAAAGGATTTGGTTTCCTGATCTGCTTTAAAAGCTTCAAGCTGTCTAAGCTGCCTAACTCTATTCCTATTAATATAAAACCTGACAGAAAGGTAAATCAATGAGAGAGCCAAAAGCGCATAAAATATCTTCGCAGGTAAAGACAACCAAAAAGGAGGAAGTATTTCTATAGAGATTTCGCTGCCTGTTTCGTTCCATAAACCATCATTGTTAGAAGCTTTAACTTTAAATGTATAATTACCAGGTGGCAAGCTTACATAGGTAACACTTTTATTATTACCAGCATAAGTCCAATGAGTATCTGCTCCTTCCAGCTTATATGCATATTGGTTTTTCGACTGGGATATAAAACTCAGGCTGACAAAGGAAATTGTAAAGGAAGAAGTATTATAACTCAGTTTAATTGGTTCTCTTTTATTCAGGCTAGTTTGGATTTCTTTTTCCAGCTCTGCATTCGAATTGCCCAACAAACTTAATTGTGTTATTGCAACTGCTGGAGAAATTTGATTTTTGGATTTATTTACGTCCTGAGGATAGAAACTGCTAAAACCATTTATTCCTCCAAAATAAAATTTACCGTCTTTAGTTTTGTAGGTAGATTTATAGTTGAACTGATTACTTTGAAGACCATTTTCAATATCGTAAAGCTTAAATTTTTGTGGATGATCTGTATTTACACAAATAAGCCCAATATTACTACTAAGCCATAAATTACCATTAGGATCGTCTAAAACACCATAGATAACGCTATTCGGAAGCCCATCTGCCTCTGATATATTTTTAAAGCTGTCGTTTTTTCTATCGTATATAAATATTCCTTTACCTTCGCTCGAAAAAATAAGCCGCCGCTGGCTATCGATATAAATACTTGTCAGTTTACTTTTAACAATCGGGTCATTCTTTTTTATTTTATCGTAATATACCCAGCGTTGTTGTTTCTGATCAAATTTTATAGCACCGGCTCCGTAACAAGCCAACCATAAATTTCCGAGATCATCTTCCTTTATGTCATAAATAAAGCCTGTGATTTCTTTAACTCTTACAAAACTGCGCTTTACACGATCAAACTTATTAAGACCAACAGGGGTCCCTACATAAATATCTCCAGATTTTGTTTTATAGAGCGAGAAAACACAATCATCATTTATTGTATTTACATCATTAGATTTATACCTGTAATTTATTAATCGTTTGGTCTTTGTATTATAAACGTCCAATCCCCGGGAGAATGTACCCACCCAAAGGTCATTTCCATCTAAAAGCAGTGCATGAGTATTGTGGTACGATGTTTTTATAGGCTGGGTGATAAGTTTGGTTTTAACATCGAAATAATTTAAGCCACCATCTTCAGTTGCTATCCACATATTACCCGAAGGATCTTCGTAAAACTGACTTACTGCCTTTCCCGAAAGAAACCCATGCAGTACATCCGGATAATAAGTTTCTATCGACAGAAGCGCTGTATTTAAATAATTAACACCTCCAAAATAAGTCCCAATCCAAACTCCGCCCTCTTTATCTTGTGCGATAGAATACACATTTTGATCACTGAGACTGTATTTAAACTGTGGAATATCTATTCTTCTGGAAGTCCCGTTTTCCAGATTGAAAATATATAGGCCATCATCAGATCCAATTAAAAGTGACTTTTCTGTATACTGGAATATTGATCTGATATGCGTTATATAATTAGATTTTGACTGGTTGTTCAGATATGAGGTATATCCGTCTGATTGTTTATTATAATATCTCAATCCATCAGACCAGGTTCCAAGCCATAAATTTCCTTTATTATCTTCCAGAATAGATAATACTTCATTATTGGAATTTTCGGTATTGCTAAATAAAGATGGTATAGGTTCAAATTTATGAGATTGTGAGTTATAACGCAGAAGCCCCAGCCTTGTCCCTGCCCAAACAGTCCCGGTTTTATCTTCTATAATAGACCAGGATGCATTCATCCCCAGATCAACATCCTCAATGGCAACCTTTCTAAGTTTTGAATTTTTAGGACTGTAAAAATAAATTCCCTGAAACATGGTTGCTATCCACAGATTCCCATTCTTATCAACCAACAAAGCATTGACAGCCGATGTTATTTTAGAATTATCTGATGCTTTTATATTTAATTTGGTAAAAGATTCGGTCACTTTATCCATTATATAAAGTCCGGCATCTGTCCCGATATACAAATTGTCTTTATCTTTTTGGGCAATACTTCTGATAAAATTATTGCCAATAGATTCTTTCTCTCCTATACTGTGCTGATAAACCCTAAAAGAACTTCCGTCAAAACGGTTTAAGCCATCTTTTGTCCCAAACCACATAAATCCATCATAATCCTGAAGGATACAATACACAGCATTTTCAGAAAGCCCGTCTACTACCTGCAGCTTTTTAAAATGAAAATTAGAGTTCTCCTGCGCGCTCATAAAAATTGGAGCAGCAAGACAACTCAACAATACAATATAAATTATTCTAAAATTCACGATATATAAATTTATAAGAATAATGTCTAGACAGGAAACTCTACGCAACCTAATTAATGGTAAAAACCGGTAAAAAATGGTAAAAACTAACATTTTAGCTTTATTTACCCATTTTTACCATTTTTTGATTAGAAAGTGTTATAACCACTCCTATCCTTATACATAACTTTACTTCACATCTAAATACACCAAAGTTTACATAATACAAAAGTTCAAATCAAAGCGATTGCTTTTGTGTTTTGCTACAGTTGGAGTTTAGAGGCCAATTAGAAGTTTAAATTATAAACCCAAAAATTAAATTACATGTTAAAGAAAACTTTATTCTTGTTTTTCTATGTTTTATCTACAGTGGTCTATGCACAGGATAATAACATGAAAGGTAGGGTGTTTGACGAATCGGGCATTCCCTTACCTGGGGTTGCGATTACCGTTAAAGGTACCGCCCGGGGCACTATAACAGACCTGAATGGAAATTACTCCATTAGTGTAACAAAGGGTCAGGAAATAGTTTTTTCTCTTCTGGGAATGCTTCCCCAGACCATCGTGTACAATAACCAGTCAACATTAGACATCACACTTCTTACAGACAAAAAAGCCTTAGAAGAAGTTGTTGTTATCGGTTATCAGACAATTAAAAAATCGGATTTAACGGGTGCAGTTTCTGTATTTAATCCGGATGAAATGAAAAACACTACCGTTTCAGGTACCGTAGGAGATGCGCTGGGAACTTTGCCAGGTTTAATGGTTAGAACAGCAGGATCTCCGGGCTCAGAAGGTAAAGTAGAAATCAGGGGAACGGGAACTTTAGGCCCAAGTAATCCGCTATATGTTGTAGACGGAATAGTTTCTGGCGCAAACAGAGACTTTAACTTCAATGATATAGAAAGCATTCAGGTATTAAAAGACGCTTCTGCAGCTGCAATTTATGGTTCCAGAGCCGGTAATGGTGTAATTATTATAACAACCAAGCAAGGTAAGGAAGGAAAAATGAAGATAGACCTATCTTCGAGAGGAACTGCACAGTGGCTGCCCAGATATAATCTCACCAATCGCGAGCAATGGATTAACCTGAACGATCTGGCTTTCAGTAATGCCAATAAACAACCTGCAAATCACTTCGATGGCAATACAGACTGGCAAGAAGAAGTTTTTAAAACAGGCTGGCTTCAGGATCATAACATTTCATTTTCTGGAGGATCCAAAGAAAGCAGATATTTTATTTCCGGAAACTACCAAACAAACTCGGGAACAACTATTGGTTCCAATAGTGAACGTTTTACATTACGTTCCAATATGTCTACTTCAAGAAATTTTGGTGAAAATTTAAAACTAAATATTGGAGAAAATATAGTACTCAGTAATTATTCAGTTAACGAATTAAATACCAATCCTATTATTGACGTTTACCGCATGTTGCCTACCATTCCTATTTACGACCCTAATAATGCGGCACGAGGTGGCTATGGTTATGGAGATGGTTCCAGAGACGTTACTTTTGGGACTAATCCTTTTGCCAGAGAAGATTTCGAAAACACAAAAAATGGAAATCTGAGAACAAGAGGAAACGTTTTTGGCGAGCTTGAATTTTTTAAATCTTTAAAATTCAGAACCAATTTCGGTTTTGATTTAAGTAACGATAAGCATGAATATTTAAGAAAAGTAGGCTATTGGGCATATAACCAACCTACCGATCCGTCTTCATTAAATAAAAACCAGGCACAATACAGAGGTCTTGTATTTGACAATACTATAGATTACATAAAGAAACTTGGGAAACATGATATTTCTGCTGTAATAGGAACCAGTTATCAGACCTCTAATTACGAGCAGATTTGGGGGACAAAAAATGACGTTTTGGTATCGGTAAACGGCTACTTTACGCAGTTAGATGCTGCATTAAGCAATCCAAAAACAGGAAGCTATCAGGATAACGAGAAGTTGTTTTCTGTGTTTGGTCGTTTAAATTATACTTATGATGAAAAGTACCTCTTCAGTTTTACTATGCGTAGAGACGAATCGTCAAAATTTAATCCTGTTTATAGTGTAGGTTATTTTCCTTCAGTTTCTGCTGGATGGAGAATCAGCAAGGAAAGTTTCTTTAATGTTCCGTGGATAAATGATTTAAAGCTAAGAGCTAACTATGGGATACTGGGAACATCTAATATTGGTCCATGGGACTGGAACTCATTTATTACAGTTTTTCCCCAAGCCATATTCGGTGTAGATCAAAATATTGCTACTGGTATGACCCAAATCAGACTGGCTAATGCTGATCTAAAATGGGAGAAAATGGCTCAATTTAACGGCGGCTTTGATGCAACAATACTAAATAACAGATTACAGATTTCTACCGACTTCTTTATTAAAGAAACCAAAGATGTATTAACAGCAATGCAAATCCAGATGGTTACAGGGAACAACGGGGGGAACCCCGTAGTTAATGCTGCAACATTAAAAAACACAGGGGTAGAATTGACTACAACATGGAGAGACAGAATTGGAGAATTTGGCTATAGCCTGGGGCTTAACGCTTCTTACTTAAAAAATAAAATCGTAAAACTGGGCTACGGCAGGGACGAATTTACGCAATGGGATACCAAGTCTATTGTAGGACATCCTATTGGCGAATGGTATTTGATTAAAACCGATGGTCTTTTCAAATCAGTAGAAGAAGTTCAGGCCCATAGAAGTAGCAATGGTACTTTAATTCAACCCAATGCACAACCCGGAGATGTAAAATTTGTCGATTATAATGACGATGGTAAGATTACCGATGCGGACAGACAGCATTGCGGTTCTACCATTCCAAAGTACCAATTAGGAATGAACTTCGGATTTGATTACAAAGGGTTCGACCTTCAATTACAATTCTCAGGATCCTTTGGCTTTAAATCTTTTAACGGCCCAAGAAGCGGTTACGACAGATTTGATGACAACTCCAACTACAGAGCAGATTACGATCCCTGGACACCGGATAATCCAAATGCGAAAGACCCAAGACCTATATCCGGAGATTCTCGTAATGTAGTTGGCAATCAGGACAGATGGTTAGAAAACGGAGGCTATTTAAGAATAAAACAAATTGCCCTGGGTTACAGCTTGCCGAAAAAAGCTTTAGGAACTACATTCAGTCAGGTTCGATTATATGTCAATGCACAGAACCTGGTTACTTTCACATCTTATAAAGGTTTAGATCCAGAGTTTTTGAACACAAACATTTGGGACAGAAGCTATGATGGTGGTGCTTTTCCAAATCCCAGAGGTATCACTTTTGGCACACAAATAACATTCTAATCCTAAAAATTAAAGAGCAATGAAAAAGTACTTATATATATTTCTTGCAACATTTCTGGTGAATGCTTGTAAGGTTGATGTACAGAACCCGAATACCATAACCACAGGAACGTTTTGGAAAACGGAAAGAGACGCAGAATATGGCGTAAACGCCATCTATAATATGTTCTATAAACCAGGAACTTATAGCAGATGGATATGGTTTCGCTTAGACTTAACTTCTGACGAAGGTTTTAGCCAAAGTCCATGGGCCGAATTAAAAGAATGGACACAATTTAAATACAACAATTACAATTTTTGGGAAGGTAACGCGTGGACCTTCAGAGATTGCTACGAAGCAATCTTTAGAGCCAACCAGGTATTACACAATGTTCCAGCTATAACTTTTACAGATCAGACAAAAAAAGATCAGCTTATTGGACAAGCATATTTTCTAAGAGGTCTGTATTATTACAATTTGGCTCTTCTTTGGGGAAGTGAGAATAAAAGTTTGCCTATCGTTCTGGAACCTTCTACTCCTGATATGAGGCCTGAGGGTCACACCGAAACGGAAGTTTATAATCAGGCCATCAGTGATTTTACAGAGGCAGAAAAACTCTTACCTCCTGCATGGGATGCTCCCAATAAAGGAAGAGCAACAAAAGGCGCTGCTTTGGCTTTTAGAGCGAAGTGTTACATGCAGCTTCATAAATGGGTAGAAGCCAAAACAGATTTATCATGGCTAGTTGATGGTGCAGGTAAACAATATTATAACCTAACAGCAAACTATTTTGATAATTTCAACAAAGACACCGAGAATAACATCGAGTCTGTTTTCGAAATTCAATATTCTGATATTCATAAAGCACCTGCAGGCGACGGAGACTTCGATGTAGATCCAAACCTAGGTCTTAACAGAGGTCAATTTTTTGCGCCTCCCGGAATAGGCTGGACAGATGGTGAGCTACGCCCCTGGATAGTTACGGAGTTCAAGAAAGAAAAAGATTTAAACAACAACTTCGATATCCGTTTAAGATATACAGCATTCTATCAAGGAATGGAAAACGACTTTCCAAACAATACAAGAATATATAGACTCACAAGTAACAATGAACAATGGTCAAAAAGTGACTGGACAGGCAGAGTTTTCTTTCGCAAATATGGTTCGGATTACTACAGGGACTTCGATGATTACCATAACCCTACAAACGTACGTTTAATCAGATTTGCAGATGTTCTGTTAATGTACGCCGAGTGTATCGCACAATCTAACGATCCTTTAGCCACCGCAGTACAACAGGTTGATAAAGTAAGAGCCAGGGTAAACATGCCGAATCTGGCAGTTAACAACCCAATTGCTGCCACAGACAAGAATACTTTCCTGAAAAGATTACAAATGGAACGTGTTTTAGAATTGGCGACAGAAGGACACAGATGGGCAGACCTTAAAAGATGGGGATTGCTAGATGACGCTACAGGACTTAATGAAGTAAAATCCAGAGATGCAGACTTTAACAATTTCACCATTGGAAAACATAATCGTTTGCCAATTCCATCAGATGAAGATAAAAACAATCCAAATGCTGATCAGAACCCTAATTATTAATAAAAAACGAGTCTAAAAAATCGAAAGCATCGTCATTCAACTACTTTTAGGAGGAGAATTCGCCAACAGGCGTAAATCTCCTCCCAAATCAAGGAGATCCTCTCCTTGCAATCGGGATGATAATAAACTTTTTAGGCCTCTTTAAAATCAATATGAATGAAAAAGTTAATCTATCTGTTACTACTTTTTAGTATCTCCTTAACCGCATGCGCTAAAAAAGAGAAGAACAATTTTGTGTTTGATCCTCCGGTTCCTTTAGGAGACCCTTTTATCATGTTAAACGGAAATACGTACTATGCTTATGGTACCAATGCTGAAAATGGAATAGAAGTTTATACCTCGGACGATTTAGTCTATTGGAAAAAAGAGTCCGAACTGGCTCTTAAAAGCGAAGATTCCTGGGGTGGGCGATGGTTTTGGGCTCCAGAAGTATATTACATCCAGGAAAAAAATAAATTCTTTATGTACTATACTGCCAACGAGCATATTTGCGTTGCAACATCCAATTCTCCGCTGGGACCATTTAAACAGGAAGCCAAAGTTCCCATGCTGGATGGAGAAAAATCTATAGACAATAGTTTATTTATAGATGACAACGGTAAGCCATATTTGTATTTTGACAGATTTAATGATGGATTGAATATTTGGGTTGCCGAACTGGAAAACGATCTCCAGACAATAAAAACCGCTACCTTAAAAAAATGCATCAATGTTTCTCAGGCCTGGGAAGAAATTTGGCCAAGAGTAAACGAAGGTGCTTTCGTAATGAAGCACAAAGGGCTTTACTACATGACCTATTCGGCTAATAGTTATGAAAGTCCGTTTTATGGAATTGGTTTTGCTACGGCGGCATCTCCTGAGGGACCATGGACAAAATATACATCAAATCCAATACTGCAAAAGCCTCAGGATTTAGTAGGCGTAGGCCATAGTGCCATGTTTAAAGACAAATCAGGTAAGTTACGGATTGTTTTTCATGCGCATCATAGCGCAACCAGCATACACCCAAGGGCGATGTACATTGCCGATGTCACATTTACAGATGATAACATCCCCGTGATGAAGATCTCTAATGATATCCTTAGACCAAAATTAAAAAGATAGGATTTGTTGCTACATGAAAAAGCTGTCAGGTAATTTTATATTGCTCATTTTATTGCTTCTTCTGCAAGAAAGCACTTTTGCTCAGTCAGAAAAAGTAAGCTCTGGTGTTCGTATCGCCTGGGATTACGCTTCTATGCAGCAAATTGCAGAAATGGGAGGATATCCAAGACTAGCAAGATTAAAAGATTCCTCGATATTTGTAATTTATGAAACCCGAACCGGCGATATTCACTTTAAAAGAAGCTGGGACAACGGAAAAACCTGGAGCACCCCGACAGCTATTTTTTCTAAATTCTCTTATTCATCACTAGATGGGAAAACTACCGTCGTGAATATTGCAAACCCCGAAGTCAAACAATTACAAAACGGAGATATTATTGTCGCCTGCAATTACAGACCCAGACAAGAAGAAATTGCATCCTACTCTATCGTGATAAGGAGAAGTTTAGACAATGGTCGGACGTGGTTGCCGCCACAAACACTTTATGTGGCGGCGCCACGTTTTGGCGACGGCTGCTGGGAACCTTCCTTTTTACAATTGCCCAGCGGAGAATTACAAGTTTATTTCGCGAATGAAAACCCGTACCGGAAATCTGACGAACAGGAAATTTCAATGGTAAAATCATTTGACAACGGTAAAACATGGACCGAAAAAGCCTTTACCGTTTCATTCCGAAAAGAACGAAGAGACGGAATGCCCGTTCCAATTTTAATAAACAATGAAATTGTAGTAGCGATAGAAGATAATAAAACTGATCGATTTAAGCCTTATACCGTCAGAACAAAAATTTCCGATAACTGGAACCAACCGGTATTCGCCGGGTCTGAAAACAGAGACTATGCATTAGATACCCATATTCCTGATTCTGTTTATATGGGCGCTCCTTACCTTTTAAAACTTCCCAATGGCCTAACACTATTATCTTATCAGACTAATGAAAACAGGCCCTATGACTGGGAACTTTCTACAATGGAAGTCGCAATTGGTGATAAAGATGCCAGAAATTTCGGGAAACGAACCCGCCCATTTAACGTACCTCCGGATAAAGAAGCAAAGTGGAATTCAATAGCTTTGTGGGATGACCAGACGGTTGTCGCTTTAGCTTCCACAAATTTCAAATCTAAAAACGTTGCTCCCTGGCTAATTAAGGGATACATTATTCCTGACGTTATGAGAGCAAGCTCTGCCATAGAAGAGTTTCCGCTTTTTATAGGATCCAAATCCAATAGCAATCTAAGAGCCGGAATAGCCAGGAAAAATCAGGAGATCATCGTAAAATGCAATATCTCTGAAAAAGAGACATCTCAATCCGGAAAAACAGGGATGTATCTGTTCTTTCTTTTAGATGGGAAAAAACACAAAATATGGTCTTCCAAAAATGGAACAAACCAACTCTATATTGAAAAAAATGGACAATGGAAGCCGGTTTCCAATTTTGTTAAAACAAATACAGAAATAAATGAAAATGGATATCGTGTTTATTATACCATCCCTTACAAGAAGCAATCAAAAAGTTTACAAATAGGACTGGCGTTATCTTCTTATGACAATAATGGCAGTTTTTATACCGAATACCTTACCGATATGAATGAAAGTAATGCCGACTCCTGGATTAAAGTTGTACTATAAATTATGATTGAAATGAAAACAAAATTGCTTTTAGCCTTTATGCTCGCATGTGGTCATCTTGTTTCTAAAGCACAAGAAACGAAGGTACAATATAGCATTTCCCTAAAAACTCCCGGAAATGAGGCAAAAACCTATAATCTGCAAAACAACAGTAACGGAGCACTTACAGCACAGGAAAATATACCTGTTGAAATAAGACAACAGATTATCAGTAACGGAGAAACAACACGAATAGAAGTAAATATAAATGCCAGAGAAGAAGTCTACTACAGTTTCGAAGAAGTTTTTAATATAGCTTCTTTTGAACATCAAGACTGTCAGTTCTTTATGCCGGGCTTTTGGTATCATAAGAACCTCCGTTCTCCAAAAGAAGCACCTTCATTTGCCACAAGCGATAGCTGGCAGGTTCGCGAAGACAGATTAAGCACTCCGCTTACCGGCATTTTTAATGAGAAAAATGGAGACTTTTATACCGTCATCAGATTGGATCAGCTTAAAAATGAAAGCTTAACCACCCATAATGCCGGAGAAGTTATCCTCAATGGTAAAACAGATTTGGGATTTACCGGATTTAGAAATATCAATGGCTCTTCGGCCTTGGTTTTTGGATTTCCTTATAACGAAGCACCAAAGACCTATATCAGGAAATTAACGCTGATACCTGCGGTTAAAGCCTTTGAAAAACTGGAAAAAGGCGGAAGCAGAAAATTAACATGGGAAATCAGAAAAGGAAAAGCAAAAGACTATGCTGACTTTATTGCTAAAGCATGGGCATACTCCTTCGACACTAAAAAACCGCAGCCGGTTAATAATGCATACACAACTGCAGAGGCAAAACGGATTTTAACTAACTTCTTTAAAGAAAGCTATGTAGACCAATATGCTTTAAAGTATTATTCTGGAGTAGAACTGCGTACAGACGATTGTAAAAGTACCGGAATTGCAGAAGTTGGTTTTGTGGGAAGAGTACTGTTAAATGCCTATAATGCCTTAGAATATGGCGAACAGAGCAATGACGAGCAATTGGTTAACAATGCAAAGGCTATTTTTGACAGTTACCTTACGCATGGATTTACTTCTGCGGGATTTTTCAGAGAAGTGGTAGACTTTGTCCGAAACAAAGAAGAACACATTTACAGTATCCGTAGGCAATCTGAAGGGGCTTTTGCTATTCTAAACTATTTAAACTACGAAAAGAAAAAAGGAAGAAAACATCCCGAATGGGAAAACAGGGTTAAAACATTATTGTCAAACTTTGCAAAGCTTCAGAAGCCAGACGGAAGTTTCCCCAGAAAATTCGATAACGATTTGCAGATAAAAGATGCCAGCGGAGGCAGTACTCCTTCTGCCACGCTACCTTTAACAATGGCTTATGCATACTTTAAAGACAAGAAATACCTTGAACAGGCCAAACGGACTGCTGTTTACCTGGAAAAAGAAATCATATCAAAATCTGATTATTTCTCGTCTACATTAGACGCAAACTGCGAAGACAAAGAAGCTTCTTTATACGCTTCTACAGCAATGTATTATCTGGCTATGGTTTCTTCCGGAAAAGAACGCCTGCATTATACAGAATTATGTTCAAAAGCAGCCTATTTCTGTCTGACATGGTATTATACCTGGGATGTTCCTTTCGCTCAGGGGCAAATGCTGGGCGACGTCGGCTTTCAGTCACGTGGCTGGGGAAATGTCTCTGTTGAAAATAACCATATAGATGTTTTCATTTTCGAGTTTGCAACAGTCTTAGACTGGCTGGCACAACAGAAAAAAGAAGACAGGTTTTCCAAATTCTCTTCGGTAATTAAAAGCTCTATGTTACAATTAATGCCTGTAAAAGACCATATGTTCAATATTGCAAAAGTGGGCTATTATCCGGAGGTTGTACAGCATACCAACTGGGACTACGGAAAGAACGGAAAAGGTTTTTATAACGATATCTTTGCTCCGGGCTGGACAGTGGCTTCACTATGGCAAATGTTAAGCCCAACAAGAGTAGAAGACTTTTTTAAACCCACCAAAAAATAAATCCTATGAGAGCGTATTTTTTTAAGATGATGTTTCTGCAGCTTTTAGTTATGTCCTCTTGTTATGGCTGTAAAAAGGGCAATAAGTCTTCTTTTGAAGTCCCCAAAACCAACGAGTATTTTAATCCTGTTCTTAATATAAGCCTGCCAGACCCAACCATTATTAAAAGTAATGATGGCAGTTTTTATCTATACGCTACAGAAGATACCAGAAATGTTCCTATTTATAAATCTTCCAATCTGATTGACTGGAAGTTTCAGGGAACAGCCTTTACAGACAATACCAGGCCAAACTTTGAACCGAACGGAGGAATATGGGCCCCGGATATCAATTATATAAACGGAAAATATGTGTTGCATTATTCCATGTCGGTTTGGGGCGGCGAGTGGACTTGCGGAATTGGAGCAGCAGTATCTGACAAGCCCGAAGGCCCGTTTACAGATAAAGGGAAACTTTTCAGAAGCAATGAAATTGATGTGCAAAACTCAATAGACCCCTTTTATATAGAAGAAAATGGGAAGAAATATCTGTTTTGGGGAAGTTTTAGAGGCATATATGCAATAGAACTTACCGATGACGGTTTATCCGTTAAACCGGGAGCACAAAAGCAACAAATAGCAGGTACTGCATTTGAAGGAACCTATATTCATAAAAAAGGTGATTTCTATTATCTCTTTGCTTCAATTGGCTCCTGCTGCGAAGGAGTAAACAGCACTTATAAACTGGTTGTCGGCCGATCAAAATCATTGATGGGACCTTATGTAGATAAAACAGGGAAAAACATGATGGACAACGGATATAACATTGTAATCAGCTCTAACAGCCGTTTTGTAGGAAACGGACATTGTTCTGAAATTGTTCAGGACAAAGATGGAGCCGACTGGATTTTTTATCACGGTGTAGATGTTAACAATCCAAAAGGGCGTGTGCTTTTATTAGATCAGGTAAAATGGGATAATGAAAACTGGCCTTATGTAGAAGGAGGTTCTCCATCTTTAAAATCTGTCAAACCTAATTTTAACTAGAATATTATAATACCATGAACAAGATTATTTCTTTTATACTGTTAATCTTTCTGTTTTCCTGTTCAGAAAGCAAAAAGGCACCAGCATTATTGGACGCTCAGGCATTTTCTAAGGAAATAGATGGTAAAAAAGTCTCGCTTTATACCCTTGAATCTAAAAACGGATTGATTTTACAAGTAACCAATTTCGGACTGCGAGTGGTTTCCCTATGGGTACAAGATAAAAATGGGAAATATGATGATGTTGCAGTTGGTTATGAAAATATAGACAGGTACATTAACAATACCGGAGAACGCTTTTTAGGGCCTGTTGTTGGTCGTTATGCCAATAGAATCGCTAAAGGGCAATTTACTTTAGACGGAAAAACATACAACTTGCCCATTAACAACAACGGGCAAACATTGCATGGAGGTACTAAAGGTTTAGATATGGTTGTTTGGGACGTCGATAGTGTAGCTAAAAACCTAATCCGTTTCTCTTATCTGGCTCCGGATGGACAAGATGGATTTCCGGGAAATCTAAAAATAAACGTAGAATACAGCTTAACAGATGATAACGAATTTAAAATCATGTATAAAGCAACTACAGACAAGCCTACAGTTGTCAATTTATCCAATCACACATTTTTCAACTTGAAAGGCGAAAGCAATGGAACTATAACAGATAACGAACTGACAATTTATGCCAGCCACACCACTCCAATAGACAGCGTTCTTATTCCTACCGGAGAAATCACCTCTGTTGAAAATACGCCATTTGATTTTAGAAAGCCAAAAACTATAGGCGAAAGAATAGAAGAAAATAATCCACAGCTTAAAAACGGGAAAGGTTACGACCATAATTGGGTGTTAGACAGAAAATCGACTAATGAAGTTGAACTTGCCGCTGAACTTTTTGAGCCCAAAAGCGGAAGATTACTGCAGGTTTATACAGACCAACCGGGGTTACAGTTTTACAGCGGAAACTTTTTTGACGGAAAAACCAATGGGAAATTTGGAAAACCTATAAAATTCCGTGAGGCTTTGGCTTTAGAAACTCAAAAGTTTCCTGACAGCCCTAATCAACCCAATTTCCCCTCTACAAGGTTAGATCCCGGACAAACCTATACTCAAACTTGTATCTATAAATTCTCTATCAGAAAATAACCCCTTTCATATGAGACATTTCATAAAAAGAACACTCCAAATAATTTCCGCAACAGCATTTACACTAAATATTTTTAGTGCAAACGCTCAATGGAAACCTGCAGGAGACAAGATAAAAACACAGTGGGCAGAGCAGATAAATGTAAATAACGTACTTCCCGAATATCCAAGGCCAATTATGGAAAGAGCAGATTGGCGAAACCTAAACGGACTTTGGGAATACGCCATCTTGCCTGTCGGCAAAGCAGAACCTAAACAATTTGACGGAAAAATATTAGTTCCGTTTGCCGTAGAATCCAGCCTGTCTGGAGTTCAAAAAGAACTGGGCGGCAATAACGAGCTTTGGTATAAGCGATCTTTCGATATTCCTTCCGCCTGGAAAGGCAAAAATATCCTGCTTCATTTTGGCGCTGTTGACTGGAAAACAGAAGTTTTTATAAATGATATTAAGATTGGTTCACATATCGGTGGGTATACTCCTTTTTCATTTGACATCACTCCTTTTCTTACCAAAGGAAACCAAAAGCTGGTTGTAAAGGTTTGGGACCCAACAACAGACGGGTATCAGCCTGTAGGCAAACAGCGTAAAAAACCAGAAGGAATCTGGTACACTCCAGTATCCGGAATCTGGCAAACCGTTTGGTTAGAGCCTGTAAATTCACAACACATCGCACAGGTAAAAAGCTCATCGGATATCGATAAGAAAAAGTTAATTTTCGATATACAAACCACTGGAACAAACTCTGCCAATATCATTGAGGTAAAAGTAAAAGACAGTGGAAAAACCATAAGCGCTTATAAAGCCAAAACAGGACAGCCAATTGAAATACCTGTTGAAACAGCAAAGCTGTGGAGTCCGGAAAACCCTTTTTTATATGATGTAGAAGTAGCTCTGCTTAAAGACGGAAAAATCGTAGATAGAATAAGCAGTTACGCGGCCATGCGGAAAGTCTCTACCAAAAGAGATGAAAACGGTATAGTAAGGCTCCAACTGAATAATAAAGATTATTTCCAATTTGGCCCATTAGACCAGGGCTGGTGGCCAGACGGTTTATATACAGCTCCTACAGATGAGGCTTTGGTTTACGATATTCAGAAAACAAAAGATTTCGGATTCAATATGATTCGTAAACATGTAAAAGTTGAGCCTGCCCGCTGGTATACGCATTGCGACAGGCTGGGTATTTTAGTTTGGCAGGATATGCCAAACGGCGATAAATCTCCGCAATGGCAAAACAGGCAATATTTTAATGGCAGCGAGCTGATTAGAAGCGGTGAATCAGAGGCCAATTATCGCAAAGAGTGGAAAGATATTATGGATGATTTATATTCATATCCTTCTATAGTGACCTGGGTGCCTTTTAATGAAGCGTGGGGACAGTTTAAAACCCAGGAAATTACAGAGTGGACAAAAAACCACGATCCATCCCGACTGGTTAACCCCGCAAGCGGAGGAAATCATTACCGTGTTGGAGATATGCTGGATCTGCACAATTATCCCGGACCTGAAATGTACCTTTATGATGCAGAAAGAGCAACTGTTTTAGGCGAATATGGCGGTATTGGCCTCGCATTACAGAACCATCTTTGGCAACCTGAAAAAAACTGGGGTTATATTCAGTTTAAGAATTCAAAGGAAGTTACCGATGAATATGTGAAGTATGCCGAAAAGCTGAAAAAGATGATTAGATCCGGCTTTTCTGCGGCCGTTTACACGCAAACTACAGATGTTGAGGGAGAAGTTAACGGACTGATTACTTATGACCGAAAAGTTATTAAAATGGACGAGCCGAGAGTTCGGCAGATAAATAAGGAAATTTGTTCTATTTTAGACAAGTAAGATAAAAAAGAGGATTGTCTAAAATACCGCATTTTTGATGATCTCGCTCAGAAGTATTCGCATAGGTGTTAAGCTAAACGGAAATCACTCTTTTGCCGCAGGGTCCTCTTCGAGAGACCGCTGCTCGGGCAGAGAGATGATTTACTGCTGTTCGCTTTTATCTCTGTCTGAGCTTCTTGTCTTTGTCCAAGCAGGGTCTTTCTGCAAAGAAGACCCTGCGCAAACTGAATAGCTTCAAAAAACCGCTCTTCGAACCAAAAGCACTTCCTTAATCACTTTCTTCTCACCCTATTAGGGAGAGATGCCCGAAGGGCAGAGAGGGTTCTTTAATACTTCACTGCTTCTTTTAAGTTAGGTTAAAAGCGTGTGTGATTTTATTCTAAAGCCTGTGTGTTATCGCTTCTGTCCGTTCATCGTTTCTCCTTCTCCCTCGGGGAGAAGGTGCCCAAAGGGCGGATGAGGGATGACATCCCTTAACTTAACATAGATACAAACGCTTTGAGTAAAGATTCCTTCCCTGTTTTTTCGAGACCAAGAATGACAGGATTTTAGGCTATACTACTAACAAATCCCTCTTTTGCCACAGGCCTCAATAGACCGTTGCTCGGGCAGAAAGATGATTTACTGCTGTTCGCATTTGCGCTGTCTGAGCTTCTTATCACTGTCCAAGCAAGATCCTTCTAAAAGAAAATCATTCAGAAAGCTTTCCTTCTATAGCTGGAAAGATAAATATTCAAAAATGTTTTGCATTTATAATACCTCTTCTTCCCTTTCCAATTCCGCAGTTTTAGGTATTTTACGCTTTAATGGCTTATAGCTCTTTTTCTTATCAGCATAAGGATAAGGGATTTTAAAGATCCTATCAATAGTTTCGGAGGTTTTGAGACAATACATACACATGATTAATATCGCCAGTCCTAAAAACATCAATATTCTAAATTCAGAAGACACCTGTTCCAAAGAAGATTCTTTATCTATCCAATAAATTCCAAGACTTAAAATGTTAAATACGCCCCAAATATTGGCATATTTTAGCGTTTCTGTCCTTCTGTTCACTAAAAATAGAAACAGTAACACTCCTAAAAAGACATTGCACAAATTTATAAGAGGCTTAAAGAGATGGAATAACATGGGCAAAAAAGTTTGCCCATTTAATTGGCCCACCCGTAAATAACTGATAGCGGAAAAATAGTTTATCACCAGCACAATCAATTCACAAATAGCAAATACAGGAACAATAGCCATTAAACCCCAAACCCAACCCAGATTTTCATTTTGATATGCACTCTGCTCTCCAATTGAAATAACATAACCAGAAGGTTTAATGTATAGCCTATAGCATAAAAAACACGCCAGCAAAAAGAAACAAGCAAATCCCACGGTGCAAAGTACGACAAAACCATTGGTTAGAACAGGAATCCCGTTTCCTGAATAATATAATTCCAGCCCCATATGCTTTTCTATTTCAGGAATATCCTTTCTGTATTCCGCCAGTTCAGAAACCGAAATATGGTCTTTAAAAGTTTTAAGATTATATTCTATAGATATGATATTTCCTTTAGAAAAAGTATTAGACGAAAATTCATATGCGGCTCTTTTTATATCGAAATGCTCCTTTTTTATAGACCAGGGAGCCCACATATGAAAATTAATATTATATTTTATCTCATAAGGATAATTTAATCCTAACCCATATTTTCTACGCGGATTTACTTTAGCAAAATTTTCACTAATCAGAGCTGCGCTAAAATAGAACGCATGTCTCTGACCGTTTTCATCTACGGGTTTCCAGACATCTTTTAAGTCATAATTTTCAATTATTTCAAAAGTATTATTCTGTTCATTATCAAAAACACTGATAGAATCTGATAGCTCAACCTCATTGTATAGTTTTCTGTAATATTCCAGAAACTCCTTTTCCATTCCCTCTTCTCCACTATATGCAAACCGATAGCGCATGTCATTAGCATGATTTCCAGAATAAACACTTCGAACCTGAAGCCTTACTCCCTCTCCTCTGGGATACATAAAAAAGCTTTCCTCAACCGTTATTTTGCCTAATTCTACAGGCTGCTGAGGGATATCTGTTAACTTTTTCTGACCGGCAGAAAGTACCAATGCCTTATAATATTTGGGACAATAAAGACTATAAAGCCCTCCTCTCTGATAAGATATCGTAGGATCTATAAAATAAGATCTTCCTTTGTGGTTGATATAGACGATCATATGATCGAACCGTAAGGGTGAAATAAGACTTTCATTAAGAACACTTCCCGTTCTGCTATTTACAAGAGCCAGACTGGCATTAATCCCTCCGCTTTTAAGAATGCTGGCTAATAACACAGACTTATCTTTACAGTCGCCATATCTTTGGCTGAAGACTTTTTCCGGAGAATTTGCCTTATGGGAATAAACACCAATTTCAACTCCCATATAACGAATATCGTCCTGAACCAATCGAATGGCATCTTCTATGTACCCTTCTTTATGATAGCCCCGATGTATTTGTTTCAGTTCTTTTACCTTCTCTCCTAATGTGCCAGAATTTACTTCTTTAACAGGATTAAGAGCCATCGCCCAGTTAACGACTTCTTCCCACGTTTGATATTCCGAAATTTCTACACGCGAATAAACGCTCTCCCAGGCGGGCATTCTCTCTTCTGCTTCTACCGCCGGAACAGAAAAAGATTCCCATTCATAATATTGATATTGGTTATCTGCACTGTTTTTGACTTTTGGGATATTCCCAAAATTTTTAAAATTAAGTTTGCGATTTTTATCAACTATCAGTCTTTTATACAAATGGGCTATAGGTACAAATTCATTGAAAAAAAGACTTTCGCTGTATTTACCTGAAAATACCGGGTTCCTACCTTTTAGGGTATAGGAATATTCAATCCTGTCTCCTACCCTAATATCATCCAATATTATATGTGCATAATAAGTTCCATGATATAAAAAACTGGATAGTTCGTTTTCTGTTGGCAGGACTTTAATTTCACTTAATTTTAGTTTATTGATAGGTTTACCCGCTCTCCAAACAGTAATATCGTGAAAAATAAGCTTTTGATAATCCGGAATAAAAGTCACCGAAATATTTGAAGCTTGCTGCACACCAACTTTAGAGGCTATGTCAAAAATAAAATGATTGTAGTCTGCTTCTGATTGTACATGAATCTGATTATCGAAAAGCTTATAATAATAACCTTCTTTTATCGATTTCGAGGGAATCTTCTTTTCAGAATCTTTTACGTCTATTACCCACTCTGGTTTTTCTTTCTTCTCGACTTCAGGCGCAGAGAAAACATTTAAAGCGCTTAAAAAAGCTATTAGTAGGAGCAAAAGGCGATGTCTTTTCATTTATAAATAAAATTTTAACAGCTATCAGACTTAGGTTTATCTTATAGAATTTATTTTAAATAATTATAGTAATTTTTGTCATGATTTATATTATTTAAGACAATAAAACTTAGAATATTTAGATTTATGACATTTGGTCGATTATATTTTCTGGCTTGAAAAGCGATTTGATCGTTTTTATTGTTACTTTAGCGCTTTTTAAGCTTTTAACTTCTAAAAATTTTTTTTAGATGTTAAGAGTAGACAGCAAGAAGCCTTATCAATTAGTATATTCGTTAGCCAAACACGATTTTTTGGGTTTTTTAATAGAGCCCCATATCGTACAGCTTAATCAGAACGGAAGCTTTTCCTTAACATATCAAAGAATTTTTTCTAATACAGCCGAAGAATTTAAAAGCCACCTTTCAGAAGACGATTTTAAAATCATCAAAATTTTAGACGGTCTTGAACAAGATGCTATTATTAAGAAATTCTATAAAAAGAACATTCGTCCCCTGGAATTTTTTACTAAAAACTGGGACGATAAATCTTATGACGCTTTAAGGCCGAAACTAGAAAAGAAAATTGCAGAAGCTCTACCCTTACTAAAAAATAAAGAAGTCTATCTCATGAGCAAAGAGGGATGGCCTGTCGAGAAAAAAATCCAGATTGCAGAAGAAGCTGCTACCGTGTTATTCCATTTTAGAAGAAACGAAACAGAAACAAGATATTTTCCTACCATTAAATATCAGGGTCTTAAAGTAGAGTTTATGTTTAAAGATGCTCAGATTATTTCAAACAATCCTGCATTATTACTGGTGGAAAACTCCCTTTATTATTTTGACCAGAACCTGGAAGGAAAAAAGCTGCAGCCCTTTCTTAACAAAAGATATATCTCTATTCCCAAAACATCAGAACAAACTTATTTCGAAAAATTTGTTTCGCCTTTAATTGAGAAATACCATGTTTATGCAGAAGGCTTTACCATCAATACAGAAAAACATCAGGCTACACCTATTTTAAAAGTCGTCTATGTACCCGAGGGGATTTCTGAACTTCAATTATATTTTAAATATGCCGATTACGTTTTTCCTGCGGGCAATAACACAGAAGTAAGCGTAAGAATGGAAAAAGATGGAGACAACTATCTATTCCATCGTATCAAAAGATCTTTAAAATGGGAAAAAGATAAAATTGATGAACTTTTAACCTTAGGGTTGAAAAAGAACTCTAACCTTTTTGTTCATTTTGAAGTCGGTCAGGCAACCGAGAATGCAGACAGATCTCTTAGTATTTTCGATTGGATAAGCGAGAACCACGAAACGTTAACCAATAAAGGCTATATTTTCGAAGCTGATACAAGCGCCCAGAGATATATTATCGGACAAAACAAAATCGATCTGGAAATTCAGGAAAATAACGACTGGTTTGATATTAATGCGGTTGTACATTTTGGCATATATACCATTCCTTTTATACAGCTGAAAAACCACATTCTGAATAAAAAACGGGAATTTACGCTGCCTAATGGTGAAATTGCCATTATTCCTGAAAAATGGTTCTCGCAGTACGGAAATCTGCTTTCTTTCTCAGAAGGAACAGATCAGCTGCAATTAAAGAAACTTCATGTTGGTCTTGTCCACGATTTTGCAAACAGCGATTTAGCAAGTGTAACCATGGACAGAAAACTTCAACGACTGGCCGACTTTGAGCATATAGAAGAAACAGAAAATCCAATTGGCTTTAAAGGAACCTTAAGACCTTATCAACATGCAGGCTATAACTGGTTTCATTTCCTTCAGAAATATAATTTTGGTGGCTGTTTAGCTGATGATATGGGTTTAGGAAAAACCATTCAGACATTAGCACTGCTTCAAAAATGCAAAGAGACAGAACAGCAGCAAGGCATTCACACAACCTCGCTGATTGTTATGCCTACTTCATTAATTTATAACTGGATTAACGAAGCAAAGAAGTTCACTCCGCAGCTAAAAATTTATACACACACGGGTTCTAACAGGGAAAAGAATATAGATTTCCTAAGTCAATTTGATATCGTTATTACTACCTACGGAATTAGCCGTATTGATATTGATATCCTGAAAGAAATGTATTTCAATTACATCATTCTCGACGAAAGCCAGAATATTAAAAATCCTACCTCTAAAGCTTTTAAAGCGATAAAACAGCTTAAATCCAGATATAAACTCATCTTGTCCGGAACTCCGGTAGAAAATACCGTAAACGATTTATGGACACAAATGTCGTTTATAAACCCGGGATTACTAGGTTCACAAACCTTTTTCCAAACTGAGTTTGTTATGCCAATAGAAAAGAAAAAGGATGAAGAAAAGGCTCAAAAGCTACAGGCACTAATAAAGCCTTTCGTAATGAGGCGGACAAAAGAACAGGTTGCATCTGAACTTCCACCGAAAACAGAAAACATTTTCTTTAGTGAAATGACAGAGGACCAGGCTGATTTCTATGAAAAAACAAAATCTGAATATCGAAATGAGCTATTAAAATCAATCGAGAGTGGCGAATTTTCAAAATCTCCGGTACAGATGCTTCAGGGACTTACCAAGCTGAGGCAAATAGCTAACCACCCGGTATTGATAGATACTGACTATAGCGGGGAATCCAGCAAGTTTACAGATGTAATATATAAACTGCAAAGTATTATTGAAGCAGGTCATAAAGTATTAGTATTCTCTCAATTTGTAAAACAATTAGATCTTTATCGTAACTATTTTGAGGAAAACAATATCGCTTATTCTTACCTAGACGGCTCTACGCAACAAAGAGGCAAAGTTGTGGAAGAATTTAAAAACGATGAAACCATTCAGGTTTTCTTAATTTCTATAAAAGCCGGAGGTGTAGGCTTAAACCTTACAGAAGCGGATTATGTTTTTATCTTAGATCCATGGTGGAACCCTGCTGTAGAACAGCAGGCCATTGACAGAAGTCATAGAATTGGACAAACAAAAAATGTATTTATTTATAAATTCATCACAAAAGACACCGTAGAGGAAAAAATTCTGGCTTTGCAAAACAGAAAACTATCTGTTGCCAAATCTTTAATTACTACAGAAGAAAGCTTCATAAAATCGCTGTCTGAAGAAGATATTAAGGAGATTTTAGGCTAAATAGAGTATTGAGACACGCGCCATCTTTGAAATAAGAAAACATGACAACAGAGGAAAACAGAACCAAAGAGCACAACCTTACTCCCCTCTCTTTCGGAGAGGGGTCGGGGGTGAGGCCAACTAAAATAGCAATAGTAGGCCCGGAATCTTCTGGAAAAAGTTCTATTACCAAAGGACTTGCCCAACACTTTAACAGCCTTTGGGTTCCGGAATATTCCAGATTTTATTGTACTAATTTAAACAGAGATTGTACCATACAGGACGAAATAAACATGTTTTACGGCCAGGTCGCACTGGAAGAGGCAATTTTATCTGTTGTTAAAAATGATCTGCTTTTTTGCGATACAACTTTTATGACAGTTAAGATCTGGTGCAACCATCAGTTTGGAGAATGTCCGCTCATGGTATCGGAAGAATTAACAAAAAGGCAATACGATTTCTATTTGCTGCTAAAAAACGATCTTCCGTGGGAAGACGATCCTCTGCGCAATTTTAAAGGTATGGGCGACTATTTCCTGGAAATATGGAGAAATGAGCTGGAAAATATAAATGCAAATTTTGTTGAAATAGGAGGTACAGAAACCAGACTGCCCAATGCGATTAATGCGGTTAACCACTTTCTAAAAAACCGTTAAACCAAAGCTTGTTCTAATCTGTCTTTCACTTCTTCTGTATACATTCCTGATCCTGAGACCAAAAATCCTTTTGTCCCATTTTTAGAAAGTACTGCGTAAACTATAGAGTCATCAGAAAGGTCAGACTCATTTTCAAAATGATATAAATCTGTAACCCGAACATCGTCCAGCGGAATTTTCTCGTCCTCAGCAATAAGGTAATTACCATCAAGATCGAAGTCTACCGTGTAACCCTGGTCTTTGAGCCTTTCCACAGCTGGTGAAACGGCATCATAATGATATTTCTTTTCAAACATAGATAGATAGTTAAGGGAAAGCAAATCCCGCAAAATCCAAGCCATTAATTTGAAAATCAATCACATATAAATAAAAACCATTTTTAAAGAATTTCCTGAATAGTTTTATCTATCCAGAAAAGTATATGAGAAGGTAGCTCCCCGCTCGAATCTGTTCCTCTATTAATAAAAGAAGCGAAAACTCAATCTAAAGGAAAGAGCCCGATAAAATCGAGCTCATCACATTAATAATTAATATCTAATTTTGCCTAACTTTTGGAGTGTACTCAATATAAGCCTCTTTTCTTATAAAGCTTTTAGTCCCTTTAACTGGCTCTTATTGGCTACTTCAATAATACTTATAGCGAAACCACCTGCAGGAACAGATTTCTGAACCAGCTCGGATTTATTGTTTACCACCACTTTTCTGATCTCATAAGCCTGTGGATTCTTCTTGTAATCGGCATCCTTTGTATCGGCATATATAGTTGCTACGTATTTTTTACCAGCGTCTAAAAAGTCGAAAACGATATTAGAAGTATGTCCTTTTTCTCCTGCCACGCTTCCTACAAACCAGTTATTGCTGCCTTTCGCTTTGCGGGCAACTGTTATATATTGTCCGGGTTCGGCTTCAAGATATTTACTGTCGTCCCAGTCAAGCGCAACGTCTTTAATAAATTGGAATGCATCCGGAAAACGTTCGTAATTCTCAATTAAATCTGCCGCCATCTGTAGCGGGCTGTACATGGTTACATACAGTGCCAATTGATTTGCCAGCGTACTGTTAACCCACGATTTGTTATTCGGGTTTATTTTTGATATATCCATCTCAAATATACCTGGCGTATAATCCATCGGACCACCTATTAGCCTTGTAAAAGGCAAAATGGTTACATGGTTAGGCTTGCTCCCGCCAAATGCCTGATATTCGGTTCCTCTGGCAGATTCGTTTCCTATAAGATTTGGATAAGTTCTGCTCATACCTGTCGGGCGTACGGCTTCGTGTGCATTTACCATAATCTTATATTCCGCTGCTTTTTCTATGGCATATTGATAATGATTATTAATCCACTGACTGTAATGATACTCACCCCGTGGAATCATATCACCTACATATCCACTTTTTACGGCGTTATAACCATGTCTTTTCATGAATTTATACGCTGTATCTATATGACGCTCGTAATTTCTTATAGAGCCCGACGTCTCATGATGCATAATCATTTCTACTCCCTTGCTTTTTGCATAGTTTTGTATTCCTAACAAATCAAAATCCGGATAAGGAGTTACAAAATCAAAAACATAATCTTTGGAGTTTCCGAACCAGTCTTCCCAGCCTGTGTTCCAGCCTTCAACCAGCACACCACCGAAACCGTTGGCAGCAGCAAAATCTATATAACGTTTCACGTTTTCGGTAGTTGCTCCATGACGGCCATGTGGCTTAACTTTCGTATAGTCTGTTTTGTTTAAATCTACACTGGGTAAATCATAGGTATAAGACCATTCACTTTTACCGGTAATCATTTCCCACCAAACACCTACATATTTCATGGGCTTTATCCACGAGGTATCTTCTATCTTACACGGTTCGTTTAAATTCAGCGTAAGCGCAGATGCCAAAATATCACGGGCATCATCACTTACCATAATGGTTCTCCACGGCGTCTGTGCCGGAGCCTGCATATTGCCCTTGTCTCCATTGGCATCAGGAGTAAGCCAGGATTCAAAAACGAAGTCCTTATCATTCAGATTTAAATGCATACAGGCATAATTGATTAAGGCCGCTTCGTGGATATTGATGTACAAACCTTCTTTAGTCTTCATCATTAGCGAAGTTTGTACTCCTGTTGGAGAAAACGGAGTCTGAGATGCATTAGGAGTAATTGCTTTTTTCATCAAGCCTCTTATCTCAGACAGCTTTGATGTGGTGAAATCATATTCTTGTGTATCATAGTCTCCCGGAATCCAGAAAGCCGTATGATCACCTGTCATGGCAAATTGGGTTCGCTCTTCTTTAATTACGAAATATATCAGATTCTTTTGTTGCGGAAACTCGTAACGGAAACCCAACCCATCATTAAATAAGCGAAATCGTATTACCATTTCCCTTTGCGTCCCCTTCTGTATGAGGTTTACCGAGAGTTCATTATACTGATTACGAATGTTCTTCCTTTCTCCCCAAACCGGCTGCCATATTTCATCGAAACTGCTCGTAGCAGTATTTTTCAGGCTAAACCCGTCATAAAGTGAGTTTTTAATATCCTTTTGCTCTGTTTTGATAGCGGCTTCATCACCAAATTCCACTTTAGTTGTATTGCCTTTTAATTCCAACCCCATTTTACTGGGCTTAATAACTTCTTTCCCTTTATAAAAAAGCTGATAGCCTGGGACGCCATTATCTGTAATACGGAAATTCATTCTTAACAATCCGTCCGGCGATTTCAGTTCCTGAGCCAGCGCAGGGCAAGCCATAATTAAGCAGCTAAGTGCTATAATTAAGTGTTTCTTCGTAATCATATTATTGTGTTTATATCGACTCCTTTGCCTTCGACATTATCCGGTCTGTATTCGTAATTATTTATAGATTTTTATCTGCAGAGTACTCCTTTCGTCTGGTACTTTTACCCAGCATTCATTGGTTTCTGCGTTCCAGGACCATTGTGTTGTTTTCTTATCTGAGTTTAGGTGCTTTTCTATTAACTCCTGCTTCGCATTCTTAACAGATTTTCCTCCGATCGAAACAGATTTTGGCTTTGCTTCTAAATGAAACTTCAGAACGATATCTCTTCTTCCGGCCTGCCTATATCCTTTATCTTCGGGAGTGATAGTAGTTTCCCATCCGGTATTTTTCGTTTGGCAGTTAAATCGGGTTTTAGAATAAATATCCTTCAGGTAGTCCTGATTATTGCCTTCATCTTCATAAAGTTCAAAGCTGGCACTTTCATCCTCATAGTTAGGGAAGACATGAACAAATACAGAATAATCTGTTCTTTCTTCCAGATACTGCATAACTGGTATCTGTGGTACAATCGAGCCTTTCTTAACAAATATGGGGATGGTGCTTAATGGCGCCTGGTACGCAACGGTCTGCCCGCCTAAATAAACTGTTTTTTTATTATTGAAATCTATCCACTCTCCATCAGGTAAATAAACTCGTTTTACACGCTCTCCCTTTTTAAGTACAGGCGCTATTAAAAGTTCTTCACCAAATAAAAACTGATCGTCTATTTTTATTACGTTTTCATCTTCAGGATACTCCATAAACAAGCCTCTGGTTATTGGCAATCCGGTATCATGCGCTTTGCGGGCATAGGTGTAGAGATATGGGAATAGCTGATATTTTAACTCAATAGCAGCTTTTGCATTCTTTTCTGCAATTTCTCCAAACACCCATGGCTCCACAGCATTATCGCCTTCGTGGTGCGCTCTGCTTAACGGATTAAATACACCGAATTGCATCCAGCGGGTATAAAGTTCGGCCATCGCCATGTGATTTGTAATATCTCCGCAATAGCCAGATATATCTGTTGTCCAAAATGGAATACCTCCTAAACCTGCGGAAATCCCAACAGCAACCTGATTGGCCATTTGCGCCCAGCCATTTAGTACGTCGCCACCGTTTCCGCTATCACCTGTCCATCCAAATGTATAGCGCTGCAAGCCTGCGTAAGCAGCTCGTGTCATTTGGAATACACGCCTGCCCGGATTACGTTTTTCAAATTGTTCTTTTACTACTTTATCCCAGGTAAGGCCATATACATTGTGAATTTCATTATGCATTCCTATATGATGCTTCATATTCAGGCGGTCGATATCCTCTTCATTACTCCAGGCGGGTTCGCCCATATCTGTCCAGAACCCGCGAACACCGTCATTTAAAGGTTTTTGCTGATAAGCTCCCCACCAATCTGCGACAGCCGGAATAGTAAAATCTACCACCCCGCAATTGCCTCCCCATGGCCAGGGCATATCATAAGATTTACCAGTACGCCCGTCTTTTACCAGATAACCCAGACGGTCTGCTTCCTGCCATTGATCTTTATTGGCCTGAGAGATTACCGGATCTTGCGAAACAATCATTTTAAAGCCTTGTTTCTCTAAGCTTTGCAACATGGCTTTAGGGTTTTTATAATTTCCCTGACGCCATTCAAAGTCCTGTAGCCATTGTGTCCAGCCAATGTCCTGATAAATGATATCGCATGGTATACGGCGTTTCCTGAATTCAGCCGCTATTTCAAGCGCCTGATCTTCGCGGGTATATAAACCTCTTGATTGAGCAAATCCAAATGCCCATTTCGGTGGCATAATAGGCTTTCCGGTAAGGGCTATATATTGTTGCTGGATATCTTTATAATCCTTTCCGTGTATAAAATAGTAGATAAATTCACCGTCCGGAGCTTCAAACGAATAGTATTCTTCCGTTTTTGAACCAAAATCGAACGCTGTCTTATAGGTATTATCTAAAAATATTCCGTAGCGATAGCTACTCATAAAAAACGGGATGCTTTTGTACAAAGGGTCTTCTGTAGTACTATAACAAGGTTTGTCGCTGTTCCACATTTTATAAGTTTTACCACGTCTGTCCAGTGTCCCCGTTTTCTCTCCTAAACCAAAGAAATGTTCATCCTTCCTCAGTACTTTCAATGCTTTCTTTCCGCCAGCACCTGTTGTAATATGCCCCTGTTCCTTATAATCGCTAAATAGCAATTTTTGCCATTTATCAAAAATCTGCAACTGCATTGGGCTTTTATTTAACCGTATCCGCAGTTTAGAAGTAAAAATCTCATAGGCAGATGGTTCTTCATTGACTTTTATTTCACCAATATCTTCCAGATTTTCGTTAATAACCGCAAAAGAGGCATTTTTACGTATAAGCCTGCCTGTAGGATCATACCATACTTTTATTACCGAGCTGCTATTTAATGTCAATGCCAGCTTACTCCCGTCTTTGCAATTAAATACTATCTGATTGTCTGTTTTTGTGTATGATAAACATTCGGTAGCACTTATTTTTAAAGGGAGTAGTAAACAAAATAAAATAAGATATTTATACAGATTCATTTTCTTAAATTAATATTCTACAACAACCATATCCCAATACTTTAATTCCGGAAGGCTAAACCTAACCTCATTACCCGCTTGTGTATGAGAAAGTGTAACTGGCACTCCCTTTTTAAAATCGGGCGATGCTAGCCATACCTTCTTAACTGGCCTGGCAGTTTGAAAAACGATATCCGCATTGGTAATTGTAGAAGGTTCGGTTTGTGTCCCGTTTGTATCCCTCCATTCCAAAGAATTAGCATTACTAAAATTCAGAAAATGAATTACGTCTTTATCCCCAAATTCCTTTACCTTAAACGATACCTGACCCTTATTGGGTTGCCAGTTGTTCAACACCATTTTGCCGTTGGTATTTTGCAGTATGTTACTTGTGGTAAAACTTCCCCCATCACGAAGGATATTCTGATAAGCTACCAAAAAATCATAATAATTTACCAGGGCTTGTTTAATATCTGAGGTCGCCTGTAAATTTGAATTTGGAAAGTACTCATTAGCCAGATAGTGTTCACCTAATTCCAAATGTGCACCTCCAAAGGCGAAAATCACTGCATTTGCAAGTAGTATTCCGGATTTATTCAGGTAGCCTACATTACCTGATTTTCCATAATTCATGTAAGCTGCAAAGACTGAATTTTTAGTATTACCCGAAAGCGTCGCATTGTTTGTGATAACTTCAGCAAGTTCTGCAAACGTTTTAGTTTCATCCCAAACTTCTGTATACAAAAAATCTACCTCTTCATTTGCAATGAGGTTTTGTCCGTATCCGCTTACTGCATTCATAACCAAACTTTTATTGGGTTGCGCGGCTTTCATAGCCCGGATGAATGCGGGATAGGTTTCATTTAGATTAACCAGTGCACCATTAAAATCATAAACATTACCACGGTATCCAAGCTGATCGATATGGTAGCCGTCAAAATCAAAAACTTTATAAACATCCTGATGCCTTTGCGCCAGATACGCTTGCCATTGCGTATTGCCCGGATTTACCAGATAAATACTGCTTCTAAATGGCGCATCTAACTGATGTTTGTCTTTTTCAGTACGGTTAGCATCTTTATATAAATACCAGTCCTCCCTCACACCATCGCCCGCAGCATTGTTAAGCGCGCCAAAAGCAAGATTGTAGAACATCGCCTTCATCCCTCTGCGATGTGACTCCCCAATATAAGACCTTACCGTTTGAAGGTGATTGGTTCTTCCGATGAGGTCGGGCCATGAAGACGACGGGTTTTCTACTGTTCCTGCCAGCGGACGCTGATGATCATGCATCCAGTCATAAAACTGTACTCCATTTATGTGGTACCTGCTCAGAAAGGCAATATTTTTTTCTATCTGCTCTTCAGAGATATTTCCATAAGAAGAAAGAAAACCGTAACGCGGAAATTTTTTCCAGTTTGATGATACATCTACGGCGATACTATGGTAAATAACCTCCTGGCCGTTTACCATTTCATAAATATCAACCATGTACCCTCTGAAATCGTCTAAAGGCGTTTTCCATGACCATGATGTACCTGTAAGATTTTCTTCATGCAGTACATTTCCCAGATAAGAATAACGGATTTTAGCTTGATTTCCTATCTTTTCTCTCAGCCAGAAATTCACTGTTTCCCCTGGTTGATAGCTTGACTTGTCTGTACTGATATCAATAGACATATATGTTTTCCCGTAACTCACCGGGTTATTTTTGGTATCATAATAATCTTTACAGGAGTATATCGCTGTAAGAGATATTATAGCCAATAGAAAGATTTTTTTCATCATTTTCTCTGATAAGCGCTGTTACTGCTTTGTAATAGTTACTGTTTCTTTAAGTTGATCTAATGTAATACTGTAGGTTCCGTTTTCTGCAATTCGCCATTTATAGTCGAGTCCCGAACCCCGCTCGCTATAAATCATTTGTTGCGGTGTTCCGGAAGGCGCCATGTTTGCCTGGCTAGCCGTAAACCATGCTCCGTTCCAATCGCTTTGCTTATCCATACTAAATTTAAGTTCACCTGGCTTAAGTGTACCTGTCCAGGTAAATTCGTTAGGATTTCCACTGTTTACCTGCATTGGTATAGCGTTGGCAACATCCCATCCGATTGATGTCGCATCACCAACCATATACACCGCGCTATACGGGGTAAAAGGCAGTATATCTATTTTCATTTCCCTGATATCCAAGGTTATTTTATAAGTTCCGCCGGTAATATTCCATTTGAAATCTGGGTTGCCTGCCCATTTATCTACGTCCAAATTGCTGCCTTCTGCCGTGTTATTTACCGTTGGCCTGAAGAATACGGCATCAAAATCGCCTTGCACAGTTCCTATTTTTATTTCACCTCCTGCAGACAGATTATCATTGTAATGAAATTTAAATGGATCCAAAGGATTAACGGTCATCTCCTTAAATGTCCATCCGGTTGGATCTCCCACAAACCACAACCTTTCGTATTCGGGACCAGCAGTGCGCTCTATGGCTATAGCCATAGTTATTAAGTTTACAGCTATCTTGTAGTTTCCACCTTCCGTAATTTCAAACTGCTCATCGTAGGGGTCGTCAAAGCTGCTTCTGTAATACAAGGAAGAATTGCTTTGTCCTTTATTATAAGAAGGAGCAAATTCCCCCAGGGTAGTAATGAATTTAAACTTTCCTGCATTTAGTCGGCCCGTCCAGCTGAATGCTTTTGGAGTATTGGTAACGGCCGTCATTTCTGTTGCATTATTAGCATCCCATCCTTTAGGTGTGGCATCTCCCAGCAGATACAACGTTTTGGTAATGGGTAAATGCGTTGTAATGCTGATGGTTTGTACCGGAGAGACCTCGTCCGGCACTTCTGCTGCAACTTTTGCAATTACCCTGCATTCCAGAATAATTTCTGTATTGGCAGCAACTCCAAATTCACTCATCAACAAGTCATTCAGCTCTTCGTTTTTATAGGTTTTCTGGTAACTGTTTCTACCCATATCCAGTGAAATACCGTCAGAAAAATTATTCCCTTTTCGGTCAATTTGCAAAGTATATTCTATAGCAGCGTTAGTCCCCTGATTAGAACCTGTTGTCCAGTCTACTGACAATGCTGTTGATTGCGGATTATTTTTATCAAGTACTATGGATTCATCCGACACGGTAACCTCTAATGGTGCATGGCCTTTATTAAGCTCTAATTCGTTTTTCCTGCATGAATAACATAAGATCAGGATAAATGCTATCAGATTGAATATTTTATTTGGTTTCATATCCCTGTCTATTATTTAGTAACCAGTATTTTGTTTTAAGTTGGGGTTGGCGTCTATTTCCTTTTGCGGTATGGGCAATAGCAGATGTTTCCGGTCTGCGTTTATTTTACCAACAGAATGTAAAAAGTTAAGCGCATACTCTCCGTTGTTCAAACGGATCATGTCAAACCAGCGATGTCCTTCGAATGCCAGTTCTATGCGACGTTCATGAATAATCTTCTCACGCATCTGGTCCTGATCGAGCTCTTCCAAAGCTGACCGATCTGTTAATCCGGCTCTTTTTCTTACATCAAAAAGTGGGGCTACAGCTTCAGATGTTCGTTGCAGTTCATTTAAAGCTTCGGCTTTCATAAGTAAGACATCAGCATAACGCAATACGATTACGCTTGCAGAATTGGTATTGTAGTCAGGAGATAAGGAAAGAGGTACCAGAAACTTACGTACATTATAACCTGTATTCGACATATTGCTCCTGTATTGTTTTCCATCAAAAGCAGGCCCTCCTTCATATAGAATGGTTTTATCTTTGCGTAAATCTCCGGGCTCATATTGGTTCACAAATTCCTGGGTTGGCTGGTTCCAGCCATATCCTCCACCTACCCAACCCGTACCGCGAGGTCCCATATATGTACTTTGCCAGTTCGCCTGATTTTCGTCGTCCCAAAAACCAAATCTGGTTAAGCCGAGATATTGTATTTCAAATAAAGATTCTGCTGTATTTTTATTTCGCGGCTCTGCACCGAAACAATCCATATAATCTGGATTGAGCGTATACCCCAGTCGCTCTACTTCATTGCACATGTCTAAACAATCCTGATATCGTCCAAGTGTCAGGTAAACTTTCGCCAGCAAACCCGCGGCTGCTCCTTTCGAGGCTCTGCCCTTATCTGCAGTACCGTATTGCTCTCTGGCAGGCAATAACGAAAGTGCATCTTTCAGGTCTGGAATAATGATCTCATTGTAGATGCGTTGTTTATCTGTTCGGGCAGGCATCAGATTCTCACCCGGCTTTGGTGTTGATGTAGTCATAGGAACATCGCCAAACAACCTTACCAGAATAAAATAATAATGCGCCCTTAAAAACTTGGCTTCTCCGATACATCTGTTTTTGAGATCTTCGCTGATGTTCATGGTGGGAACATTCTCCAGCACAGTATTACAGTATAAAATTCCGGGATTAGGGCCTCTCCAGATGTCAAGCGCTGCTGCGTTATCCGTTGTTGTTACAAAATTGGATAAATCTATCGTTTCAATTCCGTCTGTACCTCCGCCTGCACCAACTTCGCTATTTCCGGCTACAATATCTAAGGTCCAAATCCTGAAGTTATATAACTTTGGACGTTGCATAGGCTGGTAAGCTCCGTTAACCAAAGCTACTGCAGACTCTGCATCTGTTAGCGCTTCTGCACTGGGATCTTCAAACGGCTCCTTTTCCAAAAAATCTTCACATGACCAGAAGAGAGTCGTAAATATTAATAAGCCCGTATATAAGAATATCTTTTTCATTCCATTACTAATTAAAAGGTTAGAATTTAACATTTAAGCCTAAGCTTATTGTTCTTGTTAATGGATAAGTGCTCAGATCTACCCCTGTAACACCTACCTCTGGGTCAAACCCGGAATAATTTGTAAACGTGTACAGGTTCTGACATGACAGATAAAATCTGACCATATCTAAAGAAACACGCTTACTAAGAATATTTGGCAATGTATATCCCAGCGTTAAATTTTTAAGCCGTAAGTAAGAACCGTCTTCTATAAAACGGTTGGAATGTCGGGTATTTTTATTTGGATCACTGTAAACAGCCCGGGGTACTACGTTGCTTGTTCCCTCTCCGGTCCACCTATCCAGAACTTTAGTTGTCTGATTTTGAGGAATAGACATACTTTCCTGCCAAATTCTGTTTGCGTTATAAATATCATTTCCTGCAACGCCCTGCAAGAAAAATTGCAAATCAAAATTTTTGTAGCTCAAAGTATTGTTCATTGCAAATGCCCATTTAGGTGTTGGATTACCAATAAAAGTACGGTCGTTATCATCTATTACACCGCTGTTATCTAAATCTCTGAACTTAATATCTCCGGGCGCTGTACCCCCAGGTACCTGTATCGCGTAATTGTTTACTTCTGTTGATGTTTGGAAGAGACCATTAACTACATAACCATAGAAAGAATTTATAGGACGACCTTCTGCATTCACCCGAACTTTAGTCAGATTGATATCATCACCAGTAAATAATGGTATGCCGTTATTCATTCTTATAACCTCATTGTGATTATAAGAAATATTAAAATCGGTATTCCAGCCAAATGCTCCCCTTAGATTCTGAGAAGCTATGTTTAGTTCGAATCCTGAATTTCGCACTTCTCCCGCATTTACACTTGGAACGAAAATATCTGAATAGCCCGTTGTAATTGGCACTGCCATAGGCACCAGCATATCGGTAGTGTTTTTGATATAAGCATCAAGAGAAATGTTTACACGTTGATTTATCATCGAAAGATCAACTCCGGCATTCCATTGCTTCACGGTTTCCCAGGTTACATCCGGATTAGGCATAACCAACGGAAAAAGAGTTGATACAATATTTCCGTTAAATACGTATTGCCCCGTTCTGAGCCTGGTATAATAAGCGTAGTTATTTATACCTCCCTGATTTCCCGTTACACCATAACCTGCTCTAAGTTTTACATCGTTAATCCATGAGTCTTTATTAAAAAAAGATTCTTCTGAGAGTCGCCACGCTGCCGCTACCGAAGGAAATGTTCCCCACCTGTTTTCCTCTGAAAAACGAGAAGATCCATCCCTCCTAACCGTAACTGTTAAGAGATATTTATCGGCATAATTATAGTTTACACGTCCCATAAAAGACAACAAAGACCATTCATTTCTCGATCCGCCAACTGTTGGATCTTTCAGTCCGTTAGAAAGCTGGTTGTTATTATCTGTTAAAAAATCCTGAATACTGGCGCTCATGTAGTTATAAGCATTGTTCTGTGCGCTTGAACCAACCAGTACATTTAAATGGTGATTTTCGTTAAACGTCTCTATGTAAGTCAGGGTATTATCCCACAAATAGGTAAGACTTTTATTTGATGCCTCATAACGATTAGACATCGGCTGCGGGATGGGCTTCCAATTATATTTTGGAGAGAAATTTTGCTGATCCCAAAATTTAAAATCTATTCCTCCCAAAGTTTTAAAAGTCAGCTGATCAAGCAGCTTCACTTCAGCAAATATATTTCCGAGCGTGTTATATCCAGACGTTTTCTGGCTGCTTAATAGTGCCCTTCCCAGTGGGTTCCTGATGTCTCCGTACCAATATGCCGGCTCTCCCGGCCCCGAATAGGTTCCGTCAGCATTGTAAATTGGTTGTGTGGGCAATGCTGCCATGGTTTCCCTAACATTATAATCGCCCTGTTTTTTAATATCGTGACTTAAAGTAATATTATTTCCAAACTTCAACCATGGCTTTACTCTCGATTCGTTATTAAACTGTAATGTATAACGACGGTAAGAACTATTTTCTACAATACCATCCTGATCAAAAACAGCTCCGGAAACATAATAATTACCCTTTTCTGAGCCCCCTGAATATGATAACGAATGATTTTGCATGGCCGCCGAGCTAATCAGGGCGTCTAACCAATCTGTTCCTTCCCCCAGAGCAAGAGGATCTGCAAAATCCGGCCTCTGTATCATATTCTCGTTGTTATAATTGGCAATCATTTCATTATGTAAGGATGCAAACTGAGCTGCATTTAACAACTTTGGTAAGCTGGTGGCTGTTTGTACACCCCAATATCCGGCATATGAAATAACTCCTTCTCCTGTTTTACCCTTTTTAGTTGTAACGATCACAACACCATTTGCCCCTCTCGAGCCATAAATAGCCGTAGCTGAAGCATCTTTCAGTATATCAACAGCCTCAATATCATTCACATTTAATGCATTTAAAGGTAAATCGGTAGGCACCCCATCTATAACCAGCAAAGGTTCGCTGTCGTTAATTGTACTTATGCCTCTTATTCGAATGGCAACATTGCTTCCGGGAGCCCCTGAATTTACGATCTGAACACCCGACGCTCTTCCCTGTAGTGCTTCGCCAACATTGGCTACGGGCTTCTCTTGTAAGGTTCTTTCTCCCACAGAGGAAACAGCTCCAGTCAGATCCTTTTTCCGCATGACCCCATATCCAACCACAACCACCGTTTCTAATTCTCTGGCATCAGTAACAAGTGTTACCTCGATATTACTTTTTCCTTCTACTGCTACTTCCTGCTTTAAAAAACCAAGGTAAGAAATAATTAATGTTGCATTTGGCGGTACGTCAATTGTAAACTGTCCGTTTACATCTGTCATAGTCCCCCTGCCTGTGCCGCCAGAACTTTTCACCATAACAGACGCACCTATAATAGATTCGCCCTGCTCGTCAAGAACGGTTCCTTTTATCTGCCTCAGGTCCTGCGCCATTGTCAGGGTAGTTATAAAAAGCAAACACAGGATACTAAGGAGTCTTTTGGACATGTGTGATTCCTTAAATTCTTTGTAAGATTTTTTCATGAATCTTTGTTTAATTAAAGGTTGTAATAAAATTGGTTATTGGAAGCCAAAAGAAAACTTCTTTGTTTCCGTCATACAAATGTATCCTGCCCTGTACTGCAAAAAAAGGCCGTAAAGATAAAATATAGACACGACTAAAGCTTAACACATTGATAATAAATACATTACTATATGTTTTGATATAAAAAAATATAGATAATATAAAGGATATTATTGGTGATTAAGTTTATTTTTATTAACAGTCCTTTGAGTTTTGTGTTTCTTCTAATGGTTTGGTTTGTGTTTTTTGTTTTAAGATTATGCCTTTTCATAGCACAGGCATGCTACAAGCGATTTAAGGAGAAAACAACATGTGGTGATTAGCCCTCTATATGTCATTCTGAGGGACAATATATTGTATATAAATCAATATGAATGACGTTTTTCACTCCGTCATCTTGACCGCAGGGAAAGACCCCACATGCAAAGTAAGAGATTGGTATGGTGACCGATATGATGAGATGTTTCACTACGTTCAACAGGACGCAGGTCGGAAAAACAAGTCTTATTATCAGCACTTTAATCAAAAACGTCAATGGTACCGCAGGGAAGAATCTCACATGCAAGGTGTATTACTTATATGAGAGATTCCTGACCGGCTTCCTACAGCCTGTGCTGAGCTTGCGAAGTATCAGCATGACGAGTTCTCGATTCTTAAATGACGCCAATGCGATTCTATCGGGGCGGTTTCTTTGCCCGCTTCAGTAGAAACTTTCATAACTACCATCGATATATTGTGTATTCATTTAAAATGAAAACATTATCCATTATAAATGAAAGAATTTTAAATAAGCAATTTAAATCAATAGAACGCCCATCCTAATGAGGAACACTTTACAGAAAAAACATTAGAAGTTTCTATTATTGACTAATAGACCCTATTTTCATTACCAAACTCTCAAATTCATGACGTGGTACTGCAGCTTTATTACGAACCCTTGTTCGATAACTATATATCGTATTTGCTGAATAGTGTAAAAAAGCAGCAATCTTAGAACTGTCTGTTATACCCAGTCTGATTAAAGCAAAAATTCTTAGCTCTACATTTAGCAATTCATTATGTTTGAGTACAAACCGCTCCTCTTCCAGCAATAAAGAATTGAAATCTTCTACAAAATTCGGATAGAGATGTAAAAATATGTGGTCGAAATTGTCATAAAGCTCTTTAAGCTCATTATCGATCATTTCATTAGAACGCAGTATTTTAAGTAGCTCTTCGCGTTTATTTTCTGTAAGCTTTCTATTAATGCTATTCTGAAATTTTTGAAGTTTATCTATATATGTAGAGCATAAATCAAGGAAATGGCCAATATACGCTTCTTTAATCTGGTTGGCTTCAGACAACTCGGTATTCAGCTCGGTAAACTTTAGGTTTGTTGCCTTTAACTTATCATTTGCTTCCTGCAGATTGCGATTTACTTCGTTCAGCTTCAGGTTAGACAAGTGCAGCTTTTTCCTTATTCGCGCAACCTTTTTCATTTGCCGGTAAACAAAAATCAGCGCAATGACCAAAAAAACCGAAAGTATGCTGATAAGTAGCAGAAAGCGCTTTAACTCCTCTCTCTGCTTTAATGTTTTTTCCTGATACGCAGAATCAATGATGGGAAATATTTTTGAAACTTCGAATGTACGCAACCGGGCATTACAAAAGATTGCATCTTCCATCGACGATTTAATACATTGATACGCATTTTCAATATCTCCCATTTCATATAATACCAAAGCCAATGCCTGTAAAGAAGCGTTTTCCTTAATATTATTTTTAATATCGCAGATAGCCGATAGGGTAAAGTATTTCTTTTGCATTTCTATGTTACCCTCTTTTTTATAAACATTTGCGAGCGCATAAGCCAAAATTGCCCGCTCGTGGTTCTCTTCTTTTGATTGGTTTAATAAATTAGTGAGGATTTCCTTAGCGTCTTTCAACTGATCATTATCGTACAGCTTATCTGCATAAACAATCTTATAATGTGTAAAATTGGTATCCAGCAATCCTAAAAGAGAATCACGATAGATTGCGCTCCTTTTGTTATAACCGCTGGTGTAAAAATTGTTTTGCGCATAATATCCGTAAAGGAGCTTGTAATTATCGTAATAGCTTACCTTTAATTCATATGTAAGGTTTCGTTTTTCTATGCTTTTCAGAAGGTCGAGGCTTTCAATAAACATACCTGCAATAGAATAGGCAGAGGCTAGTATCAGCTTTGTTTCAGAGATAGCATAACTATCATTTAGTTCATAAGCTATTTTAAGGTTGTTTTGAGCATAATGTATGGCCGAATCAGAAATATAAGTTTTATACTCTTCAAAAAGCTTTCGGTTTATGTCGTACTGTTGCCGCTTACTCAAATCAGGAACTTCAAGCATTTTTTTTATTTCAGAAATGTCTCTTTCCTTCTTTTCTATAAACGGCTCTTTATTTTGTATTAAAGAATATAACACGGCAGATAGGCTGTCAGTTTGGGCGACAGCGATACTGGATGATAGGAATAAAGTAATTAGTAAAGTAAGTGCTTTCATTACTGCCGTAAAAATTGGTCAAAAACAAATATACAACAAGCGGCTACTATCTATGCCATATAAATTCAAATACAGATGAAGTTATAATTACAACAAAATGGCTCACTTATTGTATCTTTGCAGGATATATATGGCGAGAAAATCCTTATTAAAAAAACTTCACGACACAGCACCAAAACGGGAAACAGCTGTTCTGGTAGGTATAATCACACCAGAAACTTCTGAAGCCCGCGAAAAAGAATACCTGGATGAACTGGCATTTCTGGTAGATACTGCAGGCGGAGAAACGAAACACATCTTTACGCAAAAACTTAATAAACCAGACAGGGCAACTTTTGTGGGTTCTGGTAAACTGGAAGAAATTAAAGAATATATCACTGCAGAAGAAACAGATCTGGTTGTCTTTGACGACGAGCTTTCTCCTATGCAGGTTAGGAATATAGAAAACGAGCTAAAGGTAAAAGTTTTAGATCGTAGCAATTTGATTCTGGATATTTTTGCAAGCAGGGCACAGACTGCACAAGCTAAAACTCAGGTAGAATTAGCGCAGCTCCAATATTTGTTGCCCCGATTAACCAGAATGTGGACTCACCTTGAGCGCCAAAAAGGAGGTATTGGTATGCGTGGTCCCGGCGAATCGCAAATCGAAAGCGACAGAAGGATGATCAATAACAAAGTAGCATTATTGAAAGATAAGTTAAAGGCTATAGACAAGCAGAATCTAACCCAGAGAAAAAACAGGAAAGAATTGGTAAGGGTTGCTTTGGTTGGCTACACCAACGTTGGCAAATCTACCATCATGAATATGCTGTCAAAATCGGAGGTTTTTGCCGAGAATAAATTGTTTGCTACACTGGATACAACGGTTCGTAAAGTAGTTATAGAGAATGTTCCCTTTTTGCTTTCAGATACTGTTGGGTTTATCAGGAAATTACCTCACCATTTAGTTGAATGTTTTAAATCGACATTAGATGAAGTTAGAGAGGCCGATATTCTGATTCACGTAGTAGATATTTCTCATCCTAATTTCGAAGACCACATCAGAACGGTTAACGAGACATTAAAAGATTTGGGTGTTACAGACAAAGAAACCATTACGGTTTTTAACAAGATTGATGCCTACCAGGAAGTTCATCAGGAACAGGAATGGATGGTAGATAACGAAGAAGTTCCCGGACTAACTTTAAATGACTTTAAGAAAAGCTGGATGGCAAAGAATGCTTCACCTGCAGTATTTATATCAGCCACAGAAAAGGAAAATACAGAAGAGCTAAAAGATGTTATATACCACAGGGTAAAAGCGGTAAACGAAAAAATATACCCTTATAACAATTTTTTATATTGATCAAAAGATAGATATTTACTTATATAATATACCGGTACTTAAAAGTATCAATCTTTAAAAACCAGTCCAAGTCCTGATACTTGATACTAAAATCTTAATACTTAAAAAGATGGAATCTAAAAGACAACAGAAATTTGCCCGTGTTATTCAAAAGGATTTAGGAGAGTACTTTCAGAGAGAGGCAAACAGTTTAATCCCTAATTCTATGATTACCGTTACTAAAGTTAGGGCTACTCCGGATTTAGGGTTGGTTAAAGTTTTCTTAAGCTTCTTTAACGTATCGGATACCGCAGAAGCCATAAAATCTATCAAAGCCCGCTCTTCTGAAATCAGATATTTATTAGGTAAAAAAATCAAGGATCAGGTAAAGAGTATTCCGCAGCTGGATTTCTTTATAGACGATACCAATGAATACGTTGACAAGATGGACAAACTTTTCGACGAAATCAATAATAAAGAACTGTAAATCAATAAAACTAGAATTGGTATTTTAGCGTTACTAATATAGGTAATGTTAAAATACCATGACGATTCTCGCTTACCTTTTCGCTCTTATTTCCTGGTTAATCCCATTTCAGGAAGGTCCCCGTTTTAATGGGGGGAAGTTATCTTTACAAGATTTCATCAATCAGAATATCATATATCCGGGTTATGCAAAAGCAAACTGCATACAAGGTACTGTTATCGTCAATTTTAATGTTGACAAAAACGGACAGGTAAATAATATCTTCGTAAGTAATGGTTTGGGTGTAGATTTGGATGATGAGGCCATTCGGGTAATACAGCTTACCAACGGAAAATGGGACACTAAAAACACCCGATATAAAAGCTGGAATATGGTTTTGCCTGTAAAATTCTCATTAGAAGAACCGTCTTGTTTACAGAAAACAAAGGCAGAAATTAATAATGCTATTGCTTACTACCAAATACAGGAGCAATTGCAAAACACTGTTTTTGAATATTATAAGAAGAAAGAGAAAGGTGAACATACCCCTAAAGACGAGCCCCATATATTAAAACTAAAACAGGATTTAGGTTTTGATGATGAGTTTATCTCTCAAAAATTGGAAGAAGCTAAAAAGATGATACAACAAGGCGATAAAGAAAATGCCTGTAAAACCTTAACAATCATCAAAAACATCGGCTCCTCCGCTGCAGACAAACTTATTGAAGAAAACTGCAAGTAATGTATATCCATTAGTATTTCAACAGAATTCCTGCTGTTGACCTTTAACGACACTTTCATTAAAAGCCGCTATATCAAATACAGTATATTTCAAAATTATAAGTAAGTGATTAGCTAAAAAATAGCATTCACATTTATACGGGCGGTTGTTGTAATATCCTAAGCCCTATTCTTTCTTATAAAACACCTTCCCGGTTACAGGCAGCTTCAATCCATCCACAATGGTTTCTTCCGCAGTCTCCCTGATCTTTTCCCTGGCAATGGCGGCCTGGTACTTTTTATCCCGCTTACGCTTTCGGTCAATCTCTTTCAATATCTCTTCCCCACGGTAATTGATCAAACGATGACGGTTAAGAAATGTTTTCTTTGATATCGTCTGATCGGCTGTTTCGCCCCTACTCTCAATCTCGTTCTTAACCTCCACTTTAACTGCCTCGTCTATCTTGTAAGCCCCTATAATCTCCGCCGGGCTGTATTCCTTGCCGTTCAGGCTCAGCGGTTCTCCGTCAATGCCATTCATCCCAAAACAGTGCAGCGAAGCGCTCACCAGAACAATACTTCCTGCTGGCAGGGCAACATCGGACAGCCATTCCTGCTCCGGTATTACCTTACCATACTGTAAAGGGATATCCTTATAATCCAGGTATTCGTAATAGCCTTCCCTGAAGCTGATGGCAGCAATCATCAGGCGAAGTACGGCGTTTTTGGTATGCTTGGGCAGTTGCAGGTCTTCGGACATGTTGAAGGCAGGCAGCTGCACCCTGATTCCTCCATCCTCCATGGAACATATCGGCCGAACCGCAAGCATCTCCGTCAACGGCGAGTTGATGTTGAACTGCAGCCCCTGCAAATGTTGCGGGCTGCCGTCATGAAGGTCGCGTTCGCCACGGGACTTTTCGGTATCCTTTAAAACTTTCAGCAGGGCTGTGTTCATGCGGTTGAGCAGCCTGCCATCGCTGTAACAGGTAAAGGAAGCGTACAGACTGCGTAGTATACGCCCGCAGTTGCTTGCCAGCCCGAACTCCAGTGCACTTTCCTTTGTAGAGAGTGTCTGCCGTATCCTGGCCGGTCTGGCCTGTACAATTCTCATATCGCCCACGGTACGGTAAACCACATTACCTACCTTTCCATGAAGCCTTCCTTTGCTGTCTATTATTGCCATAGTTTATATTAATTGGTTAAGAAAAACTAATATATGCAATTTATCTGGAAATTCACCCTAATTGCTTCCTTTTTTAACAGATATCTAACTATTATAAAACCATATAAAATCCATGTTTTGTTTAAAAAACATGGACTCAAATTGGATTTAATATAGATTCTATTTGGATTCATAGAGAATCAACTAAGGTGATGATTAAGAAAAGACGGGGCTTTCATATAATGGAAGTAGTATTGAGAATAGAATATAGCTGCCAGCCCAAATGTGATTTGTCTTCTAATTTCCACATGAACCATAAAGGCAAAGTTATAAGCCCAAAAATATCGACCTGCCCACCTTTAACCGCGACTTTCTCTTAAAGAGGTTCTCTTCTTAAGTATAAACTGATTGAACAAAACGCTAATTAATGTATCTTCGCGTTCAGGAAATAAGAACATGAAGTTAACCCTTCGATTTTTTGCATTATTAGATCTCATCTGCTTTTGCCTGTTGGCAGATCAGGCAAAAGCACAAGCACTGTCGTTTTTAAAAAATGAAACACTTACAGCTATCCAGTTTTTCTCCAGATCTCTCTTTCTGTTAGGTTGGCTTTCTATATTAGTCTCTTTTATCTTACTGATGATCCCGAAGCGAGCCGGAATTATAGTTTATTACTGCCAGCTGCCTATAAGATTCATTTATTTTATGTTTTCTTTTGGCTTCATTTCCCTGATTACCTATTTTTCCAATTGGCAGTTTATTAACAATTTATTAGTCCCTATCGCTATATTCGGAGAGTTTGTAAGGATATATGTAATGTATAAGGCAAGTATAAAGATGAAAAAGTAGTACGCACTAGAAGGCCACCACTAATGAACTAATGATTATTTTACTAATGAACTAAAAAGACATGAGCAATATATTTTTTAAAGAAGAGCAAAAATTTTTAGAAGGACCAAGAGCAAGATGGAAAGAATTGAAGTACGTGGGCGGTGTTGTTATGCAATTTTTAAAAGGATTTAGGTCTTTACATTTTATTGGTCCATGTGTCACCGTTTTTGGCTCGGCAAGATTTGATGAAAATCACCAATACTATAAAATGGCTAGAGAAGTTTCTAAACAACTGGCAGCATTGAAGTTTGCGATTATGACCGGTGGTGGTCCGGGCATTATGGAAGCGGCCAATAGAGGTGCAAAAGATGCTAACGGCCTTTCTTTGGGATGTAATATAGTGCTTCCCCACGAGCAAAGTCACAACCCATATATGGATCGTTTTGTTACATTAGGGTATTTCTTTGTTAGAAAAGAACTTCTGAGAAAATATTCTTTTGCTTTTATCATCTTCCCTGGCGGGTTTGGTACGCTTGATGAATTCTTTGAAACGGTTACCCTGATTCAAACTGGAAAGATAGAACGTTTCCCTATTGTAGTTATGGGCCGCGAATTTCATCAACATATAGAAGAACATATTGCCTTGATGGCAACACAAAGGACCATAAGCGAAGAAGATTTGCATTTAATCCTTTTTACCGATTCTATTGAAGAAGCTGTAGACCATATCACGACCTTCTCGAAAACTAAGGCAGATATTAAGAAATTAAGTGCTCCGAAGAAAGAAAGCTGGTTATTGGGTGAAAAGAAATTGAAAAGAGCATAAACGCAGACAGGGTTACTACTAAATGCAAATTACCCTGTCTGCATTTTAATTCTGATTTTTCTGTAGATTCCCTATGTATTTTAAAGAATCTGCAGAAAAATCAGGGTATTTTTAATACAGAGATTTAAATAAAGTTCAACGAAGAAAACTTCTTATTCAGAACTTTAGCATCATCAACCGCCAGCCATTTATCCAATACGGTAGCATAAACCTGTCTAAAATCTATCTGATACTTTAGATCGCCATTATCAAGGTCTTTCAGATTTGGTGCTGCATTAATTATCCCTTGTTCTTTTAAATTACCTCCGTACAAGAAAATATTATTAGCCGTTCCATGATCTGTTCCGTCACTCGCATTCTGTTGTACTCTTCTTCCAAATTCTGAAAATGTAAGTACCAGAGTGTCTTTAAAGTTTCCTGCTTTCTTCAAATCGTTAGTAAAAGCATTTATTCCTTCACTATATTGTTGTAGCAACCTTGCCTGTTGGTTTACTTGATTGATATGCGTATCAAAACCACTTAAAGAAACATAATAAACCCGTGTAGACAAACCAGAATTGATGAATTTAGCAATCGTTTTTAATTGATTTCCAAATGCATTATTTGGATAATCGGATAAAGACTTATAAGTTTTAGACTTTTCTAAGATATATTTTGCAGAAGAAGAAGTCTCTATCATCGTTTTATACAAATAACCGAGATTATCTTCATCCAGCATTTCTTTATTGTCATTAATTACTTCTCTAAAAAACGGTTCTCTGGTGTTTTTATAAAGTTGTTGCGGATCTTTAACCGCTATTCCTTTCAAATTACCGCCTTTCATCGCCAAAGATAAAGTATCATCTACTTCTATTGCCGCGTAAGGGAAGCCACATTCCTTACAGTTAGAGTCTAGATAACGTCCTATCCAACCCGTAGAAAGGTACTGATCTGAGTCGCTGGCCGTTTGCCAGATATCCATTGACCTAAAGTGAGATCTGTTTGGATTTGGATATCCTACACTGTTAATAATACTCATCTCTCCCTGATCGTACAATCCTCTTAAAGCTTCCATTGCAGGATTCAATCCCTGTACGTCATTAAGCTTAATCACTTTATCAGGAGCTATGGCAATTGTTTTTCTTCCCTGATAATATTCATCCAGACCAAAAGGAACAACCGTATTCAAACCATCGTTACCTCCAGAAAGCTGAATAATAACCAGGTTTCTATGTCCGCTTAATTTATTCAAAGCCATTGCCTCCAACGGCTTCAGGAAAGACGGAATCAGAAATGCTCCCGAAGCTAAACTTGTGTTTTTTAAAAAATCTCTTCTTTTCATTTTATTAAGTTTTTGGGAGTTAACATAATTGATATTCAGGTGTGCTTAAAATCTGTACTACTTTAGTCTTAAGCTCTGCAGACGCTGAAATATTATTTAATAACACATTATTTATTGGGGCTCTTAAAAGGAAAGAAGCTAACTCTTTATTATCTATTTTTGAGGGTAGCCCTTCTGCAAACTTGTCCCAATTTACGTTAGCTTTAATTCTTTGAGCAACTTTAGGGCTTTCTCTCCTTGCTAAGGCTATAATCGCTTCATCATCAGGGTCGGCCTTACCTTCAAACTCCAATACGCCATTATTAATTACAGTAGAAGGGATTTTTAAACGCAACATTAATGAAGAACTGTCGATAAACTCTTTACCCATTGGCCACCCAGATACATTAGGTGGGTAAAACAGCGTTTGTCCCAAAGCTTGCTGAAATCTAAACAGAACTCCTTTGTTTTCATAATCAATATAAAACTGTCTGTTCAATCCAGCAATAAATTCTATTGGCGATTTTATTTTATTGCCTACGTTTGCATCATCATAAAACCAATCTGAAGTAAACATTTTTTTTAGCAAAGGTTTCAGCTCATAGTTTTTATCATAAAAGTAATCTCCCAGTTCCTTAATACGGGCATCGTTAGGCGTTTCATTCACAAAAAAGCAGTAGAGTTTGCCTGCCATGAAATATGCGGCCTGACGCTTTTCGAAAATCATGTCCATGATATCTTGACCATTAAACTTTCCGGTTTTTCCAAAAAAAGTCTTTACCCCATCATCGTGAAGCTTGGTTGCAAATTCAAACTGACTTTCTTTATTATATCTCCATCCAGTAAATGCTCTTGCAGAAGCTTTAATATCATTTTCGGTGTAATGGCCAACTCCCAGCGTAAAAAGCTCCATCAGTTCCCTTGCAAAGTTTTCATTAGGCTTACCTTTTCTATTCTGCTGATTATTCAAAAAGGATAACATTGCCCTGGACTGAGAAACAGCAATGGTTAGGGCCTTGAAGTTCCCTAAGGCGTATTCGCGGTGTATATTATTAAGCTCCTGGATATGGTATGGAGCATTTTGTTGACGGCAAGCAAAGTGTCCGTGAAAAAATAAAGTCATTTTCTCTCGCAGAAAAGCCTCGTCAAACGCCAGCTTTTCTAAAAAAGCCACATTTAGCGATCGCGTTTGCTCACTAAACATTCGTTGTCTCTGTCGTCTTTCTTCGTTAGTTAATTTACCATAGGGTATTTCCTGCTTGGGAATATCAACAACAGATAGTGGTCTGTATTTTGAAGAAGCAGAAAAGATCTTATCAACAATCTTTTCTATAGATTGCTTCCGCAGCTTTTGAAGTTCCTCATAGTGAATTCCAAAGCCTGCTCTTGCATAGAGGTGCTTTATTTTTTCATACTGATTCATAATGGTGTGTATATTTATGGGTTTTAGACCATTATATAAAACTAAGGTTTAATTCTTAAAAAGATAAATTCATTTTTTATTTTATTTTTAGCCCAGACATTATTATAACGTATTATTCCGTGTTTTTTATATTAAACGACACATTATCATTTCCTCGGGTTGAACTGGCTGAAGAAGACGGGCTATTAGCTGTAGGCGGAGATCTTTCTCCGGAAAGGCTACTTTTGGCTTACCACAGTGGTATTTTCCCATGGTACTCTGATGAGTCTCCGATATTATGGTACGCTCCACATGAAAGGTTTGTAGTTTTTCCTCACAAACTGAAAATCAGTAAGAGCATGAAGCAATTTCTTCGTTCGAAAAAGTTTAAAGTAACTTTTGACACTGCTTTTTCAGCAGTAATCAAAACGTGTTCGAAAATTAAAAGAAAAGATCAGGAGGATACCTGGATTACGCAAGATATGCAAGAAGCCTACATTCGCTTACATGAACTGGGTTTTGCCCATTCTGTGGAAGTATGGCAAGAGAACAAACTTGTTGGCGGATTGTATGGTGTTTTAATTAATAAGGTCTTTTGCGGAGAGTCTATGTTCTCGAAAGTCAGTAATAGTTCAAAAATTGCCTTGATATGGCTTTTTAACAATTTGGATATCAACCTGGTTGATTGTCAGGTTTACACTTCCCACCTGGAGAGCATGGGCGGCGAAATGATAAGCATGAAAGAATATTTGCGGCATTTGCACCATGTTTAATAACCAAAAATTTCCGCTCTTTCAAAGAGAATTATCAAAAATGCCGTCATTCCAATTGTAATAAATAGAATAACGGCATTTTTTACTTAATCTGATAGCTGCGAAGAAAGTCTGATCCGACCTCTAAACAGTATAGGTTCTTATTCTATAAAAATAATTTTCTATTTTTTTTGTCTTACTTCGCTGGCCTGATAAATATCTTCTTCAGCTTTGTAAATCTTGAATTGTACATCATAACCTTCCGGTACATAAATCACAATCGGCAATTGTCCATTGTAATTTACAAATTCTCGCTGCCCCGAAACGAACATATGTCTAGTAGGGCTTCCGGGACAGGCCATTTGTGTAGAAAATACGTCTCCTTTGGTTTTGAATATATAATAATTGTATCCCCATCCTTGCAAATCTTTCTTTTCCAGTGTTCCTTGCAGGCCATGACTGTTGCATCCGTCTACTTCCATCCATTTTCCAACAGTAAACTCAATACGCTTGTTAATATCATTCTTTGAATGCGGAACTTCTATAACTAATTGCTTATATCCTTTTTCTGGTTTCGGATAAATAGACAGGTCTTGTTTAATAATTGTGGATTGTGCCATGATACTTAAACTCAAGCCAACAAGAGCTAATGTAAAGCTTAGTTTATTTAAAATTTGTTTTCTCATAATAAATTATGTTTAATATTCTCTAATAGTTTGCTTGCATTAACAAACATTAGTCAATACCATCTAGCATTTATTGTTGATACAATATAACATTAATAATACAAATGTATTCAGCAGCAAATGGCTTAATGCAGCAAATTAGATGAGGCTTCTATTTTATATTAATAATAAGATTTCTGCTATTCCAGTATTAAATTTTTGGTAAAACCCTATTAGCCAGTTTTCCTATTGTTAAGCCCTGAACTACAATAGAAAATACAACAACAAAATAGGTGATAGAGATAATCAATTCTTTATAAGGTCCGTTTGAAATAGATAAGGCTAATGCAATAGACACTCCACCTCTCAATCCTCCCCATACCAAGATTCTAATTGTTGGCATATCAAATTTCTCATTAAAAGGGATCATTCTTGCTGGTATAAAAATAGAAAGAAACCGGCCCATCAATACCACAACAATAGCCAATAGGCCTACGGCCCAATAATCAAAAACTTGCGGAATCAATAACAGTTCGAATCCTATGAAAAGAAATAAAATGGCGTTAAGAATTTCGTCAATCAATTCCCAGAATTTGTTTAGATAATCTTTAGTAGCGGGGGCTATAGTATGGCTTCGCTTTCCATAATTCCCGAGGACTAAACCTGCTGATACCATAGTTAAAGGCCCTGATATATGTAAGCTATGCGCCACCAGATAACCACCCATTACAACAGATAAAGTCATTAAAACGGACACTTTATAATCGTCTACTTTTCTCATAAAATTGGCGGAGCTGATCCCCAAAACTACGCCAAGCAGTAAGCCCCCTAATGCTTCCTTAATAAACAGCCAACTGATATTGCCGAAAGAAATATCGACATCAGAACCTTGTGTAAGCTTTAGAATCACTGCAAAAACCACTACTGCGACCCCGTCGTTAAATAAAGATTCCCCTGCAACTTTAGTTTCAAGAGACTTTGGAACATTTGCGCCTTTTAAAATACCCAATACAGCAATAGGATCCGTGGGAGAAATTAACGCTCCAAATAATAAACAATAAATAAAAGGAAGATCTATCGATAAATAAGGAAGCAGATAAAATAATATACTACCGATAGCGAAAGTTGATATAACAACACTTATTGATGAAAAAACTATTACTGGAAGCTTCTGCTCGCGCAAATCTGACAAATTGATATGAATAGCACCGGCAAACAACAAAAAATTTAACATGGCTCCCATCAGTACCTCTGTGAAATCCACATCTTTGAGTATTTCTGAAAAATCTCTTAATAAAGCCGGATAAATATTTCCCAAAACAACCAGAGCCATAGAAACGAACATGGCAATAAGCATAACGCCAATAGTAGACGGCAATTTTAGATAGCGAATGTTGAGATAAGAAAATATTGATGCCAATACGATAAGCACAGAAAAAGAATAGTATAGCTCCATAAATTATTAATAATCGAATATTTAAGTTTTTAATATGCTAAAATTAATAATTCAATATTTTATATCGGATTTTTACCGCTTTCTTTGCTCGTTATTTTAAAAGAATTATTTTAGCACATATGAAAATTATTTTACTCTTAAGTCTGACTGCACTTTCGTTTTCTACTTTTGCACAAAGAGGTCAGAATGTATACTTCTTAAAAAATGATGGAAGAGAAGTCAAAATAAGAGACAGTGCTGATTTTATCCGTATTATAAGAGAGCCTGAAGAAGGTAAACCTTTTTACGAATTGGTAGAATACTATCCTAATAATGAGTTGAAGAGAACCGGGGAAACTTCTAAGATAAGCCCATTAAAATTGGAAGGACGCGTGCTTTCTTATGCAAAAAACGGCCAAGTTGTAAGTGATTTAACCTACAGCAAAGGTCTTATAGAAGGTGAAGCAAAAATGTTCTATAACAATGGAAAGCTCAAAGAAATCAGGAAATATGAATCTGACCCAACAGAACCATTGAAAAGAATTTTTAAAATCTTACAGATTGCAGATTCTTTAGGTAATACATTTCTTGATGGAAATGGGAATGGATTTGTAAATCAGTCACTAGCCAATGGAGATTACAGAAAAGGGGAATATGTAAATGGCAAAAAAAACGGTTTTTGGGAAGAGTATAATTCAAAATCGAAAATTAAAAACGAGGATCTTTATGATCATGGAGAATTTATAAGTGGAAAATTTACTACTGACGACGAAGAAACTGGAACCTATACAATAAAAGAAAAACTACCCCAGTTTAAAGGGGGGGTAAAACGCTTTTACGTTTTTCTTTCGAATAATCTAAAATATCCAAGCGACAGTAAGAAAAACAAAGAACAGGGGCAAGTTGTACTAAAGTTTATAGTAGAAAAAGATGGCACATTGTCTGATATTAAGGTATTACGAGGTATTTCGCCCTCGTTGGATGATGAAGCTATTCGAGTATTACAATTGAGTCCTAAATGGGAGCCGGGAATACAGAACGGCAGAGCGGCCAGAACATCGTTCACTGTACCTATTACTTTCCGCTTACAGTAATAAAACAGTTGAATAAGTAATTAAGAACTAAATCCACAAACTTTTTGTAATCCGGGAAATAAACATCGTACTTCGTAATCTAAAATCTAACATCAATTGGCTAAAACAAAAACATCCTATTTCTGTCAGAGTTGCGGATACGAATCCCCAAAATGGTTAGGCAAATGCCCCTCTTGCCAACAATGGAATACTTTTGTAGAAGAAATTGTAGAAAAGAAAACCGGCGGAATTCCCGATTGGAGAAATACTTCGCACACGGCCGTTTCCAGAACCAATCAGCCACATAAAATTCAGGAAATTACCTATACAGAAGAGCATAGACTAATTACGCCAGACAAAGAATTGAATAGAGTTTTAGGTGGAGGAATTGTGGGTGGCTCTTTAGTGTTAATTGGCGGAGAACCTGGTATTGGAAAATCTACGCTAATGCTTCAACTAGCATTAACACTTCCAAAAGTGAAGGTTTTATACGTATCGGGAGAAGAAAGTGAACAGCAGATTAAATTGAGAGCCGAAAGGATTTTATCTTCGCCTCTCTCCGACTGTTATATTCTAACTGAAACGTCCACTCAAAATATATTCAAGCAAATAGAGGTTTTAGAGCCAAACATTGTTGTTATCGATTCTATACAGACGCTGCATTCTGCACACATAGAGTCCACTCCGGGAAGTGTGTCACAAGTTAGAGAATGTACAGCCGAACTTTTACGCTTTGCAAAAGAGTCTAATACTCCTGTCTTTTTAATTGGACATATTACTAAAGATGGAATGATTGCCGGGCCAAAAATACTGGAACATATGGTTGACACCGTACTGCAATTCGAAGGCGATAGACATCATGTTTACAGAATTTTAAGAGCAATAAAAAATAGATTCGGCTCCGCTTCGGAATTAGGAATCTACGAAATGCAGGGCAGCGGATTACGGGAAGTTTCAAACCCTTCAGAAATATTGCTTTCGCTAAGAGAAGAAGCTTTAAGCGGGGTAACAGTATCTGCTACCATGGAAGGAATGAGGCCAATGCTTATTGAAACACAGGCTTTAGTAAGCAATTCTCCATACGGTACTCCACAGCGTTCGGCTACCGGATTTGATACCAAGCGCATGAACATGCTATTGGCTGTTTTAGAAAAAAGGTGTGGTTTTAAGCTTGGAGCAAAAGATGTCTTTCTTAATATTGCCGGGGGAATTAAAATAGAAGATCCAAGTATAGACTTAGGTCTTATTGCAGCCATAATCTCCTCTCATGAAGACATTCCAATTTCCCATAAAATATGTTTTGCTGCCGAAGTAGGCCTATCGGGAGAAATTAGAGCCGTAACCAGAATAGAACAACGTATTGCAGAAGCGGAAAAGCTTGGTTTCGAGCAGATTTTTATATCTAAATACAACAAGAAAGGGTTAGACTTAAGTAAATTTCAAATATCAATACAAACAGTGGCTAAGGTTGAAGAAGTATTTGAATTGCTATTTGGGTAGTTTCGTTTTACTGCATAGAGCCTTAACGAAATCACAAAGGACACAAGAATATTTTTAAAACTTGTGTCCTTTGGAGTTATAAAGCTTATTTGTTCATATCAGATACATTACTATATCTATCCGAATCTTTTAGCTTTAAGATTTGTACATTCAGCTTGTAGCCTTTATAAATTTAAGGTGTAATTTTAGAAGTTCTCTCAATTTCTCCGTATGTACCGCCAACTTCTTTACCTTTAGGATCTATTAAAGATAGCTTCACCCCAAGATCTCCAGCCTTCGCCCCTTTAATCAAATACGGTTTCCAGGAATCTACAGTAAATGTGGTATCTCCTACGTCCACTTTTACTTTGTAGTCATTAGGAGAAAGATTGAGGTTCTTTACATAAAAATCCAGCAACAGATTTTCAGTATCTGCTCCTTTATATTCCCCTTTAGGTCTGCTATAGAATAACATAGGGTCCATAGGATCTTCGGCCTTCACATACTTTCCATTAGCATCTACTTTAAATTTCACCAATACCGAAGCATCCGGTGTTTTCAAAGACAAATGATATGATCTGGAAAGGAAACAAAGTAACACATGTTCTGAATTTTTTGCTAACGTAACGGAATGTGTAGGCTTGTATAAAGCAACGTACGGCTTGTTGTCTAATATAAAATGAATATGCTGCCCTTCTGCAGAGTTTGCAGTATGTTCTTTATGCCCATCTTCCGTTTGCTTAGTTAGTTCATAATTTTGTACATCAAAATCAAAAGTTAATTTTACAGAGTCACCTGCAATTTCAGACTTTACATTTTTGATATCTAATTTAGCGTTCTGAAAGTCGTTAGTCTCTTGCACAGCCTCAATGGAAAGAGATTCTGGTTCTGCCGCCAGCGAATCTAACTTTTGTTGGGACGAGTTCTGCCTATTTTGGTTACACGATGTCAAAGCCGAGAATGCAGCAATACCAACAGCCAGCATTAAGGCATTAATTTGTTTTTTCATAATGGTATTTTTTAAATTTTAGCACTAGTTTTTAACATTAGCGAACAGATAATGTTTTCAATTTTTTAAAAACCGGAGGCTTGTAGCCTTCTTTAAAATGTTACTGTGACAGTTTTTTAGTTCGAAGCCCACAAATTTTGGCTATTTTTGTCAATCGCGTTTTTAATTCTCGACAAAACGGGCATAGTTGTTGAAAACTTGTTATTTGGATTGATCGAATAAAATTATAATTTGAGGGTAATAATTTTCCATAAAAGCTGATACAATAAAATTTTTAGGAAGAAATACGTTCTCATAAGAAAGGTAGAATATGGAAGAAGAAGAATTTGAGTTTGAGTTTTCTGAAGACCCTAAACATTCGGTGGAGCGATATGAAGAGATGGTCCGTAATGATGATCATTATTTCTTTGACTCCCATGTTTTTGACAATATTATTGATTACTATATTGAAAAAAACGAGCCGGCAAAAGCACTTCAGGTTACGGAATATGCAGTTTCGCAGCACCCTTTTGTAGTTACTTTTTTAACTAAGCAGGCCCAACTTTATCTTATTCTAAACAATTTGCCGAAAGCATTTGAGTCTTTAGACAAAGCGGAGCTTCTGGAGCCTTCAGATCCTGATATATTCCTTTTAAGAGGTAATATCTACGAAAATCTTGGTAGGTATGATGAAGCTCTAGAACACCTTTTTAAAGCGCTGGAACATGCGGAGCATGAAGAAGATATCCTGATGCAGATTTCGTACGTTTACCAGAATCTTGGCGATTATGAGCAAGCTATTGTTTATTTAAAACGCTGTTTGCAAAATAATATGGAAAATCAGGACGCCCTTTACGAACTGGCTTTTTGTTATGACGTTTTAGACAAACAGGACGAAAGCATTCAGTTTTATAAGCAGTACATAGACAATGAGCCTTATTCTTATGCTGCCTGGTATAATCTGGGAAATGCTTATCATAAATACGAAATGTATGAAAAAGCAATAGACGCCTATGATTATGCCCTTCTAATTAAAGAAGACTTTTCATCTGCTTATTTTAACAAGGGAAACACACTTATACAACTAAACAGGTTCGAAGAAGCCATAGAAGTCTTTAAACAAACTTTTGATTATGAAGCTCCCGATGCACATACTTATTGTGCAATTGGCGAATGTTACGAGAAGTTAGAAAAAATGGAAGAAGCTCGTAACTATTATAAAAAAGCGGTAAAAATAAGCAGCACCCTGGCCGATGCATGGTATGGAATAGGTGTAACCCTTGATTTTGAACAAAGATTTTTTGAATCATTACATTATTATAAAAAAGCGCTTAAAATTGATGAGGGAAACCCTGATTACTGGTTTGCTATTGCAGATGCGTATTATAAGCTGAAAAACCTGGAAGAATCTGAAAAAGCTTATGAAAAAGTAGTAGAACTTAACCCTTTAGATGTAGACGCCTGGCTGGATTATTCTTCGGTATCGTTTGAACAGAACGACATTAAAAAATGTATCGAAATTATTGCAGAAGGTATTAAAAATAATCCGGAGGCGGCAGAACTTCATTACAGGTTAGTAGCATATTTATTTGCAGACGGACAGACAAAAGAAGCTTTGGCTCAATTACATAAAGCTTTAAGTGCTGATCCCGAAAAACACTATCTGCTTTTCGAATATTTACCGGTTCTTCAAAACAACAAAATAATTATCGATATCATTAACAGTTTTAGACGCTAAAGTATCAAGAAAAAAAAATCAGAAGCCAACCAATGATTGACTTTTGGTTTTTTTTTTGAACTTTTGCAATTAGTTATGAGTTTGAATTACACACTGAACAATATTCCTGAGCGTACAGTTAAACCCAGAAACAAGGGAATTACCATGGTGATGGACAAAGGTCTAAGCCTCCGTCAAGTTGAAGATTTCTTAGAAGTAGCAGGAATTCATACAGACATAGTTAAATTAGGCTGGGCAACATCTTATGTTACTCCCAACTTAGAAGAAAAGCTAAAACTTTACAGAGAAGCAAATATTCCGGTTTATTTCGGAGGGACTCTGTTTGAGGCCTTCATCATCAGAGATCAATTTGATGACTATAGACGTACTTTAGATAAATTCGGGATGGAATTTGCGGAAGTGTCGGATGGATCTATAGACATCAATCACGAGGAAAAATGCAAATTCATATCGAAATTAAGCGAACAAGTAACCGTAATTTCTGAAGTGGGATCAAAGGATGCTACCAAGATCTTCGCTCCGTATAAATGGATTCAGCTGATGCAGGCCGAAATAGATGCCGGTTCCTGGAAAGTTATTGCTGAAGCAAGAGAAGGCGGGAATGTAGGTATCTATCGTGATTCGGGAGAGGTAAGACAAGGTCTCGTTGATGAAATATTAACTCAAATTCCGGAAGAAAAAATTATTTGGGAAGCCCCTCAAAAAGCACAGCAGGTTTGGTTTATTGAATTAATTGGCACTAACGTCAATTTAGGAAATATTGCTCCTGCAGAAGTTATTCCCTTAGAAACCATCCGCTTAGGACTAAGAGGCGATACCTTTAATCATTTTCTGAATAAAAAATAATCGCAGTTAGCTGCATCATATTTGATGAAAAAGTTTGGATTAATTGGATATCCTCTGGGACATTCATTCTCTGAGAAATATTTTACAGAAAAATTCGAAAATCTGGGTTTGCAAAATCATAGCTATAAGCTTTTTCCTATAGAGAACGTAGCTAAGGACTTTCCCAAGTTGTTGGAAGAAAATCCACTTTTAAGTGGCATAAATGTCACTATTCCTCATAAAATTGAGGTAATGAGCTTCTTAAACGAAATAGACGAAGCGGCAAAAGCTATTGGTGCGGTAAATTGTATAAAATTCACATCAACAGCGAATAATCAAAAACATTTAAAAGGATATAATACCGATGCTTACGGATTCGAAATGTCCTTATCTCCATTGCTGGAATCTCATCATAAAAAAGCCTTGATATTAGGCAATGGCGGGGCAGCTAAAGCAGTTAAATATGTTTTAGAGAAGTTGGGAATCCAATATAAATATGTATCCAGAAATCCCGGTCCAGATATGCTATCGTACGCAGATCTGAATAAAGAGATTATGGATAATCACCATATCATTATCAATACCAGTCCGGTTGGGACTTATCCAAACGTTACAGAAAAGCCTGATCTCCCTTATGAATTCATTTCGGATAAACATTTATTTTACGATTTGATTTATAATCCGGCAGAAACTGTTTTTTTAGCAAAAGGAAGAGAAAAAGGGGCCAAAACAAAAAATGGCTACGAAATGCTCGAGCTTCAGGCAGAAAAATCCTGGGAAATCTGGAACGGGTAAATGTACAGTAAATAGCATGAGAATTTACCTATATATTCTTTTGTTCTCTTTAGGACTTATTTCTTGTTCCGGAAATGGTAATTACTCCCCCAAACCCCGAGGATATTTTAGGATAGAATTTCCGGAAAAATCTTACAGGCAATTCCAATCAGATGCTCCTTTCACTTTTGAATATCCTTTATATGCAGCAATGTACCCGGACAGCTCGAAAGAATCCAGGAAAAACTGGTATAATTTAACTTTTCCAGATTTTAACGCCCGTCTACATATTAGTTATTACAATTTTTCCGATCAAAAAGAATTAGAGCAACTTACAGAGGATTCCAGAAAACTAGCCTTTAAGCACACTATAAAGGCAACAGGCATAGACGAAGCTATAATTAGAAACCAGAAAAAAAAGGTATATGGAATTTACTATACCATAGAGGGAAATACGGCATCTCTCTTACAGTTTTACCTTACAGACAGTACAAAACACTATCTTAGAGGGGCTTTATATTTTAACGAAAAGCCTAAGTTTGATTCCGTTCAACCTGTTGCACATTTTATTAAACAGGATCTGGATAAGATGATAACGACTTTCAAGTGGAAATAGACTCCATATAAGAGCTTCAAGTTTTCGAGTTTAGAATAAAGTTCCGGATTGTGTGTGCAGAAATAAATCATATAAATTTCAAATAATACGCTATACAATCCGCTTATAAATGTTTATTATTAAGCTTTAAAATTAAAGTTTAGCAGTTATACTAGAATCTCAAATAAAATGAAGAAAGCGCTTTCGGTTTTATCTATTTTATTATGTAGCAGTTTTGCCTTTGCACAAGGCTTCTTTACCTACATAGATCAGTCTACCCGATTTTTTGAAACATTAAATAAAAACAATTTTAAAGAAGCTCAGCAGTTTTTTGATTCCGGTTTACACGATAAAATAAAACCAGAATCTTTAGAAGTTATGTGGAAGCAAATTACCGCAAGCTTAGGGAATTTCGAATCTATAAACGGCGCACAAAACAAAAGTCAGGACAGCATACAATCTGTAATTTTAGATTGCAAGTTCAAATATGGCTCCCAACCTTTCCAGTTTGTATACAATAAGGATGCTAAATTGATAGGATTTTTTATTGTGCCTGCAAAACAAATTGCACAATATAAACCCGCAACATATGCTGATACATCTGCCTATAAGGAAAGCTTTATTACTATAAAATCGGGGGATTTTGATTTACCCGGAATGCTAACTCTTCCTAAAAAAGGTGAAAATTTCCCTTTGGTAATTTTTGTTCATGGCTCTGGCCCTTCAGACATGGATGAAACAGTTGGACAGCACAAACCGTTCAAAGATTTAGCAGAAGGCTTGGCTACACAAGGAATTGCTTCTATCAGATACGTTAAAAGAACCATGCTTTATGGCCAATCTTTTATGAATAAATCGTATACGTTAAAAGAAGAAGTAGAAGACGATTTACAAAAAGCCCTTGAATATGCACATAGCATTCCTGAAATAGATAAAAGTAAGATTTATATTTTCGGACACAGTCTTGGCGGAATGATTGCTCCGCGATTTGCTTCTAAAAATCCTGATTTAAAAGGTATTGTAATTGCTGCTGCTCCGGCCAGAACTTTCGGAGAGGTATTGGTTGAGCAATATCAGTACCTTCAAAAAACATCGCAGGATACCAGCGCACAGACAAAAAAAATATTTGCAGATGCTATCCAAGAAGCTAAAAAAGGAGCAGCAATAAAACCTAATGCACTTCCAAAAGACACCTTAATTATTGGTCTGCCTGTATCTTACTGGCTGGATATCAATTCACTAAATCAGGTGGCAACAGCTAAAAAACTAAAAAACAGAATATTGGTTATTCAGGGAGGCAACGATTATCAGGTTAGTACAGCCGACTACAACCTTTGGAAATCTGCGTTAAAAGGGAAAAATGTGACTTTTAAGCTTTACCCTATGCTAAATCATTTATTTAGCTTTGTAAGTGAAAAAGGTACCAGTTTACAATATCAGGAACCTGGAAATGTAGAAGCCGTTTTGGTTACTGATATTGCAAATTGGATTTTAGAAGAAAAGCAATAATCATGTTAAAACTTAAGCAATTTGTAAATAACCCTTATCAGGAAAACACCTATATTTTATCGGATGAAACCAGGGCCTGTGTAATCATTGATCCCGGAATGTACAATGCTACAGAACAAAACGCTGTAGTAAATTACATTAAGGAAAATGATTTGAAGCCGGAACTACTGCTTAATACACATTGCCATATAGATCATGTTTTGGGGAACAAATTTGTCTTTGATATTTACGGATTAAAGCCGCAAATACATCAGGGGGAACTGCCATTACTCCATGCTGTGCCAGCTTACGCCCCCCAACAAGGTTTCAACTACGAAGTTTCGCCCGAACCAGAAGTTTTCTTAACAGAAGAAGATATTATACATTTCGGAAACTCTTCTTTGCAGATTATTTTAGCTCCGGGACACTCTCCTGCTCACCTGTGTTTTTACCATAAAGATTCTAAAATTTTGATTGGTGGAGATGTTCTATTTTATGGAAGTATTGGCCGAACAGATTTACCTGGAGGAAATTTTGAAACATTAATAAGCAGTATAAAGAACAAACTTTTTATTCTACCAGATGATACACAAGTTTACCCCGGGCATGGGTCAGCAACAACTATTGGTTTCGAAAAAGCTAACAATCCATTTTTACGCTAATTGAACATTGCATTCTACATAGCCAAGAGGTATTTATTCTCTAAAAAGTCTACAAATGCCATTAATATCATTTCTGGTATTTCTATGCTAGGCGTTTTTGTAGGAAGTGCCGCACTTATTATTATACTTTCTGTTTTTAATGGATTCGAGGCCCTGGTTTTGTCTATGTACAACTACCATTCTCCCGATCTTAGGATAGAGCCACAAACAGGAAAAGTTTTTGATCCTAATACAGTTGATTTTGATAAAATAAAAAAATCAGATAAATACTTTTCCTATACAGAAGTCCTACAGGAAAAAGCACTTATTCGTTACGGAAATTATCAGTTTATTGGCCAAATAAAGGGAGTAAGTGATGAATATCTAAAAAATCCTTATGTAGATAGTTCGCTGGTAAACGGGGAATTTTTACTTAAAGATCAATATAGAAGCTATACCGTTATTGGTACTACTGTACAATATGTACTGGGTGTAAATATTAACGATCAGGTTCGCAAACTGGAAATCTATTCTCCAATAAAAGGCAGAAAAAATAGTTTCTCTGCAGCAGAAGAATTTGTTTCCGAACAATTGCAACCCGTTGGTGTATTTCAGGCTCAGCAAGAAGATAATAATATTGCCATTATTCCTATAGACGTAGCGAGAAGATTAATTGGCGAGCCGGAAAATGTAAGCTACATTGAGATTTTCTTAAATGACACAGAGCAAACCGAGGCTGTAAAGAAGCAAATAGAGAAAGTACTTGGAGATGCATTCGTTGTAAAAAACCGAATTCAGCAAAATGAATTACTCTACAAAGTGTTAAACTCAGAAAAATGGGCTATTTATTTCATTCTCACTTTTGTTCTCATTATAGCCATTTTTAATATCATAGGATCATTAACTATGTTAGTGATAGACAAACGTAAGGATATTGCTATTTTAAACAGTTTAGGAGCTTCTAAAAAGCTTATTAACAGAATATTTTTATTGGAAGGCCTAATGATATCTTTAGTTGGTTGTATAGCGGGGCTTTTGGTAGGTACTATTTTCTGCCTTTTACAACTTCATTTTGGATTAATTTCTATGGGAGACGGGAATTTACTGATTGACGCTTATCCGGTAGAAATCAGGCTTTTGGATTATCTCTTAGTAGGTGTAACCGTACTTATCATTTCCTTTATTGCTTCCTATATTAGTTCCAGACTCAGCACAAAAAAATTCGAACAATTAAGAACGGATTTATAATAAAAAGTCATTTCAATCATTTTAATTGTATTTATAACTCATATTTCTGATTTTTATTGATCGTAGGAACCATGAATTATAGCTCCCTGATAAAGAAAATAGATGATTTCATCAGAAAGTACTACTTAAATAAAGTGCTTAGGGGAAGCATTTGGTTAGTTTTTATTTTTCTTATCTCCTTTCTGGTACTTATTATAGCCGAATATTATGGCTATTTTTCTCCCGGATTAAAAACAATATTATTCTACCTTTTCTTAGCGACACAACTCTTTTTAATGTATTTATTAGTAGTAAAACCATTACTACATTATTTCAGGCTCGGAGAAATTATCAGCTACGAAAAAGCATCAGAAATTATTGGAAAGCATTTTCCAAACATACAGGATAAACTCACAAATACATTACAGCTGAATAAAGCAATTGCAGATTATCCTCATCAAAAAGAGCTGATTCTTGCGGCTATAGATCAGAAAGCAAGTCAGATGCAACCCGTTCCATTTGTTTCTGCTATTAAAATAAGCGAAAATAAGCGATACCTTCCCTACGCTGCTATTCCAATTTTCATCATCCTTGTATTGGCTTTTATCGCTCCTACTATTCTTACAGATGGAACAACCAGAATTATCAATCATAATAAAACTTATGAAAAGCAGGCTCCTTTTAAATTTCAGGTACAAAATAAGAAGCTGGAAACAGTTCAGGGCGAAGATTTTCTTTTAGAATTGAAACTCAGCGGCGATAAAATACCTCAGGAGATTTATCTTGAAGACGGAAAAAATAGGTTTAAATTAAGGAAACAGGACATCATCAGTTTCAGTTATTTATTTAAGAATATCCAGGAAAGCAAAAATTTTCGGTTTAAAGCCGGGGAATACTATTCTGATACTTACAATTTAAAAGTGCTGAAAATGCCCTTATTAATCAGATCGTCGGTATCATTATCCTATCCGAAATATCTGCAGAAAAAAGACGAACAAAATGTAAATTTAGGAGATCTAACCGTTCCCGAAGGCACAAAAATAACATGGAATTTAAATGCGGAAAATACTCCTTATATCGAATTTCTGATTCAGAACACTAAAAACATATTAAAAGCCGATAACAGTTCTTTCCGCTTTTTTTATACGGCAAAAGAAGCCACTTTTTATACCATTAATTTGGGCAATTCTGGTAAACAGGATGAACTGAAACATCAAATAAGCGTAATTCCAGATCGTTATCCGCAAATAGAAGTTGAAGAGCGGACTGATTCTTTAAATTCACAAGTTCTGTACTTTATGGGTAAGATAGGTGACGATTACGGGCTTAACCAGCTCAGTTTTCATTATCAAATCAAAAATTCTACAGATAAATCCCGAAACGGAAAAAATGTCAAAGTCCCTATTAAATTTTCAGGAAAAACAAATGCGAATTTTTTCTATTTCTGGCCTGTTCATACATTGGGAATAAAAGAGGGCGAAGAGTTAAGCTATTATTTCCAGATTAGCGATAACGATGGTGTAAATGGAGCAAAAACAACCAGATCTCCTGAAAAAAAATATAAAGCCCCCGGTGTAAACGAAAGTTTTGAAAAAGTTAATCAAAGTACAGCGCAGGTAAAACAAAAAATGCAGTCTGCAATCAGGCAGTCACAGAAGATACAGCAGGAGGCGCAAAAGCTTAATCAGGAACTGTTGAATTCTAAATCACTTGATTTTGAACAGAAAAAACAGGTGGAAGAATTATTGGATAAGCAAGACAAACTGGAAAAACTGCTTAAAGAGATTAGTGAGGAAAATAAGAAGAATATTTTAGAAAGAAGCCAAATAGAAAAGGATAAAGAACTGTTGGAGAAACAGAAGCAAATTCAGGAACTTTTTGATAATGTTCTTGATGAGAAAACTAAGGAATTGCTTAAAAATCTTCAAAAGCTGATGGATGAGCGAAGTAAAGATCTTCCGCAGCAAGATGACATGAAACAAATGCAGAGCGATAATAAATCGCTGCAGAAAGAGTTAGATAGAATTCTGGAATTATATAAAAAGCTGGAATCTGAACAAAAGCTAAATGAGCAGATTCAGAAGCTGGAAGATCTGGCTCAAAAACAATTACAAAACAGTAAAGGAAATGACATCCAAAAGCAAGCAGAGATTCAGAAAAATTTTGAAGAAATAAAAAAGGGCCTGCAAGAAGCGAAACAAAAAAACGATGCTTTAGACAGACCTGATAATTACGATATTAAGGAGCAACAACAACAGGAAATAGATAAAAATATAAATGATGCAATAAAACAATTGCAGCAGAACAATAAACAGCAAGCCAGCGGCAGCCAAAAAGAAGCCGGCCAAAAAATGCAAGATTTGGCGAAGCAACTTAAAGAAATGCAGCAAGACTCTACAGAGGAGCAGATTTCTGTAGACATGAAATCTCTGCGCCAGCTCTTACAGAATCTTCTTAAATCATCATTCGATCAGGAAAATCTGATGCTGGATATAAAACGTACAGATGTGGCTAGTCCTAAATTTACAGAGCTCGGAAAAAAACAACGTGAAATAGCTGATAATTTAAAAATTGTGGAAGACAGTTTGTTTAGTTTGAGTAAAAAAGTCCCACAAATATCCACAGCGGTTAATAAAGAAATAGCACAAATAAGGGAAAACCTAAATAACGCATTAGAAAATATTCCGGATAGAAACATTCCTCAGGTCAGCAAAAGCCAGCAATATGCTTTGACTTCAATAAACAATTTAGCGTTAATGTTAAGCGAGGCGTTACAGCAACTTCAAAATGCCATGAAGAATGCTAAATCTGGTGGAAAAGGCAAACCACAACCTGGTATGTCTGAGTTATCAAAAATGCAGGAAGAGCTCAATAAAAATATGCAAAAAGCTAAAGAACAAATGCAAAAACAAGGTTTGGAACCCGGAAAAGCAGGAAAAGGCAGTATGAGTCGACAATTTTCTGAAATGGCCAAACAACAGCAAATGATTAGACAGGCATTGCAGGAGCTCAATCAAAAAATGAATAAAGATGGCTTTGGTAAATCTGGAAATCTGGAAAAAATAATGAAAGAAATGGAACAAACGGAGACAGAACTCGTAAACAAACGTATTACGAGAGAGTCTCTGTTAAGACAACAGGAGATACAAATTAAACTATTAGAAGCAGAAAAAGCAGAAAGGGAAAGAGACCAGGATATAGAAAAAGAGAGTAAGAGTGGTAAAGAATTTGCTCCTAATTATAACTTGATATTGAAAGAATATAATGAAATCAAGAGAAAAGATACCGAGTTGTTAAAAACAGTACCTCCTTCGTTAAATAACTTTTATAAAACGAAGAGTAATCAGTATCTTGATAAAGTAAAATTAGAGGAATAGCTATGGCGAACATAACACAGATAATTGATAAGGGGCTTTATTCGCTTCAGCTTCCTTCTACAAGCGCAAGTATCGTTACAGTTGAAAACTTCATAGATAATTTGGTACCCACACTCAATTTAAGCGATGAAGTTTACGCAAATATGATGACCTGTGTAAACGAAGCAGTCTCAAATGCCATAGTTCATGGAAATAAAGAAAATCCTACGAAAACTGTTTATGTAAATATAGAAAACATAGATAACAGAAGACTCATCTTTTCGATTTCTGATGAGGGTGAAGGCTTCGATTTTAATAATCTTCCTGATCCGACGGCTCCTGAAAACGTAGAAAAATTAAGCGGCCGTGGGATATTCATTATGAAAAAATTAGCAGATCAATGTATTTTTAATAGTAGTGGGAATGAGGTTGAACTTCATTTTAAATTATAAACCTTTGGTTTTAATATCAGATAACCAGTATTTATTTTTATTTGCTATTCTTTAATCATCCCAGCTCTCAAAAACATCTCAACTAAATAACTCTTAATCGGGAACTTAAATTTTATTGCAATCTTTGTAAATCCAAATTTGATTTGATGAAAAGACTTGCCATAAATTTTTTTAAAGAGGATATAAGCTATAAAATAAGCGATATAAACCACATAAGAGATTGGATAAACAAAACCATTAACGAAGAAAGACATCAATTGCAGGAGCTTAATTTTATTCTTTGTTCAGATGAATACCTTCTTCATATCAATCAACAGTATTTAAATCATGATACTTATACAGATATTATCACTTTTGATAATTCGGAAGAAGAAGGTATAATTTACGGGGATATTTTTATCAGTATAGAACGCGTAAAAGAAAATGCAAAAACGTTTGGAGTAAAAACTGCAGATGAGTTACATCGAGTTTTTATTCATGGAACATTACATTTACTAGGATATCCGGATAAGAAAAAACACGAAAGAGCACTGATGACCGAAAAGGAAAATTTTTATTTGAGTAAACGGAATTTTTCAGAATCCAAAAGCTAAAACAACAAATATTCTTTGTAATTCGACGTATCAAAAAATAATTAAATTGAGATATTAAATTAAAAAAACCTAAAATTATGAACCTAAAAATCGGCCTTATTTCTGGCTTTATCTTATTTATATTTGCTTCTTTTCAAAGTTTTGGACAGGAAAGAACATTCGGGCCTAGCCGTGAAAGACAAAAGGCCATAACAGATTCCATCTTAAAAGCAGATGATAACGCTGTTGTATATATGGTTGAAAAGTATCCTGAATTCCCCGGAGGAATAAAAGAATTTTACAATTATATCAATAAAAACATGAAATATCCTGAATGGGAAAAGGAAAACAATATTCAAGGCAGAGTCACCGCTACTTTTATAGTTGAAAAAGATGGTTCTATAACAAATATTAACATTTTAAGGACCGTTACGGGATCTAAAAATCTAAATACTGAAACAATAAGGTTATTGCAAAACATGCCCAAGTGGATTCCTGCAAAACAAGGAGATAAAATAGTAAGATGCCGCTATACTGTCCCTCTCATGTTTAAATTATAGAAAACTTTAATAAAGAAATGGAGTCAAAGTTTTATATACTTTGAGCTCCAATTTCCACATTAGCACTCAAATCGTTTAATAAATAATCTTAATTTTTTGTCTTTTTAACAGTATAAGCGATTATTTTATTTGTCAATGTGTCTTTTTGCCCCTTACTAAACACAGAATCTATCTTAATCTCATAAATAAAACCTTCTTCCAATTTTCCCAATTTCAAACTTATTTTAGAATTCTTAGAAGTAGCTTCAATCTGCTTTATAGCAACGTTCTGCTCATTGATTCGTGGAGAGCCATACTTTGCATGGTAATGATAATTGTACTTTTTCACTTTTAATAGCGAAGAAATATCTGTGTTTCTGGGGATAGAAAAAGGCTTAGTAAAATCTAATTCGAATCCGTCTTTTTCCAGTTTAATACCCTTAATATCAAATGGTATCTTATTAGTTGCTATTATTTTCTGTATTCCCCTATCTCCCAGCCAGCCGTGGTCGGTCTGGCCAACCCATAAACTTCCATCCGGAGCAATTGCCAATCTATTATTTCCTTTTCTTAGACCCTTCCCATCTATAAAAGGTGTTACCGCTCCCTGAATGGTACCGTTAACATTCTCTAAAATAACACGGACAAGCCTCTCTGTATTCATTTCTCCTACAATAAATTGCCCTTTGAAGTAATCCATATTCATCCCTTCCCGAATTACAATTGGCTGAGTGGGCGAATTGGCTATCACATCATGTGGAAAGATAACCGCGGGTTTGTCTCTTAATTTATTCAGAGAATCTACACTCCATTCAAAAGGATTTCCTCTTTTCCAATTTTTATCCCACACTAAGCTTGATGGGTGACCATAAAAACGTCCCTCTCGCACATGATAAAGCGGACTGGATGCGACCCAGTCACCCTGGTTATCTGTTACGAACAGATTATCGTTATCATCCAAAACCAAACCATTTGGAGAACGGAAACCGGAAGCGAAGGGAATCACTTTCCCGTCTGGAGTTAGCTTCATAATCCATCCTCTGTAAGGGACTACCGAAAACATAGCCCTCTGTTTTCCTTTTCCTTCTGGGTTTAATTCACCCCGGACCTCTGATGCAATTCCTCCTCCCGAAGAGGCTGAATTGAGCGCGATATATAAATTTCCTTTTTTATCCTTCACAGGTCCATAAGTAAATTCATGATAATTTCCGGTCATACCAAAATCATCATAAACCGTTTCATATGAGTCGGCCATTCCATCTCCATCGGTGTCCTTCACTCTTGTAAGTTCTGGTAACTGCATCACTAATAGCTCATTTTCGTTAATTACCATTATTCCAAGGGGTTCATGTAACCCACTGGCAAATAACTTCCATGTGGATGTTTTTGGATTATAAACCATTATTTCCCCTCTCATAAAGGCGGCAACCAATCTTCCATCAGGCAAAAAGTCTAATGCAGCCACTTCAGCTGTCAAGCCTTCGGGTGTATCAATAGTTTCTATAATGTATGATTGTTTAGCTTCTTCTTTAAAGCTACTGCAAGAAGTAAACGCATACAGTGTACTTAATAATAAGATTATATTTTTCATTTAATCGTTCTTAATTCTATACTAAACTGGTTTCCTTCTTTAGAATCTAACTCTAAAACTCCTCCGGATAACTGTTTACCCTTAAAATAATGCTGAACATCTTTTTTCTGAGTATAATTTAGGGACACTTTATCTTTTAGTTGGGGAATTCGGAATGACCTCACAATGCCGTTTCCGTCTTTTAGTTCTTTAATAAGCTCGAATACCTCTACTCCATTGATTATATAATGAAATTCCGGATAACCACCTGCAACTATCTTATATCCTTTAAACTGATGTGTCTGTTGGGCTTTCCCTCCTATTTTAATTACAGGATTTTTATTCTCTGTATAAAATATGTCCCCTAAAATTGCAGCTTGCGCATCTTTATGTCCTTTCCATAATTTCGTATTATCAACAAATTCTCCTGTCCAGGCAAATCTCAGCCTGCATTCTCCTGCATCCCAGCAATATGACAGTTTTCCGGGTAAATGA